>Ga0308171_1000029_pt1:32500-497978 | contig 497978 bp, 456 predicted proteins | sample PhyGR1_FD_202135 | JGI IMG/M metagenome (GOLD analysis project Ga0308171, IMG submission 202135) | Phyllosphere microbial communities from UC Gill Tract Community Farm, Albany, California, United States - DLSLSG.R1 | ecosystem: Host-associated > Plants > Phyllosphere >... | reverse complement strand
GTGAAACCCGGTCGAAGACCAGAACCAAAACCCTACACCGAAACGATGAGGTTCTGGACAGTCCGCCACTTGAGACGAAGCGGGGCCTTCCGGCCTCTCCGCTCTCCCCTGTGGGGCGAACAGGTAAAACACTACGTCGGGAGTTCGGATCGGTCGAATCGAGGCCTCCGCCCGGGCGTGTCGCCACCCCTCGCCCCGAGAATGACACGGTCCTACGACGGAGCCCGGCCGACGAACAGTCGGCCGGGCTCCTGCCTCGATCATCCGCGAGGCGGGCGACGCTCAGGCGTTCGCGGTCTCCGCGTTCTCGTCTACCGGCAGCGGCCACAGCGCATCGAGCAACTGGCGCACCCACGCGATGAGGTTCGCGTCGTCGGCATCCTGTGGAAGCGGCACCACCATGGCATCTCCATTGGCGACGAGTTTTGCTTTGGGGTACAGCCGCTGCAGTCGCACGCGCATGGAATCGGGCAGGTTGGCCGGGGCGACGCGCAGATTGGACCCCATAGCGACGACATCGGCCAAGCCCGCCTGTGCCGCACGACGACGCAGGCGCGCGACCGCGATGAGACCTTCGACCTCCGCAGGAGGCTCCCCATACCGGTCGCGGAGTTCGTCGACCACGAGGTCGATCGCGTCGGCCTTCGCGGTACCTGACGCCGCAGCCGACAGCTTCTGGTACGCCTCGAGACGCAGCCGCTCGCTGTCGATGTAGAACTCGGGCAGGCGTGCGTCCACGGGGAGCTCGAGCCGCAGCTCGGTGGGTCCGTCGACGTCCTCACCTCGGAACGTCGACACCGCTTCGCCGATCATCCGCAGATACAGGTCGAAACCGACGCCGGCGATATGCCCGGCCTGTTCGGCACCGAGGAGATTGCCGGCACCGCGGAGCTCGAGGTCTTTCAGAGCCACTTGCATGCCGGAACCCAGGTCGTTGTTGACGGCGATGGTCTCGAGGCGGTCGGCCGCGGTCTCGGAGAGGGGCTTCATCTCGTCGTAGAGGAAGTACGCGTATGCGCGGTCACGACCGCGGCCCACTCGACCGCGGAGCTGATGCAGTTGCGAGAGCCCGTACTTGTCGGCGCGATCGATGATGATCGTGTTGGCGTTCGAGATGTCGAGGCCGGTCTCGATGATCGTGGTCGATACGAGCACGTCGGCACGACGTTCCCAGAAGTCATCGACGACCTGTTCGAGCGCGTGCTCCCCCATCTGCCCGTGGGCGACGACGATGCGCGCCTCGGGGACCAGTTCGGCGAGGTGCGCAGCGACCCGCTGAATCGAGGACACCCGGTTGTGCACGTAGAAGATCTGGCCCTCTCGCAGCAGTTCGCGCCGGATGGCCGCCGCGATCTGCTTGTCGTTGCGGGGTCCGACGTACGACAGAATCGGGTGCCGGTCCTCCGGCGGAGTCGCGAGCGTCGACATCTCACGAATACCGGTGACCGCCATCTCGAGCGTGCGCGGGATGGGTGTGGCGCTCATCGCGAGGATGTCGACGTTGGTCTTGAGCTTCTTCAGCTGGTCCTTGTGTTCGACGCCGAAGCGCTGCTCTTCATCGATGATCATGAGACCGAGGTCCTTGAAGATCACCTTCTCGGTGAGGATGCGGTGGGTCCCGATGACCATGTCGACGGTGCCGTCGGTGAGGCCGGCGAGGGTGGCCTTGACGTCTTTGTCGGTCTGGAAACGCGACAGTGGCCGCACGGTGACGGGGAACCCGGCGAAACGCTCGGCGAAGGTCTCGAGATGCTGCTTGACCAACAGCGTTGTCGGCACGAGCATGGCGACCTGCTTGCCGTCCTGAATGGCCTTGAAGGCCGCGCGGACCGCGACCTCGGTCTTCCCGAAACCGACATCGCCCGAGAGCAGACGATCCATGGGGATGGGTTTCTCCATGTCGGCTTTGATCTCGTCGATCGTCTGAAGCTGGTCGAGAGTCTCGGCGAAGGGGAATGCTTCTTCGAGCTCGCGCTGCCAGGGGGTGTCCGGACCGAAGGCGTAGCCCTTCGACGCCATGCGCGCCGAGTACAGCTTCACCAGCTCGACCGCAATGTCGCGAACGGCCTTGCGGGCGCGCCCCTTGGCGGCAGCCCAATCGCTGCCGCCCATTTTCGACAGAGTGGGCGCCTCGCCGCCGACGTACTTCGACAGCAGATCGAGCTGATCGGTGGGGACGAACAGCTTGTCGCCCGGGTAGCCGCGCTTGGCCGGCGCGTACTCGAGGACGAGGTACTCCTTCGTCGTCTTCACCGCGTGACGGCCACCACTCGACACCTCGCGCTGGGTGAGCTCGAGGAACTTGCCGATTCCGTGCGTCGCGTGCACGACGACGTCGCCGGGCTTGAGCTGCAGAGGGTCGACGACGTTGCGACGGCGGGAAGCGAGCTTCTTCACGCCGCGGTTGTCGCCGCTGACCGAGCGACCGTAGAACTCGGTTTCCGTGATGACCGCGAATTTCGCCTCGGGAAGCTGGAATCCGCGTTCGAGAGGAGCGCACACCACGTGAGCGACACCCGTCTCAGGCGCCAGACGCACGTCGTCGACACGACGCGCCGCGATTCCGCGCTCCGAGAGCACGTCGCGGGCGCGATCGACCATTCCCGGACCGGATGCCGTGACGACGACCGACCATCCGTCGCTGATCAGCGTGCCGACGTGAGCGGTCGCGCCCTCGACATTGCCATGGAAGGAGGGAACGGGATCGGCCTTGATGCGGTGGGTCGAGTCGTCTCGGACGATGAGCCCCTCGTCCTCGGCATCGGCCGCTCCCGAGTCGAAGGCGCTGAGCTGCCACCAGACACCGCCGCGCCCGCTCGCCTTCTCGTGCAGGTCGTCGAGGGTGACGAAATCGCCGGAGCCGAGGTCGACCGGGGTGTCCGCGCCGGCCGTAGCCGCCGACCAGGCAGCCTCGAGGAATTCGCGGTTGGTGTCACCGAGCGTCGTCGCGCGGGCGAGCGAACGCTCGGGGTCGACGAGCGCCACCGCACTGCCGCCGGGGAGGTAGTCGACAAGGGTGATGAGGTCGTCGACCAGCACCGGGATGAGCGACTCCATCCCCTCAGCGGGAATGCCCTCGGCCATCTTCTCGAGCAGTTGACGCAGGCCCGGGTAGCCGTCGCGGAGCTCGGCGGCCCGGGCACGCACCTCGGTCGTGAGCAGCAGCTCGCGGCTGGGAACAAGGATCACAGAGGTGACCTCGCCGGGGAGCGAACGCTGGTCGGCGACGGAGAAGGCGCGGATCTGGTCGACCTCGTCGCCGAAGAACTCGACGCGGTAGGGATGATCGGCCACGGGCGGGAACACGTCGAGGATGCCGCCGCGCACCGCGAACTCGCCGCGGCGCGACACCATATCGACGCGGTGGTACGCGAGCTCGACGAGCCGTGTGATGACGCCCTCGAGTTCGAGTCCACGCCCGCCGACGACGAGCTCGATCGGATCGACATCGCCGAGCCCGGGAGCCAGCGGCTGGAGAGCACTGCGCACCGATGCGGTCACGACAAGGGGGGCGGTGCCGTCCCACGCGGCGATCCGGCGCAGGACGTCGAGGCGTCGGCCGACCGTCTCGGGGCTCGGGCTGAGCCGCTCGTGCGGCAGCGTCTCCCATGCCGGAAAGTGCAGAACCTGTGCGCCGGGGAGGACGGCATCCAGAGCAGGACCGAGAGACTCGGCTCGTCGACCGGTCGGGGCGATCACCAACACGGCACCGGGGCCACCCGCCGAGCGGCGCCGTTCGACGAGGCCGGCGATGACCGGGGCGTCGAGGCCATCGACGAGGGAGAGAGACAGGTCGGAGGAAGCAGCCGAAGCGGCTTCACGATACGACTCAGCCTGCTCGAGGGCGCGAACGATCCCGGGAACTGTCACTCGGAAGAGTTTACGCGGGGGCTCCGACATCGGGACGGGGTGGACAACACGGCGGGCGATCCGTGTCTCGTAGGCTGGCCGCATGACGTCGCCGAGCGCTCCGAACGGTCCGGTCTTCACCGCTCCCCACGCGGCGCCGCCGGTCGGGACGCTGCTCACTCCCCCGGAGCCGACGCGCCGCGGTCGACCCCTGGGAACCTGGGCGCTCGCGCTCTCGGTCGTCGCGGCGGTGTTGGCATCCGCCGTCGGAGGATTCGCGGCGTTCCGCTCGGCGCGCGGGGCGGCCCCCGGGCTGGGCACCATGTCGTCGAACGGCTTCGACTGGCGCGTCCTCTCCCCCGTCCGCGATCTGGTGCTGCTGGGCGAGGTCGCTTTCTGGTCGGGAACCGTGATCGGTCTCACGGCGCTCGTGCTCGGTATCGTCGCCATCGTGCGGCGGTCCGGGCGGGGCGCCGGGATCGCCGGGCTCGTCATCGCGGTTCTGGGACCCGCGATCTTCGGCGGGCTCACGCTCATCGCCATCGTGGCAGGGCTGGCGAGCGTCCCCTCCGGCGGTTCGTCGGTCTGATCCCCGGGCGGACTGCTCCTCGCCCCAGTGGGCGACATCGCGCCGAATCGGCGACCGTCCACCCCCGCGATCCCCGGCCAGTCGGTTCCTAGACTTCGGGACAGGGCCTGTTCGCCCATCGAAGACCAGAGGAGCACTCCGTGAGCACGACACCGCCGCCCCCCGAGCCCTACCAGCAGCCCGTCGCGCGAAACGACGCCTACCGCGCCACCCCCGCAGGAGTGCCCGCCCCCGCGGCTCCTGCCTACGTCCCCCCGGCATCTGCGAACCCCAAGGGCGGAAACAAGCTCGGGCTCGGCGCTTTCGTCGTCTCGCTGGTCGGCGTGGTCGGCGGCTCGATCATCGCTCTCATCGCCGGCATGCAGAGCGCGGCCCTCGCGCCCTACGCCGACGCCGGTCAGCGGGTCGACCCGAACGCCCTCCCACCGGAGGTCCAGCAGGCGGCTGCGCTCTTCGGCATCCTGACCGTGGTCGCCTTCGCCGGGTACGCCGTTCTCGGCCTGTGGGGCTTCGTCCAGGGCATCGTCGCGGCGATCAAGAGTCGCGGTCGTGGGTGGGGCATCGGCGCCGTCGTGCTATCTGTGCTCGGCGGCATCGTGGTCGGAATCGCCCTGGCCGCAGGCGCGGCGATCGGCGTCTCGACGTGAGCTGACCCTCGGTGCGAACGGCCACGGTTGCTCGCGACCGGGGCCGTTCGCCGTCTCGGTGTTGCCCCTGACACCGTGGCAGGGTGTGGACTGTCGTCATGGTCTCGATCGGTGAACTCGCTCGGCAAACGGGTACGACGCCACGCATGCTGCGCCACTGGGAGGCCACCGGCCTTCTGCCTCCCGCAGACGTCGATCCGGCAACCGGACGCCGCTCCTACGACCTCGCGCAGGAAGGACGCGTGCTGACCATCGTCGCCCTCCGTGCCAACGGCTTCGGACTCGAAGAGATCCGCGTCCTGCTCGACTCACGGACGGACCACGCGAAGCTGCGCGCAGTCCTCGATGCGAGGCGATCGACGCTTTCCGCCAGCATCGCCCGCGACAACGCCGCCCTGCGCCGTCTGGACAGCAGGATCGCCTCGCTCGACCGCGGGCACCACGACATCGCGACGACGCTGACGCTGGAAGCGCTCCCCCCGCTCACCGGCCCGGGCCTGCGGACGTCCGTGGCGCACGAGTCGGAGATTCCCGCGGCGGTGCGCGCGGTGCTCGATCGGATGGCCGCACCGGCAGGGGCGGAGGTCGCCCTCGTCTACGACGGGACGACGGACCCCCGGGTGATCGCCGTGACCGCGGTCTGCGAGGCGGCCCGAACAGACGTGATCACGATCCCGGGAGCGCCCCGCGCGGCGAGCGTCCGACTCGCACAACGGCCCGTCGACCTCGGGGACACCTGGGCCGCTCTCGACGCCGCGCTCCTGCCGCTAGGGCTCGCGGCGACCGGGCCGTATCGTCACATTCTCCACTCGGAGGGGACGGCCACCACGCTCGCGACCCCGACCACACCGGTGACCGGCTCGGTATGAGCCCCTCGCTCAGGCGCGCGGAGCGTGGAAGCGCTGCTGCGCGGCGACGAGGCCCTCGTCGGCCAACAGTTCCACGGCATCCGCGGCATCCGAGACCAGGATGGGCAGGGTCTGACGCTCGGCGGCGCTGAAGGGGTCGAGCACCCAGTCCGCGGGATCTTGCCGGCCGACCGGGCGACCGATTCCGACCCGCACCCGGGGGAAGTCGGGCGTGCCGAGCGCTTTCGCGATGTCACGGACGCCGTTGTGACCACCGTGACCGCCGCCGGTCTTGAGCTTGATGGTGTCGTAGGGGATATCGAGCTCGTCGTGCACGACGACGATCCGCTCGGGGCCGATGTCGTAGAACCGGGCGAGGCCGGCGGCCGGGCCGCCGGAGACGTTCATGAAACTGTTGGGCTTGGCCAGCACGAGCTTCGCCGCTCCCGGCCGCAGCCAGGTCTCGACCACTCGCGCGTTGGCCTTGTGCGCGCGGAACGCTTCGCGGCGACGGGCGGCGAGTTCATCGATGACCATCTGACCGATGTTGTGCCTCGTCGCCTCGTAGCGCGGGCCGGGGTTGCCGAGACCCACGATGAGCCAGGTGTCTGCCATGGCATCCATCCTTCCGGGTCCGGGTGGGGACCGTACGCGACGACGCGGTGCGCCGCGCGGCGAAACGAACGAGGGGACGCGAATCCGCGCCCCCTCGTCGTCGTCGGACCGGTGAACGGCCCTCGGGAATTACTTGTCGTCGCCCTGTTCGGCCGTCTCGGCCTCTTCGGACTGCTCCCCGGCGACCTCGGCGTCGGCCTCGGCGATCTCTTCGTCGGCGGCGATCGTGTCGAGCGGGATCGAGACACCCACGATGAGAGTCTCGGGCTCGGTGACGAGGGTCGCGCCCTGGGGCAGCTTCAGGTCGGCGGCGGTGATCTGGGTGCCGTCCTCGGCGCCCTCGACATCGACCTCGACGTTCTGCGGGATGTGAGTGGCCTCGACCTCGAGCGAGACCGACGTGGCGTCGAGCATGGCGATGGTGCCCGAGAAGGGCTCGCCGGTGATGACGACGGGAACGTCGACCTGGACCTTCTCGCCCTTGTTCACCACGATGAGGTCGATGTGCTCGATGATCTGGCGCACGGGGTCCTTCTGGACATCCTTGACGAGGACGAGCTGGCTCTTGCCCGCGATGTCGAGGTCGAGCAGCGCGTTGGCGCGACGGATCAGCAGCGCGGTCTGGTGACCGGGCAGCGCGACGTGCTGGGGCTCGGTGCCGTGACCGTAGATGACGGCGGGGATCTTGCCCGCGGCGCGGAGGCGACGGGCGAAGCCCTTGCCGAAGTTCTCGCGCAGTTCTACGACGACCTTGTTGTCTTCCGACATGATGTTCTCCTCGCGGGCTCGTGTCCCGCAGCTTGTGAGCGGACAAGGTCCGCACCTGTGTGGTCTGGATTCGACTCGAACGCGAGCGCGTGAGGAAAGCCGGGAGCCTGCATCACTGCGTCGATCACGGATGCCCAGCGCGCCGTACGGCGTACGAGGTGGCATCCCTCGCCGAAGTTCCCCGGAAGTCTACCAGCGCGCGGGGCCGCACCACGACCCCGCCGCCGGGGCGCGCGCAGGACCGCCCGCGGAGCGACGGTAGGATCGAACAGCCACAACCCACCCGGAGGATCATCATGGACAGCGGCTTCTTCTCTCACGTCGTGCTCTGGGTCATCGGCGGCATCGCCGCATTCGGCCTGCTCGGCACCGTCGGCGCCCTGTTCTCGATGGGCCGCACCACGAACTACAAGAAGCACTGACGCCCGGAACCGCGGCTTGCCCCCGGCGGAGCCGCTCCGCGGTCGCCGGGCTGTGCCGACCCTTATGCGGACCGGTTCGTGAGGACGAGCTCGATCGTCGTCACCCCCGCCTCCGGCGGAGCGTGACGGGTCGTTCAGTTGTTTCCGCCGAACGAGAGCACGACCTTCGACGATCGCGACGCGTCCGCCGCCGTCGCGAAGGCGTCGAGGGCGTGAGCGACGGGCGTCACGTGCGTCACGATGCCTTCCACGGCGAGTGACCCGTCGGCAAGCGCCGCCAGCACCTCGCCGAACTCGCCGCCGAAGCGGAACGACCCCGTCAGCGTCAGCTCCCGTGTGATCGCCGTCGCGATCGGCGCCGCTACCGTGCCCGCCGCTTGAAGCCCGAGCAGAACGACCGTCCCGCCGCGCCGCGCCGCCGCGACCGCCGCAGCAAGTCCGGGGACGGTGCCGCTCGACTCGATCACGACGTCGGCGTGCAGGGCCTCGATCGCCGCCGCGTCGCGCGCGTCGAGGGTACGTGCCCCACGTGCCGCTGCCAGACGGCGCGGAAGCTCGTGCAGATCAGTGGCGACGACCTCGCCGGCACCGTGGTGGCGAGCCGCGGCCACGGCGAGCAGGCCGATGGGACCCGACCCGATGACCGCGACGCGTCGGCCCGCGACCGTTCCGGCGCGTTCGACGGCGTGCCACGCGACCGCCGCGGGCTCCGCAAGCACGGCCGTGGCGAGATCGAGCCCCGCCGGCAGAGGGAAAAGCATGCGCGTGGGGAGCGCGACACGCTCGGCGAACCCGCCCTGCGTGTGCGGGAGGTGCATGGCCGAGCCCAGGTAGGTCGAGGCCGGCGCGAGGTTCGGGCGCTCCCGCGGCCACGGCGTCGCGCCGTCGTCGCGGGGAGTCAGCGGGTGCACGGCTACCGGCGTGCCCTCGGCGGGCCCGCTTCCGTCGGCGGCGGCGCGCACCACCACCCCCGACAGCTCATGGCCCAGGACGAGCGGCTCCCGCAGGATCGATGCTCCCGCAGCCCCGTGTCGCCAGTAGTGCAGGTCGGAGCCGCAGACGCCCCCGAATGAGACGGCGACGACGGCCTCATCGGCATCCGGGGTCGGCTCACCGATGTCGTCGATGCGGAGGTCGTCGGCGGCGTGGGCCACCACGGCGAGATTGGTCACGGTTCTCCTCAGAAAGTTGCGGTGCGAAGGCGCACATCGGCGACGACGACCTCGACCCGCGCACCCGGGTGAATCGGTGCGGCGGAGAACGGTGCCCCCATCATGATGACGTCGCCCGGGCCGAGGACGTTCCACCCGGCGACGTAGGCCAGGCAGTCCCTCAGCGAGACCGGCAGACGCGCGGCGGAGGTCTGCCGGACCGGCTCGTCGTCGACGATGAGCGCCAGAGCCAGATCGGCATCGAGCGACAACCCGGTGTCGATCCACGGCCCGAGCGGTGTGTAGCCCGCGCCCGCCTTGGACTCGAAGTTGCGCGGATCGAGGACCGACCGGTCGGGGCTCGACAGGTCGTTGACGGCGGTCATGCCGAGCACGTACTCGTGGGCGTTCGCCGCCGTCAGCCCGGTGGTGTCGCGACCGATGACGACGGCGATCTCGGCTTCGGCGACCGTGGTGCCCGCATCGCGCCGGAGCCCGACCGACGCATCCGACCCGGTGACGGTGCGCGGACTCTTCAGCCATGCCTGCACGGGAGCGGCATCATCGGGGCCATTCTGCGCGATGCCGACGACCACGATCGGCTCGCACGGAGCCAACAGACGTCCCGCGACCGGGTCGCCCTCGTCGGCGGGGCGGCCGCCGTCCACGAACGCCGCGTACGGATCAGTGATCGGAATCCACGACCCGTCGTCGGCGAGACGGACCGTGCGCACCCCGGCGGGGGTCTCGACGCGAGCGATGCGCATCAGACCACCGCCGTCATTCCGCCGTCGACGAAGATCGTCTGGCCGTTGACGAAGTCGCTCGCCGAGCTCGAGAGGAACACCAGCGCCCCCACCAGGTCGCCGGTGTTCCCCCACCGCCCCGCGGGCGTGCGCGAGCGCACCCACGCGGAGAACTTCTCGTCGTCGACGAGTGCCCGGGTCAGCTCCGTGGCGAAGTACCCGGGTGCGATGGCGTTGGCCTGGATGCCGTGCGGCGCGAGATCGGCGCACAGGCCCTTCGTGAGCATCGCGATCGCTCCCTTCGTCGCTCCGTACGCCGCGATGGAAGGGCGGGCCAGCTGCGACTGGACGCTGCCGATCTGCACGAGCTTGCCCGATCCGCGCGAGATCATGCCGCCGGCCACACGTCGGGAGACGTAGAACGCGCTCGAGAGGTTCGTGCGCACCAGGTCGTCCCAGTCGGTGTCGGCGAACTCCGCGATCGGCGCGCGCCGCTGGATGCCGGCGTTGTTCACGACGATGTCGGGCACGCCGTAGCGATGCTCGATGAGAGAGACGCCCTCGTCGACAGCGCCGGACTCCCCCACATCGAAGGTCACCGCGTGAGCGGCCACCCCGGTCGACGCGGAGATCTCCTCCGCCGCGCGTCCGGCGGTCTCGGCATCCCGTCCGTGCACGAGCGTCGTGGCACCCGCCTCGGCGAGGCCCTGCGCGAGGGCCCGGCCGATGCCGCGGCTGGAACCGGTGACCAGGGCCAGCCGCCCGGTCAGGTCGAACGCGGCCGTCATCGGATCGTCCGCACGGTGACGGTCGTGGCGTCCACGCCCTCGCCGGCCTCTTCGCGAGACACCTTGATCGCGTCGTCGGTGCGCGTGAGGTCGCGGCGCAGCGTCTCGGGGACGAGGAAGGTGGATGCCGTGGTGATCAGGGCGAGAGTGGCCATGTAGATCGCCAGCAGCAGCCAGTTCGCGCCACTGACGGCGATGATGTAGGCGCCCAGCACACCCGCGAGGCCGCCGGCGAGCACCGCCGAGATCTCTCGCGCCATCGCGACGCCGAGGTAACGGTGGCGGTTGCCGAACAGCTCGGGGAGCATCGCGCACTGGGGTCCGAGCATGGAGTTGACGGCGACGCCGATACCGATCGCGACGACGGCGATCGTGATCGGGTAGCTCCCGAGCGAGATCAGCCACCAGGCGGGGAAGGTGAACAGCAGCATGAACACCGCGCCCGCGCGGTACACCGTGCGACGACCCATCCGGTCGGACAGGGCGCCCGTCAGCGGCACAGAGAAGATGCCGATCAGCGAGCCGAGGGTGACCCCCCAGGTGAGGAGGCTGCGGTCGGCCTGTCCCCCCACCGACGCGACGAAGAAGGTCAGCGCGAGGGTGTTGAACATGTAGGAGCCGCCGTTCTCGGCCATGCGGAGCCCGATACCGACGATGACTCCGGGCAGACCGCGCGTGAAGATGTCGCGTACGGGCCGCTCGGCAATCTGCTCGCTCTTCTCGAGCTCGATGAAGGTCGGCGTCTCGCGCAGGCGCATGCGGATGAACAGCGCGAGGAGGATCAGCACGAACGAGGCGAGGAATGGCACGCGCCAGCCCCAGCTGAGCAGCTGGTCTTCGGGCAGCAGCGAGATGACGCTGAACACGACGGCCGCGAGCAGCGTTCCGGCCTGGATGCCGATGAAGGGCAGGGCCGAGAAGAATCCGCGGCGCTTGACGGGGGCGTATTCGGCCATGAGGACCGTGGCCCCCGCCTGCTCGGCGCCGGCGCCGAAGCCCTGCAGCAGTCGCATGATCACGAGCAGAATCGGAGCGAGGATGCCGACGGCCTCGTACGTGGGCAGGAGGCCGATGGCGGTGGATGCCCCGCCCATCAGCACGATCGTGATGACGAGGACCCACTTACGGCCGAGCTTGTCGCCGAGCACGCCGAAGAAGAGTCCGCCGAAGGGACGTGCCAGGAAGCCGACGCCGTAGGTCGCGAAAGCGGCGACCGTGGCCAGGGCCGGGTTGTCTTGCGAGAAGAACAGGACGTTGAAGATCAGCGCCGTCGACAGCCCGTAGAGCGCGAAGTCGAAGTACTCGAGCGCGCTGCCGATGCTGGAGGCGAGGGTCGCCCTCCGCAGATTGGCGGCGTACTCGGGGTCGTCCTGCGGCACGGGCGGTGCGGTGGGTGCAGTGGTCACGGCCATCTCCTTTGATCGGCTGGGGTCTCCCGACACCGGGACTGTATCAACCCTCTGAACTGAGTTCAATATGTTGAACACAATTCGTTGAGCCCGTTTCCACTCCATCGATCGGGAGGCGCGACGAATACCCCTCCACGGAGGGGCGAGACGAGCGCACTCAGGGGCGCGGTGCCGCGCTGAACGGATTCGTCAGCGCCGACGCGGCCCCGCGCAGCGCCTCTCCGACACGCGTGATGCGCTCGGGCGTGGCATCCAGAACGGGGATGCCGACACCCAGGGCCAACTGCGGATCGCCCGGTGCCCACCCCTCGAGGGGCACGGCCACCCCGACGATCCCCCGGAACGACTCCTCCTCGTCGATGGCCCATCCGCGCTCGCGAGCGACCGCCAGCTTCACGAGGATGCCCTCGACATCGACCGTGCTGTGCGCCGTCAGCGCGGGCAGCGGGCCTCGACGCGCGAGCAGATCCCGCACGGTAGCGTCGTCGCGCGTCATGAGCAGCGCGCGCCCCGTCGCCGACAGGGCGGCGGGAAGTCGTGAGCCCAGCGGCGTGCCCAGACGCACCGAGCGCGAGCCCTCGTACCGGGCGAGGTAGAGCGAGTCGGCGTCATCGAGCACCGCCACCTGCACGAGCTCGCGCACCAGCACGGGCGACGACTCGCAGACGGCGTAGAACTCGCGCACCTGGTTGAACTGCGCCGCGAAAGCTCCGCCGAGCTCGGCGGTGCGGATGCCGAGGCGATAGCCGAGCGGGACGCGTTCGATCATGCGCTCCGCCTCGAGCGAGAGGCACAGGTTGGCGGTCGACGACTTCGCCAGCCCCAGCCCCGATGCCAGCTCGGTCAGGGTGAGCGCACGCTCGGCCTCGGCCAGAAGCCCGAGCAGGCGAATACTGCGTCCCACCGCCGGGGCGGGATCCCGTGCGAGCCGGCCGTCGTCGTCGTCGGTCATGCCGGCTCCCCTCGATGGTCTCGATCAGTAGAACTCGACCGTATCGACAACCGCGCGCAACGGCTGTCCATCGATCAGGCGCGTGGCGTTCTCGGCGAAGCGACGGGCGATCCTCTCCTCTTCCCTGCTGCTCAGCGCGGCCGTGTGCGGGCTCACGAGAACGCGCGGGTGCCCCCACAGCGGCGAGTCGACGGGCAGCGGCTCGACCTCGAACACGTCGAACGCCGCGAAACCGACCCGGCCATCGTCGAGGGCCACGAGCAGAGCGCTCTCGTCGATGACGCTGCCGCGCCCGACGCTGGCGAGGACGACCCCCGGACGGACGGCGGCGAAAATGTCCGCGCCGATGAGGTGGTGCGTCTGATCGGTCCCGGGGAGCGTCACGACGATGGCATCCACCTGCCCGACGGCCTCGGCGAGATCGTCGAGCGGTACGAGGCGGTCGACTCCCTCGACGGGCGCGCCCGAGCGGGTCGTGCCCCACACCTCGGCGCCCAGAGCGTGGAAGCGGCGAGCGCATTCGGCACCGATGCCGCCGAGCCCCACGACGAGCACGGTCATCTCGTCGATCTGGCGCATCTCCCAGCGATCGGACCAGACGCGCGCATCCTGGTCTGCCCGCAGGCGCGGCAGGCCCTTGGCCCCCGCGAGCACTCCGAACACCGCGAACTCCGCCAGCGGTCCGCCGTGCACGCCCGCACTCGTGGTGAACACGATGCGCTCGAGGGCCGTGTCGTCGAGGGCTGCCGCCTTCACCTGCCCGCCGCCACCGGCTGCCGTCGTCATGACCCACCGCAGTCCCGGGTTGGCCGCGACCGTGCGCGAGAGCGCGGCCGGTTCGACGTCGGGAATGCCGAAAAGCGCCTCGGCCGAGTCGACCATCGCCTCGAAGGCGCGCTGCTCGGTGTCGGTGCGCACGTGGGCCGGGTCACCCGACCAGTCGGCGGGGCCGCGCATGGGGCGCGTGAGAGCGGCATCGCGCACCAGCTCGAGCCGCGGCTCCAGCCGCTCGATGAGCCGGCAGTGCTCCTCCGACAGCGGAACGGCGACCACCGCGCGTAGGCTCTTGTGCGTCGACATCTTCGTCCATCCCTTCGCCGCGATCGCGGGCACCGCGAGCCGCTCGACCCCTCGGTATACGTTCACCATAGTGAACCCTGTTCAACCTGTTGTCCAGTCGATAGGATGCCGTGCATGACACCTCTCGACGACGAGACCACCCCCGCCACCGTCCGACTCGGGGTATGGGGCCTCGGGGCGATGGGGGCACCGATGGCGCACCACCTGCTCGCCGCCCGCGGCTCCCTGACCGTCCACGCGCGTCGGCGACGCCCGGCGCTCATCGAGGCCGGCGCGCAGTGGGCCGAGACGGCCCGTGACCTCGCCGCCCACACCGACGCCGTGCTCGTGATGCTGCCCGACCTTCCGCAGCTCGAGGAGCACCTCGACGGGCCCGACGGGCTGCTGGCAGGCATCGGCGACCGCGATTTCCTCGTCATGATCGGCTCGACCTCGTCGCCCGTGGGCGTGCGGGAGCTGTCGAACCGCCTCCCCGACGGCATCCGGGTGGTCGACTGCCCCGTCTCTGGCGGCGAGGACGGCGCGAAGGCCGGGCGACTGTCGATCATGCTCGGCGGCTCCCCCGCCGACACCGACCGGGCTGCCGCACTTCTGGCTCCGTGCGGAACGCCCGTGCGCCTCGGCCCCCTCGGCGCCGGGCAGGTGGCGAAAGCCTGCAACCAACTCGTCGTCGCCTCGACGATCCTCGCGCTCGGGGAGGCGACCGAGCTCGCCGCGCGCTCCGGCGTCGACCCCGCCACCTTGTGGGACCTTCTGGGTGGCGGGTACGCCGGATCACGCCTGCTCGAGAGCCGTCGCGAGCGCCTCGTCACGGGCGACGACTCCCCCAGTGGCATCGCGGAGTACATGGTGAAGGATCTGCGCTTCGCGGCCGACATCGCCGCATCCACCGACACGCGCCCCGCGCTGCTGCCGGCCCTGCGAGCCGCCTTCGACGAGATCGTCGAGCGGGGCCTGGGCGGCCGCGACATCGCCGTCACCCGCCGCTTCACGGCGGAGCGCAGCTCTGCCCCCACCCACACGGACTGACATCGGCGAGCGCCGGAGCGACCGCGAGCGACGAGCACAACGACCGACTCGTCCCCGGCGCGCAACGGATCCGCCGAGGCCTTACTCCGAGCTCACTGCGGAGGCCATCGCATCCCCCGCCTCGCGCACGATGAGGTGCATCGCCTGCACGGCGTCGTCGGCGCGACCGGCCGCGACGGCGAAGGCCACGTCTTGGTGCCACCGCACGGCGTGCGGGTTGGCGTCGTGCGGCATGAGCTCGTGTCGCGTCCGCCCCACCAGCACCGATTCGACGACCGCGCCGAGGGCGGCGAACATCGTGTTGCCGGATGCCGCGAGCACCGTGCGGTGGAAGCGGATGTCGGCCGCGAGATACTCGGCGCCGTCCGCGTCGTGCTCGGTGCGCGCCATCTCCATCACCGAGGCCACCAGCACCTGGCGCTGCGCGTCGGTGGCGTGGGTCGCCGCGGCACGCGCAGCGAGCGGCTCGATCGCACCGCGGAGCTCGCTGAGCTCGCGTAACTGCGCGCGCCGACCCGGACCGGCGAGGCGCCAGGCGATGATCTCGGGCGCGTAGACGTTCCACTGCGTCGACGGAAGCACCTCGACACCCGTCTTTCGACGCACCCGCACGAGACCGAGCGACTGCAGAACGCGCACGGCCTCACGGCCCGCTCCGCGCGACGATCCGGGCGAGAGCTCCGCCGTGATCAGGCGCGAGCCGGCGCCCAGCTCCCCGTCGACGATCGCCGATCCCAGGCGGTCGACGAGGGCGTCGTGCAGCGTCGACACGGCGGGACGGTCCAACGTCATTTCTCGATGATGACAGACGCGATGCGCTCCGACGGACGCATTCGTCGTGCACAACTCCGCATCCTGTGGTTTTATGTACGACAAATACTGACTGCACCATCACCCACGGCATCGCTGCCGCTCGCCGGATCAAGGACGCTCATGGCCCTCTCCCCCCACCCCTCCACGCTGGTGCTCGCCGCCGCGGAGTCCGCGACCACCGCCCCCGCCGGGCAGTTGATCACCGCCGCCCTCATCGGCATCGCCCTCATCGTGGTGCTCATCACGTGGGGCAAGCTGCACCCCTTCCTCGCCCTGACCATCGGCGGGTTCACGACGGGCGTCATCGCCGGCATGCCCATCGCCACCTCGGTGACGAGCTTCACCGGCGGCTTCGGCTCGACCATGGGCGGCGTCGGCATCCTCATCGCCCTCGGTGCGATCTTCGGCAAGCTGCTCGCCGACTCGGGCGGCGCCGACCGCATCGTCGACACCCTCGTCGCCCGCGCGACCCCGCGCTCACTCCCCTGGGTCATGGGGTTGATCGGAGCGATCATCGGCCTGCCGATGTTCTTCGAGGTCGGTCTCGTGCTGCTGGTCCCCGTCATCATCCTCGTGGCCCGCCGCTCGGGCGTCTCGCTGATGAAGATCGCCATCCCGACCCTCGCGGGCCTCTCCGCGATGCACGGCCTCGTGCCCCCGCACCCGGGGCCGCTCGCCGCCATCGACGCACTGGATGCCAACCTCGGCCTGACCCTCGCGTTCGGCGTGATCGTCGCGATCCCCGCGGTCATCGTCGCCGGCCCGTTGTTCGCCCCGATCGCCGCCCGCTGGGCCCCCGTCCCCGTGCCCGAGCTGTTCGTCTCGGCCGAGGAGAAGGGAGAGGAGCCCGCTCGCCGCCCGTCGTTCGCGGCGACGCTCGCGAGCATCCTCCTGCCCGTGTTCCTCATGCTGCTGAAGGCCGTCGCCGACATCGTCGCGCCCGGCTCGACCGCCGCATGGAAGGTGGTCATCGACTTCCTCGGCCTGCCGATCATCGCGCTGCTGCTGGCCGTGCTCGTCGGCTTCGTCGTGCTCGGCCGGGGCGCCGGCTTCGACCGCGCCAAGCTGACGAGCGTCGTCGGCTCCTCTCTCGGGCCCATCGCCGGCATCCTCCTCATCGTCGGCGCGGGCGGCGGGTTCAAGCAGGTGCTCGTCGACACCGGCATCGGCAAGGTGATCGCCGATCTCGTCGCGGGCTCCAGTGTCTCCGTGCTGCTGCTGGCCTGGCTGGTCGCCGTGGTCATCCGCGTCGCGACCGGATCGGCCACCGTCGCCACGATCACCGCCGCCGGCATCCTGCAGCCGCTCACCGAGACCCTCGACGCCCCCATGACGGCGTTGCTGGTGCTCGCGATCGGCGCGGGCTCGGTGTTCCTGAGTCACGTGAACGATGCCGGCTTCTGGCTCATCAAGGAGTACTTCGGCTTGAACATCCCGCAGACATTGAAAACATGGAGCGTGCTGGAGTGCGTGATCTCGGTCATGGGCCTGGCCGGCGTTCTCGCGATCAGCGTGTTCGTCTGATGGGAGAGGAAGAGAGAATCATGACATCCCACCCCGTCCTCGTCTTCATGGGTCCCGCCGGCACCGGCAAGTCCACCGTCGCCGGCATGCTCGCCGGTCGCCTCGGCTGGGACTTCCAGGAGGGCGACGACCTGCACCCCGCCGAGAACGTCGCCAAGATGGCATCCGGTCACGCCCTCGACGACGATGACCGATGGCCGTGGCTCGATCGCGTCGCCGGCTGGATCGACGGCCAGATCGCCGCCGGACGCCCCGGCGTCATCACGTGCTCGGCCCTCAAGCGCAGCTACCGTGACGTACTGCGCCGCGACGATGTGACCTTCGTCCTGCTGATGGGCGACCCGAAGCTCGTGCTCGAACGCCTACTGCGTCGACAGGGCCACTACATGCCGCCGTCGCTGCTGACCTCGCAGTTCGAGACCCTGGAGATCCCGGATGCCGACGAGCGCGCGATCCGCATCGACCTCGACCTCACTCCCCAGGAGCAGGTGCGAGAGGTCGTCGAGCGTCTCCAGCTCACGCACACCCCGTCCTGAAACACGCGCGGGCCGAGCCGATAAAGTGGCGGAGGCGGCCCACGTGAGCCTGCCCACACCCCTCGCACCTGAAGACGGAGCACCCATGACGTCCCACGCCTCCCCGACCGGCCCCTCGACCGACCAGGACCAGTCCCCGCATCAGGCCGCACAGGTGCACGAGGGTGCGCCCGGCATCGAAGAGGTGGACCGTCCCACCGCCGACGCCGACTCACGCCCCCAGGGCGAGGGCGACGGCCGCGCCAACATCGGCGTCGTCGGCTTGGCCGTGATGGGCTCGAACCTCGCCCGCAACCTCGCCAGCCGCGAGGGCAACACGGTCGCCATCTTCAACCGCAGCAAGGACAAGACCGAGCACGTTCTCGAGCAGCACCCCGAGGCCAACTTCGTCGCCTCGTTCTCGTACGAGGACTTCGCCGCGTCGCTGGCGAAGCCGCGCACCGCGATCATCATGGTCAAGGCCGGCCGCCCCACCGACTTCGTCATCGACGAGCTGGTGAAGGTCTTCGAACCGGGCGACATCATCGTCGACGGCGGCAACGCGCTGTTCACCGACACCATCCGCCGTGAGAAGGCCGTGCGCGACACCGGCATCAACTTCGTCGGCATGGGCGTCTCGGGCGGCGAAGAGGGTGCCCTGCGCGGCCCCTCGATCATGCCCGGCGGTTCCGACGAGGCATGGGCCACGCTGGGCCCGATCCTGAAGTCGATCGCCGCGGTCGCCGAGGGCGAGCCCTGCGTGACGCACGTCGGCCACGACGGCGCCGGTCACTTCGTGAAGATGGTGCACAACGGCATCGAGTACGCCGACATGCAGCTGATCGCCGAGGCCTACGACCTCATCCGCCGCGCCACGGGCAAGAGCCCGGCCGAGATCGCGGACGTGTTCGCCGAGTGGAACCGCGGCGAGCTGGAGTCGTACCTCATCGAGATCACCGCCGAGGTGCTGCGCCAGACCGATGCCGACACGGGCAAGCCCCTCGTCGATGTCATCCTCGACCAGGCCGGCGCCAAGGGCACCGGCGCGTGGACCGTGCAGACGGCCCTCGACCTGGGCGTCCCCGTCTCGGGCATCGCCGAGGCCACGTTCGCCCGGTCGCTGTCGAGCCACCCCGAGCAGCGCGAGGTCTCGCGCGAGCTCCCCGGCCCCTCGGGCACCGACGTGCTCTCGGGCGAAGATGCCGACGCCTTCATCGAGCAGGTGCGCCTCGCGCTCTACGCCTCGAAGATCGTCGCCTACTCGCAGGGCTTCGACGAGATCCGCGCCGGTGCCGCCCAGTACGACTGGAACATCGACCTGGGCGCGGTGTCGAAGATCTGGCGCGGCGGGTGCATCATCCGTGCGCAGTTCCTCAACCGCATCGCCGAGGCCTACGACGCCGAGGCCGAGCTGCCCGTGCTGCTGACCGCCCCGTACTTCGTCGAGGCCCTCGGCCGGGCGCAGGACGCATGGCGCCACATCGTGTCACTGTCGGCGGCGAGCGGCATCCCCGCGCCCGCGTTCAGCTCGTCGCTGGCGTACTACGACGGTCTGCGTGCCGAGCGCCTGCCCGCCGCCCTGATCCAGGGCCAGCGCGACTTCTTCGGTGCACACACCTACCGTCGCATCGACAAGGAGGGCACCTTCCACACCCTGTGGTCGGGCGACCGCACCGAGATCGAAGCCGAAGACACCCACTGAGAGCTGTCTTGACGAGGCGGCGGCGAGCATGGCTCGTCGCCGCCTCGTGCGTTTAAGGCCGCCAAGGCGCGTCGCGGACGTCCGCGACGTCGTCGCGAACACCCCGGGTGCCGCGGTCGGGGTCGGCACGGGCTCGTTCTCAGCCGTCGGATCTCCCGTTCCCAGGATTCCCATAAGGCTCGCCATAGAAAGCTCATAGATACGAGAGCACAATGAGTTCTATGACCGCGACCGCCGCCGCCCCCACCTTCACCCGCCCCGATGGGAGCGCCCTGCGCGTCCTCGTCGTCGACGACGAGCAGATGCTCACCGACCTGCTGTCGATGGCCCTGCGAATGGAGGGCTGGGACGTGAAGACCGCCGGATCGGGCTTCGACGCCCTGCAGTCCGCGCGCGACTTCGAGCCGGATGCCATGGTGCTCGACATCATGATGCCCGACCTCGACGGCATGGCGGTGCTGCAGCGCCTGCGTCATTCGGGCAACGACGTGCCCGTGCTGTTCCTGACGGCGAAGGACGCCGTGGCCGACCGCGTCGCGGGGCTCACGGCCGGTGGCGACGACTACGTCACCAAGCCCTTCAGCCTCGAAGAGGTCGTGGCGCGCCTGCGAGGCCTCATGCGTCGCGCCGGCACCGCCCTCACGCGCGACTCCGAGCCGATCCTGCGCGTCGGCGACCTCTCGCTGAACGAGGACAGCCACGAGGTCATCCGCGGCGGCAAGGAGATCGAGCTGACCGCGACCGAGTTCGAGCTCCTGCGCTTCCTCATGCGCAACCAGCGTCGCGTGGTGTCGAAGGCGCAGATCCTCGACCGCGTCTGGAACTACGACTTCGGCGGTCGCTCCAGCGTCGTCGAGCTCTACATCTCGTACCTGCGCAAGAAGATCGACGCCGGAAACGACCCGCTCATCCACACCGTGCGCGGTGTCGGGTACATGATCAAAGCGCCTCAGTGAGTATTCCGCCGAGACCAGCGCCCCCCGCTCCCCCGTCCGAGGCCTGGGAGACCGACCACCCCGCAGACGCCGACACCGGCACACCGGAGCCGAGGCCGAAGCGGGAGCCCCTGTCGACGCGGCTCCGCCGCCCGTGGACGCTGCAGGCGCGTCTGATGACGGCCGTCATCGGCATGGTCGCGTTCATCCTCGTGATGATCGGCATCTCGACCAGTGCGATCCTCAGCCAGGTTCTCTACGTGAACCTCGGCGCCCAGGTGGACGAAGCGGCTGCCTCCATACAGCCGCGGGCGGCGTTCCAGAGCTCGGCGGAGCAGGTCCTGGAGTCGGGGTTCTTCGACTCCGGCACGCTGCTCGTGATGAACTCGCGCGGTGCCGGGATCACCGGAGCTGTCGTCGGCGACAACGGCGTGCGCGCGCTCACGACCGACGACCTCGGTCGCATCGCCGACAGCCTCCAGGCTGCCGCATCCGACCCCACCGCTCAGACGGTCGATCTGCCGAATCTCGGCGAGTACCTCGTCCGAGCGTTCCCGACACCCGGAAGCGACAGCGTCTTCCTCGTGGGTCTCCCCCTGTCGAGCGTGACCAGCACGATCGGTGCCATCCTCACCACCGTCGCGCTCGTCACCACCGGAGGCCTGCTGCTGCTCGCCGTGATCATCGCGATCGTCATCCGTCTGGGGCTGCGCCCCCTGCGCGCGGTCGCCGAGACCGCCACGCGCGTCGCGTCGATCCGCATGGATCAGGGAGACGTGTCGATCACCGAGCGCGTCCCGGCGGACCAGGTCGACGAGCACACCGAGATCGGGCAAGTGGGAACCGCCCTCAACACCCTGCTCGACCGCGTCGACGCCTCGCTCAGCGCGCGCCAGCGCAACGAGGAACTCATGCGCCGGTTCGTGGCCGACGCCAGCCACGAACTGCGGACGCCCCTGGCATCCATTCGCGGTTTCTCTGAGCTGTCGCTGCGCGCCATGCGTCAGGCGCAGGACGACGAGAGTCGCCAACGCATCGCCCTGGCCGTCGAGACCACCGAGCAGTCGCTCGAGCGCATTCAGGCGCAGTCGCTGCGCATGACCACGCTCGTCGAGGACCTGCTTCTTCTCGCGCGCCTCGACGAGGGCCAAGAGCTCGTCTACGGCTCGGTCGATCTCACGCGCCTGGCCGTCGAGGCCGTCGGCGATGCGCGCCCCGCCGGCCCCGACCATTCGTGGACGATCGACGTGCCCGACACCCCCGTCGAACTCGCCGGAGACGCCGCGCGCCTGCATCAGGTGGTGGCGAACCTGCTCGCCAACGCGCGCACGCACACGCCGGCCGGAAGCATCGTGAACGTCTCCGTCGCCCACGAAGGAGCCGAGGCCGTGTTGCGCGTGCACGACAACGGACCCGGCATCGACCCCTCGGTCGCCTCCCAGTTGTTCGAGCGATTCGCTCGCGCCGACCGTTCCCGCGACCGCAAGACCGGCGGCACGGGCCTCGGCCTCTCGATCGCCCGCGCGATCGTCGACGCCCACCGCGGCACCATCAACGTGAAGAGCAGCCCCGGCGACACGACGTTCGAGGTGCGCCTCCCCGCGAAGCCCGCGGATCCGGTCTGAGATTCCGGATGCCGGCGGTCAGGCGCAGCGGGACCTGACCGCCGCCCGCGCCGCCTCGAGGTCGGGGCCGGGAGCCGCCTCGATGTCGGGGTCGAGCGGACCGTCGTAGACCCGACCGGTGCGATCGACGTCGTAGCTGGTGGTGAGGATGAGGCGGGCACCGTCGCTGAGATCTCGGACCTGGTTACCGGTCGTCATTCCCGCCGTCGGTTTGCCGACCCGCAGGGCATCGGCCTGACCGGCGAAGGCGATGGCCACGATCTCGGCGGCGCTGTTCGTCATCCCCGACGTGAGCAGCGCCACGGGGGCGTCGACGGTGAATCCCCCGGGAGACGAGGTGTCGTCTCCCCCGGGCGTCGAGACGACACCACCGTCGGCCACACGTGCCCACTGCACCTGCCCGTCTCGCTCGAGTCCGACGACGTCTCCGTCGTCGAGCAGCGGCGCGACCACCGCGAGCATGGGCCACGCATTGCCCCCGCCGTTCGTGCGCAGGTCGACGATCCAGCCGCAGGTCGTCGCAGCGGCGGCGGCCCGCATCGCCTGCAGGCCCGCTGACTCGTACCGTTCGATCGCTTCGGGCTCCTCCCCCTGGAACCCGGGCAGCGACAGGATGCTGATGCCGTCGCGCGTCGAGACCGTCGGCACGGGGAAGGACGCCGCCGGGGCGTTCTGCGCCGCAATGGAGGCGACATCCGCGGGCGTCTGCAGCCACGAGTGCACCCCGCCGGCCACGACCACCAACTCGCCCAGCCCCCGATGAGTCTCCGCTATCGTCGCCTTCGCCTTCAGCTCGGGTTCGACTCGAGCCACGGCATCCCGGAACGCGTCCGTGTCGGCGTGGATGCCGTCGCGCATCTCGGCGATCGCTGCCTCGACGTAGCCTGCGACCTCGTCTTTCCCGCTGTCGGCCGAGCAGCCGTCGAGCAGGAGGGTCACGGCGAGGAGGGCGAGGAAAACCCGAGAGCGGTTCTGCCCCACCGTGTTCGCACCGCGTCCGCGAGAGTGGCCGACCGGCCTCCGAGGGTCGGCGGGAACAAAACCGGGGGTCATCCCCCCACCCTTCCCGCTCGGGCCCTCCTCCGCCACCCTCGATTCAGTACCCGGCGAACGCGTCCGTGGTCAGCGACTTCGCCTTCGCGAGCGCGGGGGCGAGGGCCGAGATGAGCCGCGGCGGGCCCGAGACGTACGCCGCTCGCTGCGCGATATCGGGAACGGAGCGCAGCAGCGCCTCGGCATCCACGCGATCGGGTCCCGCCCACACCCAGCCCGCGGGGAGGTCGAGCGGCTCGTCGCGCGAGAACACCACCACCGGGATGCCGCTGGCGGAGATCTCGTCGCGGAAGGCGAGTTCGGATGCCTCCGACACCACGTAGACGAGAACGACGTCGCGGTCCTGATTCGTCGCCACGAGGTGACGCAGCTGCGAGACGAACGGGGTCACACCGATGCCGGCGGCGACCAGGAGCACCGGGGAGGTCGGGCGCGAGGGCAGCACGAAGTCGCCCCAGACGCCGGTGACGGCGAGGGTCGAGCCCGGCTCGACCGCCGCCAGCGCTCGCTTGTACGACGACTGCGAGCCGTCCTTGAACGCGATGCGCACCTCGGGCAGGTCCTCCGGCGCCGAGACGATCGAGAACTCCCGCCGCGTGCCGCGGGCATCGGGGCGGCGGTGCGGCACGTCGAGCTCGAGGTACTGCCCGGGGTGGAACGAGAAGGGGCGGGCGGCATGGAACGACAGCTCGCGCACCGTGGGCGTCACATCGCGGCGGCGCTCGACCCGCAGACGGACGGCCGCGCGCAGGCAGAACAGGAACGCGAGCAGGTTGCCGATGAGCAGGGCGCGCTCCTGGCCGAGCGTGATCTCGCCCAGCGGCAGCGGCCAACCCGCGAGGACGCCGACGAGGATCGCGACCAGGTACTGCTGGACGCGACGCGGAGGAAGGGTCAGCGGCTCGGACAGCATGAACGCCCCGAGGAAGAGGAAGGGCGACGAGAACGCCACCTGCAGCAGCACGCTCGGCACGTCGACCGGGAAGCCCGCGGCTTGGAACTGCACGCTCGTGCGGAAGAAGGCGACGGCCATGGCGACCACCCAGAAGACCACGACGATCGGCAGCTTGTCGGTGCGCAACAGCAGCAGAACGCCCAGCACCAGCACCGGACCCGCGAGCCACGGCGAGCCGACCCACCAGGCCGAGGAACCGAGATCGGGCGCCCAGATGCTCACGATCGTCAACACCGCCGCCCCCGTGGCCGCGGGGTTGAAGATGTGCCGGCCCCGCCACGCGAGCAGGTACTTCGACGCGGATGCCACCACCCCGGCGAGAGCGAGACCGGCCAGACCCAACGGCTCGATCGAGGGGCGCAGGACGAACAGCAGGATTGCGGCCGTGATCAGCGAGGATTCCACACGATGTGGCATCCGGAGCGCACTCTGCGCCACGACATCGGTGAGGGCACACGCGGCGGCGAGCACCACGGCGCTCGAGACGATCGCCAGCGGCTGCGGCACGACCAGCCCGGCGAACGCCAGGACGAGCGAGATCACGGCGAGAAGGCCGAGCGACGCCATGACGAGCCGGTACATCGAGACGCGTCCGATGAGTCCGAGGACCCGGGTCGAACCGGCGGCGAGCGTGGTGCTCATGAGAGGGAACCCTTCGAAAGATGGGAGTCAGGAGAAGATCTCGCCCGAGAAGCCGGGCGACCATTCGACACGGCCGTCGGTGCGCATGCGCACCCAGTTCGCGTTCCAGGATGCCGCAAGCTCCGGGCCGCCGTCGAAGAACAGCGCCGTGGCCAGGGCGTCGGCGCGCATGGCCGTGTCGGCCAGAGCCCACGTCGCGGCGTACGCGCGGACGGGGGCGCCGGTGCGGGCGTCGAGCACATGATGAAGCCCGTCTCCCCACGCGCGGCGGTTGATCGCCGAGGCGCAGAGGGCCCCGTCGGTCACGGTGACGACGCCGATCGCGCGCGTGGCGTCGAACGGGTGCTCGAGCCCGACGCGCAGCGGGGTCCCGCGAACGGCGAGATCTCCCGAGGCGTCGACGACGAGGTCGCCCTCGACGAACGTGCTCAGCGTGTCGAGCGCGAGGTCGACCAGCCGTCCTTTGCCGAGCGCCCCGACGTCGATGGTCGCGGGAGTCGCGACGCTCACGCGGTCGGCGTCCCAGGTGAGGACGTCGCGCCAGGACGGCGCCGGTTGCGGGTCTCCCCACGCAGCCAGGGTCAGCCGTGCGTCGTAGCCCAGGCGCGCGAGCGCCTCGCCGACGAGGGGGTTCACCGCGCCGGAGGTCGCCGCGTCGAGCTCTCGGTAGAGCGAGAACATGGCATCCGCGTCCTCCGGGGCGGGAACGGATGCCGTGCGCCCCTCGGCGAGCGAGGATACGAGCGAATCGTCGCGAAATCGCGACCACTCCCGATCGAAGCGCTCGATGACCGACGACACCGCGTCGCGGGCGATCGAGGAGAGCGGATCCGCCGTCTCGATCGCCCACGACGTGCCGATCGCGTCGAAGGTCCAGGTCGAACCCGTCGCAATCGGAGTGCTCATGGCTGTCAGGCCTGGGCCTCGGACTTGATCGTGTCGACGGCCTTGTTGAAACCGCCGCTCGTGAGCGAGGAGCCCGCGACCTTGCTGACCGAGATCTCGTCGAGCTTCTTGCCCACGACCTCGCTCTGGATGCCGCCGATGAACTCGCCCTGGTAGCGCTTGGACTCCGCGGCCTGTGGATCGCCCGTGACCGTGACCGCGGTGACCGTGTCGCCGGCGATCGTGAGCGTGACGTCGATGGTCTCGACGCTTTCGGGGGTGGCGTACTGGCCCGTGGCCTCGTACTCGCCGTCCTTGTAGGAGCCAGAGCCGGTGGATCCGGCTGCGGCACCCGAGGTGGTGGGAGCCGAGCTCGCGGCGGGGGCCGCGGTTTCGGCGGGGGCGGCGTCGCCGGTCGTGGTGCCGCCCGCGCACCCGGCGAGGGTGGCGATGCCGGCGACACCCAGCAGAGCGGTGCCGATGCGGACGGGACGGGGTACGGCTGTGGTGCGGATCATGAGGGTCCTCCTTCGGTCGTGCCTCGCGGCGCGTACGTGCTCACGGTAGGGACACGACCTTGCCCGCTCACCGGTTCATTCTTTTGTGCAAGCTATGTGTGGTGGGCGGTTGGGGCGAGATGGCAATGGGGGGCCGCCCGGGCCGCCGAGCGGAGTTCGCGGTTGACACGCCGTGCTCACGACACCCGAAACCGGCGTGTCGAACCCCGACTCCGCACGACGGCCCGGCCGCGGCCGCGCGAGCGGGCCGGCAGCCGCCCGTACCCTCCGTCGGAGGTCTTCGGCGACACGCCGTGCCGCGGCATCCCGGAGCGGCGTGTGCCACGCGACTCCGCAGGACGGCCCGGCACGAGAACGACTCAGCCACCTCCCCGAGGGGAGGTGGCTGAGTATCGAAGCAGCGAACGCCTACGCGTCGCCGCCGAACATGCTCGTGACCGAGCCGTCCTCGAAGACCTCGTGGATCGCGCGAGCCAGCAACGGCGCGATCGGCAGCACGGTGAGGCGCTCGAACCGGCGTTCGGCCTCGATCGGGATGGTGTCGGTGACCACGACCTGGTCGATCGCCGCGTCCTGCAAGCGCTCGATCGCCGGGTCGCTGAAGATCGCGTGCGTCGCGGCGACGATGACCTTGCGGGCGCCCGCGGCCTTGAGAGCCTGCGCGGCCTTCTGGATCGTGCCGCCGGTGTCGATCATGTCGTCGACGAGCAGACAGGTGCGCCCGTTCACGTCGCCGACGATCTCGTGCACCGACACCTGGTTGGCGACCTTGGGATCACGACGCTTGTGGATGATCGCGAGCGGGGCCCCCAGGCTGTCGGACCAGGTGTCGGCGACGCGGACGCGGCCCATGTCGGGCGAGACGACCGTGAGGGTCTCTCGGTCTTCGGCCGACAGGCCCTGCTCGAAGTGCTCGAGCAGTACGGGCTTGGCGAAGAGATGATCGACCGGGCCGTCGAAGAAGCCCTGGATCTGTGCTGCGTGCAGGTCGACGCTCATGATGCGGTCGGCGCCGGCGGTCTTGAGCAGGTCGGCGACGAGGCGGGCGCTGATCGGCTCGCGGCCGCGGCCCTTCTTGTCCTGACGCGAGTAGGGGAAGTATGGGGCGACGACCGTGACGCGCTTGGCCGAGGCGCGCTTGAGGGCGTCGAGCATGATGAGCAGCTCCATCAGCCACTCGTTGACCGGAGGGCCGAAGGACTGGATGACGAAGACGTCGCAGCCGCGGATCGACACCTCGAACCGGGTGTAGATCTCGCCCGACGCGAAGGTGCGGTGCTCAGTCGGGGCGAGCTCGGTACCCAGGTGCTGCGTGACCTGTGCCGCGAGATCGGGGTGCGAACGACCCGAGGCGACGACGAGCCGCTTCTTGGTCTTGGCGACGAGCCCGGGGGCGATGCCGTTGTCGCGGTCGAGGTCTACACGATTCTTCTTACGAGCCATCGGCCGCTTCCTGTTCAGCCCGAGCCCGCGCGGCCACGTCGGCCGCTCTGGTGCCCGGTCGGTTCTTCTCGACCCACCCCTCGACGTTGCGCTGGGGTGCCACGCTGAGCGCCAACGCACCGGCCGGGACATCCTTGCGGATCACCGCTCCGGCGCCCGTTTTGGCACCCGCTCCAATCGTAACCGGCGCGACGAAGACGTTGTGCGACCCGCTGTGCACCTCGTCGCCGATCACCGTGCGGTGCTTGGCGACGTCGTCGTAGTTGGCGGTGATGGCGCCGGCGCCGAGGTTGACCCCGCGGCCGATCTCCGTGTCGCCGATGTACGAGAGGTGCGGCACCTTGCTGCCCTCGCCGATCGAGGAGTTCTTCACCTCGACGAAGGTGCCGACCTTGCCGTTCACGCCCACCCGGGCGTTCGCACGGAGGTAGGCGAACGGTCCGACGGTCGCCCCGGCCTCGACGACGGCGAGGGTGCCGTCGGTGCGGGTGATCGTGGCGTTCTCTCCCACCTCGCAGTCGACCAGGCTCGTGTCGGGGCCGATCATGGCGCCCGAGGCGATGACGGTCGCCCCGCGCACATGGGTGTTGGGGAGGATCGTGACGTCGGGAGCCAGGGTGGCGGTCACGTCGATCCAGGTCGTGGCGGGATCGACGACGGTGACGCCCTCGAGCTGCCAGCGACGCACCGTGCGGGCGTTCAGCGTGCGCCCGGCCTCGGACAGCTGCACGCGATCGTTGACTCCGAGGGCGGCCGAGGCGTCGGAGGTGACGGAGGCGGCGACCCCCAGCTGCGCGTCGCGCAGCAGGCCGACCACGTCGGTGAGGTACTTCTCGCCCTGCGCGTTGGCGGTACCCACCTGCGCGAGCTGGGCGCGAAGCGGCGCCGCCTGGAAGACGTACACCCCGACGTTGATCTCGGTGACCGCGGCCTCCTCGGCCGAGGCGTCTTTCTGCTCGACGATCCGACGCACGCCGTCGGCCTCGTCGCGCAGGATCCGGCCGTAGCCGAACGGCTGGTCGACGCGAGCGCTGAGCAGGGTGACGGCGGTGCCGCCCGTGCGGTGCGTCACGAGCAGCTCGGTCAGCGTTCCGGTCTCGAGCAGCGGCACGTCGGCGCTGAGCACGAGGACATCGCCCTCGAATCCGTCGAGCGCGTCGAGGGCGACCTCCACCGCACGACCGGTACCGGGCACCTCGTCCTGGTCGACGATCACGACGCCGGGCGCGAGCTCCGACACGGCCTCGGCGACGAGCTCTCGCTCGTGACGCACGACCACGACGATGCGCGCCGGGTCGAGGGAGGCCGCGGTGTCGAGCACGTGACCGACCAGCGGGCGACCGCCGACGGGGTGCAGCACCTTGGGGGTGCGGGAGCGCATGCGCGTGCCCTGACCCGCGGCGAGGACGACGACGGCCAGCTCGGTCGGTGATGTCATGCTCCGCCGCCAGGATTCGAACCTAGACCTAACAGCTCCAAAGGCTGTCGTGCTGCCGTTACACCACGGCGGACCGTGCCCGCGGGCACCGGTCAAGTCTGCCAGACCCGAGCGCCGTGCGTTCCGACCTGCGGCGCGAGCCGACGGTGGACCGCGCACTCGACATAATGAGACCGTGACCCGGGACAGCGACGAAGTCGACCGCATCGTCGATGCGTGGATGCGGCAGCGCCCCGATCTCGACTTCTCGCCGCTCGAGGTGCTCTCGCGTGTCGCCCGCCTCTCACGGCACCTCGACATCGCCCGCAAGGAGGCGTTCCGCCGCAGCGACATCGAGTCGTGGGAGTGGGACGTGCTCTCGGCTCTGCGCCGCGCGGGCGAGCCCTACCAGCTGAGCCCCAAGCAGCTTCTTCAGCAGACACTGGTGTCGAGCGGAACGATGACGAACCGCATCGATCGGCTGGTCGCTCGCCGTTTCGTGCGCCGGGAGGCCGACCCCGGGGACGGACGGAGCATCCTGGTGACTCTGACCGATGACGGACGAATACGAGTGGATGCCGCGATCACCCGCCTCGTCGATGCCGAGGCCCTGCTGCTCGAGAGCCTCTCCCGCGGCGACCGCGACCGCCTCGCGACCCTGCTTCGCAAGTTGAGCCTGGGGTTCGACGCGTGAGCGCTCCGATCGGGTCCCCCTCGCGTTGGGCCCGTGTGAGGGGGTGGTTCGACGTTCGTTTCCGCTCCCCCGCCGCCATCTACGGCCTCATCGTGTTCGCGGCCTTCGTCTCGATCGCCGACGATCACGCCGAGGACGTGTGGGAGGTCCTCGCGAGCGCGTCGGTGTCGCTCGTGGTGTTCTTCATCGCGCACGTCTTCGCCCACACCCTGACCGAGCACGCCGACCACGGCCTGCGTCTGGCCACGCGTGAGGGGATGCGCCACGGAGCCGGGATGCTGTACGCCTCGGTTCCTTCGATCCTCGTGCTGGTGTGGGCCGGCCTCACCGGCGTCTCGGTGGACGATGCTTTCGAGGCCTGCATGTGGGCGACCTTCGCGGTGCTCGCGCTGCTGGGGTACGGCGCGTACGCGAGGCGGAAGGCCCGGATCGCGGTGCGTCTGCTGGGAGCGTTCGCGACCGCCTGCCTCGGCGTGTTCATCATCCTGCTCGAGTACGCCATCCACTGACGGCATCCCTCGTCGACATCTCGTCGCGGGCGACACGAGCGCCTTCCGCTGACGCCGACCGTCTCATCGCTCTCGCAACGACGCGGTGGGAAGGGCCATCAGTCCCGAGCGACCGCCCGGCGACGGGCGCGGCTGCGCAGGACGAAGCCGGCGACGACGGCCAGGAGGGCCCCGAGTCCCGCAACGCCCGCGACCTGCGCCCCCGTGACGGCGAGGTCCGCCCCGCCCGCGGCGACGGGAACCGCGACCGTCGAGACCGAGGGGCGCGGAGTGACGGCGGCCGCCGGGTCGGGGCCGACCGACGCCGAGGTGCTCGGCGACGGAGCGGCGGTCGTCGGGGCCGTCGTCGGAGTCGGAGCGGGCTGGCCCGGGACCGACCAGCCCGAGGCGGTGAGGGTCACGGGCAGACTGGCCGCCGAGGTGATCGATGAGGGCACGCCCGACGATAGCGCGAGGCACTCGAGGCTGAGGGTCGCCGCCGTCGCTCCCGCGGGGACCACGGCGCGGAACGACGAGCCCATGGGGACGCTCACGGGAGCTCCCCCGCTCACGGGCGCGGTCGCCGACACCACCACGGTGCTGCCGCCCGCCGAGACGGTCAGGCGCGCCCCGTCGCGTGTGCCGGCCGGGCAGCCGTCGGCGAAGTCCGCGGTGGCGAACGACGGGTATGCGGCGGCGTCACCCGAGAAGACGGCCGTACCGTCGGCATCCCGCAGCACGAGAGGGCTCGCCGCGGAGGCGGCCAGGGAGCCGAGCGGAACGATACCCGCGACGAGGACCACGGCGGCGGCGATGGGGAGAAGGCGGGTGGGCACGGGCGTGGACGACATGGCTGCTCTCGATCGGGTGGTGAGGACGAACGGACTGTGCCCCACGGTTCGGTCCGCCCGGTGAACGGATGACGACGCCAACATCACCCGCAGGCCACCCGCTATTCACCCGCGGTCCCTACGTTCCCGGCGACCCCTCTCACGAAAGTGACCGATGCCCACTCACACCCCTTCCGGCTTCTCCCGCCGCGCCTTCCTCGCCGCCGCGGCGGCGGCCGTCACGACCGCGTCCGCCGCGTCGTCCTTCGGTCCCGCCGCCGCGGCGACCGCAGCGGCGGCGACCGCCGCGCCCGCCGCCGTCACCGACCCGAAGACCCTGCGCTGGCTGGTCTTCGACCACCACGTGCACTCGGTGTACTCGCACGACGCGAAGTACGCGATGACGACGATCCTCGACCAGGCGCAGCGTTTCGGGGTGGATGCCATCGCCTTCACAGAGCACAGCAACGTCGGTCACGCCAACGTCGGAGGCGTCTTCAACGCCGCCCGGGAGATCGAGGCGGCACGCACGGCGCGGCCGGACCTGCTCGTGTTCCAGGGGCTCGAGTGGTACATCCCGGCCGCGGAGCACGGCACTGTTCTCGTCGCACCCGGCCCCCGGGTCACCGAGGTGCTGCGACGCTTCGAGCTCGACTACGACGGCAAGCTGAACAAGTGGGAGAAGCCGCGGCCGAACACGAGCGACGCCGCGGACTGGCTGCAGCACGCGGTCGACGGCATCTCGTGGCTCGGTCAGCAGCGCACCGCGGGGGCGATCGCCGACGTGCTGGTGCTCGCCAACCATCCCAGCCGTCTGGGGATCGACTCCCCTGGCGAACTGCGCGCGTGGCAGGATGCCGACCCCGACATCTTCGTCGGATTCGAGGGTGCACCGGGAGCGCAGGCCTCGGGCCTCGCGGCCAACACCACCGACCGTTCGCAGCGCGGGGAGTACGAGAACTCGCGCAGCGACTACTCGTACCCCGGGTTCCCCAGCGAGGCCTACCGGGCGCACGGCGGCTTCGACTGGATGACGGCCGTCGTCGGCGGAATGTGGGACGCACTGCTGAGCGAGGGACGCCGCTGGTGGATCACCACGAACAGCGACCTGCACCTGAAGAACTTCGACAACACCCGCGTGGGCGATTTCCCCACCGGTTCGGGCTGGGACAACGGCGCGACACTGGCGAACTTCAACCGCGCCGGCCGCCGCCCCGATCCCGTGTCGACGGCGGCACCGCAGGGCGGCAGCGACCTCTGGCCGGGCGAGTTCAGCCGCACCCACGTGGGCGCCACCGCGAAGACGCACACGGCCGTCCTCGACGCGGTGCGAGCGGGGCGCATGTGGGTCGACCACGGCCACCTCGTCGCCGGGCTCGGGGTCACCCTCCGCGCGGTCGACGACACCGCGAACACCGCCACCCTCGGCGGAACCCTGCGCGTGCCGACGGGGACGAAGATCGAGATCGTGATCGACGTCGAGCCGACCACGCAGCGCAACTCCGCCGGCATCCTGCCCCGTCTGGCCCACCTCGATGTGATCCGCGGCGAGATCACCGGCGCGGTGACCGACCGCGACACCATGATCGCTCCCCGCACCCGCGTCGTCGAGCTGCGCGACGTGAGCGACCGCAGCGGCTCGCCCTTTCAGATCGTGATCCCGGTGGGCACGGCCGACGTCGACGGCTACGTGCGCGTGCGCGGCTCCGACGGCAGGGTCCACGGCACCGGCCCCCGCGGCGCCGAGGTCGACCCGCGCGCTCCTCAGCCGCACGCGGCGGGGCAGGGAAACCCCTGGCTCGACACGTGGCTCTACACGAACCCGATCTTCGTCTCGGTGCACTGACCCGACGACGCGAACGGCCCGTCACCCGAGGGGGCGGGCCGTTCGCCGTGCGCGGAGGAGATCTCGGCGGCCGAGGACGATCGAGGTACGAAACATCCTCCGCTGGGCGGCACTCGCGCGGGACGAGCTCAGCCGATCGTCTCGGTGAGCTCGAACCACTTCATCTCGAGCTCGTCGCGCTCGCCCTCGAGGGCCGAGATGCGCTGCATCTCTTTGCCGAGCCCCTCATAATCCGCCTGGTCGTGGTCGACGAGCGCGGCTTTGGCCCTGTCGATCTGCTGCTGCAACTTCTCGATGCGCCGCTCGGTGGCCGAGGCCTCCTTCTGCGCGGCGCGCAGTTCCGCGCCCTGCAGACCCGAGGTCGCGGTGGCGCCGCCCGTCGTCGCGGACCGCGAGGGCTCGGCATCCTGAATCGCTCGAAGACGCAGGTACTCGTCGACGCCGCCGGGCAGGTGCCGCAGCTTCGCATCGAGGATCGCGTACTGCTGGTCGGTGACGCGCTCGAGGAAGTACCGGTCGTGCGAGACGACGATGAGGGTGCCCGACCACGAGTCGAGCAGGTCTTCCATGGCCGCGAGCATGTCGGTGTCGAGGTCGTTGGTGGGCTCGTCGAGGATGAGCACGTTCGGCTGGTCGAGCAGGACGAGCAGCAGCTGCAGGCGCCGCTTCTGACCGCCGGAGAGGTCTTTCACGGGGGTCGAGAGCTGGGCGCTCGAGAACCCGAGGCGCTCGAGCAGCTCGCCGGGGGTGAGCTCCTTCGCCTTCGACCCCGCGCCGAACGAATAGGTGGTCCGCAGCCCCGAGATCACCACGCGCACGGGGTCGTTCAGGTGCTGGTCGAGCTCGTCGAGGCGCTGGGTGAGGGTGGCGACCTTCACCGTCTTGCCGCGCTTGACCCGGCCGCTCGTCGGCTCGAGCGAGCCGGTGACCAGGCTCAGCAGGGTCGACTTGCCCGCGCCGTTCACACCCAGGATGCCGGTGCGCTCACCCGGGGCGATGCGCCACTCGACGTCTTTCAGGACCGTGTGATCGCCGTAGGTCACACCGGCGTCGAGCAGGTCGACCACGTCTTTGCCGAGCCGTGCCACGGCGAGGGACTGCAATGCGACCTTGTCGCGGATCTCGGGCACGTCGGCGATGAGCTCGTTGGCCGCATCGATGCGGAACTTCGGCTTCGACGTGCGCGCCGGCGCCCCGCGACGCAGCCACGCCAGCTCTTTGCGGGCCAGGTTCTGCCGGCGCTGTTCGATGGATGCCGCCTGACGGTCGCGCTCCACGCGCTGCAGGATGTACGCCGCGTACCCGCCCTCGAAGGGCTCGACGAGACGGTCGTGCACCTCCCAGGTGACCGTGCAGATCTCGTCGAGGAACCACCGATCGTGTGTGACGACGAGCAGACCGCCCGCCGACGGCGCCCACCGCTTCTTCAGGTGCCCCGCGAGCCAGGTGATGGCTTCGACGTCGAGGTGGTTGGTGGGCTCGTCGAGGAACAGCACATCCCAATCGCCCGAGAGCAGCGCCGCCAGCGCGACGCGGCGGCGCTGACCGCCCGAGAGGTCGCCGAGGCGCGCGTCCCAGGGCAGATCACCCAGCAGACCCGCGATCACGTCGCGCGTGCGCGCGTCACCGGCCCACTCGTGTTCGGCGCGATCGCCGACCACCGCGTGCCCGATCGTGTCGTCGTCGTCGAGGGTGTCCTGCTGGTCGAGCACGCCCACGGTGACGCCGCCGCGCACCGTCACGCGCCCGCCGTCGGGTTCGCGGGTGCCGGCGAGCATGCCGAGCAGACTCGACTTGCCGTCGCCGTTGCGACCGACGATGCCGATGCGGTCACCTTCGTTCACGCCGAGCGAGACGGAGTCGAAGACGACCTTGGTCGGGTATTCCAGGTGCAGGGCTTCGCCCCCGAGCAGGTGTGCCATATCCGTCCCAGGCTACGCGGTGCCCGGGGTGTGCGAGCGCGCGGGGGTGCCGGCATCCGGGATCTCCGGCTTCCCGTCGCCCATCTGGCGCGCCACGGACGAGACGATCGCAGACGCACCCCGGATGCCGGCACCCGGGGTGCGGTCGGAACGACGACGGGGCCGCCCGGCGAACCGGACGACCCCGCGTGACTCGACGGCTCAGAAGCCGTTGGCCGAGAGCCACTCCTTGGCGATGTCGGCGGACGACTTCTGGTCGACCGTGGACTCGACGTTCATCTCGACGAGGGCATCGGCCGTCAGGGCGGCGCTGACCTTGTTGAGCACGTCCGACACCTCGGAGGCGACGTTCGAGTTGACCACCGGCACCACGTTCGACGCCAGGAACAGGCCCTTGGGGTCGGTCAGCGTGACGAGGTTGTCGGTCTTGATGCGGGGGTCGGCCGTGTAGACGTTGGCGACCTGGACGGTACCGGCGACGAGGTCGTCGACCGTGGTCTCACCGGTGGGCGAGAACTGGACGCTCACGCCGTAGGTCGACTGCAGACCGGTGGGTCCGTAGGGACGCTCGGCGAGCTCGGCGTTGCCCCCGAGGGTCACACCCGACGTCACCTTCGCGAGGTCGGCGATCGAGGTGAGCCCGTTCGCATCGGCGAACGCCTTCGTGACGGTGTACGAGTCCTGGTCGGTGGCCTGCGACTGGTCGAGGACCTCGAGACCCTCGGGGAGGGCGGCCGGCAGAGCCGCGTACACATCGTCGGAGGTGCGCGCGGTGGTGTCCTTCTCGAAGAACTGGAGCAGGTTGCCGGTGTACTCGGGGAAGACCGAGACGGTGCCGTCCTCGAGCAGCGGGATGTACGCGTCGCGCTGACCGATCTGGAACTGGCGCTTCACGGTCTTGCCGGCACCCTCGAGGGCCTGCGCGTAGATCTCGGCGATGATCTCGTTCGAGTAGTAGGCCTGCGAGCCGACCACGATGGTGTCGCTCGAGGCGCTGGCGTCGCCGCCGCCGTTGCTGAGGGGATCGCTGGAGCCGCCGCCGCAACCGGCGAGGGCGAGCGAGGCGACCGCGAGGCCGGCGAACAGGCCGAGGCCCTTCTTGGTTCGTGCTGTGAACATGGGTGCTCTCTTTTCTGGTGATTCGGGAATCGAGTGTGGGTCAGGGGGTCGCCGGAGGTGCGGTCGGTGCCCCCACGGCGAGGGCTTCGGCGCGACGCTGACGAACGGAGCGCCGCTGCGGCTGAGCGGAACCTGCGGCACGGATGCCACGGGGTACGACCAGGTGCTGAAGCAGGGCGAAGAGCCCGTCGATGACGAGCGCGAGGACGGCCACGAGGATCGCCCCGCCGATGAGGATGTCGAACCGGCGGAGCGGAATCGCGGCGATGATGTACTGCCCGAGTCCGCCGAGGCCGATGTACGCGGCGATCGTGACGGTCGCCAACACCTGTAGGGTCGCCGCACGGATGCCGCCGACCAGCAGCGGAAGACCGAGGGGAACCTCGATGCGCCAGAGGATCTGCGACTCGGTCATGCCCATCGAGCGTCCCGCGTCGATCACGCGGCGGTCGATGGCCTCGAAGCCCGTGTACGCCCCGGCGAGCAGCGACGGGATCGCCAGCACGATGAACGAGATGACCGCGGCCTCGGGCTTGTGCAGGACGCCGAGGAGCAGCGTCAGGAGGATCAGCAAGCCGAAGGAGGGGATCGCCCGTGCCGCACCCGAGATCGCCACGGCGCTCTCGCGCCCCTTGCCGGTGTGGCCGATGTACCAGCCCAGCGGGATGGCGATCGCTCCCGCGATGACCACGGCGATCAGCGTGTACAGCAACTGGACGCCGATGGCGGCGGGGATCGAGTCGAACTGGCCGGAATCCCCGGAGAAGATCCAGGCGATCGCGTCGCCGAGGAGGTTCATGCCTTCACCAGCGTTCGGTTGGCCTGACGCGAGACGGTCTTCGTCCCACGCGTCCACGGCATGAGCAGGCGCCCCGCGACCACGAGCAGCAGGTCGATGATCAGAGCGAGCACCACGACGGCGATCACGCCCGCGAAGACCTCGGGGATGATGCGCCTTTGCAGCCCGTTCGTGAACAGGTAGCCGATGTTCTGGATGCCGACGAGGATGCCGACCGTGGCCAGCGCGATCGTGCTGGCCGAGGCGACGCGCAGGCCCGCGAGCACGACGGGGCCGGCGAGCGGGAACTCCACCGCCCAGAAGCGACGGAAGGAGCCGTAGCCGATGGCCGTCGAGGCCTGGCGGACTCCGGCATCCACCGAATCGAGACCGTCCGCGACCGCGCGCACGAGGATCGCGACCGCGTAGATGGCGAGCGCGACGATGAGGTTCGTCTCGCTGACGATGCTGTACCAGCCGGTGACGACGGGCACGAGGATCAGCAGGGCGAGAGAGGGGATCGTGTAGAGCAAGCCGGTGATGGTGATGACACCGCTGCGCACGAGGCGATACCGCCACGCGACCCAGCCGAGCGGGACGCTCAGTACGAAGCCGGCGATCAACGCGATGATGCTCTGGCGCAGGTGCACCAGCGTGAGCTCCCCGATCAGCTCGAGGTTGTTGCCGACCCAGTTCACGGGCGGGAATCCTCCACGAGCGCACCCTGCGTGCGTCCCTCGGCATCCACGACGACCGTGCCGCTCGGCGTCTGCTTCAGATGGAGCGCGCGCTTGCCCTTGACCGCGCCGATGAAGCTCGCGACGAAGTCGCTCGCGGGGTTCTCGACGATCTCGCTGGGGGTTCCCACCTGCGCGATCTTCGCGCCCTTCTCGAGGATCACGACCTGGTCGCCGAGCAGGAAGGCCTCGTCGATGTCGTGGGTGACGAAGACGATCGTCTTGCCGATCTCGCTCTGCAGACGAAGGAGTTCCTGCTGCAGTTCATCGCGGACGATCGGATCGACGGCGCCGAAGGGTTCGTCCATCAGCAGGATGTTGGGGTCGGCGGCGAGGCCGCGAGCGACGCCGACGCGCTGCTGCTGCCCGCCGGAGAGCTGGCTGGGGTAACGGTCGGCCATCGCCGCGTCAAGGCCCACCGTCTTCATGAGCTCGAGCGCCCGGGCGCGAGCCGCTTTGCGGTTCTGCCCCTGCAGCACCGGCACGGTGGCGATGTTGTCGGCCACGGTGAAGTGCGGCAAGAGGCCGGAGTTCTGCATCACGTAGCCGATGCTGCGGCGCAACTGCACGGCGGGGCTGCCGCCGATGTCTGCTCCGTCGATCTCGATCGTGCCCGAGGAGGGCTCGACCATGCGGTTGATCATGCGCAGCAATGTCGTCTTGCCACAGCCGGACGACCCCACGAAGACGGTCGTCTTTCGCGAGGGGATGACGAGATGGAAGTCGTCGACGGCGCGCGTGCCGTCGGGGAAGACCTTGGAGACGGCCGAGAACTCGATCATGTGCTCAACCGACCTCAGTCGGAGACCACGACCTTCCGGTCGAAGGCGACGTAGCCGGCGAAGTCCTTGCCCACGCGCTCCACAGCGCCCGGGTACAGGTCGGGGTACGACCAGGCGCCGTCGGTCAGCTCGACACCGTCGAGCGCGACGTTCCAGTACTGTGCAGCGCCCTTCCACGGGCAGGTGTACGGGGTGGGGCTCTCGTGCAGAGCGCCCTCGCGGACGGACTGCGGCGGGAAGTACCAGTTGCCCTCGATCGAGGCCAGGTCGTTGCGGTCGGCTTCGGCGATCACGACGCCGTCGAGCACTGCCTTCATGGTTTACCCCCTCCGTGGCGTCCCGCGGGCACAGCGCCCATCGGTGACGGACCACCTCGCACGAGGCTAACCAGACGGTCGGCACGCAAAGCGCAGATTGCCCCGTGTGACGACCTGGGCTAGGGTGCGGCGCCCTCAGACCACACGCGCGCCGGGAACGGGCCCGTGCACGTGCAGGGCGACCAGACCGGCGGCGCTGAGGGTGACCTGCAGGTCGATGGCGGATGATTCGTCGGCGGCGAGGAACGCGAGCGTCGGCCCGGAGCCCGAAACGATCCCCGCCAGGGCACCCGAGCTCTCGCCGCGCTCGAGCACGCGGGCGAGATCGGGGCGGAGGTGGAGGGCCGGCGCCTGGAGGTCGTTGCGCAGGCTCGCGGCGAGCATGCCGGCGTCGCCCTGACGAAGGGCGTGGAGCACGTCACGGTCGACCACGGGCACGCGCGGAGCCGGACCGATGTCGACGGCGTGGCGTCTGCGGTGCGCATCGAGCTCGCCATAGACGACGGGGGTCGACATGCCGGTCTCGTTCGGAACGAGCACCCAGTCGAAGCGCCCACGCGCGAGAGCCGGACTCAGCTGGTCGCCGCGACCGGTGCCGATGGCGGTCCCGCCGAGCAGGGCGAAGGGGACGTCCGCGCCGAGGCGGGCAGCCAGGCGGGCGAGCTCGCCCGTCGGCATCCCGAGCCCCCAGAGCGCATCGCAAGCGACGAGGGCGGCAGCCGCATCGGCCGATCCCCCACCCATGCCGCCGGCGACGGGAACGGCCTTGCGGACCGAGAGATGGGCGCCTCGGTCGATTCCCGCGGTCTGCGCGAGAAGGCGCGCCGCGCGAACGGCGAGGTTGCGGTCGTCGGTGGGAACGCCATCGATATCGACCGGACCGCGCGCGGACACCTCGATCGTGATGTCGTCAGCGGCCGTCGCGACCATCTCTTCGTAGAGGGACACCGCTTGGAAGGCCGTCGCGAGCTCGTGGTAACCGTCGTCCTGGACGTCGCCCACCTCGAGGAAGACGTTGATCTTCCCGGGCGCGCGAACGCGGACGGATGCCGGGGCGTGGACGCTCATCGTCCCTGCCGCCGTCCCGCGCGCCGGGGGCGGTCGGGGTGTGCGAAACTGGAACGTCGGCCCGCTTCCCGCCAACGCTCGCAAGGCGGTACGGGAAGGTCCGGGCCGGAGCGAGCGATCTGAGTCACTCTTCGACAGTAGTGCTCCGCTCCCCCGTCGTTCGGCGCCGAGGCCGAAACGTCTTCGTAACCCCGGAACCATACGGTGACCGGATCCCTTGCACCCACCCCCGAGGAGGCAGAATGCGCCCGATGGTCCCCCTGTCGATCGACACCGACCCCTGGCGCGCCCTGCTGTCCCGGTCCGATATCCGCATGCACGACGGCATCCTGCACGTCGTCGACGACTCCTCGACGCCCGCGATGGCCGAGCGCGACGACCTGCTCACCGCAGCCTCCGCGATCGAAGCTGTGGGGGTGAGGGTGCTGCTGGTGCGCGACGCCAACCGTCGTCCCAAGCTCGTCGTCGACACCGCCGATGCCGCGAAGGCCCTCGCCGCGCTGCGCGATCCCGACCTCGGCCCGATGTATCTCAAGGCCCGTGGCGAAGACCCCGTGCCCGCACACAGCGTCGAGCCCGCTCCCGGGTCGGTGCAGGCCTACGCGGTCTTCCGTCCGCGCACCTCGACCGAGGGGTCGTACCGCTACGGCTCCGCACTGGCTCCGCGGATGGAGCTCTGGCGTTTCGGCGAGAAGACCATCGAGGCACCCCGCCCGAGCGCCCTCACCCGCCGCAAGTTCGCCGCCGCCGACCTCGATCTGGTCGAGGTCGAGCGCTACGGCCGCCGCTGGATGACGGTCTCGGGCATGTTCGACCCCCACCCGAACGAGTTCACCGCCGACGTCGACATGGTCTTCTCGTGGGTCGACGGATCCTCGAGCGAGTTCCAACGTCAGCGCGCCGCCCGGATGAAGGGCTACGTCGTGGGCGACGGCGACGACAACGCCGCCCGGTACCGACAGGTTGACGAACTGCGTTACGCGCTGCGGAGCGTGCACATGTATGCGCCGTGGGTGCGCCGCATCTTCATCGCGACCGACTCCCCCACCCCGGAGTGGCTCGCCGATCACCCCAAGATGACCATCGTGCGCAGCGAGGAGTTCTTCGCCGATCCCTCGGTGCTGCCCACGCACAACTCGCACGCGGTCGAGGCGCAGCTGCACCGCATCCCCGGTCTGGCCGAGCACTTCCTCTACAGCAACGACGACATGTTCTTCGGGCGCCCCGTCACCCCCGAACTGTTCTTCAGCGGTGGCGGAGTGAGCCGTTTCGTCGAGAGCGGTGTGCGCATCGGCAGCGGTCCGGCGCACGTCGACCGCTCCGGCCACGACAACGGCCTGCGCGTGAACCGGGCGCTGCTCAAAGAGCGCTTCGGCCGCGTCATCACACTCGACCTCGAGCACTGCGCGACGCCCCTGCGCCGTTCGGTGGCCTCCGAACTCGAGCGGGAGTTCGCCGAGGACTATGCACGCACGGCCGCGAGCCGGTTCCGTTCGGCGACCGACATCTCGGTGACCAACAGCTTGTACCACTACTACGCCCTGGCGACCGGTCGCGCGGTCATCACGACCGAGCCGCGCACCCGCTACGTGCAGACCACGCAGTTGGACTCCCTCCGCACCATGGAGCGCCTCGTGTCGCGCCGAGACACCGACATGTTCTGCCTCAACGACGGCAGCGTGCCCGAGATCCCCGAGGAGGTGCGCGTCCCGGCGCTGCGCGCCTGCCTCGAGCGCTACTTCCCGGTCGCCGCGCCGTGGGAGAAGACCTCGGTCAGCGAAGGATCGGCAGCGGCGTCGTCGGCGGCGACACCCGGCCGCTGAGCTCGCGCGAGGTCGGGACCACGATGCCGGCGTCGTGCAGCCGCCGCTGCGACTCGTCCGCGTCGACATACTGCAAGGCCGCGCTCGTCGCGAGCGGAACGACGGAGTGAACGACCGTCTCGTCGTACACGTGCACGATGTTGAAGCCCTGCGCCGCGTCCTGAGGGCGCGTGCCGCCCACGGGCACCATGAGGTCCTGCGTGTAGCAGGTGGCCGAGGCGACGGACACCGGGATGCCGGCGAACGTGGCGAACGTCGAGTAGTGCAGGTGTCCCGCGAGGATGGCTCGGACGTCGGATCCTCGCAGGACCGCGGCGAGGCTGCGCTGATCGCGCAGTTCAACGGAGGCCGCGAGGTCGAGCACGCTCGGGACGGGCGGGTGGTGCATCGCGAGGATCGTGCCGAGGGGCGCCGGGGTGGCCAGTACGTCGGCGAGCCATTCGCGCTGAGCCGCCGTGACCTCGCCGTGATGGGCACCGGGCACCGAGGTGTCGAGCGTCACGATGCGCAGGCCGTCGAACTCGTCGACGCGGTCGACCGGAGCGTCGCGGTCGCCCTCGTCACCGGGAAGCAGCCGCGAGCGGAAGGCCGCCCGGTCGTCGTGGTTGCCCATGACCCACACCACGCGCGTCTGCAAGCGCTCGGCGAGCGGCTCGACCAACGCGCGGACACGGTCGTAGGCGTCAGCCTCGCCGTAGTCGGCGAGGTCGCCGGTGAAGACAAGGGCGTCGGGGCGGATGCCCGACGCGTCGATGGCCTCGACCGCACGGGCGAGGTACGCCTCGGAGTCGACGTCGTCGTAGAGCGGTGCACCGCCGGCGCGAAGGTGGGTGTCGCTCAGGTGGAGCAGCACACGTTCGGCTCGGGGGTACTCGGCGTAGCGCATCTCGATCCTCTCGGGCCGTCGGGTACGACCTCGTCACCGGCGTGATGCTCCCGGTTGGCTCGAAATGTTACAGACATGTTTCTGGAACGCGTGATGAACACGGCGAGAATTCACCCGACAGTTCACAACGTGGCCGCGCTGCGCGGTGGCACGGGACGTCGTGTGGGGTGGACGCCGCGCCGCATCCCGCCCGGTCGAGCGACATGACCCGCGATGCGCGAGATGACCCGAGACGAGCGCGAAACGCGGGTCCTCTCGGCGGACAGGGGTCACCTCGAACGCGGGTCACGTCGGGGCGCCCCGACCTCGGGTCAGAGCGCGGCGATCAGACCGCGGCGATGCGCGCGTAGTCCTCAACCGTCAGCTGCTCGCCGCGCAGCGTGGGATCCACGCCGGCCGCTTCGAGATGAGCTGACGCCTCCGCGGCCGTGCCGCCCAGCACGCCCGACAGCGCCTGGCGGAGCATCTTGCGGCGCTGCTGGAAAGCGGCATCCACGATCTGGAAAGTGCGGAGTCGGTGCTCCTCGGTGCCGCGGGCTTCGGCATCCCGGTCGAAGCCGACGAGCACGCTGTCGACGTTCGGCACGGGCCAGAACACCTGACGCGACACCGTGCCGGCCAGTCGCCACGAGCCGTACCAGGCCGCCTTGACGCTCGGGGCGCCGTAGATCTTCGACCCGGGAGGGGCGGCGAGGCGCTCCCCCACCTCGGCCTGCACCATGACGACGCCGCGCCGCAGGTAGGGGAAGGTCTCGAGGAAGTGCAGCAGCACGGGCACCGAGACGTTGTACGGCAGGTTCGCGACCAGGACGCCGGGTTCTCCCGGCAGCTCATCGACGCGCAGAGCGTCGGCGTCGATGACCGTCAGGCGGCCGGCGGGCACGTCGTGGGCTGCCGCGGTGGAGGGAAGCCGCTCCGCGAGCCGGTGATCGATCTCGACGGCAACGACCGAGGCACCCGTCTCGAGGATCGCCAGGGTGAGGGATCCGAGACCGGGACCGATCTCGACGACACGATCGGATGCCGTGACCCGAGCCGCCTGCACGATCTTGCGCACCGTGTTGGCGTCGACGACGAAGTTCTGCCCGAGCTTCTTGGTGGGGGTCACATCGAGCTCGGCGGCGAGCCGACGGATCTCGGAGGCACCGAGGAGGGAAACGGGCATTGTTCCACTGTAGTCAGCGATCCCGCCAGTGCCCGACGCTCCCGATGGGCAGGAGTAGCGTGATCAGGTGAGTCAAACGCAGTCCATCCCCTCGAACGCTTTCACCCTCAGGAGCCCCTACGGGCGACGAGCCATCGGGCTCTCGCTCGCGGCAGCGGTGGGCGGTTTCCTCTTCGGTTTCGACTCCTCGGTCATCAACGGCGCTGTCGACGCCGTCCAGGGCAACTTCGAGCTCTCGCAGGTGCTCACCGGTTTCGTCGTCGCCGTCGCCCTGCTCGGTTGCGCCGTCGGCGCGATCGTCGCCGGCGCCCTGTCGGACCGCTGGGGGCGCCTCAAGGTCATGCTCCTCGGCGCCGTGCTGTTCTTCGTCTCGTCGATCGGCGCCGCCCTCACCTTCAGCGTGCCCGACCTCATCCTGTGGCGCGTGATGAGCGGACTGGGAATCGGCATCGCCTCGGTGGTCGCCCCCGCCTACATTGCGGAGGTCGCCCCGCGTCAGATCCGTGGTTCCCTGGCCTCCCTGCAGCAGCTGGCGATCACGCTCGGTATCTTCGGCGCCCTGCTCTCGGATGCCCTGCTGGCCAACACCGCCGGCGGCGCGGCCAATCAGCTGTGGCTGGGCATGGAGGCCTGGCGCTGGATGTTCCTCGTCGGTGTGGTCCCGGCAGCGGTGTACGGAGTCCTGTCCTTCACGGTTCCCGAATCGCCCCGCTACCTGCTCTCGAAGGGCAAGCGCGACGAGGCGAAGGCGATCTTCGCGCGACTGGTGCCGCCGGCCGACCTCGACAAGACGATGAACGAGCTCTCGAACGCCATCGAGGCCGACCGCAAGAACAAGAACGTCTCGCTGCGCGGGCCGGTGCTGGGACTGCAGGGGATCGTGTGGACCGGCATTCTGCTGTCGATGTTCCAGCAGTTCGTCGGCATCAACGTGATCTTCTACTACTCCACGACCCTCTGGAAGGCTGTCGGCTTCGACGAGAGCAACTCTCTGCTGATCTCGGTGATCACCTCGGTCACGAACGTCGTCGTGACCTTCGTCGCGATCTTCCTCGTCGACCGGGTGGGCCGGAAGCCGATTCTCTTGACCGGCTCGATCCTCATGACCGTTTCGCTCGGTGCGATGGCGCTCTCGTTCGCCTTCGCCACCGGTTCGGGTACGGACGTGTCGTTGCCCGCCCCGTGGGGTGGAGTCGCTTTGGTCGCCGCGAACGTCTTCGTCGTCGGCTTCGGGGCGTCGTGGGGCCCGCTGGTCTGGGTGCTGCTCGGCGAGATCTTCCCGAGCCGCATCCGAGGCAAGGCCCTCGGCGTCGCCGCCGGAGCCCAGTGGATCGCGAACTTCGCCATCACGGTGTCGTTCCCGGCCATGTCGGGCTGGTCGCTGCCCCTCACCTACGGCATGTACGCCCTGTTCGCGGCCCTGTCGTTCGTCTACGTCGCCCTGCGCATCCCCGAGACCAAGGGCATGGAGCTCGAACAGACCGAGACCCTGTTCGTCCGCAAGCCGAAGGCGAAGGCCAAGGCCTGACGCGAAGCCCGCGTCCGGATGCCAAAAGGCCGGTGCCCCGAGGGGTGCCGGCCTTCCGCGCGTCGGCGTGTCGCCCGCGCACCCTCAGCGATCCGCACAGGGTGCGCGGCATCCGGGGCGAAAGGGCTGAGGATGCGCGAATCACTGAGGCTGCGCGACGCCGGGCCCACCCGCGCGACATCACTTCAGCAATCCGCACAGAGTCAGCGGCATCCGGGGCCAAGCGGCTGAGGTTGCGCGAGTCACTGAGGCTGCGCGACGCCGGGCGCACCCGCGCGACATCACTTCAGCAATCCGCACAGAGTCAGCGGCATCCGGGGCCAAGCGGCTGAGGTTGCGCGAGTCACTGAGGCTGCGCGACGCCGGACCCACCCGCGCCACATCACCTCAGCGATCCGCACAGAGTCAGCGGCATCCAGGGCCGAGCGGCTGAGGATGCGCGAATCACTGAGGCTGCGCGACGCCGGACCCACCCGCGCCACATCACCTCAGCGATCCGCACAGAGTCAGCGGCATCCAGGGCCGAGCGGCTGAGGATGCGCGAATCACTGAGGCTGCGCGACGCCGGACCCACCCGCGCCACATCACCTCAGCGATCCGCACAGAGTCAGCGGCATCCGGGGCCAAGCAGCTGAAGTTGCGCGAAACACTGAGACTGCGCGACGCCCGACCCACCCACGCCACATCACCTCAGCGATCCGCACAGAGTCAGCGGCATCCAGGGCCAAAGGGCTGGGTTTGCGCGCATCACTGAGGCTGCGCGACGCAGGGCTCGTGCGCGCCGGTCAGTCCTCGAAGGCGCCGTAGACGCGCAGCGTGTTCGCCGCGACACGGGCACCGAGCTCGTCGGCGTCCATCGCCAGCTCCGCCGCGAGGAAGCGCAGCGTCACCGGGATCAGGTACGGCGCGTTCGGGCGGCCGCGGTAGGGCACCGGGGTGAGGAACGGCGCGTCGGTCTCGACGAGGATCCGGTCGAGCGGCGTGACCGCGAGAGCGTCGCGCAGGTTCTGCGCGTTCTTGAATGTCACGTTGCCCGCGAACGACAGATAGTACCCGCGGTCTGCCGCGATGCGCGCCATGTCGGCGTCGCCCGAGAAGCAGTGGAACACCGTCCTGTCGGGGGCGCCGACCCTCTCGAGGGTCTCGAGCACGGCCTCGTGCGCGTCGCGGTCGTGGATCTGCATCGCGATGCCGTGCTTCTTCGCCAACGCGATATGCGCCTCGAAGGAGCGCATCTGGGCCGGGATGCCGTCCGCCTCGGTGCGGAAGAAGTCCAGGCCCGTCTCACCGATCGCCCGCACCCGCGGCTCGGCGGCGAGTTCGTCGATGACGGCGATCGCGGCATCCAGCTCGCCTGCCCGCTCGTAGACCGGAGCCTCGTTGGGGTGGATGGCGACGGCGGCCAGCACCCGAGGGTGCGAACGCGCCGCCCACGCCGACCAGCGCGAGGAGTCCACATCACCGCCGGCCTGCACGACGCCGTGGACGCCGACGGCGAGCGCACGCTCGAGCTGCTCGTCGAGCGACAAACCGGTGTCGCCGTCCTCGATCTCGAGGTGCGTGTGATTGTCGTAGACCGGGATGCCGAGCGGCTCGGGCGCCGGCGGATAGCTCACGTCGCGACGGCCGTCGACCGAGCGCTCGCGCACGTACTGACTCGGATCACAGCCGTCGATGGTGCCGCGTGGGCGTTCGACGGGGGCGGAGCCGGGGGCCGGTGCGGCGGCGGTCGCCTCGCCGGGCTCAGGGACCGCCGCTGCACCCGACATTGCCGTCACGCCTGCTCGACGCGGGGGAACAGCGGCGAGAGCGCGTTCACCGAGGAGCCGGGGCGCAGCACGCCCCACGCCCCCGCTTCGCGCAGACGCTGATCGTGCAGGTCGCCGAGGCTCTCGGACGCGCCCAACGCGGACCACAGCTTCTCGGTCGACGCCGGCATGACCGGCGACAACAGCACGGCGAGCGCGCGCAGGCCCTCGGCCGCGGTGTACAGCACGGTGCCCAGACGCTCGCGCGTGGCCTCGTCCTTCGCCAGAGCCCACGGCTCGTTCTCGGTGATGTAGCCGTTCAGCGCGTCGACGATCGTCCAGATGGCGGCGATCGCCTCGTCGATGCGGAAACGCTCCACGGCGGCGTCGGCGTTCGCCGCGGCATCCGCCACGATCTTCTGGATCGTCAGGTCGCTGTCGGTGTATGCGCCGGGCTCGGGTACCACGCCGTCGAAGTACTTCGAGATCATCGCGATGGTGCGGGACGCCAGGTTGCCGAAGCCGTTGGCGAGCTCGGCCTGATAGCGGGCCGAGAGGTCTTCCCACGAGAAGGAGCCGTCCTGACCGAAAGCGATCGCCGAGAGGAAGTAGAACCGGTACGCGTCGGAGCCGAAGACGTCGGTGATCTCGGTCGGCGCGATGCCGGTGAGCTTGGACTTCGACATCTTCTCGCCGCCGACGAGCAGCCACCCGTGCGCGAAGACGCCTCGGGGCACGTCGAGGCCCGCAGCCATGAGCATGGCGGGCCAGATGACGGCGTGGAAACGCAGGATGTCTTTGCCGACCACGTGGTACGCGGGCCAGCGGCGCGCGAACTCCGCGGTGACCTCGCCGGTCTCGGGGTCGGTGCCGTAGCCCACGGCGGTGGCGTAGTTGAGCAGAGCGTCGACCCACACGTAGATGACGTGCGAGGGGTCCCACGGAACGGTGATGCCCCAGTCGAAGGCGGAACGCGAGATCGAGAGGTCTTTCAGACCGCTGCGCACGAACGAGACGACCTCGTTGCGCGCCGATTCGGGGCGCACGAAGTCGGGCTCGGTCTTGTAGAGCTCGAGCAGGCGGTCCTGGAACTCGCTGAGCTTGAAGAAGTAGTTCTTCTCTTGCAGCAGCTCGAGGGGCTTCGAGTGGATCGCGCAGACCTTCAGTCCCTCGAAGGGCCCCGTGCCGTCGACGATCTCGGCCTCGGGCTTGAACTCCTCGCAACCGACGCAGTACAGCGCCTCGTACTCGCCCGCGTAGATGTAGCCCCGGTCGAACAACGCCTTCACGAACTGCTGCACGCGCTCTTCGTGGCGCGGCTGCGTGGTGCGGATGAAATCGTCGTTGGCGACGTCGAGGGTCTCGAGCAGCGGGAACCACGACTCGGTGACGAGCTTGTCGACCCACTCCTGCGGCGTCACGCCGTTCGCGGCGGCCGCCCGCAGCATCTTCTGGCCGTGCTCGTCGGTGCCGGTGAGCATCCACGTGTCGTCACCCGCCTGGCGGTGCCAGCGCGCGAGCGTATCGACGGCCACCGTCGTGTACCCGTGCCCGATGTGGGGCAGATCGCTGGGGTAGTAGATCGGCGTCGTGATGTAGAAAGATCGGCCGGAAGTCACCTGGAGATTCTACGGGGAGGCACCGACACGGCCGACCGTGTGACGGGTGTCAGCGTTTGACGGCCAGCGCCGCCTGGTACAGCTCGCGCGAGGAGTGGCCGGTCTGCGAGGCCACCTCGGCGGCGGCCTCTTTGAGCCGCGCGCCGCCGCGCACGATCTCGAGCACCTGGGTCACGGCATCCGGGAACGCCACCTCGCGAGCGGTGGCGCCGCCGACGACGATCGCGATCTCACCGCGGACGCCCTCGGCCGCCCACGCGGCGAGCTCGGCAAGGGTTCCGCGCTTGACCTCTTCGTAGAGCTTGGTGAGCTCGCGGCAGACGGCGGCGGGACGATCGGCGCCGAACTCGGTCGCGAGGTCTTCGAGAGTGGATGCCAGTCGCGACGGCGACTCGAAGAAGACGAGGGTCCGCTCCTCCGACGCGAGCTGCGCGAAGGCCTTGCGGCGATCCCCCGGCTTGCGGCGCGGAAAGCCCTCGAAGGCGAAGCGGTCGGTAGGAAGGCCCGCGACGGCCAGGGCCGTGACGACCGCGCTCGGACCGGGAATCGCGGTGACCGTGACACCCGCGGCGGCGGCCGCCGCGACGAGGCCGAAGCCGGGGTCGCTCACCGTGGGCATGCCGGCGTCGCTCAGCACCAGCAGATCGTCTTCGCGGGCGAGCTCGACCAGTTCGGCGGCCCGCTCCTTCTCGTTGTGGTCGTGCAGGGCGATCAGGCGCGGGCGGTTCTCGACCCCGAGGCCCGCGAGCAGACGCTGCGTCGTGCGGGTGTCTTCTGCCGCGACGACGGTGGCGTTCTCGAGCGCCTCGATCAGACGCTTCGAGGCGTCGCCCAGGTTGCCGATGGGGGTCGCCGCCAGGATGATCACCGTTCCACCTTAGGCTGGGGGCCGTGACCACCGCCGTCCCTCCGCTGCTCCCGTCGATCGAGCAGACGCGCATCGATCGGTGGCGCGACGCCCTCCTCGACGGCCCCCGCGGGTTCCGCCTGTGGCGCTGGCTCGCACCCGCGCTGGTCACCGTCCTCGCGGCCGTGCTGCGCCTGGTCGACATCGGCAATCCGCACCAGCTCGTCTTCGACGAGACGTACTACGTGAAGGATTCGTGGAGCCAGTGGGTGCTCGGCTACCCCTCCACCTGGCCCGACGGCGCCGACGCCAGCTTCGCGGCGGGAGACTCCGATGTCTTCACGGGCATCGGCAGCTACGTCGTTCACCCTCCCCTCGGACGCATCCTCATCGGCGCGGGCATGGCGCTGCTCGGTCCCGACTCGGCGACAGGTTGGCGCATCTCCGCCGCCGTCTTCGGTACCGCGACGGTGCTGCTGGTGTACCTGCTGGCGCGCACGATCACCCGGTCGATCCCCTTCGCGACCGTGGCATCCGGTCTCATCGCGATCGACGGCCTCGGGATCGTGCTGAGCCGCATCGCGCTTCTCGATGTCTTCCTGACGTTCTTCATCGTGCTCGTCTTCTGGTTCGTCGCCCTCGACCACCGGGGCAGCACCGACCGTTTGCGCACCGCCATCGCGGCCCTGCCGGGAGAACGGCACGCGTGGGGGCCCGTCCTGTGGGCCCGCCCCTGGCTCTTCGCCGCGGGAGCCGCCGCCGGAGCCGCCACCGCCGTGAAGTGGTCGGGACTGTACGTGCTCGCCGCCGTCGGCTTGTACGCGGTGATCACCGACGCCCTCGCCCGTCGCCGCGCCGGAATCGATCAATGGCCGATGGATGCCGTGCGCCAGGGCCTCGCATCGTTCGTCCTGCTCGTGCCGGTCGCGGTGGTCGTGTACCTCGCGAGCTGGTCGGGGTGGCTGTTCTCGAACGGCGGCTGGATGCGCGGCACCCCGGTCGCCGCGACAGGCATCTGGGGGTGGGTTCCCGAGCCGCTCCGACAGCTGTGGGCGTACCACCAGGAGATGTACGCGTTCCACGTGGGCCTCGTCACCCCGCACAGCTACGCGAGCCCCGCCTGGCAGTGGCCGCTGCTCATCCGCCCCACCTCGATGTACTGGCACCAGGACCAGGCGGGCGTCAACGGCTGCACGCTGCCGACGGGCTGCACCGAGGCGATCTCGAGCATCGCGAACCCGATCATCTGGTGGGCAGGGGTCGCGGCATCCCTCTATCTGCTCGTGCGCTTCGTCATCGTCCGCGACTGGCGCTTCGCTCTCGTGCTGACCGGACTCGCCGCCACCTACGTGCCGTGGCTGCTCTACCCCGAGCGGACGATCTTCCAGTTCTACACGGTGGCGATGCTGCCGTTCCTCGTGCTCGCGCTCACCTTCGCGCTGCGCGACATCGCCCGCGGGGTGAAGGGCGCGTCACGAGCGAGCGGGCAGGTGCTCGTCCTGGCTTTCCTCGGGCTGTGTCTCGTAATCTCGGCGTTCTGGTATCCCGTGTGGGCGGGGCTTCCGGTGCCGTACGAGTTCTGGCGCCTGCACAACTGGCTGCCCACCTGGATCTGAGCAGGCGGGGCGGGTGCGCGGTGGCGTGCGGGGTGGGCACGCAACAGAATCGGAGCCACGTAACCGGTGCGGATCTCCGGGGACACGGCATCCGAATTCGTTGCGTGGATCCGAATCTGTAAGGACTTCTCGCGGTGCCCGCCTCAGACCAGCTGCTCCGCATCCGTCGTCGGCAGCGCGCACGTGAAGGCACGGCAGTCGTACGCCGTCGCCTCGCCGCCCTGGGCGACCTTGCCCTCGAAGAGCTCGAACCCCGCCTCGGCGAAAGCGACAGCCTGTGCGGGCGACACCACCGCCACCACGTCGGCGGCGATCCGGCGGGCGGCGTCGGCGATCTCGGCATCCGTCTCGCCCACCACGACCACCTGGCGCGGGGCCGAGGCCAGGCCGAGGGCGACCTCGAGGATCGCGCCGTGCGCGAGGGGCGACGACAACGCGGCGTCGGCCGCGGCCCGGACCAGGGTCTCCGCGGCGGTCCGGTAGCTCTCCCCCGCCCCGAGGCGCCACAGGTCGAGGGCGGCAGCGGCGAACACCGACGGGCCCGAGGGCGAGGCGCCGTCGGTGGGCACGGCGTGCGACTGCATGCCCTGCCCACCGAGCACGGGGTCACCACCATCCGGAGGACGGATGCCGTCGTCGCCGACGCATAGGTCCACGAGTGCCCGAGCCCGCGCGGCATAGGCGACCTCGCCGGTCGCACGGGCGAGGGCGAGGAGGCCCCGCGCGAGTCCGCCGTAGTCCTCGAGTGTCGCGGGCGCGGCGGAGCGGATCTCGTCGAGCGAGGCGCGGCGCAGCGTCCCGTCGTCGGCGACGTTGCTTTCGAGCACCGCGTCGGCGGCCCAGCGCGCCGCCTCGAGGAAGCGGGGGTCGGTGCGGGTTCCGGCGGCGGCGAGGGCGGCGATCGCGTGCCCGTTCCAGCCGGTGACGACCTTGGCGTCGAGAGCGGGGGGCTGAAGTGCCGAACGGTCCGCGACACGGTAGTACCCGCCCTCGTTGCGGACCCCGTCGATGATCGACTCAGAGTCTTGAGCCGCGGCGATCCCGCCGGAGGGCAGTTGCAGGACGTCGACGAGGAAGCGGGCGGCATCGGTCGCCGTGGCGTCGTCGCCCGCGGCGAGCGCGACCTCGACGAGCCCGGCGTTGTCGGTGAGCATGCGCTCGTAGTGCGGCACGCTCCAGTCGCGGCGCGTGGCGTAGCGGAAGAAGCCACCCTCGACCGTGTCGTGCAGGTCGGAGCCGGCCATGGCGGACAGGGCTCGGGATGCCACGTCCGCGGCATCCGGAGCGTCCGAGGCGAGGGCGGGGTGCTGCAGGAAGCGGAGCACCGGGGTGTTCGGGAACTTCGGGGTCTCGAAGGCGGGGCCCGCGGCGAAACCGAAGTACTCGCGGTCCTCACGCGCGGCGACCGTGCGGGCGGCGGCCGCGAGCTGGTCGAGGGACGGCGGGGCGTCGGCCGGGGCGGTGGCTGCCGCGGCCAGGGCATCTCGGAGCGAGGAGCCCGTGGCATCCACTTCGCTCCGTCGCTCGGTCCACGCCTCTCGGACCGCGGCGAGCACCTGGCGGAATGAGGGCTGAGGCGGGCGGGGCGAGGGCGGAAAGTACGTGCCGGCGTAGAAGACGCGCCCCTCGGGGCTCGCGAACACCGTCAGCGGCCAGCCCAGGTGCGGCGTGAAGGCGGACGCGGCGTCGAGGTAGGCGGCATCCACGTCGGGATGCTCTTCGCGGTCGACCTTGATCGAGACGAAGCCCTCGTTCAGGATGCCGGAGGTCTCGGCATCCTGAAACGATTCTCGCGCCATGACGTGGCACCAGTGGCAGGTGCTGTAGCCGATCGAGATCATCACGGGGACGTCTCTCTTGGCCGCGAGCGCGAACGCCTCGGCCCCCCAGGGGAACCACTCGACGGGATTGTCGGCGTGGGCCCGCAGGTAGGGGCTCGAGGCGTTCGCGAGGCGGTTCATGCGCGCGGTCGCGGCGACGTCAGTTGAGGTCGTCGGGGTGCGTGCCGACGCGGCCCGAACCGTCACCCGGGTCGACCGCGTCGATCGCGGCCATCTCGTCGGCGGAGAGCTCGAAGTCGAACAGCGCGAAGTTCTCTTCGAGGCGCTCGCGGCGCACCGACTTGGGGAACACGATGAAGCCGTGCTGGATGTGCCAGCGCAGCACCGCCTGGGCCGGGCTCTTGCCGTGGGCCTCGGCGGCGTCCTTCACCGCGGGGATCTCGAACAGGTCGTACTTGCCCTGGCCCAGCGGACCCCACGACTCGATGTGCATGTCGTGCTCGTGGCCCCACGCGGCGATCTCGCGCTGGCTGAGGGCGGGGTGCAGCTCGATCTGGTTCACCACGGGGGTGACGCCGGTCTCGGCGACGATGCGCTCGAGGTGCGGCACGAGGAAGTTCGAGACGCCGATCGAGCGGGTCTTGCCGGCCTCACGGATCTCGATGAGCTTCTGCCACGCGTTGACGTAGTTGTCGTTCTTCGGGGTGGGCCAGTGGATGAGGTACAGGTCGACGGCGTCGAGCTGAAGCTTCTGGAGGCTCTCGTCGATCGCGGCGTGCGCGTCGTCGCCGTCGTGGCGGTCGTTCCAGAGCTTGGTGGTGACAAAGAGCTCGTCGCGCGGGATGCCGCTGGCGGCGATCGCTCGACCGACGCCCTCTTCGTTCTTGTAGATGGCAGCGGTGTCGATGTGTCGGTAGCCGACCTCGAGGGCCTCGGACACGGCACGCTCGGCGTCGTCGGCGGGCACGAGGAACACGCCGTAGCCGAGCTGGGGGATGGAGTTTCCGTCGTTGAGCTGAACTGAAGGAACGGTCATGCATCGAGCCTAGGAGAATCGATTCGAAGCGGCTTCGGGGTTGACGGGGTGCGCGGGGCGGGGACGAAGCACGCGCGTCGCGCGCATCACGACAGCGGCGGGGCGATCGCCGCGCGGGCGAGGGCCTCGGCGACGAGACGGACGTTCTCCGACACCGATCCCCCGGTGACGCGCACGCGCCCGCCGCCCGCCCCCGACTCGGGCGACGCCTCGACGACGAAGGGCGCTCCCGCCGAAACCGCAATCCCCTCGGCCGCGAGATGCACGACCGCCGCGCGCTCGTCGAGCACGGGAACCCACAGGTTGATGCCGTCGGGTGCGCCCACGTCGACTCCGCATCGCCGCAGCGCGTCGGCGAGGCGATCGAGCCGGTCGCGATAGATGAGACGAGCGGTGCTGACGGCGGCGATCGAGCTCGAATCGAGGAGGAGTTCCAGCAGCACGCTCTGGAGCAGACGCGAGGTCCACCCCGGCCCGAGCATGCGGCGGCGGACGATGCGTTCGACGATGTCGGCGGGACCGCCGAGGGCCGCGATCCGCAGGTCGGGACCGTGGGATTTCGAGAAGCCGCGCACGTGGACCACCTGAGCGGGGATCCAGCGCGCGAGCGTGACGGCGGGCGCCGTGGCGATGAGCGCCGAGTGGTCGTCTTCGATCACGGTGACCCGACGACCCCCGGGTACGGTCAGCAGCACGTTGGCGAGCCGGCGGGCTCGCTCGGACGACATCGACACCCCCGTGGGATTCTGTGCCCTCGGCTGCAGCACGAGCGTCGAGGGCTGGCGCGCCAGAGCCCTCGCCAGAGAGGAGGGGAGGATGCCGTCGGCATCGCTATCCAGCGGGAGAGGGATGCCGCCCGCTGCGTCGACGAGATCGAAGATGTACGGGAACCCCGGGGACTCCACGGCGACGCGATCGCCGAAACGGACCACCTGATCCACCGTGCGCGAAATGCCGTCGAAAGCGCCGTCGACCACCGTGAGGGCCTCGACGCCGCTCACCGGCCACTGCTCCATCAGCACGTCGTACAGCTCGGGCAGTACGGGAAGGTCGTGATACCGGCCCGTGTCGGCCCGCGGTCGCGCGAGCGACAGCGCCCTCTCGATCGACGGCAGGAGCGCCGGGTCGGGCGTTCCGCGCGAGAGGTCGAGGTGCGCGGAGGCGGCGACGCGACCTCCGAGCCCTCGGGGTGGCGCGGGAACACCGGGGGCATCGAGGGCCAGGCCCCGTACGCGCGGGCTCAGCCACTCCCGCCGCTCGGAGCGCACGAAAGAACCGGCGCGTCCCCGCGAGACGATGACCCCCGCGTCGGCGAGCGCGCGCCACGCCGCGGCCACGGTTCCGGTCGACACTCTCAGCTCGGCGGCGACGGCGCGCACCGTCGGCAGGCGCTCGCCGGGCACCAGCGTCCCATCGGTGACGAGGCGCGCGATCTCCGACGCGAGACCCGCCGAGGAGCGTTCGGTCAGTGCCTCGGCTTCCAGCATGTCGCCCCTCGCCCTCGTCGTTCCCGCGGCGCCGGCAGCTCGCGCGAAGCCCCTTCTCTTCACCGTGTTGTCACGCACGGAAATCGTCGGGAAATGTTCAGCCGCGACAGTAACAGAACACGGCACCGGCCGTGAGATCGGGAGAATCGCATGACGACCGTGCGCGCAGCCATCACGCAGACCACGTGGACCGGCGACAAGGAATCGATGCTCGACAAGCACGAGCAGTTCGCTCGCGATGCGGCGGCGGCGGGTGCCGAGGTCGTGTGTTTCCAGGAGCTCTTCTACGGCCCCTACTTCGGCATCACGCAGGACCAGAAGTACTACCGCTACGCCGAGCCGATCGACGGTCCCATCGTGCAGCGATTCGCGGCACTCGCGAAAGAGCTCGGACTCGTCAGCGTGCTGCCGATCTACGAAGAGGCCCAGACCGGCGTCTACTACAACACCTCGGTGCTCGTCGACGCGGATGGGACGGTGCTCGGCAGCTACCGCAAGAACCACATCCCGCACCTCGAGAAGTTCTGGGAGAAGTTTTACTTCCGTCCGGGCAACCTCGGTTATCCCGTCTTCGAGACCGCGGTCGGCAAGGTCGGCATGTACATCTGCTACGACCGCCACTTCCCCGAGGGCTGGCGGGAGCTCGGCCTGAACGGGGCGCACATGGTGTTCAACCCCAACGCCACCAAGCCCGGCCTGTCGAACCGCCTCTGGGAGGTCGAAGGGCCGTGTGCGGCCGTGGCGAACGGCTACTTCGTCCTCCAGCCCAACCGCGTCGGCCGCGAGGACAACGAGTACGGCGACGAAGCCGTCACCTTCTACGGCACGAGCCAGGTCATCGACCCGCGCGGCAACCACGTCGGAGCGGTCGGCTCCTCCGAGCACGAGGAGGTGCTCATCCGCGACCTCGACATGGACCTCGTGCAGCAGATGCGCGACGATTGGCAGTTCTACCGCGACCGCCGCCCCGACACCTACGGCGAGATCGTGGAGGCCTGAGATGGCGACCACCCTGCTCACGGGCGGCACCGTCGTGTCGACGACCGGTCGCAGCGCCGCCGACGTGCTGATCGACGGCGAGACGATCGCCGCCGTGCTCGCGCCGGGCTCGACCCTGCTGGGCCACGACCTCGCGGCATCCGTCGACACCGTCATCGATGCGACGGGCAAGTACGTGATTCCGGGCGGCATCGATGCGCACACGCACATGCAGCTGCCGTTCGGCGGCACCAGTGCGTCGGACACCTTCGAGACCGGCACCCGCGCCGCGGCATGGGGTGGAACGACGACGATCGTCGACTTCGCCGTCCAGCGCGCCGGCGAGCGCGTCCAAGACGGCCTCGCCCACTGGCACGAACTCGCCGCGGGCAACTGCGCGATCGACTACGGCTTCCACCAGATCGTGGGAGGGGTGGATGCCGACTCCCTCGCCGCCCTGCCCGGGTTGATCGACGAGGGCATCTCGAGCTTCAAGATGTTCATGGCGTACCCGGGCGTGTTCTACGCCGACGACGCGCAGATCCTGCGCGCGATGCAGGTCGCCGCCGACACCGGCCTGCTGACGATGATGCACGCCGAGAACGGCCCCGTCATCGATGTACTCGCCGAGCAGCTGATCGAGAAGAACAAGACCTCGCCGTACTTCCACGGCGTCGCGCGTGCCTGGCAGATGGAGGAAGAGGCCACGCACCGCGCGATCATGCTGTCGAACCTCACCGGCGCCCCCCTGTACGTCGTACACGTCAGCGCCAAGCAGGCCGTCGAGCAGCTCGCCTGGGCCCGCGACAACGGACAGAACGTGTTCGGCGAGACGTGCCCGCAGTACCTCTACCTCTCTCTCGAGGACCAGCTCGGCGCCTCGAGCGAGGAGTGGGGCGACTTCGAGGGCGCGAAGTGGGTGTGCTCGACGCCGCTGCGCTCGAAGCACGAGGGCCACCAGCACCACATGTGGCAGGCGCTGCGCACCAACGACATCCAGATGGTCTCCACCGACCACTGCCCCTTCTGCATGAAGGACCAGAAGACGCTCGGCCAGGGCGACTTCCGCGCGATCCCCAACGGCATCGGCTCGGTCGAACACCGCTTGGACCTCGTGTATCAGGGCGTCGTGACCGGGCAGATCACGCTCGAGCGCTGGGTCGAGCTGACCAGCACGACGCCGGCGCGCATGTTCGGCATGTACGGCAGGAAGGGCGTCATCGCCCCCGATGCCGACGCCGACATCGTCGTCTACGACCCGGCCGGCCATACCTCGATCGGCGTGGGCAAGACCCACCACATGAACATGGACCACTCCGCGTGGGAGGGCTACGAGATCGACGGGCACGTCGACACCGTCATCTCGCGCGGCAAGGTCGTCGTCGACGACGGCGCATACATCGGCGCGAAGGGCGACGGGCGCTTCGTCAAACGCGGCCTGAGCCAGTATCTGGTCTGAGAGGAGAACCCATGGATTTCGGCGTCGTCCTGCAGACGAACCCTCCCGCCGCCCGCGTCGTCCAGCTCTCGCAGCTGGCGGAGGCGCACGGCTTCAGCCACGTCTGGACCTTCGACTCGCACCTGCTGTGGGAAGAGCCCTACGTCGTGCACTCGGCGATCCTCGCCGCCACCCGCCGCATCACGGTCGGTCCGTTCGTGACGAACCCCGCCACCCGCGACTGGACGGTCACGGCATCCACCTTCGCCACCCTCAACGAGATGTACGGCAACCGGACCATCTGCGGGATCGGTCGCGGAGACTCCGCCGTGCGCGTGACGAACGGGCGGCCCACGACCCTGAAGGCGCTGCGCGAGTCGGTGCACGTCATCCGGGAGCTCGGCAACTCCCGCGCGGTGGAGTACAACGGCGCGACGTTGCAGTTCCCCTGGAGTCGCGGGTCGAAGCTCGACGTGTGGGTCGCGGCCTACGGCCCCCTCGCCCTCAAGCTCACCGGCGAGGTGGCCGACGGGTTCATCCTGCAGCTGGCCGATCTCGACATCGCCGAATGGATGATCGCCACCGTCCGCCGCGCTGCCGAGGAAGCCGGGCGCAACCCCGACGACATCGCGTTCTGCGTCGCCGCTCCGATGTACATCGGCGACGACACCCCCGAGGCTCGCGCGCACATGATCGAGCAGTGCCGGTGGTTCGGCGGGATGGTCGGCAATCACGTGGCCGACATCGTGTCGAAGTACGGCGGCGACTCCGACGTGCCGGCAGCCCTCACCGACTACATCGCCGGACGCACCGGGTACGACTACAACTCGCACGGCAAGAGTCACAACGACCACGTCGACTTCGTGCCCGACGAGATCGTCGAGCGCTTCTGCGTGCTCGGCACCGCCGAGGAGCACATCGCCAAGCTCGAGAAGCTGCGTGCCCTGGGAGTCACCCAGTTCGCGGGCTACCTGCAGCACGACAACAAGGAGGAGACGATGCGGGTCTACGGCGAGACCGTCATCCCCGCTCTCACTCCCCCGGTGACGGCGAAGCGGTGACCGATCAGGCGGTGGCACCCGGGACCGCGGCGGCGGTCGCTTCTGAGGAGCGGATGCCGCGCGGCATCCCCTCCTCCCGGGGGCGCGCCACCGCGATCCGCGTGAGCTGGGGCGTGGCCGGTGTCGCCGCGGTCATCGCCGTGTGGGAGCTGTACAAGCTGCTCGGCCCCGCGGACGGCGTCACGGCGGGCGGCGACGGGTCGGCCGGGTCGGGCGTCATTCTGCTGCCCCGCACGCACGACCGCGCCATGCCGCACGTCTGGGAGATGGTGACGCGGATGTTCGCGCCCACCAGCGGTGGCGACACCCCGCCGCTGATCGTCTCGGTCGCCGCGGCCGCGGGCATGACGCTGGGGCTCGCGGCGCTCGGTTGGCTCATCGGCGTGATCGTCGGATCGCTGCTGGGGGTGGCGATGCAACGCTGGCGCCTCGTCGAGGCGGGGCTCCTCCCCTGGATCGTCGTCAGTCAGATCGTGCCGCTCATCGCCTTCGCACCGGTGGTCAACGCCATCGGGACACAGGTCGACCGATCCGGCTTCCCGTGGCCGCCGTGGTTCTCGGTCGCGCTCATCGCGTCGTATCTGGCGTTCTTCCCCGTCGCGATCGGCATGCTGCGGGGCCTGTCCGCTCCCGATGCGATGCACCTCGACCTCATGCGCGCGAACTCCGCCGGGTGGTGGCAGACGCTCGTACGCCTGCGCCTGCCTTCCGCCGTGCCGCACCTGCTGCCCGCCCTGCGGCTCGCTGCCGCTTCGGCGGTGGTCGGCGCGGTCGTGGCGGAGGTCTCGATCGGCCTACGCGGCGGCATCGGGCGCATGCTCATCCAGCTCGCGGGTCAGGCCTCGTCCGACCCGGCCGCCCCCTGGGCGCCCACCTTCGGCACCGTCGTGATGGGACTCGTCGCGGCCTTCGGCGTGACCCTCATCGGTGTCGCCCTTCATCGTTTCCGTCGCGGGGAGGACACCGCATGACCACCGCCACCTCTATAGAACTCGCCGTCCGGGCCTCGGGCATCGGCAAGACCTTCGCGACGGCCGGTGGGGAGGTCATCGCACTGACCGGCGTGGAGCTCGACGTCGCCGCCGGCGAGTTCGTCTCGCTGATCGGCCCCTCGGGCTGCGGCAAATCGACGCTCCTGCGGCTCATCGCCGATCTCGATTCCCCCAGCGTCGGCGAGCTCACGCTCTACGGCAAGACCGCGCACCAGGCGCGGCTCGACCAGGACTACGGCATCGCCTTTCAGCAGGCGGCTCTGCTGCCGTGGCTGACGGTCGCGGCGAACATCGCCCTGCCGCTCGACCTGCACAAGTGGGCGAAGACGCGCCGCGACGCACGGGTGGCCGAACTCGCGGAGCTCGTCGGTCTCACCGACTTCGTCGACCGCTACCCCGACCAGCTCTCCGGCGGCATGCAGCAGCGCGTCGCGATCGCCCGCTCTCTCGCCGCGCAGCCCCGCCTGCTGCTGATGGACGAACCATTCGGTGCGCTCGACGAGATGACCCGTGAACGCCTGCAGTCCGAGCTCGCCCGCATCGCGGCCGACACCGGCGCCGCCGTCGTGTTCGTCACGCACTCCATCCCCGAGGCGGTGTTCCTCTCGGACCGGGTCGTGGTGATGAGCCCTCGCCCGGGCCGCATCACCGACGTGATCGACACGCGCCCCGGTCGCCCGCGTGATGAGGCCCTCCGTGAGTCACCCGAGTTCTTCGCCCGCGTCACGGCCGTCCGCGAGGCGCTGCACGGCGCCCCCGTCCAGCGGGCGAACGAGCGATGAGCGGGATGCGGGATGCCGTGTCATCCGTCGCCGCGGAGCGCTCCGACTTATCCGTCGCTCTCGGGGGTACCCGATGAACGCCGTCCGGCTCCCGGTCTGGGCCCGGTTCGCCGCCCCCGTCGTCGTGGGGGTCGCCGGCCTCCTCGCCTGGTACGGGTTCGTCGCCTCCGGCAGTGCACCGCGTATGCTGCCCGAACCGTTCGCCGTCGCGGCGGAGTTCGTCGAGCGCTTCCCGCTGGTGTGGGAGGCCGCGGGTATCACGGGGACCAACGCGCTCGTGGGCCTTCTCGCCGGAACCGTCATCGCGGTGCTGCTCGCCGCCCTCGCCGCGACCTGGCGTCCTGTCGACGGCATGACCGCCCCGCTCGTCGCCGCGCTGGCGGTGGTGCCGATCGTCGCCCTCACCCCCATCCTCAACACGATGTTCGGCGCGTCGAGCCAGTTCGGCCGCCAAGCGGTCGCCGGCATCGCCGCCTTCGTCCCGGTGTTCGTCAACACCCTCCGGGGTCTCCGGCAGACACGCCCGGTGCAGCGCGACCTGTTCCGGGCCACCGCCGCCACCGGCGGACAGACGTTCCTGCGGCTCACGCTGCCCACCGCGCTGCCGTACCTGCTCACGGGCGTGCGGGTCGCGGCATCCCTCGCCGTCATCTCCGCCCTGGTCGCGGAGTACTTCGGCGGGCCCGCCGACGGTATCGGCACCGCGATCGCCACGTACGCCAAGTCGGGACGCGCGGCCCTCGCCTGGGCGTTCGTGGGCGGCGGCATCGCGATCGGGCTGCTCTTCTTCCTGCTCACCGCCCTGCTCGAACGGATCGTCGCCCGGCGCCTCGGCGCGCTGCGCCCGTAGACACTCACCGCCTGCTCCACCCGAACTGCTCCACCAGAACCGGAAGGACCACCCATGAGACACAGCACCCGTCGCGCTCTCGGCGCGATCGCGGGAGTCGCCGTCGCGGCCCTCGCTCTCTCCGCCTGCTCGGGCGGAGGATCGACGCCATCGTCGTCCGACGCCGACTTCACGCCCCTCACGTCGGTGAAATTGCAGCTGCAGTGGCTCCCGCAGGCGCAGTTCGCCGGCTACTACGTCGCCCTCGACAAGGGCTACTTCCAGGAGGAGGGCTTCGACGACGTCGAGGTGCTTCCCTCGGGCGGCGACATCGTGCCGCAGGACGCCCTCGTCGCCGGCGACGTCGACTTCGCCGTCGCGTGGGTGCCGAAGGTGCTCGGAACGCTCGAGAACCAGGGCGTCGAGCTCACCGACATCGCACAGGTGTTCCAGAAGTCGGGCACGACCCAGGTGTCGTGGAAGGACTCCAACATCACCAGCGTCGACGACTTCGAGGGCAAGCGCATCGGCTCGTGGGGCTTCGGCAACGAGTGGGAGATCTTCGCCGCGATGGCCGACAAGGGCCTCGACGCCTCGACGGTGAAGATCACCACGCAGGACTTCTCGATGAACGCCCTGCTCGATAAGGACGTGGATGCCGCGCAGGCGATGACCTACAACGAGCTCGCGCAGCTGCTCGAGACGGTCAACCCCGCCACCGGCAAGCTCTACACGATGGACGACATCAACGTGATCTCGTACGAGGACACCGCCGGCGCCATGCTGCAGGACGCGATCTGGGCCGACACGAAGCGCCTGGCCGACGACCCCGCGTACGCGGACGCGGCCAAGCGCTTCCTCAAGGCGGTCGTGAAGGGGTGGGTGTTCGCGCGCGACAACCCCGCCGAGGCCGCAGACATCACGTACAAGGCCGCGACCGCTCCGGGCGTCAACGCCTTCCCGGTGGGGCCGACCCATCAGCTCTGGCAGATGAACGAGGTCAACAAGCTCATCTGGACCGGTGGGGAGTTCGGCATGATCGACTCCGCGGCGTGGGACAAGACGGTGCAGGGCGCGCTCAAGGCCGTCAACCAGGACGGGCTGAACCTCATCACCACCGAGCCGGCCGAGTCCGCACACTCGAACGAGTACATCGAGGCGGCGCTGAGCGAGCTGAAGGACGAGGGGGTCGCCGTCGGCGGCAGCTACACCCCGATCGAGGTGACGCTCACCGAGGGCGGCAAGTAATCGTCCACCGGGTGGGGCGGTCGATTCTCCGGCCGCTCCACCCCTCGACTGCCCTGACCGCGAGTCCGCGTGGTTGACTACCGTGATGACGCCGCAGCCCCCCACCCGGCACGCTCGACGTGATCCCTCCTCGACCTGGCGCCGCGGAGCGAAGCTCGTCGCGATCGCCGTCACCGTCGTGCTCGTCGCGGCGGTCGCTGTGGGCGGCTTCTACGCCTTCTCGCTGTCGCAGCGGCTGCAAGAAGCCGCTGTACCCCTGAAGGACGCACCGGCCGAGCCGCCCGCGCTGAGCGCGTACAACGAGCCGTTCTCGGTGCTGGTCGTCGGCACGGACGAGTGCGACGACCAGGTCAAGGCCGCGTTCGGCGCCCGCTGCTCGGACCCCGGCAACGAGGGCACGCGCAACGACGTCAACATGCTCGTGCACGTGTCGGCCAATCCCCGTCGCGTCACGGTCGTGTCCTTCCCGCGCGACCTGCAGATCGGCATCCCGGAGTGCACGAACCCCGACGGGACGGTCTCGAACGCCTCGTACAAGGCGCCGATCAACTCCGCGTACGAGGCGGGCGGGCTCACGTGCGTGGCCGACACCGTGTCCGAGCTGAGCGGGCAGAGCATCCCGTTCGCGGCGAAGGTGAGTTTCGGCAACGTCGTGAACATCACGGACGCCATCGGCGGCGTGGAGGTCTGCATCGGTGGCGACGGCATCGACGATCCCGACGCGGGCATCGACTGGGAGCCCGGCCCGCGGGTGGTCAAGGGCTACGACGCCCTGGCCTTCCTGCGCACACGCAAGGGCATCGGAGACGGCAGCGACCTCGCCCGCATCGGCAACCAGCAGCAGTACCTGTCTCGCCTCATCAACAAGCTCCGCAGCGACGAGGTGCTCTCCAACCCCGGAACGCTCATCGGCCTGGCCAACACCGCGGTGAACAACATCGAGCCGAGCGAGAGCCTCGCCGACCCGATCCGCATCGCGCAACTCGCGTACACGCTGAAGGACGTCCCGTTCTCGGACATCACCTTCGTGCAGTTCCCCGTGGTCGACGACCCCGCCGACAACAACCACGTCATCCCCGACCAGGCATCGGCGGCGACGCTGTGGGAGGCGCTGGACACCAACGCTCCCCTGCAGCTGACCGGTCAGGAAGGCGCGAACGGCGGCGTCATCGCCGACCCGTCCGCTCCCACCGCCGCGCCGAGCGAGCCCGCCCCCGAGGCGAGCACCCCCGCCCCGGATGCCACGGACGCCAGCGCCGCGCCGGGCGTGGTGGAACTGCCGAGCAACGTCAGCGGCACCAAGGCGAACCAGGCGACGTGCTCGGCCGGCAACGGCTGATCGAGGCCATCGGGTCGTGGGCAAGACCCGGGAACCGTCCAGAGTCGTCGGGGAGCATTGCGGGGTGAAAACCGCCACGCGCTCGACCGCCCTGTTGCTGCTCGCGGCCCTGTCCCTCACTTCATGTGCCCCGGCCGCGGCCCCCGCGCCGTCGGCATCCCCCTCCCCCACCGCGACTCCCACGCCCACGCCGACCGCCACTCCCGACCCCCTCGCGGGAATGAGCCTTGCCGACAAGGTCGGTCAGATGTTCATGGTCGGCACCTCGGTCGAGGGCGCCAACCCCACGACCCTCGCGGCCGTGCGCGACGACCACGTCGGCGGGATCTTCCTGCACGGACGGTCGGATGCCGGCACCCAGGCCACCGCGGGACTGATCGGGCAGTTCACCTCCACCGTCGGCGCGGGCGCCCCGGAGCTGTGGGTCGCCACCGACCAGGAGGGCGGCACCGTCCAGGTGCTGAAGGGCCCCGGTTTCGACCGCATCCCCTCGGCGGTCGAGCAGGCCACCCAGACCGACGCGGCGCTGCGCTCGTCGGCCGCGACCTGGGCCGTGCAGCTCGCACAGGCCGGGGTGAACATGAACCTCGCGCCCGTCGCCGACATCGTTACGAGCCCGGAGTTCGCGGCATCCAATCCTCCGATCGGCGCGCTCGCGCGCGAGTACGGCTACGACCAGGCGGCGGTCGCGACGAAGGCCGGGGCGTTCGCCGCCGGGATGCGCGACGGCGGTGTGATGCCGACGCTCAAGCACTTCCCGGGCCTCGGCCACGTCGACGAGAACACCGACACGCGCACGGGCGTGACCGACGACACGGTCACCGCGGACGGCGCCGATGTGGGCGTGTACGAGAGTGTGCTGCCGCAGGGCGACGCCATCGTCATGATGTCGACCGCCATCTACGCCCAGATCGACCCGAACGCACCCGCCGCGTTCTCAGCCGCGGTGGTGAACGTGCTGCGCGACCGCGTCGGTTTCGACGGGGTGATCACGGTCGACGACCTCTCGGCCGCCCGGCAGGTGCAGCCCTGGTCTCCGGCCGATCGCGCGACGCTCGCCGTCGACGCCGGTGTCGACCTGCTGCTCGTGTCGGCCGACCCGTCGGTCTACCCCGAGATGCACCAGGCCGTGCTGGCGCGCGCCGAGAGCGACCCCGCGTTCGCCGTGAAGGTGGATGCCGCGGCTCGACGGATCATGGAGCAGAAGGCGTCGATGCCGTAGGACGCCTCGCGCGTGAGTGGCCGGGATCGGACGCTTCCGGTGCCCGCGGAGCGACAGGATCTGGCGCCTCGCACCCGACGCGAGCGATACCCTGGAAGGCTGTGTCTGTCGAACCCGTCATCGTCTACCCGCCCGAGCTGCCCGTCAGCGCCGCGCGGGATGAGATCGCGCGCGCCATCCGCGACCACCAGGTCGTGATCGTCGCCGGGGCCACCGGCTCGGGAAAGACGACGCAGCTGCCCAAGATCTGCCTCGAGCTGGGCCGCACCTCCATCGCGCACACGCAGCCGCGCCGCATCGCCGCGCGGACGATCGCCGAGCGCATCGCCGACGAGATGCAGGTGCCTCTCGGGTCGACCGTCGGCTACAAGGTGCGCTTCACCGACAAGGTGTCGGCCGATACCCGCGTCGCGCTGGTGACCGACGGCATCCTGCTCAACGAGATCCACCGCGACCGGCTGTTGCGCCGCTACGACACGATCATCGTCGACGAGGCGCACGAGCGCTCGCTCAACATCGACTTCCTGCTCGGCTACCTCCGCCGCATCCTGCCCAAGCGCCCCGACCTCAAGGTCATCGTCACCTCGGCGACCATCGACCCCGAGAGCTTCGCGCGTCACTTCGCCGCCGCCCCTGCTCAGCCCGGCGGCGAGCCGGTTCCGGCACCGGTGATCGAGGTGTCGGGCCGGACGTACCCGGTCGAGATCCGGTACCGGCCGGTCGACGGCGCGGACGACGCGGACGAAACTCCTGAGGATTCGGATGTGGACGGCGCCGAACCCCCCTCATCCCGAGGTCGCGCGGTCGCAGGGCCCTCGAAAGTCAGGAGTTCGGCACGACCCGCGGCCAAGACCCGGCGCGATGCCGACGACGCCGACGAAGTCGGAGCCGTCGTCGCCGCCCTGCGCGAGCTCGACCGCGAGCCCGCGGGCGACGTGCTCGTCTTCTTCCCCGGCGAGGCCGAGATCCGCGACGCGGCGGATGCCATCCGCGGGGCGTACCAGAAGGACGCCGCGCCCACCGAGGTGCTCCCCCTCTACGGGCGGCTGTCCGCCGCCGAACAGCACCGCGTGTTCGAGCGGTCCACGGTCGCGGGCGTGCGTCGACGCGTCATCCTCGCCACGAACGTCGCCGAGACCAGCCTCACCGTCCCCGGCATCCGGTACGTCGTCGACACCGGCACCGCGCGCATCTCGCGCTACAGCAACCGCTCGAAGATCCAGCGCCTCCCGATCGAGGCCGTCTCCCAAGCCTCGGCGCAGCAGCGCTCGGGCCGCGCGGGGCGCACCTCGCCGGGCATCGCGATCCGGCTCTACTCCGAAGACGACTTCACCCGCCGCCCGGAGTACACCGAGCCCGAGATCCTGCGGACGTCGCTGGCATCCGTCATCCTGCAGATGCTCTCGCTCGGGTTCGGCGACATCCAGGCCTTCCCCTTCCTCACTCCGCCCGACTCGCGGGGCGTGAAGGCGGCGTTCGACCTGCTCGTGGAGCTCGGTGCGGTGAAGCTGCCGGCGCCGGGGTCGCGCGGGGCCGACACCTCGCGCGACCGCGATGTGCGCAGCGACGGCGACCCGTCGCGCGGGCGCGGCGGGCGGGACAACGCCCGCGGGCGCCGTGACGACGACGGTCCCCGCCTCACCGAGATCGGCCGCGAGATCGCGCGCCTGCCGATCGACCCGCGGTTCGCTCGCATGCTCATCGAGGCGCGGCGAAACGACGTGCAGTCCGAGGTGCTGGCGATCGTGTCGGGAATGTCGATCCAGGACGTACGCGAGCGTCCGGAGGACCGCCGCGAGGAGGCCGACCGCTTCCACGCGCGCTTCACCGACCCCACCAGCGACTTCCTCTCCCTGCTCAACCTGTGGGAGTACCTGCAGGAGAAGCAGGCCGAACTCGGCTCGAGCGCCTTCCGCCGGCTGTGCCGCAGCGAGCACCTCAACTACGTGCGGGTCCGCGAGTGGGTCGACGTGCACCGGCAGCTGCGGTCGCTGGGCGGCGAGGCGTCACGGGGTGACGGGGTCGGGCGTTCCAGCGAAAGCGGGCGCAGCGATCGGAGCCGTGTCCCCCTTCGTGCGGAGTCTGACCCGTCCCGGCCGCACCGGTCGGGACATGCATCCACGACCCACGTCCCGCACACCGCGGCGCCGGAGGGCCACGCCGCCGGCGATGCCATCCATCGCGCGATCCTGTCCGGGTTGCTGTCGCACCTCGGCATCCTGGATCCGCGAACGATGGCCCAGACGAAGGACCGCAAGGCTCCCGGCGACGCCCGCCCCACGAAGGGCGAATACATCGGCGCGCGCGGCGCGCGGTTCGCGATCTTCCCGGGCTCGGGCCTGAAGAAGAAGCGTCCCTCCGCGGTCATGGCCGCCGAGCTCGTCGAGACCTCGCGCCTGTTCGCCCGCACGGTCGCCGCCGTCGACCCGGCCTGGGCGGAAGACCTCGCCCCCGACCTCGTCAAGCGGTCGCTGAGCGAGCCGCACTGGTCGAAGGATGCCGGCTCCGCCGCCGCCTACGAGAAGGTCACTCTCTTCGGGGTGGAGCTCGTCGGCCGTCGCCGCGTGCAGCTCGCCCGCTTCGACCGCCCGCTCGCGCGTGAGATGTTCGTGCGACACGCGCTGGTGGAGGGCGAGTGGGACCCCTCGGTGCTCGACAAGCGCCTCACGGCGTTCCTCCGCCGCAATCAGGAGCAGCGCCGCCTGCTCGAGAAGATCGAGGAGCGCGAGAGGCGCCGCGACATCCTGATCGGCGACGAAGCGGTTTTCGCGTTCTACAACGCGCGGATCCCCGCCGACGTCACCGACGTGCGCTCGTTCGAGGCCTGGTGGAAGGATGCCGCCGACCGCACACCTCACCTCCTCGACCTTCGCGAGTCCGATCTCACCGGCGACCGGGCCCAGGGCGATGACCGTGCTTTCCCGGCGCGGTGGCGTCAAGGAGACCAGACGCTCAACCTCGCCTACCGCTTCGAGCCCGGGGCGCCCGACGACGGTGTGACGGTCGTCGTCCCGCTGCCGCTGCTCGCGCAGCTGCGACCCGACGGCTTCGACTGGCAGGTGCCGGGCATGCGCGACGAGCTCGTCACCGCGCTGCTGCGCGCGCTTCCCAAGGCCATCCGCCGCAACGTCGTCCCCGCCGCCGACTGGGCGGAGAAGTTCTCGGCCGAACTCGCCGAGAAGGGCCCCGAGCACGCAAACGGCCTGCCGAAGACGACGCTCGTCGACGCGCTCGCCGCCCTCGTGCAGCGCGTCGCGAACCAGCGGGTCAGCGCCGCCGACTTCGAGCTCGAGCGCGTGCCCGGTCACCTCATGCCCTCGTTCCGCGCGGTCGACGCTCGCGGACGCGCCATCGGGAGCGACCGCGACCTCGCGACCCTGCAACGCCGCCTCGCCGACCGCGCACGCTCGAGCGTCGAGTCGGCCGTGACGCGCGAGCGCCCCGCCGCCCGGTCGGCGGCGAAGGTCGCCGAGGCCTCGCCGGCGTTCGCGTCGCGCTCGAAGCTCACCAGCTGGGACTTCGACGAGCTCACCGAGGTCGTCGACACCCCCCTCGCCGGGGGCGTCGTGCGCGGCTACCCCGCCTTGGTCGACGAGACGGACAGCGTCGCCCTGCGTGTGGAGGCCACGCCCGAAGACGCCGCGCGGCACACGCGTGCAGGTATCCGACGCCTCCTGCTGCTGGCCGTTCCCTCCCCCGCCACCTACGTTCTCGACCACCTCACCGCGAACGAGAAGCTCGCGCTCGCGGCCTCGCCCTATCAGAACGCCAAGGCGCTGATCGAAGACGCGCGCGTGGCCCTGGCCGACGACGTCCTGCTGCGCGAGGCGCCGGGCGGCGTCGTGCGTACGAAGGCCGACTTCGAACGCGTGCGCGACGCCTACTCCGCGGCATCCGTCGACCGGACGTTCCAGACGGTGTCGCTCGCGGCGAAGATCCTGCTCGCGCAACGAGAGGTCGACCGCGCGATGAAGGATGCCTCGTCGATCACGCTGCTCGGGGCGCTGAACGACGTGCGCGGCCAGGTGAAGGGTCTGATCTTCCCCGGCTTCCTTTCTCGTACGGGCCTCGCCCGCCTGCAGCACCTGCCGCGCTACCTCGCGGGAGCGCTCGAACGGGTGAAGACCCTGTCGGACAACCCCGGCCGCGACCGCCAACGCATGACCGAATACGAGCGCGCCGCCGTGGGCTTCGTGGATGCCGGAGGGACGATGCCCCTCCCCGCGGACGCCCCCGCGCACCTCGTGCAGACAAGGTGGTTGCTCGAGGAACTGCGCGTGAGCCTGTTCGCTCAGCGCCTCGGCACGGCCGAGCCCGTGTCGCCGCAGCGCATCGCGAAGGCGCTGAAGGGCGGGTGAGTCGCCGGGGCTCGCCCCTGACGAGACCCACGGCTCGCGACGGACGCACAGACCTAGACTCGACAAATGCCGATGTCGGACTACGTGCGCTCAATCCGGGCGCGGATCGGATCAGATCTGCTCCTGCTGCCCGGGGTCACGGCAGTGATCCGCGACGGCGACCGGTTCCTGCTCGCGCGAGATCGCCACGGCGGCTCCTGGAGCCTGATCGGCGGCGGGGTGGAACCTGGGGAGGAGCCCTCGGAGGCACTCTTGCGCGAAGTGCACGAAGAGACGGGCGCGGCGGTCCGGATCCGCGGCATCGTCGGCGTCTACGGCGGAGAACCGATGATGGTCACCTATCCGAACGGCGACCGCGTCGGGTACGTCATGACCGCGTACGATTGCGAACTGCTCGGCGACGCCGTCGCCGACGGCGAGGAGCTTCTCGAAATCCGGTGGTTCGAGCGCGAGGCGATCACGGCTCTGGAACGCCGCGTCTGGATCGATCGCGTGATCGCCGACGTCTCGCCGCGATGAGCGAGGCCGTGGTGGTTCGGCGCGCCCGAGCGGACGATGCCGATGCGATCGCCGCGCTGCACGTGCGGTCTCGGGCGGCTTACTACGGCGACGCGCTCTCGGCGGAGGATTCGGGGCACGACCGGCGCCCGATGTGGCGGCGCCTCGTCACGGAGCAGGGCGTTGTCGTTCTGTGCGCGGTCGAAGACGAGGTCGTCATCGCCTTCTGCTGCCTGCGTCAGCCTGCCGAGGCGAAAGAAGTGGAGCTGCAGAGCCTGTACGTGGAGCCTGCGCGGTTCGGGACCGGTGTCGCCGACACACTGTACGCGTCTTTCGTCGCGGAGTCCCGGGGGCGTGCCGCCCATCTCGAGGTCTGGGACCGCAACGAACGCGCCAAAGCCTTCTATCGCCGGCGCGGTTGGCTGCCCAGCGATCAGACCCGCCCCGGTCCCGCCGGCGCGCCCTTCGTGACGTGGAGACTGGTGCCTCGCGCACACGCCGAGTGACGCGCCTCAGGCGCGAAGCAGCGCCTCACGCGCTCAAGGATCGAGCCCCGTCGTCAGGCGGTACCCGCTCGCCACGGCGCGGAGATGACCGGCCTCCGTCCCTGGCAGTTTTCCGGTGAGATCTGGCCGCCGACCGGGCCTTCTCGCGAGGCGTGGCGGGGTTATCGTCAGATCAGCAGCGCGCCTCACGGAACGACGATGGGGTGCGCCGCGGAAACGCCAGGAGAGTCCTCTCCGTGCTCCACCGCGACGTCATTCTCGTCCCCTCTGAAACCCGCGCCCTACATCGCACACCCCGGCGAAAGAAGAAAACGATGATCACGATCCACCTTCGCTACCAGATCGACGCGGCAGCGATCGACGCGTTCATCGAGTACGCCGAGAGATGGATGGAGATCGTTCCTCGGTTCGGCGGCGTCCACCACGGGTACTTCCTGCCCGCGGAAGGCGATAGCGACGAGGCCTTCGCGCTGTTCTCGTTCCCGTCTTTGGCGGAGTACGAACGATATCGGGAAGCATCACTCGTCGACCCGGACAGCGTCGCGGCCTACGACCTCGCCCAGCGCACGCGTTGCATCGTGCGATACGAGCGACGGATCCAACGGCCCCTGCTCCCCCGAACCTGAGGCGCAGCGAATCCTTGGAAATGACCCGGGTCCGGCCGCGACCCACCGGATCGAAAGCGCGTCGGCGACTCACACGCCGAGCGACGCACCCCAGTCACGCAGCAGCGCCTCGAGCGCGCGACGCTGCTCGGCGTCGAGGCCCGCGAGCAGACGCTGCTCGTTCGCCATGTGGGCGGTGAAGGCCTCGTCGATCACGCGGCGTCCGGCCGGTGTCAGCCGGATGACCCGCGCGCGCCCGTCGTCGGCGTCGCCATCGCGCACCACGAGACCGGATGCCAGGAGTCGATCGACGCGCTTGGTCACCGCCCCGCTGGTCACCATCGTGTGGCGCGCGAGTTCGCCGGGGGCCGCGGCGAAGGGCTCCCCCGCGCGGCGGAGAGCGGCGAGGATGTCGAACTCCCCCTCGCCGAGACCGTAGCGGCGGTAGACGGCGAGTAGCTCGTCGCGCAGATGATCGGCGAGACGGTGCAGGCGTCCGATCACCTGCATCGGCGAGACGTCGATGTCGGGGCGTTCGGCCTGCCACTGCGCCGTGAGGGCGTCGACGCGATCGGTCGTCGGGGTCATGGCATCCATTCTATCTTCCGCGGAAAGTACAATATCTTCCATGGAAGCAAAATGGCGCATCGTCGCCGTCACTGCCGTCGCACCGGTCGCCTGGGGTGCGACGTACGTCGTCACGCGGCACCTCCTGCCGGCCGATGCACCGCTGTGGGGGGGCTGCCCTGCGCGCCCTGCCGGCGGGCCTGTTGCTGTGGGCGCTCGCGAGACGTCGGCCCCGCGGGGCGTGGTGGTGGAAAGCGCCCGTGCTCGGGATGCTGAACTTCGGCGCGTTCTTCGTGCTCGTCTACGTCGCGGCGCAGCTGCTGCCGTCGTCGATCGCCGCCTCAATCATGGCCCTCGCCCCGCTGGCCCTCGCCGGACTCGCGTGGCCCCTGCTCGCCCAGCGCCCCACGGCACGCTGGGCCGTCGGCGCAGCCCTCGGCCTCGCGGGGGTGGCGCTCGTGGTCGGCCTCGGTACCGGAGCCGTTCCGCTCGCGGGTGTCGCGGCATCCGCCGTCGCCCTTCTGGCGTCGTCGCTGGGTGCGATCCTCACGACCCGCTGGAAAGACGACACGCCCCTTCTGGCGACCACGTCGTGGCAGCTGACCGCGGGCGGTCTCGCCCTGGTCGCCGTCGCCCTGACGGTCGAAGGTGCTCCTCCGACGGTGGATGCCACGGGCCTCGCCGCGTACGTCGGGATCGCGGTGATCGCGACGGCGCTGGCATTCGTGTGCTGGTTCACGGGACTCCGACATCTGCCCGCGGGCACCGTGGGACTCATCGGTCTGCTGAACCCGGTGACCGGGGTGCTGCTCGGTGTGGCCGTCGGCGGCGAGTCGCTCGCGCCGCCGCAGGTGCTCGGCATCGTGCTCGTGCTCGTCGCGATCGCCGTGTCGAGCCGGACGCGGGGCCGGAACCTGCCGCCCCAGGGCGAGAGGTCCGACCCTGCGCAACGGCGCTACGACCGCAGCGACACCTGACCCAGCGTCGCTTCGACGTCGACGACCGCGGTCGCCGAGTTCGAGGTGCGCAGGCCGTTGTCGACCCGGCCGAGGCCGCTGTCAGTCGTGACGTTGTACTCGTCGTCGGGCAGGGTGATGTCGGCGGATCCGGCTGTGACCGTGACCTTCGTGCGAGCGGGGGCATCGCCCTTCAACGTCGTGGCGAGGCTGCCTCCCGCGACCTCGAGCGTGGCGTCCCCGACGCCGGTGAGCGTGCCCGAGGCCGCGCCGCCCGAGACGGAGACGGAGAGCGTGCGCACGTCTCCGGCGAGATCCACGTCGCCCCCGGCGAGCTGCACGGAGAGGGAGGTGAAGTCGGCGTCGAGCCTGAGGGCGCCACCGGCGACCTCGATGCGCGCGTCGAGGTTCGTCGTGGTCGACAACCGCGGCAGGAGCAGGGTCGCGGAACCGGCGGGGTTCGACCACCCGACGACGTTCGTCCGCGGAGAGCTCACCCGCAGCGTGGTGCCGTCGCGTTCGAACGTCCAGTCGCCCGTCCCACCCCCGTCGACGTCGAGCTGCGCCTCCGACACGTCGCCGTAGGCGATCGTGAGCGAGCCGCCGGCCACGTCGACATCGAGCGCGGTGAGTCCGGTCGTCGGGGTCTCGCTCGCGGCGTACGCGGGCCCGTTGTCGCGCAGGGTGGCCGCCGCGCTCACTCCCGCCGAGACGACCGCCCCCGCGAGGACGCACGTTCCGACGACGATCGTGGCGAGCGAGACGAAGAAGGGCGTTCCGTGCCGCGGGCCCGGGTTCGACGCGGTCGAGGGTGAGTGCGAGGTCATGAGGTCGCTCCGGTGTGATCGTGGCCCAGGTGCACGAGGGCGGCGATGACGCGGCGGTTGCCGGTCTCGTCCTGCTCGAGGCCGAGCTTGGTGAAGATGGCGGTGATGTACTTCTCGACGCTCGCCTCGGACACGAAGAGGGCCTGCGCGATGGCTTGGTTCGAGCGGCCTTCGGCGATGAGGGCGAGCACCGATCGCTCGCGCTCGGTGAGGCTCTGCAGCCGCTCGTCGCGACGGCGCCGGGCCAGCAGTTGCCCGACCACCTCGGGGTCGAGCACGGTCGCTCCCCCGGCGATGCGGGCGACCGTGTCGAGGAAGTCGCGCACGTCGGCGACCCGGTCCTTCAGCAGGTACCCGAGCGAGCCCTGCCCGTCGGCGATGAGATCGCTGGCGTACTGCTCCTCGACGTACTGCGACAGGACCAGGACGGACAGCCCCGGATGCCGGGACCTCAGCGCGATCGCGGCACGGATGCCCTCGTCGGTCCAGGTCGGCGGCAGACGCACGTCGAGGATGCACAGGTCGGGGGTGGTCTCCGCGACCGCGGCCTCGAGGCCCTCGGCGTCGGACAACGCCGCGACAACCTCGTGACCGTCGTCCGCGAGCAGGCGCACGAGTCCTTCGCGCAGCAGGACCGAGTCCTCGCAGATCAGGATGCGCACGGGACGCTCACCTCCACCGTGGTCGGTCCGCTCTGAGGGCTGTCGATGCGGGCGGTGCCGCCGGCCGCGGTCACCCGGTTGACGATGCCGTCGAGGCCGCCACCGGGCACGATCCGCGCCCCGCCGAGGCCGTCGTCCTCGACCCGGGCCCAGAGGGTGCCGTCATCGCGCAGTCGCACGTGGACACGGCATCCGGTCGCCCGGGAGTGCTTCGCCGCGTTCGTCAGTGCCTCGGCGATCACGAAGTACACCGCGGCCTCGGCCGGACGCGAGCACCGCCGCGGCACCCGCACATCGAGTGTCACGGGGATGTGCGATCGCGACGCGAGCGCCGAGAGGGCGGCGTCGAGTCCCCGATCGTCGAGGACCGAGGCATGGATGCCGCGAGCCAGCTGCCGCAGCTCCGTGATGGCCGACTTGGTCGAGGCGTGCGCCTCGGCGACGAGGGCCTTCGCGGCCTCGGGGTCGTCGTCGATCTTGGTCTGCGCCAGGCCCAGCGTCATGCCGATCGAGACGAGCCGCGGCTGGACCCCGTCGTGCAGGTCGCGCTCGATACGCGTACGTTCGACCTCGGCCGCCCGGACGGCCCCGGCGCGACGCGTGTCGGAGGTGCGGGCCTGCTCTTCGAGCTGCGCCTCGCGCGAGGGGACGAGGATCGCCCGCGAGATGACCCCGTGGAGCACCGCCAGGCCCACGATCCCCGCGAGCGAGGCGACGAAGACGAGCAGTCCCGCGAGAGGAGCTGCCACGCCCTGCAGGGGCACGAAGCCGAGCAGGCGCGGGTGGGACCACCCGAAGATCGGGCTGATCATCAACCCCAGTCCCCACGAGGTGAGGCCGGCCACGCCGAGAGTGGCCAGACCCAGGATCGTCGCGATGGTGAACGATGCCACCGCCCGCCACTGCCCCGGGTCGATGGCCTGCAACCAGATGGTGTGCGCGAAGCCCGTGAACCCGGTGCGCGGGCTGTGGCGGGGGCGCAGAGGCGGCAGCCCCAGGCGGTAGAGGCCGTCGAGGCGGGCGCGTTCGAACCACGCGATCGCGAAGAGCGCGTAGACGAGGGCGACCAGGGCGATCACCCCGATGAAGAGCGCGGCGAGCAGTCCCACGCCGGCGCCGAAGAGCCCGAACAGGGTTCCCAGGATGCCGGGGCCGATGACGCCGAGCGCGGCGAGGTGCACCATCGCACCGGCGATGCGGCCGGGCGTGGCGATCCGCACCCGCGGCGCGAGGGGCTGGTCCACGCCCGGAACGGGGGCGCCGCCGGCGGGCGCGGGCGTCGGCGGCGGAGGCGGAAGAACGGATGCCGTGGTCATGGGTTCCACGCTAGAGGTGGGCCCCGCGCCGGCACCGCCCGGTCAGCCCCCACGCGCTTTCGGGTTATCCCGAAAGATCCGCGTGAAGAGTCGACATCGGTCGCCGAGGGCGATCCTCGGCAACACGAACTGATGCCTCACTCGGGCACCGGCCGCGCACGAACGAACGCCCCGCCGCACGAGGCGACGGGGCGTTCGAAGAAAGAGCCTGGATCAACCGCGGGTGCGGTTCTTGTTCCACACGTCGAAGGCCACGGCCAGCAGCAGCACGAGACCCTTGATGAACTGCTGGACGTCGGTCGAGATACCCATGAGCGACATGCCGTTGTTGAGCACACCCATGACCAGACCACCGGCGATCGCGCCGACCACGCGGCCGACACCACCCTGGACGGCTGCTCCACCGATGAAGGATGCGGCGATGGCATCCAGCTCGAAGAGGTTTCCCGCGCCGGGACCGGCGGAGTTCAGGCGGCCCGTGAAGACGATGCCGGCGAGGGCCGCGAGGACGCCCATGTTGACGAACAGCATGAAGTCGACGCGACGGGTGTTGATGCCCGACAGCTTCGCGGCGGTGCGGTTGCCGCCGAGCGCGTAGATGTGGCGGCCGAAGACGCTGCGGCTCATGACCGTCGAGTAGCCGATGATGAGCAGCGCCAGCACGACGAGCACGATGGGCGTGCCGCGCGAGCCGGGCGCAACGCCCAGCAGGTAGGTGAGGTACGCGATGAGCGCGCCGCCACCGATGAGCTTGACCAGGAAGGCGACCTGCGGCTCGTTCTGCAGCTCGAGGGCGGCACGCTTGGCGCGCTGACGCACCTGCGAGACGACGAAGAGCACGAGGGTCAGTACGCCGAGGGCGACCGTGATCCACTCGGCCGGCGACGACGCCGCCGGGAAGAGGTCGGGGAACAGGTAGCCGCCGCCGAGGGCGCGGTACTCGGTGGGGAACGGCGTGATCTGGGTGTTGCCCAGGGTCATCTGCGTCAGACCGCGGAAGAGCAGCATGCCCGCCAGGGTCACGATGAACGCGGGGATGCCGATGTACGCGACCCAGAATCCCTGCCACATGCCGACCACGGCGCCGAGGAGCAGCGAGAGGACGATGCCCAGCCACCAGGGCAGGCCCCACTGGACGATGAGCACACCCGAGACCGCACCGACGAAGGCGGCGACCGAGCCGACCGAGAGGTCGATGTGGCCGGCGATGATGATCATCACCATGCCGATCGCGAGGATCAGGATGTAGCTGTTCTGAACGATGATGTTCGACACGTTGCCCGCGGTGAGCAGACGCCCGCCCGTGAGCGCCTGGAAGAGCAGCACGATGACGATCAGCGCGATGAAGATGCCGATCTCGCGCAGGCGCGACGTGAAGAACTGCACGATGCCGCCGGCACCGTTGCCGGCACCGCCGCCGACGGGGCCCTTCGGCGTGGCGGGACCCTGGGGGGTCACGGTGTTGTCAAGCGCTGACATGGTCGGCTTCCTTTTCCTTCGTCATGAGCACCATGAGTGCCTCGGGAGTGGCCTCTTCGATGGGCAGCTGGCCGGTGATGTGGCCTTCGCTGAGGGTGTAGATGCGGTCGCAGATGCCGAGGAGCTCCGGCAGCTCCGAGGAGATGACCAGCACCCCCTTCCCCTGCGCCGCGAGGGAGTTGATGATCGTGTAGATCTCGTACTTCGCGCCCACGTCGATACCGCGCGTCGGCTCGTCGAGGATGAGCACCTCCGGGTCGGAGTACAGCCACTGCGACAGGACGACCTTCTGCTGGTTGCCGCCCGAGAGCTTGCCGACGACCACGTCGACGCTCGGCGCCTTGATGTTCATCGACTTGCGGTAGCGGTTGGCGACGAGGTACTCCTCGTCCCCGTCGACGAACCCGCCCTTGACGAGCTTGCGCATGCCGGCGATCGAGATGTTTCGCTTGATCGTGTCGATGAGGTTGAGCCCGGCGCCCTTGCGGTCTTCGGTAACGTACGCCAGCCCGCTGCGGATGGCCGCGGGAACCGTCGAGGTGTCGGCCTTCTCACCGCGGATGTAGACGTTGCCCGAGATGCGCGAGCCGAAGCTCTTGCCGAAGACGCTCATCGCAAGCTCGGTGCGCCCCGCGCCCATGAGACCGGCGATGCCGACGACCTCGCCGGCACGCACGTTCAGGTTCGCCTGGTGGATGACGACGCGGCTCGCATCGGTCGGGTGGCTGACGTTCCAGTCCTCGATGCGCAGGACCTCGTCGCCGATCTCGACGTCGCGGTCGGGGTAGCGGTTCTCGAGCTCTCGGCCCACCATCCCGCGGATGATGCGGTCTTCGCTCGTACCGCCGGTGGCCACGTCGAGGGTCTCGATCGTACGACCGTCACGGATGATGGTGACCTCGTCGGCGATCGCACGGATCTCGTTGAGCTTGTGGCTGATGATGATGCAGGTGATGTTCTGGCCGCGCAGGTGACGGATCAGATCGAGCAGGTGCTCGGAGTCGTCGTCGTTGAGCGCCGCGGTCGGCTCGTCGAGGATCAGCAGCTTGACGTCCTTCGACAGCGCCTTGGCGATCTCGACGAGCTGCTGCTTGCCGACGCCGATCTCGTTGACGGGGACGTCGGGGCTGTCGCCCAGACCCACGCGAGCGAGGAGCTTGGCGGCCTCTCGGTTCGTGGCATCCCAGTCGATGAGACCGCGATGGGTGATCTCGTTGCCGAGGAAGATGTTCTCGGCGATCGAGAGGTAGGGGCTAAGGGCCAGCTCCTGGTGGATGATGACGATGCCGGCCGCTTCGCTGTCGCGGATGTCTTTGAACTCGACGGTGTTGCCGTCGAAGACGATCTCGCCGCGGTAGTCGCCCGCGGGGTACACGCCGCTGAGCACCTTCATGAGGGTGGACTTGCCGGCGCCGTTCTCGCCGCAGATGGCGTGAACCGTCCCGCGCTCGACGGTCAGTGACACGTCGGCGAGCGCGATGACGCCGGGGAACTCCTTGGTGATCGAGCGCATCTCGAGGATGGTGCTCACGAGGTCCTCCTTGCAGAACCGGCTCGTGGCCGGTCGGAATGTGGGGCGGGTGCGGGATGCCGCGGACCCGCAGGAGCCTCCGCCGCGACCCGGTGGGCCGCGGCGGAGGCGGGGTGGAGGGGCTCAGAGCCCCTCCGGGGATCAACCCAGGTCGGCCTCGGTGTAGTAACCGCTGTCGACGAGGACTTCCTTGTAGTTGTCCTTCGTGACGATCGTCGACTGCAGGAGGTACGAGGGAACGACCTTCTTGCCGTTGTCGTAGGTCTTCTCGTCGTTGACCTCGGGCTTCTCGCCCTTGCGGATGTCGTCGACCATGGTCACGGCCTGCTTCGCCAGCTCGCGCGTGTCCTTGAAGATCGTCGAGTACTGCTCACCGGCGATGATCGACTTGATCGAGCCGGCCTCGGCGTCCTGACCCGTGATGACGGGGAGGGCGTTGGCGGCGTAGCCGCCCGAGGTCAGGGCCGAGATGATGCCGATCGACAGACCGTCGTAGGGCGAGAGGACGCCGTCGAGCTTGGTGCCGCCGATGACGGTGAGGATGTTCTCCATGCGCTTCTGCGCCGTCTCGGGCAGCCAGCGGAGGATGGCCGCCTGGCCGAACTCGGTCTGGCCGGAGGGAACCTTCAGCACGCCCTTGTCCATGTAGGGCTTGAGGGTGTCCATGGCGCCGTTCCAGAAGAACGTGGCGTTGTTGTCGTCGGGGCTGCCCGCGAACAGCTCGACGTTGAAGGGGCCGGCGGCGCCGGTGTCCTTGCCCGACGCGTCGAGGACGCCCAGGCCGGTCAGGAGCGAGGTGGCCTGCTGGACGCCGACCTTGTAGTTGTCGAACGTCGTGTAGTAGTCGACGTTCTCGGTGCCGTTGATGAGGCGGTCGTACGCGATGACGGGGATGTTCGCGTCCTTGGCCTGCTGCAGCACGTCGGTGAGCGTGGTGCCGTCGATGGAGGCGACGATCAGGGCCTTGGCGCCCGTGGTGATCATGTTCTCGATCTGCGAGACCTGGGTGGGGATGTCGTCGTTGGCGTACTGCAGGTCGACCTGGTAGCCGAGCTCCTCGAGCTGCGACTTGACGTTGTTGCCGTCGGCGATCCACCGCTCCGACTGCTGCGTCGGCATGGCGACGCCGATGGTGCCACCGGCTTCCTGCGAGTCTCCGCTGCCGGCGCCGGTGCGGTCTCCCGCGCAACCGGCGAGGCCGATGCCGAGCGCGAGGACGCCCGCTCCCGCGATCGCCTTGAGCATGCTGTGCTTCTTCACTCTGGTTCCCTCCGTTGGGTGTTTGTCGCGGCGCCTCCCCCTGGAGCCCACCGCGGCGATGCAGACGGGTCGCGTCGGGGCGCACGGCTTCGGGGGCGAAACGAAGGGCCCTCGGCGAGGCGGTGCGACCCGCGTCGTTCGAAACGTCTTCGTCTCGACGGATCCGCTCCGCAGCGAGTCCCGTCGGCCGTGTGACCCGGTCATGTGACCGTTCACATCGTGTGAGCGATGCTACCTCCCCGCCAGGCGGGACTGTCAAGTCTCGATGCGCTCGAAGTCCAGCCGTTGCCGAAACGTGACGTGCGCGGCGCGCGGCTCACGCCCGGGGTGCGGCCGTCGATGCCCGCACGATGAGACGCAGATGGTCGGGTTCGACCACCGGCTTGTCGTCGTTCACCTCGCCGAGGGATGCCAGGAGGTCGGCGACCGCGCGCGTGCCGATGCCCACGAAGTCCTGGCGCACCGTGGTGAGCGGGGGCCAGAGATGCGCGGATTCGGGGACGTCGTCGAAACCGACGACGGAGATGTCCTCGGGGACCGAACGACCTATGGCTCGCACGGCATGCATGAACCCGAGCGCCATATGGTCGTTGCCCGCGAACACCGCGGTGGCATCCTCGGTGCGCAGAAGCTCCAGCCCCGCCTCGAAGCCGAACTGCGCCGTCCAATCGCCGAGGACGGGCGGTCGCGGCGACAGGTCGTTGGCATCCATCTCCGCGAGATACCCCCGCATACGGTGATCGGCCTCGACCCAGTCACGCGGACCGGCGAGGTGGAGGATGCGCGAGTGCCCGAGCTCGATGAGGTGGCGGACGGCGGCGCGTGCCCCCGCGCCCTGGTCGTTGTGCGTGGTGGAGGTGTCCGTCGAGGTGACGATCTGCACCGGCACCGGAAGCTTCAGCTCGTCGAGGATCGGGACGACCCGGGTCTGCGGAGCCACCGCGATGAGCCCCTCGATCGACTGCTGCATGAGGTGGTCGATCGACGAGCGGACATCGTCGGGGGCGCTCGTGGCGAGGTTGGTGACGGTGAGACGGTAACCGGCGGCGCGAGCGGCGGATTCGATGGCCTGCACCATTGATGCGGTGCCGTGGGTGGTGGCGCGCGGCCCCAGGACGCCGATCAGGCGCGAGCGGCTGGTGGCGAGGGCACGAGCGGCCTGGTTGGGCACGAACTTCAGCTCGGCGATCGCGGATCGCACCTTGGCCGCGGTCTCGGGACGCAGCTGCGTGCTGTTGTTGATCACACGAGAGACGGTCTGATACGACACCCCCGCGAGCCGCGCGACATCGCGGATGCTCGGGGCGCGCCCCGTCGCCTCCGGAATATCGGTGTCGCTCATGGTCCGCCTCATTGCGGGTCGCGCGCTGTTGCGTGACCGGTCACACGAGGATAGCCGACGCGGCTCGGTCCGCCCGAACGTGCTCACGTCAGCGCGATCCGCCGGGCTACGCGGGCGGGGCGGGTCATCGTGGGCGCGTCGGCGCCGGCGCATCAGCATCGGCTCGACGTCTCGGGAGCGGATCGGGATGCAGCCGCGGCACGCATCCGGTTCTGACGAGGTGCGTCGCCGCGGGGCGGTCGACAAGCTGTGTATGAACCCGTTCAGGACTCGAGCAGTGCCCGATAGAACCGGATGCCGCGGAGCCAGACGTCCACGCGGATGCGCTCGTCGGGAGCGTGCAGCGCATCGCGCTCGGCGCGCGTGAGGTGGAACGGCGCGAAGCGGTACACCGCGTCGGTGATCCCCGTGTAGAACCGGCTGTCGCTGGCACCGAGCTGCAGGTAGGGCAGGGGCACGGTGTCGGCGCCGAGGGTGTCGGTGACCGCCCGCGACAACCGCCGCCATGCTTCCCCCTGCCAGGGCGAGACCGGCGAAGGATCGTCGCCGTGGCGCAGCTCGATGTCGACGAGCGGGTCGGCCACCGCTCGGCGCAGGTGGATCGCGACGTCGGCCAGTGTGTCACCGGTCAGCAGCCGCACGTTCACGCTCGCCCGCGCCGAGGTGGCGAGCACGTTCTCGCCCGCCGAACCTTCGAGACGGGTGACGACGGCTGTGGTGCGCACGAGGGCGTTGGTCTCGGGTCCGAGCAGCGACAGGGCCGCGGTCACCGCGCGAGCCGACAGCGAGGTGCGGCGGAACAGCGTCGAGACGGGCTCGCTCGTGTGAGCGGCGGCGGTGGCGAGCATCGCCCGGACGGGAGCGACGAGCCGACGCGGGAACGGACGACGCCGGAGGCGATCGATGGCCCGAGCGAGTCGGGCCGTCGCGGGCATGCGCGGCGGGGTCGAGGCGTGACCCCCTGCCTCGCGCGTCACGAGCTCGAAGGTCGCGGCGCCGCGCTCGGCGACGCCGATCATCGCGGTGGGCACGGCGACGCCGGGAACGGCGCCCTCGACGACCGCTCCCCCCTCGTCGAGCACGAGGGCCGGACGGATGCCGCGCTCTTCCAGGAGCGCGGCCATGGCCTGTGCCCCGGTGCCGCGAGTCTCTTCGTCGTGACCGAAAGCGAGCCACACGTCGGTGCGCGGGGTGACCCCTTCGGCGAGCGCCGCTTCGACGGCCTCGAGAATGGCGACGAGAGCGCCCTTGTCGTCGATCGCCCCGCGCGCGTGGATCGTCGCGTCGGGTCCCTCCCCCACGAGGTCGGCGGCGAAAGGCGGATGCCGCCACTCCTGCCCGTCGACGGGGACGACATCCTGATGGGCGAGGAGGACCAGCGGCGCGTCGCTCGCCGTTCCCGTCCAGCGGTACAGCAACGAGCGGCCGGCCACGACCTGTCGCTCCAATCGCTCGTGGACCAGCGGGTACAGCCGTTCGAGGGCAGCGTGGAACGTCTCGAAGGCCGAGTCGTCGACCTCGCCCGGGTCGACCCGCGACACCGTCGGGATGGACAGCAGCTCGCGGAAGCGCTCGACGGGCGTCATGCGACGAGCCTAGGTCGTGGGAGATCTCGGAGCCCCGGGGATGCCGGCATCCGATGGCCACGGCGTACGACGGGCGGGCGCGACGCCGATGTCGGCAGACGCGGCTACGGTGGATCGCATGACCGGACTGCACTGGGGCATCCTCGCAACGGGCGGCATCGCGCACGCCTTCACCTCCGACCTGCGCACCGCGGGCCTCGACGTCACCGCCGTCGGCTCGCGCCGCATCGACAGCGCTCGCGCCTTCGCCGAGCAATACGACATCGCGCACGCGCACGGCTCGTACGAAGAGCTCGTCGCCGACCCCGATGTCGACATCGTCTACATCGCGACACCGCACCCCGGCCACCTCGACAACGCCTTGCTAGCCCTCGAGCACGGCAAGCACGTGCTGGTCGAGAAGCCTTTCACCCTGAACGCCTCCGAGGCGGCGCAGATCCGCGACGCGGCCGCCGCGAAGGGTCTTCTCGCGATGGAGGCGATGTGGACGCGGTACCTGCCGCACATGGTGCGCATCCGCGAGATCCTCGCCGCCGGCACCCTCGGTGAGATCCGGGTGGTCTCGGCCGACCACACCCAGAAGATCTCGACCGACCCGGCTCACCGCCTCAACGACCTCGCGCTCGGCGGCGGAGCCCTGCTCGACCTTGGCATCTACCCGATCTCGTTCGCGATTGACGTCCTGGGCCTCCCCGAGCGCATCACCGCTCTCGCACGGCTTTCCGACGCGGGTAGCGATGCAGAGGTGGCGACCGCGTTCGTGCACTCCGGCGGGGCGCTGTCGAGCACCGTGTCGTCGTCGCGCGGGGCCGGCCTGAACACGGCGCAGATCGTCGGCACCGAGGCCCGCATCGAGATCGACCGCGTCTGGTACACCCCCACGTCGTTCCGCGTCGTCTCCCCCGACGGCGACGTGATCGAGGAGTTCACCAGCGAGGTCGAGGGCCGCGGCATGCAGTTCCAGGCGCAGGCGGCAGAGCGCTTCGTCGCGGCCGGAGCCGGGCCGAACGACATCCTGTCGATCGACGAGACGGTCGCGATCATGGGCGTGCTCGACGAGGTGCGACGCCAGATCGGCGTGGTGTACCCCGGCGAGCGATGAGCGGCGAGGGCTACCCGCGCTCCGCCGCGACGGGTCAGACTGGAGGCATGCCCGACACCCAGACCGCCCGCGTCGCCGTCTACCTCGACTTCGACAACATCGTGATGTCCTGGTACGACCGCGTGCACGGCCGGAACGCCTACTCGCGGGATCGGCAGAAGATCGCCGAGAATCCGATCGACCCCGAGATCGCCGAGCGCCTGACCAAGGCGACCATCGACGTCGGCGCGGTGATCGACTACGCCGCATCGTTCGGCACGCTGGTGCTGACCCGCGCGTACGCCGACTGGTCGTCACCGGTCAACGCCGAGTACCGCTCGCAGCTCGTGGCTCGTGCGGTCGACCTCGTGCAGCTCTTCCCGGCCGCGGCCTACGCCAAGAACGGCGCCGACATCCGTCTCGCGGTGGACGCCGTCGAAGACATGTTTCGCCTCCCCGACCTGTCGCACGTGGTCGTCGTCGCCGGAGACAGCGACTACGTGCCGCTCGCTCAGCGGTGCAAGCGGCTCGGCCGGTATGTCGTCGGGGTCGGCGTGGCCGGGTCCACGGCGAAGTCGCTCGCCGCCGCGTGCGACCGTTTCGACGCCTACGACTCCCTCCCCGGCATCCCGAATCTCGCCGAGACGAAGAAGGATCCCGCCCCGTCGCGGCCCCGCGCGCGCAAGCGCTCGAAAGATCCCGCGGTCGACCTGCTCGAGCGCGCGATGCAACTCGAGGCGGAGCGCGCCGACGGCGAGTGGCTCCACGCGTCGGCGGTGAAGGATCTGATGAAGCGTCTGGATCCGTCGTTCAGCGAGAAGGCGCTCGGGTTCCGCAGCTTCTCGGACTTCCTCAAGGCGCAGACCGATCACGTCGAGGTCGACGAGGAGTCGAACGTCGTGCAGGTGAAGGCGGTCTCGCGGGCCTGAGGCGGCGCGGGCACGCGGACCCGACGCGCTGGCGGACGTGGCCTCGCGTGCGCATGAGTGGCCCTGCGCGGTTGAGCAGACGTGGGCGCCCGCGTCGAGTGTCCAAAACACCCGGACGATTTCGACGGGCGTCCGGGTGTTTTGGACACTCAAGGGACGCGAACGGGCGAGGCTGAGGCGCGGTCGCGCGGCCCCAGCCGGGGCACGGTCGGCGGCATCACGGCCGCGAGCACACTCGCCCTCACTTCGAGTGTCCAAAACACCCGGACGATTTCGACGGGCGTCCGGGTGTTTTGGACACTCAACGGGTCGAAGAGGTTGGGCGGGCCGTTCGGCGCCCCGCGCCGGTGACGACCCGCGCCGTCAGCGGCGCTCGGCGCCCGGGGCGACGTGGGTCAGCACGCGCGACCAGACCGAGGTCAGCGTGACCTCGCCGTTGACCGAGCCGATCTCGTCGGGGTGGATGACCTCCGCGGCGCCCGAGCGCAACCGGTCGACGTACCACGCAGCGTCGCCCTGCCCCGCGGGGCCATCGTAGCCCACGACCACCAGGACGTCGGCCGCCAGATCGTCGAGCAGCGGCGTGCGCAGGTCGCGGCTCAGCGCGTCGGTCGGGCTCCGAACGCCGACGATCGCGACACGGTCGACGACCTCACCCATGGCCGCGGCCAGATAGAGCGCGATCGGTCCCGCAGACCGCTCGCCGACCAGTCCGACCGTCGCGCCGGGGGCCTCGCGCTCGAGCAGCGCCCTCAATGCCTCGACGGTGAGACCGGCGGGGGTCTGGCCCCCGAACACCGGCGGATCTTCGAGTTCGGGGGCGTCGAGACCGACGGCGACGATCCGCACGTCGAAGCCCGAAGTCACCCGGGCGTCGGGGTCGGTGGTGGCGACGTCGCCGGTGCGCAGGACGAACACGGCACGCGGAGCGCCGGGGGTGCCGAAGCTGCGGTAACCGAGTTCACCGTCGAGCCAGGGGGCCAGACTCATCGCGTCATCCTTTCGTCGCTGCTTCGCCGCCGGGCAGCAGCGCGCGCAGGGTGTCGATCGTGTCGGCCTCGGCCGCGGTCTTGTCCGAACGGTAGGTCTTCACCCGGGCGAAGCGCAGCGCCACGCCGCCCGGGTACCGCACCGACCGCTGCACCCCGTCGATGGCGATCTCGACGACGGTGTCGGGTGCCACGCGAAGACCCCCCGCCACCTCTCCGGTCTGCCGCTCGGCGAAGTGAGCCGTCTGCCACTGCAGCAGCTCGTCGGTCAGACCCTTGAAGGTCTTGCCGACCATCACGAAGCCGCCGGGTTCGCCGAAACGCCCCTCGGGATCGCGCGCGCCGAGATGCAGGTTGGACAGCCATCCCGAACGTCGCCCCGAACCGTACTCGACGCCGAGGACGACGAGGTCGAACGTGTGCACCGGCTTCACCTTGAGCCAGCTCTTGCCGCGGCGCCCCGCGGTGTAGGCGTCGTCGAGACCCTTGACCATCACGCCCTCGTGACCGGCGGCGAGAGCGTCGCGCGCGAAGGCGTCGGCGACGTCCGCGTCGTCGGTCAGAACGGCGGGGATGCGATGCTCTCCCGCGACCCTCTCGAGTTCGTCGAGGCGCGCGGCGAGCGGTTCGTCGACGAGGTCACGACCGTCGACGTGCATGATGTCGAAGAACCAGGGCCGGAGGGCGATCTCGCGCGCCGACTCGGCGCCGAAGCGCGCCATGGTGTCTTGGAACGGCCGGGGACCGCCGTCCTCGTCGAGCGAGAGGGTCTCTCCGTCGAGGATCACGTCGTGGACAGAGAGCGAGAGGGCGACCTCGACGATCTCCGGAACGCGATGGGTGATGTCCGCCAGCGTGCGGGTGAAGACGTGTACCTCGTCACCGTGCCGATGCACCTGGACCCTGGCCCCGTCGAGCTTGTACTCCACGGACGCACGCCCCGTCACCGCCATCGCCTCCGCGACACTCGTCGCGGTCGAGGCGAGCATCGGCTGCACGCCGCGACCCACCACGAGTCCGACCGCCGCGAGATCGGCAGCGGGGGCGGTCAGCGCGATGCGCGTTGTCGCACCCAGGTCGCCCGACAGCATGGCTGCGCGACGAACCAGAGCGACGTCGCGATCCGAGGCTCGGGCCACGGCATCCAGCAACACCCCCTCGAGGGCGCCGGTGCGCAGCTCGCCCGTCATGATCCGGATCAGCAGATGCCACTCCCGCGCCGTCGCGCGCTCGGCGAGCTCGTCGAGCAGGCGCGTGCGCACCGCCCCCGACCCCGCGCCGCCGACCGCGGTCAGCCGCGTGAAAGCCGCGTCGACGTCGCCGATCGTCAGGCTCGGTTCGTCTGCGTGGCCGCCGTCGTGCGCCGAGAGCGTGCGCCAGCCCACCCCGAGGCGGCCCTGCCGCGGTGACGCGGTGAGCAGCCCCACCGCCGGTTCGATCTCGTCCGGGTCCAGCCCGCGCACCAGCGCGGCGAGGGCGGCGACCTTCGCGAGTCGAGAACGCGTGTTCGTCACCGCCGCGAGCGCGGTCTCGATATCGCCGAAGAGCATGTCGGCATCCTGGCATCCTCCTCCGACATCGCGGTGACGCTTGTGCGGAACCGGCGGCGGTGCCATGCAGCGCCGGAGAACCCGGCACCTTCGGAGGAGGATCGCCTGTGCGGCCGTTCCGGTGAGAACAGATCCGGCCCGGCCTCGCAACCCCCGGATCGATGTCGGAGGTCTGGAGTGTGCTGGGGTCCTCCCCGAGGAATGAGGATTCGTGAACGCTCCCGCCACACTCGAACAGTCCGCCCGCACCGCCCGTGAGGTGTTCGGATGGGACGACCTGCTGCCGGGTCAGGCCGAGGCGATCGACGCGGTCGTGAGCGGTCGCGACACCCTCGTCGTCTTCCCCACCGGCGCGGGAAAGTCGGCGGTCTACCAGATCGCCGGCTGCGAGCTCGGGGGGACGACGGTGGTCATCTCTCCCCTGCTCGCCCTGCAGCGCGACCAGATCGACTCGATCGACGCCGCCCCCGACGCCCCCGCGGCCGTCGCTCTCAACTCCCGCACCGGTGCCGCCGCCAAGAAGAAGGCGTGGGCGGCGATCGAGGGCCCCGACTCGGTGTACGCGTTCCTCGCACCCGAGCAGCTCGCCAAGGACGAGGTCTTCGATCGACTCTCGAAAGCCGACGTGCGCCTCGTCGTCATCGACGAAGCGCACTGCGTGTCGGCGTGGGGCCACGATTTCCGTCCCGACTACGCGCGCATCGGCGACGCCATCGAGGCGCTCGGTCACCCCCCGGTGCTGGCGTTGACGGCCACGGCATCCGCTCCCGTCCGAGACGACATCGTCGAAAGCCTCGGCATGCGCGAGCCTCACCTCGAGGTGCGCGGCATGGATCGCCCCGAGATCCGCATGGCGGTCCGGCGGCACGAGCACGACGCCGACAAGCGCCGCGCCGTCATCGCGGACGTCCAGGATGCCGGCGGCCCGGCGTTGCTGTACGTGGCGACGCGCAAGGGCACCGACTCGTATGCCGAGGAACTGCGTGAGCTCGGCCTGCGAGCTGCGGCGTACCACGGTGCGATGGCGCAGAAGAAGCGCGACGAGGTGCACTCCGCCTGGAGCGCAGGCGAACTCGACGTGGTCGTGGCGACCTCCGCGTTCGGCATGGGCGTCGACAAGAGCGGCGTTCGTCTGGTCGTGCACGCCGACGTGACCGAGTCCCTCGACTCCTACGCTCAGGAGATCGGCCGAGCGGCACGCGACGGGCAACCCGCGCGGGCGATCCTGCACTACCGCGCCGAGGATTTCTCGCTGCGCTCCTTCTTCGCGGGCGGTCACACCAAGCGCGCCGACATCGCGGGGGTGTGGGACGTGCTCCAGCGGACGAAGAAGCCGGTGCGCGCGAGGGACGTCGCCGACGAGAGCGGACGCTCGGTCAGGGCGATCGGCCGGGTGCTCAATCAGCTCGTGGCGTGCGGGCTCGCCGTCTCGGGCCCCGAGGGGGTCTCGGCGCAAGCGAAGGTATCGGCGGGCGACGCGGTCAGCGCCGTGCGCGAGCGCGACGAGGCCGAGGAGCGCATTCGAGCCTCGCGCATCGAGATCATGCGCGGGTACGCCGAGACCACGCACTGCCGCCGGCGGGCGTTGCTCGAGTACTTCGGCGTCGAGACTGCCGTCCAGTGCGGGTCGTGCGATCGATGCGACGCCGGCACCGCGGCCACGGTCGACGAGCGCGACGAGACGTCCGACGACGACGGCATCCGGATCGACTCGACCGTCGAGCACGGCGAGTTCGGCACCGGCACCGTGATGGCGATCGAGGACGACCGGCTCACGGTGTTCTTCGCCGACCACGGGTACAAGGTGCTCGCTCGCGCGGCATTCGAGAAGGGCATCCTGGAGCTCGGCGAGGCGGCCTGAGGGGCAGTCAGCGGCTCGAGGTGTGATTCATCGGCTCTGCACCGCGAGTTCCGTTCCGAACCGCGGCAGGGGCGTCACCGGGCGCGCGTCGACCACCACGCCCACGCGACAAGCGGCACCTGCAGGAAGAGACGGATGAAGCGGGAGCGATCGGTGTTCAGCCCCGGCGCCGAACGCCCGGTCCGCCACTGGTGCACGTTTCCCGGGAACACGGCGATGAAGAAGGCCGCGATGGCCGCCCCGATGCGTCCGCGTTCCCGCGGCAGGGCGACGAGAGCGACCCCCAAGACGACCTCGACGGCCCCGGATGCCACGACGATGGCGTCCTTGTCCGTCCGAAGCAGTCGCGTGGCCCATCCCGGGACGACGATCCGATAGCCCCGCCGACCCCACGTGACGTGGCCGACACCGGCCCCGACGAGCAGGAGGGCCAGCACCCCGCGGGCGACGGAACGGACGGTGAGACCAGTGCGACGCGGCATGGGGTCAGTCTGTCATCCGTGCAAGCCGGCGGGGCCGCTCGCGCGCGGCCCGACCGGCCTCAGCAGGGGGTCATCACGACCCCGGCGGGCGTGGCGGTACGGCGTCTGGGTCCGTTGATGCCGCGTGGCCGCTGTGCCGGGCCGGCGCCGTCGTCCGCACGAACTCGACATACGCCTCGACCGTGTCCTCGGGCACGATCGCGCGCAGCACGACCTCGTCGGCGGCCGCTGTGTATGCCTCGAGCGCGTCTGCGAGTCCGGCGGCGTCGCGGATCGTCGTGGCCGCGGCATCCACCCCCATCCGCTCGAAGTTCGCGGCGTAGTTCGGGAACGACGCGTACATGGCGGTCTCGGCGTCGAGGCGCTCGCGGGCGGCCGAGACCACGGCGGTACGCACGTAGACCGCGACGTGCGCGGCCGGTGCGAGGGCGTGGAGGGCCTCGGCCTGGTCTCGAGCCTCGGTGGGCGGTACCCAGTTCAACAGCACGCCCTCGGCGAGCTCCGCCCCCGTGCGGCGCATCTTGGGGCCCAGCGCCCCCACGAGGACGCGGGGCACGCCGGCCTCGTGCAGCACGGAGACGGCCTCGGTCACCCGGGCCAGGGCGCCCTGCTTGGCCATGCCCGAGCCGATACCGATCGTCAAGCGGTCCAGCGGAAGACCGAGGGATGCCACCTCGGCGGCGATCGCGTCTGCGGGCCGGCGATCGACCGGGACGACGCCGGTCGCGAGTCGAAGACGATCCGTGACACGCGCGGCAGCGGCGAGCGCGGCCAGAGCATCGCCATCGGGGGTGTCGTTGATCCAGAGGGTGTCGAAGCCCGCTCTCTCGACGGCCGGAGCGATCCGCGCGACGGCGTCGGGACCGAGGGAGCCTGCGAGCCCGAGCGAAACGGTTCCTCGTGTCATGACGCATCTCCCGCGTTCGGCAGGGCCAGCGCGACCTGACCCACCGCCGAGAAGAAGGCGGCGAGGTCGACGTCGTCGGTGGGGAGAAGAACGACGTCGTCGACGCCCGCGGCGTGGAAGCGCGCGACTCCCTCGGCCACCTCTGTCACCGAGCCGGCGAGCACGCGGTCCGCCGCGTCTTCGCGATCGGCGAGCACCGCGGTGGCGCGCTCGAGAGCGTCGGGGCCGAACGCCGTCAGCACGTAGGCGACGACATCGGTGCGGCCATCACGGCCCGCCTCGGCACGACCCATCTGCACGGTCTGCACGGCCGCCGCGATCTCGGCGACGGTGTGCCTGCTGTCGAGCACCACCCCGTCGGCGACGGCCCCGGCGAGGGCGAGGGTCTTGGGCCCTTCGGCGGCGGCATAGACGAGCGGCGCCGCGGGAGGCGGCCAGTCGAGAGTGACGTCGCGGAGCCTCACGTAGCGCCCCTCGGTACTCACCGTCTCACCGGCGAGCAGCGAGCGGAGGGCCGGCAGCTGCTCGCGCATGAGCGTGAGCGGTGAGGCGGCCTTGGCGCCGACCTGACGCATCCAGTCCTGCACCCCGTGCCCGAAGCCCGGCAGGAGGCGTGCGGGGAACATGCGCTCGATCGTCGCGATCTCCATCGCCGACGCCGCGACGTTGCGCAGCGGGAGCGGCGCGATGCCGACTCCGATGCGCAGATGGTCGGTGACGGCGAGAGCGGCGGCGGCGGCGGCCCACGCGGACGAGCGGAAGCAGTCCTCCCACAGCCACAGCTCGTCGACCCCCGCGTCTTCGGCCGCTCGCGCTGCGTCGCGAAGCTTCTCGGGCGGATGCGGGTACGGGCTGAAGATCGTGCCGATACGACTCATGTCTCTACTCTGCCGCGAACCTCCGACATCGGGAGGGGCTGGCGCGCGGGTCGCCGCTGCCCGGGCGAAACGCCCCCACGCCAAGACGCCCCCGGCACCGAAGCACCGGGGGCGTCGAGAAGGGGCTCGTCAGGCGGCGAGAGCGGCGGTGACGGGGGTGACCGTCATGCCCGCGTCCGTGGCATCCACCGTCACCGCTGCGCCATCGCTCAGCTCACCCGACACGAACAGGTCGGCGATACGGTCGTCGACCTCGCGCTGGATGACCCGGCGCAGGGGCCGCGCTCCGTACTCCGGCTCGTACCCGATCTCGGCGAGACGGTCCACCGCCGCATCGGTGACCTCGAGGGAGACGTTGCGCGACGCCAGTCGCCGCGAGGTCGCCTCCAGCAGCAACCCCACGATCTCGCGCAGCTGCGTCTTCTCGAGCTTGCGGAACAACACGATGTCGTCGATGCGGTTGAGGAACTCCGGACGCATGGCCTCGCGGAGCTTTCCCATCACACGGTCGCGGAGGTCGGCATCGGCGAACTCGCGACCCGTCGTGGTGAAGCCGATCGCGCCCGAGCGGGATGCCAGGAACTCGGCGCCCAGGTTCGAGGTCATCACGATGACCGTGTTGCGGAAGTCGACCGTGCGGCCCTGTCCGTCCGTGAGCCGGCCGTCGTCGAGCACCTGCAGCAGCAGCGTGAAGACGTCGGGGTGGGCTTTCTCGATCTCGTCGAACAGCACGACGGCGTAGGGGTTGCGGCGCACACGCTCGGTGAGCTGACCGGCCTCGTCATAGCCGACGTATCCGGGAGGGGCACCGATCAGGCGCGACACGGTGTGCCGCTCGCCGAACTCGCTCATATCGAAGCGGATCACCGCTGCGTCGTCGTCGAACAACGAGCCCGCGAGAGCCTTCGCGAGTTCGGTCTTGCCGACGCCGGTGGGGCCGAGGAACAGGAACGATCCGACCGGGCGGTTCTCGTCGCCCATGCCCGTGCGGTTGCGGCGCACCGCCTTCGCCACGGCGGCGACCGCGTCGTCCTGCCCGATCACCCGGGCGTGCAGCTCGGTCTCGAGCTCGGCGAGACGACCACGCTCGGTGGCGGTGAGGCGAGCGACGGGGATGCCGGTGGCACGGCTGATCACCGCGGCGATCTCGGGCTCGTCGACGACCGCGGCGGCACGGGGGCCGGCCGTCGCCTCGTCGAGCCGCGTCTGCACGGCAGCCATCTCATCGCGCAGACGAGAGGCCTCCTCGTAGCGCTCGGCGGACACCGCGGCGTTCTTCTCGGCCTCCAGGGTTGCGAGGCGTTCGAGCAGCGCCGTCGTGTCGACCGTCGAGCCCAGCCGCAGCCGCAGCCGCGCGCCCGCCTGGTCGATGAGGTCGATCGCCTTGTCGGGCAGCACGCGGTCCGGCAGATAACGGTGACTCAGCTCGACCGCCGCGCGCAACGCCTCGTCGGTGTACGTCACGGCGTGGTGCTCCTCGTACGCCGAGCGGAGCCCGCGCAGGATCTCCACGGCATCCGGGATCGAGGGCTCGCCCACGCGCACGGGCTGAAGGCGCCGCTCCAGGGCGGGGTCCTTCTCGATCGTGCGGTACTCGCGAACGGTCGTGGCGCCGATCAGGTGCACGTCGCCGCGGGCGAGGCGGGGCTTGAGGATGTTCCCGGCGTCCATCGAGCCGTCTCCGCTCCCGCCCGCGCCGACGAGGGTGTGCACCTCGTCGATGAAGACGACGAGCTTGTCGGATGCCGCGACCTCCTCCATCGTCTGGGTGAGGCGCTCTTCGAAGTCGCCGCGATAGCGCGCTCCGGCGAGCATCGCCGCGAGGTCGAGCGAGACGACGCGCGTACCGCGCAACTGCTCGGGCACCTCTCCGGCGACGATCGCGCGGGCGAGCCCCTCGACGACGGCCGTCTTGCCGACGCCGGCCTCGCCGATCAGCACGGGGTTGTTCTTCGTGCGGCGGCTGAGGATCTCGATGGTCTGCTCGATCTCATCGGAGCGACCGATGACCGGGTCGAGCTCACCGGCGACGGCCCGCGCCGTCAGGTCGGTGCCGAAGCGGTCGAGGTTCGGAGTCGCGGATGCTGACTCGTCGGCCACCTCGTTCTCGTCGCCGCCCAAGACGGTCTCGCGCACCCCCTGGGTGAGGGCCTCGGCGGTCACTCCGGCCTGCGCGAGGATCTGCCCCGCGGGCGCGTCCTGGGCGAGGACGAGTGCGAAAAAGAGGTGGTCGGGGTCGACGTAGGTGGACCCGGCGGCCCGCGCCACCTGGAACGCGTGGAACAGCGCGCGCTGCACGGAGCCGGCGACGACGGCACCGTCGACGTTCGCGGGGGTCGCGGCGGCGGGAAGGCGGCTCTCGGCCGCACGGGCGATCGCGGCGGGGTCGGCGCCGAGCCGCGCGACGGCTTCTTTGGCGGGCGAGCGTCCGACGAGGACGTGGAGCACGTGCAGAGCGTCGAGCTCACGCTGGCCTCGGCCGAGCGCGAAACGTCCGGCCGCCTGGAGGGCGTCCTGCGTGCGTGCACTGAGGAACCGGCTGAGGTCGATCGAGCGCTCGGCTCGCGCCTGCTCGCCCGCGAGGTAGCGGGCCAGGAACTCGTCGAACGACTGAGCGCCGTCGCCGGGGGTGAATTCTTCGGGCAATTCCGTCTCCTGAGATACGTGAGTGCGGTTCACTCAAGTTTGCTACTTGAGCGCCGTCGTATCAAGTTCAACGAGAGTGCGCGGCGTCTATTCCCGGAGGGTCGGGTCGGCGTCGTTCCAGAGCTCCACCGTCTGCACGAGCCAGAAGATCGCGAAGAGCGCCAGGGCCGCCGACTCGCCCACGAGCACGACCGGAAAGCCCGTGCGTTCCACGCCCGAGACGACCCCGATGACGAGCAGGACCAGGGTCAGCACGATCGCCACGGCCACGGCCGCGTAGGCGAGACGGACTCCCCGCCGCAGCCGCCCGCTGCGCCGCGGCCTCCACGCCGCGATCGAGGCGACCGCCGCGATCAGAACGAAGAACGCGACCGCGGCGATCTCGTGCGCCCACGCGAGGAAGACCCCGGGCGCGGCCAGAGCCCACGCCGCTCCCCCGGCGACCAGCACGACGATGACCCCGACCGTGAGCGCTACCCCGCGACTCGCGGTGCCCTGAACGCGTGCCAGGATCCCCGCCGCGACCGCCCCGAGAAGAACCACGGATGCCACCGCCACGGCGTTGTTCGCCACGGTCGGTCTCACCTCCGGCGGCACGCAGCGCAGACCGTCGGCACAGGCGTTCGACGAGATGGTCGTCGGTACGTAGGCGATCACGAGAGCGAGCACCGCCGCGATGTCGAGCAGGCCCTGCTCCAGGCTGCGGCCCGACAGGGCGAGCAGGGCGAGGGCCGTCGCGCTCAGCGCCCCCACGAACACCGGGCCCGCGGGGGTGTAATACGTCGCGCTGACCGACGGCAGCCCGTCGCCGCGCGCGAGCTCGAGGCCGACACCGATGGCGAGGAACACCGTCGCACCGATCAGCGCCAGTCGCACGTACCGGTACGTGCGCTGCGTCGAAGTGGTGCGGATGCGCATAGCGGCATCCTGGCACTGCCCGCCGACATCGGCGGCGAGCGCAACCTTCCTCTCGACGTCGGTGGCGTCTGTCACAATTCCGGCATGCGCGAATTCCTCGCCGGAGCGGCATTGCTGGCCCGCGGTCTCGGCCAATGGCGCCGAACCCCCGGGGCAATGGCGCTCGGGCTCATCCCGGGAACGATCGTCGGCCTGCTGCTCGGTGCCGCGCTCGTGACGTGGGGTCTCGTCCTTCCCGATCTCGTCGACGACTGGACGCCGTTCGCCGACGCGTGGGCACCGGTGTGGGCCGGCGCTCTCCGTGCGGCGATCGGCCTCGCGTCGTTCGGCGCGGCGGTCCTCGTGGTCATCGTGTCGTTCACCGCCGTCACTCTCGCCGTGGGCGAGCCGTTCTACGACCGCATCTGGCGCGCGACCGAGCGCAGCGCCACGGGCGCGGTCCCCGCCGCAGAGTACGGCTTCTGGCGGGCCGTCGCAGACAGCGTGCGTCTCATCCTCCGGGGTATCGTGGCCGCTGCTCTGGCATGGCTCATCGGCCTCATCCCCTTCGTCGGCGGAGTCTTGGGCTTTGTCACCGGCGTGCTGCTGACCGGGTGGCTCCTGGCCGACGAACTCACCTCGCGCGCGCTCTCCGCCCGGGGGCTCGATCGGCGCGCGCGCAGAGAGCTCCTCCGCACGAACCGAGCACGTGCCCTCGGTTTCGGCGTCGCGACCCAGCTCTGCTTCCTCGTCCCGCTCGGGGCGGTGGCGGTCATGCCCGCAGCCGTGGCCGGCAGTACCCTCTGGGCGCACGCGGCTCTCGGTATCCGTCCTGTCGACGGCCGCGCTCCGGACGCGCTCGACCCCCACGCCACCCCGGCCGCGCACTCGCGCGCGGACTCGGCACGATAGCCTGGAGCGACCGAAGGGATCCTCATGTTCATCGTCTCTCTCATCTTGTTCGTCGGCGGCATGCTGTTGACCGGCATCTCGTTCTCTCTTGCCGCTCCGGCGCTGTTCTTCGCGCTCGGCATCATCCTCGTCTCGGCCTCGCTGGCGCTGCCGTTCCACTTCGGCACCCGCTGAGCACGCATCTCGGTCAGGCACCGCGTCACGTCACCCCCGGGTAGCGTGGTCCGGTGCCTTTCTCGTTCGATGCCCTGCGTCGCCACCCCGATCTCGAGGGTCCCGACCTCGTGGCCGTCGATGCCGCCGATCGTCTGATCCTGGACGAATGCGCCGACGTGCGTGCCGCGCTCGGTGAGGGAGAGCTCGTCGTGGTCGGCGACTCCTACGGGGCACTGACCCTGGCGGCGGCGGATGCCGGAGCCCGCGGCATCCGGGTCCATCAAGACGAGCTGCTGGGCGAGGAAGCCCTCGCGCGCAACGCCCGCGATGCCGAGCTCGAGGACTCCTTCGTGTCTCATGCGCTCGACGCGCACCTGCTCACCGGCGCCCGCGTCGTCCTTCTGCGCCTCCCCCGCTCGCTTCACGCGCTGTCCGACATCGCCGGACTCATCGCGCTGCACGCGCACCCCGACGTCGTCGTGGTCGCGGGTGGCCGGCTGAAGCACATGACGGTGTCGATGAACGACGTGCTGCGGCGCTTCTTCGACCGCGTGGACGTCTCGCACGCGCGGCAGAAGTCCCGCGTCCTCACCGCCCGCGGCCCACACGACGGCGCAATCCCCGAGCCGGAGGGGGCCGAGATCGACGGCATCCGGGTCCGTGCGTTCGGCGGCGCCTTCGCGGGCGCGTCGATCGACATCGGCACGCGCCTGATGCTCGCCCAGCTGCCCGCCCCGCGCGGAGACCGGGCGATCGACCTCGCCTGTGGGACGGGCGTGGTGGCCGCGGCCCTGGCCGTGCGGCATCCCTCCGTCCGTGTGGTCGCGTGCGACCAGTCCGCGGTCGCCGTCGCCTCGGCGCGGGCCACGGCAGAGGCCAACGGCGTGGCCGATCGCGTGAGCGTGGTTCGCGACGACGTCCTCCGGTCGCAACCGGATGCCTCGGCCTCGTTCATCGCGCTCAACCCCCCGTTCCACGCGGGTGCCGCCATCAACGAGGGTCTCGCTCCCCGCATGTTCGCCGACGCGGCTCGGGTGCTCGAGCCGGGCGGCGAGCTGTGGACGGTGTGGAATTCCTCGCTGCGGTACCGCGCGGCGCTGGAGCGGCTGGTCGGTCCGACCCGCCAGGTGGCGCGCGATCGCAAGTTCACCGTCACCGTCTCGACGAAGCGCTGACCCGATCCGCGTCGAGTCGTGGCGTCCGCCGCGCTCCGCGCGTAGATTTCGATCGACGTCGACGAGGAGGTGCGCCGTGCGGATCCGAACCGCCGTTCCCGCGCTCCTCGTCGTCGCGGCCCTGGCGATGGCGTTGCCGCCCGCCCCTCCCGCCTCCGGCGCACCCGCAACCGGCAGCGTGCGCGCCGATCCGCTCTCCGACGCCCTCACGGCCCCGCTCTTGGCGGACTGCTCGAGCATCACCGACAACGGCCGGGGCTACGCCCGCCTGCACGGGATCGACCTCTGCGGTGCCGCCACCACGCCCCCGGCCGAGCCTCTGCGCACGGAGATCGTGGGCGGTGAGGAGTGCGGGTCGGCGACGCTGACGATGACGAGCCGGGGCGGAGGGCTCGCCGCGATCGACTGGCGCGTGAGCTCCGAGACGGGTCCGATCGTCGCCGTCGAGCTCGACCTCGCCTTCGCGAGCGGCTCGGGCGGCGAGATGCGCCACTTCTCGGACCGCTCGCCCAGTGTCCACGCGCACGACGGCACGGTCGCGTTCCTCGGGGCGGGGAGGGCGACGGCCACCCTGTCCGGGTCGGTCGAGACCTTCACCGCGACCTGTCGGATCGTCCCCGCGAGCGTGCGCATCCTCGTGCGCTGACGGGGAGTCCGACGTCAGCCCTTGCCGCCGGGAGGGCCGACGGTGAGCAGCACAACGAACACGACCACGACGACCGCCACGAGCGCCACCGCGAGGGCCCACGGTCGACGGAGGAAGAATCGCAGCAACCGGTCGAGCGGGCGCCGATCGCGCGGGTCACCGCTGTCGTCGAGGCGCCACGCGCCGCGCAGACGTCCGGTGCGGTGGAGCCAGATCTCGGTGGGGATCGTGGCGTACGGGATCACGGCGCTGACCACCGCGAGGGCGGTGGGACCGAGGCCCCAGCGCTGGTTCAGCGCCACGAGCACGGCGGTCGCGCCGTAGGCGAGGAACACGAAGCCGTGGATCCCCCCGCCGATCGATACCGCGATCGGCAGGTCCGCGACGGCGCGCAGGATCAACCCTCCGATCAGGAGCGTCCACGAGACCGCCTCGGCGATCGCGAGGGTGCGAAACAGGGTCAGGGGCGTGCGGAACACGTCTCTCCTCGTTCGAGTCGGGGCTTTCCACCCTACGCAGAACGTCTCGCCGCTGACCGGCTCACCGTTCGACGTCGAGACGTCACTCGATCGGCTGATCGTCCTCGTCCAGCGAGGGATCCGACCTCGTCCCCTCCGCGGCCGTCGACGTGTCGGGCTCGGGGCCGGGCTCGATCGGGGGCTTCTGGCGTTCGGCATCCATCGCTCCACCCCATCAGATCGAGCGAGGGATGCCACGCGCTTGACGTCTCGGCATCCCTCCGGGCACCGTCGCCTCTCCCCCGAGGGTCCGGCTCCCCCGCGGGACGCCCGGCGCCCGCGATCCTGGAGCGTAGGCTGGAGGGATGGCGGAATCCCGGGGGCGCGTGTGGACCGGGGTCATCCGCGTGGGACCGCACCGCGGGGATCACCGCGTGGCTCTGCGTGCCGTGGTGAGCGTCGGTGTCCCGCTTCTCGTGCTCCTGGCGCTCGGCCGCCTCGACCTGAGCGTCTACGCGAGCTTCGGGGCTTTCGCCGCGCTCTACGGTCGCACCGACCTCCCTCGCACGCGCGTGCGCATGCAGGCCGTGGCGGGTACGGTCCTGGTCTCGTGCATGCTCGTCGGGACCGCCCTCTCGGCCCTCTCCACCCCCGCCATGGCGAGCGTCGCCGTCGTCGCTGTCCTCGCCGCGGCCGTCACCCTCTTCGCCTACCGCGCCCAGTGGCATCCGCCCGGCGCGCTCTTCGCCGTCTTCGCCGCGGGAGCCACCGCAAGCTTCCCCGCCACCGGCGCGACGTTCCTCACCGTGCTCGTCGTCGGCGGCGCAAGCGTGCTGTGGAGCCTGCTCGTGACCTGCGCGTTCGTCCTCGCGCGGCGCGGCTCGTGGCGGCGCCCGGCTCGCACGCGACCGCCCATCGGCTCGGTCGCGTGGGAGATGACGGCGACCGTCGGCGTCGCCGCTCTCGTCGCCGGCATCGCCGGGGCCCTGCTCATCGGGACGCACTGGTACTGGGCGATGGTCGGTGCCGTCGCCGCGGTCGGCGGAGCACACGTCACCGCGCGACTCATCCGTGGCGTGCAGCGGCTGGTCGGAACGCTCCTGGGCGTGCTGATCGCCGCGGGGCTGCTCGCTCTCGACCTGCCCCCGTGGGTCGTGCTGCTCATCGCGGTCGCCCTGCAGGCGGGTGCCGAGCTGTTCGTCGGCCGCAACTACGGCATAGCGATGCTCTTCATCACCCCGCTGGCTCTGCTCATGGTGTCGCTCGCCTCCCCCGTCGCCCCCGACATGCTGCTGCGCGACCGCGTGATCGAGACGGTCATCGGCGTCGCCGTCGGAACCCTCGTCGCCATCGTGTCGGCGGGCCTGCGTCGCCGCTCCGCGAGAGGCTGAGCGCCCCATGCCCCCCGGCTACACCCCGTTCCCGTTCGTGAGCACCGCCGTGGGCGCGGCCCTCGTATCGCCGCTGCTCATCGCCGCGAACCTCCTGCTGCACTGACCGGAAGGCCCCGCCATCTCTGCCCCACTCACGGTCGTCGGCGCCATCAACGTCGACCTCACCGCCCGCGTCCGCCGCTCCCCCGGCCCCGGCGAGACCGTCGCCGACGGCGTCCTCGACCGCGGCCCCGGAGGCAAGGGGGCCAATCAGGCGGTTGCCGCTGCCCGCCTCGGCGCCGACGTCCGGCTCATCGGCGCCGTCGGCGACGACGCCGACGGTCGCGGCATCCGGGACCGCTTCGCCGCGATCGGGGTCGACGCCTCGGGGGTGCAAACCACGGACGCCGCGACCGGAACCGCCCTCATCGTCGTCGATGCGACGGGCGAGAACTCGATCGTCGTGTGCGCGGGGGCGAACGCCGCCATCGACGCGGATGCGCTCGGCATCGAACCGGGAGCTGCGGTCCTGCTGCAGTTGGAGGTGTCGGATGCCGTCGTCACGGCCGCCGCGCGCGCTGCGGGCTTCCTGGCGGTCAACGCCGCCCCCGCCCGGCCGCTGCCCGCCGAGGTGCTCGAGCGGTGCGACCTCGTGATCGTCAACGAGACCGAGTACGCGCAGCTGCCCGAGGTGCACGCCGCCCCTCTGCTCTGCGTGACGCTCGGTGCCGAGGGTGCGCGACTCTACCGGCGCGGCGAGCTCGTGGCTTCGGCCGCGGGAGTGCCCACGACCGTTCGCAACACCGTCGGCGCGGGCGACGCGTTCTGCGCGGCTCTCGTCGTCGGACTCCTCCGCGGAGACGCCGAAACCGACGCCCTCGCCCGCGCGTGCGCCGTGGGGTCCGCCGCCGTCGCCGACGACGCCTCGCAACCGGCGCTCGACGCCCTCGACACATACGGAGTCCCCGCATGAACCGCCGCCCGATCCTCGTCGACTGCGACACCGGCATCGACGACGCCCTGGCTCTCGCCTACCTGCTGGCCGAGCCCTCCGTCGAGGTCGTGGGCATCACGACCGTCTCCGGGAACACGGATGCCGCCCGCGCCGCCGCCAACACCCTGTCGCTGTTCGAGCTCGCCGGCGAAGACGACATCCCCGTCGCGATCGGCGCGCACGATTTCCGCGCTCGCGCCTACGCGGGCGGAGCTCCGCACGTGCACGGTGACGACGGGCTCGGCGGTATCGCCCTGTCCGCCGCGGCCCGCGCGCACGACGCCCGCGCCGCCGTCGAGCTGCTCGACCACGTGGCGTCACGGCATCCGGACCTCACCGTCCTCGCCCTCGGCCCCCTGACCAATCTCGCGGCCTACGCCGAGGCGCCCGGGGTCGCGCGGTTCGACCACCTCGTCGTGATGGGCGGCGCGTTCGCCCACTCGGGCAACGTCACCGCGTGGGCCGAGGCCAACATCCACAACGACCCCGAAGCTGCCGCCGTCGTCTTCGCGCAAGACTGGGACACCACGCTCGTGCCCCTCGACGTCACGATGACGCAGACACTGGATGCCACCGACCTCGTGCGCCTCGAAGCGATCCCGGGAGCCGTGCCGCAGGCGTTGGCGCGCATGCTGCCGCACTACCTCGACTTCTACGCCGGGGTCTTCCCCGACCGGCGCTGCGCGCTGCACGACCCGCTCGCCGCGATGGTGGCCGCGGGGGCGCTGCGCGGAGTGAGCGTCGCCTCGGGCCGGGTCGAGGTGCGGCTCGAACGCGGAGAGCGCGGTCGCACGGTGTCGTCGAGCGGGTCCGAAACGCAGCGCTGGGTCCGCGCGATGGAGGGCTCGGCGGCAGAAGTGCTGCTGGAGCGGCTCGAAGCGCGGGAGTGGCCGGGCTGAGTCTCCGCTCTAGCGACGACGGTGGCGCTTCAGCCAGGCGACGAGCCGCGACGTCTGGCGGTCGGTGAACTCGTTCGCGAGGCGGAATGCTTCGTCGCCGATGTTCGCACCGGCGGTGATGGCCTCAATGGCGCGGAGGGCGCGCTGCTCCTGGTCGTCGTGCGCGTCGCGGTGTGCCATGGTGTCCAGGGTACGAGTGGCAGTCCCGCGCGCGATAAATCTTTCTCGATGCCGACAGCGTTTCCTTCTCGGGATGTCATCGACGAGTCGCTAGTGAGCCAGCTCCTCGGCGACCAGTTCCCCGTCTGGACGTAATTCCCCGAGGTGCCGTAGCCCAGTCGGGAAACGTGCCGCGCTCACAGGAGTGACGAAAGGGCCCCGCGCGACAACTCGCACACACCATAGTGCTTCGCCCCGCCGAGGGTGAGATCGTGATTTAGCGATGTCGAGAGACTCGCTGTCACTCGCAGCCGCCGGGTGCTCAAGACCTCTGTTTGTATGTGTGAGAGATCAATAAAATCGGGGGGCGCAATGTGGCAAGGGTCGTACGAGTTCACGGTGAACCAGTGGGGAGTGGGCCACGGAGGCTTCCACTCTCAATCTCTCTTCTTCCAACCGCTTCTCCGCTCGGCCACCAGGCCCGCAAATGCCGGGTCTATGCTACGAATCGTTTACGACTGCGGCTCTGGCCGGGGTCTCAAGCCCCGTGCTGCACTCCTGAGCGCGGTCGACCGAATGCTCGACGACATCCCCGACGGCTCGACCATCGACCTCCTCGCCATCTCTCATTTCGACAGGGACCACATCAACGGCCTCGAGCACTTCGCCGAGATGCTGCGGGAGAGGAGCATCGACGTTAAACGAGTGTGGGCTCCGATCCTGTCGAAGATCGAAGCGTTATACGCGATAACCCGCTCGGGCCTCAACGGCATCGAGTTGGAGCCCTACGCAGCGTTCCTTGGCGACCCGGCCGGCATCCTCAGCGAGTTTTTTCCCGACTCCGACGTATCCCTCATACCGGTAGCCACCGAGCCGGTGCCGCTGCCACCTGCTCCTGAGATCGACGAGAACGACACCGCCCAGGACCTGAGCGACGAAACAGTGGTCCTTGGGCGCGCCGCAGCGGGAAGAGGCTTGGTTGCCCAGCGCAGCAGTGCGGCGTCAACTGAGGTGCTGTGGGAGTTACAGCCGTACGTCATCCCGTCCGTTCTCATTGGTGCATCCGCAGTTCACAAGACGCTCGTCAGCCACCTCAACAAGCCCGTTGAGAGCTGCACACTCGCCGAGCTCATCGCGCTCGCTAATGACGCCTCACTCTCAGGAGTTTTTCACGCAGCGGTTCGTGCTCATCACTTCGGCCGCTCGACGGCAGTCCGAACGTCCAGCGCTCGAAGCGGACCGAATCTGTCCTCGCTGTGCCTCTACTCGGGCCCCGCATCACCGTACGAGTGGTGCCGTGCGCGCGGAGGATGGCAACCGATCTCAGCGAATCCTCGCGCGATTCCTGGCGCCCCATCCTGGTTGGGAACTGGCGACGCAGGGCTCTTGCGAACAGAGGACGTGGACGGGCTTCGAACAGTGCTCACACCCCTCCGACTAGACAGGGTCGGGATCACGTCCGCGCCTCACCATGGCTCGCACTTGGATTCGGCCGCACCCCTATGGGATGCGTTGCCCAACGTGCGTAGGGTGACCATCGAAGCCCACAACGCAAACGGCGGCAAAGGGAACGCTCATCCGCACACGCAAGTCCTGAACGAACTCACGCACCGAAACCTCACGTTTCACGTTTGCACCGACGACAACGACTTCCGCTGCCGGGACAAGCGATTCCGCTAGGAAACGCCTTGCCCAGTCCGCGTTTCCGCTTCCAGTGTCAGACCGCCCACGTGCGAGCGCAGAGGCCTGTGCCGCTGTCCCAACTTGCAGACACGTCGTCGTCTGCAGCTACGCTCACCCGCCTGGCATGCCTCATCGCAACCTACCGGTCGCAGCTCCCGGTGGAGATCAGCGTCGATTGCTTCGAGACCTCAATCGACACGGTCGTCGCCGGGCACCAGGTCACCCTCACCACGCCGGTGGAGCGATGGGCGGACGACGGACGTTTCGTGATGCAACCACCGCAGGTCTCTGATCTGCCGCGCCAGCCCGAAGACGGTAGTGGCATCTCCTGGGGACAGATTAACGAGTGGCGGACCGCTCCACCACATTTTGCTGGCGGATGGCTGCGAGCTGTCGCGTTCACCTTCGACATCGACGCGCACAGCATCGGTAGCCAGTACAGCGGAGCGCAGTGGCGGCCAACCGGTCCCGTCATCAACGGGCTCTTCGACCTTGTCCCACTCTGGTTTGACCGCTTTCTCAGTTGGATTGACGTGGTGAGCGACCAGGACACGTTCGTCGACACTCCGCACTTCCTCCCCTCGGCGCAGGGCGATGGACTGGCGGTGCGTGCGTCGCCCCCGCCGGCCCGTCCGAATCGGTATAGCTGCTAGCCGCTGAGCGGGACGCTAAACGCGACGTTCAGTGAACTCCGACCAAGGGGTGCTGTCTACCCCGCCGCGACAGTCGCGCCAGTGACATTCGCGGAGCGCTACGGTAGCATCACCGGTGGCCGATTGGTGTAAGGGTTAACATGGCCTCCGCCTAGGAGGACGTTTCCGGGTTCGATTCCCGGGTCGGTGGAGCGCATTACCGTATGTGCGTTGCACCGACCTTGGAATTGAATACTCTCAAACAGTGACAGTCCCGGACCTCTACACAATCCATCTGAAGAACACGCAGGCGCTCGAGCGGGCATTCGAAACTGTGGCGCGAGACTGCCGGCAGGCCATCGCTCGAGAAGACAGCGCTGAGGCAACAGCGCTCACCAACACGTGCATCTTCCTGTTCGGCGCACGCATGGAGAACCGACTCTTCCGCTTGCTACACGAGCCTGGGGCATTCAGCGACGCACAACGAGACCGGATCGTCGCAACCGGTTCCGTCGAGAACATGTGGCTGGAGACCGTGAAGGAGGCGTTTGCCGCTCGTCGAACGCTGAGCCCCACCCAAGTCCCCGCGCGACTGACATTCACTGACGCAGCACGATACAAGGAGCTCGTGCGGCTGATCAAAGACGAACTCGCGCCGATCATTCAGCTTCGCAACATTCTCGGCCACGGCCAATGGGAGTACGCGCTAAGCAGCGACCGAACGGCCCTCAACCCGACACGCATGACACTCCTGAAGCGGACGAGGCTTTGGCACCTCCGAATCAAGGCAAACTTGCTCGACCATCTTGTGGCCCTTCTGCACGACCTCGCTGTCACACAGACCGCGTTTGAGCGAGATTTCGACAAGCATTGGGCCAACCTGACGGCCGCTCGACATCGGCTCGATCTCAATTCGCATCGAGCTTGGGAGAAACAACTTGTGCACAAGTATCGCCGCCGCCGCCCGGCGACGGTAGAGTCCACCGATTCTCCATCCTCGAGCAAAGAATGAGGTAAAAGGCCCCGTGTTTCCCGACCCGGGTTTCCGCCGCGAAGTAAGCAGCAGCTCTTGATAGCCGTTAGCCATCAGCGGCGTTCGGTCGACTGCGCGCGCCGACCAGGCGCCGCCGGGCGGCGTTATGTGGGACAGCTCAAGCTGAAGGCAGCGTGCCTTTGACTAGGTTGTTGCGCGCGTACAGCGTCTCACCGCCGCCGCATCGAGGACGACGAAAAAGCGATCACCGCCAGCTCTCCCAGGTCGCTTGGCCCGGCAAATTGCAAGAAGGGCCGCGGAATTGAAGAACTCCGCGACCCCTGCAAGATCGAACATGGCTTTCGAAAATGTCAGCCGAAACTCCAGCAGAACTCAGAAGTCCCAGTCGTCGTCCTCGGTCGCCTCGGCCTTGCCGATGACGTACGACGAACCCGAGCCACTGAAGAAGTCGTGGTTCTCGTCGGCGTTCGGCGACAGGGCCGAGAGGATCGCGGGGTTCACGTTCGTGACCGACGCGGGGAACATCGCCTCGTAGCCGAGGTTCATGAGCGCCTTGTTCGCGTTGTAGTGAAGGAACTTCTTCACGTCTTCGCTGAGTCCGACCGAGTCGTACAGGCTCTGCGTGTAGCCCACCTCGTTGTCGTAGAGCTCGTACATCAGCGAGAACGTGTAGTCCTTGATGTCGTCGCGACGGGCCTGGTCGACCGTCTCGAGACCGCGCTGGAACTTGTAGCCGATGTAGTACCCGTGCACGGCCTCGTCGCGGATGATGAGGCGGATCAGGTCGGCCGTGTTGGTGAGCTTTGCGCGGCTCGACCAGTGCATCGGCAGGTAGAAGCCCGAGTAGAACAGGAACGACTCGAGCAGGGTCGAGGCGACCTTGCGCTTGAGCGGGTCATCGCCACGATAGTAGTCCATGACGATGCGCGCCTTCTTCTGAAGGAACTCGTTCTCGGTCGACCAGCGGAAGGCCTCGTCGATCTCCTTCGTCGAGCACAGCGTCGAGAAGATCGACGAGTAGCTCTTCGCGTGCACCGACTCCATGAACGCGATGTTCGTGTAGACGGCTTCCTCGTGCGGGGTGATCGCGTCGGGGATGAGCGAGACGGCGCCGACCGTGCCCTGGATCGTGTCGAGGAGCGTGAGCCCCGTGAACACGCGCATCGTCAGCGTCTGCTCCTCGGGGGTGAGCGTGTTCCACGACTGGATGTCGTTCGACAGCGGCACCTTCTCGGGCAGCCAGAAGTTGTTCACGAGACGGTTCCAGACCTCGAGGTCCTTGTCGTCCTGGATGCGGTTCCAGTTGATGGCCTGCACGTGGTTCAGCAACTGCAGCTTCTCAGCCATGTCGTTCCTGTGTCCTTGATCGATGAGGTGTCAGTGGCTCAGAGCATGCACGAGACGCACTCGGTCATGTCGGTGCCCTCGAGCGCCAGCTGACGCAGACGGATGTAGTAGATGGTCTTGATGCCCTTGCGCCACGCGTAGATCTGGGCCTTGTTGATGTCGCGGGTGGTGACGGTGTCCTTGAAGAACAGCGTCAGCGACAGGCCCTGGTCGACGTGCTGCGTCGCGGCGGCGTACGTGTCGATGACCTTCTCGTAGCCGATCTCGTAGGCGTCCTGGTAGTACTCCAGGTTCTCGTTCGTCATGAACGGAGCCGGGTAGTAGACGCGACCGAGCTTGCCTTCCTTGCGGATCTCGATCTTCGAGGCGATCGGGTGGATCGAGCTCGTGGAGTTGTTGATGTACGAGATCGAGCCGGTCGGGGGCACCGCCTGCAGGTTCTGGTTGTAGATACCGTGCGCCTGCACCGACGCCTTGAGCTCGCGCCAGTCGTCCTGCGTGGGGATCTGGACGTTCGCGAACAGCTCCTTGGCCTTGGCCGTCTCGGGCGCCCACACCTGGTCGGTGTACTTGTCGAAGAACTCGCCCGACGCGTAGGTGGAGTTCTCGAAGCCGTCGAACGCGGTGCCGCGCTCGATCGCAAGGCGGTTCGACGCACGCAGCGCGTGGAACAGCACCGTGTAGAAGTAGATGTTCGTGAAGTCGATGCCCTCTTCGGAGCCGTAGTAGACGTGCTCACGAGCGAGGTAGCCGTGCAGGTTCATCTGGCCGAGGCCGATGGCGTGCGAGCGGTCGTTGCCGTCTTCGATCGAGCGGACCGAGGCGATGTGACTCTGCACGCTGACGGCGGTGAGGGCGCGGATCGCGGTCTCGACCGTGAGGCCGAGGTCGCCGCCGTCCATCGCGAGAGCGATGTTCATCGAGCCGAGGTTGCAGGAGATGTCCTTGCCGATGGTGTCGTACGAGAGGTCCTCGTTGTACGTCGTCGGCGTGTTGACCTGCAGGATCTCCGAGCACAGGTTCGACATGTTGATGCGACCGGCGATCGGGTTGGCCTTGTTCACCGTGTCCTCGAACATGATGTACGGGTAGCCCGACTCGAACTGGATCTCGGCGAGGGTCTGGAAGAACTCGCGCGCGTTGATCTTCGTCTTCTTGATGCGCGGGTCGTCGACCATCTCGCGGTACTTCTCGGTGACCGAGATGTCGCCGAACGGCTTGCCGTAGACCTTCTCGACGTCGTACGGCGAGAAGAGGTACATGTCCTCGCCGTTCTTGGCGAGCTCGAACGTGATGTCGGGGATGACGACACCCAGCGACAGCGTCTTGATGCGGATCTTCTCGTCGGCGTTCTCGCGCTTTGTGTCGAGGAAGCGCAGGATGTCGGGGTGGTGGGCGTTGAGGTACACCGCGCCGGCACCCTGACGCGCGCCGAGCTGGTTGGCGTAGCTGAAGCTGTCTTCGAGCAGCTTCATGACGGGGATGATGCCGGAAGACTGGTTCTCGATCTGCTTGATCGGAGCACCCGCCTCGCGGATGTTCGACAGCAGCAGGGCCACGCCGCCGCCGCGCTTCGACAGCTGCAGAGCGGAGTTGATGCCGCGGGCGATCGACTCCATGTTGTCTTCGATGCGGAGCAGGAAGCACGACACGAGCTCGCCGCGCTGCGCCTTGCCCGCGTTGAGGAAGGTGGGGGTGGCCGGCTGGAAGCGGCCCGAGATGATCTCGTCGACCAGCTGGACGGCGAGACGGGGGTCGCCGTCGGCGAGGGCGAGGGCGGTCATGACGACGCGGTCCTCGAAGCGCTCGAGGTAGCGCTTTCCGTCGAAGGTCTTGAGCGTGTAGCTCGTGTAGTACTTGAACGCGCCGAGGAAGGTCTCGAAGCGGAACTTCGCGCCGTAGGCACGGTCGTTGAGCTCCTGGATGAAGTCCATCGAGTACTTCTCGAGCACGGTCGGCTCGTAGTACTCCTTCTCGACGAGGTAGTCGAGACGCTCCTTGAGCGAGTGGAAGAACACCGTGTTCTGGTTCACGTGCTGCAGGAAGTACTCGCGTGCGGCACGCTTGTCGGCGTCGAACTGGATCTTGCCGTCCGCGTCGTACAGATTCAGCATCGCGTTGAGGGCGTGGTAATCCAGCCCCTCGAACCGCGCTTCGGTCTTGAAGTCCACGTCGGTCAGCTCAACTTCCACCATCGTTCCAATCCCTCGTTGACCCGCTCGACATCGTCGGGGGTGCCGAAAACTTCCAGCCGGTACAGGTGCGGCACCCCGCATTTGCGCGCGATGATGTCGCCGGCGAGGCAGAACGCGTCGCCGAAGTTCGTGTTTCCCGCGGCGATGACACCGCGGATGTTGCGTCGGTTCCGCTCCTCGTTGAGGAATCGGATGACCTGCTTGGGGACCGCGCCCTTCTCGACGCCCCGACCGGCACCCCCACCGTAAGTGGGGGTGACCAGCACGAAGGGTTCGTCGATGTGAAGGGGTGGATCGGTCGGCCGGAGCGGGATGCGCACGGCCCGCTTGCCGAGCTTCTCGATGAAACGTGCGGTGTTGCCCGACACGCTCGAGAAGTAGACCAGCAGCGGAGCTTCGGTCGCCGACAAGACAGTGCTCATGACGGAGGTCTGAGAGCCTGTCGCCGGATCAGGCGAGGCGCGAAGCGAGCTCGTCGATCTTGTCGGGACGGAAGCCCGACCAGTGGTCCTCGTCGGTGACGACGACGGGTGCCTGAAGGTACCCAAGCGACTTGACCTGCTCGAGCGCCGACGGGTCTTCGGACAGGTCGAGCACGTTGTACTCGATGCCCTTCGAGTCGAGCGCACGGTAGGTCGCGGTGCACTGGACGCAGGACGGCTTGGTGTAGACCGTGATCGCCATGTCGTTCTCTCTCTCCCCTGGAAAATCTGTGTCCGGCCGGGCAGGGCCAGCCGGGACCTCAATACTACATATGGGGACGGACATCGGAAGGCACCACAAGGGGTAGTAGTTACAGCGATGTGATTTTCCACCGTCTCTCCCCATGTACAACACAGGTTGTCCACGATTTCATCCACAGATCGCACCCCTTCCGGAACGTTGTCGACGGGCGAGATTCCGCGGATTTGGCGGAACCGGTCGATGTCTGTCCACAGGTCGGACGGTAGACGGGGGGTCCGACATTGCACAGGCGAGCGAATTCGCCCGAGGGCGTGTCGCGGCGTGTCGCGGCGAGACGCTACGAGGACGCCTCGGCGCATGTCGGAGGTCGGCTGTAGCGTTATCCGGTGGCCGGCTACCGCGAACTCCTCAAAACCCCTGGCGTGGGGCGCATCATCGCCGCACAGTTGACGGCGCGTTTCCCCAACGGCATGACCAGCCTCGCGGTGCTCCTCCACATCGAACACGTCACGGGTTCCTATGGAGCGGCGGGGCTGGTGCTCGCCGCCACGAGCATCGGCCAGGCCATCGCGGGCCCGGTCACCAGTCGCTGGATGGGCATCTGGGGTATGCGGCGCGTTCTCACCGTGACGCTTCTCGTGTGCGCGGCCGCGATCGCAACCCTCGCCCTCATCGAGATGCCGCTGCCCCTCTACATGGTGCTCGGCCTCATCGCCGGCTTGTCGACCCCTCCGGTGCAGTCGGCCGTCCGCACCATCTATCCCAAGATGGTCAACTCCCAGCGGCTCACCCCGCTGTACTCGCTCGACGCGTCGCTGCAAGAGATCATCTGGGTCCTCGCGCCCGTGCTCATCACCCTGGTCGCGACGCAGGTCGGCACCGTCCCGGGTCTGCTCCTCGTCGTGATCATCCTTCTCGGGGGCGGGGCGTGGTTCATCCTCAGTCCCGAGGTCGGCCGCGTGCGCATCCCGCGCAGCCGCCGCGGCCTCGGCCGCGTGCTCGCCAAGCCGCCGGTCATCCTCGCCACCGCGACCGGCTTCCTCCTCATCGGCGCCTGCTCGGCCGTCGAAGCGGGCGTCGTGGCCACCTTCGACCACGGCGGCCTCGAGGCCGGCCTCATCCTCGCCGTCTTCGCCGTCGGCAGCCTCGCCGGCGGACTGTCGTTCGGTCACATCCCCATCGGCCCCTGGGCCATGGCGCGCCGCTTCGCGATCGTGGCCCTCGGTCTCTCGCTCACGATCTTCTCGCTCAACGCGTGGTGGATCGGCGCCACCCTCCTCGTCGCCGGCGCCGGTATCGCGCCGGCCCTCGCGGTGATGTTCGCGATGACCTCTGCCAGCGTCCGCTTCAGCGAGACCGCCGAGGCCTACGGCTGGATCGGCACCGGCCAGCTCATCGGTGCCGCCGCGGGCTCCGCGGTGGCCGGCTTCCTCGTCGACGGCGTCGGCCCCACCGGTGCGTACATCGCCGCCGCAGGCTTCGCCCTGGTCGGCTTCGTGGTCGCCGCGGTGTTCGTGCGCGGCTTCCCGGATCTGCGGCACCGCGACGCGAGCCCCATCCCCGACACCGAGCCGGTGCACACCATCACCTGAGCGGATGCCGGGGCGATCGGCATCCCGCGCCCGAACCGCCCGAGCCGTGGGTCAGTGCGTGCGCCGCAAGAGCTCGAGCACCGCGAGCGCGTACGCGTCCGCCGGTGCCGGGTGGTCGAACACCAGGGTCGAGCCGCCGACCGAGATCTCGACCTCGTAGGTGTCGGAGAGACGTCGCAGAGAGCGGAAGGTCGAGCGCAGCATCTCGCGCAGTTGCGACTCGGAGGGCAGCCACAACGCGTCTTCGGTGGCGACGGAGTCGAGCGCCCACTCCGTCGTGCCGTTGAAAGCGAGGATCCGACCGGTGGGGTAATCGCGCGGCTCCACCGTCATGTCGCTCACGGTGAAGATGTCGGCCTCGAACTCCGGCTCGTCGAGCTGAAAGCGGTCACCGGAGAGCGGATGCCACACCAGTCCCGCCTCGCGCAGGGCCTGGGCCAACTCGGTCGAGATCATGGCATCCATTCTGGGGGCGTTCTGTGACGACCGGTCTCCTGTCGTGCGCGTGGACGGAGCAAGATGGATGCCATGTCGACACCCGTGACCCTCCCCCGATTGTCGTGGGGCGACCCGCACGGACCGCAGGCGCTGCTCGCCCACGGACTCGGTTCCGACGGCGCACTCATGTGGCGCTACGGCGTGGCGCTGGCCGACGCCGGGTGGCACGCGGTCGCGGTGGACCTCCGCGGCCACGGTGACGCCCCGCGCACCCTCGACTACCGCCTGTCGTCGTACGCGGCGGATCTGATCGGCACGACGCCCGCGAGCGGCGGAGCGTGGGACGCGGTCGTCGGTCACTCGCTCGGCGGTGCGTCGTCGACGCTCGCCGCGGCTCAGCGTCCCGCTTGGACCCGCCGGCTCGTGCTCATCGACCCGGCCATCGCCCTGTCGGAAGACGACCGCGAGGTCGTACGCGTGGGTCAGGAGCAGTCGTTCGCCGACCCGAGCATCGAGGCCGTGCGTGCGGCGCATCCCGGATGGCATCCGATCGACGTCGAGTTGAAGGCGCGGGCGACGCAGCGCGCGAGCCGCTGGGCGGTCGAGCAGACGAGTCTGCAGAACGCCATGTGGGACGTGCGCTCCGCCGCGGCCTCTCTCACGGTGCCGACGCACGTGGTGGGAGCCGACCCGGCCGTGCACTCGATCTTCACGGGCGAGCTCGCGGCCGAGGTGCTCCGGAACCCGGTCGTGACGATGAGCGTGATCGAAGGCGCCGGGCACTCCCCGCATCGCGATCGCCCCGAGGCCGCCGTCGCGGCGGTCCTGCACGCCCTCCGCTGACGCCGCGCATACGCGATGTGCGGCGCGATGCCACCCCCGCACGCAATGTCGGCGGTGCCGAGCAGAATGGATGCCATGACCTCGTTCGACCCGGCTCGGTACCTCCCCGACGACCTGCTCGCGCGCATCCGTGAGCGCGCCGTCGTGCACGACCGCGAGAACACCTTCCCGCACGACGACCTCGACGAGCTCAGAGCGGCCGGGTACCTCGGCATCCTGGTGCCATCCGACCTCGGTGGCGCGGGGCTGAGCCTCGCCGAAGCGTCGCTCCTGCAGCAGCGTCTCGCGGGCGCGGCCCCGGCGACCGCCCTGGCCGTCAACATGCATCTGGTGTGGACGGGGGTCGCGAAGGTCTTGAGCGACCGCGGCCTGAACGATCTCGAGCACGTCCAGCGGGGCGCTGCGGCAGGAGAGGTCTTCGCCTTCGGCATCAGCGAGGCCGGCAACGACCTCGTGCTCTTCGGCAGCGCCACCGAGGCCCGCCCCGATGGCGACGGCGGCTACACGTTCACGGGGACCAAGATCTTCACCTCGCTCTCCCCCGTGTGGGACCACTTGGGCGTGCACGGGCTCGACGAGACCTCGGCCGACGGACCGAAGATGGTGTTCGCGTTCCTGGACCGCAGCGACGACGTCGTCGCCCACGACGACTGGGATACCCTGGGTATGCGCGGCACGCAGAGCCGCACGACCGAACTGCGCGGGGCCCACGCTCCCGCCGACCGCATCGTGCGTAGCATCGACGCGGGCCCTCAGCCCGATCCGCTCGTGTTCGGCATCTTCGCCGTCTTCGAGATCCTCTTGGCCTCGGTGTACACCGGCATCGCGCGACGCGCGCTCGACCTGGCCGTCGCGGCCGCGACCTCGCGGCGGTCGAAGAAGACGGGCTCGACCTACGCCAACGACCCCGACATCCGGTGGCGTGTGGCCGACATGGCGCTCGCTTACGACGCGCTTCCGCCGCAGCTCGCCTCGCTGGCCTCCGACGTGGACACCCTGGTCGACCACGGTGGTCGGTGGTTCGCCCTGCTCTCCGGCGTGAAGTACCGCGCGGTCGCCATGGCGAAAGAGGTCGTCGACGACGCGATCCTCGTCGGCGGCGGCTCGGCGTACTTCTCGCACAACGAACTGAGCCGCCTGTACCGCGACGTGCTCGCCGGCATGTTCCACCCCTCCGACTCCGAGTCCGCCCACTCGACCGCCGCGGCCGCCTGGCTCGGGCCGGTGACCGCGTGATGGCGCGCACGCCCACCCGCGCGCTGAGCCCGGCCGATCAGGAGCGCCGCCGCGCCCTCCGCGTGATGAAGGGCGTGGCCCTCGGCGCGCTCCTCGCGATGGCCATCGTCTTCGCCGTCTCGTTCTCGTTGCAGCGCGAGGTCGAGTGGTTGCAGTACGTCCGGGCCGCGGCCGAGGGCGGCATGGTCGGTGCCCTCGCCGACTGGTTCGCGGTCACCGCGCTGTTCCGCCACCCGCTCGGGCTGCCGATCCCCCACACGGCGATCATCCCCCGACGCAAAGACGAGATCGGGCGGCAGTTGGGCGAGTTCGTCGAGACGAACTTCCTCGAGGGCGACGTCGTACGGACCAAGCTCGAATCGACGCCCCTGTCGGCTCGCGCCGGAGCCTGGCTGGCCGTCCCCGCCCACGCCGATCGCGTCGCGGCCGAGGGGGCGACGCTCGCCTCGAGCGTCCTCACCGCGCTCAGCGACGACGACGTGCAGGGCTTGATCGAGGACCTCGCCCGCGAGCACCTGCTCTCGCCCGACTGGGGTCCCTCCCTCGGCGGCTGGCTCGAACGCGTCGTCGGCTCGGGCGCCCACCACGGCGCCGTCGACCTCGCCCTCGACAACATCGCGGTATGGCTCGGCAACAACCGCGACACGTTCCAGGGGCTCGTCTCGCGGCGGCTCCCGTCGTGGGTCCCGAGCATGGCGGCGCGCCTCGTCGACGACACCGTCTATCGGGAGGCCGTGCAGTTCGTCGACGCCGTGCGGGCCGACCCCAGCCACCAGGCACGCGGGGCGATAGACGGCTACCTCGGCCGCCTCGCCGATAGCCTGCAGCACGATCCCGCGACGATGGTGCGCCTCGAGGAGGCCAAGGCCGCGGTGTTCGACAGCCCGCGCGTACGGCAGCTCGCCGCCGATGCCTGGAACACCGCCAAGGCCGGCCTGTTGCGGTCGCTCGCCGACCCCGAGAGCGCTCTGCGTCGCCGCGCCGCCGCCGCCCTGGCCGAGGTCGGCGGACGACTGCAACGCGACGCTGCGCTGCAGAAGCGCGTCGACGGATGGGTCACCGACGCGGCGGTCTTCGTCGTCGGTCGTTATCGGCACGACATCGCCTCGATCATCACCGACACCGTGGAGCGGTGGGATGCCGAAGAGACCACCGAGAAGATCGAGCTCATGGTCGGCCGCGACCTGCAGTACATCCGCTTGAACGGCACGATCGTCGGCGCTCTCGCAGGCCTGGTGATCTTCACCGTCGCGCATCTGGTGTGGGGATCATGACGATTCGCGCAATCGCTGGCCGAATCATCACGCTCGCGCCGCCCGGCGCCCTCGGTGCGTGAGTAGCCTGGTGCGCGTGAGCGACGGTTCGGACATGGAGTCCCTCTTCACGTATGGGACGCTCCAGCTGTCCGACGTGCAGCTCGACACCTTCGGCCACCGTGTCGAGGGTGCCGAGGACGCCCTGGCCGGGTACCGGCTCGAGTGGACCGACATCGCCGACGACCACGTCGCCCAGCTCTCGGGTCACGACCGTCATCCGATCCTCCGTCGCACCGACGACGCGCGAGATCGCGTCTTCGGTCGCGTGCTGCTCCTGACGCCGGAAGAACTCGACGCCGCCGACGAGTACGAGGTGTCGCTCTACCGCCGCGCCTCGGTCGTTCTCGTCAGCGGTGTCCGCGCCTGGGTGTACCTGGCCGCATGAGCGCCCTGTCCGTCGATCCTCTGTGGCCCCGTGCCGGGGACTGGCCCGCACCCCACGGCACGACGATCCCGGATGCCGTCCTGCTCGGCGTTCCCGCCTGGCGCACGTCGCTCTCTCCCACCGGAGCAGCGGCGACCCCCGCCGCCGTCCGCGAGGCGCTCCGCCGCTTCTCGCCGACTCTGCTCGGACCGCCGCCCGTCGATCTGAATGCCGCGCTCCGCATCGCCGACGCCGGTGACGTGCACGACCCCGACGGCCGCGAGGGAGAAGCGCGCGTGCGCGCCGCCGTGGCGGAGCTGTCCGCGGCCCGGCTCGTCGTCGCTCTCGGTGGCGACAACTCCGCCACCTACGCGGTGGCCCAGGGGCGCGGAGCGGGTGGCCTGATCACCCTCGACGCGCACTTCGACCTCCGCGACGGGGAATCCAACGGCTCCCCCGTGCGACGGCTCATCGCCGAAGGCCTCGACCCCCGACGCATCGTGCAGATCGGCATCGCCGACTTCGCCAACTCGGCTGCCTACGCCCAGCGCGCTCTCGACGCCGGCATCACCGTCATCACGCTCGACGAGGTGCGCCGACGCGGCATCGCCGAGGTCGTCGCCGAGGCGCTGAGAGTCGCGGCGGGCCGGCCGGTCGATCGGCCGGGCGACGGCCCCCTCACCGCCGTCGGCAGCGATTCGGCCGCCTCTCCCCCCGACGGACCGGCCGCCGGCCGGTTCGCGTTCCCGGGGGTCGGAGCCTCGTCCCCCGGCATCCACCTCGACATCGACGTCGATGTGTGCGACCGCTCGGTCGCCCCCGGCTGCCCCGCGAGCGTTCCCGGCGGTCTCGCCGCCTGGGAGCTGCGGGCCCTCGTCCGCGCGCTCGCTCAAGACCCCGGCGTCATCAGCGCCGACGTCGTCGAAGTGGATGCCACGGCGGACGCCCCCGATTCCCGCACCGTGCGACTCGCCGCACTGTGCGTACTCGAGCTCTTGGCAGGATTGGCGGAAAGACGATGATCCAACTCGTCCTCGCGCGACACGCGAAATCGGACTGGGCCGATGAAGGCCTCGCCGACCACGACCGCCCCCTGAACCACCGCGGCCTGCGCGATGCCCCGGCGATGGCCCGGACGATCGCGCGCAAGGGCGTCCGACCCGAGGCGATCCTCTCCAGCACCGCGCTGCGTGCTCGGCAGACGGCTGAGGCGTTCGCCCGCGTCTTCGACGCCGAGATCACCGAGCAGGCGGAGCTCTACCTCGCCGATCCCGCACAGGTGCTGGCCGCGGCGCGCGCCGCCGGAGTCGACGAGGTCATGGTCGTGGCACACGACCCCGGGATGAGCGCGCTGGTCTCACGCCTGGCCGATCGCGACGAGCGCATGGTCACGTGCGCCGTGGCGATCTTCACCTGGCACGAGGGCACCTGGGACGACGTCGACGCCACCCCTCCCGACGAGTTCGAGCTCGTCACCCCGTAGGCCCGGCGATCAGCCCGTCCTTCCACACCCGCCGCACGAGCGGTACTCCCGGCCGGTAGGCCAGGTGCACCCGCGACGGCGCGTCGAGCAGCACGAGATCCGCCTTGGCGCCGGGCTCGATCACGCCGACGTCGGTGCGACGCAACGCGCGCGCTCCGCCGGCCGTGGCTGCCCACACGGCCTCGGCCGGTGTCATCCCCATCTCGCGGACGGCGAGGGCGATCATGAGGGACATCGAGCTGGTGAAGCTCGACCCCGGGTTGCAGTCGCTCGCGAGGGCGAGCGTCACGCCGGCTGCGAGCAGACGACGCGCATCGGGGTAGGGCTGGCGCGTCGAGAACTCCACGCCCGGCAACAGGGTCGCGACGGTTTCAGAGCCGGCGAGGGCGACGACGTCGTCGTCCGTCAGGAAGGTGCAGTGATCGACCGCGGCCGCACCCATCGCGACGGCCAGTGCCGCCCCCGCGCCGTAGCCGAGCTGGTTCCCGTGCACCCGGATCCCGAGCCCCTTCGCCCTCCCCGCCTCGAGCACACGCCGGCTCTGTGCGGGCGTGAAGGCCCCGGCCTCGCAGAAGACGTCGACCCACCGCGCGTGCGGCGCGACGGCGTCGAGCATCGGTCCCACGACGAGATCGACGTAGTCGTCAGCCCGCCCCGCGAACTCCGGTGCGACGACGTGTGCGCCGAGGAAGGTGACCTCGTCCGTCACCTCCGCGGCCAGCCGCGCAAGACGCGTCTCGGTCGCAATGTCGAGGCCGTACCCGGTCTTGATCTCGAGCGTCGTCGTCCCCTGGGACCGGCACTCTCCGACGAACGCCCGGAGCCGCTGGCGAAGTTCGTCTTCGGATGCCGCTCGGGTTGCCGCCACCGTCGTGCGGATGCCGCCCGCCGCGTACGACTCCCCCGCCATGCGTGCGGCGAACTCCGCCGCGCGGTCGCCGCCGAAGACGAGGTGCGTGTGGCTGTCGACGAAGCCCGGGATCACCGCGCGCCCCCCGGCGTCGACGACGTCGACCCCTCCGCCGTCGTCCGGAACCCGATCCGAAGGACCCGCCCACACCACGTGCCCGCCGCGGACGAGCACGGCCGCATCCCGCACCGTCCCGCACGGATCACCGTCGACGGCGACGTTCGTCGTCAGCTCCCCGATGTTCGTCAGCAAGAGGTCGCCCGCGGGGCTGATACCACCCGGTGCCGGAGCGCTCATGGCATCGGCACCGTGAGCCCGCGGTCGGCCGCCACCTCGCGGGCGCGGTCGTATCCGGCATCCACGTGTCGCATGACGCCCGTTCCGGGGTCGTTCACGAGCACGCGCGCGAGCTTCTCGGCCGCCAGCTCCGTGCCATCCGCGACGCACACCTGCCCCGCGTGGATGCTCCGGCCGATCCCGACGCCCCCTCCGTGATGCAGCGACACCCATGAGGCACCGCTCGCCGTGTTGAGCAGGGCGTTCAGCAGCGGCCAGTCGGCGATCGCATCCGAACCATCGGCCATCGCCTCGGTCTCGCGGTAGGGCGAGGCGACGGAGCCCGCGTCGAGGTGGTCGCGACCGATCACGATGGGCCCCGAGAGCTCGCCGGAGGCCACCATCTCGTTGAACTTCAGTCCCGCGAGGTGGCGCTCCTGGTAGCCGAGCCAGCAGATCCGCGCCGGCAGCCCCTCGAAGTGCACCTGCTCGCCGGCCTTCTCGAGCCAGCGGTGCAGGGCGGCATCTTCGGGGAAGAGCTCGGCCACCGCGCGGTCGGTCTTGGCGATGTCCTCGGGATCCCCGGACAGCGCGACCCACCGGAAGGGCCCCTTGCCCTCGGCGAAGAGCGGACGGATGTACGCCGGCACGAACCCCGGAAAGGCGAAGGCCCGATCGTACCCGCCGAGCTCGGCCTCGCGGCGGATCGAGTTACCGTAGTCGAAGACCGCGGCTCCCGCATCCTGGAACTCCACCATCGCCTTCACGTGCGCCGCCATGCTCTCGCGCGAGCGGCGGGTGAAATCCTCGGGGTCGCGCGCGGCGTCGGCCTGCCACCGGTCGACCGGCGTCCCGACGGGCAGGTACGACACGGGGTCGTGCGCGCTCGTCTGGTCGGTGACGATGTCGATCCGGATGCCGCGGGCCCGCACCTCCGGGAAGACCTCGGCCGCGTTCCCTTCGACGCCGACCGATAGCGCTTCACCCGCCTCACGCGCCGCGGTCACCCGCTCGATCGCGGAGTCGAGATCGAGAGCGACCTCGTCGAGGTAGCCGTGGGCGACGCGTCGGTCGAGCCGCGCGCGGTCGACGTCGACGATGAGCACCGCCCCGCCGTTCATCGTCACCGCCAGAGGCTGTGCCCCGCCCATCCCGCCGCATCCGGCGGTGAGGGTCACGGTCCCCGCGAGCGACTCGCGACCGAGGGAACGAGCCACCGCCGCGAAGGTCTCGTACGTGCCCTGCAGAATCCCCTGGGTGCCGATGTAGATCCACGAGCCCGCGGTCATCTGTCCGTACATCGTCAGCCCGAGTTCCTCGAGGCGGCGGAACTCGGGCCACGTCGCCCAATCACCCACGAGGTTCGAGTTGGCGATGAGCACGCGCGGTGCCCACTCGTGCGTGCGGAAGACGCCGACGGGCTTGCCCGATTGCACGAGCAGGGTCTCGTCGGGCTCGATCTCGTCGAGGGTGCGCACGATCGCGTCGTATGCCGCCCACGACCGCGCAGCCTTTCCGGTGCCGCCGTAGACGACGAGGTCGTCGGGCCGCTCGGCGACCTCGGGATCGAGGTTGTTCATAAGCATGCGCTTGGCCGCCTCGGCGCCCCAGCTCTTCGCGGTGCGCTGGGCGCCGCGCGGCGCACGGATCGGAGGGCGGGAGCCGGATGCCGAGGCCCCGGCCCGCGGCGCGGTCGCGGCGTCGGGGGTCGAGACGACGGCCGACGCGTCTCGCTCCGAGGCGTGGGCGCCGGAGGCCGTCGAGGGCGATGCTGTCGTGTCGGTCATGGCGTGATCTCCTTCGATCGGGGCGGGAACAATCGCGCTCTACGCGCGAGGGACGACGGCGAGAGCGGTGCGAGCCACCGCTCCCGAGGCGACGAGCTCGGTCACGGCCTCGATCTCGGGCGAGACGAATCGGTCGGGACCGGGGCCCTGCACGCGCTCGCGGACGAGGTCGCGAACGGCTCCGGTGACCGGCGCGGGCTGGAGCGGGGCGCGCAGGTCGAGGGCACGGCATCCGGTGAGCACTTCGATCGCGAGCACCCGAGCGAGTCCGTCGATCGCCCGGCGGAGCTTGCGGGCGCCGGCCCAGCCCATCGACACGTGGTCTTCCTGCATGGCGCTCGAAGGGATCGAGTCGACCGACGCGGGGGCGGCGAGACGTTTGAGCTCCGACACGATGCCCGCGGCGGCGTATTGCGCGATCATCAAGCCCGAGTCGACCCCGACCTCATCGGCGAGGAAAGGGGGAAGCCCGTTGCTGCGCGAGACGTCGAGGGCGCGATCGGTGCGGCGCTCCGACATCGACGCCACGTCGGCCACCGCGATGGCGAGGAAGTCGAGCACGTAGGCGACGGGCGCGCCGTGGAAGTTGCCGTTGGACTCGACGCGTCCGTCGAGCGTGACGACGGGATTGTCGACGGCCGATGCCAACTCGCGATCGGCGACCAGGGCGGCGTGCGTCATCGTGTCGCGGGCGGCGCCGTGCACCTGGGGAGTGCAGCGCAGCGAGTACGCGTCCTGAACACGCGTGCACTCGGGGCCACGGTGGCTCGCCACGATCGGCGAGTCGGCGAGGAAGGCGCGGAGGTTCGCCGCCGAGTGGGCCTGACCGAACTGCGGACGCAGCGCCATGAGGTCGGCGGCGAACACGGCATCCGTTCCGAGCTGCGATTCGATCGAGATCGCCGCCGAGACATCGGCCGTGGTCAGCAGCATCTCGAGGTCGTGCAGCGCCAGCAGCAGCATGCCGAGCATGCCGTCGGTGCCGTTGATGAGGGCGAGGCCCTCTTTCTCGCGCAGGGCGACGGGTTCGATCCCCGCGGTGGCGAGGGCTTCGGCGGCCGGCCGGAGGTTCCCGGAACCGTCGCGCACCTCGCCCTCACCCATGACCGCCAGGGCGACGTGCGAGAGGGGCGCGAGATCGCCGGAGCATCCGAGCGAGCCGTACTCGCGCACCACGGGCGTGATCCCCGCGTTCAGCAGGGCGGCGTAGGTCTCGACGACGACGGGACGCACACCGGTACGCCCGGTGGCCAGGGTCTGCAGGCGCAGCAGCATGAGCGCGCGGACGACCTCGCGCTCGACCTCGGCGCCGGTCCCGGCGGCGTGCGAGCGGATGAGGCTCGACTGCAGCTGGGCGCGGCGGTCTTCGGTGATGAAGGTGGTCGCGAGGGCGCCGAAGCCCGTCGAGATGCCGTAGTGCGGCTGCGGGTCGTCGGCGAGGCCCTCGATGAGCGCGCGCGTGTCGGCCACCCGCTGCAGGGCGTCGGCGTCCACGTCGACCCGGGCGCCGAGGCGGGCGACGTCGACGACGTCGCGCGGGGTGAGGGGGGCTGCTCCGACGGTCACGCTCGTGTTCATACGGCGATTCCACCGCGTCTCGTGCCGCGGGGGGCGGGGGTTCTGGCATCCTGTGTCTGTCATGCCAGACAATCCGCGCCCCCAGGTTCCCGCCGCCGATCAGACGCTGCGGATCCTCTCGCTGCTCGCGCGGCAGCCGGGTCCGATGGCCGCGCAATCCATCGCGAGCGCGCTCGGAATCCCCCGGTCCAGCACCTACCACCTGCTCGCGACCCTCGAGCAGCACGGCTACGTCGTGCACCTGCCCGGCGATCGGCGCTGGGGCTTGGGAACGGCCGCGTTCGAGCTCGGCGGCGGATACGCCCGACAACAGCCTCTCGCTCGCCTCGGACGCCCCCTGCTCGCGGGCTTGTCCGACCGCGTCGGCGAATCGGCGCATCTCGCCGTGCTGGCCGGGCGCGACGTGCTCTACATCGTCGAGGAGCGCGCCCCGCGCCGTCCCGCGCTCGTGACCGACGTCGGCGTCCGCCTTCCCGCGCACCTCACCGCGACGGGTCGCGCCATGCTCGCGGCTCTCCCCCGCGAGCAGGTTCGGGCTCTGTTCCCGGATGCCACGGCCCTCACACAGCGCCACGGCCTGGGCCCCGCGACCCCGCGCGAACTGCGCGACGTGCTGCGCGAGGTGCGCGCCGCCGGCCACGCCAGCGAGAACGGCGAGGTCACACCGGGTTTCCGGTCGGTGGCCGCCGCGGTCCTCGACCACGCGGGGTGGCCCGCCGCGGCCGTGGCGATCACCTGGCCCGCCGATGGGCCCGAGCACGATGCGCAGTCGCTGGCGTCCGCGGCATCCGGGATTGCCGCCGAGCTCGCGCGCCGCATCGGCCGACCGGCCTGAGACGTCGCCGGTGGGCCGCACGGCCCCGCGCCGCGGACGACCGCGGACAGCGACGAGACCTCAGGCGACCCGCGTCACCGCGCCGCCCGTCAGCCGCACGAGCTCGTCGAACGTGAGCGGGAAGACCGTGTGTGGCGTGCCGCCCGCCGCCCAGATCTCGGGAAACGCGGCGAGATCCTCGTCGACGACCGTGGTCAGCGGGTGCGGGTGCCCGGTCGGGGCCACTCCCCCGATGGGCTGCCCGGTGGCGGCCAGCACCTGCTCGGGAGTGGCCCGTCGGATGTTCTCCCGTCCGAGCCGCTCGGCCAGAGCGCCCGTGTCGACCCGGTGCGCGCCACTGGTCATCACGAGCAGGGGTTCGTCGTCGCTCCAGAACACGAGGCTGTTCGCGATCGCCCCGACCTCGACCCCCAGGGCCGAAGCTGCGAGGGCCGCGGTGGACGCGGCATCCGGGAGCACGACGATTCGACCCGCGATCCCCGCCGCTGTCAACGACGCGGCGACGAGACGGCTGCGGGCAGGGAGGGCATCGGTCATCCCGTCAGCCTAGACAAGCGTGCGGGTTCGCGTGCCTTCGCCGAGCGCGCCGAGACCTCGCTCGCGCGGCGCGGGGCGAGCCGTCAGAATGGATGCCGGATGCCGCAACGCCGCGGCCCCCGACAAGCGCTGCCCACAAGGCGGCCGACGACAAGGAACGCGATGACCAACGCTCTGCCCCTGCCCGATTTCACGCACGAACGCGTGGAGGTGATCACGGGGCGACGCAGCGGTCTGCTCGTCGCCGTGGCGCTCCACTCCTCGGTCCTCGGCCCCGCTCTCGGCGGTGCACGACTGTGGACGTACCCCTCGTGGACCGACGCGCTCGGCGACGCTCTCCGCCTCTCGGCGGCGATGACGCTCAAGAACGCCGCTGCCGGTCTCGACGCCGGAGGCGGCAAATCCGTGATCGGCCTGCCCGAGGGCACCGTCCTCGACGCCGACCGGCGTCGTGCCGCCTTCCTCGACCTCGGTGACGCCGTCGACAGTCTCGGTGGCCTGTACCGCACCGCCGAAGACGTGGGCTCGACGACCGAGGACATGCTCGTCGTGAGCGAGCGCACCCCGCACGTCGTCGGCCTGCCCGACACCGTGGGCGGCTCGGGCGAGCCCGCGGGCCCGACGAGCCTCGGCGTCTACGCCTCTCTCATCGCGACCCTCGAACGCGCCGTCGGCACGCGTGACGTCGCCGATCGCCGCATCACGATCGCCGGCCTCGGGCAGGTCGGCGGACGCCTCGCCGAGCGCCTCGCCGCCGAGAACGCCGTCCTCACCGTCACCGACGTGAACCCCGCCAAGCGCGCCCTCGCCGCCGAGCTGGGCGCGTCGTGGGTCGAGCCGAGCGAGGCGCACCTCATCCCCGCCGATGTCTTCGTCCCCGCGGGCATCGGCGGCGTCCTCACCGACGAGGTGATCGACGCCCTCGACGCCCGCGCCGTGTGCGGCCCCGCGAACAACCCGCTGGCCGACCGCTCCGGTGCCGACCGGCTCGCGGCCCGCGGCATCCTCTACGCCCCCGACTTCGTGGTCAACGCCGGAGGGGTCATCTATCTCGACCTGGTGGCCAAGCAGCGCGGCACTCTCGACGAGATCATGGGTCGCGTCGCCGGGATCGGCGACACCGTCCGCCGCGTGTTCGACGAAGCCGCGACCCGGGGCGTGACACCGCTCGCCGCTGCGGAGGGGCTCGCCGCCGAGCGACTCGCCGCGGGCGCAGGTCGCACCGCGCTCGTCTAGATCGCGGCGGGAAAGAAGAAGAACCGGATGCCGCTCGCGCGGCATCCGGTTCTTTTGTTCGAGAACGTCAGTGAGCGGCGTCGTAGGCCGCGAGAACGGTAGCGGAGATGCGTCCCCGATCATTGATGGGGAAACCATTCTTCTGCGCCCACGATCGCACGTCGATCAAATCGCGGGTGGGAATGGCGCGTCCCCGGGGAGTGCGTCGAGGGGTGGCCGGAGACGACCCGATCGGTCGTGCGGCGGAAATGAACGGCCGAAACGCGTCGCGCAGTATCTCGGCATTCTGGGGAGACAGATCGATCTCGTAGGAACGCCCTTCCAGAGAGAAGGTCAGAGTGGTTCCGTCTTCGATGACCGATCCGTCGAGATCATCGATCGTCTGCGTGATGTGCTTTTTCGCCATGCCGCGACCATATGCCGCCGGCGAGGCGCATTCCGGGCCGCGCTTTCAAATTTCACCCGTCAGCTCGCCTGCTTTCACCGGCCCCGACCGCCGACCGGCCGTTCCGCGATTCCCTGCGGGTTCGGTGGCTTTGGTCGAGACGGTCTGGCGAACGTAGGAATCCTCTCGGCCGGTGCTCTCACATCCGGCCGAGAGGATCGGGACCGAAGATCAGGAATTCGCCTCGGCGTACGCCTCGAGAATGGTGGCGGGTACGCGGCCGCGGTCGCTGACCGTGTGGCCGTTCGCGCGCGCCCATTCCCGGACGGCTCCGAGATCGACGTCATTCGAACGGCGAGCGGCCCGGGGCCGACGCGCGGCCGAATTGCCACGGGACACCGAGCGAGCGGCATCCACGAACGGAGCGATCGCCGAGTAGAACTTGTCGGCATTGCGGTCGGAGAGGTCGATCTCGTAAGCGCGACCTTCGACGGAGAAGGTGATCTGCTTTCCCTGCCCGTCTTCGAGAACGGAGCCGTCGAGGTCGTCGACGAGGTGCGTGATGTGCTTCATAGCCATAATACGAAAAACCTTACACCCGCATTCAATGAATTTCCCGCATAAGTCCTCTCCGGTAAAAGCACCGGGTGTCCAGCGCGCCGCGAGATAGGCACGACCGCCGTCGGGGGACTATCCTCCACGGGTGGTGTTCGCTCCCAGGACCCACTCGAGACAGAGGATGCGTCGCGTGAGTCTTTTCCGTACCAAGTCGGTGGAGCAATCCATCGCCGACACCGATGAGCCCGAGTTCCGCCTCAAGAAATCCCTCAGCGCCCTCGACCTGACCGTCTTCGGCGTCGGCGTCGTTATCGGTGCGGGCATCTTCACGCTGACCGGTCGAGCCGCCCATGACGTCGCCGGTCCCGCCGTGGTGATCAGCTTCATCATCGCGGCGATCGCCTGTGGTCTGGCGGCCATGTGTTACGCCGAGTTCGCCTCGACCGTCCCCGTTTCGGGATCGGCGTACACCTTTTCGTATGCCTCTCTCGGTGAGCTGTTCGCCTGGATCATCGGGTGGGACCTCATTCTCGAGATGTTCCTCGGCGCGAGCGTTGTCGCCCAGGGGTGGAGTGCTTACCTCGGCACCTTCCTCCAGCAGCTGGGAATCATCCTTCCCCCGGAGATCTCGTACGGCGGTGTCGTCGACCTTCCGGCGATCCTGCTCGTCCTGGTGCTCGGTGGGCTGATGACCCTCGGCATCAAGGAATCCCTGCGGGTGAACCTCGTTCTCGTGGCCGTCAAGCTCTTCATCGTGCTCTTCGTGATCATCGCGGGCATCATGTTCATCAACCCGGCCAACTACAGCCCCTTCGTGCCGGACTCCGTGCCGACCGAGTCGGCGTCCGGGCTCACTCAGCCGCTCCTGCAATTCCTCTCTGGGCTGCAGCCCGCCACCTTCGGTGTGGGTGGCATCCTGGCCGGCGCCGCCCTCGTGTTCTTCGCCTACATCGGTTTCGATGTGGTGGCGACGACGGCCGAAGAGACCAAGCGCCCCCAGCGCGACCTGCCGATCGGCATCATCGCCTCGCTCATCATCTGCACGATCCTGTACTGCGCCGTCGCGATCGTCGTCACCGGCATGGTGCCCTACTCCGAGCTGAACCCCTCTGCGGCCCTCGCCAACGCTTTCGCGTTCCACGGTCAGACGTGGATGGCCACCGTCATCGCCGCGGGCGCCGTCGCCGGTCTCACCACCGTGGTGCTGACGCTGATGATCGGTGCGACCCGCATCATCTTCGCGATGTCGCGTGACCGCCTGCTCCCCGGTGCCCTCGCCAAGGTGCACCCGCGCTTCCGCACCCCGTGGGTCATCTCGATCCTCGTCACCGTCATCGTCGCGATCGTGGCCGGTGTCACGCCCATCGGCGTGCTGGAAGAGATGGTCAACATCGGAACGCTCTCCGCGTTCGTCCTGGTTTCGATCGGCGTGATCGTGCTCCGCCGTAAGCGCCCCGACCTCAAGCGCGGTTTCCGCGTGCCGTGGAGCCCGGTGCTGCCGATCCTCTCGGCACTCATCTGCACCTACCTCATGCTCAACCTGTCGGTCGAGACGTGGCTGCGCTTCCTCATCTGGCTGGCCCTGGGCTTCGCGATCTACTTCGCCTACTCGCGGAGCCACGCGCGCGTCGGCACGGGCGCCCCGCTCGGCCCGACCGCGCCTCGAGTGGACTCGCCGCCGAAGGAGTAACCGCAGTAGTCATCGGATGCCACGCCCCGTCGTTCTCAGAACGCTCGGGAGCGTGGCATCCGTCGTTCTACAGGTACCGGCGATCCCGCGATGGCGAAGCCCTGGTCATCGCGCCCGCGGCGTTCGAGACTGGCCTCCATGGACATCACCGGAAACACCGTCTTCCTTCCCGGCGCTACGAGCGGGATCGGCCTGGCCCTGGCCGAACGACTCCGCGACGCCGGCAACACCGTCATCGTCGGCGGCCGACGCCGGGAGCGTCTCGACGAGGTCGCAGCCGCGGGTGGGTTCGACACCGTGCTCATCGACACCGCCGACGCCGAGTCGATCCGCGCGGCGAGCGCGGAGGTCGTTCGCCGCTACCCCGACCTGAACGTCGTCATCGCGATGGCGGGGATCATGCGCGTCGAGGACTGGACCGCGGGCGCCGCGGTTCTGGCATCCGCGGAAGAGACCGTCGTCACCAACGTGCTCGGCCCTCTGCGGCTCATCGCGCACCTGCTCCCCCACCTGCAGAGCCGACCGGATGCCACGATCATGACCGTCTCGTCGGGTCTGGCGTTCGTGCCGCTGCGCGCGACCCCCACCTACAACGCGACGAAGGCCGCGATCCACCTCTTCAGCGAGTCGCTCCGACTGCAGCTCGAGGGGACGAGCGTCTCGGTGCTCGAACTGGAACCGCCGTCGGTCGCCACCGACCTGCTGCCCGGGCAGCGCGAGAGCTCGTTCGCCATGAATTTGGATGAATTCGCGGATGAGGTCATGTCGATCCTGCGCGATCAGCCCGACGCGACCGAGGTGCAGGTGGAGCGTCTCGCGTTCCTGCGCCGGGCCGAAGCCGAGGGGCGCTACGCCGAAACGGTGCGCCAGCTCAACGCCGCAGACCCGCACTGAACTGCGCCCGGACGATATCTCGGCGATACACCCCACACCCTAGGGTGAGGACGTTCGACGACGATTCTGTTCCGGGGGGTTTCATGGGGATCGCACGCACGTGGGTCTTTCCGATTCTGCGCATTCTTCTGGTCGCCCTCGTGGCGGCGGCGCTGATCAAGCTGGCGTTCTTCCCGGATCGGCCGGCCGATCCGGCGCCGGCGCAACCCACCGGCGCGATCGTGGAGCCGCGCACGGTCGCCACCCTCGGCACCATCACGAACGACGTGGTCATCAAGGCGACGGTGACCGCCGATGCGGCCCTGCCGATGAAGTCGACGGCGGCCGGAACCGTGAACAAGATCTTCGTCGCCGAGGGTGCGAGCGTCGCCGAGGGCGACATCGTCTTCAACGTCAAGGTGCCGATCGAGCGCGATCCCGCCGACAGCGTGGATGCCGAGGGCAAGCCGAAGCCGGCGATCTTCCGCTACGTCGACGTCACGGCGCCCGCGGCGGGAACACTGAGCTCGCTCGCGGTGATCGCGGGGCAGGACGTCACGATCGGAGCCACCGCCGGCGCCGTGGCCCCGCCGACGTTCTCGGTGAGCGGCACTCTCGAGCCGGCGCAGCAGTACCGTCTGCTGAACCGGCCGACCGAGGCCTCGGTCACCATCACGGGCGGCCCCGCCGCCTTCACCTGCACCAACCTCCGCATCACGACGCCCCTGGCCGGCAGCACCGGCGGAGACTCCCCCGCGACCGGCGGCGGCGCGGGCACGAGCGGCGCCGGGACCACCGCATCCGGTACGACGGCGACCTGCACGGTTCCGGGCGACGTCACCGTCTTCTCGGGCCTCGCGGCCGAGATGACCCTCGCCGGCGGTCGCGCCGAGGGCGTCCTCCTCGTCCCGACCACCGCCGTCCGCGGTGCGGCGCAGAGCGGCACCGTGTGGGTGTCGAGCCCCGACGGCACCACCGCCGAGCGCGCGGTCGCCCTCGGTCTCACCGACGGCACGCAGGTGCAGATCACCGACGGCCTGGCCGAGGGCGAAGAGATCCTCGAGTTCGCGCCCGGGGCGATGGCGACGGTCGACGAGGGGTGCACCGTGTACCCCGACGGCTCCATGTTCTGCGATCCGGCCGCGGCCTCGTGAGCCTGCTCGCTCTTCGCGAGGTCACCCGGACGGTGCTCCCGCAGAACCAGCCCGCCCTGACGATTCTGAACGGCGTGGAGCTCGTGATCGAGCCCGGCGACCACGTCTCCATCGTCGGGCGCTCGGGGTCGGGGAAGTCGACCCTGCTGAACATGCTCGGCCTGCTCGATAAGCCCACGAGCGGGGAGATCACCTTCGACGACCGCCCCGTCAAGGAGTACTCCGCGGCCCAGCGCGACCGGCTGCGCGGCGCGGCGATCGGCTTCGTCTTCCAGCAGTTCAACCTGCTGCCCGGGCGCACGGCGCTCGAGAACGTCACCATGCCCCTGCTGTACGCCACGGGACGCACCTTCTGGCGACGCAGGAGTATCGCCGCCGAGATGCTCGCCCTCGTGGGTCTCCAGCACCGGATGAACAGCCTGCCCGACCGCCTGTCGGGCGGTGAGCAGCAGCGCGTGGCGATCGCCCGCTCCCTCGTCCGCGGCCCTCGGCTCATCCTCGCCGACGAACCGACCGGCGCCCTCGACCTCGACACGGGCCAGAGCGTCATGGAACTCATCGACGACGTCGCCGAGCGCACCGGGGCCGCCCAGGTGATCATCACGCACGACCCCACGATCGCCCGCCGCGCCCGCCGTCATTTCCGCCTCGATCGCGGGGTCCTCACGGCCGTGGACGACCCGACGCTCGAGCCGATCACGCGTCGCGACCGCCGCGAGGCGGCGCCGCCGGAGCAGGAGCCCACCGGCGTCCTGGCTGAGCTGGGGATCGACGACGCCGAACGGAGCGACGCCTGATGCGCGCCCTGACCGCTCTCGTCGGCTCCCTGCTCGAGGCCTGGCAAGAGGTCCGGGTTCACCGCACCCGGGTCCTCCTCTCGCTCGTGGGGGTCGCCGTCGCCGTGTGCTCCCTCACCACGGTGGTCGCGCTCGGCGCCATCGTGCAGCAGGCCAATCAGGAACTCAGCGAGCGTTCGTCCGGCCGACCCGCGACTCTGCTCGTCTCGGCCCACCGCACCGACGGCGGGACCCTCGATGCGAAGACGGTGGATGCCGCCTGGGCCGATGTCCTCGACAGGTACCAGGTGTCTTTCGCCACCCGCGTGCAGAACGTGTCGCAGCTGGTGCCGTTCCCCGACGGGGCCGTGCAGGTCATGACGCAGGCGGTCGACCAGCCCTACGGCGAGATGCACCGGGTGCAGATGGCCGAGGGCGGGTGGTTCACCCCTCTCGATGCCCAGCAGCTCGCCCCGCGCCTCATCGTCAACAGCGTGTTCTGGGACCGGATGGGGAATCCGCCCCTCTCGAGCAACCCGGTGGTGGCGCTCGGCGGACAGGGCGTGCCGAACGCGGCGTCGGGGATCCCCGCGGGAGGCACGACAGCCGTCGTCGTGGGCGTGGTTCCCGCGTCGACGTGGGAGACCCAGCCGACGATGTTCATGCTCGCGGATCACCTCACCGCGTTGCAGGACGCCGCCACCGGCGAGCGCGGCGCGGGAGCCGCGGCCACCGATCCGTATGGGCAGGGGGCGCCTCAGACGCAGTACGAGATGTGGGTGCCGCCCGAGATCTCCGACGCGCTGACGGCGGTCGTCAAACGCGACCTCGCGGCGGCCCTGGGCGACAACGTGTCCGTCGATGTCGCGCGCAACGACTGGGCGACGTACGGGAACGATCCGTTCCTCGTGACGAAGCTGGTCGTCACCGGCATCGCCGTGCTGGTGCTGCTGCTCGGCGCCCTGGGGTTGGTCAACATCGCTCTGGTCACCGTGAAGCAGCGCGTGCGCGAGATCGGCATCCGTCGCAGTTTCGGCGCCACGGCGGGCCGGGTGTTCTTCGCCGTGATGATGGAGAGCGTGGTGGCGACGGTCGTGGCCGGAGCGGTCGGGGTGATCGTCTCGATCCTCGTCGTGCAGTCCCCCGCGATGCGCGAGGTCATCGGGCAGGGCATGGTGAGCGACTTTCCCCCGTTCCCCGTCGACGCGGCGATCACCGGCCTCGTGGCGGCGACCGCGGTCGGAGCGATAGCGGGGCTTCTTCCCGCCCTCGTCGCCGTGCGGGTGAAGGTCATCGACGCCATCCGGTACTGAGAACGAAGAGTTCCGCGGCGGGGCTGGGAATGCCCCGGCGACCGCCGATAGGTTCGGGACGTGACCGACATTCCCCGTGACGCCCCCACGCCGTCCGCTCTGCCCGAGGCGGTCGCACCGCCCGCCTCGAGCGACTCGCTTCCGGCGATGCAGCTGGCGGGCCTGGCGAAGCACTTCGGCCAGAAGGTCGCTGTCGCCGGTCTCGACCTCGTCGTCCCCACCGGATCGTTCTACGGCCTGGTCGGCCCCAACGGCGCCGGAAAGACCACGACGCTGTCGATGGCGACCGGACTTCTGAGACCGGATGCCGGCACGGTCGGCATCCACGGAGTCGATGTCTGGACCCACCCGGTCGAGGCGAAGAAGCTCATCGGCAACCTCGCCGACGGCGTGCGTCTGTTCGACCGGCTCACCGGCGAACAGCTCGTCACCTACACCGGCATGATGTTCGGCCTCACGCGTGACGAGGTCGGCGCCCGCACGGCCGACCTGCTGCAGATCATGGACCTCACCGAGGCCGCAGGCACCCCCGTCGTCGACTACTCCGCGGGCATGACCAAGAAGGTCGCCCTCGCCTGCGCCCTCGTGCACGCCCCACGTCTGCTCGTCCTCGACGAGCCCTTCGAGTCCGTCGACCCGGTGTCGGCCGCCAACATCGAAGACATCCTGCGCGGCTACACCGCCTCGGGCGGAACGGTCATCGTCTCGAGCCACTCGATGGACCTCGTGCAGCGCATGTGCGACCACGTCGCCATCATCGCGCAGGGCCGATTGCTGGCATCCGGGACCGTCGACGAGGTCCGAGGTGGACAGACCCTGCAGGACCGCTTCGTCGAGCTGGTCGGCGGACGCCACCACGCGGAGGGGCCGCAGTGGTTGCGACAGTCCTGAGGATCCGGTTCCGCGTCCTGGGCAACACCCTGATGCGGAGCCCAATGCAGATGGTCGGCTTCATCTTCGGGGTGATCGGCGCGCTGTGGATGCTGCTGCTCGCGGGCGTCGGGCTTTTCTTCGTCGGCACGCTCGACCTCGACATCGCGCGGTCCGTGATCACCGCCGCGGGGGCGCTGCTGACCCTCGGGTGGGTCGTGGGCCCGATCTTCGCCGCGGGGCTCGATACGACCCTCGACCCCGCCAAGCTCGCGCCCTTCCCGATGACGACGCGGCAGATGATGGTCGCGATCACCGCCGGAGGGCTCACGGGGGTGCCGGGCATCACGACCGCGGTCGGTTCGCTCGCCGTGTTCCTCGTGTGGGCGCGGTACCCGGTCGCGGCCGTCGCCGCGCTCGTGTGCGTGCCGCTCGGCGTCGTGATCTGCGTCGTCGCCTCGCGCGCGGTGGCCGCCCTCGCCGCAGGCATCGGCGGAGGCCGCCGCACCCGCGAGATCATCGGCCTCGTCGGCTTCGTCCTCGTCATCTTCGCGAGCCCGATCTTCATCGGCATCACCGGCGCTCTGGTCTCGGCGAGCGAGCAGGGGGTTCAGCTGCAGGCCCTCGTCACGGGTCTGTCGTGGACGCCGATCGCCGCCGCGTGGGCCGTGCCCGGAGACCTCGCCGCGGGCGCCTGGATCACGGGGGTGCTGAAGCTCGTGATCGCCGTCGTCACCCTCGCGGTGCTGTGGTGGCTCTGGCAGCGGAGCCTGTCGGCATCCGTCGTCGGTCCTCCCGCCCGCGCGACCACGCGTCGCCGTTCCGGGGCGCTCGGGTGGTTCGGCGTCATGCCGTCGAACCCGGTCGGCGCGACCTGGGCGCGATCGCTCACCTCGTGGACGCGCGACTTCCGCTATCTGCGGCAGCTGCTGCTGATCCCCTTCGCTCCCGTCCTCGTGCTGGTCTATTCGCGCGGCGACCTCGACGGGCCGTTCTTCGCGGCCTCGGGACTTCTGGTGGGCTTCTTCGCCGGCATCCTGGCGTACACCGATGTCTCGTACGACGGCACCGCCTTCGCCACGGTGCTGCAGACCGGCATCCGGGGGCGTGCCGATCGCCTCGGCCGCATGCTGGGCTCGGCGACCGTGAGCGTGCCGCTCGTGCTGCTCGCCGACGTGGTGACACTGGCGATCGCCGACAAATGGCAGCTCCTTCCCGCCGTCGTCGGCGGCTCGATGGGACTCACGCTCGTGGGGCTCGGCGTGAGCGCCGTCAGTTCGGCGCTGCTCGTCGTACCCACACCCGCCCCGGGCGACTCGCCCTTCAAGCGGGTGCCCGGCTCGACGTTCACGATGTTCCTGGCGTTCTTCCTCTGCTGGGCCCTCGTCGCCGTGCTGGCACTGCCCGCTGTCGTCCCTGCCGTGATGGCGATCTTCTTCGGGGTGACGGGCGCCGGCTGGGTCTCCCTCGCGATCGGACTCGTCTGGGGCGTCATCGTCTTCGCCGGCGGCGTACTCATGGGCGGCGCGCGCTTCGACGCGAGCGCGCCGAGGCTGCTCGCGCAGCTGCGGACGTTCAAGGGCGCCTGAGACCGGATGCCGCGTGCCGGTCCCGGCGTCGGCTCAGTCGTCGGAGGGGTCGTCGAAGACGAAGCCCGGGACCGCCGCAGGATCGAGCACCAACACCTGGCCGGGTTGGATGGCGGTGCTGCCGGGGATGCCGTTCAGCGTGGTGAGCGAGAGACCGTTCCCGATGGAGAACCGGTCGCCGGTCGCCTCGGGGCTATCGCCCGGGGCAACCGTGTGGGTGGCGATGCGTCCATCCTCCGAGGAGATGGGGCCCCGCCGCGAACTCGCGGACGCCCGTGTCAACGAGCAGCGCATGCTGGCGTTCATCGCCGAGCATCTTGGCGACCTCAGGAAGCCTGAGCGTCGAATCGAGAAGCTCTCTTTGCGCAGTCACACAATCACGAAGCGGCGCAGCCCCTGACGGGGATGCGCCGCTTCAAGTGGCTCCTACAAATTCATCTGTTCTCAAGATGATTGATTCGGTGGACCTGAGGGGATTCGAACCCCTGACCTCCTCGATGCGAACGAGGCGCGCTACCAACTGCGCCACAGGCCCGGAAACCTCGACAACACTATCACGTCGCACGCGCCCACCTTGACGCGGGGTGGGCACCTGGCATCCGTCGTATACCGCGAGACGTATGCCGACGGATTGCCGCCAGCGCCGGAGAGCACGAGCCCCAGGCACGGGGCCCACAGGGGTCGCAGCGAGGTGTTTACTCCCCCGACGCGCGACGCGCCAGAAGCCGCTGCACGTGATCCTGGATCTCGGAGTCGTCCACGTACCCCATCGCGGCATACGGCGACGGAGCGGGGGCGACAGCGGCCGGACGAGCCGTCTCGATGGGGGTGGGCGCCTGCTCGGCGGCGAGCTCGCGAGCGGCCTCTTCGCGAGCGGCGGCACGCAGCGCCTCGCGAGCGAGCTGCTCGTCGACGACGGCTGCTGCGCGAGAGCCGGCCGATGCCACCAGGGGGCGCGGCAGCTCGCGCGGAGTCCAGGTCGGACGCGGCTCGGGCACGAGAGCCACATCCTGCACCTCGACGGCGACGGTGCGCTTCACCGCGGTCGCGACCACCGCCGGCGAAGCCGTGCGCGCCGCGACCACCGAGATACGGCGGAGAACGATGAGGGATGCCAGAACCACAGCAACCCCGGCGAGGAGAAGCGCGGGTGCTCCCCCGGCGATGACCGGACCGAGACCGACCAGGGCAGCAGCGAGACCGACCAGGCCCACCGTGGTGACGCCGAGACGGAAACGACGACGGGCACGCGCGCGACGTGCCTCGGGTCGGGCCACGGCTGCGGCACGCTCCGCATGCGCGCGCTCGACGGCGGCGGCACGCTCGGCGCGGGTCTTCTCCAGCGCGGCGGCACGCTCGGCCCGAGCGACCTCGACGGCGGCGGCACGCTCCGCACGAGCAAGATCGACCGCGGCGGCGCGCTGTTCCTTCACGACGTCGCGATCGCGGGCGCTCTCGACGCGAGCGACCTCGAGCCGTGCCTTCGCCGCGGCCAATTCGATCTGTGCCTTCTGGGCCTGGATCTGGCGGGCGAGCTTCTGCTGCTGGTGAGCGGTACGTGCCGTCAGCTCGAGCCGTACCTCGCGCGGCGTCTCGGCCGTCTCGGCGAGCACGCGGAGGGCCTGGTTGAGGCGCACGGCGTTGCGTTCGGCGGAGGTGAAGCGATGACGGCTCTGCCACGACGGAAGCAGGTACACGAGCCAGAGCGCGACCGCGACGAAGAAGATCACGCCGCCGCTGAGAACCTGCCCACCCATGCCATAAAGGTAGGTCACCGAGAGATCACACCTCGGCATCCCCCGGCGTGTCGTGGCGAGACTCTCACCGATGGAGCGAGAAAGGCCGTAGCCGGGTCGCTCAGAGCCGGTCGGCCGGCGGAACGCGGGCCGCGTCGGGCGGCACCTGTCCTCGCACGAACCGGTCGAGCACCCCGTACGGAACCTCTTCGCGCACCAGAGCGAAGGCGTAGTGGTCACGCCAATCGCCGTCGATGTGGATGTACTTGCGCCGCAGGCCCTCGTACCGGAAGCCGAGCTTCTCGACGACGCGCAGACTGGCGTGGTTCTCGGGGCGGATGCAGATCTCGACGCGATGCAGGTTCAGCTCGGTGAAACACACGTCGGTCGCCATCGCCACGCCGATCGTCGTGATGTTGCGACCGGCGAACTCCTCTGCCACCCAGTACCCGATCGTCGCCGAGGCGAGCGACCCGCGCGAGACACCCCACACGTTCAGCTGCCCGGCGACGTCGTCGTCCCACGCCATCACGAAGGGGACGCCGACGCCGTCACGGTACTGCTGCAGAAGACGACGGATGCCGAGGCGCATGTCGAACGACACGGGGCCGTCGGGACTGGTGGCCTCCCACCGCTTCAGCCACGAGCGGTTGTCGATCAGCTGCTGCTGAAGGACTCGCGCGTCGCGGTTGCGGATGAGACGGATCGACACGTCGCCGTGCCGCCGAGGGACGGACAGATCCATGGCATCCTGCCGGGTCAGAGACCCTGCGCGAACTCCTTGAACCAGGGGCGGAGGGCGGGGCCGAGGTCGTCGCGGTCGGCCGCGAGCTGCACGATCGCCTTGATGTAATCGACGCGGTCACCGGTGTCGTAACGGCGGCCGCGGAACACGACGCCGTAGACGCCGCCGCCGTCGCCACCACCGGTCGCGAGCTCTTCGAGGGCATCGGTCAGCTGGATCTCGCCGCCCTTGCCGGGCTCGGTGCGCTCGAGGATGTCGAACACGTCGGGACCGAGCACGTAGCGACCGATGATCGCGAGGTTCGAGGGTGCGTCTTCGGCCTTGGGCTTCTCGACGAGCTGGGTGACCTTGACGACGTCTTCTTCGTCGGTCGCCTCGACAGCGGCCACACCGTAGAGGTGGATGTGCGCGGGGTCGACCTCCATGAGCGCGATGACGGTGGCACCGCCGCGCTTGTCGTACTCCTCCATCATCTTGGTGAGCAGCGGGTCGCGCTCGTCGATAAGGTCATCGCCGAGAAGGACGGCGAAGGGGTGATCGCCCACGTGGCTGCGGGCGCGCAGCACCGCGTGACCGAGGCCCTTGGGCTCACCCTGACGGACCATGTGGATGTCGGCGAGGTCGGACGAGTGCTCGACCTTGGCGAGCTTGTCGTCGTCGCCCTTCTCGCGCAGCTTCGCTTCGAGCTCGGGCATGGAGTCGAAGTGGTTCGCGATGTTGTTCTTGTTGCGGCCGATGATGATCAGCACGTCTTGGATACCGGCACCGGTCGCCTCTTCGACGACGTACTGGATGGCCGGCTTGTCGACGACGGGCAGCATCTCTTTGGGCATCGCCTTCGTGGCGGGCAGGAAGCGCGTACCGAGTCCGGCGGCCGGGATGACGGCCTTGAAGGGCTTGTGAGGCATGGGCATACCCTAGCGGGGTCCCGCGCCACCGGCGGCAACGCGCCCGCCCCTAGACTTATCGCATGCCGGATCGTATCGAGCAGGCCAAGCGCGCACTCCGCGCCGATCTGCGCGAACGCCGCCACACCATCTCCGCGCATGCCCGCGAGGTGGCCGAGGCCGGCGTCACAGAGCAACTCGACGCCCTCGTCGCGCGTCTCGGAGCCCGCAGCATCTCGTGTTTCCTGTCGACACCCACCGAACCCGGCACCCACGCCTTCGTGCGCGCGGCCGTGGATCGCGGCATCCGGGTGCTTCTTCCGATCACCCGCGAGGACGGCCTGCTCGACTGGAGCGTCGCCACGGCCGACACCGAGATCACCGAGGGGCTGTTCGGTGTTCCCGAGCCGGTCGGCGATGTGCTGGGGCCCATCGCGGTCAACGACGTCGACCTGCTGATCATCCCCGCGGCCGCCGTCGATCATCACGGCATGCGCCTCGGATGGGGCCGCGGCTACTTCGACAAGACCCTCGGCTCGATGGAGAAGTGCCCGCCCGTCTACGCGGTCATCTTCGACACCGAGCTCATCGACGACGTGCCGCGCGACGTGCACGACCAGCCCGTCACGGGCGTGGTCACCCCCACGCGCACCCTGCCGCTCGCCGCCCACACCTCCTGAACACCCGAAGGACGCTCATGCCCACCTATTCCTATGCCTGCAAGCAGTGCGGCCATCGTTTCGACGCCCAGCAGTCGTTTTCGGATGCCGCTCTCACCGAGTGCCCCGAATGCGGCGGCGAGGTGCGCAAGCAGTACGGGTCGATCGGTGTGACCTTCAACGGGTCGGGCTTCTACCGCACCGATTCGCGCAGCTCGTCCTCGGGCGCAAGCGGTGGCGGCTCGTCCACTTCTTCGACATCATCGAAGTCGGAATCGACGTCGTCCGCCTCGCCCTCGGCCTCTTGAGCCCGAGTCGGCGCGGCCTGAGAGGAACCAGCGCATGATCAAGGGATTCAAGGAGTTCATTCTCCGCGGGAATGTCATCGACCTCGCCGTCGCGGTGGTCATCGGAGCCGCGTTCACCGCGGTCGTGAATGCCATCGTCGCCGCGGTGATCACGCCGCTGATCTCGGTGTTCTACAAGCCCGCCGAGAACGGCGAGATCGGGCCCACGATCACCGGCATCTACGGCCAGGAAGTGGTCTTCCCCCTGCCCACCCTGTTGTCGGCGATCATCAGCTTCTTCGCCGTCGCGCTCGTGGTGTACCTCGTGTTCGTCTACCCCATGAACCGGTGGAAGGCCATCGCCGCCGCTCGCGCGGGAGTGAACGAGCCCGCCTCGGACGAACCCAAGCTGCCGACCGAGCAGGAACTGCTCGTGCAGATCCGCGACCTGCTGGAGCGACAGAACAAGCTCTGAGCCGACCGACGGATCACGCGAAACGGCGCCCGCGCCGGGACCACGTCCCGGACCGGGCGCCGTTTCGCGTACGTCCTGCGGGTCAGTAGTGCGGGGGGACGTCGCGCATCATGCGCTCGTCGTTGGGCCCGGATGCCGTGGGCCGAGCGCCCGTGCCACGCGCCGGGTCGTCCGCGGGCGCGGGCTCCGCGGTCGTGCCCGGGGCGGCGAGCAGACGCGCGCGCCGCGCGCCGCGAACGCGGACGACCGGCTGCCGCTCCGTACGCGAATCGGGAGCGCCCGCGGCGTCTGACCCGGTGCTCTCGGGCGTCTCGCTCATCGGCTTCTCAGTCGGGGAGGTCGAGCGACTCGGTGGTCGCGTCGGGAGCGGCCGCGTCGTCGGGCGCGATGCCGAGCAGCTCCCCGATCCGCGAGGCCACGCCCGCAGGGTCGCTGTAGAGATCGAAAGCGTGCACCCGCACGTAGTGCCACCCGAGACGGCGGAGGATCTGCGGGCGGAGGCGAAGCGTCTCGCGGAGCGATTCGCCGATGGTCTCGGGGTCGCTCTCGGCGACGACGGCCTTGCCCCGGTATCGGGCGACGATGGGGAGCAGACCGCGGTAGTCGACGTCGACCTCGACGCCGAGGCGTCGGAGCTCGCGCGCCAGGGCGCGGGTCAGCGGGTCCGCGAGGTCTTCGAGCCGCATCTCGCGGCTCCGCGACGCCACGTTGCCGAGGATTCCCATCAGGGTGGCGGCACCGTGCTCGAGACGACCGTCGTCGAACGCCGAGGGACGAATGGACGACACGATCACCATCGAGCGCCGCGCGCGCGTCATACCGACGGTGAGCAGCCGCTCGCCGTCGGGCGTCGACAGGTCGCCGAAGTCGCTCAGGACACGACCGTGACGCGTGAGACCGAAGCCGAGCGAGAACACCACGCGGTCCCGGCTCTCGGCCACCGACTCTTCGAGGGTCAGGACGGCGAAGGGCTCCGCGGCATCCCGGGAGATGAACTCCGCGACGTCGGACCGGCCGGCCAGTGCCGCCACGACCGAGGCGCGCACGCGCTCGGCATGCTTGCGGCTCGCGGTGACGACCATGAGCGACTCGGAGGCGCGGTTGACGGCGTGCTCGACCACGAGGGTGACCACGCGGGCGACCTCGGCATCGGGGCTCTCGACGGCGCCGCTGACGGGGTCGGGGGCGCCGACACCGCCCTCGACGTAGTCGACGCTGAGGCTGCCGCGACCGAGGTACGAGCCTGCCCACGGGAGCGAGACGATCTCGCCTCCGTAGAAGGCATCGTTGACCAGCTGCGAGAGGTCCTCGCCGCCCGCGCGGTAGCTGCGCGTGAGGGTCTCGACGGGCAGGAGCTCCGCGATGCGCTCGAAGACCGAGGTGCCGTCGAAGGGCACTTCGTCGGCCTCGTCGGGCGCGCCGATGATCGAGGCACTGACCCGGAAGGGGGTGGGTTTCTGCACCACGGGGTCGCCGAACAGCACGACCTGGCGAGCGCGGCGCAGCGCCGGGGCCGCCTCCGCGAGGCACAGGGCCGCGGCATCCGCGATGATCACGACGTCGAAGGCGAGGTCGGTCGGAACGTCGGGGACCTCGTACGGCGACGCGAGCCACACCGGCGCGAGCGTGCGCAGCAGGGTGGGCGCGGCATCCGACATCTCCTGCGCCGTGTGCAGGCCGTCTTTCAGAACGCGTTTGAGGGCGGCCGCTTCGTCGGCGTGGTCGACGATGCCGATACGCCACTGCGTCGCGAGCTGCGCGGCCAGGAGCGGCCCCGCGGCGGCGGCGTGCGCCTCGTCGACGAGCCGGAAGTCGCGCTCGAGACGGTCGACGACGCTCGTGTTGGCCCCGAGCAGGGCACGATCGGTGCGAAGCAGGTGCTCGAGGGCCGACTGCCACCAGGCGAACTCGAGCTCGGCGCCGACGCGCTCTTCGGGGACGTGGCGCACCGAGAGCTCGACGAGCAGCTGCTCGAGGCCCAGACGGGCGAGCTCGGAGCGCAGCTGGGCGCGCTCGACGAGGTTGTCGAAGAAGGTGGATTCTGCCGCGAGGCCCGCGAGCGTGCGCACCAGACGCTGCACGGGGAGGGTGGCCAGGCGTTCCGAGCCCTGGCGGCCGAGGATCCGGTCGAGTTCGCCGAGCAGGGCATCGGTGCGCTGCCACGCGACGTTCACATCGGCGAGGCCGAGAGGTACCTCGGGGGTCACGCCAGCGTCGACCACGCGTTGCCACTCGGTGCGCTGCTGCTGGATGCGCACGAGCGCCTCGTACATGTCGGGCACGTGGACGCCCGGGCGCACGTACTCCTTCGACAGACGCTTGAGTCGGCGACGGTTCGGACCGCTCATCGCGGACGCGTCGCGGCGCGGCGAGTGCGCGTCGATCAGCTCGCCGAGGGGGCGCTCGAAGACACTCGGGCTGAAGCGGTCGAGGGACTCGCGGATGCCCTGCAGAAGCTTCAGATACGACCCGAGCTCCGACACCGTCTGGAACGGTCGCATGCGCGTCTGCGCGATGAGCTCGTAGCCGCGCTCGAGCAGGCGCGGCACATCGCTGGTGTGGAGCTTGCCGGCGAGGTCGTGCGCCGCGCGGGCGTCTTCGGTGCGCGAGAAGCTGACGCCGTACCAGGGCGAATCGTCGGGGCCGAAGCGGAACTCGCCGAGGCGTGCCGCCATCGCGAGGGCCCGGGCCGCGGCATCCCGTCGCCCGGCCAGACGCTCGAGGGTCGCCAGATCGAAACGGGCCTCGGTCGAGGGAGCCGGAGAGGTGGATGCCAACGAAGTGAGCGCGCGGAGGATGTCGAGCGCCGAGACGCCCAGGGCCAGATGCGGCTCGGTCACGGCGGAGCGATAGTCGCGCAGGACCGTACGTAGGCGCACGAGCGCGTCGTCGATCTCGGCGACCTTGGGCTGCTCGGCCTTCTCATTGCGGCCGATCGCGCGAATGAGGTCGCGGCGGACGTGGTTCGGCGAGACGGCCAGCCCGGTGAGACCGACCCCGGCGAGACGGTGACGGATGCCGTCGAGCGTCGACCGACGAGCACTCACGACCAGCACGCGCTTGTTGTCGTGGACGAGCTGACCGATCGCGTTGATGACCGTCTGCGTGCCACCGGTTCCCGGGAGCGTGTGCACGGCGACCGAGTGACCGGCGGCGATGCGCGCGAGGACCCGCTCCTGCTCGGCATCCGCATCGAGCAGGAGGGTGTCGGCGGCGGGGGTGCGCTCGTCGGGGCTGACCACCTGCGGGTCGTCGCGGCGGACCGTGATGCGCGCGCGATCGTCGGGGTGGCCGGCGAGCGCGTTCAGCAGCGTGTGATCGAGGTCGTGGGTGTCGCGGGCCATGCCCGAGCCGACGTCGGCGAACGACGAGATCACCAGGCGCGGGTGCACGACGAACGTCGGCACGTGCGAGGTGAGGCGACGGATGTGGTCGATGACCGGCTGCGGTTTGAACACGCCCTGGTCGTAGGCGAGGCCCGCGAGGGCGGCGGAGTCGATCTGGATGCCGAGGTGGGTGCGGAACGCGCGGGCGAGCTCGGGGTTCATCACGAACGCGCCGTGCAGCTTCAGCTCGAAGTCGCCGTGGTGGCGGCGGATCGCCAGCGGGCGGAGGAGCACCGGGGCGGACCACTCCACTCCCCCGATCTTCCACGCCGAAAGACCCACGGCGAGGTGCACGGGCTCGAGGCCGCGTGCGGTGCGGAGCTCGACGTTCTTGGCCGTGATGCGCTCGGCGGCCATGCGCGCGGTGCGCAGAGCCACCTCGTCGCGGAAGAGATTGGAGAGCATGGTCGCGCGGCCCGTGATGAACTGCGGGAGGGAACCGGGGTGGGCCTTGGTGATGTCGATGCCCGCGTCGCGCGCATCGTCGAAACGCAACAGGGTCGAGCGCCCGCCCAGGGCCGCCGCCTCGGCGCGGATGCGATCGCGTTCGGGGTCGGCCACGTGGCGAACCACGATGCCGGGTTCCGACAATCGCAGCTCGCCGGGATCGACGGACGACACCGTCTCGTCTCCGTCAGCGCCCATCACGGCACCGTCCTCAGCTCGCCACACACCTGTCAGACTAAGCCGGGCAGTGCGGGATCGTGCGCAGCGGGCCCGAGTTTCGCGGGAATCAGCGACACGCCGCGTCATCGGCTCTTCCTCCCCAGGACGAGACTTCGCGGCATCCTCCCCCTTCGCGTTCGATCCGTCAGCACGGCCGCGGCACGGTCACGAGGATGGGCGCATGAACAGAGTCACCAGCACCGCATACGACAGCCCCGTCGGGCCGATCCTGCTGACCTTCGTCGATGACGCCCTCGTTCGGCTGCACGTGTGCCACGACGGCATCGACCTCGCGCGCGCAGAGATCGCGCAGCGCCTGGGGATCGTGCCCGAGCCCGATGCCTCGGTCGGCCGGGGGCTCGTCGCGCAGCTCGACGAGTACTTCGACGGCGCGCGGCGGGCGTTCGACGTCTCCCTCGACTGGCGCTTCGTCCGCGGCTTCACCCGTGCGGCGCTCGAAGCGACCCTGCAGATCCCCTACGGGGAGGTGGCGTCGTACGGGGAGGTGTCGATGATGGCCGGAGCCCCGCGGGCGGCGCGGGCGGTGGGAACGGCCTGCGCCTCGACCCCCTTCTCGATCGTCGTGCCGGTGCACCGCGTCGTGCGGGCGGATGGCTCGATCGGCGAGTACGGCGGACACCCCGAGGTCAAGGAGTACCTGCTCTCGCTCGAGAGCGACGCGATGCTCGCCGAGACACTGCTCACCTCGACCTGAGCCCGAGTGGACGTCGGTGCCCGGGCACGACGATGCCCGGCCCCGCCGCAGCGAGACCGGGCATCGGTCGGTCAGTGGCTCGACGCCTTCTCGGCGCCGTAGCCCGTGAGGGAGCGGACGTCCATCTCCGCGGCTTTACGCGGGTCTTCCGGCGTCCGGGAGGTGACCGAACCGAGCCAGCCGAGGAAGAACCCGAGCGGGATCGACACGATTCCGGGGTTGTTCAGCGGCCAGATCGCCACGCCCGTGTCGGCGAACACGCTCGTGGGGGTTCCCCAGAACACCGGCGAGAGGAAGATCAGCACAAGAGCCGAACCGAGACCGCCGTACATGCTCCAGACCGCCCCGCGGGTGGTGAAGCGGCGCCAGAACAGCGAGAAGAGGATCGTCGGCAGGTTGGCCGACGCCGCCACGGCGAAGGCCAGGGCGACGAGGAACGCGACGTTCTGCCCCTGCACGCCGATGCCGCCGAGGATCGCGAGCACACCGATCACGATGACCGTGCGCCGCGCGACCTTGACCTCGCCGTCCGGGGGCACGTTCCCCTTCTTCACGACGTTCGCGTAGATGTCGTGAGCGAACGAGGCGGCAGCGGTGATTGTGAGACCCGCCACCACCGCGAGGATCGTCGCGAACGCCACCGCCGAGATGAAGCCGAGAAGCAGCGGTCCGCCGAGGGCCAGGGCGAGCAGCGGAGCCGCGGCGTTGACGCCGCCGGGGGCGCCGAGGATCGTCTCGGCCCCGACCATCGCGCCGGCGCCGTAGCCGAGCACCAGGGTGAGGATGTAGAACAGCCCGATCAGCCAGATGGCCCACACGACCGAGCGACGCGCCTCTTTGGCGGTCGGCACCGTGTAGAAGCGCATCAGCACGTGGGGAAGACCCGCGGTACCCAGCACGAGGGCGAGGGCGAGCGAGATGAAGTCCCACGGGTTCTTGCCGTATTGCAGGCCCGGCGCCAGGATCGCATCGCCCTTGGGAGAGGCCGCGACGGCGCTTTCGAGCAGCGTGTTCAGGTTGAAGCCGTTGATCGCGAGCACCCAGACCGTCATCACGATCGCGCCGCCGATGAGCAGGAACGCCTTGACGATCTGCACCCAGGTGGTTCCCTTCATGCCGCCGATGAGGACGTACACGATCATCAGGATGCCGACCACGGCGACGACGATCGACTGACCGACGCGCTCCGTGATGCCCAGCAACAGCGACACGAGGCCACCGGCTCCGGCCATCTGCGCGAGGAGGTAGAAGAAGCAGACCGCGAGCGTGGTGATGGCCGCGGCCATCCGGACCGGCCGCTCCTTGAGGCGGAACGACAGCACGTCGGCCATCGTGAACTTGCCGGTGTTGCGCATGAGCTCGGCGACCAGCAGAAGCGCGACCAGCCACGCGACGAGGAACCCGATCGAGTAGAGGAAGCCGTCGTAGCCGTTGATCGCGATGGCCCCGACGATCCCGAGGAACGACGCCGCCGAAAGGTAGTCACCGGCGATCGCGAAGCCGTTCTGCGGACCGGTGAACGAGCGGCCCGCCGCGTAATAGTCGGCCGCCGTCTTGCTGTTGCGACTGGCCCGGATGACGATGAACAACGTCACGGCCACGAAGGCGCCGAAGATCGAGATGTTCAGCACGGGATTGTTCTCGACGGTCTGCACGGCCGCCTCGACGCTCGCGAGGATGTCGTTCATGAACGACCCCCGTCCGCGCGCTCGAGCTCGACGCGCAGCGCCTCGGCGCGCGGGTCGAGGCGCCGGTTGGCGTAGGCCACGTAGCCCATGGTGATGGCGAACGTGGTGACGAACTGCGCGAGGCCCAGCACGAGCCCCACGGTGATGGCGCCCGACACCGGCTGCGCCATGAACTCCGGCGCGAACGAAGACAGCAGAACGTAGACGAAGTACCAGACGAGGAACGCCACCGCGAGCGGGAAGACGAAGCTGCGCTGGCGCTTCTTCAACTCCCGGAACGGGGCGGACTCCTCGACCGCGATGTAGTCGACGCCGCCCTGGTGGGCTTCGTCGATGCGACGGTCCGTCATGTGGCCTCCTTGCCTCATGAGTACGGCGCAACGCTGCGCCGAACGGCGGAAAAGTCCGGGTCGGCCGCTGCTTCCCCGGTGATAGGGTCGACGCTACGAAACGCGGCGACGAAGCCGTCACCCCCGGAAGTAGGTAGTGCGTGACTGCACCCTCCACACTTCGAGACGATGCGACGCTCGTGTCGCACGCCGTCACCGAGCTCGCCCGTCGCACGCATTTTCCCGTCGCTTTCGGCGGCCTGGAGCACGACGGCGCCGTCCACGTCACCACCATCGTCGGCGCGCGCACGCGCAGCATCGAAGGGCTCGTCGTGCACGCATCGCGCGGACTCGGCGGTCGCGCGCTCGTCGAACGACGCCCGCGCATGACCCTCGACTACCGCACGTCGCGCTCCATCACCCATGATTACGACCGCGCCATCCTGGGCGAGGGGATCGCGACCCTGTTCGCGGTTCCCGTGCTCGTCAGCGGGGCTGCGCGCGGCGTCCTCTACTGCGGGTCGTGGGCGCAATCGCCGGTCGGCGATGTCGAGGCGCGCCCCGCGTTCGATGTGGCCGGCGAGCTCGGCACCGAGCTGCGGGTGCGTGCCGAGGTCGACCGGCGCCTCGCCTCGACCCCCGGTCCCGAGGGCCGTCTCGGAGCCGGCGCCCGCGAAGAGATCCGCGAGAGCTATGCCCAGCTGCGCAGCATCGCGGCGACGGTCAACGACGACGAGGTACGGCGCCGACTCGAGGACGTCGAGGCGCGTCTCGCCGCCCTGACCGGGGACGCCGGTGAGACGGCATCCGATCCCGATATCCACCTCTCGCGGCGAGAGATCGACGTGCTCGCCTGTGCCGCGGTGGGGTCGACGAACGGCGAGATCGCCGCGTCGCTGCACCTGCGGGAGACCACCGTGAAGTCGTACCTGGCCTCGGCGATGGCGAAGCTCGACGCGTCCACCCGCCACGCCGCGGTGACCCGCGCGCGGCGCGCCGGGCTCCTCCCCTGAGAGCCGTCGAGGGGCCGGTGGGAAAACCCTGGCAATGGTCGCGTGAGCTTGAGGACGACCGGGATTCTCGGCATCGTGGCTGATTCCTGTCGTCGATCAGAGAAGGAGAGTCACCATGCTGACGCTCACCGAAGAGGCCACGACCGCCGTGAAGACCATCACCGCCCAGTTCCCGGATGCCGCCCAGGGCGGCGTCCGCATCGAAGGTGCGGGCTCTCCCGAGTCGCAGTTCGCGCTGTCGGTCGTCGACGGCCCCCAGCCGGACGACGCCGTCGTCGAGAACGCCGGAGCGCGCGTCTTCCTCGACAGCAATGCTGCGGCCGTGCTCGACGACCGCGTGCTCGACGCGCAGATCGACCCGCAGGGGTCGGTTCAGTTCGCCGTCACCAGCGCCGCCTGAGGCGCTTCATCGTGTGGACGATGCCCCGGCCTCGTGCCGGGGCATCGTCGCTTCCGGCAGCGGCCGCCGCGGAGTCGCTCCCGCCTGCGAAACGGTCTCAGCTCGACGAGGGGTCTTGCGCGGTTCACGACCTCTCCCGCGCTCACCCTCAGCCGCGGAAGACGACGATCTCGTCGTTCGTCTTGTCGTAGACGAAGTGCAAAGAGGTGCCCGCGGGCAGATCCGTCGCGCGGATCTCCGCCGAGTCCTCGCTGAGCTGGAGCATGGTGTTGGCGGGAAAGACGCCGGCTCCGCACGAGGTCAGGAAGAACCGGCCGTCGTAGGAGAAGCCGCCCCCGGAGATGTCCAGCAGATCGGGTTGCCAGACCGTCATGCACTTCGCCGCATCGTCGCCCGTGTCGAACGACGCGTACGTGGCGACGCGGAAGCCCTCGTACTCGGCATACCCCGTGGTGCCGCTGCTCACTCCCGGGGTGAGGACGCTCGGCACATCGAACGACGGGTCCGCCGCAAGACGTGCCACCTGCGTCGCCCCCGCCTGCAGCGGGTCGGTCTGGGTGCGCTGCACCACGATGAGCGCGGTCGCGGCGCATACGACGACGAGTACCGCCGCCGAGAGCAGGATGACGCTCGATCGACGCAGTCGCGGCATCCGGCGCCTCGGAGGCGCCTGCGACTCCTGCTCATCTTCGGCAGGGGCGTGCGGGGTTTCGGGCACTCGGTCAGCGGCGTCTTCGACGACGGCTTCTCGCTGCTCCAGTTCCATCAGGCGGCGCAGGGCGGCGGGGTCGGAGGAGATGTCGGCTCCGGGCGCGTAGGCCCTGCGGCGCAGCGCCGCGAGTTCGTCATCGTCGTCGATGCTCGTCATGCCCCGATTCAATCAGGGTCACCTCCGCCGTCGCGGCTTTCTCCGCCGAGGCCACGCTGATACGTCCGCCGAATCCTGGTCGGAGTGCGATTCGCGGCCGAATCCGTTCGCGCGGGGTCGTCCTCGCCTCGCTCGCCGACCGCGTGGCCGGACCGTGCCTCGTCGGCGCTCAGCCGGTCGTCTAACCCCGTCATCGACCCGTGAACTCCGGCGGACGCTTCGCCTGGAACGCGGCGAAGCCCTCGCGGTAATCCTCGGTGGCGGCGAGCGCCGCCTGGGCGCGGTTCTCGAGCGCCATCGCCTCCCACAGGCCCAGGCGCTCGTCGCGGATCGCGCCGACGATGCGCTTGCTGGCGCGGAACGCCGGCGTGGGACCGGCTGCGGCCCCGCGGGCAGCGGAGGTCGCGGCATCCTGGATCTCCCCCACCGGGAAGGCGCGAGAGAAGAGTCCGGCACGAACGGCTTCGAGCCCCGACATCAGTCGGCCCGTGTAGATGAGATCGAGGGTGACGTGGGCGCCGAGACGCTCGACGAAGAGCGCGTGACCGCCGGAGTCGAGGGTCGCGCCGAGGGCGGCGAAGGGCGAGCCGATCTTGGCGTCGTCGGCGACGTAGACCACGTCGGTGGCGATGAGCAGGCCCAGGCCCACACCCAGGCAGGCCCCGTGGGCGGCCGCGAACGTCGGCGCGGGAAAGGCCGCCATGCGCCGCAGCAGGGGCGCCAGCGTGTCATCGAGGTAGCCCGCGACGTCGTCGGTGCGCGGGTCGACCCCCGAGATGTCGCGCCCGGCGCAGAACGACGGACCCTCGCCGCGCAGCAGGAGGGCGCGGGCGCCGTCGACCTCGGCTCGGTCGTAGGCCTCGCCGAGCGCGCGCAGGTCGTCGAGGCCCAGGGCGTTACGGCGAGCAGGAGCGTTCAGGACGATCTCGGCCACACCGGCGTCGAAGCGGTAGTCGATCACCGCGCTCACCCGTCGTAGTCCACGCGGACGGCGTCGGACGTCGGGTGCGACTGGCAGGTGAGGACGTAGCCGCGCTCGATCTCATCGGGCTCGAGCGCGTAGTTCTCGGTCATCGTGACCGCACCCTCGATCACCCGCGCGCGGCAGGTGCCGCACACCCCGCCCGCGCACGCGAAGGGGACGTCGGGGCGCACGCGCAGGGCGGCGGCGAGGATCGTCTCGTTCGCCGCGACGGGGCTGTCGACGCGGGCCGACTGGCCGTCGAGGGTGAAGTCGATGGAGCGCACCGGCTCGTCGTCGCGGACCCGCACGGGGCGAGCTCCGCCGGTCTGGGCGGGGGCGTCTGCGTCTCCCGCGGTGAACAGCTCGAATCGCACGCGCTCGCGCGCGACACCGACCTCGGCGAGCGTGTCGCGGCAGAGTTCGACGAGCGCGAAGGGTCCGCACAGGAACCACTCGTCGACGGATGCCGGATCGATCAGCCGCGACAGGATAAGGCGCAGCCGCTCCTGGTCGATGCGCCCCGAGAACACGGGCGCCGCGCGCTGCTCGCGCGAGAGCACGTGATGCAGCGTGAGACGCGAGGGGTAGCGGTCTTTGAGGTCGGCGAGCTCGTCGACGAACATGACGTCGGTCGAGGACCGGTTGGCGTACACGATCGTCATGCGCGCGTCGGCGGAACGCTCGAGCACGCTGGCCGCGAGCGCCATGATCGGGGTGATTCCGGAGCCGGCGGCGATCGCGACCACGTGCCCCGTCGAGGTCGACGCCTTCGAGACGAAGGTGCCCGACGGGCTCATGACCTCGATCTCGTCGCCGGGGCGCAGGCGCTCGTGCGCCCAGGTCGAGAAGCGTCCGTCGGGGTCGCGTTTGATGCCGACGCTGACGCTCCCGTGCGCCGGCGGCCGGCAGATCGAGTACGAACGGCGCAGTTCCTCGCCGGCGACGACGGCGCGCAGTGCCACGTACTGCCCGGGGGCGTAGTCGAACGCCGCGGCGAGCTCACCGGGGACGGCGAAGGTCACCTCGATCGCCGTGGAGGTGAGGGGCCGCACGTCCGCGACACGCAAGGTGTGAAAGCGTGCGCGGGTGCGTGCGGCGGCTGGGGTCTCGGCATCCGTCATCGTCATCAGAGGGCCTTGAAGTGGTCGAAGGGTTCGAGGCAGGCTCGGCATTCCCACAGCGCTTTGCACGAGGTAGAGCCGAAGCGCGAGACTTCCCGCGTATCGAGCGAGCCGCAACGGGGGCAGGCGACGCTGAGCGTGAGCCGGATGGGTCCGGCCGGCGCGCGCCCGGTGGGCGGGGCGATGCCGTACTCGGTGAGCTTGCGCTTTCCGGCGTCGCTCATCCAGTCGGTCGTCCATGCGGGGCTGAGAGTCGTCTGCACGACAGCACGGTCGAAGCCGGCCGAGGTGAGGGCCAGCACGATGTCGTCGCGGATCGCGTCGACCGCGGGGCAGCCCGAGTAGGTCGGCGTGATCGTGACGGTGACGGTGCCGCCGTCGAGACGCACGTCGCGGAGCACACCGAGGTCGTCGATCGTCAGCACCGGCACTTCGGGATCGACGACGGCGGCGACCACCTCGCGGGCGTGCTCGAGCGTCGCGGTCACCACGTCGCTCCCGGGTGGCGGCGAGCGAGCACCTGCATCTCGGCGAGGAGCGGACCGAACACGGGATGGTGGAGGCCGCGGCGACCGCCGGCGGAGGACCCGGGAACCGTCGGCACGGCCACGTCCTCTTCCGCCAGCACGGCGGCGAGGACGTCGTCGACACGAGCGCGCAGGGTCGAGGGACGCACGGCGACGCCGTCGAGGCGGTCGTGCACGGGCTGGTCGCGGAACAGCTCGTCGAGGTACGGCCACGCGTCGTCGAGGCCGACGAGGAACCGGCGCCGAGACTCCTCGGTGCCCCCGGCCAGGCGCAGCGTCCACTGCACGGCGTGGTCGCGGTGGTAGTCGACCTCTTTCTCGGCCTTCGCCGCGACGGCGGCGAGAACGGGATCCGCGGATGCCGCGAGCTCTCGGTACAGCTCGAGAAGATAGGTGGATGCCAGCAGCTGGCGGGCGATCGTGTGCGCGAAGTCGCCGTTGGGGAGCTCGAACAGCCAGGCGCTGCGGAACTCCGACTCGTCGCGCCAATAGGCGAGATCGTCTTCGCTGCGACCGTCGTACGATCCCGCGTAGCGCAGGAGCGAACGCGCGTGACCGAGCAGGTCGAGGGCGATGTTGCCGAGGGCCACGTCTTCTTCGAGCTCGGGGGCCCGGGCGACCCACCCGCAGAGATTCTGCGCGAGGATCAGCGCGTCGTCGCCGAGGCTCAGGGCGTACTCCGCCACGTCGGGGTCGGTGGCGCGGGCCTCTCCCCCGGCGAACTCGGCGGAGAGCTCGCGGGCGTCGAGGGCGACGTCGCCGTGCGGGTCGGCATCCGTCGAAGTGCTCACAGGTGCGGCACCCCCTCGGACGCGGTGTAGTAGACCGCGTGCCGGTAGTTCTTCCCGGCCGGCGACTCGAAGAACGCGCCCTTGGCTCCGGGGTCGCTGGTGGTCACGGCATCCGAGGGCACGACCCAGACCGACACCCCCTCACCGCGACGGGTGTACAGGTCGCGGGCGTTGCGGACGGCGAGTTCTGCATCGGGTGCGTGGAGCGAGCCGACGTGCACGTGGCTGAGGCCGCGGTTCGCGCGCACGAAGACCTCCCAGAGCGGCCAGGTCTCAGCGGGGGTCCCGCCGGGGATGGCCATCAGGCGGCCGCCTTTGCGTTCTTCTTCGCCGCGTACACCGCGGCCGCCTCGCGCACCCACGCGCCCTCTTCGTGGGCATCGCGTCGGTGCTGGCGACGCATCGTGTTGAGGGGGCCGCGGCCCGCGAGCACCTCGTGGAACTCGGTCCAGTCGATCTCGCCCATGTCGTACTCGCCCGTCTCGTCGTTGAACCGCAGCTCGGGGTCGGGCAGGGTCACACCCAGCACCGCCGCCTGCGGCACCAGCATCGAGACGAACCGCTGGCGCAAGACGTCGTTGCTGAACCGCTTGATGTTCCACGCCATCGACTGCGCCGAGTTGGGCGAATCGTCGTCCGGGGGCCCGAACATCATCAGGCTCGGCCAGTACCAGCGGTCGACGGCATCCTGCGCCATCCGACGCTGCTCGTCGGTGCCCTGCATGAGGGTGAGCAGGATCTCGAACCCCTGGCGCTGGTGGAACGACTCCTCCTTGCAGATGCGCACCATGGCGCGGCCGTACGGACCGTACGAGGCGCGGCACAGGGGCACCTGGTTGCAGATCGCGGCGCCGTCGACGAGCCAGCCGATCGCTCCCATGTCCGCCCAGGTCGGGGTCGGGTAGTTGAAGATCGAGGAGTAGCGAGCCTTGCCGTCGACGAGCTGCTGCGTCATCTCGTCGCGCGTGATGCCGAGGGTCTGCGCGGCGGAGTAGAGGTAGAGGCCGTGCCCCGCCTCGTCCTGCACCTTCGCGAGCAGGATCGACTTGCGCTTGAGGCTCGGGGCGCGGGTGATCCACGCCCCCTCCGGCTGCATCCCGATGATCTCGGAGTGCGCGTGCTGCGAGATCTGCCGGATGAGCGTGCGACGGTAGCCGTCCGGCATCCAGTCCCTCGGTTCGATCCGGCCGTCGGCCTCGATGAGGGCGTCGAACATCGCCTCGCCGTCCAGAGCATCCGTGGGGGGTGCGGTCATCGTCATCGTCGACTCCTTTTACAGACCGATCGTTCAGTAAAACTGTAGCCGAGGGGGTCGCGGACCGCAACGGGCGTGACCCCGAACCCCGATCTCGGCGGCGCCATGCGCGCGCGAGCCTAGGACCGGGCGCGCGTGTTCGTCGGGCCCGCACGAGATCGACCGGGTGCGGTCCCGCACGATGCGCCACGTCTTCGGCGGTCGTCGCCCTCAGCGCAGGTCGTACACCCGCTTGTACTTCCCCTCGCTGCGCGGGAGGACACCGGGCTCCTCGACACAGACGTCGACGCTCGTGCCGATGAGAACCTTGATGCGCTGCCGCAGCACGACGCCCGCCGCCTCGCACACCTCGCGCTCCAGGGCCGGGTGCCTCTCGATGCGGACGGTCATGGCATCCATCCGCCCCTCGCGGCGCAGCTCGAGCACGAAATGCGGGGTGAGCTTCTCGATGCCGAGCACGATCTCCTCGATCTGCGTCGGGAAGAGATTCACCCCGCGCAGGATGATCATGTCGTCGTTGCGTCCGGTGATCTTCTCGATGCGGCGCATGGCCGGGAACGCGGTGCCGGGCTGCAGGCGGGTGAGATCGCGCGTGCGGTAGCGGATGACCGGGAACGCCTCCTTGGTGAGGGAGGTGAAGACCAGTTCGCCGAGACCGCCATCGGCCACGGGCTCCCCCGTATCGCCGTCGATCGTCTCGGGGAGGAAGTGGTCCTCCCAGATGTGCGGGCCGTCCTTGGTGAGCGCACTCTCGGATGCCACGCCCGGGCCCATCACCTCGCTCAGGCCGTAGATGTCGACGGCGGTGAGGTCGAGACGACGCTCGATCTCGCGGCGCATCTCGTTGGTCCACGGTTCGGCCCCGAGGACGGCGACCCGAAGCGACGTCGAGCGCGGGTCGATGCCCGCGGACTCGAGCGCGTCCGCGATGGTCAAGAGGTAACTGGGCGTGCAGAGGATGGCATCGGGTGCGAAGTCCTGGATGAGCTGCGCCTGGCGCGCCGTCTGCCCACCCGACATCGGGATGACCGTCGCGCCGAGGCGTTCGATGCCCGCGTGCGCGCCGAGGCCGCCGGTGAACAACCCGTACCCGTAGGCGTTGTGCACGCGATCGCCGGGGCGGATGCCGGCGGCAGACAGCGAGCGCGCGACGAGGTCGGCCCAGCGGTCGAGGTCGCCGCCGGTGTAGCCGACGACCGTGGGGCGCCCGGTCGTGCCCGACGAGGCGTGGATGCGGCGAACGTCCGCCATCGGCACCGCGAACATACCGAAGGGATACGTCTCGCGCAGGTCGGCCTTGGTCGTGAAGGGCAGCCGGCGGATGTCGTCGAGGCTGCGGATGTCGTCGGGGTGCACACCCGCCTCGTCGAACTTGTGCCGGTACAGGGCGACGTTCTCGTAGGCGTGGCGGGCCGTCCACTGCAGGCGCTCGAGCTGCAGCGCGCGCAGGTTCTCGAGCGTGATGCCGACCGGGTCGACGGATGCCAGAAGGCCGGGGCGCGAGGAAACGGTCATGGTCATCGGGACACCTCCGTGGTGGAGAGCGCGGCGTTGCGCTCGGGGGCGGGGTCGTGGGGTGTGCGGGGGTCGGTCGCGCGCGCAGGGTCGGGGTCGGTCGCGCGCGCACCCTCAGCGATCTGCACATCCTCAGTCGCGGTCGCGGCGTGTGGCGCTGAGCTTGCGTGAATCGCTGAGGTTGCGGTGGCGCGCGCGGGGTCGGGGTCGGTCGCGCGCGCACCCTCAGCGATCTGCACATCCTCAGTCGCGGTCGCGGCGTGTGGCGCTGAGCTTGTGTGAATCGCTGAGGCTGCGGCGGCGGGCGCGGGCGGGCGCCGATCCGTCGTGATGCTCCGGCCGCGTACCTCCGCGACCAGGTCGCCGCTCTCGTCGGTGACGCGGATGTCGTACAGGCCGGTCCGGCCGCTCCGGGCGCGTCGCGCAGCGGTCGCCGTGAGCGTCTGTCCGGACGTCGTCGACTTCAGGAACGTGATGTCCGCCCCACCGGCGACGGTGACGCGCTCGTCCTCGTTGCACGCGATCGCGAACGCCGTGTCGGCGAGGGTGAAGACGAGCCCGCCGTGGGTGATGGCGAAGCCGTTGAGCATGTCGTCGCGCACGGTCATCGACACCCGCGACTCCCCCGGCGCGTCGTGCTCGACGACCATGCCGAGCATGGCCGATGCCTGATCGCGCTGCATCATCGGCCGCAGGCTCATGCGAGCACCGCCGCGGGAGCAGGCTGCCACGTCTTCGCCACGAGCGTCAGCACGTCGTACTGCGCGACGATCTCGTCCTGCTGGTTGCGGATCACGGCGTCCCAGCGCACCTCGCCGTAGTCGTCGGTCTCTCGGGGGGTGATCTGCTTCGCCGTCAGGGCGACGCGGATGCGGTCTCCGGGTGAGACGGGGGTGACGAAGCGCAGGTTCTCGAGCCCGGAGTTGGCGAGCACCGGCCCCGGCGCCGGATCGACGAACAGTCCCGCCGCCCACGACACGAGCAGGTAGCCGTGCGCGACCCGCCCCGGGAAGAAGGGGTTGGCCGCGGCCGACTCCTCGTCCATGTGCGCGTAGAACGTGTCGCCGGTGAAGTTCGCGAAGACCTCGATGTCGTCGAGGGTGACTTCGCGCTCGACCGACTCCACGGCATCCCCGATCCGAAGGTCGGCGAGGGGTTTGCGGAAGGGGTGCGCCCCCGCGGTGTCGGTGTCGGCTCCCGGATGCCACACCCCGGTCAACGCGGTGAGCATGCGGGGCGAGCCCTGGATCGCCGTGCGCTGCATGTAGTGGAGCACCGAGCGGATGCCGCCGAGCTCCTCGCCGCCGCCGGCGCGACCGGGCCCGCCGTGGACGAGGTGCGGGACGGGTGCCCCATGCCCGGTGGAGGTGCGGGCGTCGTCGCGGTCGAGGAACAGCACGCGGCCGTTCATCGCCCCCATGCGCGTGAGCAGTTCGGTGGCGACGCCGGGGTCGTGGGTGGCGACGCTCGTGACGAGCGAGCCGCCGCCGCGACCGACGATCTCGGCCGCCTCGGCGACGTCGGCGTACTCGACGATGCTGGCGACGGGACCGAAGGCCTCGATGTCGTTGACGGCCGGTGTCGCGGCATCCGCGAAGGCGAGGAGCATGGGCTGCAGGAAGGCGCCATCGGCGGGCACCCCCGAAGGTGCCTCCGCCGAACCGACGACGAAGCGACCGCCGGCGTCTGCGAGGGCGCGAACCTGGCGCAGCACCTCGTCGCGCTGCTCGATCGAGACGACCGGGCCCATCGTCACGCCCTCGGCGCGCGGATCTCCGATGACCACGCGCTCGGCGATCCTGTCGCGCAGCGCCTGCGCCACGGCATCCGTGGTCCCCACCGGCACGATCGCGCGGCGGATCGCGGTGCACTTCTGGCCCGCCTTGGTGGTCAGTTCGACGAGCAGTTGCTTGACGTACGCGTCGAACTCGGGGGTGCCGGGCACGGCGTCGGGGCCCAGGATCGAGGCGTTGATCGAGTCGGTCTCGCTCGTGAAGCGCACACCGGGCTTGGCCTGGGCGCGCAGCCGCTCGGCGGTCGAGGCGCTGCCGGTGAAGCCGACCGTGTCGCCGAGGTCGAGCAGATCGAACAGACCCGGGACGCTGCCGCTCACCAGCTGCAGCGAGCCCTCGGGAAGCAAGCCGGTCTCGACGACGATGCGTACCCACGCCTCGGCGATGTAGGCCGTGGGGGTCGCGGGCTTGACGATCGTGGGAAGGCCGGCGAGGAAGGCGGGCGCGAACTTCTCGAGCGCGCCCCACATCGGGAAGTTGAAGGCGTTGATCTGCACCGCGACCCCCGGCAGTCGCGTGTAGACGTGCCTCCCGAGGAACGTGCCGTCCTTCGACAGGGGCTCGATCGGACCGTCGAGCACGACCCTGCCGGCGGGGAGCTCCCGCCGCGCCTTCGACGAGAAGGTGAAGAGCACCCCGATGCCGCCGTCGACGTCGCTGAGGGAGTCGCGCCGCGTCGAGCCGGAGCGCTCCGACAGGACGTAGAGCTCCTCGCGACGCTCGTTCAACGCGATGGCGAGGTTCTTCAGCACCATCGCGCGCTCGTGGAAGGTGAGGGCGCCGATGCTCTGCTGACCGGTCTCGCGGGCGTAGGCGACGGCCGCGGCGAGGTCGAGACCCGTCGTGCTGATGCGCACGATCTCGACGCCCGTCGACGCGTCGCGGACGATCGCGGCATCCGGGTCGCCTTCGGGGGCCCACCAGTGGCCGTTCACGTAGCTGGGGAGAAACGTCATCATTCGCTCCATTCGTAGAATCCGCGGCCGGTCTTTCGGCCCAGGTGCCCCTGGGCGACGAGATCGCGCAGCAAGGCGGGCGGGGTGAAGCGCGCGCCGTACGCGCGCTCGAGCTCCTCGGCGATGCCCAGGCGCACATCGAGCCCGACGACGTCGGTGGTGCGGAGGGGGCCCATCGGATGCCGGTAGCCCAGCTCCATCGCGGTATCGATGTCTCGCGCCGAGGCGACGCCCTCTTCGAGCATGCGGATGGCCTCGAGGCCCAGGGCGACCCCGAGGCGGCTCGACGCGAAGCCCGGCGCATCGCGCACGACGACAGCGGTCTTGCCGATGGCCTCCACCCATCGGGTCGCGCGCGTCACGACCTCGGGCGCGGTGTCGGCGCCCGTCACGACCTCGACCAGCGCCGATGCCGGCACGGGGTTGAAGAAGTGCAGGCCGAGGAAGCGCTGAGGGCGTCGGAGCGACGCGGCGAGCGCGCCGATCGAGATGGAGGAGGTGTTGGATGCCACGACCGCCTCGTCGCGCACAGCCTCCTCGATGCGCGCGAGGGCGTCGAGCTTGAGAGCGCGGTCCTCGGGGACGGCCTCGATCACGAGTCCCGCCTCGGCGAACGCGTCGGTGTCGGTGCCGGTCGTGAGGGTGCCGGCATCCGGAATCCGCATGCCCCTCTGGGCGGAACGCGTCAGTGCCGCCTCGACGCGTTCGCGAGCGGCGGCAGCTGCGGCGGTGTCGCGCTCGACCACGTGCACGCGGGCTCCCGCGAGCAGGAACGCGTGGGCGATGCCGGCCCCCATGCGGCCTCCGCCGAGCACGCCGACGACGGCGGGGACGGATGCCGTGTCTCGGACCGTGGTGGTGACGGGGGAGGTCATCTCTTCTTCCTCTCGAGGAACGCGGTCATGCGGGCGTGCTTGTCTGCGCTGTCGAAGAGCTCCGCCTGCAGCTCGCCGTCGATGGCGGGGTGCGCGTTGCGCGGGGCGAGCAGGGCGCGCTTGGTGAGGATCGTCGCGCGCGCGGAGTTCGCGGCGATCCGGTCGGCGACCGCGTGAGCGGAGTCGAGCAGATCCTGGGGCTCGTGGATGCTCGAGAGCAGCCCCCACGCGAGCGCTTCGTCGGCGTCGATCACGCGGGCGGTGAGCAGCAGCTCACTCGCCCGGGCGTGGCCGACGATCTCGGGCAGACGCCATGAGGCGCCCGCCGCGGCGATGATGCCGAGACCGGGTTCGGGGTTGCCGAAACGCACCCGCGGGGTTCCCAGACGGAGGTCGGCGGCGTAGGCGAGCTCCGCTCCCCCACCCAGCGCGTACCCGTCGACGGCGGCGATGACGGGCATCGGAAGGTGGCGGATGCGGTCGAACGCCGTGGCGTTGATCCCTCGGCGGGCGTCATCGCCGGTGCGGTCGCGGAGCTGGGCGATGTCAGCCCCCGCGGCGAACACGCCGCCGGCTCCGGCGAGGATGAGGGTGCGCGGGTGCTCCTCGAGCTCACCGCAGAGCGCATGCAGCTCGTCGACCATCGCCTGATCGATCGCATTGCGGCGCTCCGGTCGATCGAGCGTGGCGACGACGCGGTCGCCGCGGGCGTCGATGCGGAGCCGGGCGGGCGAGCCTGACGCATCGGCGTCGGAACCCGGCGAAGCCTCCCGCCCCCTGGCCAGGGGCGACTCAGCCATGGGCCCGCTCCAGGATCATCGCCGTGCCCTGCCCCACCCCGACGCACATCGTCGCGAGGCCGTACCGCGCGTCCTCGCGTTCCAGGCGGCCGAGCAGCGTCACGATCAACCGCGAGCCGCTCGACCCCAGGGGGTGACCCAGCGCGATCGCCCCGCCGTCGGCGTTGACGATCTCGGGGTCGAGCCCGAGTCGCCGCACGCACGCGATCGACTGCGACGCGAAGGCCTCGTTGAGTTCGACGGCTCCCAGAGCGGATGCCGACAGCCCCGCCTTGGCGAGAGCCTTCTCGGTCGCGGGCACGGGACCGAGCCCCATGACCTCGGGCGCCAGCGCGGCGGAGGCATGCGCGACGATCCGCGCGCGCGGACGCAGTCCGAACCGTTCGACGGCGGCGGCGCTGGCCACGACGATCGCGGACGCCCCGTCGTTGAGCGAGCTGGAGTTGCCCGCCGTCACGACCTCGCCGCCCTTGACGACGGGTTGGAGTCGCGCGAGCGCATCGAGCGAGGTGTCGCGACGCGGACCCTCGTCGGTGTCGATCACGCCCCGGGCGGTCTCGACGGCCACGATCTCGGCGCGGAAGCGACCGGCATCCTGAGCCTGGATCGCCCGCTGGTGGCTGCGCAGTGCGAAGGCGTCCGCGTCGGAGCGCGAGACGCCGTCGATCCGGGCGACCTCTTCGGCCGTCTCGGGCATGGTGAAGGTGGCCTTGTCGCGCGCGGCGAGGCGCGGGTTGGTGAAGCGCCAGCCGATCGACGTGTCGAAGGCCGGCCCGGGCTTCGCCCACGCCCTCTCGGGCTTCGCCTGCACCCAGGGAGCACGAGTCATGGATTCGACGCCGCCCGCGACGATCACGTCGGCATCGCCCGCGCGGATCGCCTGCGCGGCGAGCGCGATCGCGCTCATGCTGGAGGCGCAGAGGCGGTTGACGGTGAGCCCCGGGATGGAGTCGGGCAGCCCCGCGAGCAGTACGGCCATGCGGGCGACGTTGCGGTTGTCCTCACCGGCCTGATTCGCGGCGCCGAGGATAACCTCGTCGATCGCCTCGGCGGGAACGCCCGCGCGGGCCGCCGCTTCGCCGACCACGAGCGCCGCCAGGTCGTCGGGCCGAACGGATGCCAGAGCCCCGCCGTACCGCCCGACCGGGGTGCGCGCACCGCCGATGAGAAACGCGTGCGCCATCGTCATCCTCTCCCCCGCCGACCCTGGCGGGGCCCGTCCACCTCGACTGCGAAGTTTTCCGACCGATCGTTCAGTAATCATGGCAGAAGGTGTCGCCGGAGGCAACGACGCACGTTCTCACACCGCCGCGAGGGACGAGCGCTCACGCCCCGTCGGCGGCGGGGGCGGTCGACCCTTCTCGCGCGCGACGCTGTTGAGCGCGGCGCTCTTTGCGGCGCTCCACGAGCAGGTACAGCACCGGCACGAGAACGAGCGTCAGCAGCGTCGACGAGAGCAGCCCGCCGATGACCACGATCGCCAGCGCGCGCGAGACGAAGACGCCGCCACCCGTGAACCCCAGCGCCATCGGAACGAGCGCGAGCACCGTCGCGGCCGCCGTCATGAGGATCGGGCGCAGACGGAGCCGGGCGCCGTCGATCACCGCCGACAGCAGGTCGTGGCCCGCAGCACGACGGCCGTTGACGAGGTCGACGAGCACGATGGCGTTGGTGACGACGATGCCGACGAGCATGAGCATGCCGATCATGGCGGGGATCCCCAGCGGCGTGTCGGTCGCCAACATGAGGGCGATGGCGCCCGTGGCCGCGAACGGGATCGACACGAGCAGGATCAGCGACTGTGCGAGACTCCGGAAGGTTGCGGCCATGATCAGGAACACGATGGCGATGGCAGCGAGCATCGCGAGGGCGAGGTGGGTCAGCGAGGCATCCTGCTCGGTGGCGCCACCGCCCAGACTCACGGTGACGCCGTCGGGCAGCTCCACGAGACCGAGAGCGGCCTCCACGTTGAGGAGCACGCCCCCGGGGTCGCCGCCCGTCGGTGTCGCGGTGAGGGTGATCGCGCGCATCCCGTCGGTACGGGTGATCGAGGAAGGACCGGTCGAGGTCGCGACGGTGGCGATGTCTCCGACCTCGATGGGGGTCGCCCTCACGTCGGCGAGGGCCTTCTGCTGATCGGCGAGGGCGGCCGCGCGGGCCCGCTGCGCCACGGTCTCGTCGCGGGTCTCGATGAGGCCGTCGATCTGCGTGCCGAGCTGAGCGATCGATGCCCGCACCTGAGCGATGCTCTGCTGCAGCTGAGCGATCTGCTCGTGACGCTGCGCCTCGCCGAGGCTGTCGGCGAGAGCGTCGACGCTCGCCTGCGCCGCGGCCGCCTGCTGAGCGGCGGCGGCGGGATCTGGGGCCGGATCGGCCGGGGGCGTCGTCGACGCCGGCGGCGGGCTCGCGGTGAGGAGCGTGTTCAGCTGAGCGACCAGATCGGCGAGCTGCGTCTGCGCGGAGGAGCGCGCCGAACGCGTCTCGGCGAGTTGATCGCTCAGGCTCTCGTCCTGTCGCGCTTCGGCGGCGGCCTGCTCAGCGTTCTGCGCGACGACGAGCGCATCGGAGGCCCGCTTCTGCGCGGTCGCCTGCTGGAGGGCCGAGACCGGGAGCTCGAAGCCGGCGATCTGCGCCGGGGTGGCGTCGTTGGCCTGACCGCGCAGGACCACCTCGTGGCGATGTCCGTCGAGCTCGACGGTGCCGACGCTCGCTCCCCGCAGACTGTCGTGGATCGCCCGGCCCACCTCCGCCTGCGTGAAGCCGTACTGGGCGGCGCGACGCTGGTCCACGCTCACCGCGAGGATCGGCTCGTCGGCGACGGCATCGGTGCGAAGGCCCTCGAGATCGCGCAGCTCGGCGAGCGCCGCCCGCACCTGCTCGGCTCCGGCGGCGAGGGACTTCTCAGAAGCACCCGACACCGTGACGGTGAGGTCGGAGCCTCCCGTCGAAGAGGTGCCGTGCACGGCGATCTGACCGACGCCCTGGACCGACGACAGCTCCGCCCGGAGCCTCGCCACGGCGATCTGGGGGTCGGCATCGTCGTTCAGGATCACGGTGTGGGTGGCAGATTCCTCGGTCACGGTGGTGAGGGCGGTCGCGACATCGTCGTCGGCATCGAGGATCTCCTCGATCTGCGCGGCTCGCTCGCTCGCTGCGGGCAGAGACAGGCCAGGAGGCATGGTCTGCGTCACCGAGACCGTGCGCTGACCGTCGTCGTCGAAGAAGCTCTCACGCAGCGCACCCGACGCGACGACGGTGAGCACGAAGACGACGACGGCGACGGCCAGGGTGCCCGCCGGCCGGCGAAGGGCGAGATGCAGGAGCGGAACGTACGCGGCCTGGAGACGGTCGAGGGGCTCGGTCCCCTGCCCGGCGACGATGCCGGGCACACCACGACGACGGCGACGCTCGTTCTCTCGCTCGACCACCTGTCGACGGCGCTCCGCCTCACGGTCCTCCCGCTCGCGGCGACGTCGTTGAAGAGCGGCGGCCCTCTCCGGAGAGAGCGGACGGGGCGGCCTGCGCATGACCCACGACGCCAGCACCGGCACGACGGTGAGAGACACGAGCAGAGACGCGAGCAGAGCGATCGTGACGGTGACCGCGAACGGTCGGAACAGCTCACCCGTGATGCCCGGCACGAAGGCGATCGGCGCGAAGACCGCCACCGTGGTGAGCGTGGAAGCCGTGATGGCGCCGGCCACCTCACGCACCGCCTGCACGATGCCAGGGTCCGTCGATACCCCGGTTTCGCGATGCCGAGCGATGTTCTCGATCACCACGATCGAGTCGTCGACCACGCGGCCGACGGCGATGGTGAGCGCGGCAAGGGTCAGGATGCTCAACGAGAAGCCGCCGACGGCGAGACCGATCATGGCGATGAGCAGCGAGAGCGGGATCGAGATCGCGGTGATGATCGTCGCCCGCACCGACAGCAGGAACAGCAGGATCACGCCGATGGCGAAAGCCAGGCCCAGCGCTCCCTCGGTCGACAGGTCGTGGATGGACTGCTCGATGTACGGTGCCTGATCGAAGATCGTGGTGAACGCGACGTCGGAGCCGAGCGCGTCGCGCCGGTCGTCGAGAACTCGGGCGACCTCGTGCGAGACCTCCACCACCCCGGCCTGCGGCGTCTTCGTCACCGAGATCGTCACCGCGGGCACGCCGTCGACGCGCGCGAGCGAGGTCTCGGGTGCGCTCTCGAGCGCGACGTCGGCTACCTCGCCGACCGATACGGGGCCGTTCTCGCCCGGAATCATCAGTGCCGCCACCTGATCGGTGGAGGTCGGAACGCTACCGACCTCCACCGCGAGGGCGGTTTCGCCCTCACGGCTGGTTCCGGCCGCTGTCACCGAGAGCGACGCGGCCAGCACATCCTGCACCTGCGAGGCCGTGACGTCCTTGGCGGTGGCGTCGGACGGACGCATCGTCACCACGAGACGCTCTTCGTCGACGCCGGCCACCGTCACCTCGCGCACGCCGTCGACGGCCTGGAGGGCGGGCACCAGCACCCGCTGCACCTCCTCGCCCAGCAACGCTGCGTCGCCGGCCGACGTCACGGCCACCTGCACGGCGGGAAGGTCGTCGGTCGACCCGGCGTACACCTCGGTGACCACGTCCCTCGGAAGGGCGGCCTGGGCCGCACCGACAGCCGACCGCAGGTCTTGCACCACCTTCTCGGCATCCAATCCGTACGGCCACTCGACGCTCACTCTCGAGACGCCGCCACTCGTGGTCGAGGTGACCCGGTCGACGCCCGGCACGGCCTTCACCGCGTCTTCGAGGGGAACCGTCACCTCTTTTTCGGCCGAGGCCGACGAAGCTCCCGCGTAGGTCGCGACGACCGACGCGGTGGGCGGCTGAAGCGAGGGGAGCAGCTCCTGGCGGAGCCCGGACGCGGCGATCAGCCCCGCGGCGACGATGAAGATCGAGACGAGGACGACGAGGAGACGGTTGGCGAGGCTCAGCCTCGTCAGCGAAGACACGGTGGAAGTTCCTCTCAGCCGAGTTCCGGGGACTCGGTCGTGTGGTGCGGGGTGGCGGGACTGATCCGTCGGAGGAGCACGCTGGCGTTGTTGCCGCCGAATCCGAAAGCGTTGACCAGGGCGTGCTCGACCGGCCGGTCGCGGCGGAGCGCAGGTCCCTCGACGGGGAGGTGAACGCCTTCGACCTCGACGGGATCGCGCAGCCCCACGGTCGTCGGTATGCCCCCTTCCCGCACGGCGGCGACGGCCACGGCGATGCCGGGGAAGGCGGAGGCGTGCAGCAGGTGGCCGAGAGCGCCCTTGTGCGACGAGACGGCCACCGCCGGCCACCCGCGCTCCGCGACGAGTCGCGACACGGCCTCGAGCTCGGCCGCATCACCCTGCACCGTGCCGGTCGCATGCGCGTGCACGTAGTCGACTCCGCTCGCGCCGGCCTCGTCGAGCGCTCGTGCCATGCAGGCGTAGACGACATCCGGGTCGGAGGCGACCGAGGAACGCCCGCCGATCTCGGCGACCGATGCCGCGAGGGCGGCGAGGGGCGTGGCGCCACGAGCGGCCGGGGCCGCCGCGCGCTCCAGAAGAACCGCACCGGCACCCTCGCCGACCAGGATGCCGTCGCGCTCGCGATCGAAGGGACGCGAGGGCGCGGTCCCGATCGCCTTGACCACCCGCAGGCTCTCGCTCGCATAGGGGTTGCACACCGACGCCCCCGCGACGAGGACGGCGTCGTGGATGCCGGCGCGGATCAGTCTCGCGGCGAGGTGGATCGCGAACAGCGCGCTCGCGCACGCGTGCGAGACGACGAGCGGCCGTTCCCAGCGCCGCGCGTCCGCCACGACGGTGATCGGCGCGTAGAGAGCGTTCTGCTCGCCGGGCGGCGCCTCGGCCTGGGCCGCGAGCAGCAGGAGGGGCGGCGGCGAGTTCTCCGGCCACCGCGCCTCGGCGAGGGCCTCACCGATCGCCGACGCAAGCCATGATGACGGGGCGGCACCGTCGAGTACCGCGCGATCGATGGGCCGCGTCGCCGCGTCATCGCTCGCGCCGACGGCGGGCGCGCGGCCGGCGAAGAGGCCGTCTAGCAGTGCCGGTACTCCGCGGCCATAGGCCGACACCAGCCCGACACCCGTGACGACGACATCGCTCATGCTCCGCTCCCCTCGAACGAGGGGCAGTCGACATGCGCAGCCAGGAGGTCGCAGTCCTCGGGGTGCGGCCCGTGCAGCTCGTATCGCACGACGAGCGCCGACCGGCATCCCTCCAGCAGGGATGCCACGAGCCCCGCGTCGAACGCGGACGCCAGCACGAGGGAGGATCGCGGCCGCCCGTGTCCCCGGGCGGCAAGCGCCGCACGGACGGACTCGGAGGTCTCCATACCCGTCGAGTCGGTGGGACGCACGCGGGCCGTCTCGTCGTCGACCGTGACGACCAGACGCCGCGCGAAGGCCGTGGCGAACGCGCCGGCGAAGACGAGCAGGAGGTCGACGGCGTCGAAAGACTCGCCCACGACGGGGGCGAGAAGGTCGAAGGACCGCCGCACCGCGGTCTCGGGCACGCGCCGGGTGCCCTCGGGGAGCGTCTCGATCGCGAGCGGGGAACCCGAGAACGGGTGATCGGCCGCAGCGAATCGGTGGGGCAGGCCCGGCCGCGGGCTCACGCCTACCCAGGAACAGCCAGCGGTCATGATGCCTCCCCCGCCTCGGCGACCATCGGTGCGGGCCGGTCAGCGGCATCCATCGCCCGCAGTGCCCACGGCGCCGCCAGACCTCCCAGCAGGGCGATCGCCGCGAGGACGACGCACGCGATCTGCCACGAACCGACCTCGTAGGCGATCCCCGCGAGAGCCGTGCCGACCGCGCCTCCCGCGAGGGCGGCGGCCTCGTAAGCGCCCATCGCGGCCCCGAACCGCGAGCGACCGGTCGACTCGGCGACGACGGCCTGCTCGACGGGCATCACGATGGCCCAGGCCACGGCGCTCAGCACCCACAGGATCCCGATGACCGTCGGGGTGGGAGCGAACGCCAGGCCCACCGCGAAGGCGCAGCTCAGACCGGCGGCGATCAGCAGAGCCCTGCGGCGGCCGATACGGACGACGACGACGTGCAGCGGCTTCGGCAGGACCGCGAGCGCGATGGCCCCCGGGAGAAAGACCCACGCGGCCTCGATCACTCCGAGCCCGAAGTGCTTCTGCAGATGGATCAGGAGCACGATGCCGATGCCCGCCTCGGCAGCCGTCGAGCCCACGACCGCGCCGAGCAGGGGTGCGAGCCGCCGGACGAGCCCGCGGGCCGGGCCGGGAGAGCGTTCCTGACGAAACCGCTCGGCGGGCAGGAGCGCCACGAGCACCGCACCGGCCAGACAGGCGAGGGCCGACAGCAGGAACAGGCCGGTGTACCCGACGGCGCCCAGCGCCGACAGCCCCGCGACGAAGGCGATCCACGCACCGGTTTCTTCCGCCGACACCAGGCTCGCGAACGCCGTCTCGTCCGACAGGTACTGCTCGCTCACCATCGCGCGCAGCGCCACCCACAGCAGGGAACCGCCCACCCCGCTCACGACGGCCGCGGCGAACGCGACCGCGACGACGCCGTCCGTCGCGAGGGCGTACCCCGCGACCCCCAGACCGTAGATCATGGCACCGGTGGCCGCGACCATGCGCCGGTCGGCGCGATCCGCCGCCCAGCCCGCCAGCGGGCGGGCCGCGCACGACACCACCAGCTCGAGGGCCACGAGAAGACCGATGGCCGTCGCATCCAGACCGAGGGCCAAGCCCGCCCAGAGGGGAACGACGAAGTCCAGCAGGTCAGCGGGGCCCCGCGTCAACGCCGCAGCACAGCGCAGGAGCGACCACCTCGATTCCCGCGGATCACGAGCTGACATCGGCGACGGTGTCCTTTCTCGCGGCGGCCCGTCCGGCTTCCGCTTCGGCGGCGAGACGTGCGCGGTCGATCTTGCCGGTGCCGAGCCGGGGCACCTCGGCGACGAGGACCACCCGGTTGGGCCACTCGTGTTCGGGGAGCGCGGCTCTCACCCGCTCTGCCCACTCGGCCCGCGTGTGCGTGCCGGCGTCCTCGATGAACGCGGTGAGGTGAGCGCCCCGACGCTCGTCGGCCAGCGCGATCAGCGTCAACGGAACGCCCGCTCGATCGGCGCGATCTTCGAGGTGGGCGGGATAGATGGTGTGGCCCCCGCGATGCACGGCCCCCGCCCGGCCGATCACGCGCAGGGCGCCGTGGGCATCGACGGAGCCGATGTCTCCGGTGCGGTACCAGCCGTCCTCGACCTCAGCGGGCCGATCGTCGCCGATCGTCGCGGTGAACAGAGCCTTCGAACGGATCCACAGCTCGCCCGTCTCACCGGGCTCCATCGGCGCCCCATGGGGTCGGCGGACCGACAGTTCGACGCCCGGCAGAACCCGGCCCAACCCCTCGGGCCGTTCGAGCGTCGCGAGAGAGACGTTGCCCAGCTCGGTCGAGCCGTAGCCGTCGAGCAGCGACCGCCCGGTGATCCGCAGGAACCGCTCGGCGAGCGACGGCCGCAGCGGAGACCCACCGACGCACCACATGCGCACGCGCGGTGCCATCTCGACGCAGCCGCGTTCCTCCAGCAGATCGAGGATGTCGGCGATGACGGGCGGAGTGGCATCCACCACCGTCACGCCGCAGGGAAGCGCGGCCCGCAGCGTCTGGACCGGACGGCGATGATTGCCCATCACCAGGGTGCACCCCACGAGCCACCACGCGAGCACGAGCGAGAGACCGTATTGGTGGCTCAGTGGCAGCAACGGCAGCAGAACGTCGTCGGCGCGGTACCGCATGGCGTCGACGGTCGCCCGGACGTTCTCGAGCACGGAGGAACCGGAGCGCACCACACCGCGCGGTCGCCCCGACGAGCCGGAGGTCCACAGGACGATGCCGTCATCGCGGTCCTCCCACGCGGGGAAGCCCGCCGTGGTACGGCGATCGCACCCGCAGTCGAGGTGCGCCCCGACCGCGGCGACGACCAGGCCGGCACCACCGAGGTCGACGCGATCCCGCACGGGCGGCAGGCCCCGGGCCGTGATCGTGGCCGCACACCCGGTGCGCGCCGCGATCTGCTCCACGTCGTCGGCGGGAAGGCCGGGGTCGAGCAGCACGATCGAGACCCCGGCATCCATCAGGGCGAGAAGGACGAGTGCTGTCTCGGGAGTCGACTCATCGCACACGAGCACGCGGGAGAACGTCCGCAGACCCCGATCTTCGAGATGCTCGCGGATACGCTCGACCATGTCCGAGGCGCAGAACGAGCGGCCCTCCACTCGCCGGACGCGCGGGCATTTTGTCGTCGCCGCACGCTCGAGGAACCACGCCGCGCCGCCGTGGAACACGATCTCGCCGTTGCGGTGGGGCCGGGCGATGGCTTCGATCACCGTCTGTGCGACGTCGGAGGTCGTCGCGAGCCTGCCGATCTGCCTCCGCCGTTCCGCGGTGGAGCCCGGCCGCAGCCTTTCCATCAGCAACGTCGTCGCGGAATCGACCACGACATCGGCCGAGACGACCACCAGTCGTGCCCCGACGGCGGCGATGCGCTCGGTGAGCGCGAGCAGCGCATCCTGTCCCGCGCGCTTGAATGCTGCGACCGTCTCGTACTCCGGCTCCGGCGCGACCTCGCGGCTGAAGTGCGCTTGATGGCTGGTGAGGTACACGATCACACCGCCGTCGCTCATCACGGGCAGGGCGTCGCCGACCAGTTGGGCCAGAGCATCCCGGTTCAGCGCGAAGGCGTCGTGCGCGGTGCTCCCCTCCTCCAATCCCCCGGATGCCGCGAGCACGAGGACGTCGATGCGCTCGAGGCCCGAGATCAGGTGTCGCCGCGCTCGCGGATCGCGCAGGTCTCCGACGCGCACGTCGATCTCGTGCGCGCCCTCGGCGACGGCCCTGTCGGAGAGACGACGGGCACGCGCGAGCTTCTGCCGGCAACCGACGACGACCCGCTCCCCCGCGACGGCGAGTCGGCGGGCGACTTCTGCGCCGATCCCGCGCGAGCCGCCCGCGACCACGACCGTGCGCCCCGTCACGCGAGGGCCTCCGACACGGCCGCGGGCGAGATCGGAACGGTCTCGAAGCGGTCGCCGCCGTGCCTGCGGAAGGCCGAAGACGGGCCGGGCACGATGAGACTCGTCACGCCGACGGCCTCCAGGCCGTCGTACAGCGTCGTGCCCACCGTCGGGTGCGTCCACCCGTCGAGCAGGTCGGTGCGCACCTCCTCGGCCGTGTTCAGCACCGCACCGGTGACGTCGGAGACGATCGGCACGACGGGGTCGTCGAAGACCACGCCCGCGTAGGCCTCGAGCTCCACCCGCTCGCGCACGGGCATCATCCGGGGGCAGTGCTCGGCCCGATCGATCGTGTAGTAGACGATTCCGCGGCGCGCGCGCACCGCGTTGTCGAGGCGTGCGATCGCCGCGGCCGTTCCCGAGACCGCGTACACGCCCCGATCGCCCCGCACCGAGACCTCCGCCCACCCGTCGGGCTCTCCCGCCGCGCGCACGAGCGCCTCGATGTCGGCATCCGCCACCCGTGAGAAGAAGATGCACGCGAGCGGCACATCGAGACCGGCGAAGAACGCCCTCTCCGCCGCGGTGCTCCGCGACAACAAGCCGACCATCTCACCGAGTGGCAGGCAGCCCGCGGCAACGGCTCCGGCGAACGCGCCGAAGCTCTGACCGCAGATCGCTTGCGGGCGCAGGCCTCTCTCGTCGCGAGCCCACTCGGCGAGAGCGAGGTTGATCGCGAGGAAGGCGGTCTGGTTCGGCTCCCAGTCGTAGATGTCGGCGTTCGCGTAGGCCTCCTCGAGGTCGTACCCCAACGCCTCGCTGCACTCGTCGAACAGGCGCCGGGCGACCGAGAACCGGTCGAGGAAGCGACGCACGTGACGGTGACGCGCCGGCGTGAGACCGGGGAAGAGAAGAGCGTGCATCATCGGCCCTCCCCCGCTGTCGCGGGCGGTCGCGGCAGCGGAAAGTCACCGGCCAGTTCCTCGAAGCCCGGCGCGACATCGTCGAGCGAGACGGCGACGTCGAGCACGACCGCACGGCCCGTCGCGGCCCGCCCCCAGGCCCGACGCACGGCCTCGGCGAGCTCCGCGGCATCGTCGCACCCCTCGTAATCGAGCGCGTACGCGGCGCACAGGCCGCGCACGACCGTGCGGCTCCCCACGAACGAGAACGGTGCGCCGGCGCGGCGCCGGTTCGCTTCGAGCCACCCGAAACCCCCGTTGGTGAGGACCACGACGAGAACCGCGCTGTCGATCTCGGCGAGGGCCGCAAGATCGGGCCCGATCGAGCTGAAGGCGCCGTCACCGCCGATGACGACCACCGGACGCGGGTCGCCCAGGGCCACGCCGCGGACAGCGGCCATGCCGAACCCGAGCGGGGTCTGCTCGCTCGGAACGAGACACGCGGCGTCTCGACGCACGATCCAGTGCGGGAAGACGTACGACCAGATGTCCTGCAGGCCGTTCTCATGGATGCTGACCCGTGCCGTCGGCACGGCGGCGTCCACTTCGCGCAGCACGTCCTTCACTCGCGGAATCGCTCCGTGTGCCGACACCGGCGCCGGGTCATCCCCCGCCCGGAGCGCCACGTGCGCGGCGGCGACGGCGGCCGACCAGCTCGGATCAGCAGAGACGGTCGGCAGGGCGGTGCGCCAGGCGCGCACCACGTCGGCGACATCGGCCACGATTCGCTCCGTCGCCCAGGCCGGGGTGAACTCGCTCTCGTCGTCGAGCACCTGCACGATCCGGCACCCGGGGGCCAACCCGGTGTTCCAGCCGAAAGTCGCTGTCTCTTCCAACCGGGAGCCGAGCGCCACGATCACGTCGACGCTCCGCAGGATCGCGGCGGCCCCGTCCGGTGCGTAGAGACCGCTGACCCCGAGGAATGCCGGGTGCGTCTCATCGATCACTCCCCGACCGGATGCCGTGACGGTGACGGCCGCGCCGAGCCGATCGACCAGTGCGACGATGTCGTCCCCGAACCCGGTGTCGGAGCAGCCGCCCCCGACCACGACGAGGGGCCGTCTCGCGTCGCGAACGACGTCCGGCAGGGGCACGTCGGGGCTCGTCCGCCTGCGCTGCGATGGGCCTACGCGCGCCGCCGATGAGGATGGAAGACCCTCCGGAACCTCGAGGATCACCGGTCCGCGGCCCCGACCCCGGCTCAGCCGGAACGCATCGGCCAGCCCGCCGGCGACCGTGTCCTCGTCGACGCGGATCGTGCCGACGGTCAGCGCTCCCAGCGCCTCGATCGGATCCAGCTCCTGGAAGGCGCCCGTTCCGAGCCGGTCCAAGGGCACGCCCGAGCTGATGAGCACGAGCGGGTGCCGCTGAGAGCGCGCTTCGAGCAGTCCGGTGGCCGCGTGGGTGAGCGCCGGCCCCTTGCCCACGAAACAGACCGACGGCCGGCCCGAGATCCGCCCGTACCCGATGGCCTGATAGGTGGCATGTCGCTGGTCGCGAACAAGCACGACCCGGATGCCGCTGCGCTCGAGCGCTTCGAGGATCGTCATGTCGTCGCCGGGCAGCCCGAAGACCGTGTCGACGCCGTGCGCCGTGAGCCCCTCGGCGACCCGATCCCACACGCTGTCGCGCGTCATGCGCTCACATCCTCGACCCGGAGGCGCGGAAGGTAGGCGGAGAGGCCTTTCGACAACAGGATCGGTTCGGGGTGGACGATGCCGTCCACGGCGATGTAGTTCGCCATCGCGCCGCGGCCGCCCAAGGGGGCGTTCCCGTCGTCGACGGCGAGCAGCGTCTCGTCGACGGTCAGCGTGTGACGGCGCGAGAGCGCCGATACCAGCCGATTCGTGGGCCCGAACACCGTCGCGCCCATCGCACGCTCGTGGTACTTGCCGGAGTCGAGCGTCTCCACGACCACGGATTCGTCGTCGTACAGGCCGACGTTGAAGATCGGGGAGAAGAACTCGAGGATCTCCATTCGTCGCGCGTCGTCCCAGACGAGCACCGTGGGCTCGATGTGACGCGAGCCGAAGTGGATGCGGCCCCCGCGATGGATACGGCCCTGGTGGCGGTCGAGGTAGTCCGCGATGTCGCGCACGATGCCCGGATAGCAGATGTCGCCGTAGTCGCTCCGCGGGTCGTCGTAGGCGCCGTAGCGCACCTCGTCCAGGCGTCGATCCAGCGCCGCGAGCAGACCGTCGGCCGCGTCGCGCTCCACCCAGATCGCGTCGGGTCCGAGGCAGTCCTGCCCGGAGTTCAACAGGCGGATGTCGACGATGCCGCGCGCCGCGTGTTCCAGGTCGGCGGTCGCCGTGACGACGATGGGGTTGATCCCCGAGCCGAGGAAGAACATCATCTGATCGCGACGCAGGCGCGCCCGGATGCGCTCGGCGTTCTGGTAGGCGCCGGCGAAGACGACGACGGGCGCGGTGGGCACCGTGCGTTCGACGAACTGGCGCTGCGTCTCGTCGCGGATCTCGATCGCGAAACCGTGCTCGGGCGCGAGCAGCGCGTGCAGACGCGCCACGGTGTCTCGGACGTGGGATGCCGGGCGGACGAGGACGCGCGAGGCGTAGAGCGAGGGCACGAGCGCGTAGAGGACGTACGAGTAGAGCACCACGTTCGACGGCAGGAAGACGGCGATGGCCGATACCCGGGGCGGGCGATGCTCGGCGACCTCGGCACCGGCTCCTCGCAGCGCCGCGACGGCGGCATCCACCTCGTAGTCCGCCGCCTTCCTCGTACAGATGACCATCAGGATGGCCAGGACCTCCGCCCGGCGCGCCTCGATGACGTCGGCGAGCGCGGAGAGCTGTTCGGGCATGGCGAAGCGCGCCGCGGGCGAGGCGTGGGTCTTCTGCATGGTGTCCTTCGAGAAGAGAGGCGGCTATCTCGCGAGCGAGAGGCGAGCCAGACGGGAGTAGGAGCGGGAGGTACGAACGAGATGGGAGTGGGTGCCGGTGGAGATCGTGCCGTCGCGGCGCAGGTAGACCACCTGGTCGGCCCCCGCCGCCGTGTGCAGGCGGTGCGTGACGACGAGCACCGTCCGCGTGCCCGCGAGTCCGCCGATCACCGCGTTGATGCGCGCCTCGGACTCGGGATCGAGCCGCGAGGTCGGCTCGTCGATGAGGACGATCGAGCCCGGCGACAGCAGCGTTCGAGCGAGTGCGAGGCGTTGCGCCTCACCCCCTGACAGCGCGCGCCCGGTCTCGCCGAGAGGGACATGGATGCCACGGGGATCTTCGTCGACGAGGTCGTCGAGGCCCGTCGCGTTCAGCGCCCGCATGAGCTGCTCGTCGTCGGCGTGCGGCGCTCCCAGACGCAGGTTGTCCGCGAGCGAACCGTCGATGAGGGGTGCGTTCTGTTCCATGTAGGCCACGCGGCGGCTCACCTCTCGACGATCCATCTGCGCCAGGTCGGCTCCGCCGAGCAGAATGCGTCCGCTGTCGGGATCGTGCAGGCGGGCGAGGAGGTCGAGGATCGTCGACTTCCCGCTTCCCGACGGCCCGACCAGGGCGCAGATGCTGCCGGCGCGAACGGTGAGGCTGACGTCGCTGACACCGCCCGCGCCGTGCGGGTGGGCGAATCCGACCCCCTCGAGGCGGATGGGTCCAGGGGCGGACACCTCGCTCTCCCCGGCGGACCGCGCGATGCGTTCGTCGCTCTGGGGGTCCTCGACCGGAACCCGGAGGGCGGCGCTGATCCTGTCCCACGAGGCGCGCGCTCTCTGCAGCACGGGCACGGCGCGCAAGGCGTTCTCGACGGGCGAGAGCACCAGGACGACGTACATCAGGAAGGCCAGCAGCTCGGAGAACGCCATCGTCCCCTGACCGACCTGTATCGCGCCCACCGCCAGAACGGCGAGGAAAGCGCACTGCGTCGCCATCTGGCCGATCGGCGAGACGATGGCCGTGCGGTTGCCGAGGGCGACGGCAGCGTCTCTGGCGCGGACGGCGGGTTCGATCAGACGCGCCACGTACCTCTCGGTCGCCCCGGCCGTGCGGATCGTCCGCATGGCGCGCAGCGAGCTGGCCAGCTCTGATCCCATCTGCGCGGTCGCGTCCTGACTGCGGCGGCTCAGCGTCCGCACCGGCCCCGAGGCGAGGGTGACCACCGCACCCGAGACGATGATCGCCACGACCGTCACGAGGAAGAGCAGAGGGCTCAGGATGAACATGAGCGTGCATGCCCCGACGGTGAGGGCGGCCGCGGTGACGATCTCGAACACCCCGCCGACCACCATGGTGTGCACCTGGGCCGTGTCGGTCGTCAGCAGGCTGACCAGTTCGCCGTGCCGCTCCTCGGAGTAGCGCCGCACCGGCCAGCGGAGGAGCCGGTCGGCGAGCCCGCGCCGCACGTCGAACACCGCCCGCGCGCCCGCGCGTTCGAGCAGGACGGTGTGAAGGCCCGCGGCGACCGCCTCTACGGCGATGACCGCCACCAGCACGACCAGGCTGAGGACGATCGCATGGTTCGTGCGCACCGCCTCGATCACCGCCTGGGCGGCGAGCGGCTGCGCCAGAGCACATCCGACGGCCACGAACGCCGTTGCGACGATGACGACGAGACGGCCCCGGTGCGGTCGGATGAACGTGTGGAAGAAGGATGCCAAGCTCAGCCTCCCGCTCGCGGAAGATCGAGACCGGGGAACGCGGGGCGCCCGGTCGCCACCGATGAGAGCACGGCCGCGACCCCGGCGGCGCCGGTCGCGTAGTCCATCGAGACGCGAGACAGTCCGCGACCGAGCACTCCGACTCCGTCGCGGTAGGCGACGCCGTGCCAGTCGAGTGCGCGCGCGTGCATGTCGATGGGCGCTCGGGTGTCGGCCACGCCCGCGCGCTGCAGCTGATCGAGCGCGATCATCAGGCCCGCCCGACCGTCGAAGACCCCGGGCTCGATGACGATCGTGGGGCTGAGCGCGCGAACCAGACCCTCGATCTGCGAAGCGGTGAGGGCGTCACGGCCGGCGCGTGCCAGGCGGGCGCCGGCTACCGCGATACCGGCAGAACCATGTGCGAGATAGGGGTAGAGGACGCCACGTTCCTCGACGAGCAGTGCGCCGTCGGGCCCGGCAGAACACACGAGCAGGTCTCGTGCGAGGCACCGCTGCGCCTGATCGAGGTAGCGGTGGTCGCCCGTCGCCTCGGCGAGTGCGGTGAGGAACACGGCGACACCCGACCAACCGTCGACCAAGCCCGCCGCGGCGCCGGTAACCGTTCCTGCGGCGGCGACGCGCCGGTCGAGGATCCCGTCTGCGAGTCGGGCGGCGGTGTCGATCCCCTCCGCCCCCGCATCGATCAACGCGAGACCGACCCCCGCTCGGCCGCTGTAGAGCGTCGCGTCGTCGGAGGTCGAGATCCGCTCCGCTGCTTCGGCCAGGAGAGCCCGCGCCTCCTCGACGCTGCCGCGAGCGCCGAGGGCGAGCGCCATTCCGGCCTGTCCGCTCAGCAGGCCCGGATCGGCGATCCCGCGCGCACCGCTCGCGAGCCAGTCGACCCACGCCTCGGGCACGTCTTCGCCGAGCTGATGCAGGCTCCACAGGACGCCCGCCGCCCCGGCAGCGAATTGCCGGCCGTTCTCGAGGTACAGCAGCACGTCGCCGGGGAAGAGCCGATCCGCTCTGTCCGGGGTCGCAGACGCCCGGACCGCCTGCACGAGCGACGCGGGGCCGAGGGGCTCGAGCGGAACGGACGGCGCCGAAAGACCGTAGCTGCGCTCGACGAGGTCGCGCCAGTGCGAAGGCAGATCGAAGGTGTCCTGCGCCCATGCGATGTGCTGACCGGCCCGCGCAGGATCGAAAGCGAGCACGATCGCAATGGGGAGGAACAGCCAGAGCGCGAGGGCGCCCAGGGCGTAATGGTCGTCGTCGACGCCCGTCGGCTCGTCGCGGCCCCGCCTCGGCCGAGCGAACCCCGGACAGCCCAGTCCGACCGGCACGCTCGACCCGGCGGCGGCCGCCAGCTCGAAGTCGACGATGCTCAGCCGTCCGTGCGCGTCGACCAGCACGTTCCCGGGGTGCAGGTCGCCGTGGGCCCAGCCGCTCGCATGAAGAGCACCGACGCAGGCCGTCAGCGAGCGCAGGATTCCGAGCGCCCGCTCCCGGTAGACCGCCACGGCCGCACCGTCCGCCGGAAATCCCGCGCGCACGCCGGGGTGATGAACGGCCACCCAGTGCTGCAACGTATCGGCGTCGGAGTACGCCGACACCAGGAAGACGTGCCCACCCAGCTGGAACCGGTCGATCAGCGCGGGCACGCCGTGGAGCCCGTCCAGCGCGGTGTGCGCCTGATACTCCCGTTCCAGTCGCTCCACGGCATCCGTTCCGAATCCGTCGAGGCCCGCGTGCGGTCGCGCCTCTTTCAGCACGACCGGCAGACCATCCGAGCGCCGGCGGCCCCGGTACACCCCGCCCGCGTTCGAGAAGTGCAGGGCCTCATCGAAGGTGTACTCGCACTCCGCGAGCTCCGCCCTGCCCTCCTCCGCGAGGCGGAGACGACCGGGCACGTCGACCCACTCCGGGATGACCACGTACGGTCTCCGCTGGTCGGGCACGAGCGAGCCGTCGGGCGCCTCGATGGCATGCACGCGGTGCCCCTCCTCGTCGTCGCACCAGCGTTCGACGAAGCCGCCGTATCGCACGTGCAGAGGCCCCTCCTGCCAGCGGAGGTCGCTCAGAATGGTCGGTCCCGCCAGGCCGCCGATCCGCTCCTGGAGGGCGTCCAGAGCAGCGAAGAGCTCGCCCTCGTCGCGGGGGTAGATGGTGACGAACTTGCCGCTCGCGCTGCGCGAGGCGTACTTCGCCCCGCAGACCAGCAGCACCAGCTCCGAGCGCAGGTATTTGAAAGCGACCCCGCGTGGGACGCAGTGCTCGACCACGGCATCGAGAACGGCTCGCGCCGTGCGGGGAATCGCCGCGACGTGGATCTTCCAGCCCTGCGCCGGCCCCTGCCAGCAGACGGGGAACGCGGTGTTCCACTCCCGCGCCGTGCCGTGGGACCATCCGTCGGGGAGGACGACCTCGTAGGGGCGCATCCTCTCATCGCCGCGGGCATCCATCCGGAAGGGATCCTCGAAATGCAGGTGATCCGCCAGCAGGAAGAGGTCGAGATTGGCGCGCCGCGCCTGACGGAGCGCGCTCATTGCGACGCCTCAGCCGAGGCGGACATGATCCCCACCGCCGTCGCCTCCGGCGATGCGACATATGCGGCCATCCGCGCGCGGGAGCGTTCGACCGACTCATCGCGGTCGCTCCGGCGCTTCACGCGATCCGGCAGGTCGACGCCGAACTCGTCGAACTCGGCGCGCAGAATGCTCCATACCAGGGCGTCTTCACGGCGGCCGTCGATGTAGTAGTACTCGCGCAGGATGCCATCCAGCACCGGTCCGCCGCGACGCGCGAGCATATTGACCATCGGCACGTTCGACATCGCGGTGATGAACTCGACCCGGTTGGCGTCGTGGGTGTAGAAGGACTCCTCGATCACGGCGTCGATGGCCTCGGCGCCGTAGCCCTGGAACCACAGGGACGCATCGCTGATGATCACCCCGAGCGAGATGTTGCGCGCCGCACGCTGACCGACCCACCGCCACTCCGCGAAGCCGATGTCGTCTCCGCTCCGGGTGGAGACGATGACGTAGTGCACCGCGCCGTCGACGATGGTCGCCGCGATGGCCTGGGCGTCGACCGCGGACGCGTCGCGGATGCCGGCCCGCGAGCCCGCGGTGTTGCGATCGGCCAGCTTCGCGATCGTCCCGGCATCTCCCGCACCGGCCGCACGCAACGAAACCCGGAGATCCCTCATGCGACGCCCCCGCCCCTCGATGACGTCGCGCCCGTATCGTCGAGGCCGGCGGATGCCGCCAGCACCAGAGCTGCGCACTGCCCACCGAATCCGAACGATGTCGACATTCCGCGTCGAGCGGTGATCCGGCGGTTCTCGCCGCGGACGATGTCCAGCTCGCGATCGATGGGTTCGTCGCAGTTGGCGGTGGCGGGAACGACGCCCTCGCGCAGCGAAAGGATGAGCGCGACGGCCTCGATCGCGCCGGCCGCGGCGACCGTGTGACCGGTGAGCGGCTTGATTCCGTAGATGGGGATGGAGGGGGCGTCGTCGGCGAAGACGGCGCGGAACGCGTCGAGCTCGACCGGATCGTTCAGGCGGGTACCGGTCGCGTGCGCGCTGAAGAGATCGATCGAGGCACTCTCGAGATCCGCGTCGACCAGGGCCGCGCGCATCGCTGCGACGGCGCCCCGTCCATCGGCATCGGGGGCGGTCGCGTGAGCGATGTCGGTGGCGGCGCCGAATCCGAGGACCTCGGCGAGCGGCTGCACCCCTCGCCGACGAGCGTGGGTCTCCGTCTCGAGAACGAGCATCGCGCTCCCCTCGCCCAGCACGAATCCATCGCGGTCGGCGTCGAAGGGACGGCAGGCCCGGGACGGGGCGTCGTTTCGCTCCGAGAGCGCGCCGACGATCGACATGCTCGCCATCGAGAGCCGGGTGACCGTGGCGTCGGACGCGCCGCAGACCATCACGTCGGCGACCCGCGCCCGCAGCAGGGCCGTCGCCAGCCCTATGGCGTTGGCTCCGCTGGAGCACTCGGTGGAGACGGTCAGAGACGGTCCCCGCGCGTCGAGGGCTCTCGCGATCTCGGCGGCCGCGCCGCCCATCGATCCGCTGGCGGCCAGGTAGGGCAACCGACGCCGCAGCTCGTGCGCACCGCCGACGGCAAGTGCCGCGCTCGCCTCCGCATTCGTCGCCAGGGGACCGGCAGACGTGCCGACGCAGACTCCGAGGCGCGCGGGATCGACCTTCTCATCGAGTCCGCTCTGCCCGGCCGCCTGAACGGCTGCGGCGAGGGCCATCGCCACGAACCGGTCCACACGTCGTCTGACCTTGGCCGGCACGAGGGGGTGGTAATCGGCATCGTCGACCTGACCCGCGAACCGCGTTCCGAGATCGCTCACATCGAATCCGTCGATGTCGCGAACGCCGCAGTGTCCCGAGAGAAGCGCCGACCAGAACGTCCCGACGGTGGATCCGATCGGCGTCACGACCCCCATCCCCGTGACCACGATCCGCTCAGACATCGCGACGGCCCTCCGGATTCGGTCGGGAGGTGTCGTCCGAGGTGTCGGGCTTACGCCGAGAGGGCCAGAACGGGGCCGAGAGGAGGACCCCGGCCCACACGACGATCGCACCGAGGGGCCAGAAGGTGTCGAAGCTCCCGCGCATGAGGCACCACGCACCCCAGACGAGCAGCACGACGATGGAGACTCCGCCCCACAGGCGCCACTCGGCGACCCAGGTCTTCACGTCGTCCTCGTTGTGAGTCATTTCGTTCTCCGTGTCTTCCACAAATGAGCGAGATCGCACGTTTGGTGGGAGAGGTCACTCCCCCACCAAACGGCGGTTCCGACGACCGGGGCGGGTGCGCTCACCCGCCCCATCACGGTGCGATCAGAAGCAGTGGGTGCTGATGCTGCTCACCGCGGCGAAGCCGTCGGCGGTCTCTCGAGCCGTCTCCAGCTTCTGCAGATCGAGGATCGACATGTTCCCCTCCTTTCCGTGGATCGCCTTTGAGCGCGCTGTCGTGCTCAGCGGACGCAGTGATTGCTGACCGTGCTCGCGGCCATGACCGAGACGTCGGTGGCCGCCTCGAGCTTCTGGAGGTTGAGGATCGCCTGCATGTCGTCACCTCCTTTCTGTGGTCGCAGTGCGGGTCGCGGGCGACGCGGGGTTCGCGCGGGCGACTCGATGGTTCATGACGCCGCCTCGGGTTGCGAGGGCGCGGGGCTGCGGGCGGCGACGATCCGATCCGCGAGCCACGCCAGAGTCACCTCGGCGCGGTCACCCGCCGTGTGCGCTTCGCGCAGGAGGGGCTCGAGATCGACGTCGTAGGTTTCTTCCGAGAAGACGGCGAGCTCCAGGACCGACAGCGAATCGACATCCAGATCGTCGAAGAGGGTGCTCTCCGGCCGGATCGACTCCGGCGCGAGGTCGAGCATGTCGGCGAGAAAGGCGCGAAGCCCTGCGATGACGTCGTCGGGGGTCATGAGGGGTTCCTCTCGATCGGGGCGGCGACGCGCCCGGTGTGCTCTCGTACATGCCGGCCCTCGAGGCGTTCGGGCGCGACCACCCGTGCCCGGTCGACCACGTGGCGGGTGAAAGCGGGGTCGGCTCCGATCCACCGCATGCCGCGCAGGAACGAGTCGACGCCGGTCTGCGTCGCGGCGCGCGCCTCGTGGGAGTCCGCCGCGAGGAAGGCCGAGGTGGGCTGCAGTCGGTCGGTGAGGACGAGCGCGAGCGGCATGGCCCTCTCGAGCACGTCGTAGATCGCGTCGGCGTGGCCCTCTCGGATGCCCGTCCGCAGCGCGTGCAGACCGAAGCTGATGTGGCGTGACTCGTCTCGACACATCGCCGCGAAGGCGGAGCGGATGCCGGGGAGCAGGTCGGTCTTCCCCAGGGCACGCACGATCGAGCGCTGACCGCTCACCGCGAGGACGCCTTCGGTCACGAGGTGGAAGAGGGTGACGCACCGCAGCCACTTCTCGTAGTCGCGGGGATTCGCGACACTCGCCCGCATGATCTCGCCTTCTAGCAGCGCGAGATCCCGATGCTCTTGCTCCGCCAGTTCCCAGGCCTGCCGCAGCATGATCGTCGGGTCGGGGTCATACCCCAGCACTTCGTGACCGACGCGGAACATCAAGCGTGCGTGACGGGCTTCGTCGGCGACCTGGGTGCCGAGGAAGATCAGATCCTCTTCATCGGGCGCACCGAGCTGGACGGGCGCGAGCAGGTCGAGCCCCGTGTACTCGCCGACGATGAACGTCGAGATCGTGGCTTCGAGCTGACGCCTCAGCGTGCGCGGCAGGCGGGTCTGAAATGTGTCGCGATCACGATCGAGACGAACGGCGTCCGCCGACCACTGCTGTTCCTCCCAGCGCCGGTACAGATCGCGCGGGCGAAGGCGACGTTCCGCCAGCAGGTTGGCGTGATCGGAGATGTCGCTCGCATCGAGTGTGCCGAGCTGATCGAACGATGCCGACTCGACCAGCGTGCTCCAACGAACCATGGCCCCCCTCGATTGAGCCGTTATGCACGTCGACGTCGGATCTCACTGGATCGTCGAGCCTCGGGCAGAAGAAGTGGTCGGTTCGAGAGCGGGGGATACGAACGGTGGTCAGGTGCGAAGATACGGTTCCACGCCAGGAAAAGGAGCCAGCGCGGTATTCGGTGAAGACGAGATCAGGTGGGGAACATCTCCTCGACGGTCAGGCCCTGGCGGCCGCCGGCGACGAGATACTCCCGCACCGACACCTCGTCGACGCCGGGGTTCGGCAGGTCCGCACCCCGAGGATCCTGGGCCGGAGAGGCCCGATCCGCAGATCGCGAAGCGCTGGTATCCATATTTGGACACTAACAGACTGAATACGAACATCTCAACTCGCCGGGAGCCCATTTGCGCACACCTACTCCCCTAGGCTGAACGGCATGGTCCGGCAGAAGAAGACGCCCCACGCGTTCGATGCATATCTCGGCACCGCCATCCGGGCCACACGCGCGCGGCGAGGCATGACGCGAGAAGTGCTCGCCCGGCGCACCGGGATCGCCCTGTCGAATCTCAAGCGGCGCGAAGACGGCGTGAACGAGACGTCCGTCTCCGAACTCGAGCGAATCGCCGCGGTCCTGCAGGTGCCGACGACCGAGATCGTGAGCATGGCCCTGGTCGACTACAGCGGCGGCCGCGGCGCGCAGGACGGGTTGCAGATGCTGCTCGAGTCGATGTCGGAGGCCTCCCCTATCGTCGACGACGAAGACAACGTGACCTACATCGGTCGCACTGCGCCCGGTCTCCGCGACGCCGCCAACACCGACGAGCGGACGACCACCGACTGACAGGGAGATCATGCGGCAGCTCCTCGCCCACGCGGCGCACCTCGGCGTCACCGTCCACGTCGCCCACCTCCCCGAACCGTATCGAGGGTTCTACGATCACGAGCGGCGCCGAGTCGTCTACGATTTCGGCCTCACTCCCATCGAACGCGCGTGCGTCCTCGCGCACGAGCTCGGTCATGCGTTCCACGCGCACCAAGGGCGCGACGATCCCGCCGCAGAAGCCGCGGCCGACGCGTACGCTGCCGCCCTGCTCGTCGATCCCGCGCACTACGCTCGGCTCGAATCGATCGGGCTGAGTCCCAGCGAGGTCGCCGAAGAGCTGGGTGTCACGGTCAAAATGCTTCGCGCCTTCGTCGAACACCACCTCGTCCGCGTCCACGGCGCCGCGTACACACGACCGCGTCTCGGGCGGGACCAGCACGATCATCTCGCACGCTGGGCGTCGTGACCCGGCGGCGAAGCGCCGCCTCAGGGCGAGCACGGCGATGAACAGGAGCCTGCCGAGAGCGTCCGCCCGAAGTGCCCCCGACAGGATTCGAACCTGCGACGCCCGCGTTAGGAGTGCGGCGCTCTATCCCCTGAGCTACGGAGGCGGGATCTCCCCAGCTTACTGCGGCGCTTCACCGCGAGTGGTTCGGGGCGAACTCGCGAGGGGGATGCGATCGCGCAGAGCGTCGACGAGACCCTCGTCCCACCGCCCCGGCTCCGCGAGCGTCCCTTCGCGCAGGTCCACTCCCTCGGGGCCGATGCTCGCGACACAGACCAGAAGCGACTCGAGCACGAGCCCGTCGTGGGCGTCTCGGCGCAGGACCGACCCCTCGGGCTCGCGTGTCGACGTCTCGATCACGCCGAGCCAGGGCATCCACCAGTCCGATCCGTTCGCCAGGCCGGCCTCGCGAAAGGCGCCCAGCCAGCGCGCGATCCGCGGGGTGCCCGGGTCGTCGACGGCGTGATGGGCGACCATGTGCGTGCCGGGGGTCAGCGGCGTGCGACGCGAGACGAGGCCGTCCCACTCCACCAGGTGCGCGCCCGTGGCATCCACCTCCACGAGATTGAAGCCGCGGGTGGCGGGACGGTTCGGGATGCCGGACCCCACCGCGTCGAGGGGAACGCTGCCTCGGCTGACGACCTCATCGTCGCGGCGGTCGGAGAGATCCTCGCGATTGAGCAGCACCGCCAGCCGCTGAGCGGTCGGATCGACTGCGAGCCAGGCACCGCCGGCGCGGTCGTCTCGCACGCCCACGACGCCGTCGCGCTCGGGCCACCAGGGTCCGATGCCGCGCCAGGGGCGATCGCGGTCCTCGTCGCGGACGGCGAGCACCCGCACGGGTTCGCCGGGAGCGGTGGGGACGTCGATCACGACGGTGCACATTCCGACAACGCTACCCGTGCCGAACGAACGTCGGGTGGGCCGTGGAGGCGACCCGACACCGTCACGAGAACGGGCAGCGGCACGAGAACAGGCCGTTCGGTACGGAAAGCCCCCGTTCCCGTCGGCTCCCCTGTTCTCGGCACTCCGCCCCGCTGCGGATGCCGACCTGGAAGACTGGGACGATGTTCGTCGTCGTGGGAGTGACCGGGGGCATCGCCGCCTACAAGACCGTGAGCCTCGTGCGCCTGCTCGTGAAGGCGGGGCATGACGTGCACGTCATCCCCACCGAGGACGCGCTGCGCTTCGTCGGCCTGCCGACGTGGGAGTCGCTCAGCCGCAACCCGGTCACGACCTCGGTGCACGACGACGTCGCGCGCGTCCGTCACGTCGCCCTGGGCCAATCCGCGGATCTGGTGATCGTGGCTCCCGCCACCGCGAACACCCTGGCCGCGATGACGGCGGGATTGGCCTCCGACCTGCTCGGCACGACCCTTCTCGCCACGACCGCACCGGTGGTCGTCGCCCCCGCGATGCACACCGAGATGTGGCGGCATCCGGCCACCGTCCACAACATGGACGTCCTGCGCTCCCGCGGCGTGCACGTGGTCGGCCCGACCGACGGCGTGCTCACCGGCGGCGACTCGGGCCCCGGACGCATGTCGGAGCCCGAAGAGATCGCGGCCGCAGCCCTCGCCCTGGTGCAACGACCGCGCGACTTCGAGGGAGTCTCGATCGTCGTGAGCGCCGGGGGCACCCGCGAGCCCATCGACCCTGTTCGCTTCCTCGGCAACCGCTCGAGCGGACGACAGGGCGTGGCGATCGCGCGGGCCGCCGCTGACCGAGGCGCCCGTGTGACCCTGGTCGCCGCGCACCTCGACGCCGATACCCGTCCCGATCCTCGCGTCGAGGTGATCGCCGTCGGCACCGCCGACGAACTCGGACAGGCGATGGATGCCGTGGCACCCGACGCCGACGTCATCGTCATGGCCGCGGCGGTCGCCGACTACTCCGTCGCCGCGGTGTCGGAGCACAAGCTCCGCAAACAGGACTCCCCCGGCGGACTCTCCCTCGAGCTGAGGGAGAACCGGGACATCGTCGCGGGGCTCGTGGCCGCTCGCCCAGCGGGGCAGACGATCGTGGCGTTCGCCGCTGAGACGGTCTCCGACGACGCCGAGCTGCTCGAGCGCGCCCGAGCCAAGGCCGCGCGGAAGGGCGTCGATCTTCTGGCCGCGAACGCCGTGGGGTGGACTCGCGGGTTCGAGATGTCCGACAACGAGCTCATGATCGTCGACGCCGCCGGCGAGGTCATCTCGACGGTGTCGGGTTCGAAGGACGACACCGCTCACGCGGTGCTCGACGCGATCCTGGTGGCGCGAGGCCGCTGATCCGAAGAGCCTCGAGCCGACCACCGAGGCGAAGCGCCCCGGCGGTCGGCACCGATCAGCTCTCTTCGAGACGGTCGACGGCCCCGACGATGTCGGCGACCTCCGTGCGCGAGGTGTAGTCGACGTGGACATCTGCGAAGCGGATGCGTCCGGCCCGATCGATCACGTAGACCGAAGGGAAGGGCACGCGCGCCGTCGCGTCGGCGTTGCTGTCCGAGACGGCGAATCCGAGCTCCGTGTGCGCCTCCTGGGCGTGCGCGCTCGGTTCGGTGACGATGCCGAACCGGTCGGCCAGGACGTTACCGGGGTCGGAGAGAACCGCGAAGCCGAGGGAGCCGTTGCTCTGGCTCTGCGCGGTGCCGTCAGCGGTCTGGGGCGAGATCGCGACGAGCTGCGCGCCGCGCTCCTCAAGCGTCGGCAGAAGGCTCTGCTGGTAGGTGCGCAGCGTGATGTTGCAGTACGGACACCACGCGCCGCGGTAGAAGACGACGACGGTCGCCGTACCGCCGAGGACGGACGAAAACGTGATCGTCGCGCCGTCGGCGGTCACCAGGTCGGCGTCGGGAGCCGCGTCACCCTCGCCGATGGCACCGGTCGGCACTCCGGCTGCGCGGAGCTCGCTCTGCTCGTCGGAGAAGACCGTGGCGAGGCGATCGCCGATCTGTGATTCGAAGCCGACATTGAAGTCGTCGACCTGCTGGGCGATGGATGGTGTGGACATGCGTGGCCTTCCCGGTGGAACCGACATCGGGCGTCGGTGAGAGGACCGTATGTCGGCCACGGGATGCCTCGGGCGACGCCGACGCGGAGGGCAACACAACGTCACGCAGCGTCATCATCGAACAGAGGGAAGAGGGCGCCGCCGAATCGACCGACGGCACCCCCTCGTGTCAGTAGCCGTAACTGCTGGAGAACTCGCTGATCATGGTCGTCAGCTGTGAGATCAGCACGATGATCCAGACGATGAACGCGATGATCACGGCGACGTGGACGGCGGTGGACGCCCAGATCGGGGCGAGGCCGGAACCGGTGCGGCGACGCAGGATGACACCGCGCCCGATGATGTAGACCAGGCCCGAGCCGATCGCCAGCACGAAGAAGCTGAAAGCCCAGTGGAACGGGCGATCGACGCCACGGGCGCGCAGCTGACGCCAGTCGAGGAAGGCGAACAGCACCGTGAGCGCGGAGACCACCAGGCTCACCACGGACGACACCACGGCGATCAGCGTGGTCGCCGCGTTGGTGCCGGCCATCGACGCGGGGCCGGAATCGTACGAGTACACACCGGCGTAGAAGGCGTCGCGGAAGTACGACGACCAGTCGAAGATGACCACGCCGAGCAGACTGAGCACCGGCAGGAAGACCATCAGCCATATCCACACGGTGTTGGTCTTGATGTCGCGGCGGGGCGCGGCGGTGTCGTAGGCGACCGGGGGTGCGCTCGGGTAGCCCGGGGCCGCACCGTAGTCTGCGCCTGCGGCGGTGGCGGCACCGTACGCCGGAGCGGCGGGGTACGACGGGGCACTGGGGAAGGCGGGAGCCGACGTGTACGCCGGGGCCTCGGGAGGAGCGACGGGAGCGGCGGGCGGCGTCACGGGCGGGACTCTCGTGCCGGTTGCGGTAGATGCGGCCCCTGCCGGGGTCACGGCTGCGGGACCGTCGTGCGGGTCGAGGCTCGCCGAGATGTCGTGCGACGACCCGGTGGCGTTCGCACCACCGGACGGGGAGTCGCTATCGAGTCCCTCCGCGGGGCTGTGGCCCGCCGCGGACTGGTCTGCAGACGTGGAACCGTCAGCCGACGAGAATGCCTCGGCGAGCGCGGACCCGGGGGACGCGGCGGACTCTTCACCGGTGCGCGATCCCGCCCCGGAGTCAGCGGCAGCGTGCTGTTCGGTTTCGCTCGGCGCGGCCGGCTCGCCGCCCGCGGAACGTACCTCATCGGTCCAGCTCGTGCCGTTCCAGCGGCGTAGACCACCGCCCCCCGCGGGGTCGGGATACCAGCCGTCGGGCGGAGTGGGAGTGTCAGTCATGTCGTTTCCCCTGTCAGGTGCGGAACCGGGCGAGATGGCCCGAGTCTAGTGATGGCATCCGACGTCATCGGAAGTCTCGCGACGAGTGGGCCACGCCCACCCGAAGATCGGTGAACCCGTCGGCGACCACGTTCGTCACTCCCTCGACGGAGCGCTCGAGCATCCCCCGCACGATCAGGGCGGGGGATTCGCGGGCGACCCGGCGGTACCTGTTCCAGACGCCGACCGAGCAGATGATGTTCATCAAACCGTGCTCGTCTTCGAGGTTGAGGAACGTGATCCCGGAGGCCGTGGCCGGCCGCTGCCGGTGAGTGACGAGCCCCGCCACCTCGATCCGCCGATCGGTCTCGAAGGTGCGCAGTTCGCTCGAGGTCAGCACGCCGCGGGCGTCGAGCGCGGCACGGAAGTGGGTGAGCGGATGGTCGTCGGCCGACAGCCCCGTCGCCCACAGGTCGGACGCGAGGATCTCGTAGCTCGACGGATCGGTGAACAACGGCGGCTGTACGGCCACCAGCGAGTCGGGAAGGAACTCCGGGCGATCCAGAGCGGCCGAACCCGACAGCCAGATCGCCTCGCGCCGTGTGTGCCCGAGGCACTCGAATGCCCCGGCCGTGGCGAGGGCCTCGAGCTGAGCCGTCACCAGCCCCGTACGGCGCACGAGGTCGCGCAGGTCTCGGTAGTCCCCGTTGGTGTCTCGCTCGGTGACGATGCGCTCGGCGACCTTGACCCCGATGCCGGTGACCCCCGCCAGACCGAGACGCACGGCGAACCCCCCGTCACGGCGATGGGCGGGACTCTCGTCGGCTTCGGAGGGGTCGAACTCCCCCGTCGGCGACTGAACCGCGTGCGCGCACGCATCGAGCCCTGTCGGCGCGCGCCTCCCCGGGCAGGGTGCCGATTTCTCGTCTGCTCCTGAGCCCGCGGCATCCGCCTGCCCGGTGACGGCATGATCCGGCGTGTCGTCGATTGCCTCGAGGGTCGCTTCGACCCCCGAGCGCAGCAGGTCTGGCCGACGCACCTGCACCCCGTGCCGTCGGGCGTCGGCGGTGAGCGTGGCGGGTGAGTAGAACCCCATGGGCTGCGCGCGCAGGAGACCCGCGAGGAACGCCGCCGGGTAGTGCAGCTTGATCCAAGAACTGGCGTAAACCAACAGGGCGAACGACAGCGAGTGGGACTCCGCGAAACCAAAATTGGCGAACGCCTGGATCTTGGCGTACAACTCGTCGGCGACCTGCCCCACCAGGCCGTTCTCGGCCATACCCGCGTACAGCGTCTCGCGCAGGGAATCGATGCGCTCGAGCCCGCGCTTGGAGCCCATGGCCCGGCGGAGCAGGTCGGCATCTTCGGCGGAGCAGTTGCCGATGGCGACGGCCATCTGCATCAGCTGCTCTTGGAACACCGGCACCCCCATCGTGCGCGCGAGCACCGGTTCGAGCTTGGGATGGACGTAGGTGATCTCTTCCTGCCCGAGCTTGCGCCGCACGAACGGGTGCACGGCCCCACCCTGGATGGGACCGGGGCGGATGAGGGCGATCTGCACAACCAAGTCATAGAACTTGCGCGGCTGGAGTCTGGGCAGCAAGCCCATCTGCGCGCGCGACTCCACCTGGAACACCCCGATCGAGTCGGCGCGGCACAACATGTCGTAGACCGCCTTCTCTTCCTTGGGCAGCGTCGACAACTCCCAGTCCTCGCCCGTCGCCCCGCGGATGAGGTCGAAGCAGTACTGCAGAGCCGCGAGCATGCCGAGGCCCAGCAGGTCGAATTTGACCAGCCCCATCCACGCGGCGTCGTCTTTGTCCCACTGGATCACCGTGCGGTTCTCCATACGCGCGTGTTCGATGGGAACGACCTCTCCCACCGGGCGGTCGGTGAGCACCATGCCGCCCGAGTGGATGCCGAGGTGTCGCGGCGCCTTCAGCAGCTCCGACGCGAACTCGATGACCTGGTCGGGGATGTCGTGATCGGCCCCGGTCTCGAGCGTTGCGCCCCACCGCTCGACCTGCTTCGACCAGGCGTCCTGCTGCCCCGGGGAGTGCCCGAGGGCTCGGGCCATGTCGCGCACGGCGTTCTTCGGCCGGTACTGGATGACGTTCGCCACCTGCGCAGCCCGCTCGCGCCCGTACTCCTCGTAGACCCACTGGATGATCTCTTCGCGGCGGTCGGAGTCGAAGTCGACGTCGATGTCGGGCTCTTCGTCGCGCAGGCTCGACAGGAACCGCTCGAACGGGAGCTTGTAGAAGATCGAGTCGACCGCAGTGATGTCGAGCAGATAGCAGACGGCGCTATTGGCCGCCGAACCGCGCCCCTGGCAGAGGATGCCGCGCCGACGCGCCTCGGCGACGATGCCGTAGACGATGAGGAAGTAGCCCGGGAAGTCCTTCATCTCGATGACACCCAGTTCGCGCTCGATGCGGCGCCGGTCGTCGTCGGACAGGTTCGGGTACTTCCGCGGGGCGGCCTCCCATACCAGGTGGCGCAACCACGACATCGGCGTGTGCCCCTCGGGGACCTTCTGCTGCGGCAGCGCGGGCTTGGCCCGACGTAGCGGAAAGGCGATCTCGTCGGCGAGCTCGACCGTCCGAGCGACCGCTCCGGGATACCGCCGGAACCGCGCCGCCATCTCGACCCCCGAACGCAGATGCGCTCCGGCGTGGGCGGGGAGCCAGCCGTCGAGCTCGTCGAGCCCGCGGTTGGCCCGCACCGCGGCGACGGCGGCCGCGAGCAGCTCCTTCTGCGGAGCGGCGTAGTGCACGTTGTTGGTGGCGAGGATCGGCAGGCCCCGCTCGGCGGCGAGACCGGCGAGCACGTCGTTGCGACGGGAATCGAGCGGATCGCCCTGGTCCATCAACTCGACGTAGACCGCTTCCGCGCCAAACAGGTCGATGAGCGTGTCGAGTTCTCGCGCGGCTCCGGCCGGGCCCTCGAAAGCAAGGGCCTGACGCACCGCTCCCTTGCGGCATCCGGTGAGCACCGCCCACTGCGGATCGCCCGGTCCTCCGGCACGCTCGGCGAGGTCTTCGAGGTCGTAGACCGGTCGGCCCTTCTCGGCGCCGGTGAGCTGGGCGTGGGTGATCGCCGCGGCGAGTCGGTGGTACCCCTCTTCCGCACGGGCGAGGACGAGGAGGTGCGAACCCATCGGGTCGGCCTCACCGTTCTGGGGACCGGCGAGCCCGAGCGAGAGCTCCGCGCCGAAGACGGTGTTCACCGCCCGCTGCTCGGCGGCCTCGGCGAAGCGCACGATGCCGTAGAAGCCGTCGTGGTCGGTGAGGGCGAGCGCATGCAGGCCCAGACGTTCGGCCTCTTCGACGAGCTCTTCGGGAGAGGACGCACCGTCGAGGAACGAGTACGACGAGTGCGCGTGCAGTTCGGCGTAGGGCACGGTGTCGGCCGGTCGGTCGATCGAGGGCGGCACGTAGGCGCCGCGCTTGTGCGACCATGCCGGGCTGTCGCCTCCGTCGCCGTTCGGCGGGGCCCCGGTGGGACGGCGGGAGTCACTGAGCAGGCGCTCGAGCTCCGACCACTTGACGGGAGGGTTGGTCCAGCCCATCAGCGCACCCCGATCCCGAGGCCGGATCGCTGGTCAGTCATACCGCCCCTCCGCCCGCCACTCGCCCTCTTCCACCACCAGGAGCCACGCACCGCCATCGGCGTCCACCACCTGGAAGCGGTGTGCCTTGCGTGCGCGCAATGCGTCCCACCCCCGCTCGCTGATCGGCCACGGGCCCGCCCACTCGCTGATACGGCGTCGCTGCCCCGCGGTCTCGAGGACCGCGGGCGGAGCGCTCAGGACGTCGCGCTCCCCCACCGTGACCGGAGCCCCTGCGATATCGGTGACCCCCACCAGACGCGGCTCGGGGTAGACGGTGGCGGGCAGGGGGTCGGGGAGACTGCCGGGCCACGGCCGGGTCCGCACCTTCTCGGTGACCGCGCGATCCCCCCACGGCACGAGCACTTGACGCTCGGCGAGCCAGCGCCCACCGCCGATCGTCGGGGTCACGACCCCGCGGTGTCCGAGCATGGCCTGCACGCGCGAGAGGGCGTGGTGCACGCGCTCGTCGGGTCCGGCCCCGAACAGCCCCTTGGCGTGGTGCGCCGCGGCGTCGACGGCCTCGGGTTCGATGTGCACGCCCGCCACGCCGCTGCCGAAGATGCCCTGGGCGTCTTCGGCGAGCTGCCAGCGCACGCGGTCGACCACGGCCGCGGCATCGAACGAACCGGGGTGCAGCCAGACACGCTCGCTGCGCTCGCCCCGTTCCCCCGTGAGCACGACCCGCAGCTCCGTGCACACGAGGTCGTGCGCGCCGAGCTGGGCGATGAATTCCTCGGCCGCCACGCGCATGCCGAACGCGATCTGGTCGGCGAGCTCGAGCGGTGGTTCGAACGCGACATCGCGGTGCAACTCGGGCGGGGGTGTGCGCGGCTGGACCGGTTGGGAATCGAGTCCCCCGGCGAGCGCGTGCAGGCGCACGCCCCTCTCGCCGAAACGCTCTCGTACTCGTTCGACCGAGAGCCCGGCCAGCTCTCCCAGGGTGTGCACGCCCAACCGCGACAGCAGGCTGCCGAACTCGTCGTCGTCGAGGGTCGCGATCGAGAGGGGCGCGAGGAAAGCTCCGGCCTCGCCGGGTTCGACGATGCGGACGGGGTCGTCGGCCGCAGCCGAACGAGCGGCCTGCTCGGCGGTGAACACCCCGTCGGCGACGCTCGCACGCACGCCGGCGAACCCGTCGTCGTCGAGCTGACGGATCAGCATCCGAGCCGCCTCGAGTTCGCCGCCGTAGTACCGCGCCGGCCCCCGCGCCCGAAGAGCGCAGAGCCCCGGCCGCACGACATGCACCCCGGGCGCGCGCTCCTCGATCCGGGCGACCACCGGGGCGAACGCCCGCACGTCCCGTACCGGGTCGGCCGGCACCACCTGCAGCCCGGGGCACAACGCCTGCGCGTCACGGCGCTTCTGCCCGCGGCGTACGCCCTGTGCGCGAGCCGCCCACGAGCACGCGATGACGAGGTTGTGCGCGAAAACCGCCACCGCGGCATCCGGTCGAGGAGGACTGACGGCCTCGCTCACGAACGCCGTGATGGGCCAGTCGGGGAACCACAGCACGAGGCTGCGCGTCGGGGCCTGCATCACCCCACCGCCCGCACCGGGAACGCGGTGCGCTCGCGCGGAACCAGACGCTCGGCCGGAGCGCCCAGCAGCTCGATCGACCCGTCGGCCGCGGGCAGCAGCATGCGGGCGCGCCGGGGGTTCGGCGAACGGCGGCTGGTCACCGACACGGTCAGTTCGCGACCAGCCAGATACCCGTGCCCCTGGCCGAGCCCCGACCATCGGGGGTCGGCCACGTCGATCACGGCCTCGGCCTGGGGCCAGGCTCCCTGCACGAGCAGCACCGACCCGCGATCGCGCAGGCGAGCGGCCAGTCGCGTGGTCTCGGCACCCCCGCGCGCGGCCGTCGATCCCGAGGGAGGGCGCACGGCCACCACGGGGAGCACCTCGGTGATCGTCGCCGTCACGGCCAGCCACCGGGGACCCGGATCGGGGATGAACACGAGACGGTCGAGATCGAGACCGTACTTCTCTGCGGCCTCGGCGCCGAGCTCGGGCATGCCGATCACCCCGCACCACGCCCCGTCTTGGGAGGGACGGGCCATGAGCGCCAGCAGAAGAGAGGCCGAGCGGGTCAGCGCGTACGCCGACCCCGGCCGCAGGCCCCCACCGGGTAGCAACGACGAGAACGCCGGGTGCGTCGGCAGGACGGGGGCGTCCATGCGGCGCCCCTGCATGCGCTCGAGGCGATCGCGCAGCGCATGGATATCGGGTACGGCCTGTACCTGGTCTCTCACGATCGCCCTCACTCCCACAGGTTAGAACATCTGTTCGATGACCTCAATCCCTGTGGGTCGAAGATACGATCGACCTCCGACATCGCGCGGAAAGCGCCGATCGCGAAACGAAAAGCGCGCGCGGGCTCGCCGACATCCCGCCGAGGACGGCTCCGTGCACACGCCGTTTCAGACCAGATCGGTCGTCGCGGTGATCCGCGCGAACCCTCCCTGCTGCAGCACGACGGCCGTGTTCGCCATGAGTTCGGCGGCCGTGCGGGTGACGGTCCCGAGCCCCGCGATCTCTCCGCTCAGGTCGAAGGTGCGCGTGGCATCCAGCACCACGGTCACGTCGTAGCCGAGGTTTCCCGCCATGCGCGCGGTCGTCTCGACGCACATGTTCGTCTGGATGCCGCAGATCACCAGTTCCCGGATGCCGCGCTCGCCCAGCCAAGCGTGCAGGTCGGGGTCTCCGTAGAACGCCGAGTTGACGCTCTTCGACACGACGAGGTCCGCCGGGGCGTCGGCGACCACCTCCACGAGGGCGTTGCCCTCGGCATCGGGGTGAAGGGGGGAACCGGGAGAGGCCGAATCGTGCCGCACGACGACGATCGGCTCCTCCGCCCGGCGCCAGGCGTCGATCAGCGAGGCGACGTTGCGTTCGCAGTCGGGGTTCGCGGTCGGCCCCCAGAAGGCGAGGTCGTCGAACCCCTGCTGCATGTCGATGACGAGGAGAGCGCGGGCCATGCATCCATCTCACCACCCGAGCGGTGCTTCTCGGACCGAGGAGACGAACCTTGTCGTTTCGGTCGCTCGCGCGTCAAGGACTGTGCGGGTGAACTTCTTCTCAAACAGGATGAAAAGTAGACGGAAAGGTTCACAAACGTGATCGTCGAAACCACCATTCATCGCGACGACCTGCGACGAGAGGTTCGGCGTCGAGAGCTGTCGAAGGCGCGACGTCTCGCTCTCGTGCGAATCATCGTGATCCTGTCGGCCGCCACGGGACTCAACTACATCACGTGGCGCTGGCTCGCCTCGGTGAACTGGGAGTCCTGGTGGATCGCCGTCCCCCTCGTCCTCGCCGAGACCTACAGCCTCATCGACTCCCTGCTGTTCGGCCTGGGGGCGTGGCGACTCCGCGAGCGCCACGACGCTCCCCCGCTCCGGCACGACGTCACGGTCGACGTGCTCGTGACCACCTACAACGAGCCCCTCGACCTCGTGATGCACACCGCCCGCGCGGCGAAAGCGATCCGCTACCCGCACGAGACGTGGATCCTCGACGACGGCGATCGCCCCGAGCTGCGCGCTCTCGCCGAGGCCGAGGGCATCGGGGTGGTCACCCGCTCAGAGGCGTGGCGGGACCGCCCGCGCCACGCGAAGGCCGGCAACCTCAACAACGCCCTCATGGTGACCGAGGGCGAGTTCCTTCTGATCCTGGATGCCGATCAGGTGCCGTCCCCCGATATCCTCGACCGCACCCTCGGGTGGTTCGAAGACGACACCGTCGCGCTGGTCCAGACGCCCCAGTGGTTCGTGAACGTGCCCGTGAGCGACCCGCTGGGGAGCCAGGCCCCGTTGTTCTACGGCCCCATCCAGCAATCCAAGGACGGCTGGAACGCCGCCTTCTTCTGCGGGTCGAACGCGATCCTCCGCCGCGAGGCCATGATGCAACTGGGCGTCTCGCGCTACGTCGGCGAGGTCACCCTCGCGGTGAACCGTGGCATCCGCTCCTCCCGTCGGGTTCTCGCCCGTGCTCGCCGCGAGCACGTCTCCGATCCCCGCATCACGGCATCCCTCGACGCGGTCGGGCGAGCCCTCGACGATCTGAAGTCGGGGATCGCCCGCGGGGACGCTCTGGCGGATCTGACGTTCGCGTTCCAGCGCCGCATCGTCGAGGTGCGCCGAGAGCTCGCCGACCAGGACATCGCGAGCGTGCGCGCCGAACTCGCCGAGCTGGCCGAGGTCACCGGCGACCCCGCCGCTCTGGCCGCCGTCGACGACCTCGCCCTCGACGCCCTCGGCGAGCGCAGCCTGTCGCCGCTGGCCGCGGTGGAGTCGGTGAGCATGCTCGTGGAGTCCTTCGACGTCGGACGCGAAGAGGAGGCCCAGGCGATCATGCCCCTGGCCACCATCTCGGTCACCGAGGACATGGCCACCTCGATGCGCCTGCACGGCCTCGGGTGGACGTCGGTCTACCACGACGAGGTCCTCGCGAAGGGACTCGCCCCCGAGGACCTGCCCACCATGCTCACCCAGCGCCTGCGTTGGGCCCAGGGCACCATGCAGGTCATGTTCCGCGAGAATCCGCTGGTGCAGAAGGGCCTCAGCTGGGGTCAGCGCTTGATGTACTTCGGCACCATGTGGAGCTACCTGTCCGGGTTCGCGGCGATCGTCTACGTCGCCGCCCCCGTGCTGTACCTGTCTTTCGGGGTCATGCCCGTCCAGGCGTGGAGCGTGGACTTCTTCGCCCGCTTCATCCCGTTCTTCGTCATCAACCAGGTGCTCTTCCTCGTCGTCGCGAACGGACGCCCCACCTGGCGCGGCGCGCAGTACTCATTGGCGCTCTTCCCGGTCTGGATCCGTGCGGTGACCAGCGCGTTCGACAACGTCTACCGCGGTCGCTCGCTCGGCTTCTCGGTGACCCCGAAGACGCGCTCGCTCGAGAACCGCCCGCGGTGGGATCTGGTGAAGCCGCAGCTGTGGGTGATGGGCGCCATGATCGCCTCCCTCGGTGTCGTGGCGATCCGCTATGCCGCCGGTCAGGCCGAGGGCATCGCTCCCCTGATCAACATCGCGTGGGTCCTCTACGACCTCGCTGTCTTCAGCATCATCGTGCGCGCGGTGCTGTACTCCGCCTCCGATCACCAACCGAAGGGTTATTGACATGCTCCAGGTCGACATCGACACCCGAGACGGGGGTACCGTCGTCATCCCCCGAGGCCGACTCACCATGGTCTCGGCGAAGACGTTCCGTGAGACCGTGACCGCCGAGATCGACCGCGGGGCGGGTGGGATCGTCGTGGTCGACCTCTCGCAGACCGAGTTCGTCGATTCGTCGGGGCTCGGCGCCCTCGTATCGTGCCTGAAGGTCGCGCGACAGTCGGGCGGCGACCTGCGTCTGGCCGCGCCGTCCGAGCAGGTCACGATGGTTCTGGGTCTGACCAATCTCGATCGCGTGCTGCGTCCGCGCCCCAGCGTCGACGAGGCCCTCCGTGGCTGATTCGACCGCCCACCGCTCGCTCGACGCCGCGGTCGCGTCGGCGAGCCTAGAGGCGGTGTTCGAGCTGCTCGCCGCGTGGTGGTCCGAGGTAGGCGAGGTCCCCGCCGCGACTCGTCTCGGTTTCGAGACCGCCGTCATCGAGATCGCCGGCAACGTCGTCGAACATTCGCGGGGGGATGCCGATGAGCGCCGGTTCACCCTGGAACTGTTCGCGGATTCCAGGGTGATCCGGGCCACGTTCCGCGACGACGGCGATCCTCCCCTCCTCGATCTGGACGCCGTGCGTATGGCCGGCGAGGAGGAGGTCAGCGGCCGGGGCCTCGCTCTCGCCCGTGCGAGCGTCGACGACGTGGCTCTCGACCGTGATGGCGACCGGAACGTGTGGACCCTGGAGTCGAGAAGAACGTGAGACGGATCGGACAGCGGGTCGCGGCGGCTCTGGGGCTCACCGCCGCGCTCCTTCTGACCGTGGCGGCTCCGGCCGCCGCCGCAGTCCCCACCGACGACGGCGTATGGTTCGGGGCCGAGCTCAACTGGGGTGACGACGGCCCGGACGGGTACCGCGGTCGCCTCGGCGAACAGCCCGCGATGTATGCCGTTCGCCTGTCGTATCCCCTCGACGGTCGGGCGATCTCTGAGTGGGAGCGCGCGGCGACACAGGTCGCCGGTCAGGGTGCCGCCCTCGTCCTGACCCTTGAGCCCTCGGTACCCCTCGACCGGCTCACCGACGCCGACGCGGCCGACCTCAACTCCCGTCTGGAGAACTACCGTTCGCAGTACGATGCGGTGCAGTTCGTGCGCTTCGCCCCCGAGATGAACGGGTCGTGGGTGTCATGGGGACAGCAGCCGACCGCCTACGTCCGCGCCTTCGAACGAGTGGCCGAGGTGGTGCACGCGGGATCGTCGCGGGCCGAGACCGTGTGGAGCCCCTCGTACGCCGCCGGCTACCCCTTCGAACGCGCGGACGGGCGACTCGACACCCTGACGAAGAGCGACCGCCTCACCCTCGACACCGACGGAGACGGGCTCTTCTCCGAAGCCGACGACCCGTACGGCCCGTACTTCCCCGACCCCGACGCGGTCGATCGCGTAGGACTGACGATGTATTACTTCGGCAAGGGCGAGTCGGCGGCCGCCGCCGGACGTGACGTCCCGCTCGAAACGAACAGCGCCCCCGACGAGGGCGAGGTCGCCGCGCGCTTCGACGAGAGCTGGGGCTACGCCACCGGCCAGCGCACATCGTTCTACGACCGCTTCGCCGTCGCCGAGGACAAGCCCATGCTCCTCGACACCGGTGCGCTCTACGACTTCGGCCGCGAGGGTGACACCGAGCTCGCGGTCAAGCAGGGGTGGTGGCGGCAGATCCTGGCCGAACTCCCCGACCACCCTCTCCTCACGGGGGTCACCTGGCTCGAGGTCGTCCGCGAGGAGGCGGAGGCGGGTGGTCAGGTCGTCGATTGGCGGGCGACGGCGAACGGTGAGCTCGCCGGATCGCTTCGGGCGGACCTCGATGCCGCAGGGCTCATCCGCTGGGGTCCGGTGACGACCGTCGTCACCCCCGAACAGGCCTCCGCCGCGACTGTCCAGGTCCGCCAGGGCGGCGCCGAGCCCACCGACGAGATGAACTGGATCGCCGGCAGCGCCGCGGTGCTGGCCGTGGCCTTCCTGGCATCCGGCTTCGTCGGGCGTGCCGTGCCGAAGTGGCGGTACGACGACTCCTCCGCGAGCCGGGATCTGCGCATCGACATGGTGCGCGGCTTCATCATCGTGGTCGTGGTGGTCACGCACATCGAGGTCACCAGCCCCTTCGCCTATGCATCGCTCAAGGCGATCGGCGCGATCACCGGCGCCGAGCTCTTCGTCCTGCTCAGCGGCATCGTCCTGGGGATGGTCTTCCCGGCCGCCATCGCGCGCGGGGGTGAGTGGGCCGCCGCCCTCGCCGCATGGGCTCGCGCACGCAAGCAGTATCTCGTCGCCCTGGCCGTGATCCTGCTGATCTTCGCCGTCGGTTTCGTCCCCTTCGTCGACACCACCGCAATCACCACCTTCACCGACCGGGGTACGGGCGAAGGGGGCACCGGAGACAGCGGCCGCGTCTACGACCTCTACCCCAACGCGGAACGCCTGCTCGACTACCCACCGCCCTGGTACGCGGTTCGGCAGTTCCTCCTGCTCGAGATGGGCCCGTGGCCGTTCAACATCATGGGCCTGTTCGTGGTGCTGAGCCTGGCCTATCCCGCCCTCATGTGGTTGATCCGACGCAAGATGTGGTGGCTCGTCCTCGCCCTGAGCTGGGGCGTCTACGCGGTGCACTATGTGGCGCCCGGTGCGCTGAGCCTCCCCTCGCAGTTCGATGCGGTCTTCCCCCTGGCCCTCTGGCAGGTGCTGTTCACGCACGGTCTGGTGATCGGTTACTACCGGCGACAGATCATCCGCGCCCTCACCTCGATCCCGGGCAAGATCGGCGTCGGTGTGTTCGTCGTCGGCTACGCGGGTTTCCTCGTGTACCTCTGGGCCGGTCAGACCTACGGCTTCACGCCCGTCCCGTTCCCCGCCGACCTCTACGGTTCGCTCTACGATTCGGGGTACCAGCGCATCTTCCTCGAATGGGGACGCCTGCTCGATCTGCCCCTCGTGATCGTGTGCTCGTACGCGGTGCTCACGGTGGCGTGGAAGCCGCTGTACAAGAGCATGGGCTGGCTGTGGATCCCCCTCGGCCAGGCGAGCCTCTACGTGTTCATCGTGCACGTGTTCTTCGTGCTCGCCGTCGCGAACATCCCCGGCCTCGACCGCGGCAGCATATGGCAGGGAACGCTCATCCACAGCGTCGTGATCGGACTCATCCTCTTCATGGTCCGAAAGCGATTCCTCTTCTCCGTCATCCCGCTGACGTTGGAGCAGACCCAGGATGCCGTCACCCCGACGACCGTGATCGGTTCGCCGGGGTGACGGATTGCGCGGAGGCCGTCAGCTCACCGACAGCACGACCGCGGTGACGTCGTCGTCGACCTGGTGCGTCGACACCCGCAGAGTCAAGCCGTCGAAGAATCCGTGCGGGTCGGCGGCCGCGCGCAGGTCGTCGCCGATGAGACGCAGGCTCTCGAGGGTCGAGTCGTACGCGTCCAGGGCGCCGTCCGACACGCTCACGAGCAGGTCTCCTCGGCTGACGCTCGCGCGCCCGGCCTCCCACTCGACGTCAGCGGGGCGCAGCCCCAGGGGGAGGTTCCGCGACGTCAGACGCTCCGACGACCCGTCGGCGCGGAGCACCAGGGTCAGACCATGACCGGCGTCGATGTAGTCGACCGTGCCGGCGGCGGCGTCGATGACCGCGTGGAACACCGTCGCGAAGGTGTCGAGGTAGAGGCCGCTCGAGCGGGCCTCGTCCTCGACCGAGAGCATCGCCGCCACCGGAGACATGTCTCGACGCGCCTGCAGTGCGTGCAACAGCGCTTCCGCCACCGCACCCGCCGCCTCGCCTTTGCCCATGACGTCGGCGAGCGTCACGACCACGCGTCCGCCCACTTCCTGCCACCCGCTCCGATCGCCGCTGACGACCCCGTGCGGAATGGCGAGGGATGCCAATCGCACACCGTCCGCGGTGAAGTCGTCCGCTCGCGGCGTTCGGCCGGTCGCCACGGCACCCTCGACCGGACCCGGATCGCTCTGTCGGATCTCGGCTTGCGCCCATCGACCGAGATGCTCCAACGACCGACGCTGATCCTCGTCGAGGGCATGCGGATCGGGGTCGATGAGGCAGAGGGTACCGACCGGCTCACCGTCGTCGGTGCGCAACGGGAAGCCCGCGTAGAACCGCATCCCGTACTCGGTCACCGAGGCGATGTCACGGAAACGCTCGTCGAGGGTCGCGTCGTCGACTTCGAGGATGCCGTCCTGCTTGACCGTCTCACCGCAGAACACCGCCTCGCGGGGAGTGCGACCGAAGTGGGTCTCGGGCGGCTGCGACTTCGTGTACACCTCGTCTTCGCCGACGATGTTGACGAGCGCGTAGTCCACGTCGAACATCTCTCGCGCGAGCCGGGTGATGCGATCGAAGCGCTCTTCGGGGGGCGAATCCATCAAGCCGATGCGCTCGACAGCGGAGACGGTGCGGTGAGAATCGGTGGCCATCGAGGACTGCCCTTCGCGTCGCGTGGATCCCGTCGGGGACGACGAGACCGCGACGGATCGGCGCATGGGCATCGTGTGAACGGCTCGAGTCGAGGCCGTCCCCACGCCACCGCGGAACCGATCGCGCCGACCGTTTCAGCCTATCGACGCCCGCGGGAGGAGGTCCCGAGTTTGTCGTTTTCAGGCCGCCAGCGCCAGATATGGTTCCCAACGCGGGTCGCTCTTGTCCACGCCGCGCACGGTCCACGACGAGCCTCGAGGGGGCGCCGGCACCAGCCGGAGCTCCCAGCGCATCTCCTGAGGTGTGCGATCGCCCTTCACGTTATTGCAGAGCAGGCAGCACGCTACGAGGTTCTCCCACGTGTCCTTACCGCCGCGCGAGCGGGGAAGCACGTGATCGATCGTCGACGCCGCTTTGCCGCAGTATCCGCAGCGGTGCGCGTCACGGCGCAGAACACCGCGGCGGGTGACCGGTACCTGGCGGGCGCCCGGCACGCGCACGTAGCGCGTCAGGATGATCACCGCCGGACGGTCGTAGGTTCCGTGGGCGGCCCAGACCGGGTCCTCGTCCACGCTCTCGATGACGGTGGCCTTGTCGTTCATGACGAGCACGAGGGCTCGCTTGAAAGACACGACAGCGAGGGGCTCGTAGCCCGCGTTCAGCACCAGTGTGCGCATTTCTCGTCCTCTCGAATGGCCGAGACGGCTTCTCGGATGTTCGACTCGCGACGACGGCAGGCGCGAAAGGGTATGAAAAAGGCGCTGTCTAGGCAGACAGCGCCTGAGAGGTCACGGCGAGGCCGCGGCATCCGATCACACGATGCCGAAGAACGAGCAGCCCGAGCGCATCCATGGTGCGGATGCGCGAACTGGTGTTCATCGGCTGGTCCCTTCGGTTCTTCCGACGTCGGTGACAGGCTAACCCACCACGACACGCCCGGGGTCGGCCGAGGGGGCAAACGGAAAGCGGCGTGTCGGAGAACGATGTCCTCCGCCACGCCGCCCCGTCAGAAGAATCAGCCGGCGTTCTGCTGCAGCCAGGCGTAAGGATCGACGACCGAGCCGTTGATGTGCACCTCGAAGTGGAGGTGATTGGCGGTCGAGCTGCCCGTCGATCCGACCAGACCGATGAGCTGACCGGGGGCGACGGTCTGGCCGGCCTGCACCTGACGGCTGCCGTAGGTCATGTGGCCGTACGTGGTCGATACCTTCTGGCCGTTGATCACGTGCTCGATCACGATCGCGACACCGTATCCGCCGTAGCTCTCCTGCGAGACGCTGACGACTCCACCGGCGGCGGCGAAGATGGGCTGACCGCCGGGAGCGAGCAGGTCGACACCCTGGTGATAGCCGGAGTCCCACAGGCCACGACCGAGGGTGTAGCTCGTGAGGGGCCAGCGCACCTCGCCCGATCCGGGTGCGGTCATGTTGAGGTCGATGGAGCTCACCGAGGTCGACGCCTTCGAGGCGTTGGCGGCGAGCTGACGGGCGCGCTCGGCGGCGGCGGCGGCAGCTGCCTCTTGATCCTTCTTCTTCTGGATCTCGTCAGCCGTGGTGGCCGAGTAGCTGCTGCGGTCGAGGGTCTCAGCGGCGGCGTCGGACGCCACGACCAGCGACTGGTTGTCGGCAGCCGACATCTCTTGCAACGTCATGGTCTCGGCGGCCGGCATGGTCGCGGCATAGGCGGGGATCGCGACGGTCGCGACGAGGCCGGCGACCATCGAGAGGATCACCGCGCTGCGCAGCGGTTTGCCGACACGGCGAGGCGACGATGCGCCTCGAGCGGGGGTGGGGCGAACAACCGGAGCAGTCGTGAGGGGCGCGGTCTGCAGAGCGCGGCTCGTCGGTCGGGTCACCGCGGCACGAGTGCTCTTGCGGGTGGGTTCCGTCGCGGTGCCTTCGGGTAGGTCCGCTGCGGGCTCGTTGTGTTCAGCCAAAGTTCCTCCGGCGCCTCTGCGTCTTCGGGGACGCTGGCTCGTCAGCACTCGAATACGGGGCACGATGTGCGGGCTGGGCCCTGCGCGGACGACGAGCCGATGAGGCAAACCGCGAGGGGTCCGACGGCGGGCTTCTCACCTGTGGACTTTCTGAGGCTACCCGAAGATAACGAACAAGTCACGCTCCGGTAACCGCTCCCAGGCGATGCTCGGCCCGACCTTGCGGAAAGCGGCCGAGCTCAGTCCTCGGCGACCAGGAAGATGTGCGAGGCCACCTCGACGGGCAGTTCGAGCCCCTCGTCGACGCCGTCCATCTGGATGAGGACGTATCCCTCGTTGAAGCGGTAGTCACCGCGGGCGCCCGGCAGGACGCCGGCGGCCTTGAGCTGCTGCAGCAGCTCGGGATCGACCTGAGCGGGCTCGGCGAGCCGGCGAACCGTGCCCGTGATGGGGGCGCCCGCATCCGTCAGCTTGCGGACCAGACCGATCACTCCGTCGTCGAAGGTGGCGCTCGCTGCGTCGCCGAGCTGATCGAGACCCGGGATCGGGTTGCCGTACGGCGACTCGGTGGGGTGGCCGAGGAGCTCGACGAGCCGACGCTCCACCTGCTCGCTCATCACGTGCTCCCAACGGCAGGCTTCATCGTGCACGTACGCCCAGTCGAGACCGATGACGTCGCTGAGCAGACGCTCGGCGAGTCGGTGCTTGCGCATGACGTCGACGGCCTTCTGACGGCCGGAGTCCGTCAGCTCGAGGCGGCGGTCTTCCGACACGACCACGAGACCGTCGCGCTCCATGCGACCGACCGTCTGAGAGACGGTGGGTCCCGAGTGCCCCAGGCGCTCGGAGATGCGCGCGCGCAGCGGCACGATCTTTTCCTCTTCGAGTTCGAGGATCGTACGCAGATACATCTCGGTGGTGTCGATCAGGTCGGTCATTCGGGTGTCCTCGATCTCGCGCGGCAAGTCCTCCCAGCCTACCGACCCCCTCCGACATGAGCGCGGGCGGCGTCCGAGGGTGACCCTAGAATCGGTGCCATGTCGCACGTGGAACTGCCCGCCGATCTCCTGCCCGCCGACGGTCGCTTCGGGTGCGGCCCCTCGAAGGTGCGCGGTGCGCAGCTCGAGGCCCTCGTCACCCGCGGTGCGTCGATCCTCGGAACCTCGCACCGCCAGGCACCGGTGAAGAACCTCGTCGCCAGCACGCGCGAGCGCCTGTCGCAGCTGTTCCGTCTGCCCGAGGGGTACGAGATCATCCTCGGCAACGGCGGGTCGACGGCCTTCTGGGATGCCGCCGCGTTCGGGCTCATCGAGAACCGCAGCCAGAACCTCGTCTTCGGCGAGTTCGGCGGCAAGTTCGCCTCGGCGGCCGCCGCCCCGTGGCTGCAGGCACCTGACGTGCGCAAGGTCGAGCCCGGTACGCGCTCGGCGGCCGAGGCCGTCGCCGGCGTCGACGTCTACGCCTGGCCGCACAACGAGACCTCGACCGGGGTGGCCGCCCCGATCCGGCGCGTGGAGGCGGATGCCGGAGCCCTCACCGTCATCGACGCGACCAGCGCCGCGGGAGGCATCGACTTCGATGTGGCACAGGCGGACGTCTACTACTTCGCGCCCCAGAAGAACCTCGGCTCCGACGGAGGGCTCTGGTACGCCGCTGTCTCGCCCGCCGCTATCGAGCGGATCGAGCGGATCGCGGCATCCGGCCGCTACATCCCCGAGTTCCTCAGCCTGAAGAACGCGCTCGACAACTCGCGTCTCGAGCAGACGCTCAACACCCCTGCTCTCGCGACGCTCCTGCTCCTCGACGACCAGCTCGGATGGATCCTCGACAACGGCGGCCTCTCGTGGGCCGGCGCCCGCACCGCCGAATCGTCCGGCGCTCTCTACGAGTGGGCCGATGCGAGCGCGGTGGCGACTCCCTTCGTGAAGGATCCCGCCGACCGCTCCCCCGTGGTCGTCACGATCGACTTCGACGACAGCATCGACGCCGCGGCGATCGCCAAGAGCCTGCGCGCGAACGGCATCGTCGACACCGAGCCCTACCGCAAGCTCGGCCGCAACCAGCTGCGCATCGCGACCTTCGTCTCGATCGAGCCCGAGGATGTGCGCCGCCTCATCGGCGCGATCGACTACACGATCGAGCGCCTGCCGCAGGCTTGAGCTGGCAAGAACGAAGGCCGTCCCGCACCAGCGGGACGGCCTTCGTCATGAGCGGCGGTCAGTAGCTGCGATCGCCCTCGTCGTAGTCGTCGTCATCGGAGTCTTCGTCGTCCGAGTCGACCTCTTCGTCCGAGTCGACCTCTTCGTCCGAGTCGACATCGTCGTCCGCGCCGTCGAACTCGTCGATGTCGACGCCGTCGAGGTCTCCCGCGTGGAAACGCGCCTTCGGCTCGTCGTCGTCTTCGTCGTCCTCATCGTCGTCGTCCGGCTCGTCATCGTCCGGCTCGTCTTCGTCGGTGTCGTCGTCCTCGACGACCGCAGCGACCTGGGCCGCCTGGTACTCCGCCAGACGAGTCGCCCACGGCACCCAGTCGGGGGCCAGCAGAGCGCCGTCGCCGGGCAGCAGTTCCACCTCGAGCACGGTCGGCTCGGAACCGTCCACGACGGCCACGGTGACCGTCCAGAACCAGCCCGGGTAGCCCGCGAGCCGGGTGTGGAAGCGCAGCGAGACCGCTCCGCCTTCCTCCGCGGTGTATCCGGCTGCGGGGCCGACGGTGTCGGCCGGGGTGATCTCGTGCAGGGCAGCGAGCGCGAGGTCGTGGGCGCCGGTCAGGCGCTCATCGACGGGCTGCTCAGGCTTCGAAGTCATCGGCGACCTTGCGCAGGACCGCGGCGATCTTCTGCGCGTGCGGAGCGTTGGGGTAGCGACCGCGTCGCAGGTCCCCTCCGATACCGTCGAGCAGCTTGACGAGGTCTTCGACGATGATCGCCATGTCGTCGGCGGGCTTGCGCGAGCGCTTCGACAGGCTCACGGGAGCATCGAGAACGCGCACCGAGAGCGCCTGCAGACCGCGCTTTCCATCGGCGACCCCGAATTCGAGGCGCGTCCCGGCCTTCGGTCCGGGGGCTCCGGCGGGCAGGGCGGTTGCGTGCAGGAACACGTCCTGGCCGTCATCGGTGACGATGAAGCCGAAGCCCTTCTCGTCGTCGTAGAACCTGACCTTGCCGGTGGGCATGGACACCTCGCTGGATGAGTGCGCGGAAAGCGCGGCGGAACGCGGGACCCGAACGGATCCCGGTCTTCCAGCCTACGGCACCGCCGCCAGGCGGTAGGCTGAGCCCGATGAGCACCCGCACCTCCGGTGGCAGCACACCGGGCGACGACGTCCCCGTCCGCCGCATCGACCGCATTCTCGCGTTCATGTCGCTGGGCCTTCTCGCGCTGTCGATCGTGTGCTTCTTCGCCATCATCATCGGCTCCAGTTCCGGAGCCGACATGGGTTCCGGCGTCTGGCCCGTCATCGGCCTCCTCGTCTACGTCGCTCCCCCGGTGGCATTCGCGTGCCTCCTCGCCGTGCTCATCATGAGCTTCATCCGAAGGGCCAAGGCCAACAAGGCCTGACGACGTGCCCGAGACCTCCGCACAACGCGCACTTGCGGTCTCGTTGAGCGCGCGCAGCGACACCGACCTCGCCCGGCTCTTCGCCGACCGCCACATCTCGCCGTCGAGCACGTGGCGCGACATGTTCGACGCGGCTGAAGCACTGCTCGACCCGGTCTCGGTCGCGCGCGGGCTTCCCGCGCTGAGTCGTGACGAAGCCGTCGCCCTGCTCGACGCCGCCGAGGGACGACCGACGACCGGTGAGATCGGCGAGCGCCTGAAAGCCCGCGCCCTCATCGGAGACGACGGGCTCCCCTTCCCCACGGTGATCGACGCCGCGCGCGAGATCCTGCCCTCGGGGATCCCGGATGCCGCGCCCCCGCGCCGCACCCATGCGACACCCGAGAGCACCGGGGCCGCATCCGAAGCGGTGTTCACCAACGCGGCATCCCTCGCCGACATCCTCATGCAGACCCTCGACGCCCCGCTCGGACGCATCGGATCGGGGTCGCTGGGCGCGACCGAGAGACGACGCCTCGTCGACGCCGGGGCCGTGACCACCGCAGCCGAAGCGGACCTGCTCGTCGGGCTCGCGGCCGAGGTGGGCCTTCTCGGAACGAACGAGCGTGCCTGGCTCGTTTCTCCCGCCGGGCGCGAGTGGCTGCGCCTGCCGACTCTCGAACGATGGCAGCGCACCGCAGAAGCCCTGCGTGACGCCCTTCCGTCGGCGTACCGCTCCACCGACGGCGGGTGGATCCCCAGCGAGCACTGGCGCTCCGCGACACCTTTCGACCCCGAAGGCCCCGACCGCGCAGACCTCTGGATCAAGCGCCTGGTCCGCTGGGGGCTCCTCGACGCCGACGGCCACGCGACCCCCTGGGCGCTCCCGCTGGCCGAAGGCGGCGACGTCGACACCTCGGCCCTGCGCGAGCTGCTGCCGCCCGAGGTCGATCGCGTGTACCTGCAGAACGACCTGACGGCGATCGCCCCCGGTCCTCTCGCCCCGCACCTCGACGTGCGGCTGCGCTCGATGGCCGCGCGCGAGTCGCGGGCTCAAGCCTCGAGCTATCGCTTCAGCGCCGCGAGCATCGGCGCCGCGATCACCGCGGGCGAGACGGCGGACAGCCTTCGCGCCTTCCTGACCGGCATCTCGCTCACGGGCCTCCCCCAGCCGCTCGCGTACGTCATCGAGCGCACCGCCGCCGAACACGGCCGCGTGCGCGTCACCGCCGACGCGCAGTCGCACCTCACTCGAGTCATGACGGACGACGAGACGCTTCTGCGCTCGATGGAAGTCGACCAGTCGCTGCGCTCGATCGCTCTCACCCGAACCGACGACGAACTGGTCTCACACGTCTCGGCCGACGTCGTCTTCTGGGCCCTCACCGACGCGCACTACCCCGCGGTGGCGGTTGACGCCGAGGGGCGCCCGCGCGCTCTCGAGCGCGCCAAACTGGCATCCCCCGGTGCCACGGCCACGGCGCCCGCCGACACCTACGCCGACCTCATAGAGCGTCTGCGCACGGGCGCGGGAGACTCGGATGCCGCGTGGCTCGAGCGCGAACTCGATCAGGCGGTTCGCGCGCGATCGATCATCGACGTGACGGTGCGCCTGCCCGACGGCTCTGCCCGCGTCTTCCGCTTGGAGGCCACCGGACTCGGCGGCGGACGCCTGCGCGGTCGCGACCGCGGAGCCGATGTCGAGCGCACCCTCCCCCTGTCGCACATCGACGGCGTCGCGCCCGTCGAGTGACGGCCGCGAACGCCCTGCCCTCTTCGACACCGGTAGACTCGAACGCTATGGCTGACGGCCCCCTTATCGTGCAGAGCGACCGCACCGTGCTCCTCGAAGTCGCGCACCCGCAGGCAGAGACGGCGCGGCATGAGCTCGCTGTCTTCGCCGAGCTCGAGCGTGCACCCGAGCACATCCACACGTACCGCATCACCCGCCTGGGCCTGTGGAACGCGCGTGCAGCCGGCCACGACGCCGAGGCCATGCTCGACACCCTCGATCGCTGGTCCCGCTTCCCGGTGCCGGCCTCGGTCAGCACCGACATCCGCGAGTCCGTCAACCGGTACGGGCGCCTCGTCATCGAGCGCAACGACGAGGGCGAGCTCGTGCTGCGCTCGACCGACGCCGCGGTGCTCAGCGAGGTGTCACGCAACAAGCGCATCGCCCCGCTGCTGATCGGCCGCCCGAGCCCCGACAGCTTCCTCATCGACGCGTGGGCGCGCGGGCACATCAAACAGGAACTGCTGAAGATCGGCTGGCCCGCCGAAGACCTCGCCGGCTACACGCCCGGGACCCCGCACCCGATCGACCTGGCCGAGGACGGCTGGAGCCTCCGCCCTTACCAGCGCCAGGCGGTCGAATCCTTCTCCGAGGGCGGTTCCGGGGTCGTCGTCCTCCCGTGTGGAGCGGGTAAGACGCTCGTGGGTGCGGGCGCCATGGCCGACACCCGCACGACCACGCTCATCCTCGTCACGAACACCGTCAGCGCACGACAGTGGCGCGACGAGCTGCTGCGCCGCACGAGCCTCACCCCCGAAGAGATCGGCGAGTACTCCGGGCAGGTCAAAGAGATCAAGCCGGTCACCATCGCCACCTACCAGATCCTCACCGCGAAGCGGAAAGGCCAGTACGCCCACCTCGCCCTGCTCGACGCCCTCGACTGGGGCCTCGTGCTCTACGACGAGGTCCACCTGCTTCCCGCTCCGGTGTTCAAGCTCACCGCCGACCTGCAGGCGCGCCGCCGCCTGGGCCTCACCGCAACTCTCGTGCGCGAGGACGGCCGCGAGGGAGACGTCTTCAGCCTGATCGGCCCGAAGCGCTTCGACGCGCCGTGGAAGGAGATCGAGGCTCAGGGCTTCATCTCACCCGCGGCCTGCTACGAGGTGCGTATCGACCTTCCCGCCGATGAGCGGCTCGAGTACGCCGCAGCCGCCGACGAGGATCGCTACCGTCTCGCCGCCACCGCCCCCGCGAAGATCGAGGTCGCCCGACGACTGGTCGAACGGCATCCGGGTGAGAGGGTTCTGATCATCGGTCAGTATCTCGATCAGATCGACGAGCTCGCCGAGGCGTTGAACGCCCCGCAGATCACGGGCGCCACGCCGATCCCCGAGCGCGAGGAGCTCTTCCAGGGCTTCCGTGACGGGAGCATTCCGCTACTGGTCGTCTCGAAGGTCGCGAATTTCTCGGTCGACCTGCCCGAGGCCTCGGTCGCCATCCAGGTGTCGGGGTCGTTCGGATCGCGCCAAGAAGAGGCTCAGCGCCTCGGTCGACTTCTCCGACCGAAGCAGTCGAACCACACCGCGAGCTTCTACACGCTCATCGCGCGCGACACCGTCGACCAGGATTTCGCGCAGAATCGCCAGCGCTTCCTGGCCGAGCAGGGGTACGCCTACACGATCCTGGATGCCGACGGAATCGACGCCCAGGCCGCCTGACGCATACCAGCACGCGGCTTTCCGTTCCATATCCAGCACATTGCTGGGTCAGATCACGATAATGAGGGCATGACAGCTCCTCGCATCCTCGTCGTGGACGACGAACCGAACATCCGCGACCTGCTCATCACGAGCCTGCGCTTCGCCGGTTTCCAGGTGCGAGCCGTGGCCAACGGCGCGCAGACGATCTCGGCCGTGCTCGAAGAGGAACCCGACCTCATCGTGCTCGACGTGATGCTCCCCGACATGAACGGGTTCAGCGTCACCAAGCGGCTGCGCGGCGCCGGCTACACCGCGCCGATCCTGTTCCTCACCGCGAAGGACGAGACCGAAGACAAGATCACGGGGCTCAACGCGGGTGGCGACGACTACGTCACCAAGCCGTTCAGCTTGGACGAGATCGTCGCCCGCATCCAGGCGATCCTGCGCCGCACGATGCAGGCCGACGAAGAGTCGATTATCCGCACCGGCGAACTGACGATGGATCAAGACACCCACGACGTCAGCGTCGGAGACGTCTCGATCGACCTGAGCCCGACCGAGTTCAAGCTCCTGCGTTACCTCATGCTGAACCCCAACCGGGTGCTCTCGAAGGCGCAGATCCTCGACCACGTGTGGGAGTACGACTTCAACGGCGACGCGGGGATCGTCGAGAGCTACATCTCGTACCTGCGCCGCAAGATCGATCCGCACTCCTCGGAGCCGCTCATCCAGACCAAGCGCGGCTTCGGCTACATGCTGAAGTCGGGCAAGACCGCCTGAGCGAAAGGCTCGCTCCTGTCGCACTCCGACGATTCGCTCACGCGCTGGTGGCGCGGGCTGAGCCTGCGCACCAAGGTCACCGGCGTCACCGTCGCGTTGCTCGCGATCGGGCTGTTCACCGCGGGCATCGGGACCATGGTGTTCTTGCGCACCACCCTGGTGAACAACCTCGACGAGCAGCTCGCGCAGCAGGCCGCCGGCAGTATCGCGAACAGCATCTTCACCACGGCTCCCGTCGACGGGCGGGTCGTCTTCTCGCAGGTGGAGAACGCCCCGCAGATCGGGTCGATGGTCGTCGTGTACGGTCCCGACGGACAGCGCGAGGCGTTCTACAACGGCACGTCGACGACCGCTCTGCCCGACATCCCTCCCACCTTCACGGTCGAGCAGACCTACAGCCAGATCGACCGCCGCATCGAACTTGAGTCGCCCGAGTCCGGTCAGCACTTCGTCGCCCGGGTGGGGGTGCTGCAGGTGCCCGGAAACCCCGGGGTCTACACGCAGATGGTGATCCAGCCGCTCGCCCCGACCGACCGGATCGTGGCCGCCTACATCGGCATCTACGCCTTCGTCGCGCTGCTGATCCTCATCGCCACGGCCTTGCTGACCCGGTGGCTCGTCACCCTCGCGTTCCGCAACCTCCGCCAGGTGGAGACGACGGCCATGGATATCGCGGCCGGTGACTTCAGCCAGCGTCTGACGGACATCGTCCCCGACACCGAGGTGGGCCGGCTCAAGACCGCCATCAACGCGATGCTCGCCCGCATCGACGGCGCCCTCGGACAACGGGATGCCACCGTGCGGCAGATGCGTCGCTTCATCGGCGACGCCAGCCACGAACTTCGCACACCCCTCGTCACGATGCGCGGCTATGCGGAGTTGTACCGCATGGGGGCGATCCGCTCCGACGAGGATGTCGCGCAGTCGATGGAGCGTATCGAGAAGGAGGCGATCCGCATGGGGGCCCTGGTCGAGGACCTCCTCGCGCTCGCCCGCCTCGATGAGCGCCGTGACGTCACCATCACCGCCCTCGACCTGCGCCCGATCGCGCGCGACGCCGCCCTCGACCTGCGGGTGACCTCGCCCCAGCGTGAGGTCACGGTCGACGACGCCACCTCGCGCGACGAGCTGATCCTTCCCACCATCACCCTCGACCCGCTCCTGGACGCCGGAGGCAAGCCCGCGAACGGGAACGGTCGCCGTCGCACCGCTCCCACCACCTCGGCGATGGCGATAGCGGGCGCCACCCTCTCGCGGCTTCGGCGCCGATCGAAGGACGGCACCGAGTTGGCGGCATCCACTCCTGCGGATGGGACCCCGGCCACACCGATCGGCGTGGTCCGTCCCGTGCCGCGCCTCGCCCCCGTCGTCATGGGCGACGAGAACAAGGTGCGACAGGTCGTGGCGAACCTGCTCGGCAACGCGCGGCGTTTCACCGCCGAGGACTCCCCCATCGGGCTGCGCGTCGGCGTCGACGGCGAGTCCGACATGGGATGGATCGAGATCATCGACCACGGCGAGGGGGTGCCGGAGCAGATCCGCGAGCAGATCTTCCAGCGCTTCTGGCGCGCCGACACCTCGCGCACCCGCGAGACCGGCGGCTCGGGTCTCGGCCTGTCGATCGTGGCATCCATCGTCGATCTGCTGCACGGCACGGTCGATGTGCGCGATACCCCCGGGGGCGGAGCGACCTTCCGTGTCTCCCTCCCCCTCGCCGATCGCCGCGACGCCCAGGAGCACGCGCTCATCGAGACGCAGCCGCTCGAACGCCTGCCCGAGGGGTACCGGCCCGACGCGCAGACGTGACGGGCGCCCCGACGCTTGACCCTCACACGATGTGAGAGGACACGATGGCTTCATGGCCGAGACCCCGAACCTGATGAGCATCGGTCGGTTCAGCGCCCTCACCCGCCTGTCGGTGCGGATGCTTCGCCACTACGACAGTCATGGTGTGCTGGTCCCCGCCGACATCGACCCCTGGACCGGATACCGGCGCTACGCCCCGCACCAGCTGATCGACGCGGCCGACGTGCGCAACCTCCGCGACGTGGGCTTCGGCGTCTCCGCCATCGGCGCCCTCCTCGACGCGCGTGGCACTCCGGCGTGGACTCGCGCACTGCAGATGCAGCGCGCGGAACTTCATGAGGAAGCTCGCGCAGCGAGGGAGAGGGTGTCGCTGATCACCCGCCTTCTCGAAACCGGAGACCATCCCATGTCCATCACGCTCACCCGCACCACCGTCCCCGCACTGACCGCGGTAGCCCTGCGCGGCACCGTGCCGTCCTACTCCCACGAAGGGGAGCTCTGGGGCCGCCTCATGCCTCTCCTCGCCGAGCGGTCGATCGCACCGATCGGAGCCTGCGGCGTCATCGAGCACGACGACCAGTACGTCGAGCACGATGTCGATCTGTCGATCTTCCTGCCCGTCGCCCCCGGGACGACGGTGGACGCCCCTCTCACCATGATCGAGCTGCCTCCCCGCGACTGCCTCGTCGCGCGTGTGACGGGCCCGTACGAGCAGATCGCACAGGCGCACGACATGATCAACGCCCGCCTCGTGGAAGACCGCTTGAGCCCGCGCGGCGACGACACTCTCGCCTCGCGCGTCTTCAACGTCTACCTGACCACCCCCGACCGCGTACCGGGTGACGCTCTGGTCACCGACGTCTGCCGCCCGCTGAACTGACAGCGGCCACGTCCGCAACACGCAGAACGCCCCCTCCCGGAGGAGGGGGCGTTCCGTGTGTTGCCTAGGCGGGGATCAGAAGTCCATGCCACCGGTCGGGTCGCCCGCGGGAGCGGCGACCTTCTCGGGCTTGTCGGCGACGACGACCTCGGTGGTGAGGAAGAGGCCGGCGATCGAGGCGGCGTTCTGCAGAGCCGAACGGGTCACCTTGGCGGGGTCGATGATGCCCTGTGCGAACAGGTCACCGTACTCGCCGGTCGCGGCGTTGAGGCCGTGGCCCACGGGGAGCTCGGCGACCTTGTTCGCGACGACGCCGGGCTCGAGACCGGCGTTGAGCGCGATCTGCTTGAGCGGGGCCTCGATGGCGACGCGCACGATGTTCGCGCCCGTGGCCTCGTCACCCGTGAGCTCGAGGTTCGCAAGAGCGTTCTTGCCGGCCTGGATGAGCGCGACGCCACCACCGGCGACGACACCCTCTTCCACGGCAGCCTTGGCGTTGCGCACGGCGTCTTCGATGCGGTGCTTGCGCTCCTTGAGCTCGACCTCGGTCGCGGCTCCGGCCTTGATGACGGCGACGCCACCGGCGAGCTTCGCGAGGCGCTCCTGGAGCTTCTCGCGGTCGTAGTCGCTGTCGGTGTTCTCGATCTCGCGGCGGATCTGGGTCACGCGACCCTCGATCAGCTCCGACTCGCCGGCACCCTCGACGATCGTGGTCTCGTCCTTGGTGATGATGACCTTGCGCGCACGGCCGAGCAGGTCGACGGTCGCGTTCTCGAGCTTGAGGCCCACCTCTTCGGTGATGACCTGGCCGCCGGTGAGGATCGCGATGTCCTGCAGCTGCGCCTTGCGACGGTCACCGAAGCCGGGAGCCTTGACGGCGACCGACTTGAAGATGCCGCGGATCTTGTTAAGCACCAGGGTCGCGAGCGCTTCGCCCTCGACGTCCTCGGCGATGATGAGGAGCTCCTTGCCCTCCTGGATCACCTTGTCGACGATCGGCAGAAGGTCCTTGATGTTGGAGATCTTCTGGTTGGCGATCAGGATGTAGGGGTCTTCGAAGACCGCTTCCTGACGCTCGGGGTCGGTGACGAAGTAGGGGTTGATGTACCCCTTGTCGAAGCGCATGCCCTCGGTGAGCTCGAGCTCGGTGCCGAAGGTGTTCGACTCCTCGACGGTGACGACGCCTTCCTTGCCCACCTTGTCGATGGCCTCGGCGATGAGCTCGCCGATCGCGGGGTCGGCGGCGGAGATCGACGCGGTCGCGGCGATCTGCTCCTTCGACTCGACCTCCTTGGCGGAGGCGAGGAGCTCGTCGGTGACGGCCTTGACGGCCTTCTCGATGCCCTTCTTGAGCGAGATGGGGTCGGCGCCGGCGGCGACGTTGCGCAGGCCCTCGCGCACGAGCGCCTGGGCGAGAACGGTGGCGGTGGTGGTGCCGTCACCCGCGACGTCGTCGGTCTTCTTGGCGACCTCCTTGACCAGCTCGGCGCCGATCTTCTCGTACGGGTCGTCGAGCTCGATCTCCTTGGCGATCGAGACACCGTCGTTCGTGATCGTGGGGGCGCCCCACTTCTTCTCGAGCACGACGTTGCGACCGCGGGGGCCCAGGGTCACCTTGACGGCGTCGGCGAGAGTGTTGAGGCCGCGCTCGAGACCGCGCCGGGCCTCTTCGTCGAAAGCGATGATCTTTGCCATAAGTGTGTCGTCCCTCCCGGACGGGTGACTTGCAGATTTTGGCACTCGACGAAAGCGAGTGCTAATTCATTCTGGCACTCGCCCCTAGGGAGTGCAAGCCACGAGCCGCCCCGCAAACGCCGAACGCCGCGGCATCCGGAAGTCGGATGCCGCGGCGTTCTCGCCAGAGCTCAGGCCAGGCGAACGGACTCCGCCTGAGGGCCCTTCTGACCGGTGCCGACGGTGAACTCGACGGCCTGCCCCTCTTCGAGGACACGGAAACCCGACATCTCGATGCTCGAGTAGTGGACGAAGACGTCCTGCCCGTCATCGACGGTGATGAAGCCGAAGCCCTTCTCGGCGTTGAACCATTTGACAGTGCCCTGCGTCATGCGAATCTCCTGTTGCTGAACGACGAGGTCATCGTAAGCACGGAGGATGCCGCGGAATCGGGGTTCCGGAGCATTGTTGACGCGCGTGCATCCAAGTTGTTACGCCGCGGAAACACGCGGCGCTCGCGGACTCAGGAGGAGGGGGAAGCGGAGGGCTGACCGCTCGCGCGGTCGAGGCCGATCACGACGATCAGGCGCTTGACGTCGCTCTCGTCGGCCGGGGTGTTCGGGTCGTCCGTCGGCTGCAGGAAGTCGCTCTGCGCGATCTGCGCACCGCCGATCGTCTGGGCCAGGCCCTCGGCCGCGGCCGCGTCGCTCTCGAGGCGGTAGTAGATCGTGGTGTCGGCGAAATCGGTGCTGTCGGAGTTGCCGGTCTCGACGTTGTCGCCGCTCCAGCCCGCGGCCACGATCTGGTCGCGAACGGAGGCCGCGAGGCCGTTGTCGGGAGTGCCGTTGAGCACGACCACCGAGTACGACGTGTCGACGACGGCCGGGATGGTCGGCTCGACCGAGACGGTCGGGCTGGGCGCGGCGTCGGAACCGAGCGAGATACGCCCCGAGACCAGGAGCGTCGCGAAGATGCCGGCGATGATCAGCACCAGGGTGGCGATGGCCGCCCACAGGAACACGATCCATCCGCGCAGACGGGGGTTCTCGGCCCGGTGAGCGCCGACGCGGCCGGATTCAGTCGGCAGGTCGTCGAAGCGATCCCGAGGGAAGGTCGATCTGGCCATTGGACGATGCTATCGGTCGCGTCGAGGCGAGCCCGTCAGCGGGCCGCCGTCCGGCCGAGACGAGCGCGGTGCTGATCCGCCGCGTCATCGCGCCGCCGCCGCAACCGGCGCACGAGCATCGGATCGTGTGCGAGCGCCTCGGGGGTGTCGATCAAGCGCCCGAGCAGCTGGTAATACCGGGCAGGCGTCATCGAGAACTCCGCGCGGATGGCCTCTTCTTTCGCGCCCGCGTGACGGCGCCACTGGCCCTCGAAAGCGAGGAAGGCGAGGTCACGGTCCGACAGAGGCACGCCGTTACGCTACTGCGCCATCGCTCACGATCCCGGATGCCACGCCACCCACGCCCCGAGAGGGTCGACCTCCGCGAGCACCTCCCCATCGAGAGCGAGCGCGAATCCGCCCCGCACGGGCTCGGGGCGCCGCGTCCAGCCGTCGTGCAGGCCGGGCGCGTCGAGGGTGATCCACCGGCCTGCCGCCCGTGCGGCATCGATCACGGCGGCGCGGTGCACCCGGGGCACGTGAGCGAGCACGCCCGGAGTGGTCACGACCAGGGTCGCCCCGGCCGGAGCCTGGGCGGCGAGCGCGGGAAGGGCCTCGGCGCCGTCGCCCGCGACGAGCAGAGGCGGGTCGGCCGCCGCGATGTCGAGCGCCCCCTCGATGCGTTCGAGACGCCCCTCCTCCCCCGGCCAGACGAGGCCGGTGAGCCAGTCGCGGTCCTGCGCGCGGCGGGCGTCGAGGGGGCTGAGGTCGATGCCCGCACGCCAGACGATCTGCGGCATGTGCAGGTCGGGGTGCCCCTCGAGGTCGCTGTCGAGAACCACGCGACTCGGGCCGTCGACGGGGTCGACCGCGACGATCTCTCCGCGGTGATAGCGGTACGAGTACCGATCGGGATAGAGGCAGAGCCCCGCGCTCACCCCCACCTCGAGCAGGGCGATCGGCCCCTCGATCAGAGCGAGGGCGGGGAGCAGGGCCGCGCAGCGGAGGGGCTCGTTGGTCTGCACGCTCCGGCGACCGCATTCCTCGACGATGGCGTCAGCGTGGGCCGTGACCCATGAAGCCCACGCATCGACGTCGTCGAGGGGCGCGCCGAGCAGACGCATCACGGCGAACACCAGCGGCGGCTGTCGTCGCGTCTCGGGGATCCTCGCGAGGGCGGCAGCCACCGCGGTGTCGTCCGCGACACGCTCCGCCCAGTTCGCGTACACCGCCGAACGACCGGGAGCCTCGTCTTCGGAGAAACGCCGATAACGATCGACGACGGCGGTCACGGCATCCTGGGTCACCCGGAGATTATGCCGTCACGACCTGACCGCTGCCGGGCACGAGAGAATAGAGCCGAAGAAGGAGAGTGAACATGACCTACGCCGTCGACAAGTCCGACGACCAGTGGCGCGCCGAACTCAGCCCCGAGCAGTACGCGGTGCTTCGCCAGGCGGGTACCGAGCGCGCCTGGACCGGTGAGCTGCTCGACGAGAGCCGCGCCGGTCTCTACACCTGCGCCGCCTGCAACGCCGAGCTTTTCCAGAGCGGTACCAAGTTCGACTCGCACTGCGGGTGGCCGAGCTTCTACGAGTCGGTCCGCCCCGAGGCGGTCGAACTCATCGAAGACAACAGCCACGGCATGCAGCGCACCGAGGTCCGCTGCGCCAACTGCGGCTCTCACCTGGGACACGTCTTCCCCGACGGTTTCGGCACGCCCACCGGCGACCGGTACTGCATGAACTCGCTGTCGCTCAACTTCACCCCCGAAGACAAGGCATGAGCGCACTCGAGGCGATGCGCGACCGCCGGTCGTGGTCGAAGGTCACCGACCTCGCCCCCACCGGTCCCGAGCTCGAGGCGTTCGTCGCCGCGGCCGGTCGCGTCGCCGACCACAAAAGTCTGAAGCCCTGGCGGCTCATCGAGATCCGCGGCGCCGACCGCGACATCCTCGCCCGTGCGCTGAACAAGGCGGATGGCAAGAAGGGGATGTCGTCGAAGCCCCGGCGCGCACCGCTGATCATCGCGGTGGTGGCGAACCTCCGCTCGAAGAAGATCCCCGCGTGGGAGCAGGAGGCCGTGGCATCCGGAGTCGCCCACATGTTGAGCCTCGTGCTCGACGAAGCGGGCTTCGGCGTGTTCTGGCGCACCGACGACAAGACCCGCAGCAAGGTGCTCGCCAAGGCGCACGGGCTCGACAAGGGCGAGGTCCTGCTCGGTTGGCTCTACATCGGCGGCAAGCCCCCTCGCACCCGCGCCACGCGACGCAAGACCGTGGATGCCGCCAAGCACATCTCACGCATGCCCGGAGGCAAGAAGAAGCGCTCGGTCGACGAGACGCGTCTCTGACCCCTGCTCGTTCGACGCCGCCGCGGGACTCCGGTCCTCGGCGGCGTCGTCGTTTCCGCCGTCAGCGACGGCGGCGGAACGGGACCGCGGCGACGGTCACTCCGCCGATCGCCACGGTCGCGGCGAGCAGAGCCACCAGGGTCGAGGGGGCCGCCGGCGCGGGCCACAGCGCGTCGAGCAGCACCGAGGTCACGAGAAGACCCACGACCGAGCCGAGACCGAGCAGCAGCACACCCGTGCGGCGCACCACGACCGACGACAAGAAGATGTAGATCACGCCCACCGCCCCGCCGATGTAGAGCCACGGCTCGGTCGGCACGGTGCGCGGCGCCCCCACGACCGCGACGTGCACGCCCGCGGCGATCAGCAGGACCACCGTTCCGCCGATGAAATTCACCAGCGTCGCGGTCAACGGGCTCTCCACGCGAACGCGCAGACGTCCGTTCGTGCCCTGCTGCCACGCCACGCCCGCACCCGCGATCACGGGGACGACGAGCATCCAGGGGGGAACCGCGCCGAGCGCGTCCCCCGACAAGCAGACGACGACGCCGGCGATCGCCAGCAGCGCACCGATCAGACGGCGCACGGTCACCGGAACGACGCCGGCCGGTCCGTACCCGATGCGATCGAGCACGAGCCCACCGGTGGTCTGCCCGGCGACGAAACCGACGGTGAACAATGCGACGCCGATGGTCGCCACCGTCAGGCCCTGGCTCGCGACGGTGAACGCCCCGAGCAGACCGCCCAGCAGCATCCACGGCGGGATCGATCGAGACCGGATGCCGCGGACCAGACGCCCGAACCCGCGTCGGCCGCCGGGGATCAGCGCCGACAACGCGATGAGGATGAGCAGGCCCGAACTGAACGAGATCGCGGCGGCGACGAAACCGTCCCCCAGCTCCGCACCGAGACTGCCGTTGATGCGCGCCTGGAGCGCGGTGAGGGCGCCGATGAGCACCGCTCCTCCGACGGCCAGTCCGACCGAACCCCGCTCCGCCACGGCTCTCCCCTCGCGCCCCCGCGCGGGAGCCACCGTCGATCGTACGACGCGGGGTGGGGCCGAGCCGGCGGTCACCCGTCTCCCCGTCGCTCACTCACTCGGCTGCCAGAGCGTCCCGCTCCCGGCGATTGCGGACTGCTGCGCCGACGAAGATCGCGACGAGGGCGACGAGCGACAGCAGACTCACCGCATACAACGCAGCCCCACCGACCGCGAAATCGCCACCGCTGATGCCGTAGGTGTCGGCGAGTCCCATCCTGGGGCCGAACGAAGCGACGAAGTACCCGGGCATTCCCGCGGCGAGCAGACCGAGGTAGCCCGCGACGGTCGGCCATACCCCGGCGCCGGTGACGGTGAACAGGACGAGGAAGACGACCGCGAACAGCGGCCCCAGTGCGATGATCGCGACGACGAACCCGTTCGGCGGGCCCTGATCCGCCTCCTCCACCGCGCGCCAGACCGCGTGGGCCGTGAAGCCCGGCACGGCCGCCTCGGGGTTCCACACAAGGATCTGCAAGAGGGCGATGCTCGCGTAGACCGCGACCACGACCACCCCCGTCGATGCGGCGACGAGAGACGACGGGCGACTTACGGATTCCGGGACCACGGGCCCATGATGACTCACGGTCTCGCTCCCCACCAGCGCCGCGGCACGTCGATGTCGACCGCGGTGGTCCGGATGCGTCAGGCTGTGACCCGTGACCCAGCTCCACCCCGGCCCCGACGACGTCTCGCGCCTGATCGACGACCTCCGCGCGGCCGACGCCGACCGCGAGTTCCTCGCGCACGCCGAACAGCATCTGCCCCGCCTGCACGACCTCTTCACCCAGCTCTACGGCGATCGACCCGACGGCCTCGAGCGCTTGGCATCCGTCCTCGATCTCGCGCGCACCTCGTGGACGGCGCGCCCGCGCACGCTGAAGGCCCTCGACCGGGAGCGCGAGAGCGCGCCGGACTGGTTCGAGAGCGAGCGCATGCTGGGTGGTGTCTGCTACGTCGATCGGTACGCGGGCGGGCTCAACGGCATCCGGGATTCCATTCCGTACTTCCGCGAACTGGGCCTGACGTACCTGCACCTCATGCCGCTGTTCGAGAGCCCCGAGGGCAACAGCGACGGCGGCTACGCGGTGTCGAGCTACCGCCGGGTGAATCCGGCGCTCGGCACGATGGAAGAGCTCGCGGCCCTCGCGACCGATCTGCGCCGGGCGGGAATCTCGCTCGTGGTCGACTTCATCTTCAACCACACGAGCAACGAACACGAGTGGGCGCGCAGGGCCGTCGCGGGTGAAGCGGGGTACGAGGACTTCTACCTGATCTACCCCGACCGCGAGCTGCCCGACGCCTACGAGCAGACGACGCGCGAGATCTTCCCCGACGACCACCCGGGGTCCTTCGTCCAGCTCGACGACGGACGCTGGATCTGGGCGACGTTCTATCACTTCCAGTGGGATCTCAACTACGCCAACCCCGCGGTCTTCGAGGCGATGGCCGGGGAGATGCTCTTCCTCGCGAACCAGGGCGTCGAGATCCTCCGCATGGATGCCGTGGCCTTCATCTGGAAGAAGCTCGGCACGACCTGCGAGTCGCTGCCCGAAGCCCATCTGCTGCTGCAGGCCTTCAACGCGGTGCTGCGTATGGCGGCTCCGGGTCTGCTCTTCAAGTCGGAGGCCATCGTGCACCCCGACGAGGTGATCTCGTACATCTCGCCGGAGGAATGCCAGATCTCCTACAACCCCCTGCAGATGGCCCTGACCTGGGAGGCGCTCGCCACTCGCGACGGCCGGCTGCTGCAGCAGGCGCTCGAGCGCCGCCACGCCCTGCCCGCCGGCACCGCGTGGGTGAACTACGTGCGCAGCCACGACGACATCGGCTGGACGTTCGCCGACGAGGATGCCGCCGAGCTCGGCATCGACGGCTACCCGCACCGCCGCTTCCTCAACGACTTCTACGTCGGCCGTGCCGAGGGATCGTTCGCGCGTGGCGTGCCGTTTCAGGAGAACCCGCGCACGGGCGATGCCCGCGTCACGGGTACCACCGCGTCGCTCGCGGGTATCGAGACGGGTGACGCCGGAGGGGAGGACCGGGTCGTTCTCGCCCACGCCCTGGCGCTCTCGAGCGGCGGCATCCCCCTGCTCTATCTCGGCGACGAGGTCGCCCAGCTCAACGACTACTCGTTCGCCGAGCGGCAGGAGGAAGCGGGCGACAGTCGCTGGGTGAACCGCCCCTTCCGTCCCGAGCAGAATTACGAGGATCGAACGGATGCCGGCACCCCGGCCGGTCGCGTCTACTCGCGGCTGTTGCGTCTCACCGAGGTGCGCCGATCCACGCCGGAGTTCGCGGGCAACGAGCTGATCGCCTTCGGAGCGAACACGGCGTCCGTCGTGTCGTTCCTGCGCCCGGGCGACGGGTTCTCTGTACTCGTGCTCGCGAACGTGGGTGACTCGTCCGCAGAGATCGATGCGCTGACGTTGTCGGGAATGGCGCCGGAGGCGCTCGACCTCGTGTCGTCTCAGCCCGTCTGGCTGGGCGCCGGTCTCACCCTCGCGCCCCACGGCGTGCGGTGGCTGCGCGTGCGGATGCGCTGAGCCGTGTCCGACGATCCCGTTGGAGCACGCAGCCCCGCGTGGCACGTGGGCGCGTTGGCGGCGGGAATCGTCGCGATCGCGACATCGGTGTGGGCGCCGCAGGGACTGATCGGCGACCTGCTCGTACTGGTCGTCGCGGTCTGCGCGCTGCTGTTCTCGCTGGACGCGAGCCGCCGGCGGGGGCCGCTGCGCGGGGCCGCTATTGCGGGGGCGTTGTTGGCGGGGCTGGCGATGATCGTGGCGGCGGCCGTGTTTCTCGTCGCTCTCGCGAAGGCGTTGCCGTGACCCGCATGGCACGATGATCACCGCAGAGGCAAGGGCCGCTTCCCCGGGCTAGGGACGCCTAGCGTGAGGCCATGAACGACGCCGAACTGTCCGCCCTCACCATCTCTCGCGCGAGGGAGAACGTGCAGAACGGCGGCAAGCCCTTCGCCTGCCTCATCGTGAAAGAGGGCGAGATCGTCGTCGAGGCGGTCAACCACGTCGCACAGGAAGGCGACCCCACGGCGCACGCCGAGATTCGCGCCATCCGTGCCGCCGCAGAGCGGGGAATCACCGACCTGTCGGGCTACAACATGTTCGTCACCGCCTACCCCTGTCCGATGTGCCTCGGCGCCGTGTACTACGCGCAGCCCGACCGCCTCGTCTACGCGGTGACGAGGGAGCAAGAGGGTGAGCACTACGAGGACGGCAACCGGCTCATGAGCCTCGCCACGTTCTACGACGAGTACGCGAAGCCCGAGGACGAACGGTCGCTACCGACGCAGCAGGTGTCGGTCGAGGGGGCTTCGCTGCCCTTCCGCGAATGGACAGCGCAGCACGGCTGAGCACGAATGAGCCATGTACGAGGTGCCGGCTACAGGACTTGAACCTGCAACCCCCGTATTACAAGTACGGTGCGCTACCAATTGCGCCAAGCCGGCATGAGACGCGTGACGCCTCGATGGACGAGTCTAGAGCGGCGGAAGGGTCACTCGAGACCGATCAGATGCGGTGCTTCCCACTGTCGCGGTCCCATTCCAAGGACTTCCACTGCAGGAACGAGCACAGGTTGCCCGCCACTACGAGCTCGGCGGCCAAGCTCGCCATCTCGTGCGGCGACAGTGTCAAGTCTTCCGGGCGCGCCGTGAGGGTCGCCTCCCAGAGAGGCTCGTCATAGCCCTGCGGCTGCATGTAGATCGACGCGCGCGCGTTCATCAGGTTGATCACCACGAGACCGGTGTCCTGGCTGTCGGCATCCTCCTGCTCGACGACCTTGAGCTGGCCTGCGAACAGGTGACCCTGGTCGCGGAACTCCTGCACCCATGCCTTCAGCTGCGTGAGGGACCGCCGCGGGGGCGAGTCCTCAAGCTCTTCGTTCATGTCACCAGAATCTCATACAGCGACGCATTCGCGCCGACGCGTCAGCGCGCGGGAGTGGCCGACGGCGAGACGGACGGCGTCGGGGTGGCGGTCGAGTAGTACGCGTTGCTGTCGACGGTGAGCACGAACTGGGCGAACTCCTTCGCGTCATCCATGTTGCCGACGTATTCGGTGCCGTTCACGAGCACGGTCGGGGTGGCGGTCAGCGCCTGTCCCTTCGTGCCGGGCAGGCCCTTGATCGCACGATCGGTGGCGGCCTTGGCCCACGCCGTGTAGGTCTCGCCCTCGATGCAGTCGCGGACCGCACCGATGTCGCTCACGCCGGCGCCCTGCGCCATGTCGGCGAGCTGCTGGTCGCTGTACCCGTCGGAGTCGACCGCGGGCTGGTTCGTGAGCAGCTCGTGGTTGTACGCGAAGAAGCGGTCCGACGAGTGCGTCGCCACGCACGCCGCGGCACCGGCCGCGCGCAGGCTGTACTTCGTGCCGTTCGACTTCGACGTCAGCATCGCCACCGGGTAGTACGTGAGGGTGGCGGCCTTGTCGCCGACCCACTTCGACAGCTGGCTCGCGTTCGCGGTCTGGAACTCGCGCGCCTCGGCCGACATGTAGTCGACGTAGACGCGGATGTCGACGGGCGCTGCCGTGCCCGTGGGCTCGGGGGTCGGCTCGGTCGCCGGTGCGGGCTCGGCGGCCGGAGGAGTGGCCTGTGCCGACATCGTCGCGGCGCTGCCGTCGACGGTCTGATCGGCGAGCGGGTCGGCCACCTGCGAGGCGCTCGTGATGACGAAACCGTCGTCGGTGGCGGCGTCGGGAAGCGCCTGCGAGCGAGACTCCCGCGAGTTCAGCGCGAACGAGACGCCCACGGCGCCGACGGCGATCACGGCGACGGCCCCGATACCCAGCAGCGAGCGACGCGCGATACGCCAGCGCGTCTGCTTCGCCTTGACCTGCTGCGCCTTCTCGCGCACCGCCTCACGGCGGTCGCGTTCTGCTGGCACATTCGGTGACTGGTCGTTGGACATGAAACCTTCCGGGCACGGACGATGCCGCATGAAATCAGGGGGGTCGCGCGGGTGGGGCGACGAGGATCGATGGTAGCCAGGCTGGCTGAGAAATGACCAGACACGTGCGATACTGACGAATGCGTCCAACGTCGGGCGCACGGGGTCGCCCCCGTTCATTCCATTCACTACGGATCGTCCGGCACGTACCTGCCGGTGAAGGAGAAGAGAAAATGGCGTCCGTCACCTTTGACAACGCAACCCGTCTGTACCCCGGCGGAACCCGCCCCGCGGTCGACAAGCTGAACCTCGACGTCGCAGACGGCGAATTCCTGGTTCTCGTCGGCCCCTCCGGCTGCGGCAAGTCCACCTCGCTGCGCATGCTCGCCGGTCTCGAAGAGGTCAACTCCGGACGCATCCTGATCGGCGACCGCGACGTGACCGACGTCCCGCCGAAGGACCGCGACATCGCGATGGTCTTCCAGAACTACGCGCTGTACCCGCACATGACGGTCGCCGAGAACATGGGCTTCGCGCTCAAGATCGCCGGTGTCGGCAAAGAAGAGCGCGCCTCGCGCGTGCTCGAGGCCGCCAAGCTGCTCGACCTCGAGCAGTACCTGACCCGCAAGCCCAAGGCCCTCTCGGGTGGTCAGCGTCAGCGCGTCGCCATGGGCCGAGCGATCGTCCGTCAGCCCCAGGTCTTCCTCATGGACGAGCCGCTGTCGAACCTCGACGCCAAGCTGCGCGTCCAGACCCGTACCCAGATCGCGTCGCTCCAGCGCCGCCTCGGTGTCACCACGGTCTACGTCACGCACGACCAGACCGAAGCGCTCACCATGGGTGACCGCATCGCCGTGCTCAAGGACGGCCTGCTCCAGCAGGTCGGCACCCCGCGCGACCTGTACGAGACCCCGAAGAACGTCTTCGTGGCCGGCTTCATCGGCTCGCCCGCCATGAACCTCTTCACCGCCGACCTCGCTGAGGGTGGCGTGCGCTTCGGCGACCTCGTCGTCCCCGTCGAAGCCGACACCATCGGCAAGGCCAACGGCTCCGCGGTCACCATCGGCGTCCGTCCGGAAGACATCCAGGTCGCCCCCGCCGACGGTCGCGGCCTCTCGGTCGTCGTCGACCTCGTCGAGGAGCTCGGCGCCGACGGCTACCTCTACGGCCACACCGACATCAACGGCAAGCGCACCGACCTCGTCGCTCGCGTCGACGGTCGCCGTCACCCCAACGCGGGCGAGACGGTCGTGCTCGCGCCGGTTCCCGGCCACGTGCACGTCTTCGACGTGGAGACCGGCGACCGCCTCACCGACCGGGCCATCGCTTCGGCCTGATCCACGCACCGACGCGGCGCGTCCCCGATCCCGATCCGTCGGGTCGGGGGCGCGCCGCACTGTTTTCCCGGAGGTTCCCGTGTCCGAATCCCTCAGCATCACGGCGAGCACCGTCGACCCGGGCCTGTTGCAGCTGCCCTGGTCGACCGCTCTCGCCGACTGGCCCAGCAGCCACATCGTGGCACTTCCCAAGGGCATCTCGCGGCACCTCGTGCGCTTCGCAAACCTCTCCGGTCGCGTCGTCGCCATCAAAGAGACCACCGAAGAGATGGCCCGGCGCGAGTACGACATGCTCGGCAATCTCGACCGCCTCGATGCCCCCTGCGTCGACCGTGTCGCCGTGATCGCCGGGCGCACCGACGCCTCGGGTCGCCCTCTTCCCGCGGCCCTCGTCACCTCGCACCTGCGCTTCTCGCTCCCCTACCGCGCGCTGTTCACGCAGGTGCTGCGCCCGCACACCGCGACGCGTCTCGTGGACGCTCTCGCGGTGCTGCTCGTACGCCTGCACAACGTCGGCTTCTACTGGGGTGACGTATCGCTGTCGAACACGCTGTTCCGCCGCGACGCCGGCGAGTTCGCGGCGTATCTCGTCGACGCCGAGACGGGCGAACTGCACGGCAACCGCCTGACGCCCGGTCAGCGCGCGCACGACCTCGATATCGCCCGCATCAACATCGCTGGCGAGATCATGGACCTCGAGGCCGGCGGTCGCCTCGAGGGCGGAGTGGATGCCGTGGCCATCGCAGACGGCCTGGTGTCGTCGTACCACTCGCTGTGGGGCGCCCTCACCGACAGGGAGTCCTTCGCCGTCGACGAGTCGTGGCGCATCACCGAGCGCGTGCACCGTCTCAACGCCCTCGGCTTCGACATCGGTGAGATGTCGATCCGCACGGCGAGCGACGGCACGAAGGTGTCGATCCAGCCCAAGGTCGTCGATGCGGGTCACCACCAGCGCCGTCTGCTGCGCCTGACCGGGCTCGACGTCGAAGAGAACCAGGCCCGCCGTCTGCTCAACGACCTCGACGAGTTCCGCGCGCGCGTCTCACGTCTCGGCGCTGACGAAGAGATGGTCGCGCACGAGTGGCTGACCCGTGTGTTCGAACCCATCGTCATGGCGATCCCGTGGGATCTGCGAGCCAAGCTCGAGCCCGCCGAGGTGTTCCACCAGGTTCTCGAGCACCGCTGGTACATGTCGCAGGCGCGCGGTCGCTCCGTCCCGCTCGCCGAGGTCGTGAGCTCCTACATCGACGACGTCCTGCGCCACCGCCGCGACGAGGCGACGGTCATGGGCCCGCCCACCGACACGATGTCGCTGCCGACGATCTCCGACGCCGATGCCCCCGCAACCGGCGAGGTGCCCACGACCGACACCGACTCGGTCGACTGGCGAGACCTGGTCTGACGTCGCCGCCGAGCCCTCCGTCCGCACCAGTCCCGTGTTCGCGGCACGATCGCGAAGTCACGCGATCTCGCCGAGATCACACGCGAAATCGTGTCTTTTCGTCCAGATCGCGTGTCCTCGCGGCGGAGAGGACGCGCGGACGAGCGCAGCGGCGCGAGCACCGCACCCCACGAAACGACGAGGCCGTGGCATCCGGAATCGATCCAGGATGCCACGGCCTCGGTGCGTCGTGGGCTCAGTACCCCACGGTGAAGCGCCCGCGCGTGTGCTTCGGGTTCTCGATCTCGTCGAGGACGGCGATGGCGAAGTCGGCGCCGCCGATGAACGAGTTGCCCTCGCCGTCGACCACCAGCACGTCGCCGCCGTCGCGGTACGAGCCGGTGCGCTCGCCCGGCGCCCACGAGCCGAAGCCGCCGGCCGGGTGCACGTAGAACCAGTCGCGCCCGGTGTCGTCGGCCTGGAGATCCTCGAGGATGCCGATCGCTTCGCGCGCCTCGGGCTTGTACTCCTCGGCGAAGCCGTCGGTGTCGATCAGGCGCGGGCCGCCCTCGACGACGAGCGAACCGCCGGCGCCGCCGATGACGCCCACGCGGACGTTCTCGGGGAGCGCGGTGACGAGCTCGGCGATCGCGGGGCGGAGCTTGCCCTCCATGTCACCGCGGGGAGCGGCGGCCGACACCACGACGTCGACGCCCTCGAGCTGGGCGACGAGACCGGGGACGTCGAGGACGGTGCCCTCGAGGTAGGTCGCACCCTCGATGCGCTCGGTGGGAACCGAGCGGGCGATCGAGACGACCGTGTGGCCGCGGCGGACGGCCTCGGTCACGATGTGGCTACCGGCGTAACCGGTGCCTCCGATGACGGCGATGCGGGGCATGAGCGTTCCTCTCGAAGGGTCAGACGGTGCCGCGGAGCGTCGACACCTGGTACAGGGCGACGGATGCCGCGATGCCGGCGTTCAGCGACTCGGTTGCGGCGGAGATGGGGATCGACACGACCTGATCGCACGTCTCGGTGACCAGGCGCGACAGGCCCTTGCCCTCGGAACCGACGACGATCACGACGGGACGATCGGCGAGCTCGAGGGCGGGGAGTGACACGTCACCGTCGCCGTCGAGGCCGAGCACGAACACGCCCTGCTTCTTGAACTCCTTGAGCGTGGCCGTGAGGTTGGCAGCGAGCGCGACGGGGATACGCGCGGCGGCCCCGGCGCTGGTCTTCCAGGCGGCGGAGTTGACGCTCGCCGATCGACGCTGCGGGATGATCAGGCCCTGGCCGCCGAACGCGCCGGTGGAACGGATGATCGCTCCGAGGTTGCGGGGGTCGGTGACACCGTCGAGCGCGACGAGCAGTGGAACCTGACCGCGGTCGATGATCTGCTCGAGCAGGTCCTGGGGGTGGGCGTAGGCGTACGGGGGCACCTTGAGCGCGACGCCCTGGTGCACGCCGTCGAAGCCGGCCATACGGTCGAGTTCGGGACGCGTGACCTCGAGCACCGGGATGCCGCGGTTCGTCGCCATCGACAGCATCTCTTTGACGCGGTCGTCCATCTCGATGCGCTGGGCGACGTACATCGCCGTGGCGGGAATCTTGGCCCGCAGCGCCTCGAGGACGGAGTTGCGACCGGTGACCGTCTCGGTGTCGTCGGCCGCCTTCGGGCTCTTGCGATTCGGATTGCTCCCCACCGCGCGCACGCCCGGCTTCGCCTTGCCACCGGCGGCGGCGTAGCGCTCCTGGGCGGCTTTGCGCTTGCCCGCGGGGTGCCAGGCGCGGTCTTCGGCCTTCGGGGTGGGTCCGCGCCCTTCGAGTGCCTTGCGGACGTGGCCGCCGGTGCCCTTGAGGGGCCCCTTCTTCTTGCCGGGGTTGCGTGCTCCCGGGCGTCCAGGCTTAGCCATCGATACTCCAATGCGTTCCGGCCGGAGTGTCCTCCAGCGTGATTCCTGCGGCGGCGATCGCGTCTCGAATGCGATCCGCGGCCGCCCAATCCTTGTCCGCGCGCGCTTGCGCACGCTGCGTGATCATCGTCTGGACGAGGGCGTCCAGAGCGGCGGTCTGCGCTCCCCCGCCGGTGTCACCCCACTGAGAAGAGTGGGGGTTGATCCCCAGGACGAGCGTCATCTGCATGACATCCATGACGTCCTGCTTCGCCTCATCGTACTTGCCGGCGTCGAGCAGCGCATTTCCCGATCGGATGCTCGTGTGGATCGCGGCCAGCGCCCGGGGTACGGAGAGATCGTCGTCCATGGCCTCGACGAACTCCGTCGGGAGCCCTTCCGTCGCCTCGGTCCACCCCGGCTGCACGAGACGCTCTGCCCGGTCGAGGAAGGTCCGGATCCGGCCGAGGGCCGTCTCGGCCTCGGTCCATGACGCCTCGCTCAGGTCGAGGTTCGAGCGGTAGTGCGCGGCGGCGAGGGCGTAGCGCACCACGAGCGGGTCGTGAGCGGCGAGCACGTCAGCGGCCAGGGTGAAGTTGCCGAGCGACTTGGACATCTTCTGCCCGTCGACGGTGACGAGGCCGTTGTGCACCCAGTAGCGCGCGAAGGAGTCCCCGGCTGCCGTCGACTGCGCGATCTCGTTCTCGTGGTGCGGGAAGCGCAGGTCGAGACCGCCGCCGTGGATGTCGAACTCGGGTCCGAGGTAGCGGCGCGACATCGCCGAGCACTCGATGTGCCAGCCGGGCCGTCCCGCGCCCCAGGGAGAGTTCCAGGTCGCGGATGCCGGCTCATCGGACTTCGCGCTCTTCCACAGGGCGAAATCGCGAGGGTCGCGCTTGCCCCGGGGATCGGCGTCGGACGCCGGCTCCATGGCATCCAGGCTCTGACGGGTGAGCTCGCCGTACGCGGGCCACGAGCGCACATCGAAGTAGACGTCGCCGGCGGCAGCGTAGGCGTGGCCGCGTTCGATGAGCTCGGCGATGAGCTCTTGCATCTGCGTCACCGATGCCGTCGCGCGGGGTTCGTAGGTGGGGGGAAGGATGCCGACGGCCTCGTACGCCCGCGAGAACTCCAGCTCCATGCGGTAGGCGAGAGCCCACCACGGCTCGACTTCGGTCGCGTTGGCGAGGACCTTGTCGTCGATGTCGGTGACGTTGCGCACGAACGTGACTCGGCCGTAGCGGCGTTCGAGCCACCGGCGAAGCAGGTCGAAGGCCAGGGCCGCACGCACGTGGCCGATGTGCGGGCCCGACTGCACGGTGGGCCCGCAGACGTAGACCGTGACGTTCGAGGGGTCGAGGGGGACGAAGTCGCGCAGTCCCTGCGCCTTCGTGTCGTACAGCCGAACAGTCACCGGCCCAGCCTACCGGCCGCCCCCTCACGACCCCTGAGCGAAACATAGCGCCGCTAATGTGCGGGGGTGCCCCTTGTGATTCGCCCCGATGACCTGTCCGGAGACGCCACGCGCGCTCTCGTCGCCGCACACCTCGCCGGCATGCTCGAGAACACACCCGTCGAGAGCGTGCACGCCCTCGACGTGGACCGGCTCACCGCGGACGGCGTCACGGTCTGGTCCGCCTGGGTCGACGACGAGCTCGCCGGCATCGGTGCGTGCAAAGACCTGGACCTCGATCGCGCCGAGCTGAAGTCCATGCGAGTCGCCGAGGACTTCCTCGGCCAGGGCATCGGCCGCGCGATCCTGCGGCACATCATGGACGATGCGCGCGAGCGCGGCATCCGGAGTCTCTGGCTCGAGACGGGGAGTACCGACGACTTCCTGCCCGCTCGTCGTCTCTACGCGAGCGAGGGTTTCGTGGAGTGCCCCGCGTTCGCGCCGTACCAGCCCGACCCGCTGTCGACCTTCATGACCCGCGAGCTCTAAGCCGGCACGATGAGGGCCGTCGCGAAAGCGGCGACCCCCTCGGAGCGCCCGGTGAAGCCGAGTCCGTCGGTTGTCGTGGCACTTACCGACACCGCCGCACCGCCGAGGGCCGCCGACAGCGCCCGCTCCGCCTCGACGCGACGGGACGCGAAACGCGGGCGGTTCGCCTGCACCTGCACGGAGACGTTCCCGATGCGCCACCCGGCCGCCGACAGGAGTCCGGCCGTGTGGGCGAGGAACGCCGACGCGTGAGCACCGGCGAACTCGGGCCGGTCGGTGCCGAAGTGCGTGCCGATGTCGCCGAGACCGGCCGCGGCCAGAAGCGCGTCGACGATCGCGTGCGCCACGGCGTCACCGTCGGAGTGTCCCGACAGCGCCTCTTCGCCCGGCCACTCCAGACCCGCGAGCCACAACGTGCCCTCTCCCCCGAAGCCGTGCACGTCGGTGCCGATGCCCACGCGCGGCGCCGAGTGGGTCGACGGGGTGACGACGGATGCCGCGGGGCCCGTCTCGAGAAGGGCACGAGCGCGGTCGAGGTCGGGGCCGGTCGTGATCTTGAACGCCACCGCGTCTCCCTCGACCGTGACGACGGGGTGCCCCGCTGCCGCGACCGCGGCCGCGTCGTCGGTGTGATCGGAGTCGACCTCGGCCAGAGCCGCCTCGAGAACCGATCGAGCGAATCCCTGCGGTGTCTGAGCCGCCGCGAGCTCCGTGCGATCGACGGGGCCGATCACGCGACCTTCCGCGTCGACGCGCTTGATGGTGTCGACGACGGGGAGGACCGGGATGACGGCAGCGGCTCCGGCCTCGACGGCCTGGACCACGCGGTCGAAGACCGCGGGCGGCGTCAGCGCACGCGCGGCGTCGTGCACGAGCACGATCTCTACATCGCCCCACAGCGCGCCGAGCCCCGCGGCGACCGACTCCTGCCGAGTCGCCCCGCCCACCACGACGGTGACGAGGTCGGCGCGGTCTCCCGCGGCATCCCGCGCATCGGCCAGCGCCTCGCCTTCGTACCCCCTCGGCACGACGATGACGACCTGCGCAGACGTCGCGGCGAACACCCCGCGCAGAGCGTGATGCAGAATCGAGCTCTCGTCGATGCCGACGAACGCCTTCGGCGCACCACCCTGCAAACGGGTACCGGAGCCGGCGGCGACGACGATGACCGCGAGACGCGGGACGGGGGTGAGAGTCACCCGTTCACGCTAGCGCGCCGCCACGAACGGGCGACGCACCGAGCGGGATCAGGACGCGAGGACCTCGTCGAGCACGACGCTCGCGCGGTCTTCGTCGGTCTTCTCGGCGAGAGCGAGCTCGGACACCAGGATCTGGCGCGCCTTCGCCAGCATGCGCTTCTCGCCGGCGGACAGGCCGCGGTCCTGATCGCGGCGCCACAGGTCGCGAACGACCTCGCTGACCTTGATCACATCACCCGAAGCGAGCTTCTCGAGGTTCGCCTTGTAGCGACGCGACCAGTTGGTCGGCTCCTCGGTGAAGGGTGCGCGGAGCACCTCGAAGACACGGTCGAGACCCTCTTTGCCGATCACGTCACGAACGCCGACGAGGTCGACGTTGTCAGCCGGGACCTCGATGACGAGGTCTCCCTGGGTGACGTTGAGCTTCAGGTATTTCTTCGTCTCGCCCTTGATAACGCGTTCCTTGACCTCGATGATCGTGGCCGCGCCATGGTGCGGGTAAACGACGGTCTCGCCAACCTCAAAAAGCATGGAGTTATGTCCTTTCGGCAACATCCAGGATACCACAGGCCCGCATGCGCTAAGGTTCCGCCCTCCCCGCAGACTCCCCCCTCGTGCGCGTGCGAGCGGCCCGGCACCGCTGACCCCGTAGGATGATGTGGATGCCGTCTGTCGATCTTGGAGGATCCGTGAAAACGCGCCTGATCGCGTCCATCGCCGTGGGTGCAGCTGTCGTACTCGGTACGACGGGATGCAACATCCTCGCCCCGCAGGCGACCACCATCGATTACTCCGCGTCCGACGGTGTGAATGTGCCCGCCGACTCCGGTCCGCTGCACATCCGCAATGCGATGATCGTCGCCGACGAAGACGGCACCACCGGCAACTTCGTCGCCGCCATCGTCAACGACACCACCGACGTGCTCACACTGAAGCTCGAGCTCGGCGAGGGCGCGACCGCCGTCCCCGCCTCGGTGACGGTGCCGGCCAACCGAACCCTGAGCCTCGGCGATCTGGCCAACGGTGTCGAGCCGCTCCGCCTCGACGACATCGACGCGGCCCCCGGCTCGACGGTTCCCGTGTACTTCCAGTCCGGCAACGGACAGGGTGCTCTCATCCAGGTGCCCGTCCTCGACGGGGCGCTCGAGTACCTCGCCCCTCTCGCGCCGAGCCCCGAGGCGTCGACCTCGTTCCCGGCCACGCCGTCGCCGACGCCCAGCGCGACTCCCGCGTCCTGAACACACGACGAAGGCGCCGACGGTTCTCCGTCGGCGCCTTCGTCGTTCCCGCGACCGTCAGGCTTCGAACCGGTAGCCCAGACCTCGCACGGTGACGAGCATGCTCGGCTCGCTCGGGTTCTGCTCGATGCGCGAGCGGATGCGCTTGATGTGCACATCGAGCGTCTTGGTGTCGCCGAAGTAGTCCGTTCCCCAGACGCGATCGATGAGCTGTCCGCGGGTGAGCACGCGACCGGCGTTGCGCATCAGCACCTCGAGGAGTTCGAACTCCTTGAGGGGGATGTTGATCTCTCCCCCGTCGACGGCGACAGTATGCCGGTCGATGTCGAGCACCACGCGCCCGCCGGAGAGGATGCGGTCGTCGAGGTCGGCCTCCTCCGGTGCGCGGCGGCGCAGCACAGCCCGCATCCGCGCCAACAGCTCGCGGGTCGAGTACGGCTTGGTGACGTAATCGTCCGCGCCGAGTTCGAGACCGACGACGATATCGACCTCGGAGTCTTTGGCCGTGAGCATGATGATCGGAACCTGGGAGCTCAGTCGCACCTGGCGGCAGACCTCGGTCCCGGGCATCCCGGGAAGCATGAGGTCCAGCAGGACGATGTCGGCACCGCGATCGCGGAAAGCGACCAGGGCGAGGGCGCCGTCTTCGGCGATCTCGACCTCGTAGCCCTCCCGTCGCAAAAGGTAGGCCAGCGGGTCGGCCAGATCGGGTTCGTCCTCGACGATCAGAACGCGGGTCATGCGGTGTCTCCCTTCGCGGGTACGGGGGTCGTCGCGGAGCCCTTGCGGCCCTTGCGGCGGGGTTTGGGGCGGACGCTCTCCAGATCGGGAGCCTCCGACATCGGAAGTCGGATGGTGAATGTCGAGCCGCGGTCGGGACGCGACCAGAGCCGCACCTCGCCCCCGTGGCGCTGGACGGCATGCTTGACGATCGAGAGGCCGAGCCCGGTTCCGCCGGTTCGACGCGAGCGAGCCTGGTCGGCGCGGTAGAACCTCTCGAAGACGCGGTGCTGATCGCTCTCGGGGATGCCGATACCGCGGTCGGTCACCGCGATCTCGACCACGGTGGCGTCGAGCTTCACGCCGATTCCGACCTTCGAGCCCTGCGGGGAGTACGCGATGGCATTGGCCACGAGGTTGCCGACGGCCTCGGTGAGGATCTGCGGCTCGCCGCGCACCCACAGCCCCTTGGTGCCTCCGCGGACGACCGTGACCTGGGCGGCATCCGCCTGGATGGCGTACCCCTCGACCGCGGCGGTGACGACCTCGTCGATCGATACGTCGCGCACGTCGCGCAACTCGTCTGAGGCCTGCAGACGTGAAAGGCTCAGGATGCGATTGACCAGGGCCGCCAATCGCGTGACCTCGGCCTGGAGCCGCGACGCGAAGTGCCGCACCTGAGCGGGATCGTCGGCCGCCGACTCGATCGCCTCGGCGAGCAGACTCACCGCACCCACGGGTGTCTTGAGCTCATGGCTCGTGTTCGCCACGAAATCGCGACGCATCTCCTCCACGCGCTCGTGCTCGGTGATGTCGCGCAGTACGACGAGGGTCAGACGACCCGAGATGGGAGTGGCGCGCACGGCGACCAGCCGCGGCTCGGCGGGAGCGGCGCCGCGCCGCAAGCGCAGGTTCTCGGCGATGCCCGAGCCGGTGTCGCGCGCCACGCGAGCCACACGCTTGAGTTCTTCGCTCGCGATCACCTCGCCGGCCTGGACGCCGAAGACCTCGGCGGCCGGCGAGAGCGCCAGCACCGTCGACGAGGTGTCGCACACGAAAGCGGGGTCGTCCATCGCCCCCAGCATGGCCTCCACGCCCTCGGGCACCTCGGCGGAGGTCTGCGCGAGAGAGCGGTCACGGGCACGCAGTGCCGCGACCACGAGGCCGACGACCGCCGCTCCGACGAGGAGTCCAGCCAGAAGCGCGAGCAGCACGAGCTGCGGTTGTTGCATGCCTCCACAGTAGAGGCGCCCCTTGAGCGTCACCGGCCGTTCACCCCCGTGAGAGCCGCAGCAGAGGCTACTATTCACTGTCACAGCACCACTCGTTAACCTTCGCTGGGAAGAATCCCCCAGGGTTGCGGGACACCTATGTGCCGTGCCGCCGACGAGGAAGGTACCCGCCCATGCGCGAAGTATTCCACCAGTCCCTCGAGGACGTTCAGAGCCGACTGGTCGAGATCGCCGACCTCGTGACCGTTGCGATCGACCGCGCCACCCGCGCGTTCGGCACCAGCGACGTCTCCCTCGCCGAAGAGGTCATCGAAGCCGATGCCATCATCGACGAGAAGGCCTTCGAACTCGACGAGCTCGCGATCGAGATCCTCGCCCGCCAACAGCCCGTGGCGCGCGACCTGCGTATCGTCGTCACCGCGCTCCGGGTGAGCGCCTCACTCGAGCGCATGGGCGACATGGCCGAGCACATCGCACAGCTCGCGCGCTCGCGCTTCCCCGAGCGCGCGATCCCCAAGGGATTGAAGAGCACCTTCACCCGCATGGGCGAGCTCGACGTCGAGGTATCGCGCAAGCTCGCCGAGCTGCTGCGCACGCAGGACCTTCGGCTCGCCGAAGCCATCCGCGACGCCGACGACGACATCGACGAACTACACGTCAGCGTCTTCGAGAAGGTGCTCGGCGACTCCTGGAAGGGTGAGGCGACGGCGACGGTCGACGCGACCCTGGCCAGCCGTTACCACGAGCGCTTCGCCGACCACGCGGTGTCCGTCGCCAAGAAGGTCATCTACCTCGCGACCGGCGACTGGGCCGGCGCCGACGACGAATCCACCCACGAACCGAGCCCGGTCATCTGACCGCGGAACGCGAGAAGAGGGGGTGGATGCCGACCGGCATCCAGCCCCTCTTTCTGTTCGACGTCAGTGCTTGTTGCCCTGGGCGGCGACGGCGGCGGCGCCGGCGGCCGCGGCCTCGGGGTCGAGGTACTCGCCCGGGCCGAGGGGCTTGAGGTCGTCGTCGAGGCGGTAGACCAGCGGGATGCCGGTCGGGATGTTCAGCTCGGCGATGTCGGCGTCGCTGATGCCCTCGAGATGCTTCACGAGACCGCGCAGCGAGTTGCCGTGCGCCGTGACGAGCACGGTCTTGCCGGCCTGCAGGTCGGGGACGATGTCGCTGTGCCAGTAGGGCAGCATGCGGTCGATGACGATCTTCAGGGACTCGGTGTCGGGCACCTCGCCGTCGATCCCGTCGTAACGGGGGTCGCCGACCTGGCTGTACTGGTCGTCGGCGGGCAGGGCCGGCGGCGGAACGTCGAACGAACGACGCCAGAGCATGAACTGCTCGTTACCGAACTCCTCGAGGGTCTGCGCCTTGTCCTTGCCCTGCAGAGCGCCGTAATGACGCTCATTGAGACGCCACGACCGCTTGACCGGGATCCAGAGGCGATCGGCGGCATCGAGGGCGATGTTGGCCGTCTGGATCGCGCGGCTGAGCACCGAGGTGTGCAGCACGTCGGGAAGGACACCGGACTCGGCGAGCAGCTCGCCGCCGCGCTTCGCCTCGGCCTTGCCCTGGTCGGTGAGTCGCACGTCGACCCAGCCGGTGAACTGGTTGGTCTTGTTCCACTCGCTCTGCCCGTGGCGGAGGAGGATCAGCGTGTGAGGCATGACTCCATGCTATCGAGGTGAGGGCCGCGGGCCGGGGCTGGACGGCCTGACAAGATGTTCGAGTGACCCCCTCCCCCGTCGGCCGTCCCACCCGCGGCACGACCGGGGTCAATCGCCTTCGTCGTATCGACCGCTGGATCGCTCGGCATCCGGTCCTTCGTCGTGCCGACGACCCGCTCGTGGTCGACCTCGGCTTCGGAGCGAGTGCGGTGACACCCCTCGAGCTCCTGGCCCGGCTTCGCAGCCAGAGACCGGACGCCGAGGTCCTCGGCCTCGAGATCGACCCCGACCGCGTCGCTCGGGCCCGCGAACAGTCCGCCGCGGTCGAGGGCGTATCTTTCGCGCGCGGGGGCTTCGAAGTCCCCCTGCCGGCATCTCGTCGCCCCGCGATCATCCGAGCCATGAACGTGCTCCGCCAATACGACGAGGGCGACGTCGCGGACGCCTGGGGTCGCATGTGCGCGCGGCTGCAGCCCGACGGCATCCTGGTCGAGGGAACCTGCGACGAGATCGGCCGCGTCGCGACCTGGGCGGAGGTGGGAGCGGATGCCGTGGCCCGCAGTCTCACCATCTCGCTGCGTCTCGCCGAGCTCGACTCCCCCGCGATCGCCGCCGAGCGCCTGCCGAAGGCCCTGATTCACCGCAACGTCGAGGGGGAACGCGTGCATGAGTTCGTGACCTCGCTCGATCGCGAATGGGCCCGAGCCGCGGCGGTCGCCCCGTTCGGGCCGGTCCACCGGTGGCGCACGGCGATGCTCGCCCTGGCCGACGCGGGGTGGCCCCTGCTGCGCCGCGAGAGGTGGCGGCTCGGCGAAGTGGGCGTGGCGTGGGAGGCAGTCGCTCCGAGTTGAGCGTCAGACGCGCGGAAGGAGCGCCCGGGCGTCGGCGGAGGGCATCCCGGCCGCGACGAGCAGGTCGACCGCCAGCGGACGCAGGGCCGCGACGAGATTGAGCTCGCCCACGCGCCCCTCGGGCAGCAGAACCGCGGGATCGAGTCGTCGCACGACTGCTCCGACGGCTTCTCGGGCGACGGGCTCGAGCGAGATGTCGTCGAGGCTGTCGCGGACGAGGCCCGCGCCCCGGGCAAGCTCGGCCAGCAGATCGGCGGGGACGGGTCGGCTCTCACCGTCCGCACAGAGGTAGGCGGCGCGCCGGGCGACCACGCGAAGGTTGCGCGTGGTGAGGTCGAGGGCGCCGCGGACGCGTTCGTGGCGATCGAGCTCGGTGCGCTGGCGGCGCAGGAACGGCGAGATGCGCGCGACCTCGCGGCCCGACTCGAGCGACCCGCTCCACGCGTCGACGTAGGTCTGCAGCGAACGCGCGCGTTCCAGACCGCGCTCGGCGCGTGCGCGATCACCCCTGCGCAGCGCCCGCACGATGGTGTCCATGGCGGCATCCAGCGCGTCGAACAGCTCATCGGCGTCGCGCAGCTCGGTGCGTCGGAGGGTGCGCGGGATCAGCGCGGTCACGATGAGCGCGGCGACGCCGCCGATCGCCCCGTCCACGAGGCGCAGGAACGGCACACCCGACACCAGCACCAGGGCGATGAGCGACTGGACGACCGCCGCAAGCGCGAAGCCCGGCTGGGGCGACAGGAACCGGGCCACGACGAGGGTCACCGTCATCGCGAGCGCGATCTGCCACCATCCGGCCCCGGCGACGAGCAGGACGACCTCGGCGATGAGGATGCCGACGAGCATGCCCATGACCGTCTCGGCGACCCGCCACGGGCGCGCGTCGCGCACCAGCCCGAGGCTCGACACCGTGACCGTCGCCGCGAGCAGAGGGACCGAGTGCCCCAGCACGAAGTGCGCGAAAGCGTACGCCGCGGTCGCGGCGACGACGATCTGCGCGATCGCCGGCAGCGACTCGCGCACGCGGTTGACCCGGCGCCCGACGGTGGAGCGCCAGCGCGGACCGGCGACGACGACCCCGACGGTCGTCGAGGAGTCGTCGGGGGTCATTCCGCGGCGCGGCGGCGCCCGAGGCGCGGCAGACGGGGAACAGCGGCTGTGGCGCCCGCGTCGGCGGGAACGACGGTCTCGGCCGCCGCGGCCAGCGGTCCGTCGGCGGTGTCGACGATGAGCGGCTCGCCCTCGGGAGCGGTGCGCTTGACGAGGGCGAGGGCGATCGGCCCCTCTTCGTGGTGGACGGCCACCGAGGTGATGGCGCCGATCACGGTATCGCCCGCGCGTACCGCGTCTCCGCGGACGGGGAGGACGTTGTCGCTGCCGTCGAGCTGGAGGGCCACGACGCGGCGCGGAGGGTGACCGAGGTTGTGGACCTTCGCCACCGTCTCCTGGCCGCGGTAGCACCCCTTCGAGAGGTGCACCGCCGTGCGGAGCCAGTCCATCTCGTGCGGGAGCAGTCGCTCATCGGCGTCGACGGCCACGCGAGGGCGCCACGCCGCGATACGCAGGGCTTCGACCGCGTCGAGACCGGCCAAGGCCGTCTCTCCGCTCACGGCCGACGCGATCACTCGCTCGAACTCCGCGGCATCCACGATCGCCTCGGCCCAGTCGCGGTCGGCACCCGGGTGCGGGTCGACGCGGGCGTAGGCCCACCCACCCGGCGAGACGTCCGGCCACGGGTCGACCCACACCGGCGCGACGGACGAGAGGACCCCCACTGCCTCGCGCGTTCCGCCGAGCACGAAAAGGTCGTCGGAGCGGTCGGCGACCACCACGCGCAGGCGGAAGCGCATACGCGTCAGCCACGCGGCGAGGGCCGCGGCATCCGACGCGTCGACGAGAAGCCACGCGGTCTCACCGTCGTCGACCACCGAGGCGGCGTGCTCGACGCGTCCCTGGGGGTCGAGGATGAGGAACTCGGTCGAGACGCCGGGCGCGAGGTGCGTGAGGGCCTGCGACGACAGCGAGTCGAGCCAGCTGAGGCGGTCCTCACCCGAGACCGTGATGACGCGGCGGTCGCCGAGGGGCGCGAGAGCGGATCCGGATGCCAAGCGGCGCTGCTCCGCCACGGGAGAGCCGACGTGGCGCAGCCCGCGATCGTCGATCACCGCACCGGGGACGGCGGAGAGGGATGACATGGTCACTCTGCCCGGGCCAGTCGAGCCGAGGCGTGCGAGCCCAGCTCGCGACCGAGGGCCGCGATGTCCCACGCCCAGAGAAGGTGGTTGTCGACGAGCCCGTACAGGCGGGTAGCCGCCGTGTAGGTCTTCGCACCGGCGGTACGGACGACGGCATCGGTCGCGAGATCGATGCGCGGCCCCTTCACCTGCCCGACATAGAGCTCCAGGATGCCATCGGCGTGCGCCAGGCTCACCTCGATGTCGAAGCCGCCCTGGGCGTTGCGCAGGGCTTCGACGTCGTCGGCCGTGCGGGTGACGGGCTCGGCCGTCGCGGGGAGGAGCCCGGGGCCGGCGTCGGCGTCGCCGACGGGACGCGCGAGACGCCAATAGCCGATCTCGGAGACGAGGGGGCGCCGCCCGTCGCCCTCGATCAGCCACGCATCGGCAGAGTAGTTGAGGAATCCCCCGCCGTCATGGCTGAAGCTGACGCGGTGGGCGAACTCGCCCGAGAAGGATCGGCCATCGACCTCGTAGTCGATGACGCCGGTGCCCTCCCAGACGCCCACCAGCCACGAGAGCGGGACGAGGTCGGCCGGAAGATCGGTCGGGATCTCGATCACGACGCGCTCAGCGCTGGCCGCGGTAGAGGTTCCAGATGACCGTTCCGGACACGAAGGCGATCGCCAGCGAGGCGAGGCCGAGAAGTCCCACGAAGAACGCTTCGAGCGCGAAAAGGTCCATAGCCCAATCCTAGCCCGACACCAGCGCCGCGAGTCCGAACCCGGCCGTGATGATGCCCAGCACCACCATCGCCCCGAGGCTGCTCAACGCCATGCGCTGGATGAACGCCTGCGAGCGGCCGTACCAGAGCTGCACGGCGAACGCCACGATGATGCAGCCCCCCAGAGCGACGGTGATCCACTGGGCGCGCCAGTGCTCCGGAGCGAACAGGCCGATGAGCACTCCGGCCACCGCGGCCAGCACCCACACGGCGACGATGCCGCCGAATGTGCGACGCGGCGCGAGGTCAGGCGTGGACATGACCCCATCATCACTCACGACCCCCTCGGCGCGCACGCGCAGCGCCGGTGTCGAGCGGCTCCGCGCGTCACCCTAAGATGATCGGGTGCGCGGCACGCCGCACGGGAGGTCCTCTTGGCTCAGCTTCTTGTACTCAGCTCCGCCCCGGGCGGCGGGGCTGCTCTGCCTGCGCTCGAACTGCTGAGCCACCGGGTGCGGCAAATACCCGCCGAGGCCGCGCAGCTGGTGAACGCCCCCAGTGCCGACGTCATCTTCGTCGACGCCCGCTTCGACCTGGTCGGGGCCAAGTCGCTCAGCAAGATCCTCACGACCACCGGCGTCGAGGCGCCCCTGGTGCTCATCGTGACCGAGGGCGGTCTCACCGCCGTCTCCACGGACTGGGGCATCGACGACGTCGTCCTCGTCGGCGCCGGTCCCGCCGAGATCGACGCGCGCATCCGCCTCGCCATGGGGCGACGGGCCGCTGACCAGGTGTCGACGCGTATCCAGACCTCCGGCATCACGATCGACGAGTCGTCGTACTCGGCCAAGGTGCACGGCAAGCCTCTCGACCTCACCTACAAGGAGTTCCAGCTCCTGCACTTCTTCGCCACGCACCCGTCGCGCGTGTTCACCCGCGAGCAGTTGCTCAGCGAGGTCTGGGGCTACGACTACTTCGGCGGCACCCGCACGGTCGACGTGCACGTTCGACGCCTCCGCGCCAAGCTCGGCGATCTCGAGCAGCTCATCGGCACCGTGCGCAACGTCGGCTACCGGTTCAACGTCTACGAAGACGACGCCCCCGCCGCGGCATCCCCCTCCGCATAAGGTCGCACGCACCGCGTGTTCACCCCCGTGTCACCGACCCCTGCAATGATGTGGGAATGATGGAACACGACTCGCTCGATGCCGGCCTCGGCGACGCCGACGACGACGACTTCGACGAGGCCGTAGAGGCCGAAGACGACCAGTTGCCCGACCACCGCTACCTCGACCGTGAGATCAGCTGGCTGTCGTTCAATCAGCGTGTGCTCGAGCTCGCCGAGGACCCCACGGTCCCGGTCCTGGAGCGGGCGAACTTCCTCGCCATCTTCGCCAGCAACCTCGACGAGTTCTTCATGGTGCGGGTGGCGGGCCTCAAGCGCCGCATCGTCACGGGGCTCGCCGTTCCCACCAACGTGGGCCGCGCCCCGCTCGACGTGCTCGCCGACATCTCGGCCGAGGCCCACCGCCTGCAACTGCGTCACGCCGCCGCGTGGACCGAGAAGGTGCGTCCCGCCCTCGCCGAAGCCGGCATCGAGGTCGTGTCGTGGGGGTCGCTCGACGAGGACACCGCCGCGCGCCTGACCGAGTACTTCCAGCGGAACGTCTTCCCGGTGCTCATGCCGCTCGCCGTCGACCCGGCGCACCCGTTCCCCTACATCTCGGGGCTCTCGCTCAACCTCGCGATCCGCATCCGCAACGCTCGCACCGGCCGCCAGGAGTTCGCGCGTCTCAAAGTGCCGCCGATGCTCCCGCGCTTCGTCGAGATCGGCGGAGACGGACCCGGCGTGCGCTACCTGCCGCTCGAGGAACTCATCTCGAACCACCTGGGCGATCTGTTCCCGGGGATGGAGGTCCTCGACCACCACGCGTTCCGTCTGACGCGCAACGAGGACATGACGATCGAGGAGGACGAGACCGAGAACCTCATCCAGGCGCTCGAGGCCGAGCTCCTGCGTCGTCGTTTCGGTCCCCCCATCCGCCTCGAGATCACCGAGGATATGGACGACGTCACGCGTTCGCTGCTGCTGAGCGAACTCGACATCACCGAGCAGGAGGTCTACCGGCTGCCGGGATCCCTCGACCTGCGCGGTCTGTTCGACCTGTCGCGCATCGACCGCCCCGACCTGCGTTACCCGCCGCACGTGCCCAAGACGGCGCTGGCCTTCCAGCCGCCCGAGCAGAACGGACGCGCCGACCTGTTCGGTGCGATCCGCAAGGGCGACGTGCTGGTGCACCACCCGTACGAGTCGTTCGCGACGAGCGTGCAGGCCTTCCTCGAGCAGGCCGCCCGCGACCCGCACGTGCTCGCCATCAAGCAGACGCTGTACCGCACGTCGGGCGACAGCCCCATCGTGCAGGCGCTCATCGACGCCGCCGAGGCCGGCAAACAGGTCCTCGCGCTCGTCGAGGTCAAGGCGCGCTTCGACGAGGCCAACAACATCGTCTGGGCCCGCAAGCTCGAGAAGGCCGGCGTCCACGTCGTCTACGGTCTGGTGGGGCTCAAGACCCACTGCAAGCTCGCGCTCGTCATCCGCGAAGAAGAGGGTCGCCTGCGCCACTACAGCCATGTCGGCACGGGCAACTACAACCCCAAGACGAGCCGCATCTACGAAGACTTCGGGCTGTTCACCGTCGACGACCAGGTGGGCCGCGACCTCACGCGCCTGTTCAACGAGCTCAGCGGCTACGCGATCGAGAAGAAGTTCAAGCGTCTTCTCGTGGCTCCCCTGCACCTGCGCAAGGGGCTGCTGCGTCACATCGACAAGGAGCGTCGCAACGCGCTCGAGGGCAAGCCCTCCGGCGTGCGGATCAAGGTCAACTCGATGGTCGACGAGGAGATCATCGACGCGCTGTACCGCGCGAGCCAGGCCGGTGTTCCCGTCGAGGTGTGGGTGCGCGGAATCTGTTCGATCAAGCCGGGCGTCCCCGGGATGAGCGAGAACATCACGGTGCGATCGATCCTCGGTCGCTACCTCGAGCATTCGCGCATCTTCACCTTCGAGAACGACGGTGACCCGCAGGTCTTCATCGGAAGCGCCGACATGATGCACCGCAACCTCGACCGCCGCGTCGAGGCGCTCGTGCGCGTGGTCGACCCGGCTCAGGTGCAGGAGCTCACGACGCTGTTCACCCTCGCGATGGACGACGGCACGAGCTCGTGGCACCTCGGCTCGGAGGGAGAGTGGACGCGGCACAGCGTCGACGAGTCCGGTGCGCCTCTCATCGATCTGCAGGAGCACACCATGGCGCTCGTGCAGCGCAAGCGCCGGGCCCGGACGGCGCGGTGACGAAGGCCGAACCCGAGACGGCCGTCTACGCGGCCGGCGGCGTCGTGTGGCGCTTCGTGGAGGGCAAGCTCCGCGTTCTGCTCATCCACCGTACGAAGTACCGGGACCTCACCCTCCCGAAGGGAAAGGTCGACCCCGGCGAGACGCTCGCCGAGACCGCCGTGCGCGAGATCCGCGAGGAGACCGGCATCCGGGTCTCGCTCGGGGTGCCCGTGGGCGTCTCGAGATACCGGATGCCGAGCTCACGCACCAAGATCGTGCACTACTGGGCGGCGGAGGCGACGGACGCCGCCGTGCGCAGCTCGACGTTCGTCCCCAACAAAGAGGTCGCGGCGATCGAGTGGGTGAGCCTGAAGAAGGCGCGCAAGAACCTCTCCTATCCCGTCGACATCGAGATCCTCGACGAGTTCACGCGGATCGTCGACGAAGGGGCCCTGCCGACCTTCCCGATCGTGGTGCTGCGCCACGCGAGAGCACGCGCGCGTGAGGAATGGGACGGCTCCGACAGCGTGCGGCCACTGACCCCGCGCGGTCGCCGCCAAGCCGAGGCGATCGTCGGACCCCTGCTCGCGTTCGGCGTGCGGCGGGTGTACTCCAGCCCTGCGGAGCGATGCATTCGGACGGCGACACCCCTCGCCCAGGCCCTGGGCCAGCGCATCCACCTGACCGACGCGGTCAGTCAGGACGCGTGGGAAGAGGGACGCGCCGACTCGCGCACCCTCATCGGCGAACGGGTGCGCGCCCGCAAACCGGTGGTCGTGTCGAGTCATCGGCCGGTGCTCCCCGACATCCTGCACGAGCTCGCGCTCGCGACCGGGACCATGGGCGGTTCCTACCTGGGCAGTGCTTCGGCGCTCGAGCCCGCCGCGTTCTCGGTCGTGCACATTCCGGTCGAGCATCCCGGTGCCGGCATCGTGGCCATCGAGACGCACGAGCCGAAGGTGTGACGCTTCCCGCCGGCCTCCGTGTCGCGTGGCGCGAGGTCCCCGCGGGCTCGAAGCGGCGGGACGTCTCGCGTGCACTGCTCGCCGAGCTGCTGCCGGGGGCGCGGTTCACGTCGCGCTGCCCCGCGTGCGGTGCGGACCACGGTCGCGTGCGCGTGGAGGGGGCGGATGCCGCGGCCTCGGTGTCGTACGCCGGGGGTTGGGCCGTCGTGGCCACGGCGTCGGGGCACGAGAGCGTCGGTGTGGATGCGGTGCCCGGGAACGCGGCCGGCTTGGAACGGGTTCTTCCCCCCGTGGTGTGCGACCGGCCGGCCGGCCTCGAGACGAGCGCCACGCGGGCGGAGGCGGGGCACCGTGCGGCCGGGGGCGAGCAGGCCCGGGCGTGGGCGCGGGTGGAGGCCGTCCTCAAGGCGGACGGCCGGGCACTCGGCGTGGATCCGCGGTGCGTGGAGGTGACCCTGAACGGTGCGCGGTGGTCGGCCCGGGTGCGGTCGCCCTCGTCCGACAGCGCTGAGGCGGGGGACGACGGCGAGGCGGGTGCGCGCGAACGGCGTTGGCGCGGATGGGACCTCGACGGTCCCGACGGCGTCGTGCTCGCGGTGGCCGTGGAGGCGCGCGCGGACGACGTCTCGGTGTGAGGCGCCGTGGGTGGGTGCGCCGAAACCGCCCGATGCTCTGCCCGGTGGCTCCGCCGGCCGAGGCCATCGGGCCGGGCCCGCGAGTCGCGATCGCGTTGCGGTTCGACCGTCAGGGTCGCGCCGGCAGAGCCACGTCGTCGATCCACCGCGACAGCACCGCCGCGGCATCCGCTCCGCCGGCGTGTTCGACCGCGGCGCGGAAATCGTCGGTGGTCACGAGAGCGTGCCGATGCTCCGCCGTCCACGATCGCAGGAGCTCGAAGAACGCGTCGTCGCCGAGCGTGCGCCGAAGAGCATGCAGGGTCAGGGCGCCGCGCTTGTAGACGCGGTCGTCGAACATGTCGTCGGGGCCCGGATCGACGAGAAGAAGATCGCGGGGTTTGGCGGCGAGACGCGCGTAGAAGTCTGCGACGCACGACTCGACGGACGCGCCGCCCGAAGTCTCCGACCACAACCACTCGGCGTAGCAGGCGAAGCCCTCGTTGAGCCAAATGTCGCTCCACCGGGCGATGCCGACGCTGTTGCCGAACCACTGGTGGGCCAGCTCGTGCGCCACGAGGCGCTGCGCCGCGGGAACCAGGTGGTTCATGCCGAAGACCGCCAACCCCTGGGCCTCGAGCGGGATCTCCAGCTCGTCGGCGGTCACCACGAGCGTGCACGCCTGCTGGGGGTAGGGCCCGAAGAACCGATCGAAGGCCCGCAGCATGCCGGGCACCGTCGCGAACGCCCGATCGACGGCCGCGCTGAGTCCCGGAGGGGCCGTGACCGTGACCGCGGGCACGAGCGAATCACCGGTGCCCTCGAGCTGGCGCGTGCGATAGCGCCCCACGTGTACGGCCGCGAGATACGTGGCCGTGGGGACGTCGGAGACGAAAGTGGTCGTCACCCGACCACCTCGCCGCACGCTCGGTCCGGCGACCCCCGTGGCCGCCGCCACGTATCCCTCGTCGACCGTGATCTCGAGCCGCATACGCGCGCGGTTGTCCGGGCGGTCGTTGCAGGGGAACCAGGTCGGCGCGCCGGTCGGCTGGCCGGCGACGAGGGCGCCGTCGGTCAGTTCCTCCCACCCGAGGGTTCCCCACCGGGAACGGCGAGGAGCCGGGGCCCCCGCGTACGTCACCTCGACCTCGAAACGATCACCCGCGGCGAGCGCGCGCGGCAGGGTGACGCGGAGGACGCGGGGACCGGCCGAGAACCGGGCGCTCGCACCGTCGACGCGCACGCGCGAGGTGCGGAGGCCGACGAGGTCGAGGGCGAACGACGAGACCGCCTCGCGGGCGACCGCGACGATCGTCGCGACGCCTTCGAGGCGATTGGTGCGCACGCGGTAACCGATCACGAGGTCGTACGACTCGACGTCGTACGACAGGTCGCCGCTCTGCGGGGCGTACCGGTCGACCACGCTCACGTCGTCGACTGGTAGGCGCGCACCTTCACCGCACGCCACGGACCGATGGGATTGCCGCTCCACCGCGAGCCGACCGGTACGGTCTCCCCGCGCATCACGAGCGACGCGGGGCCCACGGTCGCATGCGCGCCGAGCGTCGAGGCGGGAAGGACGACGCTGTGCGGACCGAGGGTCGACCCCGGCTCCAGCTCGACGGTATCCATACTCATGATTCGATCATGGAACAGATGCGTCTGAACGACGCATCCGCGGTTGACGGTTGACGCATCCCCCAGAGTGACCAGGTCGGGCTCGGGCAGCCAGTAGCTGTCGCACCACACCCCGCGCCCGATCTTCGCGCCGAGAGTGCGCAGCCACACGGCGAGCGCCGGCGTGCCCGCCGCCGCGCGCGCGAACCACGGGGCGGCGACCATCTCGGTGAAGGTGTCCGACACCTCCGTGCGCCACACGAAGCTCGACCACAGCGGCTGCTCCCCCGCGCGGATGACGCCGACGATCGCCCACTTGGCCGCCGTCGACACGCCGGCCGCCACGGCGCCCGCCGCGAGCAGCACGATGCCCGAGAGCAACAGCGTCCACACCGGGCCCAGGCCTTGCCACAGTGCAGCGAGTGCGAAGATCACGCCGAGACCGAGCGCACACGTCACGACCACCGGCACGAAGCGGCACAGCTCCCAGAGGGTTCGCGCGAGACGCAGCGCCGACGTCGGCCGGTAGGTGCGCGACTCGTCGCCCTCCGCCGACCTCCGGCGCAGGCGCACCGCGGGTGAGCCGAGCCACGACGAGCCCGCCTTGGCCTTGAGCGGCGCGGCCGACAGCACGGCGACCAGCCCATCGCGCGGAACGCGGTGCCCGGGAGCGGCCATGCCGGAGTTGCCGAGGAACGCGCGCTTGCCGATGCGCACCGGCCCGATCCGCAGCCAGCCGGCTCGCAGCTCGTAGGAGGCCACCATGGTGTCGTCGGCAAGGAACGCCCCATCCTCGATCCGCGTCATCGACGGGATGAGCAGCACCGTCGACGCCTCGACGTCGCGGCCCACGCGCGCACCGAGCAGGCGCAGCCATACGGGGGTGAACAGCGACGAGTACAACGGGAAGAGCACCGTGCGGGCGGCATCCAGGAGTCTTTCGATCGTCCACGCCTGCCAGGCGACGCGACTGCGCACGGGGTGCGTCCCCTCGATGAGCGCGATCGACATGACGCGCACGAGAAGGACCACGGATGCCGCGAACACCAGGCCCGTGACCGCGACGCCGGGAACGAGCCAGGCGAAGGCCCCCGCGGCTGCCTGGGCGAGATCGCTCGCGCCGCGCATCCCCTGCGCGACGACGAGCCCACCGACGGTGAACGACGCGAGCGGTAGCAGTGCCAGGACGACCGCCGACGCGGCGTACGCCCAGAGCCAGCGGGTGGGCGACGCCGGGCGCTCGGTCGGCCAGCCCTTCGCCGTGCCGCCCACGCGCACGGCCGGAGACCCGGCCCACGACTGGTCGGCCTTGACGCGGCCGAAGACCGCGGACCCCGGCGCGATCTCGGCGCGACGACCGATGCGCGTTCCGGGAGCGAGGGTCGAACGGGCGCCCACGGTGGCTTCCGCCCCGATGCGCACCTCGCCGATGCGCACGAGGTCGCCGTCGATCCAGTACCCGGTCAGATCCACCTCGGGTTCGATCGAGGCTCCGTCGCCGACGACGAGCATTCCCGTGACCGGCGGCAGCGCGTGCAGGTCGACGTTGCGACCGATCCGCGCGCCGAGAGCGCGGGCGTAGTACGACACCCAGGGGGCGCCCGCGAGACCCACGGCATCCACCTGGTCGGCGATCTGCTCGGCGAGCCATAGGCGGATGTGCACCCACCCTCCGCGCGGATAGTCCCCCGGGCGCAGGCCCGCGAGCAGGAGGCGAGCGGATGCCACCGCGATCGCCATGCGCCCGAACGGCGTCGCGAAGACGACGAGGCCGACCACGAGAGCCGGCCACGGCACCGTCGGCAGGACGTCGAAGCCGGGGACGAGCCGCAGGATCGCCGAGGCGGTCAGCAGGTAGAGCAGCCACCGCACCCCCGAGAGGACGAAGAGCGGCACACCGAGCAGCGTCTGCGCCCACTGGGTCGTGCGCGGCGTCGGTTCGGCGCGGTGGAACTCGGCGGGGGTCTCGTCGGCGAGCTGGGGTCCGAGCGCCTTGGCCATCGCCCCCAGTCGGGGCACGTCGTAGATGTCGGCGACCGAGAACTCGGGCACGCGTGCACGGATGCGCGAGACGAGCTGGGCCGCCGCGAGCGACCCGCCGCCCAGATCGAAGAAGTCCGCCTTGCGCTCGGTGACCGGCAGGCCCAGGACGGCCTGCCACTGCTCGGCCAGCCAGGTTTCATCGAGGGAGAAGTCGGTGGGGGCGGGAGCCTCGACACCGGGGAGCGGCCACGGCAGAGCCGCCCGGTCCACCTTGCCCGAGGTGCGCACGGGAAGAGCGTCGACCACGCCCAGAAGCGGGATGGTCGCGGCGGGGAGGCGCTCTGCGAGAGCGGCGCGAGCGGCGGCGCGGTCGAGTTCGGCTCCCTCTTCCATCACGAGGTAGCCGACCAGCACCGGGACGCCCGCCTCGGTGGTGCGGACGGCGACCGTGGCGGCGCTGACACCGCGAAGGTCCTGCAGGGCCGACTCCACCTCACCGAGCTCGATACGCCTGCCGCCGACCTTCACCTGGTCGTCCGCGCGCCCCTGGAACACCAGACCCTCGGGCTCGAAGCGCACGAGATCGCCCGAGCGATAGGCCCGCTCCCACCCGAGAGTCGGCATGGACGCGTACTTCTCGGCGTCCTTCGCCGGGTCGAGATAGCGGGCGAGACCGACACCGCCGATGATCAGTTCGCCCACCTCTCCCTCCGCCACGGGGAGTCCCTCGGCATCCACCACCGCAAGAGCCCAGCCGTCGAGGGGCAGACCGATGCGCACGGGCAGCGAGCCGTCGAGCGGAGCCGCGCACGCCACGACCGTCGCCTCGGTCGGTCCGTACGTGTTCCAGACCTCGCGTCCCTTGGCCACCAGGCGCGCGGCGAGCTCAGGCGGGCACGCCTCTCCGCCGAAGATCAGCAGGCGCACGTTCTCGATCGAGTCCGCCGGCCACATCGCCGCGAGCGTCGGCACGGTCGACACGACCGTGATCCCCTGGCGGAGCAGCCAGGGCGCGAGGTCTTCGCCCGACCGCACGAGAGAACGGGGAGCCGGCACGAGACACGCACCGTGGCCCCAGGCGAGCCACATCTCCTCACACGAGGCGTCGAAGGCCACCGAGAGCCCGGCCAGCACACGGTCCCCCGGCCCGAGCGGTTCGCTCTGCAGGAAGACGCGCCCCTCCGCTTCGACGAAGGCAGCCGCCGAGCGGTGCGAGACCGCGACGCCCTTGGGGACGCCGGTCGAACCCGAGGTGAAGATGATCCACGCGTCGTCGTCGGCCGTGGGCGGGGCGACGATCGGCACGGCGTTCGTGCCCGGATGCGGAGCGTCTCCGTCGTACAGACGAACGAGGTCGCCCTCGGTCGCCACGAACTCGCCCTCCCCCGCGACGATGCCGCGCACCCCGGCCTCACCGAACACCAGGCGGGCGCGCTCGTCGGGATCGTCGGCATCCACCGGCACGTAGGCGGCGCCCGCCGCCATGACCGCGAGTATCGACACGTACAGCTCCTTGGAACCGGACGGCATGCGCACGCCCACCCGGTCACCCCGTCGCACTCCAGCGTCATGCAGAGCCGCTGCCGTCCGCCACACACGCGCCAGCAGCTCGCGGTAGCTGAGGGCACCCGACCCGTCGTCGATCGCGGAGGCTTCGGGATACCGAGCGGCGACGTCGGTCAGGATGTCGATGAGAGTGCGCGCGGGCGGCGCAGCCCCCGTCCGGTCCAGCGGGGCCTGAGCTTCGAAAGCGGAGGTCGTCACGGAGGTGAACAGTACAACCCCCAGGAAAACACCCCGGGACGGCCGCCCCGGTTCACCTCCCGTTCACCCGTGCAACGCAGTCTGTTCTCCGTCGCTGTTTACCGTTCACGACGAACCCTGCACCGGGTTCCTGTTCCCGACATGCGAAGGATTCACACCGTGAAGCTCTCCCGACTCGCCCAGCTGGGCACCGTGGCCGCCGTGGCCTCTCTGACACTCGCCGGCTGCGCCGGCACCTCGGGCTCCGGCGACGCCGCGGGCTCGACCCCCACGTCGACCTCGTCCGACGTCGCGTTCACCGTCGACCCGAACCTCTCGGGCACGATCACGGCCGGTGGCTCGAGCGCCCAGGCGAACGCGCAGGCCGCATGGACGAGCGCCTACAACGCTCAGGCCAAGGGCGTCACGATCAACTACGACAAGTCGCAGGGCTCCGGCGGTGGCGTCACCAACTTCCTGAGCGGCGCGTACGACTTCGCCGGCTCCGACTCGCCGCTGAACGCCGACCAGACGGCCCAGTCCAAGGCCCTCTGCACCGACGGCGGCGTCAACATCCCCGTCTACCTCGACGGTGTCGCGATCATCTTCAACATCCCCGGCGTGACCAGCCTGAAGCTCTCGGGTGAGACGATCGCGAAGATCTTCGCCCTGCAGATCACCGACTGGTCGGACCCGGCCATCACGAAGGACAACGGAACGGCCCTCGCCGCCGGCGCCATCACCACCGTCGCCCGTTCGGACGGCTCGGGCACGACGCAGAACTTCACCAACTACCTCGCCGCGACGCAGTCGTCGGTCTGGACCAAGCCCGCGGGCAAGGACTGGCCGATCGAGGGCAACGTGTCGAAGCAGAAGGGCGGCTCGGGCGTCGTCGAGGCCGTCAAGGCCGGCACCGGCACCATCGGCTACGCCGACCACTCCGCCATCGGCAGCCTGAACGCCGCGTCGATCATCCAGGACGGCACCGCCATCGCTTACAGCCCCGAGGCCGTCACGGCGACCTTCGCCGCTGCCGCGGTCGACGCCAGCAACGGCGTCGCGGGCGACCTGTCGAAGAAGTTCGACTACTCGAAGCTCACGGCTGAGACCTACCCGATCCCGCTCGTGTCGTACGCGATCGCCTGCACCACGTTCAAGGACGCGAAGCAATCCGAGCTCGTCAAGTCGTACCTCGGCTTCGTCACCAGCACGCTCGGCCAGCAGGTCGCTGCCAAGAACGCCGGCTCCGCGCCGCTGCCCGACTCGGTGCTCTCGGCTGCTGCCGAGACCCTCGCGTCGATCAAGTAAACATCTCTTCGGACTCGGCCCGGCCCGCACCTCGCGTGCGGGTCGGGCCGGGCTGATCGGAGCGGTCGACACCGTCGAATGCTCCGCTGAGCCGACATCCTCAGAGAACACCCGACCGAGGAGAACCCATGACCCGTGCCGAGCGTGAGATCCCCCGTGACTGACACCGTCGCAGACACAGAGACCGCCCCGTCTTCCCCTCCCCCGCCGCGGACGTCGATCGTCGGCAAGCGCCGCGTCGGAGACTCCGTCTTCCTGGGGCTGTCGACCACGGCCGCCGTGTCGATCATGATCATCCTCGCCGGGGTCGCGATCTTCCTGATCATCCGCGGAATCCCCGCCATCACCGGCAACTGGACCGAGGGCGATCTCGCCGGGTACCAGAACGGCAGCTGGACGAACTTCTGGGAGTACGTCGGTCCGCTGCTCTTCGGCAGCATCTGGGCCGCCCTCATCGCCATGGTCATCGGCACCCCGGTCGCCATCGGGATCGCGCTGTTCATCTCGCACTACGCGCCCCGTCGCATCGCCGGCTTCCTCGGCTACATCGTCGATCTGCTGGCCGCGGTCCCCTCGATCGTCTTCGGCCTGTGGGGCATCATCGTCATGCGCCCCCTGCTCGTACCGGTCGGGGAATTCCTCAACCAGTACCTCGGCTGGATCCCGCTCTTCCAGGGCCCCGTGTCCACCACCGGCTCGACGATGTTCACCGGTGGCGTCGTGCTCGCCGTGATGATCCTCCCGATCGTCACCTCCATCACCCGCGAGATCTTCCTTCAGACCCCGCGCCTGCACGAAGAGGCTGCCCTCGCCCTCGGCGCGACACGCTGGGAGATGATCCGTCTCGCGGTGTTCCCCTACGCACGCAGCGGTATGGTCTCGGCCACCCTCCTGGGCCTCGGCCGCGCGCTCGGCGAGACCATGGCCATCGCGCTCATCGTCTCGCCCAGCCTCATCTACTCGGTGCTGCTGCTCACCGACGGCTACAACTCGCAGACCATCGCGGCCAACATCGCGCTGAACTTCCCGATCGCCACCGACCTGCAGCGCTCGGCGCTCATCGGCACCGGTCTCATGCTGTTCGTCGTCTCGCTCGCGGTGAACATGCTCGCTCGATACATCATCGGAGCCACCGGTCCCGGTGCGAAGGGTCGCAAGAAGGGCAAGCGCTCATGACCGTCACGGCCCCCTCGTCCTCCTCTCCCCTGGCACTGACCAGCGGCCAGCTCCCCCGCTTCATCGAGCCCGCGCTGCTGCTCGGGGTCGCGATCGTCGTGGCCGGAGTCCAGTTCCTGCTCGGGGGATTCAACCTCGCGGCGTGGCTCGTCCTGTCCGCGGTGCTCTACCTGATCGCCATCGGAGTCGGCTCCTCGATCGTCGAGAACCGCCGCAAGGCCGTGGACCGGGTCGTGCGCGGACTCGTGACCGTCGCGTTCCTGCTCGCGGTCGCCCCGCTCGTCTCGACCCTGTGGACCGTGGTGTCCAAGGGCCTGGCGGTCGTCAACTGGAACTTCGTCACGCAGGTCGGCGGCACCGCGTTCAACCCCGACACGCTCGAGGTCGTCGCCACTGCCGGTGCCTGGCAGGCCATCACGGGCACGCTCATCATCACGGGGATCGCAGCCCTCATCTCGGTGCCGATCGGCGTCCTCGCGGCGGTCTACCTCGTCGAGTACGCGCAGCCGAACAACCCGCTTCGCCGCGCGATCACCTTCCTCGTCGACGTGATGACCGGTATCCCCTCGATCGTCGCGGGTCTGTTCGCGTTCTCTCTGTTCAGCCTGGTCGTCGGACCGAAGGCGTTCAGCGGGTTCTCGGCATCCATCGCCCTGTGCGTGCTCATGATCCCGATCGTCATCCGCTCCACGGAAGAGATGCTGCGTCTGGTCCCCGCCGACCTGCGCGAAGCCTCGCTCGCTCTCGGCGTGCCCCGATCGGCGACGATCATCAAGGTCGTGCTGCGCACCGCGGCATCGGGGATCATCACCGGTGTCGTCCTGGCCGTCGCCCGCGTGGTCGGGGAAACCGCACCGATCTTCATCGCCGCGAGCTTCACCGACAACTTCAACGCCAACCCGTTCGAGGGCCCCATGCAGACCCTGCCCGTCATGGCGTACACCGCGTACAGCTTCCCGGGGCAGGACATCGACGCTTCGCAGGCGAACGCCTGGGGTGCGGCCTTCCTTCTCGTCGTCCTCGTCGTCATCTTCAACCTGATCGCCCGTATCGTGGCGGCGGTGTTCGCGCCCAAGGCGCGCTGAGCCCAGAAAGGCACACACTCGTGTCCAAGAGCATCGAGGTCCAGGACCTCAACGTCTACTACAGCGACTTCCTCGCGGTCGAGGGCGTCTCGATCGACATCGAGCCGCGCTCGGTCACCGCGTTCATCGGGCCGTCGGGCTGTGGCAAGTCCACGTTCCTGCGCACCCTCAACCGCATGCACGAGGTCATTCCCGGCGGGCGCGTCGAGGGACGCGTTCTCATCGACGGCGACGACCTCTACGGCCCCGGCGTGGACCCCGTGCTCGTGCGCCGCCACGTGGGAATGGTGTTCCAGCGCCCGAACCCGTTCCCGACCATGTCGATCCGAGAGAACGTGTTGGCCGGTGCCAAGCTCAACGACAAGCGCATGGCCAAGAGCGACGCCGACGCCCTCGTCGAGAAGTCGCTGCGGGGCGCGAACCTGTGGAACGAGGTCAAGGACCGCCTCGACAAGCCCGGCGGCGGCCTCTCGGGCGGTCAGCAGCAGCGTCTGTGCATCGCGCGCGCGATCGCCGTCTCACCCGACGTGCTGCTGATGGACGAACCCTGCTCGGCGCTCGACCCGATCTCGACCTTCGCGATCGAGGAGCTCATCGGCGAACTCAAGAGCGAGTACACGATCGTCATCGTGACGCACAACATGCAGCAGGCCTCGCGCGTCAGCGACAAGACGGCCTTCTTCAACATCGCGGGCACCGGCAAGCCCGGCAAGCTCATCGAGTACAACGACACCGCGTCGATCTTCACGGCACCGAGTGTCCAGGCGACCGAGGACTACGTCTCCGGCCGGTTCGGATAACCAGCTCTCATGCGAAGGCCCCGCTCCGGCGGGGCCTTCGTCGTTCTCTCGAGCCCTCAGTCGCGCGGGCTGAGCAGGTAGGCGTTGAGCTCGTCGGTGAACGCGCGGTCGAGCGCCACCTCGATGCCGTCGACGGAACGGATCGGGGCCGCGAGCCGGACGCTTGAGAGGAGCCACGCGGCATCCGCTCTCGTCAGATCTTCGGCCGGCACCGTCTCGTACGTCGTGGCGAAGCCGCGGCCCTCGAGGAAGGCGAACAGGCTGAGCTGCGTCGTCCCGTGCAGGATGCCGGCCTGAGGTTCCGGCGTGACGAAACGATCCCCGAAGCGCAGGACGACGGATGCCGTGGGCGCCTCGAGCACATGACCGTCGCTCGTGACGAACACGGCGTCGTCGGCACCGCGTCGCTTCGCCTCGCGGATCGCGGCCATGTTGACCGCGTACGACAGCGTCTTCGCCCCGAGCAGGAGCCAGGGAGCGCGAGCGGGCACGTCGAGGGCGTAGCCGCGGTCGAGCGTCGCGACGCGGACTCCCTCGGAGCGTGCGCGGTCGTTGTCGGGGGCGTCGGCGAGCGTCACCCAGGCGGTCGGGGCGGGCCCGTGCTCGACACCGCGGCTGAGGAGCAGTTTCATGACGTTCTCGCCCTCGCCCGCGGCGCGCGCGGCGCGCTGGATCGCGACGCGCCATTGCGCGAGGTTCGGCACGGGGAGGTCACAGAGCGCGGCCGAGTGCACCAGACGCGCGAGGTGGGGTTCGACCTCCTGAACGTGCCCGTCGACGACGCCGAGGCTCTCGAAGATCCCGTCACCGCGCTGTGCGCTCAGCTCGCCCACACCGAGAGCGGGGCCGTCGGGGTCGATCTCCCGCAGGGTGTCGGAGTAGTCGTTGCGCTGCACGTCGGATGCCACGGGGTCGATCACGAGAGCGAAGCGCCAAGCCATGGGGCGAGCCTACGCCGCACGACCGACACGCCCGAGCCTTGTCAACGGGGCCGCGGAAGGGAATGTCCGCAGGCGGGTCTTGTTACACTCCTATAGCCGGGCCGCAGTAACCCCGGGCTCCATCTTCTGCCGCTATGAGCGGCCATGCGCCGAGAGGCGTTCTGCGGTCCGGCACTTATCTTTTCCGCTCAGGTCAGCGCGTCACGGCGCCAGAGAGCGGCGGATGCCGAGAGGTCTTCCGCGTAGGTGGCGAGGCGCAGGGCCCGCGTCGTCAAGGCCGAGGCCCGTTCCGATTCGGTGTTCTCGTAGTCGTCGGCCAGGTGTGTCGAGCCCGCGGCCTGCACACGGCAGAACGCCGCTGCGCGGTCGAGGGCGACGGCGAAGTCCCCTTCGAAGAGCCCACGCAGAATCGTGTCGATCAACCGCACGAGTTCTTCGGGGCCCGCGGGGGCGGGGGCGCCGGCGACCACGGCATCCACCGTCGTGATCTCCACACGTCCGCGTTCGTACAGCAGAGCTGCCGTCGCCGCGTCATCGTGGATCATCAGCTGCAGCAGGTAGAGCCGCCAGAGCGCCCCGGGCAGCGATCGGGCGGGCGAGCGCGACCACAGCTCGGCGATGTCGTCGATGCCGTGGTCGTCGGTGAAGGCGATGAGACGCTCGACCACGTCGACGCTCGGATCGGCCCGCACTCGCGACAGCAGGGCCTGCGCCGTGCTGTGCGCAACCCGCGATACCTCGGCCGGATCCTCCGCGGAGAAGAGACGATCGAACAGCTCGGCGGGACGCCGAACCGGCTTGTGGAACTCGCGGGGGGAATCGCTCATCCATCCAGGCTAGAGCGTCGATCTGCTCCCCCGGGCCGCTCGCCTGTCCCCGCGAGCGGCCGAGGAGGCACGAGGAATCAAGCCGTGGCGACGACCACGACGGGGGCGGTGCTGGGCGTCCCGTCGGGCGATCCGCCGGCGGGCTCGATCGTCACCGCGATGACGTCTCCCGCGTGCATCTCTCCCTGGAGGACCGCCGTAGCCTTCCCCGCTTCGTCGGGCTCGAAAGTCCCGGCCGCGATCGGGGTGTCGCCGCGGACGAACCACAGCTCGTAGGTCTTGTCGGCGGCGAGAGCCGGCATCCCGTCGGTGACGAGCACGCTCTGCCCGGTCGACGGCGACCAGTGCGCGGTCGCCACCGTTCCGTCGGGGAGGGTGGTCGACGCCGACTGGGCGTCGGGGGCCTGCTCGATCGACCTCAGAGCGACGACGGAGGCCGGCGGTGAGACCAGTTGGCTGACCGTGACGGCCCCGAAGCCCAGAACGAGGACGGCCGCGAACGAAGCCGCGAGGGTGAACCACCGGCGGGGTCCCCAGCCGGATGCCGCGGACACACCGGTCGACGCCGTCTCGCGCTCCGGCTCGATCGGCGTCACACCAGCGGCGGCGTAGTCTTCGTCGGCGGATGATGAGGCAGGAAGGGTCGCCACGCCGACCGACTCCTGCGGCAGTTCGGAGATACGCGCGAACAGCGAGGCCCGCACGGAGGGCGGGGGCTCGACGGGTTCGACGGAGGCGCTGATGGCGGCGACGGCGTCGGCTGCATCGCGGACGTGGTGGTCCCAATGCGGGTTGCCCGCCAAAGCCTCCTGGTACGCGCGTTCATCTGCCTCGGAGAGCGCATTGAGCGCGTGTCCGACGGCGAGGTCGGCGAAATCCCTCTCGTTCACTTGTCCACCCCCATCTCGATTCTCAACCGCGACAATCCGTCACGCATTCGTGTCTTGACCGTACCGAGCGGCGCCCCGACCAGGGTCGCGATCTCACTTTGGCTGTACCCGCCGAAATAAGCGAGCGTGAGTGCTTCCTTCTGAGCGTCCGGGAGCGCCGCCAGTGCATCGACGACGCGCCGCCCTTCCATCTTCAGTTCGACTTTCTCGGAGACGGCGTCGTAAGCGACGTCCATATCCCGGAAGCCCGCGCGCACGTCTCGATCGACACTCGACTGCGATGACCGCACGCGGTCCACCGCTCGACGGTGAGCGATCGTGAGAACCCACGATCTTCCCTGCCCCTTGTTCGGAGTGAAGCGCCCGGCGGATTGCCAGATCTCCAAGAAGACTTCTTGAAGCACTTCCTCGCTCTGCGAGCGGTCGACGAGCACGCGCAGGATCAGGCCGAAAGCGCGAGCGGACAGTGAGTCGTAGAGCTCCGCGAAGGCCGCCCGATCGCCATCGGCCACGCGCAGCAGGAGACTCCCGACGTGGTCGGCGTTCTCCACCCCGTCGTCGGGAAGGTCGAAACCGTCGATCACCATGGCATCCATCATTGCCTACCTCTCGCGCGCGCCCACGCGAGCGCACGCGCGTGGCGGAACAGATATGGGCAAACCGTTACCCGGCCACCCCGAGGCGAAGCAGCATCCGGCGGTGCGGTTCAAAAACATTCTCAAGAATATTTACGAGCTTCTCATCAGGTTTTTTTATGCCTGACAACACCTGCGCGCGGCCGAATTCGCAACATTTCGCAATCCGATCGCGAGGGGGTCCCGAAGACCCTGTGTAAGCCGCTCCACGGCGAACCGCCCCTCGCACCGGGGTGTCCCTGACGGGTCGCAGACGCGATCCGGATGATTTCGGAGGAATGTCATGCTCACCAACAAGAAGCCCGTTGTCGCTGGTCTCGCCCTCGTTCTGGGTTCGGCCTTCGCTCTCACCGCATGTTCGGGCGGCACCACCTCGGGTGGCTCGACCACCGAAGAGAGCTCGATGCCCTCGATGTCGGCATCGCCGTCGATGTCGTCCAGCGCCATGGACCCCGCCGCGAACCTGGTCGGCCCCGGTTGCGCCGACTACGCCGCCGCCGTTCCCTCGGGCTCGGGCTCGGTTGCCGGTATGGCCGCTGACCCGGTGGCCACCGCCGCCTCGAACAACCCGCTGCTGAAGACGCTTACCGCGGCCGTCAGCGGCCAGCTGAACCCCGACGTGAACCTCGTCGACACGCTGAACGGCTCGGAGTTCACCGTCTTCGCCCCGGTCGACGACGCGTTCGCCAAGATCCCGGCCGCGACCATCGACGGACTCAAGACCGACTCCGCCACGCTGACCAAAATCCTCACGTACCACGTGATCCCCGGCCAGCTCACCCCCAGCGAGATCGATGGCACGCACGCCACGGTCGAGGGCCAGGACGTCACCGTCGCCGGCTCGGGTGACGCCATCACCGTCAACGGCTCGACCAACGTCATCTGCGGTGGCGTCCAGACGGCCAACGCCACCGTGTACCTCATCGACTCGGTGCTGATGCCCCCCACCATGTAATTCCCGGACGCGCGTTCATCCGCGCTTCCGAGCGGTCGATGATCGACCGACCCTGACGGCGAGCGCCGGACCCCAGGCGAGGGGGTCCGGCGCTCGCTTTCGTGCCTGCGGGGTTCGTCAGTCCCCGACGGTCCGGATGATCTCCTCCTGGACGAGACGCGCGGCGATCGGCCCGGCGTTCATGAACCACGGGTCGAAGTCGACGGTGACAGTTCGCTTGTCCGCCACCGCGCCGAGGGTCGGCCAGAGCGGGGCACTCTCGATGAAGCTCCGCCCCTGCCCGGTTCCGCCGTAGTAGACGCGGTCCGCATCGGCCAGGTCGATCTGCTCGGCGCTGATCTCCTGCGACGTCTCGTCGAACTGCTGCGACGCCGGGCGCCCCAGGTCGAGATCCTGGGCGATACCTCCCGCGAACGACGGCAGTCCCATGATGCGGGTGCGGTCACCGGTCGATTGCAGGAACGACACCGTGGGCTCGCCGGCGGGATGCGTCTGGGCGAAGGCAGCGCTCTCGCCCTGCAGGTCGTCCAGCACTCCGCGCGCGGTCCCCTCGTCCCCGAGGGCGTCGGCGATGAGGAGGAAGTCGCTCTTCCAATTGACGCCGTTGCCCTTGGTCACGACGGTCGGTGCGATGGCGGAGAGGGCGTCGTAGAGCTGCGCGCCCCGGGTCGAGTTGATCAGGATGAGGTCGGGGGCGGCCTGTGCGATCGCCTCGAGGTCGGGCTCGGTGCGTTCGCCGATATCGGCCATGGCATCGAGCGCCGCCGCCTTGTCGGGAAGCGCCTCACGGAGGTATTGCGGCACGAGGCCGCTGTTCTCGGCGCGGGTCGCGGCGACGGGCACCTGCCCGAGGGAGAGCAGCGCGTCGAGCTGCCCCGTGGAGACGACCGCGATGCGCTGGGGTTCGGCCGCGATCTTCGTCGTTCCCGCGAAGTGGGTCACCTCACGGGGGAAGACGCCATCCGCCTCGGGCGAGCCCATCCCGGGTTCGAGGTCTCGCGAGACGATCCACTGCCCGGTGGAGCCCGCCTCGGCATCCACGGTCGAGGGCCCCGTCGCGGGGCCGGCGCACCCGGCCAGGGCCAGGGCGGTCGCGACGACCCCGGTGGCGAGCAGATGTCGGGGACGAAAACGGGCACGGTGGGACGAGAAACGAAAGAGAGTCACGGGGTTAGGTTATCCTTACCCGCATGCTCGACGTCCACCCGTCCGTCGCCCCGGGCGTGGTTCTCCCGGGACGCCGACGACGCTCCTCGCGTGCTCGAGCTCTCTCGATCACCCTCGCCGTCGGTGGCATCCTGTGTCTTCTGATCCTCGCGAGCCTCGCGGTGGGGTCGCGTGCACTCGCGCCCTCCGAGGTGTGGTCCGCCCTCCTCACGGATCGACGGGATGCCGTGGGCGTCATCGTCTACGAGCTGCGCCTGCCCCGCACGCTCACCGCGATCTTCGCCGGGGCCTGCCTCGGCGTCGCGGGAGTGCTCATGCGGGCCGCCACACGAAACCCCCTCGCCGACCCGGGCCTGCTCGGTGTGAACGCGGGGGCCGCTCTGGGGGTGGTCGTCGCCATCGGGTTCTTCGGCGTCGCGACGGCGAGCGGGTACGTCTGGTTCGCGTTCGCCGGTGCGGCGGGAGCGTCCTTGCTCGTCCACCTGGCGGCTCGAGGGGACCGCCGTGACGACGCGATCGGCCTCGTTCTCGCGGGCGTCGCGCTCAGCGCCTGTCTCGGCGCCGTCGTCCGGATCATCACCTTGGTCGACGACGACACCTTCGAGTCGTTCCGTTTCTGGGCGGTCGGCTCGTTCGAGCGGCGCGATCCCGACGTGGCCGCGCAACTCCTCCCGTTCGCGGTGGCGGGCGTCGTTCTGGTCCTTCTCGTCTCACGCGGCCTCGATCAGCTGCAGCTCGGAAGCGACCTGGCCCGCTCACTCGGTGTCTCTCCGGCGCTCATCATGCTCGGCGCCGGCGCCGCGATCACCCTGCTCTGCGCCGCCGCGACCTCGGCTGCCGGCCCTCTCGCCTTCATCGGGCTGCTCGTGGCGCACGCCGTGCGCGGAGCGGTCGGCGGATCCGTGCGCGTCTCACTCCCCCTCGCGGCCGTCACGGGCGCCGCCCTGACCCTGGCGAGCGACGTACTGGGACGCGTGATCGCTCTTCCGGGTGAGGTCGAGGCCGGAATCGTTGCCGCCTTCCTCGGCGCCCCGCTGTTGTTGTGGCTCATCCTGCGAAAGACGAAGACACCGTGAGCCTGGGAACGCCCCTGCGCACGTCCGCTCGATCCCGGAGGCGTCGCCGGTACGCCCTGGTCCTCGTGACGACCCTGGTCGTAGCTTCGATCGCCGCCGTCGTGGGCCTCACGACGGGCTCCTTCCACGCGTCGCTGGAGCAAGTGGCATCCGCCCTCACCGGAGAGGGCGACGGACGCACCACCGTCGTGGTGGTGGGGCTGCGGGTGCCGCGAGTGCTCGCCGCCCTCGCGATCGGGGCCGCCCTCGGGCTCGCCGGCGCGGTGTTCCAGACCCTCGCCCGCAATCCGCTCGCGAGTCCCGACATCATCGGGTTCAGCGCCGGATCCGCCACGGGTGCGCTCGTCGGTCTCACGCTTCTCGCACCGGCAGCCTCTCCCGCGGCGGGTGCGTGGATGGGCGGGCTGCTCACCATCGTGATCGTCATGGCCATCGCCCGCAGCGTCGGCGTCTCACGAGAGAGGACGATCCTCGCGGGAATCGCCCTGTCGACCCTGCTCTCGGCCGTCAACGACTATCTGCTCACCCGCGCTCCCCTCGAGATCGCGCGCAACGCGACGCAGTGGCTGCACGGGAGCCTGGCCGCGACCTCGGTCGACGACGTCGCGCTGTTGTTCGCCTCGATCGGCATCCTGTCGCTCGTGCTGCTCGCCGTATACCGCGACTTCCGCGCTCTCGAACTCGGCGACGACACCGCGATCGCACTCGGTGTGCGCACCCGCCGCGCGCGCCTGACGCTGATCGTGGTCGCCGCCCTTCTGACGGGGACGGCGACGGCCGTCGCCGGGCCCATCGGCTTCATCGCCCTGGCCGCACCGCAGCTCGCCCGGCGGGCCATGGGCTCGAGTGGGATCCCCCTGGTCGGCTCCGCTGTCACGGGCGCGGCGGTGCTGCTGGTCGCCGATGTGATCGCTCAGCGCGCTCTGGCCCCGCTGCAGATTCCCGTCGGGCTCCTCACCGCCGTCGTCGGCGGCGCGTATCTGTTCTGGATCGTGTCGCGTCGACGCCGGTGAGCACGAACGCCCCCTTGAGGCCGGTAGGCTTGTCGGCGAGGGCCTCTAGCTCAGTCGGTAGAGCATCGGACTTTTAATCCGCGGGTCGTGGGTTCGAGCCCCACGGGGCCCACCACGTCATCGTTACTCGAAAAATCGCCACGAGCGATGTCTGTGAGACTTGCCGCCTCCGAAGACACTTCCCATCAGAATTTCCGGTCTTAATTGATGGTTACCCGAGACGAACGCCCCGACATTCGCCCCACCGGGGGAATCGTCTTTCTGGTGATCGCAACGCTAGTTGGTCTCGTGTGCCCTTTCGCGTTCGGCGTGACGGGGCTCGATTGGACATTCTCTAAGCCGACTTCGGTCCTTGACGATTCGCCTCGATGGGACGCAGAGCGGCTGTGGCACGTCCAAGCGGGATTGACTTCGCTGGTGATGTGGCTGGCGCTTGCCACGATTTCTTTCTTCGTGTTGTTCCACGGTCGTACGCGCAAGCGACCATTGCTCGCAGGCGTTCTTGTGGCGATCAGCGCGGTGATCGTCCTCGGATCTACGGCGGTGGTGCTTTCTATCCCTCCTTCAGGGGAGCAACTCCCGCTTCCCCCCTGGAATCGCGCCTGAGCAGATGCGTGGAGCGGCTGAGGTGTCTTTCGTCCCGGCGCGAATCCATTCGCACTCGATGCTGAGCATCACGGGTCAGGTGCTTCGCACGACAGTCCAGCGGTCCGATGCTTGGTTGAGTTGCGCATGGTCACGCTGCGAGCGACGAAAGCTCACCCCTTGCCGCAACCAGCAACCACTGCACCTTGCTCGGGCTAAAGCCATGCCGGCTACCAATGACCGCGAGCGTCTCCCCTGCTCGACACGACGCAACGATCTCGTCGTGGATGACCAAGGGGACGGCATCGGGATCCTCGCGGGTGAGCTCAAGACGCTTGATCAGGTTGTCGAGCGTCGCCCGATGGACACCGAGCTTCGTGGCTAGTCGGCGGTCGGCTCACCTCGCTCGTAGCCCTCGACGAACGCCATCTTCACGTCGGCGGTCAACTGCCGAGCCTTTCGAGGTACCAATCGCCGCGAATGCGGACGCCGATCAGGTCCCGCTGCTGGATTTCTCACCGGGTGCTCGCCGCCATATTCTGACGCGATGGCCGACCCCCTCGCCGACTTTCTCTCCGGCGACCCACAGCGCATCTGGCAGGCCTCGTGGGACATCATCGGGACGCGCGACAAGAACGTCCTGGAGCATCTCCGTCTCGCGCTTCCCGCGATCGAACGGGCTACAGCGACCATCGAACTCGGCGGGATGATCTCCCCGAACCGAGACGCCCTGGTCCACGCCCTCGACAAAGTGCAGAACTACCGCGCATGGAAGTGCTGGTGCGATGACTACCGGCGTCTCCTCGCCTTCGACCCGACGAGGGAAGAGGACCGCGGTCACGTGAGAATGCTCAGTCAGGATCGTTCGGGGTGGCCAGTGACCTACGAGTGCGAGTGCACCATCTGCGGAAGAGCATTCCGCGTCGACGAAGGCGAGCATCACGCGCGATGGTGGCAATGGACGCCGCGCTAGCTCCCACAGACGGTCTCTCAGGGAAGTAGTCAGTTCACCCGCGACCAACGCCGCAGCGCCAGCCCCGCACCGACCGTTATGGCATGTGCAGCCTGATTGTTCCTTGATCATCCACTGACCCGGATTGGGCCTGAGTGTCGTAGGCCTCCTGAACGGGTATGGCGATGCCCCTGCGAGTCCATTCGCGGACGCTGGCCGTCGTGCCGTCGAAGGCGTTCCAGGTTGCATCCCCCACTTGTTCGGGCCGGGGAACGAGGACGCGAGAGACACTCGGAGCGGTTGCTGAGCTGGAGAACTCGATCTCTACGCCGCGCTCGAGCAGGCGCAGGTATCGCAGGGTCAGCTCCTTCAGGTGCCCGCATTCGAACTCGTCGCGAAGCGTGTGGGGCAATCTCAGATGCGGGCGGGGTTATGGGTGTCGCGAGAGTAGCTGACGATGAAGTATCCGATCAGCGGGAAAAGCCAGAGCAGGAAAATCGAGAAGAGAGCGCCGTGGCCGAATGCTCGCCCCAGTCGTAGGGCGACGATGACGGCGAAGACGATGTTGACGATGGGGACGAGGTAGAGCAGCGTCCACCACGCGGACAGACCCGCGGCGCGGACGATGAAGAACGCGGCGACGACGGGAATCAGTGCCACCCATGCGGGCTGCCCGGCTTTCTTCAGGAGCGGCCAGACGGCAGCGACGAACAGGATGTACCCGATGACACCGCCGATTGCACCGCCGACGGTCGATCCGGAGTTATCCGTGGTTTGCATGTTTGCAAGAAGAGGCGCGGCCTCGAGAAAGGTAAGCATGGCGTGAGTCTAGGGACGAAGCTCCCCCGCGGTGGCCGAGGCACACGCACCGATTCAGCGTCAGCGGTCGTGGGCCCCGCCCTGATGACGGGGCCCACGACCAAGCCATCAGCTCACCCGCGAGCGACGCCGCAGCACCACCAGCCCCGCACCCGCCGCGATCAACGCGAAGGCGCCCAGGCCGAGGCCCCAGGGCAGCTCAGCGCCGGTACGGGCGAGGGTTCCGGCAGCGACCACCTGCACGCCGAGGCGCGAGAGGGTGGAGCCGTCGGCCCGCGTGATCACCAGCGTATGCGCGCCGGTCGCGAAGTCGGCGGGAACCGTGACGCGGAAGGTGACCGCGCCGCGAGCGTCCGCGGCCGGGATGCCGGTGATCGTCAGCGGCTGGCTGTTGAGCACTGCGCTGATCTGCTCGCCCGCCGCGAGCCCCGTCACCGAGACCGTGAACGACCCACCCTGCTCGACACGCGTCGAGCTCGCCGTTGCCGTCGGGCCCGCGGACGGGGTCTGCGACGCCGAGGGCTGGCCGGGCGCGGAGGCGCTCGGCGAGGGAGAGACCGACGGGTCCGGCGAGGTCGACGGGTCGGGAGACGGCTCCGGCGAGGGAGTCACCTCGGTCACCAGGGTTCCCTTCGTGAACAGGGTGCCGACCTCGGTGGCATCCAGTGCCCGTCCGTAGACCCGGACCTCGTCGAGGTCGCCGCCGTAGAAGCTGTCCGCCCCGTACTGCGACTTGGCCAGCAGGCCGCCGATCCCGCCGGATGCCTCGAGATCGGAGGCGTCGAAGATCGTGGCAATCTCGGCGACCTTCGCGCCGTTGACGTACGTGGCCAGGGTCTTCTTGCCCGTGAGCACGAGGGTGACCTGCGCCCACGTACCGGTGGGCAGGGCCGCTGCGCCCGACTTGTTCTCGGTGAAGCCCGACTTGATCGCGGCGGCCACGCCCCCGCAGTCAGCGCTGGTGAAGAGGTAGTTGGTCGTGCTCGAGCCGAGCGACAGCGGCCACTCGCAGGGGGCCGCGCCATCCCACTTCATCCACGTCGACACCGTGAGATCACGCGTGCCGTCGGGCACCACGTCTCCCGCGATCGTCGCGTAGGCCGCGTTCGAGCCCGCGCGGCCGCCCGGGAACGACAGGGCAGAGTCCCCGGCCGCGTCCCGTGCGCCCGCCGCGATCGTGGCACCCGTGCCGCGGATCGTGGCGTCGTGCCCGCGTCCGGAGACGTCGGTCACGCGGGAGCCGTCGGTCGTGGCATCCGTTCCATCGAAGCTGTAGCGCAGCAGCAGATCGGCCTCGGCCTTCACCACCGTCATCGTCAGCGTCGAGGTGCGACCGTCGGTCGTCTCGGCCGTGATGGTCGAGGTGCCGGCCGACACGGCGGTCACCTTCCCCGATCCGTCGACCGAGGCCACCGCGGGGGCACTCGAGGTCCACGTCACCCTCTGGTCGGCGTTCGCGGGCGCCACCGCAGCAGTGAGCGACGTGGTCGCCCCGACGGCGAGCGCACGCGAGTCGTAGCCGATCGAGAGAGAGGTGGATGCCACCGAGCCACCCACCGCGGTCACGGTGGCGATCGCCGGGGTCACGGAGCCGTCGTCGAGCGCTCCGCGGATCTGCACGCTGTCGCCCGGAGCCTTCAGGGCCGAGAGGTCCTGCTGTTCCCACGTCACGCCGATGTCGATCGTGCCCGCGGAGCGTGCGGCCTTCACCGTCGCCGGCAGAGCCACCGAGGTGGTGCCCGGAGCCACGTCGAACGACAACGGCTCGACGGAGGTCACGAGTTGCTCGGGGTTGTACCTCGCGATGAGGCGGTCGCGCTCCTCGCGGGTGATGCCGAAGGCCACGCCGTGGCGCGGGGAGGGCGGCAGCGAGTACTTCGCGGGAACCTTCCAGTCGACCTTCCCGTCTTCCAGCGACTCGGTGTACAGGGGGATGTACCCGACTCCGCCGTACCAGTCGACGAGCACGTAGTTGCGGTCACCGTTGATGTCGCCGGGGTTCGAGCGGAAGGCCGAGGGACCCTCGGTCTCGGGCAGGCCGGCGTTCGCCGAAAGGCAGGTGTCGAACTTCTTCCACTCCCCCGAGGTCGACGGGGCCCGCAGGTCGGTGCCCTTCTCGGCCACGATGTCGGGGCGGCAGGCGGTCTGCTCGGTGCCCTTCGTGAAGCGGTAGTACGTTCCGTCGCGCTCCATGATGGTCGTGTCGATGAGGCCGGCGTTGGTCTTGCGCAGCCCCTCGATGTCGCCCGACTTGATGTACGGAACGGCGGGCGTGAAGGTCACGAAGTCGCGCGTGGTGGACATGAGGATCTGCGGACCGTTGCCGTCCTCCTGCGTGTGCGCGTCGTCGAGGAACAGGCGCGACGACCAGTACACGACGTAGGCGTCGATGGTGGGGTCGTAGTGCGCTTCGGGCGCCCACGTCATGCCCGCGCTGGGAGGTGAGACCTCGATGTGACGCTGTTCGCCCCAATTGACGAGGTCGGTGGACTCCCAGATCTCGAGGTAGCGGCTGCCGTTGTCGGTCGGGAAGCCCTTGCGCGCGGCCGACAGGTCGGTGGCGAGGAGGAAGAACCGGTCGCCCTCTTTGGAGCGCAGCACGAACGGATCGCGCAGGCCCATGTCGCCCTGGGTGGATTCGAGGACGGGGTTGGCGTTGTTCAGCGTGCGCCAGTTGAGCGCGTCGTTTCCCTCGGAGACGGCGAAGCGGATCTTCTCACCGTCGATCGTGTTGTCGCGGAAGTACACGAACATGTACGCCTCGTCGTCTTCGCGTGTGTGCTCGGACGCGGCGAGAACGGTGATCGGGAGCTGCACGGTCCTGGTCGCCTCACCCAGGCGCAGAGTCGCGGTGAGTGTCACCGCCGTGTCGCTGTCACCACGCGTGACGCGGCCCTTCTCCACGACGTCGGGCGAGACGCCCGAGTCGGTGTCGGTGACGACCGCGGTGTTCGAGGACGACCACGAGATCTCGACGTCGCCGGCTTGCGCCGACGAGAACGTGCGCTTCAGATCAGCGCCCGTGTCGGGAAGGGTGATCGATCCGCGCACGTCACCGGAGAGCCCCGCCTGCGAGGGCAGGGCGTCGGCGACCTGGCGGACGGCCTCGTCCTGCTCCGTGGCCGACAGCGCGCGCACCGTCACCGCGATGGGGGAGGCGACGCGCGTCTGACCGCCGAGAGTGAGGGTGGGGGTGAGCTGCACGGTCGTGTCGCCGACGCTCGCGGAAGGACGCGTGACGGTGCCGTCGGCGGCCACCACGGCCGCGTTGCTCGTCGCCCACGAGACCGAAGAGCCAGCCTCGGTGCTGACCGGCAGCTGCAGATTCCGATCGACGCTCGAGGTGTCGCCGAGGGACACGGAGTCGGATGCCAGCACGGCGCGGTATCCGTCTGCTCCGACGGAGCGGATGTCGTCGGCCGACAGAGCGCTGTTCCAGATGCGGACGTCGTCGATTGCCCCGACGTAGTAGGGGTCGTCCCAGAACGAGCGCCCGAGATAGCCGCCCACGCCGTTCTGACCGAGTGCGGCGTCGATCGTCTGCGTGATGCCGGTGAGATCGGCATCCGCGCCGTCGAGCTGCCCGTTGACGTAGTAGGTGAGCCGCTGCCCGGGCTGGAAGACGAGGGTGACGTTCGCCCACTGCCCCACCGGCAGGGCCGATCCGCCGTTGCCGACGCGACGCTCGCCGGAACCGTCCGACACCGCCCCATAGGTGCCGTTGCAGCTCGTCGAGGCCAGGACGTTCTTCGTCGTCGAACGGCCGAGACCGAAAGCGAGCTGGCACGAGCCGTTGCCCGCGCCCTCCCACTTCGTCCAGAGGCTCACGGTCAGGGCTGTATCGGTGGAGGCGACGATGTCGTTCGGCAGCGTCACGTACGGGGCGACCGCATCGGCGTCGTTGCGACCGCCCGAGAGGCGGATGGCCTTGTCGTTCGCAGCGCCCGTGACGCCCGGAACGATCGTGATGCCGCCGTTCTGAACCACGCCGTCGGCGCGTGGCGACCGCGTGCCGGTGTCGGGGATCGCCGCCCCGGCGCCGAGGGTGCCGCTCAGGGTGTCGAAGGTGTAGTGCAGGCCGGGCTCGGGCACGGCCGCGGCCGAAGCCGCGGGGACCGTGACGAACGTCGACGCGGCGACCGCGGCGACGGCGGTGGCGGCGAGGAGACGGGGGACGCGCATGGGCAGGACGCTCCGTTCGGATGCGGGGACGGGCGGGCGATGCGGCGCCGTTCACCGAATACGAAAGGACAGCAGCTCTGCTGACTTTTCGAGTCGGCGCTGTGTTAGCGCTCACACTCAGAAGCACCGTACAAGGCGCTCGTGCGGCGGTCAAGCATCGATGAGGTCACGACGTGAAGGTTCACATGTGCCTTGCGCTTACCCGCGCTCATTGTTTAATGTCGGTCGCGACCCAGGCCGGAAACCGCATTACCGGCCCGGACCGCCACGACGACGTGCGGTCCGGTCGCCTCGCCGGCGACCCGGACGAGACGCTTCGCCGTACGCCCGAAAGGCTCCCCCGCATGCGTTCACGTCGTCCTGCCGCCCTCGCCCTCGCCGTCGCCCTGGTCGGGACCGGACTGGTCACCGGCATCGCTCCGGCCCAGGCGGAGGCTCCCGCCGCCGCACTCGTCTACGACTTCGACGCCCTTCCCACCGGGCCCATCGCCGCGGGAGCGCAGATCCCGGATGCCGCGGGTGCCCACGCCGGAACGGTGCGCGGTGCCGGCGCGAACATCGTCACCGGCCCGCGTGGCGGCTCCGACCGTGCGCTGGCGCTGCCGGGCGGTTCGTCGACGTCCGGGGCCGCTTTCGTGGAGATCGCGCCAGGCTTGACGGATACGACGACGGGCGACGTGACGATCTCAGCGTGGATGCGGTGGTCGGGCGGGCAGGAGTGCTCGTGGGCCTACAGCCTCGGCAGCTCGAACGAGCGATACCTGTTCGCCACCCCGCGCTGCGGGGGAAACCTGATCGGAGCCGTCAAGTCCGGCACCGAGCAGCGGGCGACCGGTAACGGCCCCGCCGCATCGAGCCGGTGGAGCCACATCGCGGTCTCCCTGCAGTCGGGACAGCGCGTCACCACCTACGTCGACGGCGAAGCCGTGGCCTCCACCGCGACGACGGCGACCGGTGCCGCGACCGTGGGATCGTCGCTGTTCTCGGGGCTGATCGGCAAGTCGCTCTACCCCGGAGACCCGTTCTTCGCGGGGGCGATCGACGACGTCCGCGTGGATCGCCGAGCGCTCGGCACCGAACAGATCCGCGAGATCGCGGCCCCCGCGGCAGAGGCGATCGCGCGAGCCGACGCAACCGCCGTCGAGCTCGGCGACACCTCCGACGTCGTCTCGGATCTCGCGCTTCCCCGCGTCGGCAGCGGTGGTTCGACCCTGTCCTGGGCGTCGAGCGACCCTGACGTCGTCTCACCCGACGGCCGGGTGACGCGGCCCGCGCCGGGCTTGTCGGACGCTACCGTCACGCTGACGCCGACCGCCGCCTTCGCCGGGGCGACAGCGATCGGCGCACCCGTGCAGGTGACCGTGCGAGCCGATTCCGCAGCCGACCTCTCGGCGCGGTTGAGCGCCTCGCTCGTCGTGCCGCCGGTCGTGGCATCCGGGACCTCCCTTCCGAGCGTCGCGGGCGTGGACCTGCGCTGGAGCGGCGCGGCCGTCTCGAACGGGGCGCTCGTGAACCCGGGCTCCGGCGACCGAACCGCGGAAGTAACCGCGACCGCGGCCTGGGGCACGACCACCTTCTCGAAGACCTTCACGGTGACCGTGCTCGATCCCGCCACGGCGCAGAGCCTCGTCGCCTACACCCGTACGCCGACGAACGACCACGACGCGAATCAGGACACCGTCGCGCGGAGCATCCACCTCGCGGTCGGCACGTCGGCCGACACCGCGCAGCCCCTGCAGAACAACTACGGTGTGGTCTTCGCCCGCGGCGAGCACGTCGGTCTCGACAACGTCGAGCAGCGCGGGATCGGCTCCCCCTCGCCGTTCTTCTTCGCCGACGGCCGGCTCGGCTTCGTCGCCACGCGCGTCGAGATGTCGGGAACACCGGATGCCACGGCCCAGAGCGGGGCGCTCGTGTTCCGCGCCGAGGATGATCGGGGTTCGCAGTTCGCCGAGCTCGGCACCATCGACCTCGGAACGACCGACGGGGTCGTCTCTCCGCGCGCCGTGTGGGACTCGGCCCAGCAGCGCTACCTCGTGTCGTGGACCGACGCCTCGGGCACCGCCCGATACACGACCGTGACCGACCTCGCCCGCACCGAGCAGGTTGCCGACCCCTTCAACCCCGAGGACGACGGCACACGCAGCCGCGTCGTCTCCGCCGGAAACCGCGGCGACGTCGTCGTCGGCTCCCCCATCGGCGTCGCGGACCCCGGCTGGGGCTCGTTCGCCGAACGCGTCGCCAACGCGGAGCCCGGCGGCATCCTGCCCGTCAGCGGGACGATCGCGACCGCTCTCGCCGAACGCTACGACCGCGTCGTCAACACGGCGGTGACGGTCGCGCCCGCCACGATCGCGGCGGGCGCCGGCGAAGACCTCGACCGCACGCGCGCCGACCTCTCGTACAGCGACGGGTCGACCGCGACGCTCCCCGTCGATTGGAACACGGACGAGCTCGCGGCGGCCCGGGCGGCCACCTCGGGCACCGTCACCGTCACGGGCACCGTCCGGCAGAAGGACTACAGCGTTCCCTTCGCGGCCAACCGCGCCGACCCGACCATCTACCGTTACGAGCGCGCGGGCAAGACGCAGTATCTGTTCATCGCGACCGACGACACGAACAACAACAACATCGCCTCGGCCCACCTGCCCATCCGCGTCTCCGACACCTTCGACGGACTCTCCAATGCCGCCGGCGGAGCCCAGCGCGAGGTCGACCTGTTGAACCGCTGGACACGGCGCGACACCACCACCGACGGTCGAACGATCGCCGGGTGCTACTGGGCACCCGAGATCCACGAGATCGGCGGGAAGCTGTCGATCCTGTTCTCGCCGTGCTTCAACTCGGGCGACGCGCAGGCCAACGACGGCGCCGACTGGCGCACCGTGCAATCGCACATCATGCAGCTCCGCGACGGCGGCGACCCCGCCGACCCCGCGGACTGGTCGAAGCCCGCCGCGGTCCTGGAAGCCGACGGGACGGCTCTGGGCCGCGAGGGTTACAGCAACATCAGCCTCGACATGACGTACTTCGAGGCGAACGGGCAGGCGTACTACACGTGGTCGCAGCGTTTCACCTCCCCCGGCTTCGGCGACCCGCTCACGTGGATCGCGAAGGTCGACCCCGCCGACCCCACCCGGATCGTCGGCGAGGCGAAGCCCGTGATCTCGCCGTCGCTCTCGTGGGAGCTGCGCCTGGCCGAGGGGTCGTTCGCGATGGAACGCGACGGCAGGATCTACCTGATCTACTCCAGCGACGGCGTGAGCCCGCGCTACGTCGTCGGCGGCGTCTGGGCCGATCTCGACAGCGATCTCATGGACATCGACAGCTGGCACAAGTACAACACCCCGTTGATGAAGAGCGTGCCGATGCCCGAGGGGGTGTGGGACTACCTCACCTACCCCCAGGGCCCCGGCCACGGAGCGGTCACCACCGACGACGACGGGAACGAGCTCTACGTCTTCCACACCTGGGGTGACGGCGTGGCCGGCAACGGCCGCGACACCCGCATCGGACGCGTCCACTGGGCCGCCGGTGATCGACCCGTGCTCGACATGAGCAAGGACGAGCAGGTGCTGCCGGCCCTGCGCACGGTGACGATGACCGTCACGGTCGTGCCCGCGGGCGGCCCCTCGCCCTCCCCGGAGCCCACCGCACAGCCCTCCCCCGGCGCTTCCGGCCCGGTCGCCACCGCGAGCGCGACGCGCGTCGCGCAGGGCCAGTCGTTCGACGTGACCGTGACGGGGCTGAACCCCGACGAGCAGATCTCCGCCGTCCTGCGCAGCACTCCGCTGCCGATCGCCGGCATTCCGGTGGCCGATGCCTCCGGTCGCGTGGCCTTCCGCGTCGTCGTCCCTGCCGACTTCGCCCCGGGCGCACACACCCTCGAGATCGCACGCGCCGACGGAGGCGTCTTCAGTCGCCTCGGCGTCGAGGTCGTCGCCGCCGGGTCGCTTGCGAAGACCGGCGCCGACGTGGCGCTCGCGGCGGGTCTGCTGGGCGCGGGAGCACTTCTGGCCGGGGTCGCGGTGCGGGCGCTGCGCCGCCGACGGCTGTCATGAGCAGAGCCCCCTCGGGGCAGCTGAGCAACCGCACGTCCCCGGCTGTCTCCGCCCCGGCCGAGCCGGGGCGGAGGCCCTTCGGACGCGCCCTGCTCGTCATCGCGGCGGTGGTGGTCGCCGCCGCGGCCGTGCGACTCGTCACCATCGGCGCCGACACTCCCCTGCCCAGCGCACTGTCGGATGGAATCACCCTCGCCGCGAGCGTGGTGATCGAGTCCCTGCCGTTCGTCTTCCTGGGCGTGGTGATCTCGATCGCGGTGCAGCTGTGGGTGCCGACGAGAATCATGGATGCCGTGATCCCCCGCCGGGGTGTAGCCCGCCGCGCCGTGCTGTCGCTGCTGGGAGTGGTGCTCCCCGTCTGCGAGTGTGGCAACGTGCCCCTGGCGCGCGGGCTGATGCTGCGGGGGTTCTCGGTCGCCGACTCGGTGACGTTCCTGCTGGCCGCTCCGATCGTGAACCCGGTGACCCTCATCACGACCTATCAGGCGTTCGGATGGGACGACGGCATCCTGGTGTCGCGGCTGCTGGGCGGGTTCGTCATCGCGAACCTCGTCGGGTGGGTGGTGAGCCTGCACCCGGAACCGGAGCGCCTTCTTGCCCCCGCGTGGGCGGCGACCTGCGCCGCCGCGCCCTCCGCCCGCCAATGGGCCTCTCTCGCGCGAGCAGCCGGGATGTTCCGCGACGAAATCTCGGCGATGCTGCCGGCGCTCTTCTTCGGCGCGGCGATCGCGGGGATCATCCAGGTCGCGATGTCTCGCGAGACGCTCACCGGGATCGGCGGGCACCCCGTGGTCGGCATCCTGGCGCTGATGGTGCTCGCCTTCGTGATCGCGATCTGCTCCAACGTCGACGCGTTCTTCGCCCTCTCGCTGGCGTCGTCCTTCTCGCCGGGAGCGCTCGTCGCCTTCCTCGTGTTCGGGCCGATGATCGACGTGAAAATGCTCGCGATGCTGTCCACGACCTTCCGCGTGCGCGCACTGGCGGGGCTCACCCTTCTCGTCGCCCTCGGTGCCGTGACGATCGGCCTGGCGGTGAACCTCGTTGTCTGAGTTCCTCTCCCGGTGGACCGGGCTCATTCTGTGCGGCATCGGCGTGCTCTGCACCCTCGCCCTCGCCGCCCGGGGCGACCTGACGCTGTACATCCACCCGCGGTACGTGGTCTTCACCGTCGTCCTCACCCTGGTGGGAGCGGCCCTGTTCGCTCTGGCCGTGTGGTTCTCGCTCGCGCGGCGAGCGCCGGAGCACGAGGATCACGGCCATGACCACGCGCCTCGCCGCGGTCTTCTCGCCACCGCCGTGAGCGGGACCCTCGTCGTCGTCGCTGCCCTCGCCCTGCTCGTCGCGCCACCGGCCGTGCTGAGTGCCGAGCGCGCACTCACGAGCACCGCCGCCACCAGCGGCGGAGGCGATGTCGCGGCGCCCTCACTGGTGGGAAGCGATCCCACGAGGTTCTCGCTGCGAGACTGGGCCACCATACTCGGCGCCGGGTCCACGGCATCCGATCTCGTGGGGCAGCAGGCCGACGTGACCGGCTTCGTCCTTCTCGACGCCGCAACCGACACCGCGCGGATCGGCCGCTACGCGGTCACCTGCTGCACGGTCGACGCCCAGCTCTTCGCGGTCCGCATCGAGCGCTCCGCCCTGCCCGCGGGCGTCGATACCGGCGCCTGGGTCCGTGTCGCGGGAACCTTCACCGACGACGACGGCGCGACCGTGCTCCGTCCCGACACGATCGAGGAGGTGCCCGAACCCGATGATCCCTACCTCTCGTGAACCCCGCCGTACGCGGCGCCGCTTCCTCGTCGTCGCGGCGATCGTCGTCCTCGTCCTCGTCGGCGCGAGCGTCGCGATGGCGGCTGTGGTCCTGGATCGCGGGCCCCGCCTGCGCGCCGTCACCGGCGATGTCTCGCTCACCGTCTCTCAACGCGATCTGACGCTCACCCTGCGCACCGACCAACCGCTCGACTCCTCCTCGATGGAGGGGCTGCGTATCGAACCCGCGGCGCCCGCTGACATCGACCTCGACGGCGCCTCGGTCCGGGTACGTTTCACCGACCTGCTCGACTTCGACACGGTGTACCGCATCGTCGCCCCGGGTCTGCGCTCACGGGCCACGGGCGCCACGAGCGCGGTGGAGTACACCTTCACGACGCCCTCGAACACGGTCACCGTCCTCGAGCGGGGCGGGGCGTTCGACCGGGTCGACGACACCCCGGACCGCGTCGTCCGTCACGACCTGTCACGCGGGACGGAGACCACTCTGCTGTCGGCGCCGCGCATCCAGGAATACGCCGACACTCCGGACGGGGTCGTGGCGCTCGTGCTCGCCCCGGAGGGAGGCGCACGCCTGCAGACGGTCGACGATGCGGGTGTCGAAGCCACCCTTCCCGCGCCGGGCCGAGGCGACATCCGACTCCTTCGTGCATCCGCCGACGCCGGTCGAGTCGGGTACGTCTTCACCGGTCCCTCCGCCGATGGGACGACGGAGTATACGAACACGCTCTTTCTGACCGACCCGGCGGCGGACGACTCCGCGCCGCGCGCCGTGCACGGCATAGACGGGATGCCGCTGCGCACCGACGCGTGGTTCTTCGTGCCCGGCAGCGCCTACCTGGTGGCGCAGGCCGCCGACCGGAGTCTCGTCCTCGTGGATGGGACGGGGGTCGCTCCGCCGCGGGCACTCGGCCAGCTCGGCGATCTGCGCGGCATCCTCCCGGGGACGACGTCGGTCGTGGTGTCGTCGGATGCCGCGACCTCGGTCCTGGATCTGACGAACGGTTCGGTGACGGATGTCACCGGGGCCCCCGCGGCCACCTCGACGCTCGGCAGTCTCGTGCTCTCCCCCACGTCCGTCCTCACGTGGACCGGCCAGGAGATCACACGGTCGACGGCAGAGGGGTCGGGGTTCCTGCTCGCCGTCGCGGGGAGCGGCGAACGTCTCCAGGAGGTGTGTGCCTCACCGAGCGGCCGACACCTCGCTGTCGGAAGCGCACCCGAGGCGGCGCCGATCGACGGGTATCCCGCACGCGCCGACCGCGTGGGCCGCTCGACGCGCATCGTCGATGCCGAGTCGGGCGAGATCGAGACGCAGCTCTCGGGCACGCGGCCCGATTGGTGCGCCTGAGGTCGAGCGTCGCTCGGCGGGAGGGGCCGCCAGGCGACGCTCGACCCGGGACTCACATGCCGTCGGCGATCATCGCCCAGATCAGCTGGACGTGCCGGTCGGCGTTGAGATCGGACATCTCGTTGTCGTAGTTCAGGCCGTAGGGCCAGATGTGCGATCCTCCGCAGTTGAGCACGGCCCCGGCTCCATCGAACTCGGCCAGCTTCGCGTTGCCGTTGGGGCCGGTCCACTGCCCGTTCTGGCACATCGCGTACCAGGCGTTGGCGGTGCCGTTGCCGACGGTGTGCGAGATCTCGTGGAGCGCCGTGCGCTCCTGCATGAAGCCGCGATTCTCACCGAACCGGATCGTCCCGTCGATGCTCGCCTCGGCGGTGGGGACCCCGGGGACGTAGTAGACGTTCAGGTGCCGGTCGAAATCGCTGAACTCGTTGTAGCGCGAGACCGCGGCATCCATCGCCGCTCGGATGCGGTCGTACGCATCGGCCTGGTCGGCCGTGGGGTTCGCCTCGGTATAGAGCGTGTAGGTCATGCGCCCGGCCGCCTCGGCAGGTGTCGAGGTCGCCGCCAAGGGGGCGATGACGGCGGCGAGCGCTGCGGCCGCGACGACGATGCGCTGAACGAGGGCACGGGGACGGGGGGATGCGTGCTGCATGGTCACTCTCCTTCGAATGGTTCGCGACGTCGGTGTCGCGTCCTGAGACAGTAAACGCATTCCCGAGCCGGCAGGAAGGGCGCGGAGATCCTTCTCATCGGTTTCTCATCTGGCGATGCGACCAATGGATCAATTGCCGTCACGATCAGGTAACTGTGTCCGAGATAGCTCTATCGGCCTCGCTCTGTGAGCGCTAACATCACCTCAGGCGACGAAGACGTCGCCGCGCAATGACGCTCCGCCAGGAGGTCCGGCCCCCTTTCGTGAAAGGCCTCGACGCCTTCCGCCGCACGCCCGACTTCCTCGTTCTGCGATGCCGCAGGAAGGAACAGCATGTCCCGTATCCGAAAATCGGTCGCGCTCGGTGCCGTGGCCCTCATGGTCGCCAGCGGGGCGGTGGCGCTCACGACGCCGCTCGCCGCTTCGGCGGACACCGGGCTCGACGGCTCGAAGGTCCTCGACCTCCCCTTCGACGACTCGATCGCCGACAGCGGCCCCCGCGGGAACCCCACCTCCATGATCCGAGGGGCGGCCGAGTACACCGCGGGAATCGACGGTCGGGCGCTGAAGCTCTCGGGAGATGACGCGCTGGGCCTGGGAACGTCCCCCTCCCTGCAGCCCGAGAACCTCACCGCCTCCTTCTGGTTCAAACCCGACGGGAGCATGGGCGATGCCGAACAGGTGTTCACCTGGAACAAGCGCGAGTGGTTCACCGACGGGTGGTACCTGACCTCTGAAGGACCCAATACCCCGCTCGCGCTCTCCGTGGGGCCCGGGAACAACCAGCCCTACAAGGTCGCGGTGACCGGCACGCGGGATGCGTTCTTCCCGAGCGACGCCTGGACGCACGTCGTCGTCACCTACGACAAGACCACCAAGGCGGTGTCGTTCTACCGCAACGGCGAGAAGCAGACCTCGACGGTCGTCGTTCCGGTGGGCCCGAACGCCTCGGGCGTGCTCGGCACCACGGATGTCGAGAAGACGATCGGCTTCAACGGAGTCGTCCACAACGGCGCGTACAGCCAGGGCGCCCTCGACGACTACACGCTCTACGACGCCGTCGCCACCACGTCGGACGTCGTCGCCCTCCAGCGGCAGAACGACCCCACCTTCGACCCCTCGACCATCGCGCAGAAGGGCCTCGACTCCGTGTCGGTCCCCACGACCGCGACCGCAGACTTCGGTGTGCCGACCTCGACGGCGAACGGATCCGAGCTGTCGTGGACCTCGTCGAACGCCGACGTCATCGCCGTCCAGGCCGGACAGGCCGCGGTCGTCCGCCCGCAGGGGGCGGATTCTTCCGTCACCTTGACGGCCAGCGCCACCTACGGCGGCAGCACCGCCCGGACGAAGACGTTCACGGTCACGGTGCCGGCGGAGGGATCGACCGCCTCGCTGTACGTCGACGACACCGATCTCAACGAGGTCTTCGTCGCAGACCCCTACCTGCAGAACAGCCACACGAAGATGGTCGATTGGCTGCTGACCCTCGATCCGAAGCGCTTCCTCTACTCCTTCGACCAGCTCTCGGGCATTCCGACCACGGCCCAGCCCTACGGCGGGTGGGAGCGCACCACCGGCGCGCGCTTCCAGGGCCACTTCTTCGGCCACTTCCTCTCCGCGCTGTCGCAGGCGTACGCCACGGAGACGGATGCCGCACGCAAGGCGCAGCTGCTCGAGAAGCTCACGACGGCGGTCGACGGGCTCAAAGCGGCACAGGACGCCTACGCGCAGAACGACCCCGACAACGCCGGCTACGTCTCACCGTTCCCGGTGTCGTACCTGCCCGGCGGTCGCGACGGCTTGATCGTGCCGTTCTACAACCTGCACAAGGTGCTGGCCGGACTCCTCAAGGCGCACCAATACGCGCCCGAGGCGGTCGGAGACGAGGCGCTCACCGTGGCCGAGAAGTTCGGAACCTGGCTGAACACCTGGGGATCGCGTCAGGCCAACCCCGGTGAACTGCTCAACACCGAGTACGGCGGAATGAACGAAGCCCTGTACGACCTCTACAGCATCTCGATGGATGAGAACCACAAGAAGGCCGCCCAGTACTTCGACGAGACGACGCTGTTCCGCCAGCTCGCGGCGGGTCAGGACGTCCTCGCCGGCAAGCACGCGAACACGACGATCCCGAAGCTGATCGGCGCGCTGAAGCGGTACACGGTCCTCACCGACGACCCGACGCTGTACGCCCGACTCAGCGACGCCGAGAAGGCCGACCTCGGGATGTACCGACAGGCGGCGGACAACTTCTGGGCGATGGTGGTCGAGGACCATTCCTACGTGGGCGGCGGCAACAGCTACTCCGAGCACTTCCAACAGCCCGGTACCCTGTACGACTTCGCCACGAACGGCAACACCAGCGGCTACGGCGAGAACTCCACGGTCGAGGGGTGCAACGAGTACAACATGCTCAAGCTCACGCGAGCGCTGTTCCGCGTCGCCCCCGACGTGAAGTACGCCGACTACTACGAGAACACGTACATCAACACGATCCTCGCGTCGCAGAACCCCGAGACGGGAATGATGACGTACTTCCAGCCCCAGACCGCGGGCTATGCCAAGGTCTTCGGCAAGAAGGAGGACGAGTTCTGGTGCGATCACGGCACCGCCACCGAGAGCTTCACGAAGCTCGGCGACTCGATCTACTTCCACAAGGGCACCTCGGTGTGGGTCAACATGTTCCGCTCGTCGGAGCTCGACTCCCCCGAGCAGAACCTGAAGCTGACGCAGACGGCGGACGTCCCCAACACCGACGTGGTGGAGTTCTCCGTCGCGTCGCTCGACGGCACCGCGTTGGCCAGCGGGACCACCCTGCGTCTGCGCGTGCCGGACTGGTCGCCGAACCCCACGCTGACGGTGAACGGCAACACCGTCGACGTCGCCCGAGAGAACGGGTACCTCGTGGTTCCGGTATCCGCCGGCGACAAGCTCGTGTACACCCTCCCCGCCTCCGTCACGGTCGACTCCGACGCCGGCAACCCGAACTGGGTGGCCTTCCGGTACGGCCCGATCGTGCTCTCGACGGCGCTCAGTTCGACGAACGTCGACGCCTCGTACGAGGCCGGCATCCTGGTGCAGATGAGCGTGGCCGACAAGTCGGTGAGCAACAACGTGCTGGTGTCGAACGTCGATGACTTCAAGAAGAACATCGCCGCCAACCTGGTGCGTCTGGAGAACGGTCTCGACAACAACGATCGGTCGGTGATGCGGTTCGGCCTGAAGAACGTCGACAGCGCCGCAGCCGCCCTGACATTCGAGCCGTATTACAGCATGTACAACGTCCGTTACGGCCTGTACATGAACCTCATCGAGCCCGACTCCGCCGCCGCTCAGGCGATGATCCGCAAAGAGAAGGAGCAGCTGCGCATCGACGAGACCACGGTCGACTCGCTGGTCTCGTTCGACAACAACAACAGCGAGGCGGGAAAGAGCTACAAGACCAACCTCTCGCAGGTCGGCGTGTGGCGGGGCATGGGCTATCGCGACGCGCAGGCGAACCCCGCGGCGTTCTTCCAGTACGACCTGCAGATCGACCCCTCGGCGCCGAAGAACCACCTCGGCGTGCGCTATTACGGCGGCGACGACGGACGCACCTTCGACGTCTACGTGAACGATCAGAAGCTCAAGAGCGAGCGGATCACGAACGCCGCAGGAGCGGACCAGTGGTACGTGCAATACGACGAGATCCCCGCGTCGTTCCTGTCCGACACCGAGGCGAAGGACCGGTACAAGAAGGATGCCAACGGGGGCTACGTGCTGGATGCCGAGGGAAAGAAGATCCCCGTCGTCACGGTGCGGTTCCAGAGCAACGGATCGAGCTTCGTCGGTGGCGTGTACGGCGTGTTCACGGCGACGCAGACCGCCTTCGCGACGGCGTCGGCGCTGACGGATCTGTCGTTCGACGGGGGAACGCTCTCGCCCGCCTTCGACGGGACCACGACCGCATACACGCTGAGTGTGCCGAAGGGTCGCGCGGAGGTGACGTTCGACGCCGACCCGGCCGTTCCGAGCGGGCTGGTCTTCGCGAACGGCATCCTCATCGACGACACGAAGGTGCGCACGGTGGCCCTCGGCGAGGGCACCCCGACGCTCACCCTCGAGGCCTACGCGCAGGATCACCGGACGAAGACGACCTACACGGTCGCCGTCGTCCGCACCGATACGCCGAGCCCGGAGCCCACAGGAACCGCGAGCCCGGAACCCACCGAGACCGCCGGCCCGCAGCCGACCGCAACGGCGGGCCCCGGCCCGTCGGGCACCGCCTCGCCCACCGCGGGCGGTACCGGCTCGCCGACGGCGGGCACCGCGACGCCGCGCACGGCCACGTCGTCGGTCAACGCGGTCGAGCGTGGTGGCGTCGTGCGCGTGAACGTGAGCGGTCTCGCCCCCGGCGAGCAGGTCACGGCCGAGCTGCGCAGCGATCCGATCCGCATCACGGGGATCCCCGTCGCGGACGCGAACGGACGCGTGAGCTTCGACGTGCGCATCCCCCCGTCGCTCCCGACGGGCCAGCACCACATCGTGGTGTGGGCCGCCGACGGGTCGGAGATCGCGCGGCTGCCCGTCACGGTCTCCGCGAAGGGCACCCTCGCCGCGACCGGGGCTCAGGCTCCGTTCGGTGTCGCCCTGCTCGGAGCGATGTTGCTGGTCGCCGGAGCGGCCGGCTGGGCGATGCGTCGCCCGCGCACCCGCGCGAGCTGAGCGATCCCGAGAGGCGGCGGCTCCTTCGGGAGTCGTCGCCTCTCGGCGTCCGCGGGCGTTCAATCCAGCAGTTCCACCCCGAACCCCGCCACGACATCGCGCACCTCGCCCAGGTACCGCTGCGCCTGTTCGGTGAGGGGGATGGCGGTCCGCCCGATCCAGCCGATCTCGATCCGCTCGTCGACGTCGAGGGGGACCGCGACGATCTCGGGGTCGAGGTCGTCGCTGATGATGCCGGTGGAGATCGTGTATCCGTCGAGACCGATCATGAGGTTGAAGATCGTCGCGCGGTCGGAGACCCGGATCTCCTGCCTGCTGGAGAGGGTCGAGAGGATCTCCTCGGCGAAGTAGAACGAGTTGTTCGCGCCCTGGTCGAAGGTGAGACGCGGGAGGTCCGCCAGGTCGTCCAGAGTCGCGCGCTCGCGACCGGCGAGCGGATTGCGTCGAGAGACGAAGATGTGCGGCTCGGCGCGGAAGAGCGGGTGGAAAGCGAGCCCCGAGTCCCGCAGCAGCTTGTCGAGCACGTTCCGGTTGAAGTCGTTGCGGAACAGGATGCCGAGCTCGCTGCGCAGCGTCCGGACGTCTTCGATGATGTCGAAGGTGCGGGTCTCGCGCAGCGAGAACTCGTACTCCGCGGCATCCGTCGCCTTCACCATCCGCACGAACGCGTCGACGACGAACGAGTAGTGCTGGGCCGAGACGCCCAGCAGGCGTCGTGAGGGCGGTCGACCGAGGTAGCGCTGCTCGAGCAGCTCGGCCTGCTCCACCACCTGCCGGGCGTAGCCGAGGAACTCGACCCCGTCGACGGTCAGGGTGACGCCGCGCGCAGAGCGGGTCAACAGGTCCCGGCCCACCCGCGTCTCGAGATCGCGCATCGCGGCCGACATGGTGGGCTGCGCGACGTAGAGCAGGTCGGCCGCGGCGCTGATGGATCCTTCCGCCGCCACCTCGATGAAGTACTGCATCTGCTGCAGCGTGATGCCACTCGCGCGCTTTGCCATAGCCCAAAGCTATACCCGCGTATAGCGGAGCGGAATTACTCGATGACCCCGCAGAGGGCGCACGATGAGGACACGATCACCGCACGGCCCACCCCGGCCCTATCCGATTGGCTCGACATGGCGAACGACATCACGTTCCGCATCTCCACCACGCGCTTCGACGAGCACTACGCCCCCTCGACCAGCTCGCGGATCACCACGAACTTCGCCAACCTCGCCCGGGGCGAGCACCGCCGGCAGAACCTGCGCAATGCGCTGGCCATGATCGACCGCCGCTTCAACGAACTCGCCGACGCCGACAACCCCGACGGCGACCGCTACCGGGTCGAGCTCGACATCGTCTCGGCCGAGCTGCAGTTCGACGACGACGGCGACGATCGCGAGTTCCCCCTGCTCGAGGTCCTCGACCTCCACCTCCTCGACTCGGCCACCGGCGAGCGCCACCAGGGCATCGTGGGCAACAACTTCTCGTCCTACCTGCGCGACTACGACTTCAGCGTGCTGCTGCCGGCGGCCAACGGCGAGGGCAAGGCCTTCACGCTCCCCGAGGGCTTCGGCATCCTGCACGGCAAGCTCTTCCAGCACTTCCTCGACTCCGAGGCCTACCGCGAGCGCTACACGCAGTCGCCCGTCGTGTGCATCAGCGTGTCGACGAGCCGCGAGTACCACCGCACCGGTGTCGTGCACCCCGTCCTGGGGCACGAGTACGAGCAGGACTCGTTCTCGCTGACCGACGAGTACTTCGGGAAGATGGGCCTGCAGGTGCGGTACTTCATGCCGCGCGGCAGCGTGGCCCCGCTGGCGTTCTACTTCCGCGGCGAGCTGCTGGCCGACTACTCCGACCTGCAGCTCGCCGGCACGGTGGCGACGATGGAGACGTTCCAGAAGATCTATCGTCCCGAGATCTACAACGCGCACGAGCCCGCGGGCGAGGTCTACCGCCCGACGCTGGCGCACGAGGACTTCACCCGCACCGACATCGCCTACGACCGCGACGAGCGCAGTCGCCTGGGCATCACGCAGGGCCGATACACCGAGGAGCACTTCGTGAAGCCTCACCGTGCCGTGCTCGACGCCTGGCTCGTCGCCGACGCCCTCCCCACCCGATGACCTCCCCGAAGGCGACCGCCGTGAACACTCTCCTGCCCACCTCCATCGTCGGAAGCCTCCCGAAGCCCGCCTGGCTCGCCAAGCCCGAGGTGCTGTGGTCGCCGTGGGAACTCGACGGCGACACGCTCGTCGAGGGCAAGCACGACGCCCTGCGCAGCGCCGCGAAGGAGCAGGAGCGCCGGGGCCTCGACATCGTCAGCGACGGCGAACAGACCCGCCAGCACTTCGTGACGACCTTCATCGAGCACCTCGAGGGCGTCGACTTCGAGAACCGCGAGACCGTGCGTATCCGCGACCGTTACGACGCGAGCGTACCGACCGTGGTCGGCGCGGTGAGCCGTCGCCAGCCCGTCTTCGTCCAGGATGCCGCGTTCCTGCGTCAGCAGACGGATCGCCCGATCAAGTGGGCCCTTCCCGGCCCCATGACGATGATCGACACTCTCGCCGACCGCTACTACGGCAGCCGTGAGAAGCTCGCGTGGGAGTTCGCCACCATCCTCAATCAGGAGGCGCTCGAACTCGAAGCCGCCGGCGTCGACATCATCCAGTTCGACGAGCCCGCCTTCAACGTCTTCTTCGACGAGATGAAGGACTGGGGCGTCGCCACCCTCGAGCGCGCCGCCGAGGGACTGCGCGCCGAGACGGTGGTGCACATCTGCTACGGCTACGGCATCAAGGCGAACACCGACTGGAAGGCGACCCTGGGGGCGGAATGGCGCCAGTACGAGGAGTCGTTCCCCCTGCTGCAGCGCTCGAGCATCGACACCGTGTCGCTCGAGAGCCACAACTCGCACGTGCCGATCGACCTCATCGAGCTCATCCGCGGCAAGAACGTCATGCTCGGCGCGATCGACGTCGCCAGCCACGAGGTGGAGACCCCCGAAGAGGTGGCCGACACCCTGCGGCGTGCCCTGCAGTTCGTGGATGCCGACAAGCTCATCGCGAGCTCGAACTGCGGCATGGCGCCCCTTCCGCGCCAGGTGGCGTTCGACAAGCTCAGCGCGCTCTCGGCGGGTGCCGGCATCCTTCGCGAAGAACTCGCGCACGTTCCCGCCTGAGGGCCGCGCGATCCGTGGCAGAGTCGACGGTGACCCCCTTCACCGTCGAGGAGAAGCATGCCCATCGCCGCCGATGACCCCCGCCTGACGTCCGCGTTCACCGCGTCCTCCACCCGCTACGACGACGTGCCGTTCCTGCGCGCCGGGGCGAGCGGCATCCCCCTCCCCCGTATCTCGCTGGGTCTCTGGCAGAACTTCGGCAGCGGACGCACGCTCGACTCGCAGCGCGAGATCCTGCGCCACGCCGTCGACCGCGGCGTCGTGCACATCGATCTCGCCAACAACTACGGCCCGCCCTACGGCGCGGCCGAGACGACCTTCGGCACGGTGTTCGACAGCGACCTGCGCCCCTACCGAGACGAGCTGTTCGTCTCGACGAAGGCCGGGTACGACATGTGGCCCGGGCCCTACGGCGACGGAGGGTCGCGCAAGTACCTCGTGCGCTCGCTAGAGCAGAGCCTCACGCGCATGCGCACCGACTACGTCGACGTGTTCTACTCCCACCGCGTCGACCCCGAGACGCCGATCGAAGAGACGGTCACCGCTCTCGCCGACATCGTCCGCAGCGGCAAGGCGCTTTACGTCGGCATCTCGAACTACCCGGCCGAACTCACCCGCCGCGCGCACGAGCTGCTCGCAGCCGAGGGCGTGCGCCTGTTCATCCACCAGCCGCGCTATTCGCTGTTCGATCGCACGCCCGAGTCCGAGCTCTTCCCCACGCTGCGCGAGCTCTCGGTCGGCAGCGCCGTCTTCTCGCCGCTCGCCCAGGGCCTGCTGACCGCGAAGTACCTCGACGGCACCGTCCCCGCCGACTCGCGAGCGGCCGACAGCCGCTTCCTCGACGAGTCCGCCCTCACCGACGATTACCTCGAACGCATCCGCGGCATCGACGGGGTCGCCCGCGATGCGGGGCTGTCGATCCCGCAGCTGGCCGTGGCGTGGGTGCTGCGTGACCCGGTGGTCACCACCGCGATCATCGGCGCCTCGCGCCCGAGCCAGATCGACGACGCCGTCGAGGCGAGCAAGGCCACACTGGGCGACGACGTGATCGCCGCCCTCGAGCCCTTCGCCGCCCCCTCGGGCGGGTCGCTGCGCTGAGCGACGCACAACCACGGCGTCGGCGCAAGCGGCGCGGCATCCGGCGCTGGATCGTGTGAGGTGAGAACCCACACGCAATCGAGGAGGCGTCATGGGTGTCGCACGTTGGATCGGAACCGGCGCGGTCGGACTCGCAGGGGCCGTCCTGGCCCGGACGGCAGTCGGCCGTGCGGTCGCCGCCGGAACCGTGGCCTACCGGGTCTGGAAAGACCCCAAGGTACAGAAGATCCGCCGCAAGGTGCAGGCGAAGGTTCTCAAGCAGCGCTCGCAGCGCTGAATAGCCCCGGGCCCGGGTCGCGATCGTCGACCCGGGCCTTACGCGTGCCCGGGGGCCGGTTCCAGCGGCAGGGGCGAAACGGGCTTGGTGACCCCGAACGCGAAGGTCGTGTCGATCGACGACAGCGAAGGGATCGCGCGCAGGTGATCGCGCAGGAGTCGCTCGTACTCCTCGAAGCTCGGCGTGACGATGCGCACCAGGTAGTCCCAGTCGCCGGCGAGCAGGTGCGCTTCGACGATGTGCGGGATCGCGCGCAAGCGCTCCTCGACGGCATCCACCGTCGCCCCCTCGTGCGAGGCGAGCCGCAAGCGTACGAAGGCCGTGATGGTGAGGTCGACCGCTCTCGGCGAGACCACCGCGCGATAGCCCTCGATGACGCCCGCCTGCTCGAGCTGGCGCACGCGCCTCAGGCACGGCGACGGCGAGAGACCGACGCGATCGGCCAGTTCCTGATTGGAGAGCCGACCGTCTTGCTGCAGTTCACGCAGGATCAGTCGGTCGATGCGATCGAGCGAAGTCATGTAGCAGATTCTGCCAATTTTCGAGGGCTGTGGGCAATAATCGCAATCCGCTGCGTCAGCGATCTTTCTACGCTCGCAGGGTGACGACGTTCACCCTGCCCCTGCCCCGAGCGCTGCCCCGCCGCACCGTCGTCGGCCTGACGGCTCTCACCGCCGTCGTCGCCCTCTGGTCGTCGTTCGCCCTATCGACGCGCGCCCTCGAGGGCGCCGGACTCACGATGGTCGATGCCGCGATCGTTCGCTTCGCCGTTCCCGCGATCGTCCTGAGCCCGTGGATCCCCCGCGCATTCCGCGCTCTCCGCGCCGAGCGCCCCGCTGTGCTCGCTCTCGTACTCCTGGCCGGCCTGCCGCACTTCCTGCTGTTCGCCTGGGGCGCCCACCTCACCTCTGCGGCGCTCACCGGACTGCTCGTGCCGGGGACCGTCCCCCTGTTCGTCGCGGTGCTGCTCTTCCTGTGCGCGCGCCGCAGGGTGTCGCCGCGCCGCCTGCTCGCCCTCGCCGCGATCGTCGCGGGAGTGCTGACCAGCGCGCTGTTCACCGGCGGACCGGCGGGGCCCGCCGGTATCGCCGTGCTTCTGGCTGCCGGCCTCGTATGGGCCGCCTATACGCTCGGGGTCGCCCGCGCCCGGCTCGATCCGATCACGGTGATCGTGGTCGTGTCGGTGACGTCCGTGGCATCCGCCCTGCTCCTGGCGACGACGGGCGTGTTGCCCTCCACCCTCCTCACCGGCACAGCCGACCTGAGCACCGTGGGCACCTACGCCCTCGTGCAGGGGGTCGGCACGGGGCTGCTCTCGACCGCCTGCTACGTCGTGGCGGTCAAGAACCTCGGCAGCAGCCTGCCCGCCGCCGCCGGAGCCCTCAGCCCGGTCCTGACCGCCGTCGTGGCCGTGCCGCTCCTCGGGGAGCCCCTCGGTCCGGGCCTCGGCTTCGCCCTGGTACTGATCGCGACGGGCGTCGCGGTCTTCGCGCTGTCCCCCGCGTCCGCGAGCGCTCCCGACGCCGGCTCCTGACGGCATCCGTTCCGCCCTCCGCTCCGAACAGGTAGGAAGGCTCTTCGCGAATACGCGCGGAGCGGAGACGAGGGATGCCATGACGACCGACACCGCGGCCCGGGAAGACAAGACCACCACGGTCCGCCGCCCGCACGCCTGGATCTGGGCCGCCCTGGCCGGCATCGTGTCTGCGGCGGCTCTGCTGGCCGTCGCCGAAGCGCTCGCGGCGCTCGTCGCCCGATCGGCGAGTCCGATCCTGGCCGTCGGCTCGTTCATCGTCGACATCGTCCCGCGCCCCCTGAAAGAGCTCGCGATCACGCTGTTCGGCGAGAGCGACAAGATCGCCCTGCTCGCCGGCGTCGGTCTCGGTGCCGCCGTGGCCGCCGCCGTGGCCGGTGTGCTCGAGTACCGCTTCCGCTTCGTGGGGGTGATCCTGCTCGGCATCGGCGGCATCCTCGCGACCGCGGCCATCGTCACGCGCGCCGGAGCCGGAGCTCTCGCCTGGCTCCCCCCGGTCATCGGCACCGTCGCCGGGGTCCTCGTCCTGCTCCTCGCCATCGTGCGCCTGCGTCGCTGGGTCTCGGCCGCGACCGCGGGAAAGGCGGATGCCGTGGGCACCGACCGTCGCCAGTTCCTGCTGTTCACCGGCCTCACCGCGGTGGGCGCCGTCGTGGTGGGCGTCGGAGCCCGCGTGCTCAACGCCGCCACCTCGTCGGTCGCCGCCGCCCGCGATGCCCTGCGGATCCCCTCGGCTCGCACCACGGTGACCGTGCCCGAGGGTGCGAACTGGGAGATCGACGGCCTGACCCCGATCATCACCCCGAACGGCGATTTCTACCGCGTCGACACCGCGCTCACGGTCCCCAACGTCGACCCCACCACGTGGCGTCTCTCGATCGAGGGCATGGTCGACAACCCGATCGAGCTCAGCTTCGACGATCTCGTCAACATGGGACTCGACGAGTACGGCGTCACCCTCACCTGCGTGTCCAACGAGGTCGGCGGCGGACTCGTCGGCAATGCCATCTGGACCGGAATCCCCATCCGCGACGTCCTGCGCATGGCCGGCGTTCAGGGAGATGCCGACATGGTCCTCTCCGAGAGCGTCGACGGGTACACGGCATCCACTCCCCTCTCGTCCCTCACCGACGACAACCTCGATGCGATCTTCGCTGTGAAGATGAACGGCGAACCGCTCCCGTTCGAGCACGGCTTCCCCGTGCGCATGGTCGTGCCGGGCCTGTACGGCTACGTCTCGGCGACGAAGTGGGTCACCAAGCTCACGGTGACGCGTTTCGACAAGGACGAGGCGTACTGGACGCCCCGCGGCTACTCCGCAGAGGCCCCCATCAAGATGTCGTCGCGCGTCGACACGCCCAAGATCGGTTCGCCCGTCCCGGCAGGCCCCGTCGTCATCGCCGGCATGGCCTGGGCTCAGCCCGTGGGCGTGCAGAAGGTGGAAGTCAGCATCGACAACGGCGAATGGCAGGAGACCCAGTTGTCGACGCCGATCAACGACCAGTCGTGGGTGCAGTGGAAGCTCGACTGGACCGCCGACGCCGGTACGCACTACATCGCCGTCCGAGCCACCGACAAGCAGGGTAACCTGCAGATCCAGGATCAGGCGCCGATCGCCCCCGACGGCTCGAGCGGTTGGCAGCGGACGCTCGTCACCGTCTCGTCGTGAGGTGCCGCCCGGGAATGTCAATCTCTGTTTCCGGGCGCACCCCCGCGGCATGATCGGCGTATGCCTTCAGCAAGCACCCCGGCCCACACGGGCGCCCTCGTATGACCACGGCCACGGATGGACCGCGGATGACGTCCACTTCACCCGATCACGAACCCACCCGCCCCTTGATGAGCATCCGACGTTCGATTCCCCAGGACTGGGACGAGCAGGTCGACCTGTTCGCGATCGTCAAGCTCGACAGCGGTGGGTTCGTGCGCGGATGGAATCTCGGCGCCGAACGCATCAAGGGGTACAGCGAGGACGACATCCTCGGTTCGCACTTCTCGCGTTTCTACCGCGAGGAGGACCGACGCCGCGGCAAGCCCGACCAGTTGCTGGCCGCAGCCCAGCGAGACGGCCACGTCGAGGACACCGGCTGGCGCGTCCGTCGCGACGGCAGCGAGTTCTGGGCGCGCGTGACGATCTCCGCCATCCGTAACGAGCACGGCCAGGTTCGGGGCTTCGTCAAGATCGTGCGCGACCTGACCGCCGAGAAGCAGGCCGCCGACGAGCGTCTGGCCCTGCAGCGCACCTTCGCGCATGATCTGCTCTCGCCGGTCACCGCCCTGCGCGGCTATCTCGACCTCATCGGCGAGGAGCTGCCCCCCGACCACCGACTCCTGCATCTTGCGGGAGAAGCGAGCGACCACCTCATCGCGATGGCGCAGGCCCTCATGTCCGAGGTCGACACCGCGGGTCAGCGAGGCCGCAGCCGAGCGAGCCTGGACCTCATCGCCCGCGGGGCGGTCTCACTGGTCCTTCCCGGAGACTCGCCCGGTCGGGTCGTCTTTGGCCAGATGGATGCCGTGACCGTCTGGGGCGACGTGCTGGGCCTTCGGCGGGCAATCGCGAATGTGCTCGAGAACGCCGCCAAGTATTCGGACGACCTCATCGAGATCGAGGCGTTCGAAACGGACGAAGGCGCCGCGATCCGCGTGCGCGATCATGGACGCGGTATCCACCCCGAGGACCTCGCCTCGATCACCCACGAGGGCAACCGCGGCCGCTTCGCCGACCCCGGGGACGGGGGTCGGGGCATCGGGCTCGCGAGCGTCCAGCGGATCGTGAGCGAGCACGGCGGCACTCTGCGCATCACCAGCGTTCTCGGCGAGGGGACGAGCGTGACCATCACCCTCCCCCGCGCCGACGACGAGCGCGACTGAGCGCGGCGCCTCAGTCGCCCGAGGTCGCGAGTTCCGCTCCGGCCGTCTCGATCTCGGTGAGGGCGGCGGCGCTCGAATCGGGGTGCACGCCCGCGATCAGGTCGATCAGCACGCGCACGCGACGCCCGGCGCCGAGGGCGTCGAGGGCCGAAGCCCGCACGCAGTAGTCGGTCGCGATCCCCACGACGTCGATGTCGCGGATGCCGTGAGCCTCCAGAAGCTGCGCCGCGGTCTCGCCCTCGTCGGTGACGCCCTCGAACAGCGAGTAGGCGGGCTTGCCCTGCCCCTTTTTGAGGTGGTGGGTCACGCGCGCGGTGTCGAACACCTCGTCGTAATCGGCGCCGAAGGTTCCGCCGACGCAGTGCACCGGCCACGTGTCGACGAAGTCGGGGGCCTCGGAGAAATGGCCGCCGTTGTCGTCGTCGCCGTGGTGCCAGTCACGCGAAGCCACGATCAGCGCGTAATCGTCGGCGTGCTCGGCGAGGTACCGCGAGATGCGCTCGGCGACCTCGTCGCCTCCTTCGACACCCAGCGCACCGCGCTCGGTGAAGTCGTTCTGGACATCGACGATGAACAGGGCGCGCGTCATGCGTCGAGCCTACGCGCCCCGACATCTCCCCTGCCCAGCTTCGAAGGCCACCAGATGCGACGACCCAGGTCGTAGGCGAGCGCCGGCACGAGGAGAGATCGCACCACGAACGTGTCGAGCAGGACCCCGAACGCCACGATGAAGGCGAGCTGCGCGAGGAACAGGATCGGAATGACCCCGAGAGCGGCGAACGTCGCCGCCAGCACGAGACCCGCCGAGGTGATGACCCCACCGGTGGCGACGAGTCCGCGCAGGATTCCCGCGCGCGTGCCGTGCACGAGCGATTCCTCCCTCACTCTCGACATCAGGAAGATGTTGTAGTCCACCCCCAGGGCGACGAGGAAGACGAAGCCGTACAACGGCACCGCCGGATCCGCGCCCGGGAAGCCCAGGATGCCGTCGAACACCAGGGCGCTGACCCCCAGAGCAGCGCCGAACGAGACGATGACGGTACCGATGAGGACGAGCGGGGCCACGACCGAGCGCAGCAACGCCATGAGGATGAGCAGGATGACGACGAGCACGATCGGGATGATCAACGAGCGGTCGCGGATCGAGGTGTCGATCGAGTCGATGTCGGTCGCGGTCACCCCGCCCACCAGGGCCGCTCCTTCTCCCAGCTCGTCGGCCAGAGCGATGCGGAGCTGACGGACCGTGTCGTCTGCCGCCGAGGAATCGGCCGTGTCGGCGAGGGTCGCGGCCAGCAGCACGTCGCCCTCGGCGACCGTCGGGGTCGGGGCGGGCGTTCCGGGCGCACCCGACGTCGTGGTCTGCAGGGCGCCGTCGACCACGCTCACGGGCGACTGTCCCCCGGGGGCGTCGGCGCTGAGTACCGAGACCGCGTCGATCCCCGAGGCGTTCTGCAGCACGGTCACGGCCCGAGCAGCTTCCTGCTCGGGGACGAGAACGTATGCCGGGCTCCCGGAGCCGCCCGGGAAGTGCTCGGCCAGGGCCGCCTGACCGTCGCGCGCCTCCGAAGCCCCCAGCACGAGGTCGCTCGCGGGCACCCCGTCGGCGCGCAGCTGCGTGACGCCGACGCACGCCGCCAGGAGGACGAGTGTGCACACGACCCACACCGGGCGAGCGCGACGGGCCACGAATCGCGCCTGGCGCGGCCAGAGGCCCCTCGCCGGCTGCGTGAGGTCGGCGGGGATCGCCGATCGGCCCGGCCGGGGCAGGAACGGCCAGAACGCCGTCCGGCCGACCAGCGCCAACAGGGCGGGTAGGAACGTCAGTGCCGAGAGCACGGCGAACGCGATCCCGATCGATGCGATCGGGCCCAGAGCACGGTTGGTGGCCAGGTCGGACAGCAACAGGCAGAGAAGCCCGGCGATCACGGTGCCTCCCGAGGCCAGGATGGGCTCGAACGCCCGCCTCCGCGCCCGGGTCGTGGCATCCCATCTCGTCAGGCCCTCGCCGATGGCTTCGCGGAACCGCGCGACGTAGAGGAGGGCGTAGTCGGTGGCCGCACCGATGACGAGGATGAACAGGATCCCCTGCACCTGACCGTTGAGCACGACGATCCCGGCGAACGCGAGCCACCAGACGGTGAGAAGCGCGACGCAGAGGGCGAAGACCGAGGTCAGCAGGACGAGGATCGGCAGCAGCGGTGAGCGGTACACGACGACGAGGATGACGAACACCGCCACGAGGGCCACGATCAGCAACAGCCCGTCGATACCGAGGAAGCCCTTCACGAGATCGGCGGTGAACCCGGCGGGACCGGTGACCCACGCTTCGACTCCGGCGGGCACCCCGGCCGCAACCGTCTCGCGCACCTGCTCGACCACCTCACGCACCTCGCCGGAGCTGTCGATCGGCACGAAGATCTGCGCCGCGCGGCCGTCGTCCGAGACGACAGGGGGCGAGGCGTCGCCCGGCACCCCCTCGACGGCGGCCACGTCCGTTGCGAGACTCTGCAGCGCGGCGACCTGCGCATCACTGAGCGCGCTGCCGTCGGAGGTCGAGGCGACCACGATCGCGGGAATCGTGTCGTTCCCGGTGAAATCGGTCAGCCGTTCACTGACGCGGGTCGCGTCGGCCGACTGCGGCAGGAAGGACGACTGGTCGTTCGTCGCAACCTGATCGACCTTGCCGAAGAACGGTCCACCGATCGATCCGCCCGCCACCCACATCAGGACGAGCAGACTCGGGATGCCGATGCGCAGCCACCGCGATACCCGCGCGGGTCGTAGCGAGCGGCGCGTGGCTGCGCGGGTGGAGCGACGAGTGGACGCAGGCGAGTCGGACATATAGCTAGCTTATCTAGCAATATGTCCTCTGTGCCAGTTCGTCAGCCTCGCGCGAAGAGCACCACGATCGAGACGACGAAAGCGACCACGCCCAGGCCCAGCACTCCCGCGGCGAGGAAGGAGACGAATCGGACGAGGGGCGAGGAGCGCGTGAGCCGCATGCGATTCGACGAGCCGCGGCGGTAGAAGATATCGGCCATATCGGCGGCGCCGATCTTCACCTCGTCGTGCGCCGAGAGCGGCGCTTCGTTCACTCCCCCGTCGGCGTCGAACCAACGGACCACGCGACCGTCGTCGACGTGCTCCACGACCGCGCGGACGGGCAGCCAGGTGCCATCTGCGAGCAGGAGGAACACCGCCGCGAATGCCAACAGCAGTCCACCGCCGAGACCCACCCACGTGAAGATCTCGATGACGGCATCGAGGGCGTTCGACACGGAGGCTCCAGCGGGGTCAGCGGGCGGAGGACGGCCGTCACGCGGGCGCGGAACGAGGCGGGTTCAGCCTATCGGGCGGGTGCCGAGATCGTCGCCGGAGCCGGCGACAGCGCCCAGGGACGACGCGTCGCGACCAGCGCGACGGTGAGCTGCACGGCCGCAACCACCCCGAACGAGATGTCGATCACCTGCCAACCCACGGGATGCCCCCGGAGGGCGGCCGCGATCAGCAGGTGGGCGAACGCCAGCCATTCGGTGCCGTAGGCGAGGAAAGGAAACGCCGCGGCCGTGGCATCCAGCCCTTCGAAGAAAGGCCCCCACCCGGTGGAAGCGGGTGAGGGCCTTCGGAGCCGCCTAAGGGAATCGAACCCTTGACCTATTCATTACGAGTGAATCGCTCTGCCGTCTGAGCTAAGGCGGCATGTGCTCGCTGTCGCGTGCACGATCATCGATCTTACATGCTCCAGCGCGTGCCGAGGTACGCGCTCAGTAGTCGCCCACCGCGGTGCGGTCGGCGAGGATGTCCCGGCTCGACGACAGACCGAGGCGCGTGGCCCCCGCGGCGATCATCTCTTCGGCGGCGGCGCGGGTACGCACTCCCCCCGAAGCCTTGACCTCGGCGCGGTCGCCGACTGTGCGCTTCATCAGCTCGACGGCGTGGACGCTCGCTCCGCCTGCGGGGTGGAAACCAGTCGACGTCTTGACGAAATCGGCGCCCGCGTTCACCGCGGCCTCGCAGACGGCGACGATCGCCTCGTCGCTCAGCGCCGCCGACTCGATGATGACCTTCAGCACGGTGGGGGCGGGAGCCGCGGCGCGCACGGCGCGGATCTCGGACTCGACGACGTCGTAACGCCCCTCGATCGCCGCACCCACGTCGATGACCATGTCGATCTCGTCGGCGCCCTGGGCGACCGACAGGGCGGCCTCGGCCGCCTTGACCTCGGCGTGGTGCTTGCCGCTGGGGAAGCCGCACACGACGGCGAGCTTGAGGCCCTCGGGGAGCTGCACGGGCAGGAACGACGGCGAGATGCACACGCTGTAGGTGCCGAGCTCGGAGCCCTCGGCGAGGAGGCGCTCGACATCGGCGCGAGTGGCCTCGGGCTTGAGCAGCGTGTGGTCGATGTAGGACGCCAGGTCGACGATGGGCGCGTTCATAGGGGTCTCCTCGGGATGTGACGTCTTCAGCCTACGCGGACGGTCGGGCCCGAACGCGGCGCTACTCGCAGCGCAGCCCCGCGGCGGGCACGGTGCCGTCGATCAGGTAATCGTCGACCGCCGAGTTCACGCAGTCGTTGCCCTTGTTGTAGGCGAGATGCCCCTCGCCGACGTAGGTGACGAGCACACCCTGCGACAGCTGACCGGCGAGCGCCTGCGCCTCGGCATACGGGGTCGCGGGATCGCCCGTCGTACCGAGGACGACGATCGGCGGGGAGCCGGGGGCGGTGATCGCTTCACGCGTGCCCGTCGGCGGTGCCGGCCACGCCTCGCAGGCGTCGGGCCCGAGCCAGTACGGGGCGACGACCGGCGCCTTCTCTCGGAGCTCCTGCTCGATCTGCGGATTGTTCTCGTCGCCCTCGTCGGGATAGTCGACGCAGTTGTAGGCGCGCAGCGCCTGCATCGTGTTGTCCTGGTACTTCCCGTCGACGCGACCGTTGTAGAAGTCGGCGAGTTGGAACGCGACGGAGGCGTCACCGTTCTGCACACCGCTCAGCGCGATACGGAGGTATGGCCAGTTCTGGTCGCTGTAGAGAGCCGCCACGATCGATGTCACCAGAGTGTCCGCGCCGAGCTGTCGGCCGTCGGGACCGGCGAGAGGACGCGCGTCGACCCGCTCGAGCACCGACGAGAGGTCATTCATCGCATCGTCGACGGACCCGGTGAACGGGCAGTCCGAGTTCTCGAGGCAGTCCGCCATGAAGGCGCGCAAGGCGTTCTCGAATCCGACCGCCTGAGCGATCCCGCTCGCGCTGCCGGGCAGACTGGGGTCGATGCCGCCGTCGAGCACCATGCGACCCACGCGATCGGGAAAGAGCCCCGCGTAGGTGGTACCGAGGAACGAGCCGTAGGAGAAGCCGAGGTAGTTGAGCTTCTCGTCTCCCAGGACGGCGCGGAGCAGATCCATGTCGCGCGCGGCGTTCTCGGTGGAGACGTAGGGCAGGATGCCGTCGCTGTTCTGCTGACACGCCTGCGCGAAATCGGCCTGACGCTTCTCGAGGGCGGCGTTGCGCTCGTCGCTGCCGCGCGCTCCCGGCGGGATGTCGTAGAGGAACGCATCCATGCCCGCCGCGTCGTAGCAGGTGACCGGAGCAGACTGACCGACGCCGCGGGGGTCGAAGCCGATGACGTCGTAGTCCTTCGTGAGCGTCTCATCCGCCACGAGCGAGAGGGAGTCGCGGACGGTGGAGACGCCGCTCACACCGGGTCCGCCGGGATTGGTCAGAAGCGAGCCCAGGGGCTGACCCGACGTCGCGCGGTGGCGGATGACAGCCAGCGAGAGCTCGCCCTGGGACGGATCGGAGTAATCGCGCGGGGCCGTGACCGTGGTGCAGTCGAAACCCGCCGAACCGCAGTCGGTCCAGGTGAGCGTCTGCCCGTAATACGGCAAGAGCGCGGCATCGATGCCTTCGGTCTGCGGAGCCGGCGACGGACCGACCGCGGGAGCCATGGGCGGGATCTGCGCGTAGAGGCAGCCCGACAGTGCGAGAGACAGACCCACGATGCCCGCGACGACGGCGGCCAGACGGCGACGCACGCTCACGGGGCGGATCCGTTGGCGACGGTGATCATGAGGCTCTCCAGCGCCAGCAGCGGGGCGGCGTTCTGTTCGAGGTTGCGGCGGGTGACCGAGATGCGGTCGAGGACTCCGAGTGTGCGGGAGGGAGACCACTCGGAGGCCACGGCACGCAGGGCCTCGAGACGCTCGCTGTTGACGAGATCGCCCTCCCGGCCGTATTGGATCATCACGACGTCGCGGAAAAGCGACTGCAGGTCGGTGAGGACGCGGTCGATGCCGTCGCGCAGGCTGCGGGTCGCACGGCGCTTCTGGTCATCTTCGAGGGCGTTGACCTGGCCGCGCACGGACGGCGGCACCGCGGCCCCCTCTGCCACACCGAGCATGCGCAGGAGCGAGCGACGCTCCTCCTCATCGCGCGTGGCCGTGAGCGCCTTGGCGTCGTCGGTGGCCAGGCGCACGATGCGCCCCGCGACGTCGACCGCGTCGCCGATGCCGCGCACGGCGAGGACGGCGGCGATGGTCTCGGCCCGACGGCCGCGCGCGTCGTCGTCGGTCGCGAGCCGCTGCGCCATGCCGATGTGGCGCTGCGCGTGCCGCGCGGACTCCTCGGCGATGTCGGGGCTCACCCCCGTGCGCTCCACGATGAGATCGGCGACGTCGGCGACGGACGGCTCGCGCAGGCGCAGCACGCGCACACGGGAGCGAATGGTCGGCAGGAGATCGGCGTCACTGGGCGCGCAGAGCACCCACACCGTCTTCTCGGGGGGCTCCTCGAGGGCTTTGAGGAGAACGTTCGAGGTGCGCTCCGCCATGCGGTCGGCGTCTTCGACGACGATCACGCGGTGGCGTCCGAGCGAGGGGGCGAAAGAGGCACGCTCGACCAGGCGTCGCGCCTCGTCGATGCGGATGACGACCTGCTCGGTGCGCAGTGCGGTGAGATCGGGGTGGGTGCGGGCGAGCACCTGACGCTGCGCCTGCTCGTCGCCCGGATCGGCGATGAGCGCCGCGGCGAACGCGTACGCCAGAGTGGAGCGGCCCGAACCGGGAGGGCCGGTGATGAGCCACGCGTGGGCAAGGGCGGAGGGATCGGATGCCGCGTGCTGCAGCGTCTGGACCGCCTCGTCCTGCCCCCACACGGCATCCCACGGGAATGCCGTCGTCCCTGCGGAGGAAGCGGGCGAATCGAGGGCGACGGACATGGGCTCCAGCCTAACGGCGGGGTCGGACACGGCCGCTGGCGGTCGGCTGTGCATCGTCCGGCCCCGCGTCAGCCGAGACGCTCGGCGATGGCCGCACGGACGTGATGAGCGAGCTCGTCGGCCGGGCGCATGGCATCGAGGACGAGGAAACGCCGCGGCTCGTCGGCGGCGAGGGCGAGGAAGCCAGTGCGTACGCGCGCGTGGAACTCGCTCTTCTCCGCCTCGAGTCGGTCGAACGGTTTGTCGTCGGCATCCAGGCGCCGACGCGCCGCGGCCGGATCGAGGTCGAGCAACACCGTGAGATCCGGCAGCAGCCCGCCCGTCGCCCAGAGCGACAGGGCGCGGATGTCGTCGGCATCCAGGATTCTGCCCGCGCCCTGATAGGCGACGGACGAGTCGAGGTAGCGGTCCTGGATCACGACGTCGCCGCGGGCGATGGCCGGCTGCACGACGGTCTCGACGTGATGAGCCCGATCCGCGGCGTACAGCAGAGCTTCGGCGCGTGCCGCGATGTGGCCGCGATGATGCAGGACGATGTCGCGGATGCGCACGCCCACCTCGGTGCCACCGGGCTCACGGGTTCGCACGACCGTGTTGCCACGGGCGGTCAGCCACTCCTCGAGCATCGAGGCTTGGGTGGTCTTGCCCGCGCCGTCGCCGCCCTCGAAGGTCACGAACAGGCCGGGCCCCCCGGCCGCAGCCGCCCGGGGGACGGTCAGCGGCCGGGTGCGATCCTCGGTCACGACTTCTTCGCCGGCGCCTTGCGCGTGGTCGTGGTCTTGGGTGACGCTGCCGTGGTGGTCTTGGCCGCGGCCGTCTTGGCCGCGGTGGTCTTCGTGGCCGTGGTCTTCGCCGCGGCCGTCTTCGCCGCAGTGGTCTTGGCCGCGGCCGTCTTCGTGGCCGTGGTCTTGGCCGGAGCCTTGCGCGCCGCCGTCTTCTTCGGCGCCGGACCCTTGGCGCGTTTGTCAGCGATCAGCTCGACCGCGCGCTCGAAGGTCAGGGCCATCGCGTCTTCACCGCGGGGAACCGTGGCGTTCGTCTCGCCGTCGGTGACGTACGGGCCGAAACGGCCGTCCTTGAGCTTGAGGGGCTTGCCGCTCACGGGGTCGGCGTCGAACTCCTTCAGCGCACTGGATGCCCGGCGGGCGCCGTACTTCGGCTCGGCGTACTTCGCGAGAGCCTGCTCGAGTGTGATGTCGAAGATCTGCTTCTCGTCGTCGAGCGACCGTGAGTCGGTACCCTTCTTGAGGTAAGGACCGAAGCGACCGTTCTGCGCGGTGATCTCGGCGCCCGACTCCGGGTCGGTGCCGACGACGCGCGGAAGCGACAGCAGCTGCAGAGCGGTGTCGAGATCGACGGTGTCGACCGACATCGACCGGAACAGCGACGCCGTTCGGGGCTTGGGAGCTGCTTCCTTCTTCGCGCCGCGCTTCTTGGGGGCTTCGACGACCTCGCCCGTGGCCTGGTCGACCTCTTCGGGCTCCTCGGCATCGACTTCTTGAACGTAGGGCCCGAAGCGACCGTCCTTGACGACGACGAGCTTGCCGTTTTCGGGGTTCTCTCCGAGCACGCGGTCGCCGGCAACCGGGGCGTCGATGAGCTCCTGCGCCTTCGCCGGCGTGAGCTCGTCGGGGGCGAGGTCTTCGGGGATGTTCACGATGCGGGGCTTCGCCTCGGGGCCGGCCGCGGGGTCGGTGACCTCGAGGTACGGCCCGTACTTGCCGAAGCGGAGGGTCGCGGTGTCGGTGATGCGCGTGGAGTTGAGCTCTCGAGCATCGATCTCGCCGAGGTTGTCGACGATGTGGCGGAGCCCCACCTGCTTCTCGGAGCCGAAGTAGAACGACTTCAGCCACTCGGTGCGACGCTGCTCGCCGCGGGCGATGGCATCGAGATCGTCCTCGAGGGCAGCGGTGAAGTCGTAGTCGACGAGGTCTGCGAAGTGCTCCTCGAGCAGACGCACGACGCTGAAGGCGAGCCAGCTGGGTACCAGGGCCTGCCCGCGCTTGCTGACGTAGCCGCGGTCGAGGATCACGCCGATGATGCTGGCGAAGGTCGACGGGCGGCCGATCCCCTTCTCTTCCAGCGCCTTGACCAGGCTGGCCTCGGTGTAGCGCGGCTTCGGAGAGGTGCTGTGGCCCTTGGGCTCGACGTCGCTGACCGACAGCGCGTCGCCCACGGCGACGGCCGGCAGCGACTGGTCCGCGTCGTCGTCGTTGCGCTTCTCGTCAGCGCCCTCTTCGTAGGCCTCGAGGAACCCCTTGAAGGTGTAGACGGTTCCGGATGCCGTGAACTCGGCGACCTGGGCACCCGCCTTCACGGTGAGAGTGACGGTCGTCGTCTCGTACTTGGCATCCGCCATCTGGCTGGCGACCGTGCGCTTCCAGATGAGGTCGTAGAGCTTCTGCTCATCGCGGTCGAGGGAGGAAGCGAGCGAGGCGGGAGTGCGGAAGGTCTCGCCGGAGGGGCGGATGGCCTCGTGGGCCTCCTGCGCGTTCTTCGACTTGCTCTTGTAGATACGCGGGTTCGCGGGGACCGCCTTGTCGCCGTAGAGCGAGACGGCCTGCGCGCGCGCCGCCGAGATGGCCTGCCCCGACAGGGCGACCGAATCGGTACGCATATAGGTGATGAAACCCTTTTCGTAGAGTCGCTGCGCGACCCCCATGGCGTGCTTGGCGCTCATCGAGAGCTTGCGACCGGCCTCCTGCTGGAGCGTCGAGGTCGTGAAGGGAGCACGGGGGCTGCGCGTTCCGGGCTTGGCCTCGACCTTGGCGACGGTCGCGGTACCGGCGGCGGTGATCGCGTCGGCGAGGGCACGGGCCTGCGCCTCGTCGAGGACCACGACGGCCTTCTTGAGCTGGCCGTTGTCGTCGTAGTCGCCACCGCGAGCGATGGGGGCGCCGTCGAGCCGGTTCAACCGGGTGGTGAAGGAGGATCCCGCCTGCGAGGCAAGGGCTTCCACGTCCCAGTACGAAGCGGAGACGAACGCCATGCGCTCCCGCTCGCGTTCGACGACCATGCGGGTCGCCGCGGACTGGACACGGCCGGCGCTGAGCGCCGTGCCCTCGCGGCCGGAACCGACCTTGCGCCAGAGCACCGGCGAAACGTCCCAACCGTAGAGACGGTCGAGGACGCGGCGCGTCTCTTGCGCGTCGACGAGAGAGACGTCGAGCTCGCGCGTGTGCTCCGCCGCTTCCTTGATGGCGTCCTTGGTGATCTCGTGGAAGATCATGCGACGAACGGGGACCTTGGGCTTGAGAACCTCGAGCAGGTGCCACGCGATGGCTTCGCCCTCGCGGTCGCCATCGGTGGCGAGCAGGACTTCGTCGGCGCTCTTGAGCGCTCGCTTGAGCTCGGCGACCGTCTTGGTCTTGCGGTCGTTGACGACATAGAAGGGGTCGAAGTCGTTCTCGACGTCGATGGAGTACTTGCCGTACGCCGCCTTCTTGTCGGCCGGGATCTCTTTCTTCGACGCGAGGTCGCGAATGTGACCGACCGAGCTGAGCACCTCGTAGTCGTCGCCGAGGTATCCCTGGATCGACTTCATCTTCGTCGGAGACTCGACGATGACGAGCTTCTTTCCGTTTGCCACTGGGGTCCTTTCGTCGATGCACACCATACACACGCCTCCCTGTTCGGGTTCCGGGAGGTCTCACGGGCTCGCGGCCTCGGGGGGTCCGGCCCGTGAGCGCGCATCGAATGAAATCCCACCGTACGCCCCGGCGACGGTGATGGTGGCGATCAGGCCCTCGACATCGCACTCTCGCAGGCTCGCGTCCCCCGCCTCGGCGATGCGGGCGGCCTCGTCGCAGGGCACTCCCGCCACCGCCCCGCTCGCGGCGTCCGCGGCCGCGAGGGCGGCAGCGTCCGCCGTGCCCGCCAGACGTTCGACGGCGAGCGAAGCCCCGCCGACCACGGCCAGAGCGCAGACGAGACCCGCGATCACGGCGACCACGCCGACAGTGGTCACGGTGCCGGGCATCAGCGACCTCCATCGAGGGCGCACGCCCGGGCGGATGAGGGCGGGAGGGGAAGCCCCAGCGGCACCGGAACGGAGGCGCGGACGCACACCACTCCTCCGCCGCGGTCCACCGAGGCGGTCGCGCCGACCTCCGCGAGACGTGACAGGGCGTCCTCGTCGCCGCGACCGAGGAGTCGGGCGGCCTCGGCCACCGCCTGCTGCACGCGGACGGTGGTCGCCACCGATCCGAGCACACCGACGCCGAGCGCGAGCACGAGCAGGACAGCCGGCAGCGCCACGGCGAATTCAGCGGTGGCCGCGCCGCGCTCCCCGAGCTGCGGGATCTTCACTGAACCGTCAGTGCACGGCGCACGAGGTCCGTCAGGATCCCGCGTACCTCATCGCTGCGCATGATGACGACGAGTAGTCCCGCGAACGCGACGGCAGCCATCGTCGCGATGGCGTACTCGGCGGTCGCAGCGCCGCGTTCGTCGAGGAACAGGGCGCCGGCGCGAGCGCTCGTGAGGGAGGGCAGGTCTGCGGCGGGTCGAGGGCGAATCGCGGTGCGAACGAAACGGATCATGGATCTTTCCTTCTTCTCAAGGGCGGATGGACGGCGGTCACGGCAATGCCGTGGACCGCAGGACGGCGAGCGCGGCAGGCACGACGGCGATCAACAGGAAGGCGGGGAGTGTGCACGCGCCGAGGGGGACGAGCAGTCGTGTAGCCAGACGCGCCGCGGCGACTCGACCGTCGGTCCGCGCGCGGTAGCGCGCGATCCAGGCATCGCCGCGGAGCAGCTCGGCGGCCGGGACGCCTGCGCGGGTCGCCAGCTCGAGAGTGTCCCCCACCTCGGCGCGCCCCGTCGGGTCGATTCCGAGGTCGTCGATCACTCCGCGAGCCCGGTCGACGGAGACCCCCGCAGACAGAGCCACCGCCCACAGCTCGGCCTCCAGCCCAGGAATCACCCGTGGCGGCTGCGCCCTCCGGGAGAGGCGCCGCGTCCAGACGTACGCCGTCGCCATCAGGATGAGCCCCAGGGCCAGACAGCCTCGTCCGAATGGATCTGCGAGCAGGGTGCCGACCAGGTCGAAACCCAGAAGACCACCGAGAGGGATGCCGACGAGGGGCAGCCAGGCGAGGAGGCGGGCTGTCGCAGCCGGTTCGGCGAGAGCGACGCGCACATCAGCCGACACCTCGGCGGTCTCGCGAAGCGCGCCGACGACCGAGCGGAGGGCGTCGGACAGCGGAGCCCCGGCGGCCACAGCCACACTCCAGATCGCGGCGAGGCCATGCCAGGAGTCCCCCGCCGCGCGAAGGACGGCACCGACGTCGGCTCCCCGCTCGGCGGCGTCAGCCGCAGCGGTCAGCGCCGGGTCACCGCCCTCGGCGAGGTATCTCCAGGCGAGAGTCGGGGCGGTTCCGCCCGACAACAGAACGGCGAGACGCAGAACCGTCTCGATCGGATCAGCTTTCCGCCCGTCGCCACGCGAGTTCCGACGCGTTCGGCCGAGGATCCTGACGTTCACGCCCACTTCTCCGGTTCGACCCGCAGGCATTCGTCCCGAAGCACCGGACGACCCCAGCCGGTCACGCGTCGCCGCCCGCCGACACGCTCCACGTGGATGACCGCGCCGATGGCCCCGGCACTCTGGCGCGCGCAGGTTCTGGCATCCATTCCCGCGAGGGCCCCCAAGGCTTCGAGACGCGTCGCGACATCGACGAGGCTGCTCGCATGGAGGGTTCCCGCTCCCCCGTCGTGGCCGGTGTTGAGGGCCATGAGCAGGTCCCGGATCTCCTCCCCCCGACACTCGCCGAGGATCAGCCGGTCGGGGCGCATGCGCAGCGCTTCGCGCACGAGACGGGAGAGAGAGATGCCACCGGCGCCCTCGATGTTGGGTTGTCGCGCCTCGAGCGCGACGTGGTGCGGATGGTCGGGATGCAGTTCCGCAACTTCTTCGATCGTGATGATGCGCTCCGTCGCGGGGACCCGAGCGAGCAGCGCCGCGAGAAGGGTCGTCTTCCCCGCCCCGGTCGGCCCGGCGATGAGCACGTTCTCTCGCCGGTCGACGAGGCGCTCCAGCCGCTCCCGCTGACGCGCTGAGAACATGCCCGCACGCTGGAGGTCGCCGAGATCAGGGCCGTCGAACTTCGGGACCCGCACGGAGATACTCGTCCCGCTCGCAGCCACGGGTGCCAGAACGGCGTGAACCCGCACTCCCCTCTCGAGCCGAACGTCGACGCAGGGCGATGCGTCGTCGAGATGACGACCCCCGAGCGCGATCAGGCGCACCGCGAGACGGCGCACCTCGGCCTCGCTCGCCAGCCACGACGTCACCCGCTCGACCCCCTCACCCCGGTCGACGAAGAGTCCCCGGTCGCCGTTCACGAAGAGGTCCGTGACACACGGGTCATCGAGGAAGGGACGGAGGAACGCCACCGCGGGATCGAGCGTGTCGACGACCCCGTTGTCGAGGCCGTTGCGGAGTGGGGTGAGGAAGGTCACGCGACGACCGTAGGGTCACGATGCGACGGTCCGCGGGCCGTCCGAGGCGATCGGTGGAGGCGGCGTGAACAACCGCTCCTGGGGAGGAACCACCCGAGACGTTTCGGGACAGACCCTCGACAGCGAGGGGCAACAGCACCAAGAAAGAGGGGGCGGCATCCCTACAGTGGGGGGCGAGGGATGCCGCCACGCGCCGGGGAAAAATTGGGGGGCTCCCCCCGACGCGAGTGCCGGAAGCGATGTTCGGGCGCTAGCTAGAGTACGCGTGCAGATGGGTCCGGCCAACTCGACCGACCTATTCACGGCGATATATCACCTGTTTCCCATTCACCCCGATCCCATCTATCGGAGGTAACCGGTGCAGGAGGGGGTCGATAACGTGACCACAGTGAGGACACCGCGCGCAGGTGCGCGGGTCCGTGAACGCGAAGGAGCGCCGCGATGAGCAGCCAGATCGACCACCTCCTCAACGAGACCCGCCGGTTCGCGCCGTCGGCCGACTTCGCCGCCCAGGCCGTCGCCCACCGCGATCTCTACGAGCGCGCCGCAGCGGACCGCGAGGGTTTCTGGGCCGAGCAAGCCCGCGAGCTCCACTGGCACAGCCCCTTCACGCAGGTGCTCGACTGGTCGAACCCCCCGTTCGCGGAGTGGTTCGCCGACGGTGAGCTCAACGTCGCGTACAACTGCCTCGACCGGCACGTCGAAGCGGGCAATGGCGATCGCATAGCTCTGCGCTGGGAGGGAGAGCCCGGCGACCAGCGCAACGTCACCTACGCCGAGCTGACCGACGAGGTGAAGCGCCTGGCGAACGTCCTCACCGAGCTCGGTGTCGAGCGAGGGGACCGCGTCGCGCTGTACCTCCCGATGATCCCCGAGGCCATCACCTCGATGCTCGCCGTCGCCCGAATCGGCGCCGTGCACTCCGTCGTCTTCGGCGGGTTCTCGGCCGACAGCCTGCGCGCGCGCATCGACGACGCGGGCGCCAAGCTCGTCATCACCGCCGACGGGGGATGGCGCAAGGGAAAGGTGTCGCCCCTGAAGCCCGCGGTCGACCTGGCCCTCGCCGACCGCAACGGCTCCGGTGAGCAAGAGACGGTCGAGCACGTGCTCGTGGTCAAGCGGGGCGGCAACGAGGTCGACTGGTCCGAGGGCCGCGATCTCTGGTGGCACGACGTGGTTCCGAAGGCTTCCGCCGACCACGAGGCCGAGGCGTTCCCCGCCGAGACCCCCCTCTTCATCCTCTACACGTCAGGAACCACCGGAAAGCCGAAAGGGATTCTTCACACCTCGGGCGGGTACCTCACCCAAGCCGCATTCACCAACCGCGTCGTCCACGACGTGCACCCCGAAACCGACGTGTACTGGTGCACCGCCGACATCGGCTGGATCACGGGACACACCTACGTCACGTACGGCCCCCTGGCCAACGGCGCGACGCAGCTGCTCTACGAAGGCACCCCCGACACTCCGCATCCGGGACGCTGGTGGGAGCTCATCGAGAAGCACGGCGTGACGATCTTCTACACGGCGCCGACGGCCATCCGATCGTTCATGAAGATCGGGCGCGACGTGCCCCAGAAGTTCGATCTGTCGTCACTGCGTCTGCTCGGTTCGGTGGGCGAACCCATCAACCCCGAGGCCTGGATCTGGTACCGCGAGATCATCGGCGCCGACAAGACCCCCATCGTCGACACGTGGTGGCAGACCGAGACCGGAGCCATGATGATCTCCGCTCTCCCCGGAGTGACCGAGACCAAGCCCGGCTCGGCCCAAGTGCCGATCCCCGGCGTCTCGGTCGCCGTGGTCGACGAGAAGGGCGAGCCGGTCGGCAATGGGAGCGGCGGCCTCCTCGTCATCACCGAACCGTGGCCGAGCATGCTGCGCGGCATCTGGGGCGACCCCGACCGGTACCGCGAGACCTATTGGGAGAAGTTCGCCGACAAGGGCTACTACTTCGCCGGCGACGGCGCCCGTCTCGACGACGACGGCGACGTGTGGCTGCTCGGCAGGGTCGACGACGTCATGAACGTCTCGGGCCACCGTCTATCGACCGCCGAGATCGAATCCGCTCTCGTCGGACACGAGGGCGTCGCCGAGGCCGCCGTGGTCGGAGCGAGCGACGAGACCACCGGCCAAGCCGTCGTCGCGTTCGTCATCATCAAGAGCCGCTACCTGAAGGAGCACCCCGTCGAGGGTCTCGGCGATGAGCTGCGCACCTGGGTCGGCCAGCAGATCGGGCCGATCGCCCGCCCCCGCGACGTCTACATCGTCGGCGAGCTGCCGAAGACCCGCTCGGGGAAGATCATGCGCCGGCTCCTGCGCGACGTCGCCGAGGGCCGCGAAGTAGGAGACACCACCACGCTCGCCGACACGGCCGTCATGAGCGTCATCAGCGCCCAAGTGAAGTGAGCTCGGATCCCGGATGCCGCGGGCTTCGGCATCCGGGATCTTCCGGCGAAGTCGAGCGCGGCGCTCTCCGTGGCCGTGCGATCTCGTATTGTGACAGGGGTCAAAACCATTGTTCCGGGGGGGGGATGAGCGTGGCGGATCACATTCGAATCGAGTTCGGCAGGGTCAGTCAAACGGTCGAGGTGCTCCGCGCCACGTCACGGGGAATCCGAGGCGAGCTCGACGCCCTCGACACGAGACTGGCGACCATGGAAAGCGGGTGGCGAGGCGAGGCGCGGGAGGCGTACTCCGTCGCACGCGCCCAGTGGGAAGAACAGATGCGGTCGATGCAGACGCTGTTGGACGGGTGCGCGGAGGTGCTTCTGCGAACGGGTGAGGCGATTGCCGCGACGGAGGATTCGCTCGCTAAGTCCTTCTGATCGTTTCGGTCTGCCTAGACTGCGACCGTGATTTTCGGCAAGCGAAGGCATGAGCAGACTGCGCAGCAGCGCGAAGAGCTGAAAGCTGCCGCCGCCGAGCAGGGGTGGCGGTGGAGCGACGCCCAGCCCGCCCCCGCTTTCGAACTCTCGGAGGCGGCCCTTCGAGGCCCCGAGCGGTTCAAAATCTGGACGGTCGGCTTAGGCGATGTCGTCGACGGCATGGTGAACACCCGTCCCTTTCGCGCCGCGCGACTCATCGGCTACGACTACACCACGACGAACGGAGGCATCCCGTACGGGAATCGTCGCGAGACGAGCGCGGTGTGGATCGACCTGCCCGACTCGCTGCCCGAGATCCGTCTCGTAGACGCTTCGTCGACGGAGAAGGACGAGGGGCTCCCTCTTCCCCCACTGAACCCTGCGAGCACGACCGACGGACGATGGCGGGTCGAAGGTTTCGTCCCGCAGTTCGCCTCGGACCTCCTTCATTCGACATTCGTCACGGCGCTTGCGACCCTTCCCCCTCTCACAGCCGTCGTCATCCGCGCGGGAATGATCCTCGCCTACGGATTGCAGCGCTACGACGCGCAGACCATTCGAACCGTCGCGACGACCCTTGCTGCACTGATCGAGGCGGTGCCCGGCAACGCCTGGGGCCGCGCCGACGCTCTCGTCGCGGGCACCGGGGTGTTTCCACGGCGCGTCCCCGGCGGGGCCAGCCTTTCACTCGACCAGCGTCTTGTGCGCCCCGACTGGAAAGGCTTCGGGCTGGCGGAGAAAGTGCCGTGGCCAGACGCGCCCGGCGCCCCGAAGAATGTCATGTTGAAGCGCAGCGAGGCGGTAGAGGTGTGGGAGCCCACCCACGACGATGCACCGGGCTTTTCCCTGAGCGCACAATTCGGACGTGCGACCATCGGCTCGGGGATGCCTCCGGGCATCCCGACCGTGGCCTCCACCATCTCGCAGGGCGGGGCGGCTCCGCGTGCCTGATCGCCGGGGCTGATCACAGAGCGACGGGAGCCCGAGCGTCACCTTTGTCAGGCGTCGCTGGGAAGGAGCCGCGTCACGCCGCGAAGCAGCAATTCGACGGGCCACTCGTCTCACCCGGGTTTCCTCGCGAACTCGGTGAACGCGCCTAAACTTCGAACGTGATGTTCGGAAAGCGCCAGCGCCACGAAGCACAGCAGAGCCGAGAGGTCCTGCGCCAGGAGGTGTCGGCCGCCGGATGGACGTGGGAGGGTGCAGCACCCGCGCCGATTTTCGAGTTCGGCGAGGCCGTATTACACGGTTCGCGATCCCACGACATCTGGATGGTTGGTGTCGCGGATGCCCTCCGGGGCACCGTCGGTGAGGGAGATTTCCAGGCCGGACGTCTCGTCGCCGGCTTCGGAGTGTTCTCCCGTCGGACGATCGGCGGTGCAGGGCTGAGGCCCGAGCAACGGCTCGTGCGACCTGATTGGAAGGGATACGGTTTCGGCGGAAAGGTGCCTTGGCAGCAAGCCTCCGACGCTCCGAAGCACGTGACGATGTCGCGACGCGAAGCGGTGGACGTCTGGGACGTGCCCCGCGAAGCGGTGGACGTCTGGGACGTGCCGCCGGGTACGTCTTCGGGACTCTACATGGGTACGCGGGCAGGGGGTTCAGACTTACCGGCGGTCGCGTCGGCTCTTCATCATGGCGTCTGAGGAGCGCGATCACCCCCACGGGGAGAGTCGATGCCGTCCTGTCGGCGGCGGGTCGGTCGGCTGCGAGAACCACGACATCGATGTCGTGTGACCGAGTACCGAAAGCGGCGGACGGCAGACCGGACTCAACCTCGCCGATAGCCGTCTCCGCGGCGATCTCGCAGGCGGAGGGGCTCCGTGGGCATGATGGCATGACACCGAATTGATAGAGAGATCGAGGAGACGGCAGACGTGATCTTTGGCAAGCGGAAACGCGAAGAGGCCGCGCAGCGCCGTGCCATGTTGCGGCATGACGTCACCTCTCAGGGGTGGTCGTGGAACGATGCGCAGCCTCCGTGCCCCTTCGAATTGGCCGAGGCTTCGTTGCGCGGTGAACACGGCTTCGACATTTGGCCGGTGGGCCTGAGCGAGGTCATCGACGGATCTGTCGAAAAGCGCGCATTTCGAGCAGCACGTCTGATCGGCTACCGGTACAGCACGACAAACGGCGGCCTGCCCTACGGTGATCGCCGCGAAACCACCGGTGTTTGGCTCGAGCTCCCCGCATCGCTTCCGGAACTTCGGATGGTCGATACCCTCGCAACCGAGAAGGACCTCGGTCTGGCACTCCCCCCTCTGGAACCTTCGCGCACGGCCGATGGACGCTGGCAGGTGGAAGGGTTCGTCCCCGCGTTCGCGACGGATTTGCTTCAGCCCGCTTTCGTCGAGGTCCTGTCATCGCTCCCACCCCTGAGCGCCGTCGTCATCCGTGCAGGCGTGATCCTTGCCTACGGCTCGCGGGACTACGACGTGCCGACGATCCGGGCGGTGGCTCACACGCTCGACGCACTGCTCGACAGGGTGCCCGCCAGTTCATGGGGGCGAGCGGATGCGCTCGTCGCTGGCGTCGGGGTGTTCCCCAACCATGACGCGGACGGTCCGCGCTTGGTTCTTGATCGTCGGCTGGTCCACCCGGATTGGAAAGGTTACGGTCTCGGCAACAAAATCCCCTGGCAGGAGGCGCCGGACGCACCCAGCAATGTGCTCATGAAGCGCAGCGAAGCGATCGACCGTTGGGAAGCACCGTCAGGCGCACGGCCGGGGCTGAACGTGAGTGCACATGTGGGGAGCGCCTCTCTGGGCACGGCGACACCCCGCGGCATCCCCACTGTCGCGTCCACTCTCCTGCCGGGTCCGCGTGGCGACAGCTGAGTGACGGAGTCGCGCACACGACGCGGGCGGATGTCGCGTGGAGAATCCTTCCGCTTTTCGCACCAACGATGGGCTGGGTGAGACACTCAGCGATGCCGGTGAGGCGGCGCCCTGCAGACCGGTCGACGCTAGCGGAGGCCCTGAACCGGGCCTTCCGCATCGAGCAGGGATAGCGGACCGACGAGGCCAGCCCGCATCTCGCTCAACACCGAGGCCCCGGCCACTCCAGGATCGGCCTCCTCGATCGCGTTCGTCAGATTTTCCTGCAGATTGGTGAGCGCCTCGCGAATCGTGGCGGTCACGAGACGGCTGAGGGCGCGCGGACCGAGAGCGACTCCGCGGGAGGAAACATGCAATTCAGTCAGAAGCCCGCGAGAGGACACGGTCGCTCTCACCTCGCCCTGGAACGACACGGCCGCCCCCTGGGCTGTTTCGACCGCCGTTCGAACCGCTTCGAAGGCAGTACCCCGTGCAATCGCGGCGGCATACTTCGCGTCGCGAGCGGCGAGACGTTCCTGCACATCGAAGGGGACGCCGGAGAAATCAGGAGCGACCATCAGCGCCCCCCTTGCTGATCTGCGTCGGCCTCTGCCGACTTTCCGACTCCGGCGTTGATGCCCTTGACAGCGTTGACCACGTCGAGTGCTTGGAAGTTGACCCGGAGCTCACCCACGTTGAGCATCTTCTCGATTCCCGCCGTCTCGACCTGAAATTCGCGACCGAACTGGGTGAAACGCTCGACGATTCCCTGAATCTTCTGCATCACCTCCTGAATCTTCTCGACCCACCGGGCGACCTGAGGCACGCGGGTCGCGATCTTGGTGCTGCATTGGGCGATGATCACCGGGAGCCCCACGCCGACGGTGGCCAGCGCCTCGACGACCGCCTGGATGAGCTGTCCGACGAGGTCGGCGATGATGCCCTTGACGATCTCGTAGACGATCTGGACGACGGATGCCGCCAAACGAAGCCCGTTCGCGTTGCTGTGGGCGGCCTCCGCGAGGGATCGCATGATCGCGGTGAGGCCGGTCGCGACCGTCTCGTACCCCGTGGCGGCGGCTCCCTGCCACGACTCACGGAGGTTTCCGAGCGCCTGATCCCGGTCGTCCGCGACGGCCGTGAGGGCGTCTCCGACGTTGTCCCAGGTCTCACCGAGTGCACGCACCATCTCGGGGCTGCCGGTGAGCAGCTCCAGCTCTTCGTGCAGCGGCGACATGTAATCGAGCAGGAACGATGCGCACGATGACGCGAGCGTCGCGATCGGGTTCGCGATCAGGCTGACGACATCGAGCGCTGAGCCGGCCGCATCGATCACGCCCGATGTGATGTTGCCGCTGCCGAAGTCGCGCACGGAATTAGCGATCCCCCCGGCGACCGGCAACGCACCCAGCACGGCCTCTCCGCTCAGCCCGCTCTCGTACGTCGGTGCGGCGATGAGCGACATCAGATGACCTTCGCGATCTCGGCGGCCAGGTGATCGTCGAGAAGAGAGTATGTCGTACCAGCCGCTGAAACCGCGGTGGCCTCGGCGGCGAGTGCCAGGCGGAGCGCCGAGAGTCCGGCGACCGTCGTCGACTGCTGCAGGGTCACCACGGGAACGAGGAACGAGCAGAGCAATCCGAAAGCCACCGGCTGCAGTGCCACGGCACTCAACGCGGCCACGGCTGCGTCGTTCAACTGGTCGGCCGAGCCGTTCAGCCGAGAGGCGTGCGCGTGCAGCGCATCGGCCTGGACCTCGAGATCCGTCATCGTGAACCCCCCTCGAACTCGTCTTTCACGGGCGTTGCGGCCGAAGTCTCGGCGTCCAACCGCTGCACCCTCTCGAAGAGCTCGTCGATCCGCGCTGAGAAGTCGACCGCCGGAGCGCCCAGATGCGGTTGCAGGATCGCTGCCCGGATGGGCTCTGCCTGCTTCTGCAGGTCTTCGATCGCCCGGGTCGTCGCCGACATCACCCACTCCGAGACGGTGGGCCCGTCGGCATCCCGGATCGCATCCGAGAAGACGACATCGATGACGATTCCTTGATGGTCGACCGTCACCGTGGCCCCGTCTTCGTCGCTTCGACCCATCCCCGTCAGCGTGGCGAGCTCGCCCGACAGTTCCTCGGCCACATTCGACAGCTCTTGGGCTCGTTCCAATTGCCCGGCGATAGCGAGCAGCATCTGCGCGGCGTCATCCATGCGAGTCCTTCCCCCCGGTGATCGACTCGGCCTCGATGCTAGCGAATCAGCGCCCCCGCGACGAGACCGATCGCCGTATCGCGCGTTCGACCCACGGGATGACGAGCATGGCCCCTCCCGCCCGCACCGCCGGATACACCCCCGCCACCCAGACGATGGATACCAGGGCGTCCCCGGCGTAGTGCACGCCGATGACCACGACCGACACCGACATCCCCACGACCAGCGCCACCCCGACGACGATCCCGAGGGCGCGCCATCGCGTCGTCCAGAGCGCGCAGATCAACACGGCGGCGAACGATGCCGTGAAAGCGACGTGACCGCTCGGGAACGACGGATCGGCCGTCGCGCCGACCGCTTGCGTCATGGCCTCGGATATCCCGGGGCGCGGTCGGTCGACGATGAGTTTCGCCGCTTCCGCGAGACCCCACGTCACCGCCACTCCCCCGAAGAAGGCGAGGGCGACCTGCCACCGGCGGGAGAGAAGGCCTACGGCGACCGTGGCGACGATCATGATGCCCGCGGCGGGCAGCGGTTTCAGTGAGCGGTAGAACGCCTCCGCCACCTGGGTGAGGGCGCTGACATGCAGATGATGCGCAGCGTTCGAGAACGCCACGTCTATCGGCACGAAGCGGAGGATGAATCCCACGGCGATGAGCACGACGATGGTCGAGATCGCCACCACGATGTCCCGCCGAATGTGGACCGAGGGAATAAGAAGAGCGTTCTCGGCCGCCGACGGCCCGCTCGGCGCGAAAGAGGAGGTCACGGGGGCATCCTGCCCCCGCACACTTCTGAATCAGCCGAGACAGATACCCGACGATGACGAAAGGGACGCCCCGTGCGACCAGGGCGTCCCTCTCGTGCGAAGGCCGGGGTGCCGGCATCCGGAGTCGTCGTCAGGCGACGGTGAAGATCACCTCGACCTCGACGGGGCTGTCGAGGGGGAGGACGGGCACACCGACCGCGGAGCGTGCGTGGGCGCCGGTCTCACCGAAGACCTCGCCGAGGAACTCGCTTGCGCCGTTGATGACGCCGGGCTGCCCGGTGAATTCGGGGACGGATGCCACGAAGCCGGTGAGCTTGAGCACCCCGGTGAGGTTGTCGACGCCGCCGACGAGGGCCGCGGCTGCGGCGATCGCGTTGAGCGCGCACTGACGGGCGAGGGTCTTCGCATCCGCGGGGGCGATCAGCCCCTCGGCCTCACCGACCTTGCCGGTCGCGGGCAAGGCGCCCTGGACCATGGGGAGCTGACCCGAGGTGTAGACGAGGTCTCCGTGACGCTTGGCCGGAATGTAGGAGGCGACCGGAGGCACCACCGCCGGGACGTCGACGCCGAGGGCGGCGAGGCGCTCGGAGACGCTCACTGCTGGCCCTCGAACTGTCGCGCGGCCGTCTCGGCTGCACCCAGGCCGGCGTTTGCCACGCCACCGCCGGTGGGCCGCTTGAAGTAGGCGACGAGTCCGCCCTCGGGACCGGTGACCACCTGCACGAGCTCCCACCCCTGCTTGCCCCAGTTGTTGAGGATCGCCGCGGTGTTGTGGATGAGCAGGGGGGTGGTGAGGTACTCCCACGTGGTCATGACGGGCTCCCGGAGGTGGCTCGGAGCGCGCAACGGTGATGCGCGCGAGGATGGACGCGTCCGCGCGCGAGCGCACGCCTTCAAGGCATCGCCCAGCAACGTCGCTTAGCATCAAGCCTATGCCCGAGAACAAACGAACGGCTAGCGGTGCCCTCGGCGGCATCGTCGGCCTGGTCGGCCTGAGCGCGGTCGCCGGACTCCTGGTCACCGCTGCCGTGACGCCGGCCATCGCCGTCTCCGGTGCCGCTGCCTCCAGCGCGATCACCGTCTTCGACAACATGCCTAGCTACCTGAAGCCCGACGAGCTCATGCAGCCGACGACGCTCATGGCCGGCGACCGGGTGCTGGCGAAGTTCTACGACCAGAACCGCTCCCCCGTCACCTTCGACCAGGTCTCACCCGTCATGTACGACGCGATCCTGTCGTCGGAAGACCCCCGCTACTACCAGCACGGCGGTGTCGACCTCATCGGCACGACTCGCGCGTTGCTCAGCAACGCGACGAACCCGGACGGCGACACTCAGGGCGGCTCCTCTATCAGCCAGCAGTACGTGAAGAACGTGCTCGTGCAGCGCTGTGAGCGCGACGCGAAGGCCGTCGAGGCCACAGAAACCACCGCGGCGGTCTCGCGTGACGAAGCGCTGCAGAAGTGCGCCCTCGAGGCAGTGCAGGCGAACGGTGCAGCGGGTTACCAGCGCAAGCTGCAGGAGATGCGGTACGCGATCCAGCTCGAGAAGGAGTACACGAAGGATCAGATCCTTCTCGGCTACCTGAACATCGCCAACTTCGGTGGCACGACCTACGGCATCGACGCCGCGGCGCGCTACTACTTCAACACCCCCGCCGCCAACTTGAGCGTCGGCCAGGCGGCGGTTCTCGCGGGCATGGTGCAGAACCCCAACCGCTTCCGGATCGACCGCCCCGAAGGCTCGATCAGCGACGGCGAGACCGCGTGGAACAAGGCACCCGACGGCTCGATCGACGATGTCGACCAGAGCACGATCCAGGCCCTCTACACGTTGCGCGACAACGGCGAGATCACCCAGGAGCAACTCGTCAACGCCGCCGACGGCTACAGCGAGACCAAGGGTCGTCAGCTCTACGTGCTCAGCCGCATGGAGATCGACGGAAAGATCACGCACGAGCAGTACGTGGCCGCGGCGATCGAGCCGATCTCGCCTCAGATCACGCCGACGAGCCAGGGCTGCGCGTCGTCGGCCGCACCGTACTTCTGCCAGTACGTCGTGTCGACGATCCTCAACTCTCCCGCTTTCGGCGCCGAGACCGACGACCGCGTGCGCGCTCTGCGTCAGGACGGTCTGACCATTCAGACCACTCTGGACTGGACCGTGCAGGATGCGGCTCAGAAGACGATGAGCGACAACGCCCCCGCATCCATGGACCAGCTGAAGTTCGGTGCGACCGCCGTGAGCCTCGAGGCCAAGACGGGACGCCTTCTCGCGATCGCACAGAACACCAAATTCACGCAGGACCAGAGCCTCGCGGAATCGGATCCCTCATACAACTCGATTGTCTTCGCGGGCGATTCGACGAACGGGGGGTCGATCGGGTTCAGCGCCGGGTCGACGTTCAAGCTCTTCACTCTCATCGACTGGCTCGAAAAGGGCCACTCCCTCAATGAGACGCTCAACGGTCGCCTGCGCCCCGTGCCGAATATGACGAACTCCTGCGCGGGCAACTGGGTCAACCAAGGCGCCTACACGATCAACAACTTCGGCAACAGCGGCGGATACGTCGGGACGCCGATGATGTTCACGCGCGACTCACTCAACACGGGCTACCTCGCCATGGCAGCTGAGCTCGACCTCTGCGACATCGCCAAGGTCGTCAAGAAGCTCGGCGTCACCACCGGTGACGGCAAAGAGATCACGATGGCCAACGCGAACGAGGTCATCGGTAGCGATAACATCTCGCCGATCGCGATGGCCGGCGCCTTCGCCACCGTCGCCAACGGGGGCAGCCGCTGCCCGGCCAAGGTCATCGACAAGGTGACCGCGGCAGACGGATCGGACCGCCCTGTTCCGGACCTGCAGTGCGAGACGGCGCTCACGCCGGAGATCGCCGCGACCGCGGCATACGCTCTTCAGGGGGTCATGACGGGTAATGGCACCGGTGCGGCGGCCAACCCCGGCGATGGCACCCCCGTGCTCGGCAAGACCGGTACGCACGAGGCCCACGAGACCTGGATGATCGAGTCCTCCACCAACACCACCACCGCGGTGTGGGTCGGCAACTGGGACGGTGGAACGACCACCCTCTTCGGCAAGTACGCGAATCGTATCCAGCTGAGCGACCTGCGCTATCGACTGGCTCGCGATGTACAGCGTGCGGCAGACGATGTCTACGGGGGCGACCGCTTCCCCGACCCGGCGTCGAATCTGCTTCGCACGCAGCAACGCGACCTGCCGAACGTGGTCGGGCAGAGCATCGACGCCGCGACGACGACTCTGCAGAACGCCGGATTCCGAGTGACGGTCGGCGACCCCGTCGACTCGCCGTCGGGTCCCGACACCGTCGCCACGCAGAACCCCGGCGCAGGCTCCGCTCCCGCGGGCTCGCAGATCACCCTCAGCCCCGGTAACGGGCAGGGTGCGACGGTGCCGAACGTGGGCGGACAGACCGTTCCCGCCGCTCAAGCGGCGCTGAACGCAGCCGGCTTCACGAACGTGTCCATCGGCGCCTGCCAGCCCGAGGGAAACGCTCCGAACGAGGGCCAGGTGACGTCGACGAACCCCGCCGCCGGCACGGCGACCAACAAGAGCGCCGCGATAGCTCTTTCCATCGTCGCGAAGAAGTGCTCGTGACGCGTCCTCTCATGACGGCCGCCCTCGCACCCCTCGGGGTTGCGGGGGCGGCCGCCGTGTGGGGAATGGGCATCGAGCGCTACCTCTTCACGGTCCGCTACCACGCCCTGCGTGTCCTCCCCAAGGGCGCTGAGCCGATCCGCGTGCTGCACGTCTCGGACGCGCACATGGCCCCCTGGCAGCATCGCAAACAGGAGTGGATGGCCCGTCTCGCCGAGCTGTCACCCGACCTCGTCGTGAACACCGGCGACAATCTGGGTCACCGCGACGGGCTCACCGGCATCCGAACGGCCTTCGCGCCCCTACGCGGAATCCCGGGGCTGGTGGTGCACGGGTCGAATGACTTCCAGGAGCCCGCTCCCCGCAATCCGCTGCGGTACTTCCTCGGGCCGTCCGGGCATCAGCCCGCGCACAAGCACCTCGACGTCGACGCCCTCGACCGGTTCTTCACCGATGACCTGGGGTGGAACATTCTCGATGACACCGCTGTGTCGATCGAGGTGAAAGGGCTTCGTGTCACGGCCTTCGGCGTCAACGATGCTCACCGGAAGTGGGATCATCCCGAGCTCATCCCCCCGATGCTGGAACGCCTGGATGCCGCCGACCTCACGCTCGGCGTGATGCACGCGCCCTACCGGCGGACGCTCGACACCTTCACGGACTTCGGCGCCGACGTGCTGCTCGCCGGTCACACGCACGGTGGACAGGTGCGGGTGCCGTTCCGCCGCGAGGCGCTGGTGGCGAACTGCGACATCCCCCTGGATCAAGCGCGCGGGTTGAGTGAGTGGACTCACGAAGATCGAACCGTGCCGCTGAACGTCAGCGCCGGACTGGGACACTCGATCTACGCGCCGGTGCGATTCGCGTGCAGACCGGAAGCATCCCTCTTGACGTTGCTTCCGCGCTGACGGCTTCTCCACAGCCTGAGGAAGGGTCGATCCGTTCACGGATCGACCCTTTTCGTCGCCGCCTCGGCGTGCCCGTCCCGCAGGATCGAGTTCCTCGACCGAAGGGACTCCTCGAATGCACCGTCCTCCCCCCTCCCTCCGACGTCTGCCCGCTGTGCTGACGCTGGTAGCCATCCTCGTGGGTGTCGCTGTCGCCCCGGCCGCGCACGGCGCGGACCGGGGCACCGGCTTCGGCACCTGGGCCCCGCTCTCACGCACCGGGTGGCACGGCTCCATGCGAGTAGGCGATGTTCACACGTACTGCATCCACCCGGGGCTCCCCGTCGCGACCGGCACGACGACCGACCACGGCGTCATGAGCGACGTGAATGGGCTGAGCCCCCAGCAGCTCGTGTCGATCAACTACCTCGTCAGCACCTACGGGCAGACCGATGATCCCGTGCAGGCGGCGAGCGTCGGCTGGGCGGTCAAAGCGATCGTCGATCGGGATACCACTCTGCACTCCTGGGGGTACGGCGGGAACGACCTGCCCCAGGCGATCGATTACATCATGCGACGAGCGAGCCCTGAGAACAGCAGCGCGATCCAGCAGCGAACCGTGCAGTATCTGGCCGAAGCCGAGCAGATTTCCGTCCCACGCGTCGGAGGCCAACTGACGCTGACGACGGACGAGGATGACCCAACCCGAGGAACGCTGACGGTGGATGTGGACGACACCGCATCGGGAACGCTGCGACTCGAGAACGCGATCTTCGCCGATACCGGAAGCTCTGAACGCAGCGGCGTCCACGGGTCGGTCAGCTATCCGATCGTGGCTCCTCCCTCGGCATCCGAAGATGGACGACCGTACGTCGTCCGCGCCCGCGGGGCGTTCTCGGTCAGGTCTGCCGCGATCCGCTACTACTCCACACCGGGTCAACAAGAGTCTGCCGGCCCCGCCGGACCGACCGAATTCGAGATTGCCGCACAGGACGCTTCGCCGCGACCCGTGCGTTTCTCGCCACGCATCGAGACGGCCGCACGAATCGACGCACGAGCACGTTTCGTCGACCGAGTGACGATCACCGCCGCAGAAGGAGTGTGGCCGCGCCACGATAACGGTGAGTTCGTCGTGGTCTCGGCCTCGGCTGACGTGTACCGGACGAATGCGTTCCCCGCCGAGTCATCCGAGATCCCCGCGAATCTCACACCCGTGGCGCACCTCGAGCTGCGCACCGATCCGGCCACCGGCGCCGGCGTCTACGAGACATCGACGACGACGCTCCCCGGCCCCGGCGTCTACACGGCCGTCTGGCGCATCGAACGCTCCTCGCAGGAGGCCGAGTCGGTGCCGCACTTCGTCTCCCGCTACTTCTGGACGGAGCGATTCGCCACGCCCGCCCAGACGGAGCAGCTCGCCTTCACTCCCCCGTCCACCGACCGCACACCGGCACCCAGCGCGAGCCCCACGGCCTCGGCGTTCGCGCCGGTTCCGTCACCGCCTCCGATGGCTCCAGCCGCACTGGCTTTCACGGGCATCTCCGCGGGGTCGCTGCCCGGAATCGGCGGTGCATCTATTCTGGCGATCGGCGTCGGGCTCGTCGCCCTCCGTGTGGCGCGTCGCCGAACCGGAGTTCTCCGAGCGTGATCTGACGCGGAGATGAGCCCTCTCGTTCGCGGGAGGGCGACGCTCCCACCCCTGTCGACGTCGTCGACGCAGCAGAAGATCCGCCCGTGGTTCGCAGCACCGCTCCGGGCAGGGTAGACTTTTCTAGTTGCAACGGGGTGTGGCGCAGCTTGGTAGCGCGCGTCGTTCGGGACGACGAGGCCGCAGGTTCAAATCCTGTCACCCCGACCAATTCAAGAATGTTCCAACCTTCGGACGAAGAAAAGCGTTCGAAGCTCTCACTCAAAGGGCCTCCCGCAGACGCGCGGGAGGCCCTTTGAGTTCAGCGCGTTCGGCACCGCTTCGTTGAGACACTCGGAGCGCGTGTATGGCCTGGTTGATCACAGGCGGCATTCGTGGAAGTCGGACCCGTTACTGTCCGAAAAAAGCTCGACCGCAGGGACCGTGCCGAGGTCTCGGTTGTATCAGGCCTCGATCTACTCGAAGATCGCCTGCCCGAGTTCGTCACGGCTCTGCCAGGCGTGCTGGTCGAGAAGCTCGCGTCACATCGTCGACCAGAACGATTCCACGCGGCCGTTGTCGACGCTAGACGCGACCCTGCCCATGGATCCGAGCAGCCCTGCCAGGCGCAGCCGATGACCGAACACCCAGGAAGTGTATTGGGATCCCCGATCCGAATGAACGACGGTTCCTGGTTCGGGCTGGCGTCGCCACCTCGCCATATCGAGCGCGTCAACAACGAGCTCTGCGCGGATGTGGTCGGCGATCGCCCATCCGACCACGCGGCGGGAGAACACGTCCACGACGGCCGCGCAATAGACCTTCCCGGTCCTCCTCGGATGTCCCGTGATGTCAGCGACCCAGAGCTTGTCCGGGCCGTCCGCGACGAACGGGCGGTTCTTCCAGGCAAAGAAACCGGACCGCGCGACTCCCACTACCCGACAGGCAAGGGCCCCGTCGATCCCAGCGGCGACGAGGCGGTCGATCACCGGAAAGACCCTTATGGGCCGACCACCTCCCGCACGAAATACGACGACGCCTGCCGGAGGATCTCAATCTCCGCGGCCTGAACCCGGTTCTCTCGCCGCAGCCGGACCAACTCCGCACGTTCGTCCGAGATCAGGCCTCCCCGGACGCCCTCGGCAACGTCAGCGACCTTCATCCACGGTGCAGACACGACTCACTGATCCCCAGATCGGCCGCGAGCTGCGCGACCGGCTTCTCCTTCGACCGCGCGAGCGCAACCGCCCTCCGACGAAACTCCACCGGGTGAGCTGCAGGCATCATGACTCCTTCACGAACGACTCTCGCCACTCAGATCAGGTGCCCACAAGACCGGGTTCAGCTCCAGGCGCCTGATCCTCGTGACGACGAGGCCTCCCGCCTGAATCTTTCTAGCCGCCAATTGTCGGCGTGGTGAAGGCTTCGAGGTAGAGCTGTCGTAGGTCGTCCGTTGTGATGCCGCTGTCGCAATCGGAGATGTAATTGTCGGCTGATGCGATGAGGTACGTCTTACCGACGGCAAATAGACCGCCGCCATCCGGCGCGCTGGGATCATCGGGTTGTGGGACGGTGAGCTCCTTCGGTGGGGATCCGGCAAAGGTGTGTGTTACCTGCAGAGTCACGTTGTCGCCTTTGATGGCGGTCGCTGTCGCTTCGTATGCGGTGTCGAACTCACGGAGGCTGTCGACGCTTACTGGCGCGCAGGTCTGGGAGGTGTCATCCGGGCCGGGGGCCTGAATGGCGGGGGTGGCGACGAGGCTAGCGATGACGAGACCCACGGCTGCCGTTGCAACTGCCCCGATCGAGACGCCGGCGAACAGCCGACCACGCTGAGGGCTGGGGGCGTTCTGGCCGCTGAGGCTGTCGCGCTCCGCGGCCGCAACGATGCGCCGGATGCGTCCGTCGTCGAGGGGCTTTTGCCCGTTACTGGGGTCTGCTTTGCGCAGTAACTCTCTGAGGTCGTCGTCGTTCATCGCTTTTCTCCTTTCGTGTTGTCGGGTCGGCGGGGCGCGTCCATTTCCTGGCGAAGCTTCTTTTTAGCTCGGTGGAGCCGGATTGTGGCGGCGTTGACCGAGGTCCCGAGCACTGTTGCGATTTCCGTCGGTCCCAGTTCTTCCCAGGCCCATAGGCGAAGGACCTCGGCGTCCGTTGACGAGAGGCGCGCCATGGCGCTGCGTAGGCAGTCTGCGCGAGGGTCCTCCTCAAGGCCCGCATCGACAGTGTCTTTCGGCGGATCGACCGTCGTGATCTTTTCCACAACTCGCCCCTGGCGTCGCATCGACCGTTCCGCGGTGCGTAGACAGTTCCGCGCGGTGACGTAGAGCCATGGCAGAGGCTCGTCATGGGGTATGTCATCGAAGCGTCGCCACAGCACGAGCATCGTCTCGGAGAACACGTCCTCGGCGGTGTGGGGGTCAGTTCGCCGGCGCAGAAACCGGAGGACAGCGTCGCCGTGCAGACGGACGAGCGTCTCGTAGGGATGAGAGCGGGATTGCACACGTTCATCATGGCCGGTGGGGGCCAATCCTTTCGCAAACCGGCCTATCAAGAGAGTTTTCTCTCGGGTGAAAGGTCGATCTTCGTGGCGGCCATAACGAGACGCATGCCGTGATCATCGCTCGTTCGCCCCGAACGAGGCGCGGTACCTGAAGAGAGGTGCGCCTCATGCGCTTTCGAACCATTACCGTCTTGGCTTCCGCAACTGCTGCCATCCTCATTGGTTCGGCGGTTGTCGCGGGCACCAGCTTCTTGGCCGCTCGCGACCCCCAGGCATCCGAGCCCAGCACGTTCATCGACGGTGTGCCGGCGCCTCAGCTCGACACCTTCATCGATGGTGTGCCGGCTCCTCAGCCTGACACCGTCGTCGACGGCCTCCCCGCGCCGATGGTGCTTGCGCCTTCGCAACTCACGGCGGCGCCAATCACTCTTGTTCCCGGGCAGGCTCTGATCGTCAAGGTGAGCGGCGGTGAACACAGCGGGTGGACCGGCGAGGGCGGGACGAGCGACGGCGCAATAGTCCGTTTCACCGCGGCCACGAGCGATGAGAATGTCTCCTTCTTCGCACAGGCGCCCGGTCAGGTCTCGGCCTGGCTCGTCGGCTCGGATGCTCAGCGGCTGACTTTCACCGTCACCGTTGTCTCCTTCTAACCGTGGAGCGCGGTGATTCTGACGCGGCCACGACGCGTCAACGCGTCCCACTTATCTCTCTCGCTGTCGCGGCCACTGTCCTTGGAGTCAGCCTGGTATCGATGGGGGCTGGCCAGTTCTCCGGTTCCGGTCCCTTCGATCTACGTGCCCTGGGATTCAGCCTTGTGCGAGTGGACAGCCCAGCGGTCTTACCCATCGTGGTGCTGGCTGTCGCCGTTGTAGGTACCTGGGCTGAGCGCCTCATGGGCGGTGCGCGGACGCTTCTCGCGTATGCCGGCGGCGGATTAGTGACATCGGCCGTTGGGATGACCGTTGGAGTAATCGAGACAAAGGTGATTCCCGCTCTGCCTCTGGGAGAGATTCCGGTCACCGGAGCATCCCCGGTTGCCGCGCTCGTAGCTGTCGCGATGGCTGCAAGCTGTTTCGAGGGTGCGCTTTGGCGTCGTCGGGTTCGGGTCTTCTGCGTCGTTCTGGCGGTGACGCTTTTCCTCTACGCCGCTTCGGCGAGTGACCTCCACGCGCTGATAGCCCTGCCGATCGGCTTGGCCATGGGGATGCTCACCGGCGGGCATCGGGTAAGCAGGCGCGGTCTGGGTCGGAGTTCGCACCATGAGACCCGCGTGCTGTTGTCCGCTCTCACAGCGATCACTGCGGTGGGCCCGATCGTGGCCACATTGTGGGGAAGCGGGGCGGGCTTGCTCTCGGCATACGGGTGGCTGTCGTACGACCCGCTGGTCTTCGCCGGACGTGTCATCTGTGCACTCGGTTCGACGAGTTCGCCTTGCCCCGTCGCGGAAACATATGAGGAGGTGCAACCGAACGCAGGGTTGATTGCGGTCCTCCCGTTGGCGGTGTTGCTCGTCGCGGCATGGGGAATTCTGCGCGGCCGTCGCGGAGCTCTTGGGGTAGCCATCGGGCTCAATCTGATCGTTTTCGCCGGCATGACGGCAGTCTTCGTTACCGCTGAACCCGGCACCCTTGCCCTCCTTGCGCAGGTTCGCGGCACGGACGCTCAGTACGTATGGCAGACCCTTGTCGGTCTCATCGTGGCTGCGGTCGTTCCCCTCGCTGTCGCAACCTCGCTGTTCGCCTGTCGACGTGCGGTCGCCGCGCCGTCGACGACGCGGGCGTGGGCCGTCTTCCTCTCAACGGTGAGTATCGCCGCAGGAGGGACGATGGCTTTGTATGCCGCGAGTGCCTTAGCCGCAGCAGGTGATTTCTCTCCCCGTCAGACCACCTGGTCTGTTCTACGTGACGCACCCCTGCGTCTTCTCCCGCCCTCACTTTTACCGGCGGAGTGGATCACTGACGTCCCCCGCACACCCTTCGCGCAGGTGCTCTGGTATCTGCCCTCCATCATTTTCTGGGCCGTGTGCGTGTGGGCCACCGTCCGGCTGATCCTCGGCGCGCACTCCGTTCGAGGTCTCGAGGACCGTCTGCGCGCGCGGGAGTTGGTACACCGCGGGTGCAGCTCTCTTGGGTTCATGACTACTTGGCCCGGCAACGAATACTGGTTCGCCGCTGATGCGGATGCAGCCTTTGCGTATCGCGTGCAGGGCCGTGTGGCCGTCACGCTCGGCGGGGCTTTCGGAGCTGATCGCAATCGTGCCGATGTTGCCCGGGCCTTCGCAGAATTCTGCGGAGACAACGGCTGGACGCCCGTCTTCTACAGCGTCGACAACGCAGCGACCGAGGCGCTCAAGGAGCTGCACTGGCAGAAAACACGCGTGGCCGATGAGGCCACCCTCGACCCACGCACCTGGACACCGGCCGGCAAAAAACGACAAGACATCAGAACAGCCGCCAACCGCGCCCACCGCGAGAATGTTCGGGCGCAGTGGGTGTCATGGGCCGAACTCACCCTCATCGACCGGGTACAACTGCGAGAAATTTCTGAGGAGTGGGTGTCCGACAAAGCCATCCCCGAGATGGGCTTCACCCTCGGCACTCTCGATGAGGCTGTCGACCCCGCGGCGCGTCTCATGCTGGCGCGTGATGCAACTGATCGCATCGTGGCTGTCACCACGTGGATCCCCATCTTCGACGCTGACGGCTTGGTGGGATACGCCCTCGACGTGATGAGGCGCCGACACGATGCCATGAACGGGGTCATGGAATTCGTGATCGGCGCCGTCGTCGACCGGCTCCGCGACGAGCGGTGCACAGTTCTGAGCTTGTCCGGGTCGCCCCTGGCCGCGCATCGTGATGAGAAGACGGCGGACTTACCCGCGGTCGACCGACTCCTCGAAGTTCTCAGCGGCGTCATCGAGCCGGCATACGGATTCCGATCCCTCGCCAACTTCAAGAAGAAATTCCAGCCTGAGTTCACCCCGCTATGGATCATCTACCCCGAGTCCGTCCACCTTCCCGCCATCGCCCTCGCGCTCCTGCGGTGTTACATCCCCGGGCTCACCATCGCGGGGGCCGCCCGCCTTGCCGGACGCATCCGCAGACCCGCGCGACCGTGAGGCGTCGGCGGAGCCGCGCGAGTCCAGCAAATCCCCAGAAAAGATTTTTCGCAGATGTGAAAGAGAGACGGCGCTGACGGTCATTCCCTCAGTACAGACCGCGATCACCACTCGTTCACCGGAACGGGGCCGCGACATCAACTGAAAGGTGCAGCTCATAGGCATTCGAACCCTCACCGCCGTGACCGCGTCGATCCTCGCCGTGGGCCTTATGACCACCGGCGCCGCGGCATACGCCGCAGCTCAGGAAACCCCCAACCCGGATCAGAGCACTTTCATCGACGGTGTCCCCGCCCCTCAGGACGACACATTCATCGACGGTGTCCCCTCGCCCAGCCAGGATGAGGATGTCACCCCCGACAACGAGGAGGGCATCTTCATCGACGGTCAGCCCGCCCCGCTCTTCGTCACCCCCGCCGACCTCGCCAAAGGCCCCGTGACGCTGGCACCGGGCCAGTCGCTCATCATCGTCATGGACACCGAAACCGGCGGTACCTTCACCGGCACCGGCGGCACCGACGACAGCACCATCGTCACCTTCGAGGCAGCCACCACCGGCGCCACCGACGACGATGCATCCTTCAACGCGGCGTTCTCGGCCGAGAAGGCCGGTATGACCAAGGGCTGGGTCGCCGGACCCGACGGACACCGCACCATCTTCGACATCACCGTCGCCGCCTCCTGACCACCGCACTCCCCAGGCCGGCGCAGTATCCGCCGGCCCCGCCCACAAAGCACGGAGCCCGCCCGCCACCGAGGAGGCGGGCTCTTGGCGGAAAGAGCAACCGGGCTCGCACCCACGCGCAACGAGGAAGAAGACCCCGCTATGTCTGAACCAGAAGACGACCGTCAGCCGCCCGCAGTGCGATCACTGAACGCACCCACATCACGTTGAAAGAGGACATGGAGGGGCGCGTTGTTGATGCCGTCAGACGGATGCTTCGTGAAGATCCGACAATCCGCGTTCAATACGACTCTGCAATCCGCCCCGACAGTTCCCATCGGGGCGACGGAGTGCTGTCCTTACATCCGTCGCTTGAGCGCGTTGTCTTAGAAGCGCGCGCGAGTGCTGCCGACCAGACGAATGCCGCACACCGAGTGCCGAATTTGTGCGCACTGTGCGGCCATGAACCGGTCGGACTGAGGCTCAGCGCACCACGGCGTTTCCTCAGATGGGCGACGCGACGCAAAGACAGCGCCGCGTCATGCGCCAGTTTCGAGTACGACGAGACTCCCTCGATGCGCCGCGATTTTTGCCCGTGTTCCGGTCCAGCCCATCAAACACAGCTCGTCAGCGAATGGGATGGCATCGAACTCAACCCGTCGTGCTGGTAGCCCCCCTCCCGATACAACGTCGAGCGGAAACCCCAAATCATGCGAGCGAGATCGACAGCTCCACAAAAGTAGGACACATGCGACCGAGCTGGACTGACTGTCATGAGGGGTGATCGTCGACGACAGGGACGCCTACGTCGCCCGTCGACGCCACCGGCTCGTCGGCAGCCGACTCTCATGAAGACTCGTAGAACTTCGCCGCGTCCTCGCCCCTGGTGGCTCATCGAAACATCACCGCGTGCAAGCGCGGCTTGGTGCCTCGTCTGGTGCGCGATCACCGGTGCGAGCTTGAGCACGTACCTCCTGCTCGGCGGGAAGGGGTTGCTTGCCTGCGTTCTCGTCAGTGCCTCCCTGAGCCTGTTGTACGGCGCGGCGGCCACGTTCCACCGCATTTCAAAATGAACAAAACACGGCCGCACCATGGCGGGTCATGGACTTGCCCCATTGGTCGCCCCCAGCGCCCAGGGCGGTGACCGTGCTCAGCGCTGAACCCTGGTCTCGAGATCACCCACCTCGAGCGAGCCGAGCAGAACGGGCTGCGCAGCCGGTTCAGCGAGTGATGCGAGGGCGGGCAGAGCCGCCTCGACATCGGTGGCCTCATCGACGGCGACGAAGCTGTCCTGTCTGTGCGCGCACCGCGGTCGCGGAGGACAAATAGGGGCCTCGAGAGACCATCGGTAGAATCTTTCGTGTGCGAGACCCCACAGTCTCGCCCCACGCCCGCACGCGACACCTCCGTGCGACGATCTTCCATTGCTCAGGAGCACCGTGTCCGACGCCTCGCCCCGCCTCGTCGCCTTCGACCTCGACGACACCCTCGCCCCCTCGAAGTCGGCGATCGACCCGCGCATCGGCGACCTGCTGCTCGCTCTCGCCGAGAAGGTCGAGGTCGCGATCATCTCCGGCGGGCAGCTTCAGCAGTTCCGCAGCCAGGTCGTCGAGCGCCTTCCCCAGGCCTCCCCCGAGCTGCTCGCGCACTTCCACCTGATGCCCACCTGCGGCACCCAGTATTACCTGCTCACACCCGCCGGCGTCGAGACCGTGTACGCCCACTCGCTCACCGACGACGAGAAGCAGCGCGCCCTCACCGCCGTTCGCGAGGAGGCCGAGCGCCTCGGCCTCTGGGAGTCGGAGCCGTGGGGAGACATCCTCGAAGACCGCGGCTCGCAGATCACGTTCTCGGCACTCGGGCAGTCCGCCCCTCTCGAGGCGAAGATGGCCTGGGACCCCACCGGCGAGAAAAAGAACAGTCTGCGCGAGGCCGTTGCCTCCCGGATCCCCGACCTCGAGGTCCGCTCCGGCGGATCGACCTCCGTCGACATCACCCACCGCGGCATCGACAAGGCCTACGGCATGAACAAGCTCGTCGAAGCCACCGGCATCCCCCTTGACGACATGCTCTTCGTCGGCGATCGCCTCGACCCCGACGGCAACGACTACCCCGTGCTGGCCATGGGCGTCGAGTGCCAGGCCGTGCACGGGTGGGAAGACACCGCCGCGTTCCTCGAGAAGCTCATCCCGACGCTTCCCGCACGAACCGGGGAGTGAGCCCGGGCAGCGCGAGCCGTCAGAGGATCTGTCCGATAGGCTCGCGCTTCTCGGCCTGGAACCGATCCTCGGTGCGGCCGTAGGCCCAGTAGCCCGACAGGGAGACCTGCTCGCGGGCCAAGCCCCACCGGGTGAAGACGAGATCGCGGATCCGCTTCATCGCCTCACGCTCTCCGTGCGCGAACACGTGTCCTCGTCCGTCGAGCGGATGCCACGCGGACACGGCATCCGCCAGGACGTTCGTTGCACCCGCCACCGCAGCCCCTCGGTGAACCCAGGTGATCTCGATGCCGGCGGGGGCGGCAAGTGCGAGCTGCTCGTCGGCGGCCTGCACTTCGAGGAACGCCGCGCCGACGGCATCCGCGGTCAGGGCTTCGAGAGCCGCGGCGATCGCGGGGATAGCAGACTCGTCGCCGATGAACAGGTGCCAGTCCGCCGTCGAGTCGGGCGCGTAGCCGCCCCCCGGCGACGACACCACAAGACGGTCCCCCGGCTGTGCACCCGCCGCCCAGGGGCCCGCGAGACCTTCGTCGCCGTGCACGACGAAATCGATCGTCAGCTCATCGCCCTCGACCGCGCGCACCGTGTACGTGCGGGTGACGGGAAGGTCCTCCGGCGCGAGCGTGTTGCGCAGAGAAGCCAGGTCGTACGGCGGCTCGAGGCCGAGCTCCGGCTTGGCGAACGTGATCTTGACGTACTTGTCGGTGTGGGGGCTGTCCCGGAACACCGCGAGATCCTCCCCTCGAGCGCGCACGCGGACGAGGTGCGGGGTGAGACGCTCGGTCTCGACGACGTGCAGAATGTGCTGCGGGCGCGGCGGGCGCGCGGGTCGATCGCTCATGGGGATCCTCTCAAGCGGACGGCGAAGAACGTACGGCGGCACGCGCCGCATCACCGACGGCGGCTTCGTCCGCATCGGACGGGTTCAGCGCCTGCGCCACCTCGGTGTAGTAATCGGTGATGTGAGCACGCACGGCCTCGCGCGCTCCTTCGGCGTCGCCACGCGAGACCGCCGCGAGGATGTGTCGGTGCTCCGAGCGCAACCGCTCGGCGACGACCGGCCACACGTCGAGGCGGGCGGCCCCCGCCCGAGTGTATGCCTCGATGGAGCTGCGCAAACCCGCCATCATCGCCGAGACGACCGCGTTGCCGGACACCTCGGACAGGGCCTGGTGGAAACGCGCGTCGAGAGCCAGGAACTCGTCGGGGGCGAGGCTTTCGGCATCCATCGCGTCCAGGATGCCGACCACCTCGGAGAGATCGGCGTCGTCGCGGGCCAACCGCTCGACGACATCGACCTCGAGCACGATGCGCGTGCGGACGACGTCCGTCAAGGGGAAACCGTTCGCGGCGACCTGCAACCGGAGGAAGGCGGCGAGGCCGCCCCGTGGTGTCGTCACGATCATGGCCCCGGCGGTGGGCCCGGAGCCCGTCGCCGTGCGCACGACCCCGAGCACCTCGAGCACCCGCACCGCCTCACGCACGCTCGATCGGCCGACCCCGAGCTGGGTCGCGAGCTCGCGCTCGGGAGTCAGTCTGTCGCCGGGCGACAGGCGCCCCTCACGGAGATCGCCCTCGATGCGTTCGAGCACGATCTGCCAGGCACGGGGTGCGATGTTCGGCAAGGAGTCCCCGTTCCGTCGAGCACGCTGGTGTGGCCCGACCACACCAGCCTACGCGTGGATGATCAGGCGTCGGCGGTCGTGCGATACCCGGCCGGGTTCGTGGTCTGCCAGTTCCAGTAGTCGCGGCAGGCGTCGTCGATGCCGAGACGCGTGCGCCAGCCGAGGACCTCGCCGGCCTTGGACGGGTCGCAGTACGTCGCGGCGACGTCTCCGGGGCGACGGTCGAGGATCTTCTTCGGCAGCTCGCGCCCCACGGCCTTCTCGAACGAGGCGACGAGTTCGAGCACGCTCACCGGACGACCGGTCCCGAGGTTGAACACCTGGTGGCCGGGCTGCGCCTGCTCGAGAGCGGCGACGTGACCCTCGGCGAGGTCGACGACGTGAATGTAGTCGCGCAAACCTGTGCCGTCGGGGGTGTCGTAGTCGGCGCCGAAAACCCCGATCTCGTCGAGCGTGCCGATCGCCACGCGCGAGACGAACGGCATGAGGTTGTTCGGGATGCCGGCGGGGTCTTCACCGATCAGGCCGGACGGGTGCGCGCCCACCGGATTGAAGTAACGCAGCACCGTGACGTTCAGCTCGGGGTTCACGCGCGCGACGTCGGCGAGCACGACCTCGTTCATGCGCTTGGACTTGCTGTACGCGTTCGACAGATCGATGCTCGTCGTCGACTCCTCGGTGAACGGGAGGTCGGCCGGGTCGGAGTACACCGTTCCGGTGCTCGAGAAGACGAAGCTCCGGATGCCGTGGGCGATGCCCACCCGCAGTAGGGCGAAAGTCGTGTCGAGGTTGTTGGAGTAGTACTCGAGCGGCTTCTGCGTCGACTCCCCCACGGCCTTGAAGGCGGCCAGGTGGATGACCGCGTCGATGGGTCCGTGCTCGTCGAACGCCGACGCGACGACCGCCTCGTCGGCCGCATCGCCCACGATGAGGGGCGCGGGCTTGCCGGTGATCTTCTCGACCCGCTCGGCGGCGACCGCGTGCGTGCCAGACAGATCGTCGAGGAGGACGACGTCGTGGCCCGCTTCGAGAAGGGCGACGGCCGTGTGGGTTCCGATGTAACCGGCTCCGCCGGCCAGGAGTACGCGCATGCCTCCAGGCTATCGCTCGGGCACCACCGCGCTGATCGCGCGAGAGGGGCTCAGCGCCCGTCGAGCCGCCCGCCCGACTCGCGCAGGTAGCACGCGGCGCACATCGACTCGTACGTCACTTCGCCCTCGATCTGCCCCTCGTCGATGGCGACCTGATCGCCGTCGAAGACGAACCGGCCGCCCACCAGCCGTGCGTTGAAGATCGCCTTCCGACCGCACCGGCAGATCGTCTTCAACTCTTCGAGGCTGTGGGCGATCTCCATGAGGCGGGCGGATCCGGGGAAGGCCTCGGTGCGGAAGTCGGTGCGGATGCCGTAGGCGAGCACGGGGATGCCGTCGAGCACGGCGATGCGCAGGAGGTCGTCGACCTGCGCGGCGGTGAAGAACTGCGCCTCGTCGACCAGCAGACACGCCACGGGTGCGTGGCCCGCGGCGCTGTGGAAGACCTCGCGCAGGTCGTCGTCAGGGGCGACGAGGAAGTCGACCGCGCGCTTCACGCCGAGGCGGCTGTCGATCTGATCAGCGCCCTTGGTGTCGATCTCGGGCTTGGCCAGCAGGACGCGCTGACCACGCTCCTCGTAGTTGTACGCCGCCTGCAGCAGGGCTGTCGACTTGCCCGAGTTCATCGCTCCGTAGCGGAAGTACAGCTTCGCCACGCGCGACTCAGGGGTTGATCGCGAGAGCGTGGGCCGTGGCATCCAGCTCTTTGCGCGCGGCGGCGGGGTTCGTGTTCAGCGTCTCGCCGTAGCTGGGGATCAGGTTGCGCAGGCGCGGCTCCCAGTCGGCCATGCGCTCGGGGAAGCAGGTCTTGATGAGCCCCAGCATGATCGACACGGCGGTGGAGGCTCCCGGAGATGCCCCGAGGAGACCGGCGATCGAGTGGTCGGCTGAGGTGACGACCTCGGTGCCGAACTGGAGCACGCCGCCCTTGTCCTTGTCGCGCTTCATGACCTGGGCGCGCTGGCCGGCGTCGAGCAGCTCCCAGTCCTCGTCCTTCGCGGTGGGCATGAAGTCGCGAAGGCTGTCGACCTTCTTCGAGTGGGTCTTGAGCAACTCGCTGACGAGGTACTTGATGAGGCTCGGGTTGTCGACGGCGACCTTGAGCATCGGCAGGATGTTGTGCGGACGCACCTGCGTGACGATGTCGAGCATCGAGCCGTTCTTGAGGAACTTCGGGCTGAAGGTCGCGAACGGTCCGAACAGCAGCGACGACTCCCCGTCGATCACGCGCGTGTCGAGGTGCGGCACAGACATGGGGGGTGCACCCACCGACGCCTGCGAGTACACCTTCGCGCGGTGCTTCGCCACGATGTCGGGGTTGGAGGTCTTCAACCACTGCCCGCCGATCGGGAAGACACCGTAGCCCTTGATCTCGGGGATTCCCGAGCGCTGCAGGAGTTTGAGGGCCCAGCCGCCCGCGCCGACGAAGACGAACTTCGCATTGATGGAGCCGGGGGTCCCGCCGATGACGTGGCGGTACGAGACCTCCCACGACCCGTCCTTCTGCTTCTTGAGCTTCTTGACGTCGTGGTTGGTAGCCACCTCGACGCCCTTCTCGCGCAGGTTCGCGAACAGCTGACGCGTGAGTGAGCCGAAGTCGACGTCGGTGCCGGCGGGCACTCGCGTGGCGGCGAAGGGCTCGCCCTTGCGACGCTTCTGCATGAGCAGCGGAGCCCACTGGTTGATGACGCGCGAGTCCTCGCTGTACTCGATACCCGCGAACAGCGGCTGCTGCTTGAGGACCTCGTAGCGCTTGCGGAGGAAGGCGACGTCTTTCTCGCCGCGGACGAACGTCATGTGGGGCGTGGCGTTGATGAACGTCGACGGCTCATCGAGCACGCCCTCGGCGACGAGCGAGGCCCACAGCTGACGGCTCTGCTGGAACTGCTCGTTGATCGTGACGGCCTTGGCCGGGTCGATCGTGCCGTCCTTGGCCTCGGGCGTGTAGTTGAGCTCGCACAGCGCCGCGTGACCGGTGCCGGCGTTGTTCCAGGCGTTCGAGCTCTCTTGAGCGACGTCGCTGAGACGCTCGAGCACCGCGATCTTGAGATCGGGCTGGAGGTCCTTCAGCAGCGTGCCGAGAGTGGCCGACATGATGCCGCCACCGATGAGAAGAACATCGACGTTTTCAGTCACCCGTCGATTCTAGGTGCGGGCCGAGAGGTGTCTCGACATCGAGAGAACCGTCGGTTCGATGTCGAGACACCTCGCACCCGGCATCCGGATGCCGTGTCTCAGACAGTCGCGAGGCGCTTGTGCGCCACGAGCTCGGCGATCTGCACCGCGTTGAGAGCCGCGCCCTTGCGCAGGTTGTCGTTGCTGATGAACAGCACGAGGCCTCGGCCTTCGGGAGCGGACTGGTCGGCGCGGATGCGACCGACGTAGCTGGGGTCGGTGCCGGCGGCCTGGAGCGGCGTGGGCACTTCTTCGAGCTTGACACCGGGGGCCTCGGCGAGGAGCTCACGAGCGCGTTCGGGCGAGAGGTCGCGAGCGAACTCGGCGTTGATGCTGAGCGAGTGACCCGTGAAGACGGGGACCCGCACGCACGTACCGGCGACGCGCAGGTCGGGGAGCTCCAGGATCTTGCGGCTCTCGTTGCGGAGCTTCTTCTCTTCGTCGGTCTCGTTCTGTCCGTCGTCGACGAGGTTGCCGGCGAAGGGGATGACGTCGAAGGCGATCGGGGCGACGTACTTCTCGGGCTCGGGGAAATCGAGGGCAGAGCCGTCGCGCACGAGACGCTCCACCTCGCCCTGGGCGAGGACGCCCTCGACCTGGCCGAGGAGCTCCCGGGCGCCCGCGAGGCCGGAGCCGGAGACGGCCTGGTAGGTGCTGACGATGAGGCGTTCGAGGCCGGCCTCGGTGTCGAGGACTTTCAGGACCGGCATGGCGGCCATGGTGGTGCAGTTGGGGTTGGCGACGATGCCCTTGACGGCCTGGTCGATCGCGTGGGGGTTGACCTCGCTCACGACGAGCGGGACCTCGGGATCCATGCGCCAGGCGCTGGAGTTGTCGATGACGAGGGCGCCCGCCTCGGCGAAGCGCGGCGCGTGCGCCCGGCTCCCCGTAGCTCCGGCGGAGAACAGAGCGACCTCGACGCCCGCGGGGTCGGCGGTGGCCACGTCTTCGACGACGACGGAATGGCCCGCGAACTCGATCGACGAGCCGGCGGAGCGCGCGGTGGCGAACAGTCGGAGTTCCCGAATCGGGAACGCGCGCTCGGCGAGGATCTCGAGCATGACGGTGCCGACCTGGCCGGTGGCGCCGACGACTGCGAGGGAGATTCCGGAATCGGAGATGCGGGTCATGGCTGTTCCTCGGGTACGCGGGGGCGCGCGGACGGATGCGCGCGACATTCGTGCCAGAGTAGCGTGCGCTCGGGGGGTCGCCGATCAGCGCCGGCCGCTCCGGCGGTCGTGAACGCCAGGATGGCAGGACCGCTGCTCTCGCACGGCGAACAATCCACAGGTGAGACGACGATATGGCACGTGTCGGTGGTCTCGCCCACAATGGCAGGGCACCCCCGTCGCGAGGAGACCGATGAACGACCCGCTGATCGAAGCCCTGCGTCGCGCCGTCGAGGCCGCACCACTCGACGACGAGTTGCGTCTGCATCTCGCGACGCAGCTCTGGGAACGCGGACTCGCAGACCAGGCCGTCTCAGAGGCGAGCACCGTTCTATCGCACTCCCCCGCCGACTCGCGGGCCCGCGAACTGCTCGCTCGAGCGCTGGGTGCGCCCGCGGCCCCCGACCCGGCGAGCCTCAGACCTGCGGCCCCTCCCTCCCCACCCCGTCCGGAGGCCGGCTTCGACTGGTCGGCCGCCGAGACCGAGGTGGGTCACATCGCGCGGCCCGCGTTCGTCGACGGCGAGAGTGCCCCGGCGTTCGACGCGCACGACCTGCAGCGACCCACGACGACCCTCACCGATGTCGGCGGCATGTCCCAGGTGAAAGAGCGGCTGAATGCGGCGTTCCTCGCCCCGCTGAAGAATCCCGAGCTGCGTGCGCTCTACGGCAAGAGCCTGCGGGGCGGACTGCTCATGTACGGACCGCCGGGGTGCGGCAAGACGTTCATCGCCCGTGCGATCGCCGGCGAACTCGGGGCGTCGTTCCTCTCCGTCGGCATCAGCGACATCCTCGACCGGTACATGGGCGAGAGCGAGCACAACGTCCGAGACCTCTTCCAGCTTGCGCGCCGCGACGCCCCGACGGTCATCTTCCTTGACGAGTTGGATGCCATTGGGCAGCGCCGTTCGCAGGCCCGCCACAGCGGGATGCGCGGGGTCGTCGTCGCCCTGCTCGAAGAACTCGACGGTGTCGCCAGCGACAACGAGGGCGTCTTCGTCCTTGCGGCGACGAATCAGCCGTGGGATGTCGATCCCGCCTTGAGGCGACCGGGCCGCCTCGACCGCACGGTGCTGGTCCTCCCTCCCGACGATGAGGCTCGGCGGGCCATCTTCCGCCACCACCTGGCCCGCCGTCCCGTCGAGGGTGTCGATCTCGCGGAGCTCGCACGGCTGACCGACGGCTACAGCGGCGCCGACATCGCCTATGTCTGCGAGGTCGCGAGCGAGAACGCGCTGCTCGAGAGCGCACGAACCGGCACGGCGCGTCTCATCGGCATGGACGATCTGCGACATGGCGTCGCTCAGACCACCTCGTCTACGGGCCCCTGGCTCGAGGCGGCCCGTAACATCGTCCGTTTCGGCGAAGACGACGGCACCTTCACCCAGTTACGCGACTACCTCAAAAGCGTGCGCCGCCTGTGAGCGACGACGCACGGGCACTCCGTAACGCCGATACGCTGCTGAGCCTCGGACGGCGCCAACAGGCGCTGCAGGAGGCGGGAGCGGTGCTCGCGCGGGACCCCGGCAACTCGGAAGCACAGCGGATCGTCGGAGAGGCCCTGGTCGAGCTGGAGCGCTGGGACGAACTCACGCCGCTCGCCCGAGGCGCGGTGTCATCGTTTCCTGACGACGCGTGGGCGTGGCGCCTGCTGGCCCTCACCCAGATGGAGACCGCCCACGAGGCAGAGGCCCTGTACGCCGCCGACCGTCTGTACGCACTGGCCCCCGAGGTCTCGTTCGCGGTGTTCACCTACGCGCGCGTCCTGCATGCCTTCGGTCGCGCCGCCGAGGCCATCCCCGCCCTCGAGCGTGCGCTCGAGACGCAGCCCGATGACGTCGATCTGCACCTCGCGCGGGCGACGTGCTTGTGGAAGGTGGGCCGCTCGCGCGAAGCTCGCGAGAGTGTCGCCTTTGCGCTACGCATCGACCCGACGAACGACGATGCCCAACGCGTCCTCGCCGTCTTCGGCGGACCGGGTCAGCGCGGATCCGACGCCCTCCTCGAGACGGCTCGTCGCGTAGCGAAGGCCCCCGGCGACGACGACAACGAGGTCTTCTTCGAGCTCGCCGCCAGCAGGGCGCTGGTTTTCCCCGTCTCGGTCGTCCTCGGCCTGTGCGTGGCCCTGCTCGCGGTCTGCGTTCCGACCGGCGGCCTGTGGGGATGGCGCATCGACACCGGCCTCGGTCATCTCGCCGGCGCGATCGTCCAGGCCCTCCTGTTCTCGGGAGCCATCGCCATCCTGGGATTGTGGCTCCGGCGCATGCAGCGCAACCTGGGTGACCTGTTTCGCTCCATCGTCACGTCTCGGATGGACGATGGGCCCCTGTCGAAGTTCACTTCGTGGGCGATCGCGGGTGCTCTCGTCCTCGACCTCATCGGCATCGTCGTCTACGCCACGGCGGGCGATCCCCTCGGCACTCTCGGATTGACCCTGGGACTGTGCAGCGCCTACGCGGGCGGTGTGCTGGTGGTCCTGTTCCAGCTCATGACCCGCGGCCTGGTCTCGCGCGCGATGACGAGACCCGCCGGACTGCTCGTGCTCCTGTGGCCGGGGGCGATCGCCGGAGTGGTCCTTCTCGGGCTCTTCCTCATCGGCGCGGTGCTGTACATCATCGTCTGGTCGTTCTCGGGTGACCGGTTGCCGGAGCCCTTTCCCCGGGCCGATCAGGAAAGACGGGAGACGTCGAACTAGTCGGCGTCACCGATCACGCCATCCCGAGACGCGCCTTCGTCGTTCTGGAACGCGTCGACCTCCGCGCCCGGCGACGTCCCGCACGTCGAGGCGAGACGGTGATCAGCGACCGGTGCCGGCGTGGACGGTCGCCTCGGCGTCACCGTCCAGCCCGTAGGCCGTGTGCACGAGACGGGCGGCCTCGGCGAGGTCGACACCACGCACCACGACCGAGATGCGGATCTCGGAGGTCGAGATCATCTCGATGTTGACGCCGGCCAGGCTGAGCGCCTCGAAGAGAGTCGCCGAAACGCCCGAGTGCGTGCGCATGCCCGCGCCGACGACGGAGAGCTTGCCGATCTGGTCGTCGTGCACGAGGCTTTCGAACCCGACCTCGGCCTGCTCCGCGGCGAGCGCCTTGAGGGCCGCGGTGGCGTCGGTCTTGGGCAGCGTGAACGAGATATCCGTGCGGCTCGTGGCAGCGGCCGAGACGTTCTGCACGATCATGTCGACGTTCGCGCCGGACTTGGCGACGATCTTGAAGATGTCGGCGGCCTTGCCGGGCACGTCGGGCACACCGATGACGGTGATCTTGGCCTGGCTGAGGTCGGTGGCGACGCCGGCGACGATGGGCTCTTCCATGACTTCTCTTTCGGGGACGAGTGCGGAGGTCTTCGAAGCGTCGAGCACCCAGGTGCCCTCGCCCGAGCTGAACGTGGAACGGGCGTGGATGAGGACGCCGTGACGACGCGCGTACTCGACCGCGCGGATGTAGAGGACCTTCGCGCCATTGGCGGCGAGCTCGAGCATCTCCTCGCTGCCGACACGGTCGAGCTTGCGCGCGAGGGGCACGACGCGGGGATCCGCGGTGAAGATGCCGTCCACGTCGCTGTAGATCTCGCAGACATCGGCCTTCAGCGCCGCGGCGAGCGCCACGGCCGTGGTGTCGGATCCGCCACGACCGAGGGTCGTGATGTCGCGGGTGTCGCGGTTGAAGCCCTGGAAGCCCGCGACGATCACGATCGCTCCCTCGTCGAGCGCCTCGCGAAGGCGGACGGGCGTGACATCGACGATGCGGGCTGCGCCGTGCGTGGCATCCGTGATCATTCCGGCCTGGCTGCCGGTGAAGGAGCGCGCCTCGAAGCCCATCGAGTGGATCGCCATCGCCAGCAACGCCATCGAGATGCGCTCCCCGCTGGAGAGCAGCATGTCGAGCTCGCGCGGCGCGGGGATGGGCGCGACCTGGTTCGCCAGATCGAGCAGCTCGTCGGTGGTGTCGCCCATCGCGCTGACGGCGACGACGACCTCATGACCCGCGCGGCGGGTGTCGACGATGCGCTTGGCGACCCGCTTGATGCTCTCGGCGTCGGCGACGGACGAACCGCCGTACTTCTGGACGATCAGAGCCATGAGGAGAACTCCCGGAGAGGTCGCGCGTCGGGATGCCACGACGGGGCGCTCGTGCCGCGCCCGAGGATCATCCTAGAGGCGGGCGCATACCGCCTCCGTCATGGGTCGACGCCGGGAGAAATCGCAGAGCCCGTCGATAGGATCGAACCCTCCCTCTCTCCCCCTTCTCTGGAGGCCCGCGGTTGTCCCCCACCCCGCGCCGACTGCTGTCGTCTCTGCGCCGGCTCGTCCATGTCGACGAGGTCTCCTCCCCCGACACGACGTTGCTTCCGATCATCGATGAGGCCCTGTCGACGCGCACTCTCGATCTCGCCATCCGCATCGGCGAGACCATGCTCGTCGTCGGTGCCCCGGCCAACGAGGTGACCCTCACGATCGTTCGGGTGTGCGGGGCGTACGGACTCGACCCGGTGCACGTCGACGTGACCTACAACTCGATCACGATCGCGCACAGCCGCCCGGGCGCGAGCCACCCGACCACCCTGCTGCGCGTGGTGCGGGGCTCGGTCCCCGACCACGCGAAGCTGCAGCGCCTGCAGGCCCTGGTGCAGGAGATCACCGGCGGCCTGGGGCTCGACGATGCGATTGTGCGGTGTCGGGCCATCCGTCGCCTGCCCTTCCGCTATCGCCCCGCGATCGTCATCGCCTCACAGGCGTCGCTCGCCGCGGGAGTGGCGATCATGTTCGGGGCGAACTGGCTCGCCCTCGTGCTGTCCTTCATCGCCGCTGCCCTCGCCGCCACCACGCAATACGTGCTGGCGCGCGCGCGTGTGCCGTACTTCTTCGCGCAGATCGCCGGCGGTTTCGTCCTCACCGTCTTCGCGGCGCTGTCGCCGCTGCTGCGCTACACCGGTCTCGACGCGGCCGCGGCCATCAGACCGTCGGTGATCGTGGCATCCGGAATCGTCCTGATGCTCGCCGGTCTCACCGTCGTGGGCGCGGCACAGGATGCCATCGACGGCTTCGCTCTGACCGCGACGGGACGCATCCTCGAACTCACCACGCAGACTCTCGGCGTGGTGCTGGGGATTCTCGCGGGGCTCGAAACGGTGCGCGTTCTCGGGATGGGGATGTCGCCGCCGTCGAACGCGCTGCCGCTCGGACCCGTCGGCGTCCAGTTCGTAGGGGCCGCGGTCATCGCCATCGCTGTCGCGGTGTTCAACGGTGCCGGCGCGCGCATCGTCGTGGTGAGCGCCGCCCTCAGCCTGGTGGCCTGGGCGGGCTACGTCGCGGCCTCCGGCCTCGGCTTCGAGGTCGCCGCCGCGAGCGGCGTGGGGGCCTTCGTCGGAAGCTTCGCGGGCATCGTGATCGCCTACCGCTTGCACGTGCCGTCGGTGGCGATCACGACCGCGGCGATCCTCCCCCTCGTGCCCGGTGCCGCGGTCTTCCGCGGTCTTCTCGGGATCGTGGAGTCGGGGCAGGATCCTGCCGTGCTCATGACCGGGGTCACCACGCTCGCCGGGGCGGCGACCATCGGCATCGCCCTCGCCGTCGGTGCTTCTCTCGGCATCTATCTGGGCCAGCCCGTGCGGGCGACCCTGTCGAGCGTCACCCGGGTGCGAGCGCGCGTGCGGCGGTAACCGGCGCCGGCCCGCGCGGACGACCCCGTCGGTTATTCCCCGGGTGCGAGCGCGCGTGCGGCGGTAGCGGGGGTGCCGGGATGCCCTGACCCCGCGCGCACGGACGTCAGAGCGTCCGACGCCCCTCGAAGGCGCGGCCCAGGGTCACTTCGTCGGCGTACTCCAGGTCGCCGCCGACGGGGAGACCGGATGCCAAACGCGTCACGCGGATCTCGAGGGTATGCAGCAGCCGGCTGAGGTAGGTCGCCGTGGCCTCTCCCTCGAGGTTGGGGTTCGTCGCCAGGATGACCTCTTGAACGGTGCCGTCGGCGAGGCGCTGCATGAGTTGGGTGACACGCAGATCGTCGGGACCGATCCCCGCGATGGGGCTGATGGCGCCGCCCAGCACGTGGTAGAGGCCGCGGAACTCGCGGGTGCGTTCGATCGCCGCGACGTCTTTGGCGTCTTCGACCACGCAGATCAAGGTCGCATTGCGACGCGGGTCGCGACAGATCGAGCAGCGGTCCTGCTCGGAGACGTTGCCGCAGATCTCGCAGAACTTCACCTTGTCGCGGATCTCTCCGAGCAGCGTCGACAGGCGCGATACATCGAACGACGGCGACTGCAGGATGTGGAATGCGATGCGCTGAGCCGACTTCGGGCCGATGCCCGGAAGGCGGCCGAACTCGTCGATCAGGTCTTGGACGATGCCGTCGTACATCAGGTGAACCTCGTCGGGGGCTCGTAGGGCTCATCGCGCACGTAGTTCGCCCCGAGCATCTGGCGCACCACGGCTTCGCCGTATCGCTGGACGCCCCCGCTGAGCGGGGCCATGCGCGGAACGACGACCGGCGGCAGCGGGGCCTCGACCTCGTCGGCCGGTGGGATGACGTCGTCGTCGTCGACCTCGTCCGGTGCGGCCACCGAGGGGGTGACCTCGCGCGGCGGCAGGACAACGCCCTCGTGCAGCTCGGAGGGGGCGACCGCGGTGGCCTCGTCGGGCTCGTCGTCGACGGCGAGGGCCGTGGACGGCGCCGCAGGGACCCGCATCGCCGCCGGGGCGGAGCCGTCGGATGCCGGGATCGGCGCGACGGCCCACTCGGTCACCGACGATGAGTACGGCGCCGAACCCTGCGGAGCGCGAGTCGTGGTCGTGGTCTTGGGAGCGCCCGACGCCGGGCCACTCGTGGGAGCCGAGGGGCCTCGCGAGGAGCCGCCGGGACCGGATCCCCCGTGACCGTCTCCCTCGAGGCGCGCGAGGTACTTGACCCGGACGCCGAGGACCGCCTGGATGGCCTGGCGGAGATCTTCGCTCGGGCCGCCCTCCGGGGTGCGCGTCTTGAAGGCGGTGAGATCGCTCCCCGTCCGAAATGCCAGCGTGAGCACGTCGCCCTCGAAGGCGGCGACGGCGGCGGTCGACACGATGAGCCACGACGACCGGCTCGCGACCTCGAGCTGGCCGAGCACCTCGGGCCACGCGTCGCGGACGTGTCCGAGCTCGATCGGGCCGACGGGAGTGGCGGGCGGCGTGGGCGCGGTCGGTTCGAGCGGCGAGGCGTCTTCCGTGTCGTCGGACGGCGCGCCCGAGGTCGACGCCGCGGCGGGTCGCTCTGCAGCCGACTCCGACGCCGAGGACGCAGCGGCGTCGTGGCGCGGGGCTGCTGCCGCGGGGGCCTCGGTGGGCGCCGATTCGGGCTCGGGGTCGAGTTCGGACGACGCGGTCTGCGGAGTCGGAGCCGTGTCGAACGGGTGGACGTCGTCCGACGCCTCGACACGACCGGAACCCGCAGACGCCGCAGCACGCGCGGCGGGGCGCGACGGCGATCCTGCCGACGCCCGAGTGTCTTCTTGGTCGGACGGGCTCGGGCCCGACGGGGAGATCGCCCCCGTTGCGCCGCGCGCGGGTGGCGCTGCCGTCTCAGACGGCGACTGCTCGTCGTCGTCGAAAGGCGGAGGAGCGTCGTCGTCGGTGAACGGCGGCGGTGCATCGTCGTCGCTCGGTCCGAAAGAGGGCGGTTCTGCATCGGCCGGGCGCACCGGAACCGCCTGCGGCTTTCCCGGTGAGGCCGCGGCGGGTGCCGCCGGAGCGGGCGAAGCGGCACCGGGTGCGGCCGCACCGGGTGTCGCGGCACCCGGTGCGGCGATACCGGGCGACGCGATCCTCCCGGCAGACGCAGCGGCTGGCGCGGCGACACCGGGAGAAGCGACCGCGGGAGACGCAGTCGGGGGCGCGACGGAGGGGGAGGCAACCGCCGGAGAAGTGCTGCCCGGGGAGGCGATCCCGGGCGCGGCAACTCGCGATCCTCCGGGGCTCGCTACCGCGGGGGACGCCGGCGATGTGCCGGGAGAGGCGATGTCGGCCGCGGGAGACGCCGGTCTTCCCGTCGCGGGGGCCGGAGCGGAGGCATGCGAGCCGCCGCGCGTCGCCTCGAGATCGTGCGCCATGGCGGGCGACGTGCCCTGGGCGACGCCGGCGTGGGTGAGCACGCGTGCGACCAACAGCTCGAGCTGCAGGCGCGGGGACGTGGCCCCGGTCATCTCGTCGAGGGCGGCGACCACCAGGTCGGCGGTGCGCGAGAGGCGCGGCGCGCCGAACGCCGTCGCCTGACGGGACATGCGATCGAATTCATCGTCGGGGATGCCGCGCAGGATCGCCGAGGCGCCCGCGCCTGTGGCTGCCACCACGATCAGGTCGCGCAAGCGCTCGAGCAGGTCGTCGACGAAACGACGCGGGTCTTGACCGGTCTGCACGACCCGGTCGACGGCGGCGAAGGCTCCCCCACCGTCGTTGGCGGCGAAGGCGTCGACGACTTCGTCGAGGAGCTCGGAGTGCGTGTAACCGAGGAGCGCGACCGCGCGCTCGTACCGCACGAGGACGTGACCGCCCGCGTCCGCATCGGAGCCGGCGATGAGCTGGTCGAGCAGGGAGAGCGTGTCGCGCGGCGATCCGCCACCGGCGCGGACGACGAGCGGAAGCACACCGGCCTCGACGCCGACGCCCTCGGTCTCACACAGCTCTTGGACGTACTCGAGCATGGCCGCGGGCGGAACGAGCCGGAAGGGATAGTGGTGCGTGCGCGAACGGATCGTGCCGAGCACCTTCTCGGGCTCGGTGGTGGCGAAGATGAACTTCACGTGCGCGGGCGGCTCCTCGACGAGCTTGAGCAGCGCGTTGAAGCCCTGCTGCGTCACCATGTGCGCCTCATCGAGGATGAAGATCTTGAAGCGATCGCGCGCGGGTGCGAAGATCGCGCGCTCGCGGAGGTCGCGGGCGTCGTCGACGCCGTTGTGGCTCGCCGCGTCGATCTCGACCACGTCGAGCGATCCGCCGCCTCCGCGACCGAGTTCGACACAGCTGTCGCACGTGCCGCACGGGGTGTCGGTGGGGCCGGCGGCGCAGTTCAGGCAACGCGCGAGAATACGGGCTGACGTGGTCTTACCGCAGCCGCGCGGACCCGAGAACAGATACGCGTGACCTACGCGGTCGCTGCGCAGCGCGGTCATGAGCGGCTCGGTCACCTGAGACTGCCCGATCATCTCGCCGAACGCCTCGGGGCGGTATCGGCGGTACAGGGCTGTCGTCACCACACCAGCCTACGGCGTACCTCCGACATCGCATCCGCCGCGGTCGATCGGCCCCGCCAGAACACCGGATGCCGAGCCCCGGGCCGTCATCGCGCGGCGGCGCCCGAAACGCCGAACGCGGCGGCATCCCGGAGGATGCCGCCGCGTCGGTGGTTCAGAAACCGCCGTCGAGCCCGACCGCGATCGGCCCGTCGTCGTCGCCGACGATCGGAATCGCCGTCGTGACGATCGGCACCGAGGCCGACAGGAGCGTGCCGTCCTCGCGCACCGAACCCTCGAGCTGGCGGATCGAGGGCCGCCCCGGCCGCACCGGGCCCTGCCCGTGGAGCGCGACGCGCACGGTCTCACCCGGAGCCACGGTGTACGTCGCCCCGCGCACCGCGAAGGTGACGGGGTCGCCCTCTCCCCCGGCGCGCAGCGTCAGCGCGGTCTCGGTGAGCGTGATGTCCAGGCGCGTGCCGTGCCAGTGCAGCACGTACGACAGCTCGGGCCAGTCGGCCGGAAGGCGCGGGTCGAAGGTGAGCAGGCCGAAGTGGTCGCGCATGCCGCCGAAGCCGCTCACCAGGGCGGTCCACACCCCACCGGCCGATGCCACGTGCACGCCGTCCGAGGCGTTGTGGTGCAGGTCTCCGAGGTCCACGAAGGCGGCCTGCCGGAAGTACTCCAAGGCGAGGTCCTGGTAGCCCACCTCGGCCGCCAAGATCGACTGCACGACCGCCGACAGCGTCGAATCGCCCGTCGTCAGCGGGTCGTAGTACTCGAAGTCGGCGAGCTTCTCGGCATCCGTGAAGTGATTTCCCTGCAGGAACAGCGCGAGCACCACATCGGCCTGCTTGAGCACCTGGTAGCGGTAGATGACCAGCGGGTGGAAGTGCAGCAGCAGGGGGCGCTGGTCGGGCGGGGTGTTCTCGAGGTCCCAGATCTCGCGTTCGAGGAAGACGGCGTCCTGGGGATGGATGCCGAGGGCCTCGCTGAACGGGATGTGCATGGCCTCGGCCGCCTTGTCCCAGCGCTCCGGCTCGGAGGGGTCGAGGTTCATGCGGTCGGCCATCTGCGCATAGGCCTCGGGGTTGTTCTCGGCGAGGTCGCGCACCGTGCGGGCGGCGAAGCGCAGGTTGAAGCGCGCCATGACGTTCGTGAAGAGGTTGTCGTTGACGACGGTGGTGTACTCGTCCGGTCCGGTCACACCGTGGATGTGGAACGAGTCGCGCTCCCCGTCTTCGGCGGCGTCGCTCGAGCGCCAGAAGCCCAGCGTCGACCAGAGGCGGGCGGTGTCGACCGCGATGTCCACACCCTCGCGGGCGAGGAACTCCTCGTCCCCCGTCGCGCGGACGTACTTCGCCAGGGCGAAGGCGACGTCGGCGTTGATGTGGTACTGCGCGGTGCCGGCAGCGTAGTAAGCGGACGCCTCTTCGCCGTTGATGGTGCGCCACGGGAACAGGGCACCCGCTTCGTTGAGCTGGTGCGCGCGCTTGCGGGCGGCAGGGAGCATCAGGTACCGCATGCGCAGGGCGTTTCGGGCCCAGAGCGGCGAGGTGTACGCCAGGAACGGCAGGACGTAGACCTCGGTGTCCCAGAAGTAGTGACCGCTGTACCCGGAACCGGTGACGCCCTTCGCCGGGACACCCTGTCCGTCGGCGCGGGCCGCGGCCTGCGCGAGCTGGAACAGGCACCAGCGCGTGGCCTGCTGCAGGTCGCCGTGACCGCCGATGCGCACGTCGGAGCGGTCCCAGAAGTCGGCGTACCAGGCGATCTGCTTCTCGACGAGCCCGTCGACCCCCGTCTCGACCGCACGGTCGATCGTGCGTCGGCAGCGATCGAGCAGCTCACCCGTGGGGACGCCCCGCGAGGTGTGATAGCTCACCAGCTTGGTGATCGTGGTGGGCACGCCGGCCTTCGCGTGCACGCGGTAGATGTTCTTGGCGATGTCGGGCTCGACGAGCTGACGCGAGGTGTACTCGTTCTCCGTCTCGACGAGGTGGTCGGCGATGACGGCGAGCGTCATGTTCGACTCGCTCACCTCGTAGCTGAGCGCCGAACGGTTGCCGTCCTGCCAGTACTCGCGCGGCTGCAGCACGCGATCGCTGAGCTTCTCGGTCTTTCGCGGGTCGAAACCGGACTGCTTGGATGCCATGGGCGAGCCGCCGTAGATCCCCTCGCCGTCCTGACGATTGAGCAGCTGATTGCTCACGGTGACGGGAGCATCGGCGTCGAGCACCGTCACGGTCAGACGGAGGACGGCGAGGTGCTTCTCGTCGAACGAGACGAAACGCTCGTCCTCAATCCGCACGCGCTTGCCCGAGGGCGTGACCCACAGCAGGTTGCGGCGGAGGATTCCCTGGCGCATGTCGAGCACGCGCTCGTACTCGCGGACGTCGGCGACGTCGAGAGAGAGCGGCTCGTCATCGACGTAGACGCGCATGACCTTGGCATCCGGAGCGTTGATGATCGTCTGCCCGACCTCGGCGAAGCCGTAGGCCTGCTCGGCGTGCCGGATGGGGAACGTCTCGTGGAAGCCGTTGATGAAGGTGCCCTGTTCGAGGGCGAAGCGCCCCTCGATGGAATTGCCGCGCAAGCCGAGGTACCCGTTGCCGACGGCGAAGAGGGTCTCGGTGACCCCCACGTCGTCGAGAGAGAACTCGGTTTCGACGAGGCGCCATTCGTCGACGGGAAAACGATCGCGATCGATCATCGGGGCGTGCCTTCCGGTGGCAGGTTCGGGTAGGCGCGAGGCGGCCACGGGCCGTTCGCGCGGGTGGTGCTCGGTCTCGCCGATGGGGGCGGGCGATGACGCGTGTCGCGGGTGGCGACGGCTCAGTCTACGAACGCCGCGAGGTCGTCGACGACCACGGTGGCCCCGGCGGCACGGAGGTCGTCCGCCCCGACGCCTCGGTCGACGCCCACGACGACGCCGTAACCGGCGGCGACGGCGGACTGCACGCCGCTCAGAGCGTCTTCGACGGCGACGGATCGGGCGGGGTCGACGCCCAACAGGCGTGCGGCTTCGGCGAAGACGTCGGGGGCGGGCTTGGACGAGAGGTTGTCGCTCTCGGCGATCACGCCGTCCATCACGACGGGAAAGCGCTCGCGGATGCCGGCCGCGTCGAGCACCTCGACGGCGTTCTTCGAGCTCGACACCACGGCGATGGGGGTTCCCGCGGCCTGCAGCACATCGAGGAGGGCGACCGAACCCGGGTAGGGCGCGATGCCTTCGCTACGGAGAATCCGCGAGAACACCTCGTTCTTGCGGTTGCCCACGCCGCACACGGTGTCTTCGGACGGGTCGTCGGAGGGGTCGCCCCACGGCACCTCGACGTCTCGGCTGCGCAGCAGGCTCGCAACGCCGTCGTACCGCTTCTTGCCGTCGACGTACTCGAAGTAGTCGCGATCGGTGTAGGCCGGCTCGATCTTCCACGCCGCGAACAGCTCGTCGAACATCGTCTTCCAGGCGCGCATGTGGACCTCGGCCGTGGGAGTGAGCACGCCGTCGAGGTCGAACAGCACTCCCTCGAAAGCGGTGAGGTCGGGCAGGTCGGGGCTGTCGGTCACGGCGGGCTCCAGATCGGTGTGCGGGTCACGGGCGCCGATGCGCGGCGATCTCAGGGTAGCGGTCGGGGGCGGACCGAGCCGGTTGCACGGCGGGCCGTTCGAAGAGGTGAGGGGCCGCGAGCGACTCAGCCGGTGACGGAGAGGGTCTGACGGGCGATCTCGAGCTCTTCGTCGGTGGGGACGACCAGCACCTGGACACGCGAGGCGTCGGTGGAGATGCGCCGGATGCCGCGCTCTCGCGAGGCGTTGCGCTCGGGATCGATCTCGACGCCCGCGAAGCCGAGGGTGGCCATGGCGCCCTCTCGCACGGCGGCGGCGTTCTCGCCCACGCCCGCGGTGAACGAGATGACGTCGACGCCGTCGAGCTGCGCGAGATACGCGCCCGCATACGCGCGCAGGCGGTGGATGTAGACGTCGAAGGCGAGCTGGGCCGACGGGTCGCCGGCCTCTCTGCGCTCTCCGATGTCGCGCATGTCGGACACACCCGCCAGACCCAGCAGGCCGGAGCGCTTGTTGAGGAGCGTGTCGAGGTCGGCGATCGACATGTCGGCGCGACGGGCGAGCTGCAGCAGCACCGCGGGGTCGAGGTCGCCCGAACGCGTGCCCATGACAAGTCCCTCGAGCGGGGTGAGTCCCATCGACGTGTCGACCGAGCGGCCCCCCTCGATCGCGGCGACCGAGGCGCCGTTGCCGAGGTGGAAGACGATCTGCTTGAGCTCGCCGAGAGGGCGGCCGACGAAGGCCGCGGCGGCTTCGCTGACGAACTTGTGGCTCGTTCCGTGGAAGCCGTAGCGACGGATGCGGTGGGCTTCGGCGACCTCGCGGTCGATCGCGTAGGTGTACGCCTCGGGGGCGAGGGACTGATGGAACGCCGTGTCGAAGACGGCCACGTGCGGCACGTGGGGGAAGGCCTTCTTGGCCGCGACGATCCCCGCGAGGTTGGCCGGGTTGTGCAACGGCGCCAGCACCGAGAGCTCGTCGATGTTGATCTCGACGAGGGGGGTTACGACGGTGGGTGCGAAGAACCGCGCCCCACCGTGCACGACCCGGTGCCCGACGGCGACGGGCGGGCGTTCGTCGAGCGACGGGCCGTGCTGCGCGAAGGCCTCGAGCATGACGGCGAAGCCCGCCGTGTGATCGGCGATCTCGCGCTCGATGGTCGAGGTGGCATCGGTCACCGTCGGCACGGGCTCGCCCGCTGCGCCGAAAGACGCCGCCTTCACCGTGTGCTTCGCGACGCCGGTGCCCTCGCCGATGCGCTCGACGAGTCCCGAGGCGAGGACCTGTTCACGCGCCATGTCGAGCAGCTGGTACTTAAACGACGACGACCCGCTGTTGACGACGAGGACGACACTCACTGGGTGACCCCCTGGGCCTGGATCGCGGTGATGGCGATGGTGTTGACGATGTCGTCGACGAGAGCGCCGCGCGACAGGTCGTTGATGGGCTTGTTCAGCCCCTGCAGGACGGGCCCGATGGCGACGGCTCCGGCCGAGCGCTGCACGGCCTTGTAGGTGTTGTTTCCCGTGTTGAGATCGGGGAAGACGAACACCGTCGCGCGCCCGGCCACCTCGGAGTCGGGCATCTTGGCCCGGGCCACGGCGGCGTCGGCGGCGGCATCGTATTGGATGGGGCCCTCGACCAGCAGCTCGGGCGCCCGCTCGCGCACGAGGGCGGTGGCGGTGCGCACCTTCTCGACGTCGGCGCCGGTGCCCGACTCGCCGGTCGAGTAGGACAGCATCGCCACGCGCGGCGCGATGCCGAACTGCTCGGCGGTCGCGGCCGACGACACGGCGATGTCGGCGAGCTGCTCGCTGGTGGGGTCGGGGATGACGGCGCAGTCGCCGTACACGAGCACGCGGTCGGCGAGGGCCATGAGGAACACGCTCGAGACGACCGAGACACCCGGGGCGGTCTTGATGATCTCGAAGGCCGGACGGATCGTGTGGGCCGTGGTGTGCGCGGCGCCCGACACCATGCCGTCGGCGAGGCCCAGGTGCACCATGAGCGTGCCGAAGTACGACACGTCGGTGACGGTGTCGGCGGCCTGCGCGTAGGTGACGCCCTTGTGGGCGCGCAGCCGGGCGTACTCGGTGGCGAACTTGTCGACGTGGACGGCGTCGAAGGGGCTCAGCACCTCGGCGTCGCGGATGTCGATGCCGAGCTCGATCGCGCGCCCGCGCACCTCGATCGGCTCGCCGAGGATCGTGAGGTCGGCGATGCCGCGCGAGAGAACGGTGGCAGCGGCCCGCAGTACGCGATCGTCGGTGCCCTCGGGCAGGACGATGCGGCGACGGTCGCTGCGAGCACGGTCGACCAGGCCGTATTCGAACATGAGCGGGGTGACCACGCTCGGGCGGGCCACGCCCAGCTCGCGCGTGAGCAGCTCGGTGTCGACGTGGCGCTCGAACATCGCCAGGGCGGTGTCGTAGCGGTGCTGCGAATCGGCGGCGAGACGGCCACGCGTGTTCATGATGCGCACGGCCGTGTCGTAGGTGCCGAGGTCGGTGGCGATGATCGGCAGCGGCGAGCCCAGCCCGTCGATCAGGCGCACGATCGCGTCGGGCAGTTCGAAGCCGCCGTTGAGAACGATGCCCGCGAGCGAGGGGAACGTGCCCGAGGCGTTGGCGAGGAGGGCGGCGAGGAGCACCTCGCTGCGGTCGGCCGGGATGACCACGACCGCCGACTCCTTGAGACGCGGGAGGACGTTGACCATCGACATGCCCGCCACGACGACGTCGAGGACCTCGCGAGTGAGCAGGGCCGGGTCGCCCTTGATCAGCTCACCCTCGACCGAGCGCAGCACGCCGCGCACCGAGGGGGCGATCAGGAACCGGTCTTCGGGGAGGGCCCACACGGGGACGCTGCGCTGCTCGGCCGGCGCACCGACCGGCACCGCGTCGACGACCTGGCGGACGGATGCCATGATCTCGTCGAGGTGATCGGGATCGGCGCGGTTCGCGATCACGGCGAACAGCGCCGCTCGCTCGTGCTGGAGTTCTGCCACCGCGAGCGAGGCGATCTGGCCGACCTCGTGAGGGGTACGGGCGACCGACATGCCGAGTGTCTCGCTGTGGCCCTGCTGCGCGCGACCGCCCAGCACGAGGAGCACGGGGGCACCGAGGTTGGCCGCGATCCGGGCGTTGTACGCCAGCTCGGCGGGGCTTCCGACATCGGTGTAGTCGCTGCCGATGATCACGACGGCATCGCACCGCGCCTCGACGGCCTTATAGCGCTCGACGATCCGCCCCAGAGCCGCATCGGCGTCGTCGCGGACGTCGTCGTAGGTGACGCCGACGCAATCGTCGTAGTCGAGGTCGACGCTGTCGTGGTCGAGCAACATCTCGAGCACGTAGTCGCGCTCGGCGGTGGATCGCGCAATGGGCCGGAACACCCCCGCGCGCGGCGTCACACGACTGAGCGCGTCGAGGACGCCCAGGGCCACGGAGGACTTGCCCGAATGACCTTCGGCCGACGTGATGTAGATGCTCTGCGTCACGCGTCCAGCCTATTGCGCGCCTCCGACACCGCTGCGGGGTTGCTTCGGCGTCGAGTGATCACGGCGACGCCGGAAGCAGGCGCGCTCCCGCCGCGCGCAGCTCTCCCGCGAGCCCGGCCCCGGGATCGAGGTCGGCGATGATCCCGGTCACCCCGTCCAGCGGCAGGATGCCGAAGCGCGAGGCTGCGCCCAGCTTCTCCTCGCTCGCGAGAACGAACGTCTCGGCCGCGCGGGCGGCGAGCGCTCTCTTCATCGCCGCTTCCTCGGCATCTCCCGTCGACAGCCCGGCCTCGGGATGCACGCCCGTCACCCCTAGGAAGAAGAGGTCGGCGCTGATGTTCTGGGCCGCCTCCATTGCGGCTGCCCCGCAGGCCACGGCGGAGTGCTTGAAGATGCGCCCGCCCAGGACGATGACCTCCGCGTCGTGGTGCAGCAGCCCCGCGGCGATCGTCGGCGAGTGCGTGATGACGGTTCCCGAGAACGAGCGCGGTAGCACGTCGAGCATCGCGAGGGTCGTGGTACCGCCGTCGAGCAGCACGGTGGCGCCCGGCTCGATCACGGCCACCGCCGCCGCCGCGACACGTGCTTTGCTCGACCGGGCGACCTCGGCACGCGCGGAGTAGTCGGCGACGGCCGGCGATGCCGGGAGGGCGCCGCCGTAGACGCGGACGGCCAGGCCCGCGGCATCCAGTTCTCGCAGGTCCCGGCGGATGCTGTCTTCGGACAGACCGAGTTCGACGGCCACGTCCTTCACGACGAGTCGGCCATCGCGGCGAAGGCGGTCGAGGAGGGCGTCCTTGCGGGCGGCGGCGAGCATCACGTTCGCATTCTTGCACGTTTCTGCACTATCGTTCCGACTCATGACCCTCCCCCCACCCGGCTCCACCGTTCCCGACCACCGCGGCCGCACCGGCCTCGACCGGACCGGACTCGACCTCGACAGGAACCCCCGTGTGCAGGTCACCGGCGTCGAGCTCCTCGCCGCCGGATGGCACGTGCTGCGCGCGACCACGTTCCGGTACCGAGGCGACGACGGCGAGTGGACCACCCTCACCCGCGAGACCTACGACCGCGGCAACGGCGCGACGATCCTGCTCTACGACCTCGAACGGCGGACCGTCCTGCTCACGCGACAGTTCCGCTACCCGATCTACGTCAACGACCACCCCGACGGCATGCTCATCGAGACCGCGGCGGGCCTGCTCGACGACGACGACCCCGTCACCGCGATCCGCCGCGAGGCCGAGGAGGAGACCGGCGTGCGGGTAGCCGAGGTGGAGCACGTCTTCGACGCGTTCATGAGTCCGGGCTCGGTCACCGAGCGGCTGCACTTCTTCGCCGCGGCCTACGACGGGGCCGAGCGCGAGGGCGACCGCGGGGGCCTCGCCGAGGAGGACGAGGAGATCGAGATCCTCGAGTACGACATCGATGTCGCCCTCTCGATGATCCGGGACGGATCGATCCAGGATGCCAAGACCATCATGCTGCTGCAGTGGGCGGTGCTCGACGGGCCCTTCGCCTCCCGGTGACGGGAACGCAGTCCGACAAGCGCGCAGCTCAGCCGGCATCCCGTCGCGCAGCCGAGGCTTCCGGGCAAAGAAAAGACCCTCCGCGCACCCGGTAGAGCCTGGTTACCCTTGCTACGTTTCCGTCCTGGGGGAGTTGGCCGGGATACCGCCACGCGGAGAGCCGAGTACAGCCTACCCGATGCGCGTCACACCATCAGCGGGGCGAGGGCGTCGGCCGCCGGCCGCAGGGCCGACAGCACGTCGACGGGGTCGTCGACACGGTGTCGCGGCCCCGAGAACGCCACGGCGCCCGCCGCCAGGCCGCTCGCATCGACGATCGGCACAGCGAGACACCCCGACGCGGCCACGAGTTCTCCGCTCTGGCGTGTCGCCCCCCATCGTGCGAGGTCGTCGCGCGCGCGGTCGAGTTCGGGCGTGCCCTCGTCGCCCTGCGACACCAGCATGAGCCGGCCGAGCGCGTACCGGGCGGGTTCGCGCGCAAGACGCGCCTCGTCCGACAGGGGGAAGTCGGGATCGGCATCGACCACCGCGACCCGCCCGTCGACGAACAGCGCGACGTGCACTCCCCCGCGTACGGTCAGGCGCGCCTCGGCGAGCACCGCCCGCGCGGCCGACGACAGACGCGCCGGCGGAGCGACGACGGCCGCCAGCTGCGCGACCTTCGCGCCCAGCGCGAACCCCGCGAGATCCGGCGTGCGGACGAGGTACTCGTCTTCGACGAGGAGGTTCACGAGACGGTAGGTCGTGGCACGCGGGAGGCCGAGCTCGGCGGAGATCCGCTGGGCGCTCACCCCGGCGCCGAGCTGGGCGACGGCCTCGAGGACGGCGAGCGCGGAGTGCACGGCACCGGGCTGGCGTGCGGCCAGCGCCGGCTGCTCACGCATCGCCGGGATGCCGCGGCGACACCACTCCCCCGAGCACCTGCGCCGCGACCGGCTCGTCGTAGACACCGAGCGCCCCCGGGCCGTGCCGGCGACGGAGGACGGAGATGACGGCGGCGGACACGGCGGCCAGCACCGCGACGATCGCGACGACCGGCCCACCCTCGGCCGCGTCGTCGATGAAGAACGACACGAGGGCCGCGGCGAGGGCGAGCGCCGAGACCCCCGCGACCACCGTGACGCCGACCGTGGATTCACCGATGCGGCGGAGGAACACGGGGGCGGCGACGCAGACGAGGATGTAGGCCACGATGTACCCCGCGGCCCCCACCCCGATCGTGATGTGCATCGCGTCGCGGGTGTCGATCCCCGCGGCGACCACGAGCACCGGCACAGCCGTGATGACCGGGAGCGCGCACCCGACGGCCGCCGCCGGGGTACCGAAGCGCCGATGCGCGCGTCCGACGGCGTCCGGGAGCACCCCGTCGCGGCTCAGCGCGAACAGCACCCGCACGAGCGCGGTGGTCGTGCCGATCGCGCAGGCGAGGAACGACGCCGCGATGCCGAGATCGGCGACCACCCCCCATCCGCCCAGACCGTACGCCTCGGTGAGCTCGTTGACCGGCGAGACGCTGGTCGCCAGATCGGCTCCGAGGGCGTCGAACCCGGCCACCTGGGTCAGCGCCGCGAGGACGTAGAGAAGGCCGGACAGCACGACGGTGCCGGTGATCGCGCGCGGGACGTTGCGCAACGGAGACACCGATTCGACGCCGAGCGTCGCTGCGGACTCGAACCCGACGAACGCCGTCAGGGCGATCACCGCCCCCGCCGCGAAAGCCGTCGGATCGAGGTGTGCCGTCCCCACCCCCGCGACCGCGGCGAGGTCGATCGGACCGATGCGCACCAGAAGCGCGATGAGGAGCACGACGATCAGGGCGACCGACAGGGTCTCGACGACGAGAGCGGCACGGGCGGAGATCCGGATGCCGCGGACGAGCACGAACGCGACGAGAAGGCCCTGACCCACGAGGAACAGTGCGGTGACGATCGTTCGGTCGATCGACGGCCAGAGCCCCGACACCAGGTAGGTGGCGTAGTACGCGCCGCCGAGCATGGCGAACATCGCCACCGCGCCATACCCCGTGAGGATCGCCGCCCCCGCGGCGAGGCCGGCCCGTGTGCCGAGACCGCGAGCGGTGTAGGTGTACAGGGCGCCCGTGGCGGCGAAGCGACGGGCGAACTGCGAGATCGTCCGGGCAACCCCCAGGCTCAGGATCGCCGCGGCCACGATCGCGGTGACCGTCGCCCCGGGAGCGACACCCGCCACCAGCAGGACGACCGTCGTCGCCGCCGCGGCCGGGGCGACCGCCGCGATCGACTGAGCGGCGAGGTCGACGACGCCGATCCGGCGTCTGTCGAGCCCGTGCAGGGGCGACCGATCGCCGAAGCCGGCGACAGGGTCGGGGCGCGCGATGGCGCGAGCGAGTGCGTTCACGTGGTCTCCGTCGGGTGCTGCCGACCGTACGCGGCGGGCGTTGCACCCGGGCGACCCGCGTGTTTCGTGCTCGTGACCTCGACTGAGACACACCCCCGGCGGGCGTCTCACTCGGTGTGGGCACACCTTCACGACGACTACACGGTCCGGCAACGACGCCACGGGAACCTCGACTCACGAACCGCGCACCCTCACCCGAACTCCGGAGGACTGGAAATGACCCAACTCGAATCGAAGGGAGTGGCGGCGTCGGCGAAGCGGACGTTGCAGGGCTCCCTCGGTGTCACGGCGATCATCTTCATGGTGGTCGCCGCCGCATCGCCGCTCACCGTCGTGGGTGGCGCCGGCCCGCTCGGCATCCTGATCGGCAACGGTGTCGGCTACCCGGCTCTGTACGCCGTCAGCGCCGTCATCCTGCTTATGTTCGCGGTGGGCCTCGCGGCCATGACCCGGCACGTCCCCCGCCCCGGCGCCTTCTTCACCTACATCGGCTACGGCCTGGGACGCCCCTCCGGGCTCGCCGCGGCGTGGACCGCGATCCTGACCTACACGACCATCCAGGTCGCGGTGTACGGCTACGTCGGGTACCTGCTCGAGATCACCATCGTGTCGGTGTGCGGGCCGGACCTTCCGTGGTGGCTGTACGCGCTGGCCACCGTCGCGCTGGTCGGGATCCTCGGCTACCGGCACATCGACCTGTCCAGCAAGGTGCTGGGCGTCCTTCTCATCGCGGAGGTGGCGATCGTCCTCGTCCTGGTCGGCGCGGTGGTCGCCACCGGAGGCCCGGAGGGACTGAGCCTCGCGCCCTTCGAGCCCGCCAACATCGCCAGCGGCTCGCCCGGAGTGGGGCTGATGTTCGCGATCGCCGCCTTCATCGGCTTCGAGGCCACCGCCATCTTCCGCGACGAGGCGCACGACCCTGACCGCACGATCCCGCGGGCGACCTACGGCGCCGTCATCGGCATCGGGGTCTTCTACACCGTGTCGACCTGGGGACTGGTGATGGCCTGGGGACCGAACGGCGTGCTCGCCGCCGCCGCGGAGAACCCCGCGACGCTGATGCTCCGCACCGTCGCGTTGTACCTCGGCACGGTCGGCGAGGTCATCGTCAACGTCCTGCTGCTGACCTCGATGTTCGCGTGCGTCCTGTCGTTCCACAACGTCCTGACGCGCTACCAGCACGCGATGTCGAGCGCCGGGGTCCTCCCGGAGGCGGCGTCCGGCGTGCACGCACGACACCTCTCGCCGCACGTGTCGTCGATCGTGCAGACCGTCACGGCGGGTGTCCTGCTCGCCGCGTTCGCCCTGCTCGGGCTCGACCCCCTCCTGCAGGTGTTCACCTGGCTCTCCGGCGTCGCGACCGTGGCCATCGTCGTCCTGATGGCCGTGACCTCGGTCGCGGTGATCGTGTACTTCTCGCGCAACCGCCAGGACCGTCGTCCGTGGAACACGATGATCGCGCCGGCGCTCGGCTTCGTGGGGCTTGCGATCTCGGCCGTGGTGATCGTCGCCTACTTCCCCGTGATGGTCGGAGACGTCGACGCCCAGGGCGCGCCCACCTTCGGCGCCGTCACTTGGGCCCTGCTCGCGCTCGTGGTGGTCGTCCCCGCCTTCGGGTACGCCCAAGCCGCCTGGATCCGACGCCGCCGCCCCGCCGCCTACGCCAAGCTCACCGACGCCATCGCGGGATGAGCGGATGCCGCGGCCCGGTGTCGCGGCATCCCTCCCGCCCCTTTCCCTCCCGCTCCACCCGAAAGAGACATCATGACCCTCACCGACCCGACGTCCACCGCCTTCACCGCGCCCGCGACGCCCGCCCACCCGCTGGCCTCCCTGTCGCCCGAGGAGATCACCGCCGTGCACGCGATCGCCTCCAGCCTCGACGGGCTCGACGAAGCCACCCGTTTCGCCTACGTCGGCCTCGAAGAAGCCCCGAAGGGCGAGGTGCTGGCATGGGAGCGGGGCGAGGGCCCCTTCCCCGAGCGCCGGGCACGCGTCCAGCTGCTCAACCTGCGCACGGCGCACTCGCTCGACCTCGTCGTGTCGTTGTCCACCGGTCAGGTGCTCCGTCAGACCGAGCTGGACGGCTCGGACGGACAGCTCCCGATCCTCGACGCTGAGTTCGAGGAGGTCGGGGTCATCGCGGGCGAGAGCGCCGAGTGGGTCGCGGCCCTCGCCGCGCGCGGGCTCACGACCGCCGACGTCGTCCTCGTGCCCCTCTCGGCCGGCCACTACGGCTACGAGAACGAGGTGGGTCGGCGCGTGCTGCGCGCCTTCGCGTTCCGTCAGGACCACCCCGGCGACCACCCGTGGGCGCACCCCGTCGACGGCCTCACCGCCTACATCGACGTCGCCGACCGCCGGGTCACCGAGATCATCGACACCCCCGGGTTCACCGTGCCCGAGACGCACGGCAACTACGACGACCCCGAGCTGCAGGGCCCGCCGCTCGAGGGGCTGAAGCCCATCGTCATCACCCAGCCCGAAGGGTCGAGCTTCACCGTCGACGGCGAGCACGTCTCGTGGGGCGAGTGGGACCTGCGCATCGGCTTCGACACCCGCGAGGGCTTGATCCTGCGCCAGCTGTCGTTCGCGGGACGACCCGTGATGTACCGCGGCTCGATCAGCGAGATGATCGTGCCCTACGCCGACCCCGCCCCGAACCGCTTCTGGCAGAACTACTTCGACACCGGTGAGTACCTCTTCGGCCGCTACACCAACGAGCTCGCACTCGGCTGCGACTGCGTCGGCGACATCACCTACGTCGACGCCGTGCTCTCGGACGAGAACGGGATGCCGCGGACCGTCCGCAACGCCGTGTGCATGCACGAGGAGGACTTCGGCACCCTCTGGAAGCACACCGACATCTTCACCGGCGCCAGCGAGGTGCGCCGTTCCCGACGTCTCGTGATCTCGTTCTTCACCACCGTCGGCAACTACGACTACGGCTTCTACTGGTACCTCTACCTCGACGGCACCATCGAATGCGAGGCCAAGCTCACCGGCATCCTGTTCACCTCGGCCTACCCGGGCGAGGGCTACCCGTACGCCTCGGAGGTGGCACCGGGTCTGGGAGCCCCGTACCACCAGCACCTCTTCTCGGCCCGCCTGGACATGACGGTCGACGGCGTCGCGAACGTCGTGAACGAGATCGACGCCGTGCGCGTGCCGATCTCGGCCGAGAACCCGGCCGGTAACGCCTTCACCAAGAGTGTCACTCCCCTCACGAGCGAGAAGGTCTCGGGCCGTCTCGCCGACGGGTCGGTGAACCGTGTCTGGCAGATCGCCTCGACCGAGAAGACCACCGAACGCGGTCAGGCGACCTCGTACGTGCTCTTCCCGACCGAGACGCCGATGCTGCTCGCCGACGACACGTCGTCGATCGCCGCCCGTGCGGCGTTCGCCACGAAGAGCCTGTACGTCACGAAGTACGACCCCGACGAGCGCTACGCCGCGGGCGACTTCGTCAACCAGCACCCCGGCGGTGCCGGCATCCCGGCATTCATCGCCGGCGACGAGCCGCTCGTGGGCGAAGACGTGGTGTTGTGGCACACCTTCGGGCTCACGCACTTCCCCCGCAACGAGGACTGGCCCGTCATGCCGATGGACTACGCCAAGTTCACGCTCAAGCCGTACAACTTCTTCGAGCGGAACCCCGTGCTGAACGTGCCCGCACCGGCCTCGACGCACTGCTCGCCCGCCGCGCACGCATCCGAGCACGAGCACGGCCACGACGCGGGCGAAGCCCCGGCCGCCGAATGCCACTGCTGAGGCGATGAGCGAGATCCTCCACGTGGCGGCGGTCGCCCCCGCCGCGGTCGGTGCCTGCTGTCTGGCAGCCGATCGCGCGCGGGTGCGGCCGCCCGAGGTCCTGGCATCCGCCCTCATGCTCCTGGCGATGCTGGATGCCGCGGTGTTCGGGGTGGTCGCTCCGGTCTGGTGGACGGGGCTCCTGCTCGCCGGCGCGATCGCACTCACCGTGTGGCGCCGGCCGCGTCAACGCCGGACGCCACGCGTCCCCGCGCTGATGACCGTCCATACGACGCTCGGAATGGTCGTGATGGGCGGGCTGCAGCTCGGCATGGGCGGGCACGCCGCCCCCGCCGCCCACGCCCATGGGCTCGCCCTGGCGCCCGTGCTGCTCGGCACAGCGGCGGTCTACGCGGTGCTGTCTCTCGAGATGATGCGTCGGATGCGGGCTCGGCTCGACCGTGCCCAGATCGGTGCGATGGCGGCATCCGTCGCTCTCATGGCGGTGGCGGCGGTGTGACCCCGGACGCGGCTTGCGAGGTCACGCGTGCCGAAGAGACGCGCGTTCCGCGGCCCGGGTCGCGCGCCCCGTCAGCGCGGCCGCACCACCACCGGGTGCCCGGCAAACCGCGGGCATCGAGCCGTGGCGGGTGGCGTCGCTGCTGCTCGCCGAGATCGGCCTCGACGCCGACTGAGCGCGCCCTCCCACCCGACGGCACCGCGGGGCGGGAGGGCCTCGCCGCTCGCCCGCCCCGTGGATCCTGCGCGGTCAGCGGGCGAGACGCAGCGTGACCAGCTGGAACGGGCGCAGGTCGAGCTCGACCACCCCGCCCGCCACGCTCGTCACCGCGGCGGCGTCGACCTCGCGCTCGAGCAGATCGGTCTCGGTGACACCCGCGACCTCGAACCCGGCCTCCACGCGCACGCGCGTGCGCTCACCCAGCGCCTCGTACAGGCGCACGACGACGTCTCCCGAGCCGTCCTGCGCGAGCTTGACCGCTTCGACGACCACCCCGGGACGATCGAGCGTGACCAGGGGTGCGACCGTCGACTCGGCGGCATCCGCCACCGTCCGCTCGGGCAGGTTGGTGCGGTAGCCCTCGGCCACGGCGTCGACCACGTCGGCGCCCACGACGATGCCGACCTCGAGGCGGTGCGCTCCCTGGTCCTGACCGGGATCGGGGAACTTCGCCGAGCGGATGATCGACAGCCGCACCAGCGAGAACGTTCCACCCGCCCCGCGCTCGTGGCGCGTGATGTCGTGGCCGTAGGTGGAGTCGTTGGTGACGGCCACGCCGAACCCCGGCTCGGCCACCCGAACCCAGCGGTGGGCGGCGGTCTCGAAGCGCGCGGCGTCCCACGAGGTGTTCGTGTGGGTCGGACGAACGACGTGACCGAACTGGATCTCGCTGGCCGCGCGATCGGTGTGCACGTCCACGGGCACACCGAGCTTGAGGAGCTTCTGCTGCTCGTGCCAATCGACCTCGAGCGAGAGACGCACCGTGCGAGACCCGTTGGCCAGGGCGATGCGGGTGACGATCGTGGAATCGCCCGTGCGTCGCTGGACCAGGACCGCGTCGCCGTCGAGGCGGACGGCCTCGGCGGAGTCGAGGGGGGTGACATGACGACGGTAGGTCTCGTCGATGTCCCACGCGTCCCACTGGGTGGGGGTGTCGCGGAACACCTCGAACAGACCCGCCGACTCTCCGGCGGGAACGGCCTCGCGACCCGAGGCGACCTCGATCATCGAGGTGATCAGACCGCGGCCGTCGACGACCACGCGCACGAGGCCGTTGTCGAGCACGAAGCCCTCGCCCGCGGGCCGGGGTGCGACGTCGCCCGCCGGGACCGCGGGGGCGATGGCGAGCGCCGGGGTCCCGGCGCGACGGTGAGGCGCGGCGTTCGCCACGACCGCGTGCTCCCCGGTGCCGACGAGAGCGCGGAGGCTGTCGGCGATGATCTGCTCGAGCTCCGTCGCGATCGCCGCGTAGTTGCGCTCGGCATCGCGGTGCACCCACGCGATCGAGGTGCCGGGCAGGATGTCGTGGAACTGCTGCAGCAGCACCAGGCGCCACAGGCGACGGAACGCCTCGGCCGGGTAGGCGGCACCGGTGCGCACGGTCGCGGTCGAAGCCCACAGCTCGGCCTCGCGCAGCAGGTGCTCGCTGCGGCGGTTGCCCTGCTTGGTCCGCAGCTGGCTGGTGTACGTGCCGCGGTGGAACTCCAGGTACAGCTCCCCCGCCCACACGGCCGGATCGGCGTACTCGGCCTCCGCCGTTTCGAAGAAGGCACGCGGGGTGGAGTGCTTCACCACCGGCGCGCCCTCGAGCGAGTGCGTGCGAGCGATCGTCGCGGTCATCTCGCGGGTGGGTCCCCCGCCGCCGTCGCCGAAGCCGTAGGGAAGGAGCGAGGTGCGCGCGCGGCCCTTGTCGGCGAAGTTGCGCTCGGCGTGCGCGAGGTCGGCCGCGGTGACCTCGGAGTTGTACTTGTCGACCGGCGGGAAGTGCGTGAAGATGCGCGAACCGTCGATCCCCTCCCAGCGGAAGGTGTGGTGCGGGATGCGGTTGGTCTCGTTCCACGAGATCTTCTGCGTGAGGAACCAGCGGGCGCCCGCGGCCTTCATGATCTGGGGCAGCGCTGCGCTGTAGCCGAACGAGTCGGGCAGCCACACCTCCTCGGTGTCGATGCCGAACTCCTCGAGGAAGAACGACTTGCCCTCGACGAACTGCCGGGCCATGGCCTCGCCGCCCACCATGTTGGTGTCGGACTCGACCCACATGCCGCCCACCGGCACGAAGCGCCCCTCGGCGACGCGCGCCTTGAGCCGCTCCCAGAGGGCCGGGTAGTGCTCCTTCATCCACGCGAACTGCTGCGCGGACGAGCTGGCGAAGACGAACTCGGGATCTTCGTCCATGAGCGAGAGCACGTTGCTGAAGGTGCGCGACACCTTGCGGGCGGTCTCCCGCACCGGCCAGAGCCACGCCGAGTCGATGTGCGCATGACCGACCGCGTGCAGGACATGAGCGCTGGATGCCGCGGGGGCGGCGAGCAGAGGAGCGAGCGCGTCGCGACCGGCCTGCGCCGTCGCCGCGACGTCATCGGGATCGACCGCGTCGATCGCGGCATCCATTCCCTCGAGGAGGGTCGCCCGGCGCGCGGAGGTGGCGTCGAGCTCGGCGATGAGGCCGTGCAGGAGCCGGAAGTCCTGCAGCAGCTCCCACACCGCGAGGTCGCGCAGGCCGATCGACATCTCGCGCAGCGTATAGAGAGGAGCGTCTCCCGCCGTCGCGGGGTCGCCGAGGTGCGTCGGCTCGAACGTGAAGAGGCTGCCCACGTCGGGGTTGGAGGCGGCCTCGACGAGCACGTCGATCCGGCCGTCGGCGCCGATCGCCGCCGCGGTGGCGTTGTTGAAGGGCGAAACGCCCTTGATCGGCGCCCCGTCGCGGTTCCAGATCAACGCCTCGCACTGGAAGCCGCTCTGCCCGGCGGTGAACCCGAGGTCGACGACGAACTCGGCCACCGTCCCGGCGGGCAAGGCGCCCGAGCCGTCACGCCAGGCGGCGGGGATCTCTCCCGAGACGGCGAACCAGGTGGTGCCCCACGCCCGACCCCACGGCGTTCCGACGGCGAAGGGGCGGTACTCGGCATCCCGAGCCTCGGCGAAGGTCACGGGCTCGCCGGGGGCCTCCCATGCCTGGATGTCGAGGGGCTGGCGGGCGCGGTAGACGGCGGGGGCGAGACGCTCGCGGACGAAGCGTTCGATGCGCATCTCGGTGAGCGCGGTGCGGTCGTGCATGAAGGTGGATTCCTTGTCTGGGGGGACGGGTCAGCCCTTGACCGCGCCGGCGAGGGCCGACGGGCCGCCGAGTCCGCGCTGCACGAGCACGTACAGGCCGAGGACCGGAAGGGAGTAGACGATCGAGTAGGCCGCGAGTTGGCCGTAGGCCACGGCTCCGAACGACCCGAAGAAGTTGAAGATGCTGACCGCCGCCGGCTGGTAGTCGGGGCTGAGCAGCAGCACGAAGGGAACGAAGAAGTTCCCCCACGCCTGGATGAACGTGAAGATGAACACCACCGCGATGCCCGGGCGCATGAGGGGCAGCACGATCTGGACGAGGGTGCGCATCGAACCCGCACCGTCCATCCATGCGGCGTGTTCGAGCTCGACGGGTACGCCGTCCATGAAGTTCTTCATCATCCAGATCGCGATCGGCAGAGCGCTCGCGGTCAGGAAGAGGATCGTGCCGCCGATCGAGTCGATGAGATTCAGCTGCACGAACAAGCTGTAGACCGGCACCATGATCGCCGTGATCGGAAGGCACGTGCCGAAGAGCACCGCGTAGAGGAAGGGCTTTCCCACGCGCATCCTGTACCGCGACAGCGGATAGGCGGCGAGCGAGGCGAGCACGACCGTCGCGATCGAGGTGCCTCCCGCCAGCAGGACGCTGTTCCACAGGGGCTGGAAGAGCAGGTCGGGCTTCATGACGGCGGCGAAGTTGTCGAGGGTGACGACCTCGGGCATCTTGATGGCGAGGGTGGGTTGCGCATCGAGCGAGGCCGTGACGAGCCAGACGAGAGGCACGACGAACAGGATGCCGACGACGAGGAGCAGCGTGTTAGCGACGACCCGCAGCACACGGGTACGCGGCGACGACAGGGACGCCTTCTTGCGCGCGGGTGCACGGCGCGACGACCGGACGCGAGCGCCGGTGACCTCGGGAAGGGTGGCGGTGGTCATGAGGAGACCTCCTCGCGCAGCGCGCGGACGTAGAAGAAGGAGAAGATCGCACCGATGAGCAGCATGATCGTGGCGATCGCGGTGCCGTACCCGAGCTCGCCGAACTTCAGGCCCTCCTGGTAGGCGAGGATCGGCAGCGTCGTGCTCTTGTTGCCGGGGCCACCGCCGGTCATGACGAAGATGAGCGTGAAGACCGAGAGGGTCTGCAGCGTGACGATCATCGAGTTCGTCCCGATGGTCGAGCGGATCATGGGGATCGTGATGAGCAGGAGGCGCTTGATGCCGCTCGCGCCGTCGACCTCGGCGGCCTCGGTGATCTCGGGCGGCACGTCGGCCAGAGCCGCCGAATAGACCATCATCGAGAAGGCCGTCCCGCGCCAGATGTTGGCGAAGATGACCATGAGCACCGGCATCGTGAACAGCCAGCTGACCGGGTCGAGTCCGAAGACGGCGAGGATGGCGTTGAGGGTGCCGTTGTCGCGGAAGAAGGCGTAGGCGGCGAAGGCCGCGACGATCTCGGGCAGCACCCACGCCGTGACGACGATCGTGCCGACCACCGCGGTGACGACGCGGTTGCCCGAGCGCATCATGAGAGCAAGTGCGAGACCCAGGATGTTCTGGCCGATGACGGCCGAGAAGAACACGAAGACGATCGTGTTGACGACCGCGACCGGGAAGTCGGGGGCCTTGAAGAGCTGGGTGTAGTTGTCGAGGCCGACGAACTCGCTCGCGACCGCCGTGGAGCCCGAGAGCGTCGCGTTGGTGAGGGAGCCCCACAGCGAGACGAGGATCGGACCGAGCAGGAACACGGCGAGCAGCAGTGCTGCGGGAAGGAGCGGGAGCGCCCGGGCCGAGGACCGGAGGCCGCGCGTCTTGGCGCGCGACCCCCGGTCGGTTCCGGTCGCCCCGGTCTGAGCCAGGGCGGTCATGCTCAGCCGTTCTGGGTGTTGTCTTCGCCGACGATGCCGATGACGGCCTGATCGTAGGCGGCGGCCGCGTCGTCGACGCTGGACTGCCCGGTCATGACGGCTTCCATGGCGACCTGGATCTGGTTCGAGATCTTGTCGTAGTCCTCAGTCGCCGGACGGAAGTGCGTGGTGTCGACGAAGCTCGAGAACGTCTTGAAGCTCGGGTTCGCGTCGAGGTACTCGCTGGACTGGGCCACGTCGGAGCGCACCGCGATCTGGCTGTTGTCGATGTTGTAGGACGTGGCGTTGTCCTTGTTGACGGCCGTGGAGAGGAAGTCCCACGCGGCGTCGGCGTTCTTGGTGTTCTTGCCGATCGCGAGCGTCCACCCACCCGACATGCTGGTCGTGCCGGGCGCCTGGCCCTTCTGCGTCGGCATCGCGGCGATGCCGAGGGCGTCGCTCCATGCGGGCCACGGGGCCGTGCCGCCGTCGACCCAGGCGGCCGACTGCCAGGAGCCGTCGAGGGCGATGGCGAGCTTGCCCTTGGGCAGCCAGTCGGCGGTCACGCTGGTGAAGATGTTGGGGTCGAGCGCCTGCTGGAGCGAGGGCCCGAGGCCGCCCTGGTAGACGTCGCTGACGAACTGCAGCGAGTCCTTGAAGCCCTGGCTGCCCACCACCCACTTCTTCGAGGAGGTGTCGTAGAGGCTGTCTTCGGTGCCGTAGAGGAGCATCTCGAGACCCTGCATGGATGCCGCTTCGCCGGCCGTCTTGCCCGAGTAGACGTTGATCGGGATGACGTCGGGGTCGGCCGCCTTGACCTTCTCGGCCGCGGAGAGCACGTCGGCCCAGGTCTTCGGCTGCCAGGGCACCGAGATGCCGGCCTTCGCGAAGATCTCCTTGTTGTACCAGAGGCCGCGGGTGTCCGTGCCGAGCGAGACGCCGTAGGTCTTGCCATCGGGTCCGAGACCGGCCTGCTTGGCCCCCTCGGCGAACTGCGACCAGTCGCTCCACGTCGAGAGGTAGTCGTCGAGGGGAAGCAGGTAGCCGGCGGCCGCGTCGGACTGGATCTTGAAGGTGTCTTCGTACTGGACGTCGGGGGCGGTGCTGGCCGACTTGTTCATCAGCGCGAGCTTCGTGTAGTAGTCGGCGCCCTCGGCCTGGATCGGCACGAGCTCGACGGTCATACCCGGATGCGCGGCCTCGTACTGCGACTTGGCGGTCTCCATCAGCGTCTGCATCTGGTTGAAGGTCGCCGTGGTCTGGTACGCGACGCGGATCGTCTTTCCGTCGCCCGCACCCGCGCTCCCCGCGGAGCAGCCGGCGAGGGCCACGGTCAGGGCGGTGGCGGTCAGAAGACCGGTCGCCATCGTCAGTTTCTTCATTGAAGCTCCCTTGCTCGGGTGGAGACACCGCGTCGCCAGAACCTTTTATAAATCAAATGGACTAACTCGGCAAGTCCGAGAGCGCGAGCGCGCGTAACGATCGGGACTCGCCCGGCTATGAGAGACGGTGGGCGCGCCTCAGAGCGCGATCATCATGCGCGCCGGCCGCGCAGAGAAGGCACCGTCGAGCATGAGGCAGGCGGCCCCGACGGCCGCCACATCGGACCCGACACGTGAGCGGCGCACGACGATCTCGCGCGTCGCGGTCGAGGCGGCGTCCACCGCGACGCGCTCGGCGACGATGTCGCCCAGGACTCCCGCGAGACGCTCCCACACCGGACCGCCGAGGACCACCTCGTCGACGTCGATGAGGTTGTTCGTCACCACGAGCGCTCGGGCGATGCGCGCCCCCGCCTGTCGCAGCACGGCGGCCGCGCGCTCCTCGCCCTCGCGGGCGTCTCGCACGAGCCGATCCAGATCGGGACGGGTGTCCCCGGCGCGAGCGGGAGCGTACCCCGCCTCGGCGAGCAGCACGCGCGGCTCGATCGACACCCCCAGGCAGCCGTGTGCCCCGCAGGCGCACTCCGGGCCCTCGGGATCGACGACGACGTGGGCGATGCCGCCCGCGTTGCCGGTCCGTCCGCGCACGGGAGCACCCGCGATCGCGAGTCCGACGCCGACGCCGGCGCCGTAATACAGGAACATCGCGTCGCCGAGAGCATCGGAGCGGTCGAACCACATCTCGCCCACCATGGCGGCGGTCACGTCCTTCTCGACGATGACCGGCAGGCCCGTCACGGCTCCCAGGTCTTCGCGCACGTTGACGTTGTGCCACTCGGGCAGCAGGGGCGGGTCGAGCAGTCGCCCCCCACGCGCGTCGAAAGGACCCGGGGCGGCGACGCCGACACCGAGCACGAGCTCGCGCGGGATGCCGGCGCGCTCGACGATCGCGTCGACGGCGGCACCCACGGCATCCACGAGACTCCCGGGGGCGGACACGACGGGGCGGGCGATCTCGTCGTGGACGATGACCTCGCCCGCCATGTCGACGACCACGATCGTGTCGACCACGGGATCCAGGTGCACGCCGACCGCGAATCGCGAGCGCGGCGCGAGCTTGAGCATCGTGCGCGGCTTGCCGGGGCCGGAGATGACCTTGCCCGCCTCGACGATGAGTCCCTCATCGGCCAGGCGACGGGTGACATTGCTCAGCGTCTGCGCGCTGAGACCGGTGCGCGCCGTCAGCTCGACCCGGCTGAGTCCCTCGGGCGAGCGCCGGATGTGGTCCAGCACGAGCGTCTGGTTGTACTCCCCGACGGCGGGCAGGTTGGATCCGGTGCGCATGACCCCCGCCCTCGTTCGCCGGTCCGCGGCGCGGGCCCTCTCGCCCAGATTACGCCCGCTCATCCACGCACTTCTCGGTACGGTGCGCTCAGGACTGCAGCGCCAGTGCGGCCGCGCCCAGCAACGGTCCATCGCCGTCGAGACCCGAACCGACGATGCGGCACCGCCTCGCATAGGCGTGCAGCGACGCGGCCTGGGCTGCGGCGCGCACCTGGTCGACGTAATCGGGGGCGACCTGCGAGAAACCGCCGGCGATGGCCACGGCTTCGAGGTCGCACAGCGTGGCGGCCGCGGCGATGGCCTGGCCGACCGCGGTCGCCGAACGGCTCACGGCGGCGATGGCGGTGGCATCCCCCGCCGCGTGCGAAGCGGCGAGATCCAGACCGGTCTCGCCCTCCCAGCCCTGCGACCTCGCCCACGCGACGGTCCCGGGCCCCGCGGCGACGGCCTCGAGCGTCGCCGCCACGATCTCGCCCCCCTCGAGGGTGCGGACGAAGGTCTGGCCCAAGTGGCCGGCGTTGCCGCTCGCTCCGCTGACGGGACGACCACCGAGGACGAGGCCGCCGCCCACGCCGGTCGACACGACGATGGCCATCGCGTCGTCGCAGCCGACGAGGGCCCCGCGCCAGTGCTCGGCGAGGGCGATGCAGGTGCCGTCGAGCGCGAGATGGATCGGGCCGTCGACCAGCCCGCCCAGCACCTCGTCGACGGGCAGCCCCGCCGCCAGCGGGAGGTTCAGGGGCGACACCGAGCGCGAGGGCAGATCGACCGGGCCCGCGCTGCCGACGCCGATCGCGGTGACCGTGGCTCCCGGTACGGCGGCGAGCGCGGCTTCGGCGGCCGCGCGGACGTTTCCGGCGATGGCGTCGCGGTCGTTCTCACGGCCGGTGGGGCGTCGGTTCACGCTCGCGCGGACCACCTCGCCGGAGGCCGAGACCAGGGCCGCGTCGACCTTGGTCCCGCCGATGTCGACGGCGAGCACATGGGTGACGGCGGGCAGGGACGGGGTGGTGTGCGACATGCGCGGGCTCCTCGGGTGGACCAACGCTCCCCGATCCTAGGGGCGAGCCCCCTCTCCCCGAGTGACGCCTGTGCACCCGCGGCTTTCCGACCCCCGCCGCCGCGGCCCGGGTTACGATCGGGTCACGGTGGCGAGGACGCGCCCGCCTCCGCGACAAGAGAGATGCCATGGACGAGACCGTCACGCCCGAGGCGACCACGCGGCTGCGCCGCGCAGACACCCCCACCGGCTCGGCTCGGCCCGGTGTCGACACCCCTCTCGACGCGGCGTCTTTCGCCCGGCTGACCGGGGACATTCTGGCCTCGGTGTCGACCGTCATCGACGGCAAGCCGGACGCCGTGCGCAGCGCCCTCATCGCGCTGCTCGCCGAGGGCCATCTGCTGATCGAAGACGTCCCGGGCGTCGGCAAGACGATGCTCGCGCGGGCACTGGCTGCCACGGTCGACGCGGACGTGCGCCGCATCCAGTTCACTCCCGACCTCCTGCCGGGCGACATCACCGGCGTGTCGGTCTTCAACCCCGTGCAGCGGCAGTTCGAGTTCACCCCGGGCGCGGTGTTCGCGCACATCGTCATCGCCGACGAGATCAACCGCTCCTCCCCCAAGACGCAGTCGTCGCTGCTCGAGGCCATGGAGGAGCGCCAGGTCACGGTCGACGGCCGCACGCACGTGCTCCCCTCGCCGTTCCTCGTCGTCGCGACCCAGAACCCGTTCGAGATGGAGGGCACGTACGTGCTCCCCGAGGCCCAGCGCGACCGTTTCCTGCTGCGGATCTCGATGGGATACCCGGATGCCGCGGCCGAGGCGCTCATGCTCCGCCAGCGCGACGCGGTGAACCCTCTCGACGCCCTGACACCGGTCGTGACCGCGCGTCAGGTGACCGCGCTGATCGCCTGGGCACGTGGCGTGCACGTGGCTCCCGCTCTCGAGGACTACGTCGTCGCCCTCGCGCAAGCCACCCGCAGTCACCCCGACATCCGTCTGGGGGCGAGCCCGCGCGCGACCCTGCAGCTCGTGCGCGCCGCCAAGGTGCGCGCCGCTCTCGACGGGCGCGCGTACGTCATCCCCGATGACATCACCGCTCTGCTGTCACCGGTCTTCGCGCACCGCCTGATCGCCAACCGTTCGGCCGCGGGCGGGCGGGCCGGGGCCGCGGTCGTCGCCGACGCGCTCGAGCGCATCGCGACGAGCGTGCGCGTTCCTCTCGCCCCGCGGCCGTGAGCGCCGGTGTGAAGCGCCTGTGGCCCTTCACCCTGCGGGGCACGGGGGCCGTCCTCCTCGCCGTCGCCGGGTTCGTGGTCGCGCAGCGCGCCGGCATCCCGGAACTGCTGTATTTCGCCACCCTGCTCGTGGCTCTGCTGGCGGTGTCGGCGATCGCGCTGCTGTTGACGCGCGGCACGGGGTCGGTCTCGCGTGTGGTCACGCCCGAGACCCCCGAGGTCGGAGGTCCCGCGACCGTCGTGGTGCGGACGACGCTCTCCAGCGCCCTCCCCACCGGGCCCGGACGATGGAGCGACACGCTTCCGGCGGGACTCACCGGCCATGCCCGGGGGACCTCGGCACCCATCGCCTCGACGCTCTCGGGTGCAGCGGGCACGGTCGAGGTGCGCTACGACGTGGTCGGCGCTTCGCGCGGCATCCACTCGATCGGTCCCCTCGAAGTGACGACCACCGATCCCTTCGGCCTGGTGCGCCGTCGCATCGCCCTCGGCCGGGCGACCTCCGTGACGGTGGCCCCGGCGATCGTCGATCTGGCTCCGCTGCCCTCGGCGTCGGGTGAGGCGGGCGGCACGCGCCAGACCGCGGCCCTGCAGCTGGGACAGGGGGCCGACAACCTCGTCGCCCGTCCCTACGCGCCGGGCGATTCGATGCGTCGCATCCACTGGCGGGCCACCGCCCACCGCGACACGCTGATGGTGCGCCAGGAGGAGCAGGAGTCCTCGCCGGCCGCCACCGTGGTGATCGACCGCGCGCTCTCGCGGTGGTCGCCGCTGGCCGCCCACGCTCCCGGCAGCGACCCCGCTTTCGAGACGGCGGTGACCGCGTGCGTCTCGGCGGTCGCCCACCTCGTGCACGAGGGGTACACCGTCGACGTCGTCGACAGCGACGGCACTCTTCTCACCGACCCGGTCGAAGGCGGCGACGACGTCGAGGCGCGCGCGGCCGCCGCGGGTTTCGCGAGCCTGAGGGCGCGCGCCGACGACGCGTCCCACCGCGTGGTGCCGGTGACCGTCTCGGCTCTGCTGGGTCCCGTCGTCGTCATCACGGGGAACCTGCAGCCCGAGGACCACGCGGCCCTCGGGGCGGTCGGCACGCACTCGGCCCTTCCCGTACTGATCGTGGTGGCCGAGCACGCGCAGCTCGATGCCGTGCGGACCGCCGGCTGGCGCGCGGCGCACCTGCGACCGGGGGCGGACGTGGCCCTCGCGTGGGACGACGCGATGGAACAGGGGTACGGCCGTGTCGGTCGCTGACCTCACCGTGCTGCGCACTCCCCGCCGTCGCCGCGACGCGACCCTGCTGACCATCGGTCTGTGCGCCGCGATCGCCGCCGCGATGCTGCCGGTCTTCTCGGTCATCGCCCCGGGCGCCTGGGTCGCGGGGGCCGTTCTCGTCGCCGGAGGCTCACTCGGCGCGGGGCTGGTCGTCCGTCTGTCGCGGCTGCCCGCCCTGGTGGCGAGCATCGCGGAGGTGGTCGTGTGGATCGTGCTGCTCACGGCGATCGTCGGCCGTTCCACGGCCCTGTTCGGTGTCATCCCCACCCCCTCGACCTTCGCCTCGGTACCCGGGCTCGTCGCCCAGGCCTCGGCGGAGATCCGCGACGGCGTCGCCCCCGTCCCGCCGGATGAGGGGTTGGCGTTCCTTCTGATCGCCGCGATCGGCGCGCTCGCCATCGTCCTCGACCACGTCGTCCTGACCGCCCGGATGCCGTTGCTCGCCGGGGTGGGCCTGGTCGCCGTCTCGCTCATCCCGACGATCGCGATCCCCTCCGACGTCGACGTCGCAAGCTTCGTGGCGCTGGCGGCCGCTCTGCTGTTCCTGCTCCGCATCGACACGCGAGCCCGTGCCGCGGCTTCCGCGCGCCGGGACGATCGCGCTCGCTCCGCGCAGGGCCGCCGTCTCTTCGGGGTCTCGGCGACGGCTCTGGGCGTCGCGGCCGTCGCCGTGATCGTCGCCGTGGTCGCGACCCCCCTGCTCCCGCAGCCGGGCCTGCGGTTCGCCAGCGGCGGCACCGGCGGCCTGGGTACGACGATCAACCCCAACCTCGAGCTCGGCAACGACCTGCGGCAGCCGCGCGACGTCGAGGTGCTGAAGGTGCGCACGACGGGTCCGACGGCGCCGTACCTGCGCGCGGTCACCCTGTCGCGCTTCGACGGTGCCGTCTGGCAGCCCGACAGCTTCGACACCGTCCCGCTGCCCTCCGACGGCGCGGTGTTCGACCGCGTGGGCGTCGACGGCGACGTCGCCCTGGCCGATTGGACGACCACGGTCACCGTCGACCAGCTCGACAGCCCCTGGCTGCCGGTGCCGTACCCGGCCTCGACGGTGACGGGCCTGAACGGCGACTGGCTGGGCATGCCGCAGAACCGCACGGTGGTGACCCGCGCCGGATCCACACGCGAGCAGGTCTACGAGGTGCAGGCGAGCGTCCCCCGCCCGACCCTCGAGCAGATCCGTTCCAAGACCGTCGGCGGAACGGACCTCGACCCCGCGCTGACCGCGCTCCCCGCCGACGTGCCCGCCGTCATCGGCGACACCGCCCGTGAGGTCACCGCGAACGCGCAGACGCCCTACGACAAGCTCGTGACCCTGCAGAACTGGTTCCGCGGCAGCCAGTTCCGCTACTCGCTAGAGGCCCCCGTCGATTCTGGTTTCGACGGAGCGGGCCTCGACGCCGTGGCGCAGTTCCTGCAGGTGCGCGCCGGGTACTGCGTGCACTACGCCTCGGCCTTCGCCGTCATGGCCCGCACCCTCGGCATCCCGGCGCGCATCGTGATCGGCTATCTCCCGGGCACCGCCTCGAGCATCCCTCAGCAGGGCGGCACCGAGTACTCCGTCAGCTCCAGCCAGCTGCACTCCTGGCCCGAGGTGTACTTCGAGGGCATCGGGTGGATCCCGTTCGAGCCGACGAACAGCCTCGGCGTGCCCACGAACTTCGCCTCGGGCTCCACCGGAAACAACACGACCACCCCCGACACCCCGAGCCAGGATGCCGAGGCCCCGGCCGATCAGCCCTCGTCGGCGCCGTCGGAGGCCGCCGAGAACGACCCCGGGGCGCAGTCCACCGGCGGTGGTTCAGTCGCCGCGCGGCAGAGCACCGCGTGGGTCGCCCCGGTCCTCGGGATCCTCGTGCTGCTGGTGCTCGCCGGGGTCCCGGCCGTCGCCCGGATCGTGCGGCGTCGCCGACGCCTCGCCGCCGCGCGCGCGGGCGACCCGGTGGCCGCGTGGACGGCGATGCTCGAGGACGCGGTGGATCTCGGCATCCCGGTCTCGTCCGCGCTGTCTCCGCGCGCCTTCGCGGTGCTGCTCGTCGAGGAGCATGGCGCACCGTCCAACGACGTCGGTCTTCTCCGCGAGGCCGTCGAACGGGTGAGCTACGCGGGCGACAGCTTCGACCCCGCTCGGGGACCCGGTCTCGTCGCCGCCGTCACGGGCGTGCGTGCGGCTCTCGATGAGAGAACTGCACCGCTGCGCCGGTTCCTCGCGCGGGCGTACCCTCGCTCGCTCGTCGTTCGGCCCGGCGCCGAAGCGATCCAGCGAGAGACCACCGCCGTCTGACGAGTCACTGCCGGCCGCACACGCCTAGACCGCGGACACGGACATCCTCGATCGCCGGTATAGGCACGCCGCGCGAGAATTGCAGTATGCGCCAATTCACGTTCCCGAACGGAGTAACGGTCGGTTGCTATGCGGACATAGACGTGCACCTTGACGCCATCGCGACACTCCGTGTTGGAGCGGTGCTCGAGTCGGTCGCGCCCTACCTCTCCGGCGAAGCAGCGCTGATTGTGTTCTCAGAATCCGCGGAAGAAGCCCTCGGCCTCCCACCAGACCCGCTTCGCAGACGAATGAGAGATCGCACGGCGGGAGGTGAAGCCATGTGGTTTGACACCGCGCCCAACCGCGTCTCGCTATCCATAGAATTTCCGCCGATGGATGACGCCGACGAAGTCGAATCGATGATGAGGCGAAGCGCGAGCTCGTGGCGAAGCCTCCATTTCGAGTCGGCCACCTTCCGTTCTCACTCGGAAGGCGACGAAATTGAGGTGACGTTCACCCCAGACGTTGGCGTCGAGATGCGCGAGCTCGCACGTGATTGCATGCGGGTCATCGCGAGCGTCCGCGGAACGATGCTGTCTGTCGACTCTCCACACGGCGCGATGCAGTCCCTCCTTTCCCACGCGTGGGAGTCATTCCGGGGAGTACCAGAATCATCATGGCTAGAGGCAAAGGCAAAGCTGTGGGGTGTGGACAGCGCAGCCGGTCAATTCGAACTTGCCCTCGATGTCGCCAGCTTCGCCAACTCACCGGCGGGCGGCGTCATTGTCGTCGGGTTCACGACAACGCGGGACGAGTTTGATCGTGATGTGATCACTAACGTGGACGGCATTCGGAACATCGATGCGGCAGTCCCTCGCGTCGAAGAGATCATCAATCGATACATCACACCTCACCCTCGGGATCTGAGGGTCGAAGTGATTGAGCGCGGCGATCATCGCGTTCTCGTTGTCTATATCCCCCCACAGCCCGCCGAGCACCTCCCCCATTTAGTCCTTGGCGGCACTCTTGCTACCGGGAAGTATTTCGGAGGCGGGTTCAGCTGGGTTGAGAGACGGGGCACATCGAAACGCTCGGTCTCGCTCGCCGAAGTTCAGCAGCTGCTCCGAACGAACCGCGCGCCTGGTGCGACCCCACCGAATTGATCAGGAGGTCTGGGGTCCAGTCGAGAGTCAGCCGTCGCTCGTAGACTGTGACGAACGGGACGGGAGTCGAGATGGAGACCACCGCAGTGCGGGCGAAGAGCGTCGAGGCGGCGATCCACAGCGCCGAGATCGAGGGACTGAGTATCAGCAAGGCGACCCTCACCGACGCCGATGCGTATGTTGCCGGGAAGATCGACTCGACTGAGCTTGTCGACCGGGTGCGCAGCAGGTATGGCCTCTCCTGAAGTCGTCGATCCGTATCTGATACCGGGAACCAACGTCCTGAGGAACCTCCTCGGGCTCACCTCCGCAGCTGATCTCAGCGCCGCCGAGGCAGACCTCTCCTTCGTGAGAGCACTGCAGCTGCTGGATGAACCGGTTCCGGCGACAAACGATCTGCGCGAGCTGCAACGGATCCACCTTCACCTCTTCCAGGACATCTACGACTGGGCTGGGCAGGTGAGGACGATCGACGTACGGAAGAATGTTCCTGGCGCCGAGTTCTTCCTCCCCGTCGGCTACATTGAGCACGCCGCCAGCATCTGCTTCGCGGCACTCGCCGAGGACAATCATCTCTCCGGACTACGCCGCGACGAGTTCGTCGAGCATATTGCCCATCACTACGAGAAAATCAACTACATCCACCCCTTCAGAGAGGGCAACGGACGAGTGCAGCGCATCTACTGGAATCGCGTCGCACTAGCCGCGGGGTGGCAACTCGACTGGCGCCCCGTCCACGGTGACGAGAACCATCTCGCGGCGCGCGCCGGGTCCGATCAGCAAGATCTCGGACCCCTCGTTCGCATGTTCGACAAAGTCGTCACGTTGCCGGACGACGAGACGCGCGCGGACTGGTCAGCTGACGAGATCCAACGCTTGGCGATACGCCCCGACCTGACCTGAGATCTCTGGGTAAACCATGTCTTATGAGGGACCCGCATCATGCGAGATGAGCCCCACCCCTTAGGGTGAGGCTCATCTCGTGGCGGAAGTGACAGGATTTGAACCTGCGAGGCGAGTTACCCCGCCTACATGGATTCCAGCCATGCTCCTTAGGCCGCTCGGACACACTTCCAAGGGACGATCTTACACGTCGCTCAGCCCCGCCCGAATCGGCGCCGGGTTCGGACGGTGATCGGGCTGTCCTCCGCCCTCCACGACATCGCGCGCACACCGGTGTCGCGCGAAAGCCGGGTGGTCACGGCATCCAGGAACTCGGGCGCGTCTCCCTCGATGAGCAGTTCGGCGTCGAGGATCACGCCCGCCGGCTCCTCATCGACGCCGTCGTCTTCGTGGCTCGACATCGCGAGCACGAGGACATCGGGTGACTCCAGGGTGTCGGAGAGCAGCTCGCGCACTTCTTGCTCGCGCTCCTCGAGCGCGCGCACCGTGAGGACGAATGCCCCGATCGTCTCGGCGTTGGCGTCGGGGGCGCGGTCGACGAGGCGACCGAGCGGGCGGAGGAGGACGTGCACGAGGAGTACCAGCGCCGTCATCGTCAGCGCCGGCACCACCAGCCCGCCCGCGGCCAGGCAGCCGACGGCCGCCGAGCACCACAGGGTCGCAGCGGTGTTGAGTCCCTGCACGGACAGGCCCTGCCGGAGGATCACACCACCGCCGAGAAAACCGACTCCCGAGACGACGTAGGCGGCGATCTGCAGCGAGCCCTGGCCCACCCCCAGCTCGCTGCCGAAGAGGACGAAAGCGGCAGCTCCCATGGCCACGAGCGCCTGCGTGCGAAGGCCCGCCGTGCGGGAGCGATACTGCCGCTCCAAGCCGATGAGCACGCCGCACCCCGCTGCCAGCAGCAGGCGCAGCACGAAGTCGAGATCAGCCATGCGAAACACCCCTCGCGGCGGGGTCGGAAGCGTCGGTCACCGGCGCAGTATGTCAGAGCACGCTTTTCGGCAATCTGTGCAGCGTCACCGCCCCCACCGCCCGGAACGGGTGCAGCGGGTCGGGCGCCTCGGAGCCGGTCGGGCCGCCCAGCTCGCTGTGCACGAGCGCGCTCATGACCGCGTAGGCATCCATGCGGTCCCATCCCCGCGCGTCGACGAGCTCGTCGAAGACGTCTTCGTACCCGCGCCGGATGCTCTCCTGGACCGGGTCTCCGAGGCCGACGAAGATCCACTCCTCGTCGGTCTCGACCCGGGGCGCCCGCAGAGCGGCATCCGCGATGAGATCGATCGAGACCACGGCGACGCCCGCCGCCTCGATGGCGACGAACGACGACTCGCCGCGGGCCATCACGGCGTGGATGTCGCCGATCGACAGGAGCGCGCCCTCGACCTCGACGGGCAGGTAGACCGTGGCCCCCGGAGCGACGTCGGTGAGATCCATGTTGCCGCCGAGAGCGGTCGTGGGCATCACGGTGGAGTTGCGCCCCGACGCGGGAGCCGTTCCGATGCACCCGATCATGGGTCGTGCGGGAACCACGTGCCGGTCGGTGAGATGCACGCCCTCGGCGTCGATCGGGATGCGACGGCTGATGACGCGGTCGGGCATGCGGTGCTGCAGCGCGCCCGCGCCGGGGAGGCTCTGCGACCAGCCGTAGTCGCCGAGGCGGATCTCGTGCACGTGCACGGCGAGGGCATCGCCCGGCTTGGCGCCCTCGACGTACACGGGCCCGGTCACCGGGTTGATCGGCGCCCGCAGCGCACCGAGATCGCCGTGGTCGTGGAGCTCGGCGTAGACCGCGTCGTCGGTCTCGAAGGCGATCGTCTCACCGGTCCCGGGCCGTAGGCGCAGCACCGGAGGCACCGAGGCGTCGTAGCCGGGACGACCGTGATCCTTGCCGAGCCAGTGGTCGACGGTCATCGAGGGGCGACCTCTCCCCCGCCTTCACCGGCGGTGGACGTGGCGTGCTCGGGCAGAGGACCGGCGGCTCCCCCGTGCTTGCGGGCGAAGATCAGGTACACGATCCCCCCGACGACGAGCCACAGGATGCCGCCGACCTTGGCGGTCATGTCGGCGTTGAGCAGCACGTAACCGATGATGAGGAAGCCGACCAGCGGCACGACGAGGTGCAGCAGATAGTTCTTCGACTTCTTCTTGCCGAGGTAGTACGCCGCCACCGACACGTGCAGCAGCATGAAGCCGAGCAGGGCGCCGAAGTTCACCAGCGACGAGATCACGGCGATCTGGCCGACGAAGAACAGCACGAGCACCAGCGAGATGGCGCTGACCATCAGGATGGCGGCCATCGGAACCTGGCGAGAGGTCACCTTCGACAGGAAGGCGGGGAGGCGCCGGTCACGGCTCATCGAGTACAGCAGGCGCGAGGTCGCGGCCTGCGCCGCCACCGCGTTGGCGATACCCACCGCGATGACGTTGACCGCGAGGAACGCCGTGGCCCACCCGCTGCCGGCGGCCTTGGCCACCAGCAGGAAGAACGCGTTGTTGACCTCGTCGTCGCCGAACTCGATGGTGCCGGCGGCCAGGGCGCTCGCGAACCACGTCTGCGCGATGAAGAGCACCGCGACCACGAGCAGGGCGATGATCATCGCGCGTCCGCCGGACTTCCGGTCCCCCGTGGACTCCTCGGCCATCGTCGAGATGCCGTCGAAGCCGAGGAAGCTCAGCACCGCGATCGAGAGGGCGGTGGCGATGAGGGCGGGGTTGACCTTCTCGGCGTCCCAGAGCGGCGCCATCGTGAACTCGGCGCCCGGGATCGTGCCGGACGAGAGCGCGATCATCGCGATGACGACGAAGATCACCACGAAGGCGAGCTGGATGGCGAGCATGACGCGGTTCGCGATCTTGATGGAGCCGATGCCGAGGACGTTGATCACCGTGTTGACGACGACGAAGACCACGGCCCAGATCCACTGCGGGACATCGGGGAAGATCCCCGCCATCGACGACGCCGCGAAGACGTAGAGCAGGGTCGGCACGAGCAGGTAGTCGAGCAGGATCGCCCACCCGGCGAAGAAGCCCACGGTGGGGTGCAGACCCCGACCGACGTACGAGAACACCGAGCCCGCGATCGGGAACGCCTTCGACATCTGCGCGTAGGCGAGGGCGGTGAAGATCATCGCGATGACCCCGGTGAGGTAGACCAGCGGCACCATGCCGCTCGCGGCGTTGAACACGACGCCGAAGATCGCCCACGGCGCGATGGGCACCATGAAGACGAGACCGTAGACCACGAGGTCGAGGGTGGACATGGAGCGCTTGAGCTCCTGCTTGTAGCCGAAGGACTCCAGCGACTGCTGGGCCTCGGGGGCGTGATGCGACATCGGGTCTCCTGGTTCGGGTGGGGGTCGGGGTGCGTCGTCAGGGAAGGGGTGCGAGGAAGTCGGCGATGACCGCGCGGAAGGCCTCGGGCATCTCGAGGTGGGTGCAGTGGCTCGCCCCGGCGAAGACGTGCGACCGGGCGCCGGGGATGCGCTCGACGAAGGGCTCCCAGGTCTCGGGCGTGGCCTCGTCGAACTCGCCGGCGACCACGAGCGTGGGCACGGCGACCCGGGGCAGACGGTCGATGATCGTCCAGTCGCGACCGGTGCCGACGACGTGGAACTCGTTCGGGCCGTTCATCGTGAAGTAGACGGTCGGGTCGGCGAGCATCTGCTGCTCGCTGTCGACGAAGTCCTGCGGCATGGGGGTCACTCGGCAGACGTGCCGCTCGTAGAAGACGCGGGTGGCCTCCGCGTACTCCGGGTCGTCGAGGGTACCCGCGGCTTCGTGGCGGTCGAGCGCCTCGCGGGCTCGTGCGGGGAGCTCGGCACGGAGGCGGGCCGCCCCCGCGAGCCAGAGGGCCATGGATGCCGGGGAGTTGCAGATCTCCAGGCTCCGCAGCCCCGCGGGCTGGCGGACGGCGATCTCGGCTCCGAGCATGCCGCCCCAGGACTGCCCGAGCACGTGGTACTCGTCGAAGCCGAGCGCGCGCTGCAGGTTGTGGAACTCGTCGACGAACAGCTGCGGCACCCACCGGGAGGTCGGCGCGTCGGGGTGGTGCGAGCTCTTGCCGCAGCCGATCTGGTCGTAATGCACGACGGTGCGCCCGGTCAGATCGGCGAGGGCGTCCAGGTTCGAGACGTAGTCGTGCGCCATCCCCGGCCCGCCGTGGAGGACGAAGAGGGGGGCCTTCCCGGAGGGCTCGGCCGGTTCGGTGAGTCGGGCCCAGGTGAAGCCGTCGTGGAAGGGAACGGTGATCTCGCGCTGCATGCAGTCATCGTGGACCCTTAAAGGTGCGTTGGCAAACCTTTTCTCCGGATTTAACATGGGAGAAACGACGGGAGCCCATGGCCGACACCGACGACGCCTCCCTGGTGGAGCGCGTGACCGAGCGATTGATCACCGCCGTCGCGGTGGGCGAGTTCCTCCCGGGTACCCGCCTGCCCGCCGAACGCGACCTCTCGCCCCTCCTGGGCGTCGGCCGGACGACGGTGCGCGCGGCCCTCGACGACCTGTCCACGAGGGGTCTGATCGAACGGCGTCGGGGGCGCGGGGGCGGCACGTTCGTCGCCGAGGAGTGGCCCGCCTCCATCGTTGTCGGCGTCGACCGCTGGTTCGAGGAGCGCTGGAGCGACCTGGTCGACGCGTGCACCGCGAGCTCGATGCTGCACTCCTCGCTCGCGCGCCTCGCCGCCGAGCGGCGCAGCGACGCCGACATCGCCGTCATGCGTGAGCGCCTCGCCGAGTTCCACTCCGCCGAGTCGGGCGACCCCAAGCAGCGCGCCGACAGCCTGCTGCACCTCGCGATCATCGAGGCGGCGCACAACACCGCGCTGCGCGACATCCTGCTCGAGCACGAGCGCCATCTGTCACTGTCGGCACCCGCGCACCCGTGGGGCGATCGCGGCAGTCATCGCCGCATGGAGACGCGCGCGGCGCGAGAGCACGACGCGATCGTCGATGCGATCGTTCAGGCCTCGCCCGAACAGGCCGCCGAGCTGGCCCGCCGGCACGTGCAGATCGACCTCGAGCTGTTCACCGAGGCGCGGGAGTTCGCGCGCCGCCGGGCAGCCGAGGCTGCGGCCGGCTGAGCATCCCGCTCACCTCGCCCGCGGAGAACGTTCCGCTCGCGCGCGGGCATCCTCCGCCGCGCGAGCCTGCTCGCGAGGGCGGGTCAGCCGCCCAGACGCCCCTCGAGACCCGCGCGCACGGCCGGCCACTCCTCGCGGAGGATCGAGAAGTACAGCGTGTCCGACACACTGCCGTCGGGTGCGATGCGGTGCCGCCGGAGCCGCCCCTCTCGCGTCGCGCCGAGGCGCTCGATCGCGCGCGCACTGCGCTCGTTCCGCGCGTCGCAGCGCAGCGCCACCCGGTTCACCTGCCACTGGTCGAAGGCGTGGGCGAGCAGCAGCAGCTTCGCGGCGGGGTTCGTGCGCCCACCCTGGAAGGCGCGGCCGTACCAGGTCGTCCCGATCTCGACCCGCCTCTGCGGCGGCACGTACTCGTAGAACGTCGTCGCACCGCGAACCTCTCGCGTCTCGGCGTCGCGCACGGTGAAGGCGTACAGCCCCGGCGTCGCGACCTGCTGCTCGACCCGAGCGGCGTAGGCCTCGACCGAATCCGCCCACGGGGTCGTCATGCGACCCCAGAGCTCCGCGTCGGTCAGCGGCCACGCCTGCGCCGCGTCCGCCGGCTCCGCCGGGGTCAGACGGATGCCGTGACCCTCGAGCGTGATGTCGTGAGCGGTCATCGCGCCTCCAGCTGGCTGACGAACTCGTCGGCGGCGGCGAGCTGGCGCCGCAGGTCTTCGCGACGGCGATGCGCCTCGTCGCGAATGTCGGCGAGACGGGCCACCAGAGCGGAATCACCCGGGGCCTCGGTGAGTCCGTCGACCACGGCGAGCAGCTCCCCCATCTGCTCGAGGGAGTATCCGAGCGGCTTCATCCGGCGGATGAGAAGCAACCGCGACTCGTCGTCGGCCGTGTAGAGCCGGAACCCGCCCTCGCTGCGCGCCGAGGGGCGGAGCAGCCCGATCTCGTCGTAGTGGCGAAGGGTGCGGATCGACAGCCCCGTCCGCTCGGCGAGTTCGCCGATCTGCATCGGCCGCACGTCGGTCATGCCATCCCCGATCCCGCAACCCTCTCGTTACGGTAGAGTTCGATAGGTCGCGATCGCGACCCCCCTATTCTTCCCCGCGTTGAAGCGGACCCCTCCCCCACCCCGGAGCATCACCATGACCTCTGCCCCCGCGCGCCCGCGCACCGAGCCCACCGTCCTGCAGGCCCTGCGTTCGCCTCGCCTGCTGACCCGCGAGGTGCTGGCCGGCCTCGTCGTCGCCATCGCCCTCATCCCCGAGGCGATCGCCTTCTCGATCATCGCCGGGGTCGACCCGCGCCTCGGGCTCTTCTCATCGTTCGTGATGGCCGTGGCGATCGCCTTCCTCGGCGGCCGCCCCGCCATGATCACCGCCGCCACCGGCGCGATCGCCCTGGTCATCGCCCCCGTGGCCCGCGAGCACGGGGCCGACTACCTGCTCGCGACGGTGATCCTGGGCGGCATCCTGCAGGTCATCCTCGGCATTCTCGGGGTCGCCAAGCTCATGCGATTCATTCCCCGCAGCGTCATGGTGGGCTTCGTCAACGCCCTCGCGATCCTGATCTTCGTCGCCCAGGTGCCGCAGCTGATCGGCGTGCCCTGGGCGGTCTACCCGATCGCGGCGGCGGGGCTGGCGATCATGTATCTGCTGCCGCGCGTGACCAAGGTCGTCCCGGCGCCGCTGGTCGCGATCGTCCTGCTCACCGCAGCCGCGGTCGTCTTCGGCATCTCGGTGCCCACCGTGGGCGACCAGGGCGCCCTGCCCGAGAGCCTGCCCGCCCTGCTTGTTCCGAACGTGCCGCTCACCGGCGAGACGCTCGCGATCATCCTGCCCTTCGCCGTCGCCATGGCGATCGTCGGCCTTCTCGAATCGCTCATGACCGCGGCCCTCGTCGACGACATCACCGACACCCCCTCGTCGAAGACGCGCGAGTCCCTCGGCCAGGGGGCGGCGAACCTGCTGTCGGGGCTGTTCGGCGGAATGGGCGGCTGCGCCATGATCGGCCAGACGATGATCAACGTGAAGGCCTCGGGAGCGCGCACCCGCATCTCGACCTTCCTGGCCGGCGTCTTCCTGCTCGTGCTCGTGCTGGCCTTCGGCGACGTGGTCGCCGTCGTTCCGATGGCGGTGCTCGTGGCCGTGATGATCGTCGTATCGATCGCCACCTTCGACTGGCACAGCATCCGCCCCTCCACCCTTCGCCGGATGCCGCTGAGCGAGACGATCGTGATGGTGCTCACGGTCGCCGTGACGGTGTGGACGCACAATCTCGCGATCGGCGTGGGTGTGGGCGTGATCGCCGCCGCGGTGCTCTTCGCACGACGGGTCGCGAGCGTCACCGCGGTGACGCGGTCCGTGGAGGGCGACACCGCTCGCTACACCGTGGAGGGCGAGCTGTTCTTCGCCTCGAGCAACGACCTGACCACGAAGTTCGCGTACCACGACGACCCTCGGCGGGTCGTCATCGACCTTTCGCGCTCGCACGTCTGGGACGCGTCCACGGTTGCAGCTCTCGACGCGGTGCAGACGAAGTACGCGCACCTCGGCACGACGGTCGAGATCGAGGGCATGAACGACACCGCCGCCCGGCTGCACGCGCGCCTGAGCGGAGGGCTCGGCGCGGGACACTGACCCCGCGCTCGCCTCGAAGGGTGACGCCGGGGCCACGAGCCCGCCGGTGGATCCCGCTCGACGCGAGCCCGCCGCCCTCAGGACCGCAGCGTCATCGACGGCGTCTCGCCGAACTCCCCGCGATACATCGCGGCGAAGCGCCCGAGGTTCGAGAACCCCCACCGTGCCGCGATCGCCGCGACCGTCTCGACCGACGGGTCGGCGCTGCGCAACTCGGCGCGTGCGGCGTCGAGGCGCACGCGGCGCAGGTACTGCATCGGGGTTCGTCCGGTGGCCGCGCGGAACGCGTACTGCAGGCCGCGCGGCGACAGACGAGCCGCCTGCGCGATATCGGCCAGCACCACGGGCTCTGCCGCGTGCGCCTCGACGTACGCCTTGGCCCTTCGCACCGGGGCGGGCAGCGGCCGCGAGGGGCGGCCGGCCGCGAGGGCCTCGGTGAAGGTCGTCGGGAAGGCGAGGAGCGAGGCCTCCAGCAAAAGGGTGCGGGCCTGCTGCTCGATGATCGGGGTTCGTTCGGGTGAGCGCAGCAGCACGTCGCGGGCGTACTCCCACGTGCGCGACCAGTAGCGCAGGCGCTGCTCGCTCACCGGCGCGTACCCTGTCGGCCGGACGCGCAGGGTGTCGTCGCCCGACAGCCGCCGAGCGGCTTCGTCGAAGTCGGAGCGCGCGAACGAGACGGCGGTACCGGCGATGCGCCCGGTGAAGGCGATCTCGAGAGGGCGGTCGACGACCATGAACGGCACCGCCGTGTCGATGCGCTCGCGACGATAGGTACCCGATACCCGGGGACCGGCGATACGACCGACCACGACCTGATCGCGCGGATCGGACTCGACGATCATCGTCGAACCGATCGTGTAATCGCAGAAAGCGAAACCGGGCTCGGAGGCCGCATGCCAGGCGAGAGCCGGCTGGATCACCTCGGCGCGCGAGATGCGCGCTCCGGGAACGACGGTCTGCCACAGGTGCTCCACCGTCTCGGCGTCGCGGGTTTCGATGTTCGTATGCTCCACGCCTTTTTCCTAAATAGTCCGAGGATGTGCGGCAAGACCATTGCGCTCAGTGGCGGGGGCCACTATGGGAACGCTCTCACACGCTCAGCCGAAGAGACCGCGGCGTCGTGGATGCCCCCCATCCGCATTCCACGCTATCGCTCATAGGAATTGCAATGCGCATTTCGGCGGATTCGGACCGCGTACGTCAATCGGCATCCGAAATGCGAAAGATGGACTCCGTGCAGATTGACCCGACGTACGTCGACCGGCCATCATCCCCGAGCAGCAACTCGCTGCATCCTGACCGCTCTCCGTTCCCCGGCGCGGTGGTCGGCAGGCGCCTCGAGACGGAGCTCGTGACCCCGCCCGGGGCGCCTGGTGCGGCCCATAATAGGACGGGGCCTACCCGGCGTCCGCCAGGGAAGGGAGCTCTCATGCCATTTCGCACGACCACCACGCTGCAAAGCTGGGTCGACGATTTCCGAGCGCTCGGCTACGACGACGCCGACATGCTGCGCGTCATTCCCCAGGACCTCGACGACGGCGCCGATGCGGGACTCATCGCCGCCCGACTGAAGAGCGTTTCGACGACGTTCTTCATCGCCCCCGGCCCCGAGCTGCACTCCACCGAATGGGCCGTGACGTTCGAGCCCCGCGAAGACGCCGCTCCCCTGCCGGCCGGTCGCGTCATGGCGCTGTCGGGTGAATTGGCGACGTTGTCGGCGTTGTGTTCTTTCCTCCAGGCACGATCCGAGGCTTTTCTCGCGAACGTCTGAGGCCGCCGGGCGCGACGGGTCGAGTCGAAGAAGCTCAGCTCACGGCTCGCGCGGTGATGCGGTCGAGGACTTCGGCGAGCCGTTTGGCATCGACGGGATCCACGTCGGCGATCGCCGCTTCGACGGCGGTGTCGAAGGCGCGAAGCTGTGACCACGGCGCACTGTCGAGGTCGATGATCACCGTGATGTGGTTCACCCGACGATCTTGTTCGTCGAGGTCGCGCCGCACGGCACCGCGCTGCACGAGGCGGTCGATGAGCGTGGTGACGCCGGCCGAGGTGATACCGAGGTGGTCACGAACGTGCGAGGGCCGAGCCCCGGGATTCTCGGCGACGAACAGCAGGGCGCGAGCGTCGAGCTCGTTCAAGGACAGCTCACGACGCGCTTCCGCGGCGGCGACCCGGCGGGCTTCGCCGTAGGCGAGGAGGGCGCGGCCGACCTCCGACCCCGGCGCGGGGCGAGACGAAGTTTCGGGGGACGAGTGCACGACCCATGATCGTACCCACTCCGGCCCAGTGTCCAGTCCGCTTGCACGGAGCGGCGCAGGATGCTCCACCGGCCGCTCGACACGCGGCGGACCGGGTGATGGGTACGTCGAGACTCCTGTCAAGCCGGTCTCACGCCCCTCCCCCCGGGTCTATGACGGACACAGCGCCGTCGGGAGACGGGAGTAAGGAGAACACCATGATCCACGGACAGCAGAGCGGACGACAGACGGGCTCGGTGTGGAGCATCGCCATGACGGCCGCGATGGGCAACGGCATCGGGCCGCGCTCGATCGAGGAAGCACCCGCGCCGCGCACGGCGAGGCGGTGGCCCTGGTCGCGCACGGGCTCGGCCGGTGAGGCGATGGCGGACGCACTCCGCGCCTGATTCCACCGCCCCTTCACCCGGCGCGTCGGCTTCTTCCCCCGGAGGTCGGCGCGTCGGCTCGTGTCCGGGCGTTCACACGATGGTCTCCACGGTGTAACCCGCCGCACCTGGTCGAGGCTCCAGCATGGGACGACCGCACCCGCGGTAGTGGATCCCGGCTTGGAAAGCGACCTCGATGACTCGACCCGTGCGTGTGCTCTCGCTCTACGAAGGCTTCTTCGCCGGAGGCGCGCGAATCCTCCATTCCGATGTCGTCGAGGGGCTCGCGGCCGACGGAACGCAGGAGCACCGTGTGCTGTCGCTGACGTCCGCCGCACGGCGGGACGCGTCCCTGCAGTTCGCGCACGACGACACCCGGTTTCGTCGTCTGCAGGAGCGCGGGGTCCGCATCGACACGTTCGATCGCGTCGCCGGTGACCGCCCCCCGGGCCCCGACGAGTACACGAGGGACGAGCTCACGCACGCCGCGCGCCTGTTCGCGGAGGCCGACGTCATCCTCTCGCTGAAAGAGCAGCCGCTCAGCCTGGTCGTCGCCCTCGAGCGCGCGGGCATGCTGCCCGACCGCGCGATCGCCGCCTGCCTGCACCGCTCCGACCCCACCCACTCCGGCCCCGCCCTCGGCTGGCTCGTCGAGTCGGCTTCCTGCGGGGCAGTCACGGCGACGATCTCCTGCGCGGAGTCGACCTCCCGCGCCTACGCGCGCGCCGGCGTCTCGGCCTGTGAGGCCTGGGTCATCGACAACGGCATCGACACCCGCCGCTTCCGCCCCGGCACGCGCGCCGAGCGGCGACGGATCCGCGCGGGGCTCGGCATCCCGGACTCCGCCCCCGTGGTGCTGCTGGCCGCGCGCTTCGATGCGATGAAGGACCCCGGACTGTTCCTCCGGGCCGTCGCGGCGCACGCGCGCACGGCGCCCGGGACGCAGTACGTCGTGTGCGGATCGGGCATGACCCGCACCAACCCGGCCTTCGTCTCGCTCCTCGCCGACAGCGGCGTCGACGACGGCGTGCCCCTGCACGCCCTGGGCCTTCGCGAGGACATGCCTGAGCTGTACCGCATCGCCGACGTCATCGCTTTGACGAGCGCCTTCGGCGAGGCCTCTCCCCTCTGCCTCGTCGAGGGAGCGGCATCCGGAGCCGTTCCGGTGACCACCGACGTCGGAGACGCCGCGCGCCTCGTCGAGGGGTTCGGCCTGGTGACGGCGCGCGACGTCGACGCGATCGTCCAGGCCTGGGGAGACGCCCTCGCCCTCGGCCCGGCGCTGCGCGCAGCCGCCCTCGCGGCCCGGGCCCGCATGGACCGGGGCCGCATGATCGCCGACTACCGAGCGACGGTCGAGGACCTGCTCGTGTCCCGCATGCTGGCGGCCTGAGCCCGGCGCACCATAGACGGCGTGCCGACACGGCGCCATCCCCGACGAAGGGCGGCGGCGCCGTGTCTACAGTGAGGCATGACCGCCCGCATCCTCTCGATCGGCACGGCCCTGCCCGACACTCGTGTCGACCAGTCGACCCTGCGTGACCTGTTCGCCGCACAGCCCGGCTTCGACCGCAAGGCCCAGCGGCTCGTGGGGGCCGCCTTCGATGCCGCGGCCATCGACACCCGGCACGTGGTCCTCCCCCAACTCGCGGGCGGACAGGGCGACGCACTCGAGGTCCGCGACGGCGACACGCTCCTCATGCCCCCGACCGGCGCGCGCAACGACGAGTACCGTCGTACCGCTCCACCGCTGTTCGCCGAGGCCTCTCGCGCTGCCATCGCAGGTTCCGGACGGACCGCGGATGCCATCTCCCACGTCGTGACCGTCTCGTGCACCGGCATGTTCGCACCCGGCCCCGACTACCACCTGGTGCGCGATCTCGGGCTCTCTCCCGCGGTCGAGCGCTACCACCTCGGCTTCATCGGGTGCGCGGCGGCCATCCCTGCCCTGCGGCTGGCCGCACGCATCGTCGGCGACGACCCCGCCGCGGTCGTGCTCGTCGCGTGCACCGAGCTGTGTTCCCTGCATTGGCAGACCTCGTCCCACCCCGACCAGATCGTCGCAGCCTCGGTGTTCGCCGACGGAGCGGGAGCGGCGGTCGTGGCATCCGCAGATACCGACCACGAGGGCCTCGACCTCGAGGGCTTCGCCACGCACCTCGTAGACCAGGGCGAGAAAGACATGGCCTGGACGGTGGGCGACTCCGGGTTCGAGATGACCCTCACCCCCGAGGTGCCCCGCATCATCGGTCGCGAGATCTCCGCGATCGCCGCGAATGTGATCGGCGACCTCGACGACATCGACGCGTGGGCGGTGCACCCCGGAGGGCGGAGCATCCTCGACCGCGTCGAGAGTGCGCTCTCCCTCGATGCTGCGGCCCTCGCCCCCTCGCGAGAGGTGCTGCGCCAGCACGGAAACATGTCGAGCGCCACGCTGCTGTTCATCCTCCGCGACCTGCTCGCCGACGCCTCCCGCGGCGACGGAGACCGCGTGGCCGCCCTCGCCTTCGGCCCCGGCCTCACGGTGGAGGCGGCGCGTCTGACGCTGCGCCGTCCGGCGGCGTGACCGGCTTGGCGCGGCGCGACACCGCGCTGACCGAGCTCATGGACGACCCCGACTGCGACCCGCAGGCGCTGGCTGCGACCTACCGTCGCTTCGATCTCGTGAACCGCATGGTCTCGGCCTGGGGGCACGTCTACCGATCCCGCGTGCGGCCCGAGCTGCGCGCCCTCGGCCGCCCCGCGCGCATGCTCGACCTGGGGTGCGGCGGAGGGGACGTCCTGGTGAGGTTGGCGGGTCTGGCCGCGCGTGACGGCTTCGAGCTCGAGTGCGTCGGGGCCGACCCCGACCCCCGCGCGATCGCCGCCGCCCGCGATCGCGCCCGGCCGGGGGTGCGGTTCGTCGCACAGGACTCGCGGGCCCTGCTCGCGGCCGGGGAGAGCTTCGACATCGTCGTGTCGAACCACGTTCTGCACCACCTGGACGCTGCGGCACTCCGAGGCTTCACCGACGACTCCCTCGCCCTGTCGAGGGGCAGCGTCCTGCACGCCGACATCGCACGCGGACGACTGGCCTACGGGCTGTACGCGGTCGGTATCGCACCGCTGTCGGCGGGCACGTTCCTTCGCGTCGACGGCCTCCGCTCGATCCGTCGCAGCTACCGGGCTCCCGAGCTCGCCGCAGCGCTCGGAGGACCGTGGCGCGTAGAGACACCCGCGCCCTTCCGCGTCCTCGCCGTCGCCCGCGGGGAGGCCTCCCGTGCGTGAGGTCCTCGTCGTCGGAGCGGGCCCCGTCGGTCTCGCCCTCGCCGCGGACCTCCGCGTCCGCGGCGTCGACGTCGACGTCGTCGAGCGGCGGACGGCGATCGGCGGCGGCACCCGCGCCATCGGCATCCATTCCCCCGTTCTGGCCCACCTCGAGGCTTCGGGCGCGACCGACGAGCTTCTCTCGCGCGCCGTCCGCATCGCGCGCGGCGAGGCGCGCGGCGACGGCACGGTGCTGGCCGAGATCCGCTTCGACCGGATCCGCGCCCGTCACCCGTACGTCGCCGCTCTCCCGCAGGTCGACACCACCGAGATCCTCACCCGGCTCGCGCCTCCCGTCCGACGCGGGATCACCGTGACGGCGGTCTCCGACGACGGCTCGTCGGTGCGTGTGCAGACGACCGGGCAGCGCGGCGACGAAGAGGTCCGGGCCCGGGTGGTCGTGGTCGCCTCCGGCTGGGCGGGCCGTGAGCTCGTCTACCGCCCCGGCGCCGTCCGCACGCACGAGTACCCCGACCGCTACGCGATGGCGGACGTCGTCGCCCCGGGCGCGCCCATCGCCCGCGTGCATCTCGAACGCGCCGGCGTGCTCGAGTCCTTCCCCCTCCCGAGCGGACGGCGCCGCCTCGTGGCCTGGGCCGGAACGGAGGAGATCCCGGATGCCGCGGCCTTCCTGCGCCGCGCCGTCGCCGAGCGCGCCGGTCTCGATGTCGACATCCCGCAAGCGACGATGTTCCGCGTCCGCCGCGCCGTGGCCCCCGCTCTGCGGCGCGGACGGGTGTTCGTCGTCGGTGACGCAGCCCACGAGGTCAGCCCCATCGGGGGCCAGGGGATGAACCTCGGGCTGCTGGACGCGCTGACCCTCTCGCCCCTGCTGTCGCAATGGCTGCGGACGGGATCAGCGGACGACCTGGGTCGGTGGGAACGCGACCGTCTCGCCTCGGCCCGGCACGCCGCCCGACTCGCGGCGCTGAACACCTTCCTCGGGCGGGCACGGGGGCCCGCAGCCCACGCGGCGAAGACCGCGACCCTGCGCACGGTCCTGCGGGGACCGGGCGGCGCCGCCTTCGCGCGCGCCTACGCGATGCGATTCGATCGCGCCGCGACCGCCTAGCTCAGCACGTCGTGCGGCCGCCGCCGTGGGGTCGGTGCGGCCCCGTGTCGGAAGAGCACGCCCGCACGGACGAGATCGTCACGAGACGACGAGCTGAGCCGCCAGCAGCAGCGCCGCCAGCATCGTCAGCTGGAACACCGCCCGCCCGGGCGATCTCACGTACACGAGCACGACGACGCCGACGGCGACCGCCGTGACCGCGGCGAAGAAGACCACGCCGGTGACCGTGGCATCCGTTCCGACCAAGACGGCGACCGCTCCGGCCACGATCCCCAGCGCCGCGATCGCCACGGACGCCCGGGCACCCAGACGGTGCGGCAGGCCCCGTACTCCCGTGCGCCTGTCGTCGTCGAGATCCCGCACGACGTTCGTGAGGTGGACGGCCGCTCCCAGGGCCGCCCCCGCGAGAGACGCCCACCACGCGGCGAGCGCGGGCGGCGAGAGCGACAGCGTCGCGAACGAGGGGAACAGCCCGAAGCTCAGCACGAACGGCACGATCGAGAACGGCGTCGATTTGAGCCCCGCGTTGTACGCCCAGGCGGAGGCGAGCGCCAGGGTGTGGGCGGCGACCAGAGCCGGTCCGAGCGGGAGCGACAGCGCGACGGCGAGGACCGCGGATGCCACGGCCACCGCGAGCGCGCGCTCCGGGGTGATCGCTCCCCCGGCGATGGGCTTGTCGGTACGACCGACAGCCGCGTCGCGCGCGCCGTCGATCGCGTCGTTCGAGAGCCCGACCGAGACCTGACCGGCGAAGACGGCGACGACCAGCACGGCCAGGCGCCACGGCTCGACGCCCGCCGCGACGCCGAGGGCGAGCGAGAGGAGGGTGACCACGAGGGTCGGGCCCGGGTGGGTGGCGCCCCAGAACGCGCGCACGAGGGGCGGCCCTGCCGCGGCATCCGTCACCCTCCGACGCTACCGCGCTCACGACCCGGCGCCCCCGCAGCACGATGCCCCGGACGCCGCGAACGGGCCCGGGGCATCGAAGGCGTGTCAGAGGTCTTCGGGGGCGAGGTCGCCCTGGCCCTCTTCGCCGAGCTCGACGACACCGGGATCCTCCCCCTGCGAGTCGGTGCCGGTCGAGTCGGGGTGAATGTCCTCGAGCGGGATATCGCTGTCGTCGGCCGGGATCTCGGCCGGGTCGGCGCCCGTCGCGGTGGCCGGGTTGATGTCGGCGGGGTCCGCACCCTCGTCGAGCGCGGTCGTCGCGTCCCACTCCGCCTGGGCGGGGTCGAGCGCGGGGTCCGGCTCGATGGAGGTGTCGCCGTCGCGGAGGGGCTGCACGCCCGCGATGCCCGCGTCGGCGGCCGGGGTCGTGGCGTCGGGGGTCGGGTCGATCGAAGCGTCGCTCATGGGGGTCCTTTCGTGGGGCGCACGTCACCGCCGACATCGGCGGTCCCCTCATCCAACGGGGCTCCTCGCCTCGAGCCCCGCCCCTTGACACGCACGCCCCCGCCTTCGTACGGCCACCGGGGACGGCGTCCCTCGTCGGCGCCGCGACCACCGGGGTCGAACCGCGCGCCCGACGAGTCGACCGCGCACGCGGCGGTGTCAAGGCGCTGGCCGGGGGACGCGCGAGGCCGCACCGTGAGGGAGACGAGAGGATCCCCCATGACCGAATCCCCGCGCATCGTCGTGATCGGCGGCGGAAACGCCGGCCTGTCCGTGGCCGGGCGCCTGCACCGCGCACGCCTCGGCGACATCACCGTGATCGAACCGCGCACGACCCACGTCTTCGCCCCCCTCCAGTCGCACATCGCGGGTGGCGTCGCTCGGGCGTCCGAGGCCGCTCGGACACAGGCCGAGGTCATCCCTCCGGGGGTGCGGTGGCTGCGCGACGAAGCCTTCACGGTGGATGCCGATGCCCGACGCGTGCATCTCGTCTCGGGCGGGCGCATCGATTACGACCAGCTCGTGGTCTGCGCCGGAATGCGCATGGCATGGGAGCAGATCCCCGGTCTCCCCGAGGCGATGGCCGCCCCCACCGGCATCTCGAACTACGACTTCGAACTCGCCGCGAAGGCGTCACCCGTGCTGCGCGACCTCCGCTCGGGCACGGTGGTCTTCACCCAGCCGCCGGAGCCCGCCTCGTGCGGAGCCGCGGCCCAGAAGCCGATGTACCTCGCGTGCGACTGGTGGCGGGCGATCGGGGTGCGCGAGGACCTCCGCGTCGTGTTCGTGTGCCCGGACCCCGTGCCCTTCGGCATTCCCGCCATCGACGCCGAACTGCGCCGCAAGCTCGACGAGTACGGCATCGAGGTGCACTACAGCCGGGACGTTCGACGGGTGGATGCCGACTCCCGCACGCTCGTGATCGGTCGCGGCGACGCCGAGGAGACGTTGGCCTACGACGTGCTGCACGCCGTCCCCCCGCAGCGGGCGCCGGAGTGGATCGCCGGCAGCGGGCTCTCGGCATCCGATGATCCGTACGGCTTCGTCGACGTCGATCCCGAGACCTTCCAGCACACCCGCCACCCGGAGATCTGGGCCGTGGGAGATGCCGCCACCGTCGCGACGCGACGGTCGGGAGGGGCGATTCGTCCGCAAGCGAAAGCGCTGGTGAAGAACATGAAGGCCGCGCTGGCCGGGCGGAAGCCGTCCGCGAAATACAACGGCTACAGCGTCGTTCCGTTCACCGTCTCGCGCGGCACGGTCGTGTTCGCCGAGTTCGACCGGATGGGCCGGCTGCAGCCGACGGTGCCGTTCTGGCGCTCGCTGTATCGCGAGCGCCGCGTGTCGTGGATCGCCGACCGCCGGATCCTGCCATGGGTGTACTGGCACCTGATCTTGCGCGGACGGGGATGATGCGGGCGCGCGCCCTCCCCGTCGGGATCCGCGAGCCGGAAGAGCGGGCGGATGACGCGACGACCTCTCGCCCACGCGTATAGGGCACGAAGGCTCATCCCTCAACCCCGGGGGCGGGTCGGCGGCATCGGTCGAAGCTGGGGGAAGCCCCGGAAACCACACGAAAAGAGGACACCATGGCACAGGTCATCGAAACCATCGACGTCAACGTTCCCGTCCGCGTCGCGTACAACCAGTGGACGCAGTTCGAGGAGTTCCCGCACTTCATGAGCTTCGTGGAGTCCATCACGCAGAAGAGCGACACCCTCACGCACTGGAAGGTCAAGATCGCCGGTGCCGAGCGCGAATTCGACGCCGAGATCACCGAGCAGCACCCCGACGAGCGCGTCGCGTGGAACAGCGTGGGGGGCGACGAGAACCACGCCGGTGTCGTGACCTTCCACCGTCTTTCCGACGACGAGACGCGCGTCACGGTCCAGATCGACTGGGCGCCCGCCGGTGTCCTCGAGAAGCTCGGGGCCGCCTTCGGCGCCGACGACCACTCGGTCAAGAAGGACCTCGAGAACTTCAAGAAGTACATCGAGTCGCGCGGCGCCGAGTCCGGAGCGTGGCGCGGCGACGTCAGCTGACGTCCTCCGACGACAGAAGCCGGGTCCGTCCGCGAGGGACGGGCCCGGCTTCTGTCATGTGCGCGTCACCACTGCGGGTGGATCTCCGCCCGCAGACGACGGTCGTAGACGTCGCGAACCAGGGTGTCGAAGGCACCGAGGTCGAAACCGCCCTCGAGCAGCTCGGCTGCCTGGGCGTTGGCCGTCGCCTGTTCGACCGAGCGCGCTCCCGGGATCACCGAGGTGACGCCCTCGCGCGAGGCGATCCACGCGAGAGTCGCGGCCGGCAGCGTCACGCCCTCGGGGAGCGATGCCTTCAGTTCGTCGGCCGCGGCGACGCCCTCGTCGAAGGGAACGCCCGAGAACGTCTCGCCCTTGTCGAAGGCCTCGCCGTTGCGGTTGTACGAACGGTGGTCGTTCTCATCGAACGTGGTGTTGCGCGTGTATCTGCCCGACAGCAAGCCGCTGGCCAGCGGCACACGCGCGAACACCGCGACGTTCTTCTCGGCCGCGAGCGGCAGCACCTCGTCGAGCGGCTTGAGGCGGAACGGATTGAAGATGATCTGCAGGTTGGTGAGGTTCGATCGCTTCAGCGCCGACAGGGCCTGGTCCATCGTCTCGACCGAGGCGCCGTAGGCGGCGATCACGCCCTCCGACACGAGCTGGTCGAGAGCGTCCCACGTGGCCTCGTCGTCGATGACGGCCGACGGCGGGCAGTGCAGCTGGACGAGGTCGAGCGTCTCGGTGTCGAGCAGACGCCGCGAGCGGTCGAGCCAGCCGCGGAAGTTCTTCATGACGTAGTTCTCGGGAACCTGGTCTTCGCGGCGGCCCATCTTGGTCGCCACGGTGATGTCGTCGGACCCCCGGTCCTTCAAGAACGCACCGATGATCTGCTCGGATCGACCGTCTCCGTAGACGTCGGCGGTGTCGAAGAGGGTGACTCCGGCCTCTGCCGAGGCCGCCAGGACGGCGCGCGCGTCGTCTTCGCTGACATCGCCCCAGTCGGCGCCGAGTTGCCAGGTACCGAGACCGATGGCCGAGACCTGACGGCCGGTTCGGGAGAGAGGGCGCTGCTGCATTGCGGTTTCCTTTCGACGCGTGATCCGAGCCTAGCCAGCCCCCTGGCATCGCGGGCCGCGTCAACCCCGTCCGGCCGCGACCGCGGCGCGCCTAGCGTGGCGGAACACCCACGGAAGGAACACCATGGACATCCCCGCCGACCGACTCCCCGGAGCCGACGAAGAGAACCTCGTCCCCGAATCCGACGGCCTCGCCGCCGATGTCCCCGCGGGTGCCGCCGGTGCGGACTCCGGCGCCGTGGGCACGGCCCGTATCGACCCCGACGACGAGGCGCGCCTCCAGGGCATCTCGAGCCAGAACGACCTTCCCGGCGTCGGCACGCGTGCCGCCGACGGCATGACCGAGCGCGGAACCGACGAGGCCCGTCGCGAGGGTGGATCCACCTCGCGCCACACCGAGGACACCGGCCGCCCCGAGCCTCAGCCGCACGACGACACGCAAGACGGGGCGATCCGCACTCCCGCCTCCCCGCCGCGATCGGAGGACGGCGGCGAGCCGCATGTCGACGGCGACGACCCCATCGCGAGATTCCAGCCGGGCGTCGGACGCGACTCGGCCGCGTCGAGCAAGATCGCGCAGAGCCTGCCCCACCCCGACGACGCCTGACGCGCGCCTCGACGATCCGCGCACCCCGTGCCTCTCGCGCGGGGTGCGCGGATCGGTCGTCTCAGTGGGCGAGGCGCAGGGCGTCCTGAGCCAGGTGGAAGAAGTCGCTCATCGCCCCCGTGACCGCCTGAGCGTCGTCGTCCGACAGGAGCCACACCACGGTCGCCTCGCGATCGCCGTCGCGCGCGAACCAGCTGCCCGTCAGCACACCGAGACTCGACCCGCCCTTGAAGGCGGCGTACGGCCACGTTCCGAGATCGAGCCCCTGCCCGGGGTTCTCGCTCAGGATGCCGAGCACCTCGGCATCCTGCGTTTGCTGCAGCGCGCGGTGGACGGCGGCGATGTCGTTCGCACTGGCGAACCAGTCGAATCCGTCCTGCCACACGGGGGTGGTGACGTCGGCGACCTCCACGGCGAGGGGCGCCGCGTCGATGCGGTCGAGTACGGCGCGTTTTCCCGCGTCGTCGGCGGCGGCCCACTCGGTCCGCAGCGAGGCGTCGCCCCAGCCGAGGGTGAACAGCTCCTTGGTCGAGAGGAAGGGCGAGAGCACGGACGGGTCGCTGTGACCCGACCGCACCACCGCCGCCTCCACGCGCTCGCGCCCGAGCCGCGTGATCAGCAGATCGGTCGCGGTGTTGTCGCTGATGCGAATCATCGCGGAGGCTGCGTCCCGCACCGACACCTCGGTCCCGGTGGGCGCGGTCTGCAGCTCGCCGGAGGGGAGGCTCCGGTCGGTGTCACGGAGGACGAGCTTCTCGTCCCACGACAGGTCGCCGGAGGCCACGGCATCCGCCACCGCCAGAAGCACATACAGCTTGAAGGCCGAGGCGAGAGGGGCCAACCGGTTCGCATCGACGGCGAGCGCCTCCTCGTCACCGCGAAGCACGAGGGCGCTGACCTCGCCCGGGAGGTCGGCGAGGCGCTGCTCGACCTCGTCGAGAGAGGTCGACGGGGTCCACGGCTTCGCCACGGGGCCGAAGACCATCCCGGTGATGCGACTCGCGCCGTCGATCGTGAGCGAGAGATCGAACGGGTCGCCGAGGGCGCCCGCGAGGGTCGCAACCGCCTGGGTCTCGGTGCCCTGGTAGGCCGTGACGGTGAACGGGGCGGCCGGTCGCAACTGACGATTGACGAGCTCGGCGACCTGCTCCGCCGGAACCTGCGCGAGGAAGCTCTCGTGCAGGACGCGGGCCCACTCGCCGGGGGTGGTGTCGGCCTCGGCCTCGAGCTTGTCGATGATCCACGTCACGCGCTCCCCGACGGGGGTGTTCGGAACGTCGACGGATGCCGCCGGGCTCGCGGGCGTATCCGGTGCCGCGCTGGCGCAAGCGGTGAGGGCCGCGACGGCGGCGGCGGAGAGGACGGCGGCGAGGCGGCGGGCGAGAGTCACGGGGTTCCTTCCGGGGGGGGGGAGAACCCCACGCTACGCACGCCGCCTCGTCGTCACCTCCCTCTCGAGAGGGATCTCGGGGTGCGCCGCGCACGCCACCCCATCACCACGTCGACCAGCACGAACACCGCGAGCGTGTACCCGACCAGCGGCAGCACCAACCCGATCGCCACCGACGCGACCAGCACCGCCCCGGTCCCCCACCACGGTGCCAGGCGCAGCACGCCGCGGGCGGGGGCGCCCGTGGCTCCTCCCGTCGGACGACGCTTCCACCACATCAAGTACCCCAGCACCACGAGAGCGGCGATGCCGATCGCGAGAGCGAACAGCACGAGCTGGTTCGCCAGGCCGAACATGGTTCCCATGTGCAGGTCGACGCCCCAGCGCGAGAGCTTGGCCAGCAGCGGGTAATCGGCGAAGTCGACCCGGTCGGTGACCCGCAGAGTCGATGCGTCGATGGCCACGGCATCCACCTCGGTCGGGAAACTCCGGTGGATCTCCTGCACGACCCAGGCCTTGCCCGCGGACGCGGGAGGACGGATCTCGAGGTCGCCGGAGTTCACGTTCGCGTCTCGGGCCACGGCCCACACCGCGTCGAAGGTCGCAGGATCCGCGGACGGCGCACCCGACGAATGCCCGCTGCCGTGGTGCGCGTGCTCGCCTCCGGCCGCGGCCGCCCCGTCGAGCGTGGTCGTGAGAGCGGGAGTTCCCCCACCCACGAGGGTGCGAAGCTCGGCCACGTTCGCGCCCGCGAACGTCGACCACGTGATGCCCGTGGCCGACAGGAACAGCGCCCCGACCACGACCCAGATGCCCACGGCCGAATGCCAGCCCGACAGACGCCGGTAACCCGTGTGCCGTCGGTTCGGTCGCAGCAGATCGCGGCGCCCCCTGCGGCTGCGCACGAAGCGTCCGATCCAGAGTCCCAGTCCCGCCAGCGCCACGATCCCGAGCCAGGATGCCGCGAGCTCGCTGTACCAGCGGCCGACGTCTCCGAGGTGCAGCGAGCGGTGCAGGTCGCTGATCCAGTGCCGCAACGGCAGCGCACCGCTCGTGCCGTAGGCCGGCAGGTCGCCGCGGATCTCGGTGGTGGCGGGGTCGACGAAGATCGCCCTGGTCGTGCTCTCGGGCAAGGTGTCGTCGGCGAACATCACGCGCGTGGTCGCCCCGGCCTGGGGTGCCGGACGCACGGCGACGGGAGTCGCCCCGCCGCCGACGTACTGCTCCGCGGCCGACACCTGTTCGGCGAGCGGTACCGCCGGCGCCGTCGTGGCCGCGGTGAGCTCGTGCGCGTACAGGGTGCTCTCGAGGGTCGGGGTGATCGCATACAGCGCGCCGCTCACCGCCGCGACGAGGATGAAGGGCCCCACCAGCAGGCCCGCGAAGAAGTGCAGGCGCCGCAGCAGCGCGGTGAACCACCCGCGAGAGGACGCCCCCGCTGCGGCAGAGGGAGCGGCCGGCGTGGATTTCGGGTCAGCGCCCACGGCGGTCACGCGCGGGCTCCGATCGACGGCGGGGCCGGGATCGGCGTGAGAGGACGAGCAGGAAACATCGAGGTCTCTTTCCGAGCGCAGGATGCGCTCGCGACAGGACGCCGCGCAGTGCGGACGCCGTCGCCCACGGCGGCCCCTCCTCAGGGGCGACGGCGTGGGCCGGAAGGGTGGGGACGCGCCCGAAGACACGTCGACGATCGCGCTGATCCGGCGAGGTGCACGGCACAGCGGTCGATCGCTCCACCGCCGCGAGAGGCGGGCGGAGCGAGACTCAGGATGCCGCGAGAGGAGGCCCGCGCCGGTGCGCGGACGAGACCACGAGGGCGGAGTGCGGACGCACCGCGACGACGACGGCGGGCACGGTTCGCCGCACGGACGGCGCCGCAGGAAGGGTCAGCACGACACGCACCCGCGCGCGGAGCCAGACGACGCTGCGCTCCGCGAGGACGCGCAGGGCTGCGAGCGTCCGCTCGCCCCGGTGCAGGGCCACGGTCGTGGCGACAGCGGCGGCAGCGTGGCCGAGCCACATCGCGGCATCCGGGCTCACCGCCGGGAGCGCGGTGCCCGTGAGCACCGGTAGAGCGGAGCCGTGGACGTGCGCCGCGGCGGCCAGGTCGTAGCTGCCGAGCACGAACAGCGTGTGGAACAGCACTTGGCTCACCGCAACGGCCACCGCGAGGCGCCAGGTCGACAGGCGGCGCCCGGCCAACACCGTGCACACGACGAACGACAGAGCGAGCGGCACGGCGACACCGAACAGGCCGGGAATCTCTCCTCCGCCGCTGACGTGCGAGAGCAGAGCGACGAAGGTGGCGACGGATGCCGCGGCGGTGCCGCGCGCTACGCGCGTCGCCCGGGCCTGTCGTCGCATGGAACTCATTGTGTCAGGCGCGGGCGCCCGAGCCTGACGGGTGTCGTCGGCCGGAGAGGAGATACGCCCCGGTGGTCAGAGCGACGACGAGCCGACGACGGCGAGATACCTCGCGGTCGCGTTGCCCATCTCGAGACCCGCCGCGACGAAGCCCGCCCCTAGGCTGGGACCCACCCAGGCCAGGAGGACGCCGTGACCCCACCCCGTGTCGTGATCGCCGGCGCAAGCGGTTTCATCGGCCACGCGCTCGTCGACGCCTTTCGCGCGGACGGCTACGAGGTGGCGACGGTGGGACGGACCGGAGACGCCGTGTGGACGGACGCGGACGCGATCGCGCAGCGGGTCGATGGAGCCGACGTGCTGATCAACCTCGCGGGCAAGATCGTGTCGTGCCGGTACACCGACGCGAATCGCGACGAGATCCTGCGCTCCAGAGTCGACACCACCCGCGCGCTCCGCGACGCCGTCGCGACCGCGGAGCACCCTCCCCGGGTCTGGATGAACGCGTCGACCGCGACCCTGTATCGGCACGAAACCGAGCGGGGCAACGACGAGATGGACGGCGTCACGGGCGAGGGCTTCTCGGTCGACGTGGCGACCAACTGGGAACGCGCCCTGTTCGAGGGGGACCTCCCCTCCACGCGCCGCGTGGCCCTGCGCATGGCGATCGTGTTCGGCGACGGGCCGGCGACCCGAATCCTCCTGGCCCTCGCGCGACTCGGTCTCGGCGGCCCCCAGATCGACAGCTGGTGGTTCCCGCACCGTCGCTACCGCGGAATCGGCCCCCGTCCCACGGGCCCCGTGCGCTCGAGCTGGAGCAGGACATCGGGGCGACAGCGCTTCAGCTGGATCCACATCGACGATGTGGTGGCATCCGTCCGCTTCATCCGCGACCACGACGAGATCGCCGGGCCGGTCAACCTCTCGGCTCCCGGCGTCACCGACAACCGCACGCTCATGCGCGAGCTGCGCCGCGTCGCCCGCGCTCCCTTCGGGCTGCCGGCTTTCCGGTGGATGCTCGACCCGGCGATGGCGGTGCTGCGCAACGAGCCCGAGCTCGTGCTCAAGAGCAGGTGGGCGGTGCCCCGGGTGCTGACGGAGGCGGGGTTCTCGTTCCGGTACCCGCAGATCGGCCCGGCTCTCGACGCCGTCGTGACGGTGCGCCCCGCTCGGGCGCGCGACCTCTTCTCACGCTGACTGCCGGAACGCACGCCGCCCCCGCACCGACGGAGGTGTCGGACGGGGGCGGCGTCGAACGATCCCGCGAGGGGGGACCGGAGGTCAGACCTGACGGCGGATGAAACGCATGAGCGCGGCGACGATCCCGATGATGAGGATGATCACACCGATCCACAGCAGGAACTTCACGGCCTCGACGAAGATACCGAGGAACAGGAGCACGAGGCCCACGATGACGAGGATGATGGCGAGAGCTGGCATGGGCCCCACTCTGCTCCGATATCGGGCCCCGCTCCCCGGCCTTGACAGGGCGAGCGGCCCGCGACACTGCGCGTGTCAAGACCGCTCTGGGCTCGGCATCCGGGGTCTAACGTCGGGGACACCAACCAACCCAGGAGGCGGCAATGGCCGAGCGCGACGTCAACGGACACGACTCAGGACACGGCACCGGGCCCACGGAGGGCGAGTACACCGACGTACAGTTGCCCGACGGCACCGCCGACCGCGGGAGCTCCGACCTCGCCGGTGAATACGTCGACAGCGAGAACGCCGACGGGAGCGAGTCGCGGCCCCGCTCCGACGAGGCCGGCGCCTACACCGACGTCGAGCGGCCCAGCGGCCGCGAGGCGCGCGAGAACGTCGACGACCCCGGCGAGTACACCGACCGCGATCGCTGAGACGTCAGCGTTCGAGCGTGCGACGCGGGTCGGCCCGGTACGCGCGGTGATAGGCGTCGACGAAGGCCGCGGCATCGGTGAATCCCCATCGGGCGGCGATCTCGCCGACGCTGACGTGGGTGGGATCGGCATCGACCAGATCGGTGTGCGCCGCGCTCAGCCGGGCGGCGGAGAGGTAGTCCTCGGGCGTCGCGCTGAGCTGGGCGTTCGCGACGAACGCCCGACGCAGGCCCGCGACCGAGGTCCCCACGGCGCGGGCGACGTCGTCGATGGTGACCGGCAGCGAGGCGTGGTCGTCGATCCACGACGCCGCCGAGGTGTAGATCGACGCCTGCTCGATCGCCGACGCCCGGCGCTCGCGGGGGTCGCCGACGAGAGGGAAGGCTTCGAGGGTCGCGGTCGCCAGAGTGCGGCGCACGTGGGCGCGCACCAGCGGCTCGTTCAGCAGAGGCACCTGCGTGAGCGACCAGCGCACCGTCGCGAGCCAGTGGTCACGCAGGCGGCGCGACACGGGGGCCGTGCCGGCGAAGCGCACGGCGAGTTCGTCGTCGCCGTAGATCGCCCGCGCCGTGTCGGTCAGCCAGCCGGTATCGAAGGCGATCAGGCGCAGGTCGGTGTCGTCCGGGCGACCGATCAGTTCGTGGCCCGGCTGCACCAGGCCCGGCTCCACGCTGTACTCCCCCGTCTCGGACCCGATGGTCCATGCGTATCCCGGCGTCGATGTCGCGAAGTAGAACCGGTCCGCTTCGAAGACCACCTCGGCGCGGCACTGCCAGATCAGTCGGCGCATCGAGAACGCCGTGTCGCCGACCGCGTGCTCCGCGAAGGTGCCGCGATCCGCTTGCACATCGACCTGCCCGTACTGCGCTTGCAGCCAGGCTTGCGTTTCGGCGACGTCGCTCGTGCGGACGCTGGTGTCGAAGAATTCGTTCATGAAGAGGGGCGTCGACCGCCGGAAAGGCGGGGCGCTCCTGCTCATGATAGTTATCCCGAAGCCTCCCCCTCGAAAGGACCCCGATGGCCGATTCTGCCTCCATCCGCCCCATCGACACCGACGACGCGGGTGAGGTGTTGACCATCCAACGCGCCGCTTTCGCGAGCGAGGCGCTCATCTACGGCGATCCCGACATGCCTCCGCTGACGCAGACCCTCGAGGAGCTGCGCGCGGAGCTCGTCGAGAACCTCGGATGCGTCGCCGTCACGGATCGTCGCATCGTGGGGGCCGTTCGCGCTCGTCTCGACGGCGAGCTGCTGCTCATCGGTCGTCTCGCCATCGCTCCCGACCAGCAGGGCGAAGGCCTCGGCACGCTGTTGCTCGCCGCCGTCGAGGACCGCGGCCGCAAAGCGGGAGCCACCGAGGCCGAGCTGTTCACCGGCGCACTCAGCGAGGCCAACCAGCGTCTGTACGAGCGCGAGGGGTACCACCGCTCCGAAGAGACCGCCGACGGCGAGATCTTCTACCGCAAAGCGCTGCGCTGATCGCCCGCCCGTGCGTTGAGACCGCGGATGCCGAGGGGCCGCCGCCCGAATCCGGACGACGGCCCCCTCGCGTGCCGCTTACGGCGTGGGCATGCCGCCGTTGACGTTCAGCGTCTCGCCGATGACGTAGCTCGACTCCGCCGAGGCGAGGTAGACGTACGCCGGCGCGAGCTCGGCCGGCTGACCCATGCGTCCGAGCGGGGTCTCCTCGCCGAACTCGTCGACCTTCTCGTCGGGCTGGCCGTCGGTCACCTGCAGCGGCGTCCAGATCGGACCGGGAGCCACCGCGTTCACGCGGATGCCCTTCGGGGCGAGCTGCTGGCCGAGAGCCTTGGTGAAGGTGTTGATGGTCGCCTTGGTCGAGGCGTAGTCGACGAGGATCGGCGCCGGAGAGTAGGCCTGGATCGACGTGGTGTTGATGATGGTGGAGCCGGGCCGGAGGTGCGGCACCGCCTCTTTGCAGATCCAGAACATCGCGTAGACGTTGGTCTTGAAGGTGTCGTCGAACTGCTCGTCCGACAGCGTGGTGATGTCCTCGTTGAAGATCTGCTTGCCGCCGTTGTTGACGACGATGTCGAGCCCGCCGAGCCCCTCGACCGCTTCCGCGACCAGGGTCTTGGCATACTCGCGCTCACGCAGGTCGCCCGGGATCTGAACGACGGTCGCGCCCGCCTCGCGGAGGAGCCCGGCGATGCGGTCGGCATCCACCTTCTCCTCCGGCAGGTAGGACATCGCGACCGAGGCGCCCTCGCGGGCGAAGGCGATCGCGGTGGCCGCACCGATGCCCGAGTCGGCTCCGGTGATGAGGGCCTTACGCCCCTCGAGACGTCCGCTGCCCGCGTAGGTGTCCTCGCCGAGCGCGGCCTTGGGCGTCAACTCGGCGTCGAGGCCGGGCTCTTTCTGATCCTGCGACTGCGGGTCGATGTCGGCGTAGAGCTTTGCCGGGTCGGTGAAGGTGTACTGCGTGCTCATGGCGAGTCCTTTCAGAGGGGATGGATGCCGGGACAGGGCGCCCCGGCGGAGGTTCAGCGGTCGCCGAGCTCGGCGTCGTCGATGAGCTCGCGGATGACGAGGGCGGCATTGATGAGGGCGAGGTGGCTGAGCGCTTGCGGCAGGTTGCCCCAGAACGCCCCGTCGGCTTCGGCGATCATCTCGGAGTAGATGCCCACGTCGTTGCCCTGGGCGACGAGCGCGTCCATCGCCTCGATGGCCTCGTCATTACGGCCGACGCACGCGAGAGCGGTCGCCCGCCAGAAGGCGCAGGCGACGAAGGTCTGTTCCTCCTGGTCCATGCCGGTGTACCGGTAGACGAGGTGGTTCTCGGTCGTGAGTCGTTCGGTGATGGCATCCAGCGTCTTCGACATACGCTCTCCCCGGTCGAAGCCGGTGGGAGCGTGCAGCAGCACGGATGCATCGAGGTCCTGGCTGCCCGGGGCGATCGTGTACGCCTCGAGCTCCTGCGACCAGCAGTGCTCGTCGACCCACGCGTGGATGCGATCGCGCTCGGCGCGCCAGCGGTCGCCGTTGTCGGGGATGTGCCCGCCGCCGGCCAACCACTGCGCGTCGTCGAGAGCCTTCCAGCAGCCCATCTTCGAGGAGGTGTAATGCCGCAGCTCGGGCAGTTCCCACATGCCGGAGTCCTCGCGGCGCCACAGGTCGCACGTGCGGTCGGCGACATCGGCGAGCAGGCGTCCGGTCTGGATGTCGAGCCGATTGCCCGCCTCGACGTAGGTGCGGCACAGCGCGATGAGGTCGCCGTACACGCCGAGCTGCAGCTGCCCCTGCGCAGGATTGCCGGTGACGACGGGCTGATTGCCGTTCCACCCCGGAACGTCGTGCTTTTCGAGACCGATCTCGGCGTCGCCGTCGAGGGTGTACATCACCTGCACCTCGGGCCCGTTCTTGCGGATCGTGCGCAGCAGCCACGAGATCGCCGCGTGGGTCTCTTCGCGCAGACCGAAGCCGACCCACGCGTGCGCGGTGTAGGCGAGGTCGCGCACCCAGGCGTAGCGGTAGTCCCAATTCTTGCCACCGCGTGGATTCTCGGGGAGCGATGTCGTCGCCGCGGCCGCGATCGCACCGGTGGGGCTGAACAGCAGGAGCTTGAGAGCGAGCGCGCTGCGCTGCACGTCGTTTGCCCAGGGGCCGTCGTACGAGAACTCATCCGACCACATCGCCCACCCGTCGGCGGTGCGGTCGATTCCGCGATCAACGTTCTGCGCGTCGGGGATGCGCAGGGGTTCCCCCTCGGTCGCGGCGATCACGAGGAGATGACGCGAACCCTCCGCGGTCGTGAAGCTGCCGTCGATGCTCTCGTTGCCGGCATCCGGTTCACCATGGATGCCGTGTTCGTGGCCGACCACCGCGAGGGAGACGTGCCCGATGCGCATGACCGAGAAGCCGTCGATGCGCTCCGTCCAGGGGGCGGCCGAACGCAGCATCGTGCCCGGTTGCACGCACCAGGCGAACTCGACCTCTCCCGTCACGCCCTCGACGCGGCGCGCGAGCTCCGCCCAGGGCAGCCGGCCCGCGATACCGGTGACCATCGCGTCCGTGAGGGTTGCGGTACCTGTCTTGGTGGTGAAGGTCGTCTCCAGAACATTCGTCCTCGGGATGTACCGGCGACTCACCTCGTACTCCCCCACGGGCGCCAACCGGATGCACCCGCCCGCGGCCTCGTCGACCAAGCGCGCGAACACCGGCCGCGAGTGGATGTTGGGCAGCGGCAACCAGTCGACGGAGCCGTCGAGACCGATCAGGGCGACGGTACGCCCGTCTCCGATCGCGGCGTAGTCGCGCAGCGGTCGGGACGGGGAGGGAGGCGTGGACACGTTCTCACGCTAGGAATGACGCCCTCCGCTCAGGCCGGGGTTGTCGGATCGGACGGGAGCGGCTAGGGACAGGCGTCCGATTACCCCTCCTCCGCCGCACTCGCAACCCCCGTCGGGCGCTCCGGCTTCCCGCCTAACGTCGCTATCGACCGTGAGTGAAAGGAACGCGCATGTCCACCACCACCAAGGACGCCCCCACCAAGAACCGTCGTCGCCCGGCCCGCGGCGGCAGCGGTCCGGAGACCACCGACGAGCAGAACGCCGAGAAGGGCTTCCAGGCCTCGGAGAAGCTGACCGACAGCCTGCAGGCCGTCCTCGTCGACCTGATCGAGCTGTCGATCCAGGGCAAGCAGGCCCACTGGAACGTCGTGGGCAAGAACTTCCGCGACACCCACCTGCAGCTCGACGAGATCATCGACGCCGCCCGTGAGTTCAGCGACGAGATCGCCGAGCGCATGCGTGCCCTGCACGCTCTGCCCGACGGACGCAGCGACACCATCGCCGAGACCACCACCCTGCCGGAGTTTCCCCAGGGCGAGGTCGACACGGCCGAGGTGATCGACCTCATCACCGAGCGTCTCGACGCGACCGTCGGCACCGTCCGCGACGTGCACGATGACGTCGATGACGAAGACCCGACCAGCGCCGACATCCTGCACGGCGTGCTCGAGCGCCTCGAGCAGCTGTCGTGGATGGTCAGCGCCGAGAACCGCGTCGCCCGCAAGTCGTAATCACCGCAGAACACATCGGATGCCGGGGCCTTCGGGCCTCGGCATCCGTCGTTCGTGCGGTGGTTCCGTCCGCGCCACGGCTCACGTCCGCGCGACGGCTCAGCCGCGCGCGATGAGGAACGGCGGGTGCGGGCCTTCGAGGCGGGCGAGACCGAGCTTGACCTCCATGAGAGACGCTCCGACCTCCGCGAAGCGCTCATCGGTGCGGGTTTTCATCCGGTCGAACCGCGCGTCCATCCGGTCGAACCGCGCGTCCATCCGCTCGAAGTGCGCGTCCATTTCCGCGAAGCGGGCATCGGTCCGGTGCTCGACACGGCCGAGCATCCACTTCATCCCGCTCAGGATTGTGACGGAGAGCGTCACGACCAGACCGACCGCCGTCGAGAGCAGAGGAAGAGTCTCCATCGGGCAATCCTTTCGGGGTGGGATGCAATGACTGTAGAGCACCGTGCTCCCGCCCCGCGGGGATGACTATCGAACAGTGGAGAACTTCACCCGGGCCGCCCTCGGGAGAAGCGATCAGAGCCGCAGCACCTCGGTCACCCGCACGATCGCGGTGCCCTCCTCCTCGGAGGCGGCGAGGTCGACTTCGGCTCGGATGCGCCAGTCGTGGTCTCCGGCGGGGTCGTCGAGGATCTGCTCGACCCGCCAGACGCCCTCGGCCGCCGAAGACTCGTCGATGACCACGAGGGAAGACGAACGCGCCGCCCCGCCGGTGCCGATCGCGTCGTGCTCGTCGAAGTAGTCGTCGAGCACCCCCGGCCAGTCGACGTCGGGGTCCAGCCCGACCAGCTCGTCGTCGCGCTGCAGCGCCGCCAGCTGCACACGCCGGAACATCTCATTGCGCACGAGCACGACGAAGGCACGACGATTGGTGAGGATCGACGGCGGCGCGGGCGGCACCACCGGGGCATCCGGGTCGTCCGCGGGGTTGATGAGCTGCTCCCACTCGTCGACCAGGCTCGAGTCGACTTGACGCACCACCTCGCCGAGCCAGGCGATGAGGTCGAGCAGATCGGGTGTCTGCGCATCGACCGGCACCGTCTGGCGGATCGCGCGATACGCGTCGCTGAGGTAGCGCAGCACCAGACCTTCGCTGCGGGCGAGCTGGTACAGCGACACGTACTCGCCGAACGAGCACGCCCGCTCGAACATGTCGCGCACGACGGACTTGGGTGACAGCTCGAAGTCGCGGATCCACGGCTGGCTCGACGCGAACACCTCGTAGGCCTGTGCGAGCAGCTCGTCCAGCGGCTTGGGCCAGGTGATCTGCTCGAGCAGCTCCATACGCTCGTCGTACTCGATGCCCTCGCGCTTCATCGCCGCGACCGCTTCGCCGCGGGCGCGGAACTGCTGCTGCGACAGGATCGGGCGCGGGTCGTCGAGCGTCGCCTCGATGACGCTGACGACGTCGAGCGCGTAGTGGCCCGTGCCGACCGATGACGCCGGGGGCGCGGCATCCGGGCCCCTTCCGAGTTCGACCTCGGGGTCGAGCATCTCGATCGCGGCGAGCGCGAAGGGAGACAGCGGCTGGTTGAGGGCGAAGTTCGGCTGCAGATCGACGGTGAGACGGATGCCGTCGGCCCCGGCCTCGACGACCCCCGCCTGAACGAGGGTGCGGAAGATCGCGAGGGCCCGGCGGGCGAGCTCGTACTGGCGGGCGCGAGGCTCGTGGTTGTCGAAGACGAGGGAGCGGACGTTCGCGAAGACGTCACCGCCGCGCGCGATGACGTTGATGAGCATGGCGGCCGAGAGCTTCATCTGCGGGACGAGCGGCTCGGGTTCGGCCGCGACCAGGCGGTCGTAGCTCTGCTCGGTCCAGTTGACGAAGCCCTGCGGCGCCTTCTTGCGGACGATCTTCTTCTGCTTCTTGAGGTCGTCGCCGGCCTTGAGGATCTGCGCGGCGTTCTCGATCTCGTGGTCGGGGGCCATGACGACGACCGTCCCCGCGGTGTCATAGCCTGCGCGACCGGCACGGCCGGCGATCTGGTGGAACTCGCGCGCCGACAGCTGGCGCATGCGCGTGCCGTCGTACTTGGTGAGCGCCGTCATCAGCACGGTGCGAATCGGTACGTTGATGCCGACGCCGAGGGTGTCGGTGCCGCAGATGACCCGCAGCAGCCCGCGCTGCGCGAGAGTCTCGACGAGCCGCCGGTACCGCGGCAGCATGCCGGCGTGATGCACGCCGATGCCCGCGCGCACGTAGCGCGAGAGGGTCTTGCCGAAGCCGGTCGTGAAGCGGAAGCCGCCGATGGCGTCCGCGATCTCGTCGCGCTGCTCGCGTCCGATGATGCGGATGGACGACAGCGCCTGCGCCCGCTCCATCGCGGCGGCCTGAGAGAAGTGCACGACGTAGATCGGCGCCTGCTTGGTGTCGAGCAGTTCCTGCACCGTCTCGTGCACGGGCGTTCGGGCGTACTCGAAGTGCAGAGGTACCGGTCGTTCGACGCCCGTCACCCGCGCGGTGTTCCGGCCGGTGCGGCGCGTCAGGTCGTCGGCGATGTCCTCGACGTCGCCGAGCGTGGCCGACATGAGGATGAACTGCGCGCGCGTGAGCAACAGCAGTGGCACCTGCCATGCCCAGCCGCGGTCGGCCTCGCCGTAGTAGTGGAACTCGTCCATCACGACCTGGTCGACGTCGGCGTCGGCACCCTGTCGGAGGGCCAGGTTCGCCAGGATCTCGGCCGTGCAGCAGATGATCGGGGCATCGGAATTCACCGAGGAGTCCCCCGTGACCATGCCCACGTTCTCGGCGCCGAAGATCTCGACGAGGGCGAAGAACTTCTCGCTCACCAGGGCCTTGATCGGCGCCGTGTAATAGGTGCGGCCGCCCCGGGCGAGGGATGCCGCGTGCGCGGCCACCGCGACGAGCGACTTGCCCGTGCCGGTCGGGGTGGACAGGATCACGTTCGCGCCCGACACGATCTCGATCACCGCTTCGTCTTGCGCGGGGTAGAGCGTGAGCCCTCGCGAGGCCGCCCATTCGACGAAGCCCAGGTACACGGCATCCGGATCGGCGCCGACGGGGACGTTCTCGAGAAGGGGGGTCACTCCCCCACCCTCTCATTCAGGGGGCGAGCGCAGCCCGCGACAGGCGAGGGGACGCACGCGGCCTCACCCGCGATCGCTGAAGACCCCGACGTTCTCGCCGTCGAAGACGAACTGCACGCTCGTACCGATCGGGAAGCGCTGGATGAAGGCGTCGGGCATGCCGTCGGCGACGACGAACTGGACCGTGGCGGGGAAGACCCCGGCTCCGCAGCCGCCGTAGACGAAGTTGCCGCGGAAGCCGCGTGTGTCGTCGGTGTCCACCTCGTCGGCGTCGAGCAGGTAGAGACAGGGGTTGCGGTTGTCGGTCGCGTCGGTGGGCGCCCGCCCGGTGAAGGCAGCCACCCCGTAGTAGTTCTCGTAGCCGCGTTCCGCGCCCGTGCGCTCACCGAACACGGCGGGAGCCGAGGAGTCCGGGTCGGGCACGAGCGTGTCGACCTGGGGCGCTCCCGCCGTCGCGGTCACGGGCACGAACGACACGCTCATCGCGGTCGCCGCGCTCGCGAGGGCGGCGACCACGGCCAGTGAGATCGCCCATGCCCACAGGCGGCGCTTCGAGTGTACGAGGGGAGCGCGCTCGCGGGGGATCTCCTCACCGTCCGCGTCGTCGTCCGGGACGGATTCGTCCAGGAGGCGCGAACCGGCCGATGCGGCCGGCGAGGGCGAGGGCGGGGCCGCGGGTGGACGAAGCCGATCCTCGCGCTCGAGGTTCTCGAGTTCGCGCAGGCGCGACACCGCGACCGGGTCGTCGACGATGTCGGCCTCGGGGCCGTAGGCCCGCGCGCGCAGGAGACGCAACTCCTCGTGCACATCGTCGTCCATGTCCTGAATGGTTCCATACCGGCCGGGGGCAGGGGCCGACTCCCGGTATATGCGCGGGAATAGATCGCCGACCACGACGTTGCACCCGGTATGCGCTCCTTCGGCACACTCTCCTTCGGCCATTACGGCCCCCTCGGCGGCGGTCGCCAGCTCACCGCCGGCGACTCGATGCTCCAGGCGATCGACCTCGCCCAGGGCATGGACGACCTCGGGGTCAACGGCGTCTCGTTCCGCGTCCACCACTTCGCCCGCCAGCAGGCGGCTCCCATGCCCCTGCTCGCCGCGATCGCCGCACGCACCTCGCGCATCGAGGTCGGCACCGGCGTCATCGACATGCGATACGAGAACCCCCTCATGCTCGCCGAAGAGGCGGCATCCGTCGACCTCATCAGCGCCAACCGCCTCGCGCTCGGCGTGAGCCGCGGGTCACCCGAGACGGTCGTCCGCGGCTACGAGGCCTTCGGCTACACCGGGTCCGAGGACCCGCGCGGCGGCGACATCGCCCGCGAGCACTTCGACCTGTTCCTCCGCGCGATCGACGGCGAGGGTCTCGCCGAGCGGGACCCGATGAGCCCCTTCGGCGGCGGCACGGGCCTGCAGCGCATCGAGCCGCACTCCCCGGGGCTTCGCAAGCGCATCTGGTGGGGCGCCGGCACCACGGCCACCGCGGAGTGGGCCGGGCGGATCGGCGTGAACCTCATGTCGTCGACGCTGCTCACCGAGGCCGACGGCACGCCCTTCGACCTCCTGCAGGCGCAGCAGCTCGACGCCTTCCGCGCCGCGTGGCGCGAGGCCGGCCACGAGGGCGAACCGCGCACCTCGGTCAGCCGCAGCATCTTCCCCATCGTCACCGCGGAAGACGAGATGTACTTCGGCGGCTCGGCCGGCAGCGACCAGATCGGTGTGATCGACGGCATGCGCTCGACCTTCGGCAAGACGTATGCGGCCACCCCCGACAAGCTCGTGGAGCAGTTGCAGAACGATGCCGCCGTGATGAGCGCCGACACGCTCATGCTGACGATCCCCTCTCAGATGGGCGTGGAGTTCAACCTCCGCCTCGTCGAGAACTTCGCGAAGCACGTCGCCCCCGCCCTCGGATGGCAGTCGACCCTCGCGACGGTCTGAACGACTCCCCGAACGGATCCGGATGCCGACTCGATCGGCATCCGGGTCCGTTCGGCGTTTCGCGCCGAGTCGTACGGTGAGAGGGTGAGCGTCACCATCCGCGAAGCCGTCTTCCCGCGAGACGACGCGGCCGTCAGCGCCCTCGTCGGGGCGTACCTGCGGCAGACGGAGGCAGAGAAGATCGAACGCGGGCTCGCCGCCGACGCGTTTCCCGAGCGCTACGCGCGGGAGATCGACGACCCGGCGGCGGCATTCGCGGGCCGGCACGCCCTCATCGCCGCCGTCGACGGCGCAGATGTCGGGCTCGTCGTCTCGTCGAACGTGCCCGAAGGAACAGAACTCTCGCGCGTGTGGACCGATCCGCGTGCCCGGGGGCGAGGCGTCGGAACCGCGTTGCTCACGGCTGCGCTCAGCGGAGCCGTGCGACCGGTGCGTCTGTCGGTCTGGGATTGGCGTGAGCCCGCGGTGCGGATGTACCGCGCTGCGGGTTTCGAGGTCGTCCCGTCGTGGGACCATCGGCCGGGGCTCATGTGCCTCGAGCTGCGGTGACCCGAACCGCGCTGCTCAGCGCGACGGCGGCACCCGCATCGTGCCGTCGAGCGTCCACCCGTTCTGATCGACGGCGCCCGTGGCATCCGCCTGCTCCGCCTGAGCGTCGGCATACCAGAGGCAGACGAGTCCCCGCTCGCGCCACAGGGCTTGGCGGCTCATCGCGTCCTCGACCATCCAGAACGCTCCGCCTGCGGTTCGACGGCGCAGCTCGGCGAGCCAGGTCGCGTACCCCGGGTCCGGTTCGGAGGCCGCGGCGTGGGGCCGCGCGAGCTCGATGAAGCGGTCGGCCAGGGTCTCGGTCGTCCAGTCGGTGCGTCCGTCCCGGAAGACGTCCTCTCCGCCCGCGCTGGAGTACCTCAGCACGACATTGCTCTCCCGCTCGAGAGGACTGTCGTGCGTCTCGCTCGGTTCGGGAACGAACACGCGGCACCGCCAGTGCCCCGTCGCGTAGAGGTTCGTGTTGATGCGGATCCCCTGCCAGCCGCGCTCGTGAGCGCGCGCCACCGCAGCGACGAGACGAAACGGGACCGGGATCACCGGTAGCCCGTCAGCCCGCGCGAGCGGGCGATGGTCTGCGACACGAGGTACTCGCCCCATGCCACCGCGTACGCGCCGAGAGCGGCCCACACCCACGCGGAGGGCAGGACGCCGATGAGCCCGAGCAACGCCGCGACCGTCAGCACGACGACCACCGCGAGTACCGGGCCGATCGCCCGCGCGCCGATGACACCCGCGCCGGTGCGCCAGATGACCAGCAGAGCTCCCGCCGTCGCGACGAGGAGGATGACGGGGGTGAACCACGGTCCCAGCGCCCCCATGGTGATCGCGGCGCCGACACCGGCAGTGGTGAGGGATGCGGTGCGGAGGGCGCGGATCTGTGTCGGAGAGGGCGAGGCGGCGATGGAGTGCTCCTGGGATGGGGGCGAAGGCGGGGAACCGAACCCGCCGACGATCACGGGCGAGGACGGCTTCCCAGGGTACCCGCGCCTCGATCCGCCTCCGCGGGGTGTTCGTGTCTACGGTGGACACGTGGGCATTTCTCTGACGCGCGTCGACCTCTCGGGTGCGGATGACCGCGCCGCGCTGACGGCGTTCCTCACCTCGAACGTCTTCCCGTTCCATGTGCGCGCGCAGTCGACGGTCGCGCAGATCGAGGACGCCCTTCGCGGCGGCTCGTGGGGTGGAGACGATGTCGGCACCTACTGGATCGATGACGAGACCGACGGCCGCGTCGGGGTGATCCGGTTGGAGGATCTGCAGGACGCCACCGCGATGGTCGATCTGCGGCTCGCCGACGGCGCCCGGAGTCGAGGCTTCGGCTCGGCGGCGTTGTCGGCCGCGACCGACCTCGTCTTCTCTCACCACCCCGGCGTCATCCGATTCGAGGGACAGACCCGCGACGACAACGTCGCCATGCGGCGTGTCTTCGAACGATGCGGCTGGGTGCTCGAGGCGCACTACCGCGACGGCTGGCCCGTCGAGGGCGGCGCCCCCCTGGCATCCGTCGCCTACAGCGTTCTTCGCCGCGACTGGGCGAGTGGCTCCACGACGCCCGTGCCGCGTGGCCCCGAGGTGACGCTCCGCGGCGAGTTGCGCTGCGCCGACGCGGCCGAGGCGCAGCGCGTGCACGCCCATCTCGCCGAGCACATCGCTCTGACACGTGCGGAACCGGGGTGCCTCTCTTTCGACGTCGACCCCACCGACACCGACGGCGTCTGGAGCGTGTCGGAGCGCTTCGTCGATGAAGCGGCTTTCGACGTCCACCAGCGCCGCTTCGCCTCGAGCACGTGGGGGCTCGAGACCGCCGGGATCCAGCGCTTCTTCGTCATCCACGGGAGGGCACTGGATGCCGACGCCCTCATCGCCACGGCGTGGGCGGCCGAGGAGATGCTTCTGCATCCGGCTGTGCGCTCGAACCCTCGCGAGCTGAACCGGTTGCTCGACCCCGAGTTCGTGGAGGTCGGACAGTCCGGCCGTCGGTGGACGCGAGACGCGATCGTCGCCGCCCTCCGGGAAGAACCGGGAACCGACTCCTCGCCCCTCGTCGAAGAACGAGAAAGTCGGCTCGTCGGACCTGACACGGTCCTCTTGACCTATCTGCTGCGATTCGAGAACCGCGTCAGCCGCCGGTCGTCCCTCTGGCGGTGCGACCCCGCACCGCGTTGCCTGTTCCACCAGGGGACGCCGGTCGTCTGAGGCGTCAGCCGTTCGCGGGGTAGCCGGTGTACTCGACGGTCGAGGTGTCGGGGTGGAGGTTTCGGAACGCGGCGAGATCGCGCACGTTCTTCTGCACCGCGACGACGGCGAACAGGCTCATCGCGAAGCCGATGCCGTAGAAGCCCTTCTCCGACAGCAAGAGCTCGGCGTTCCAGAGGCCGACCGCCATGAGGGCGAGCGCGACGAGAAGCATGCCCCACGCGACGCCGAGGTAGGCGCCGGTGACCGGAATGTCTTCCGCGCGGTCGCGCACCGCCTTCTGCACCGAGATGGCGGCGAAGAGCCCGAGCAAGAAGACCGAGAGGTAGAAACCCTTCTCGGCGAGCGTCATGTGCGCGTTGTAGAGGCCGATGAAGGAGACCGAGGCGCCGAGCCCGAGTGCCACCCACGAGGCTCCCACGAACGCTCCGGTCGGACGACCGAGCATCTGCTGCGTGTGGATATCCGTCATCTTTCCCACCCCTTCGTCGGGTCCCCCGGAGGGGACGTATGCCGTGGCGGAGAAGCTAGCGGAAAGTTCATGCCGAAAACGCCATGAGCCCATCACCTGTGGACAACCACGGGGAGCGACCACGGGTCCTCGTCCGCCGTCCGCGAACCCCGTCGCCCTGGCGCCGCCGAAGATGGTTTGCTGGCCCGCATGCGACAGCTCCTCATCCTCGGTGGAACCGGATGGCTCGGCCGCGCCGTCGCGGCACAGGCCCTCGCGCAGGGGGCCGAGGTCACCTGCCTCGCCCGCGGCGAGTCCGGCGAGACGGCACCGGGCGCACGACTGATCCGCGCCGACCGCAACGACCCCGACTCCTACGCACGCGTGCAGCGCGACTGGGACGAGGTGGTCGAGCTCTCGTGGGACCCGGGATTCGTGGCATCCGCCCTCGACGCCCTCGCCGACCGCGCAGCGCACTGGAGCCTGATCTCGAGCGTCTCGGTGTATGCCCGCTCGGACATCCCCTTCGCCGACGAGACGGCGGAGCTCGTCGAGCCGAAAGACCTCGAGCAGTATCCGGATGCCAAGGTGCACGCGGAACGGCTCACCTCGGCGCGGCTGGGTGACCGGGTGCTCCTCGCGCGGGCGGGGCTGATCGCGGGGCCGGGCGATCCCACCGACCGCTTCGGCTACTGGCCCGCGCGGTACGCCCGCGGCGGGCGGGTCGTCGCGCCCGAGGCGGCCGGCCGTCACGTCCAGGCGATCGACGTGGACGATCTCGCCGCGTGGATCGCGCACGCCGGACGCACGGGCGTCACGGGCCCGATCAACGCGGTCGGCGAAGAACTGCCGCTCGCCGCGGTGCTCGCGGCGGCCCGCGATGCGGCCGGAACGGCGAGCGAGACCGTCACCCTCGACGACGACACCCTCATCGCGCGCGGCGTCGCCTACTGGGCCGGGCCGCGCTCACTCCCCCTGTGGCTGCCCGAGAGCGCGGGAGGATTCGCGCGGCGCAGCGACGCCGCCTTCGTGGCATCCGGCGGGCGTCGCCGCTCCCTCGCCGAGACGATACGCCGCACGCTCGACGATGAGCGCGAGCGCGGACTGGACCGCCCCCGCCGCGCCGGACTCACATCCGCCGAAGAGGCGGAGGTCATCGGCGCCTAACGCCCGTTGCGGTCAGCCGCAGAACGCGGAGGCGCCGACGACACCTCGAGCTTGTCGAGACCGCGCAGCGAGGTCCAGATGAGTTCCTCGCCCTTCGCCGCATGCTGCGAGGCGCGAACGGCGCGCTCGTCTGCCCACGAGTTGAGCACGTGGCCGGAGTGCCCGCGCACGTGCTCGAGCACGACGTCGGGAAGGCCCGCCGCCCGCCGCGCGTCGCGCGCGGCGATGAGGGCTTCGAGGATGCCCTGGTTGGCTACCGGCTTCTTCGCGCTCGTGACCCAGCCACGGCGGCGGTGGCCGTCCATCCACTTCGAGTAGGTGTCGATGGCGTACTTCGAGTCGGCCTGCACGACCAGCTCGCGCACGTCGGCGTGATCGGTGATCGCGTACAGCAGCCCGAGCAGTTCGCCGATGTTGTTCGTGCCCTCGGGGATCGATCCGGCGGCCCAGTGTCCGTCTTCGCCGACCCACGCCCAGCCCGCCGGACCCGGGTTGCCCTTGCAGGCGCCGTCGGTGGCGACGACGTAGCGGTCGGAGGATGCGGGCGACTCGGTACTGCTCATCCTCCTAGTCTCCCCCGCAGCGCCACAGACGTACGACGACGCCCCCGCCGTCGGCGTGAACGACCGACGGCGGGGGCGCTTGCACGAGGATCAGTCGCGACCGCTCTCGGCCTTCTTCTGGCCGGCCTCGAGCACATCGCCCGCGGGCAGTTCCTGGTGTCCGCCGAACTGCAGGCGCATCGCCGAGAGCACCTGGTTGGCGAAGTGGTCCTCGCCGCGCGAGGCGAACCGCTCGAACAGCGACGCGGCCAGCACCGGCACCGGCACGCCCGTGTCGACGGCGGCCTTGACGGTCCAGCGTCCCTCGCCCGAGTCCGAGACGCGGCCTGCCAGACCGTCAAGCGTCGGGTTCTGCGCGAGCGCCGCGGCGGTGAGGTCGAGCAACCAGGACGAGATGACCGAGCCTCGGCGCCAGAGCTCGGTGACGCGAGCCGTGTCGATGTCGAACTGGTAGTACTCGGGCTCCTCCAGGGGCGCCACCTCGGCGGAGTGCTCGCCCTGACGCAGGCCCGCGTCGGCGTTGTTCAGCACGTTCAGCCCCTCGGCGAGCGCGGCCATGATGCCGTACTCGATGCCGTTGTGGACCATCTTCACGAAGTGGCCCGAGCCCGACGGACCGCAGTGCAGGTACCCGCGCTCCTCGGTCGTGTAATCGCCGGTGCGGCCGGGCGTGCGCTCGACCTCTCCGGGACCGGGGGCGATGGTGCGCAGCACGGGCTCGAGGTGGGAGACGGCCTCGTCGTGGCCGCCCACCATGAGGCAGTAGCCGCGCTCGAGACCGAAGACGCCGCCGCTGGTGCCCACGTCGACGTAGTGGATGCCGCTCTCGTCGAGCTTCTTCGCACGACGCACGTCGTCGCGGTAGTTCGAGTTGCCGCCGTCGATGATGATGTCGCCCGGCTCGAGCACCTCGGCCACCTCGTCGACGACCGTGCCGGTGAGACCGGCGGGGATCATGAGCCACACGGCGCGGGGCTTGTGCAGCTTCGAAGCCAGGTCGGCGATGCTCGTCGCCCCCGTGGCGCCCTCCGCGACCAGCGATGCCACGGCATCCTGGTTCACGTCGAACACGACGCAGTCGTGACCGTCCTTCATGAGCCTGCGGACGATGTTGGCGCCCATTCGTCCGAGTCCGACCATGGCGAGTTGCATTGGTTCCCCGTTCGTCGTGCATGACGGGCCGCGCCGCGCGGTCCCTCCGCGAGTCTAGGAGCGTCCGGAGGCACCAGGGATCGGTGCTAGCCCTGGAAATCCTCGGGGTCGACGCCCTCCAGAAAGCGCCGGAACTCCTCCACCCGGTCTTCGTCCGCGCCCCCGCCGTCGAGCTCGACGGCCTCGTCCGGCACACCGGCCTCGTCGAAGACGGCGTTCGCCACGAGGATCGGTGCATCGGCTCGGGACGCGAGGGCGATGCCGTCCGAGGGACGGGAGTCGAAGGTCCGGGGCCCCGCCGGGGTGTTCAGCACCACCCGGGCGTGGAAGGTCCCCTCGTCGAGGTGGGTGATCTCGACGCGGTCCACGGATGCCGAGAGCTCGCCGAGCATCGCGGTCATCAGGTCGTGCGCGAGGGGCCGCGGCGAGCCGGTGCGCTCGATCGCGACGAGGATCGACATGGCCTCCTGCGGCCCGATCCACACGGGGAGCACCCGGTTGCCGTCGGTCGCGGTGTCGACGGGCTTGAGCAGGATGACGTGCTGCTGACCCGGGTCGAGCGCGACCCCGACGACGCGCACCCGGATCATGGAGCCATCGTACGGGGAGTGCCCGTCGCGAGAGGGTTCAGCGCACGATGCCGAGAGCCCGCGCCGCGGAGACGGCGGCGGTACGCGACGAGACGCCGAGCTTCGAGAAGACGTGCGCGAGGTGAGACTTCACCGTCGCGTCGGTGATGTGCAGACGGGTGGCCACCTCGGCGTTCGAGGCCCCGCGGGCGACGAGTCGCACCACTTCGATCTCGCGCGCCGAGAGGGTCACGCGGGGCTCGCGCAGGCGAGCCAGAAGTCGCCCCGCGATCGCCGGGGCCAGGGCGCTCTGCCCCGCGGCGGCGGCGCGGACGCCGGCGAGCAATTCGTGGGGCGGGGCGTCCTTCAGCAGGTACCCGCTGGCCCCCGCCTCGACGGCGCCGAGGATGTCACCGTCGGTGTCGTAGTTCGTCAGGACGAGGACGTACGGCGGGGCGGCGAGCGCACGCACCCGCCGCGTGGCCTCGGCCCCGGCGGCCCGCTCGCCGAACTGCAGGTCCATCAACACGAGCTCCGGCGCCAGCGATGCCGAGAGAGCGACGGCCTCGTCGGCGTCGGCGGCCTCGCCGACCACTTCGATGTCGGTCTCGGCGTCGAGCAGCGCGCGCACGCCCGCCCGTACGACCGGGTGGTCATCGGCGATCACCACGCGGATCACGACGCTCCCCCCGGCAGCACCACGGTGATGGTGGATCCGGCACCCGGCGCGCTGTCCACGTCGAGCACGCCGTCGAGCTGATCGACGCGCTCGCGCATGGCCCGGAGGCCGAAGGAGTCCGTTCCGGATGCCGCGGCCTCGGCGCGTCGCACGTCGAACCCGGCGCCGTCGTCGGAGATGGTCAGACGCGCCCCGCCCGACTGCGGCACGAGCCGGATGCGCACGCAGCGTGCCCGCGCGTGCTGGGCGACGTTCGCGAGGGCCCCCTGGGCGATGCGCAGCAGGGCCGTCTGGGCGTCCATGGGCAGCGAGACCACGGCATCCACCTCCACCTCCACGTCGATACCCTCGCGAGCACCCCATCCGCCGGCGAGACGCTCGAGGGCGGAGCCGAGGCCGCGGTCGAGGCTCGGCGGGGCCAGTTCTCGGATGAACCGGCGGGTCTCGGCGAGGCCGTCTGCCGCCGTCTGGCGCGCCAGCCGTACGTGGTCGATGCCGGGACCCTCGGCATCCGCTCTCTCCGCCGCGTGGAGCAGCATCTGGATGCTCGACAGTCCCTGCGCGACGGTGTCGTGCAGCTCGCGGGCCAGGCGCGCTCGTTCGGCGAGGGTCCCCTGCTCGCGCTCGGCGGCGGCGAGCCGGTCGCGCGTGGCGAGAAGCTCGGCCACGAGGGCTTCGCGCTCCGCGGCCCTGCGCTCGAGGGCGTTGTAGCCCAGGCCGATGAGAAGCGCCACACCCGCACCGACGACGGGCCCGACGACGCCGCCCACCGTGAGACCCCCGTGGACGGCGAAGGCCGCGATCGTGAGGGCGGTCGTGCCCACGACCGCGAGGGGACCCGCTCCCCCCGGGAGCACGTGCAGGTACAGGAAGAACAGCGGGAAGACGAGATACGCGGCCTCGGGGACGAGCCACACCAGCGCCGCCCACACCACCGTGAGCGCCGCCACCCACACGACACCGCGCCGCGATCGCCCCGCGCGGGCGATCCAGAGTCCCGCGAGGTACACCGCGCCCAGCGCTCCGGCGAGCACGAGGGCGAGCACGGACCCGTCCGTCAGCAGCACGCGCGCGACGACGAGAGCGAGCAGTCCGCCGAAGAGAGCGTGCAAGCCCGCGCGCAGCCCCGCGAAGACCGGGGCGAGGGGACGATGGGTCATTTCCCGATCCAGGCTACGGATGCCGGGACCCCGGCGGATCATCCGAAAGGTGGAGGAAGGGTTCGCCCACCCCGCCGATGACGGCCGGAGCGGTCCGGACGAGGGTGGGACGGAGCCGACGAGAGACGCCGGCGGAAGGAGGCGACGTGTACGTCGCATGGCGCGATCTGCGGTTCGCCCGCGGGCGATTCGCCCTCATCGGGGCGGTCGTCGCCCTCATCACCCTGCTCGTCGGGTTCCTCTCCGGGCTCACGGGCGGACTCGCCGCGCAGAACGTCTCGGCCGTTCTCGTCCTGCCCGGGGACCGGCTCGTCCTGCATCCCGTCGGCGGCGCGAGCGCGACCTTCGCCGACTCCACGATCGACGACGACACCGTCTCGGCATGGCGCGCGGCCCCGGGGGTCGATAGCGTCACCGCCGTCGGGATCACGCAGACACGGGCGGAGGGACCCGGAGCCGTCGGCGCCGTCGCCCTGTTCGGCCTCGACGCGGGAACGAGCTTCGGCGCTCCCCACCGCGACGATGAGATCGACCTGTCGGCGGGGGCGGCCAAGAGCCTGGGCGCGATGGTCGGCGACGAGGTCACCGTGGCGGGGTCCTCCTTCCGCGTCGCCGCGATCGGAGGCGATCGGTGGTACAGCCACACCCCCGTGGCCACACTCGACGCGCACGCGTGGGCGACTCTCGATCAGCACCTGGGCGGCACGGGGCAACCGACGCTTCTCGCCGTCACCGGCTCCCCGGCGTGGGACACCGTGGCCGCCGACACCGGGACCACGGCATCCACTCCCCTGTCGAGCCTCACGGCGCTGACGACCTTCCGCTCCGAGATCGGCTCGCTCGCGCTGATGATCGCGATGCTGTTCGGCGTCTCGGCGCTCGTGGTCGGCGCGTTCTTCACGGTCTGGACGATGCAGCGCTCGTCCGACATCGCCGTGCTCAAAGCGCTCGGGGCGAGCACTCCCGCACTCGTGCGCGACGCCCTCGGCCAGGCTCTGGTCGTGCTGGGGCTCGGAGTCGGCATCGGGATCGGACTGACCGCCCTGCTCGGCACCCTCGCCGGCGCAGCGCTGCCTTTCGTCCTGAACCCGCTCACGACCCTCGCCCCCGCGGCGGTCATGGTCGTGCTCGGCCTGCTCGGCGCCGCGGTGTCGCTGCGCACGGTCACCTCCTCCGACCCCCTCACCGCCCTCGGGAGCACCCGATGATCCTTCTCGACGACGTCACCCTCACCTATCCCGACGCAGACGCCCGCGTCACCGCCGTCGACCATGTCTCCCTGGAGGGCCGCCCGGGCATCGTGACCGGCATCACCGGCCCCTCGGGTTCGGGCAAGTCGAGCCTGCTGGCCCTGGCCGCCACCCTCGTGCGCCCCGACTCCGGGCGCGTGATCGTCGCGGGGACGGATGCCACCCGGCTCAGCGCCGCGGCGGCGACGGCGCTGCGGCGCCAGAGCATCGGCATCGTGTTCCAGCAGCCGCAGTTGCTCCCGGCCCTCACCGCTCGCGAGCAGCTGCGGGTCATGGCCGAGCTCGGCGGCCCCGACCGGCGCGAACGGCGTGCGCTCGTTCGTTCACGGGTCGACGAGCTGCTCGAGGCCGTCGGTCTCGGCGCTCTGGCCGATCGTCGGCCCGCCCAGCTCTCCGGCGGTCAGCGTCAGCGGGTGGCGATCGCGCGCGCTCTCGTGCACGAGCCGCGGGTACTGCTGGTCGACGAGCCGACGAGCGCTCTCGACACCGCCCGGGGCGGGGAGATCATGGCTCTGCTGTCTCGACTGACGCGAGAACGCGAAACCGCGACGCTGCTCGTGACGCACGACCTCGTGCACCGCGACGCCCTCGACGAGACGGTGGAGATCGTGGACGGGCGCGCGGCGCTCGTCACCACCCGTACGCGTTGAACCACTCGCGACGGCGGTCGGCTTCGGCGCGCGACTCGTCCCCTCGCCACGAGTCGTGGGGTTCGAGCAGACCGCCGTCGTCACGGTTCACGAACGCCCAGCAGACCGGGCATAGTGCCCGGCCGCCGGGGAATCCGTCATCGAGCGTCGGGGCGGGTTCGGCGGGGGTCCCACCCGCGACGCACTCGGGCGGGTCGGCCTGCAGGTCGCTCCAGAGCAGTCGCCCGCCGGTGCGGTGGTGAAGGCCGCGGTGGCCGTCTTCACGGGTGCAGATCTCGCCGTTTCTTCGGCTGAGGCACAGTCTCCGGGCGGCGCCCGGCAGCGCTGCCAGTGTTCGCGTCATCCTTCGATTCTCGCCGCTGCGAGCGCAACGGGGGCAGGTGCGGGATGCGCACGGGGCGATGGGGGCCGGTGGGGAAGGGATCGGCGGTCATCGCTGACCACCACCGGTGCGACGAGAGAACATGTCGACCTCCTGATGTTCCGACCATCCGCCCGTCGAGCGTGGATTCCGAGGGGGTTGACACGGCGCAAGACGGTGCTAGGCATACCCCATGGGGGTATCATCGGGGCATGCACGGATACGAGGGCCACAAGGACGACCTCCTCAAGCGTCTGCGCCGCGCCGAAGGCCAGGTGCGAGGCATCGCGCGCATGGTCGACGACGACCAGTACTGCATCGACATCCTCACCCAGGTCTCGGCCGTGACCAAGGCGCTCGAGAACGTCGCCCTCTCTCTGCTCGACGACCACCTCTCCCACTGCGTGGCCGAAGCGGCCGCACAGGGCGGCCCCGTCGCCGACGAGAAGCTGAAAGAGGCGAACCAGGCGATCGCTCGCCTGGTCCGCTCGTAAGGAGACGCACATGACCGCACAGCGCATCGACCTCGGCCTCACCTCGGCCCCCGCCGGCGGCTGCGGCGACGGCTGCGGGTGCAAGAGCGCGGCATCCACCCCCGCCGTCGCCTCGGACGAGGCGTCCTCCGTCGTGCTCCGCGTCGAGGGGATGACCTGCGAGCACTGCGTTCGCGCCGTGAGCGAAGAGCTCAACGCGCTCGACGGCGTGGAGGTCGTCGACGTCGACCTGCGTGCGGGCGACGCCTCGCTCGTGCGCATCACGGGTTCAGCCGACGAGGCCGCTCTCACCGCGGCGATCGACGAGGCCGGGTACACCCTGGTCCGGTGACCGGATGCCGCGGGCACGGCGATCCCTCACCCTCGGGAATCCGCTCCGCGCGGCGCGTGCCTCAGAAGACGCGACGCACCAGCGCGTCGACGGCCGCGTGGAACGTGAGGTGCTGCGAGATCTCGACAGCGCGGTCGTAGCGCGGTCCGCCGAGCGCCACGAACACCGCGCCGACGACTTCGACGTATCCGACGATGTACCCCTCGCGGGCGACCTCGTACAGATCGAGATCGACGCGCGTCCAGGGGATCTCGGTGAGGGCGGGCGTAGTCGAGGAGGGGGCCGCTTTCCCCGCGGCGCGAGCCGCAGCCTTCGATGATCCCGGGCGACTGAGGGGTGCTTCCATGACCATGCGACGACTCCTTGGCTCCTCCGGGTCATCCCAGAGTGCGCTGTCCGCCCCCGAACCGCGCGGCCCTTGACGCGACGGCGGATCACGGATACGTCGGGATCAGCCGACGCTGCGCGCGGGGCGACCGCGGCGTGGGCGCTGCTCCGACAGGTCGAACGGCTCCACCCCCGCGGTGAGCGTTTCGACCTCATCGAGCCACCGGAGGTCCGCCTCGAGCCGCGCACGGCGCGCCGCCTGCACGATGGCGGCGGGAACGGCATCCGTCCGCTCCTCCCGCACCTCGGCGAGCGCCGCACGGACCGCTTCGCGCTGGACCGACAGGATGCCGGGCACATCCGATCCCGGGAGCGTCACCGCGAGGGCGACCTTCAGGGCGACGTCGTCGCGCCCCTCGACCAGCGAGGCACCGCCCAGCCACGCTCGCACCTCGACGCGGCCCTCGACGGTCAGCTCCCACAGCACGCGCGCCTCGTCGTCGAGACCGGCGCCCTGCACCAGCCCGTCGCGCTCGAGGCGCTCGAGGGTCGTGTACACCTGGCCGACATTGACCCGCGCTCCGGTGCGCCGCTCGTATTCGGCCCGCAGCTGGGAGCCGTAGCAGGTGCCGCGGTCGAGGATCGCGAGCAGGCTCAGACGGACGGACACGACGCCTCCTGGCGGGTCAGAAATGACTTGCCGAGTATATCGTTCGACGCCGAGGGATCCCCCGACGCGCCGAGGAGGCCCGGCGTAGCATGTGGTCTGACCACATAATCCGGTTCGATCGGAGGCTCCTGATGGAGTGGCTCGACCCCCTCGCCCTCGCCCGCTGGCAGTTCGGGTTGACGACGCTGTACCACTTCCTCTTCGTGCCTCTGACGCTCGGCATGTCGCTCATCGTGGCGATCTTCCAGACCGCCTGGTATCGGACGGGAGACGTGCGATGGCTTCACATCACGCGCTTCTTCGGGAAGATCTTCCTCATCAACTTCGCCATGGGCGTGGTCACCGGAATCGTCCAGGAATTCCAGTTCGGCATGAACTGGTCGGCGTACTCGCGCTTCGTCGGCGACGTGTTCGGCGCCCCCCTCGCCTTCGAGGGACTGCTCGCCTTCTTCCTCGAGGCGACCTTCATCGGCCTCTGGATCTTCGGCTGGGACAAGCTCCCGCGCCTCGCGCACCTCGCGAGCATCTGGATGGCGTCTATCGGCGCCACCCTGTCGGCCTACTTCATCATCGCCGCAAACGCCTTCATGCAGAACCCGGTCGGTTACCAGATGTCGGCCGACGGCCACCGCGCCGAGCTCGTCGACTTCTGGGCGATGCTCACCAATCCCGTCGCCCTCGCGGCCTTCCCGCACACGATCTTCGCGGGCTGGATGTTCGCCGCGATGGTCGTCGTCGCCGTCTCGGCCTGGCACATGGCACGCGGTCGCAACACCGACATGATGCGCAAGACGCTCCGCTTCGGCCTGTGGTCGACGCTGGTGTCTTTCGTGCTCGTCGCGATCGTGGGCGACCAGCTGAGCCTGGTCATGGTCGCCACGCAGCCGATGAAGATGGCGGCGGCCGAAGCGACCTTCAACACCGTCTGCGGGCAGGATGCCTCGTTCTCGATCTTCACGCTGGGAACGCCCGACGGAACGAGCGAGCTGTTCTCGATCCGCGTGCCCTTCCTGCTCAGCATCCTCTCCACCCACTCGCTCGACGGCTGCGTCGAAGGCATCAACGACCTGAATACCCTCTACAGCCAGCAGATGTTCCCCCAGTTCGCCGACCAGGTCGACGGCAACTTCGCCCCCGTGCTCTGGGTCACCTACTGGGCCTTCCGCTGGATGATCGCGCTCGGCGGGATCGCGGCGCTCGTCAGCGTCGCGGGCCTCTGGGTCACCCGCAAGAAGGCGACCCGTCCGGTCGCCCCGTGGATGTGGCGCGTGGCGATCTGGGCCGCTCCCCTGCCGATGCTCGCGAGCCTCGTCGGCTGGATCTTCACCGAGATGGGTCGTCAGCCCTGGATCGTGTTCGGCCTCATGCTCACGCAGGACGGGGTCTCCCCCAGCGTCCCGGGCTGGAGCGTGCTCATCTCGCTGATCGCCTTCACCCTCGTCTACGCCACCCTCGCCGTCGTGGAGTTCGGCCTCATCGTGAAGTTCGCGCAGAAGGGTCCCGAGCCCCTGCCCGACCCCGACGCCGAGCGAGACGACTCGGTCGAGAACACCCCGACCACGGTCTACTAGGAGCCCCTCATGGATCTCGCATACCTCTGGTTCTGGATCGTCGCCTTCCTCTTCGTCGGTTATTTCGTGCTGGACGGGTTCGACTTCGGCGTCGGCATGTCGATCCCCTTCCTCGGCAAGGACGACATCGCCCGCCGCCAGATCATCAACACGATCGGCCCCGTCTGGGATCTCAACGAGACCTGGGTGATCGTCGCCGGTGCCGCGCTGTTCGCATCCTTCCCCGAGTGGTACGCGACCCTGTTCAGCGGCTTCTATCTGCCCCTCCTGGCGATCCTGATCGCCCTGATCGCCCGCGGTGTCTCGTTCGAGTACCGCCACCAGCGCGAGTCCCTGAAGTGGAAGCGCACCTTCGACCGCATGATCGTGGCGGGATCGGCCGTCCCCGCCTTCCTCTGGGGCGTCGCCTTCGCCAACATCGTGCAGGGCGTGCCGCTGGATGCCGACCACGAGTACGTCGGCAGCGTGCTCACGCTGCTGAACCCCTACGGCATCCTCGGGGGACTCACCACCCTGACCCTGTTCTTCCTGCACGGTCTCTACTTCGTCGCACTCAAGACGGACGGGCAGGTGCGTGCCGACGCTCGACGTCTCGCAGCACGCGCGGGCCTGGTCACGATCGCACTGGCCGCGCTCTTCCTCGTCTGGACGATCGCGAACGCCGCGAGCGCTCCGCTGTTCCTCGGCGTGGTCGCCCTCTCGGGCATCGCCGCGCTCGCGCTGATCGGCTCGTGGCTCGCGAACGCCCGCGACCGCGAGGGCACCGCCTTCACCCTCGGCGCCGTGACGATCGTCACCGCCGTCGCCGCGCTGTTCTTCGCGCTTTTCCCGAACGTCATGCCCTCCACGCTCGCGGCGGGCTCGAGCCTCACGATCGACAACGCCTCGAGCACCGACTACACGCTCACGATCATGAGCTGGGCGGCGCTCATCTTCCTCCCGCTGATCCTCGCCTACCAGGGCTGGACCTACTGGGTGTTCCGCAAGCGCGTCACCCGCGCCCGGATCGAGAAGGCCGCGCTCGTCGCCCACTGACTGATGAAACCCGTCGACCCGCGGTTGCTCCGCTACGCCACCGCCTCCCGCGGCTTCTTCGCCGTGACCGCGGCGATCGTGCTCGCGCAGACCGGCGTGACCGTCGGCTTCGCGTGGGCGCTCGCCACAGCGCTCGTCGGCGCGATCCAGGGCCGACCGGTCGGCGAGCTGTGGGGATACATCGGCGTGGCGGCATCGCTCGTGCTCCTGAGGGGCCTGCTGATCGCCGCCTCGGAGCGCGCGGCGGCGCGGGGCGCGGCGGCGGCATCGCTGCAGTTGCGGGCAGCGCTCGTGGGCGCGGTCGCACGCCTGGGTCCGGGCTGGCTCGCCCGCCGAAACTCCGCCTCGCTGTCGCTCACCGCCGGCCACGGTCTGGACGCACTCGATGCCTACTTCGGTCGGTATCTGCCGCAGCTCGTGGCCACCGCGATCGCCATGCCGATCCTCATCGGCGCCATCGCGCTGGCCGACCCCCTCTCGGGCCTGATCGTGGTGCTGACGATTCCCCTGATCCCGCTGTTCATGGTGCTGATCGGTCTCGCCACCCGTGGCGTCCAGGAACGGCAGTACCGCACCCTCGGCCGCCTCGCCACACGCTTCGCCGACACCGTCGAGGGCCTCGGCACGCTCAAGGCCTTCGGACGCCAGCACCGCGCGGCACGCTCGATCGAGACGATCACGCGCGACTACAAGCGCGAGACGATGACGGTGCTGCGCGTGTCGTTCCTCTCGGGCTTCGCGCTGGAGTTCCTGGCATCCATCTCGGTCGCCATCGTCGCCGTCACCATCGGCTTCCGTCTGCTCTCGGGTGACCTCACGCTGCTGATCGGGCTCTTCGTGCTGCTGCTGGCGCCCGAGGCGTACCTGCCGCTGCGCCAGGTCGGCGTGCAGTTCCACGCGGCTTCCGAGGGGGTCGCGGCCACCGACGAGATCTTCGCCGCCCTCGACGCCGCCCGCTCGGCCGAGACTCCCGAGGGGCAGACTCCGGATGCCGGCAACCCCGCTGTCGGCTCGACGATCGCGCTCGAGGGCGTCAGGGTGCACCGCGAGGGGCACGCTCTCCCCACCGTCTCGCTGTCGGTGGGGCCCGGCGAGGTGGTGCTCGTGAACGGCCCCAGCGGCGTCGGCAAATCGTCTCTGATCGCGGCGCTGCTCGGCTTCGCCGCGCACGACGGCGAGGTGCGGGTCGACGGCGTGGCCGTGCCGCACGCTCGGGACTCGGTGGCCTGGGCGGGACAACGACCCGGGCTCGTCACAGGCACGGTGGCCGAGAATGTCTCGTTCGGCTCCCCGGTCGACTCCGCCCAGGTCGCCGTGGCCCTCGCCGACGCCGGAGCGGCCGAGATCGATCCCGCCATCGCGCTCGGCGCCGGCGGTGCAGGACTCTCGGGTGGGCAGGCGCAGCGCGTCGCGGTCGCGCGGGCGCTATACCGCGCGCGGGTCGGCGGGGTGCCGGCACTCGTCCTCGACGAGCCCTCCAGCGCTCTGGATGCCGACACCGAAGCGCATCTCTGGGCGACCCTGCGCCGCGAGGCCGATGCCGGTCGCGGGGTCCTTCTCGTCTCGCACCGCCGCTCCACCCGGGCGATCGCGGACCGCGTGGTCGAGCTGACGCCCCCGCGCGAATTCCCGTCGTCCGCCGTTCGCACCGACGAGCGCACGCCCGTGTCGGGCAGCCCACGCGCGGCCCAGGCGGTGCGCTCGTGAACGCCCGGGTGCGCGGCATCCTGAGTTCCGCCCTGCCCTCGCCCCGACGATTCGCACCCGCGGTGCTGTCGGGTGTCGGCACCGCGGCGAGCTCGATCGCGTTGCTCGCGGCGAGCGCTTGGCTCATCGCCCGGGCCGCCGAGCAACCGCTCGTGATGTACCTGTCGATGGCGGTGGTCGGAGTGCGCGCGTTCGCGCTCTCGCGCGGGGTCTTCCGCTACCTCGAGCGCCTCACGGGCCACGACGCCGCTCTGCACCAGCTCGCGGGAGTCCGCGCCGACCTCGTGCGCGACCTCGTGCCGCTCGCCCCCGACGGTCTCGCCCGCTCCCGCCGCGGAGGGCTGCTCTCGAGCGTGGTCGACGACGTCGAAGAGCTGCAGAACCTGCCCCTGCGGGTCGTGCTGCCGCTCGCGGTCGCCGCGCTGACCTCTCTCGCCGCCGTGATGTTCGCCGCGTTCGTCTCGTGGCCCGCGGCCGTCGTCCTGCTGGTGTGCCTCGTCGCCGCCTTCGGCCTCGCCGTCGCCGTCGGCTGGGCCGCGGGCGCCCGCGCCGAGCGCTCGATCGCGCCGCTGCGCGCCGCCGTCGCGGACGCGGTGCACGACCTGCTCGCCAATCTCGACGTGCTGACGGCGTACGGAGCCCTGGACGCCGCGATCGAGCGCGTGCGCCGAGCCGACGCCGCACTGCGCCGGGCCGTCGTTCGACGCGGCGGAGCCCAGGGGCTGACCTCGGGCGCGGTGTCGGTGCTGGCCGGTGTCGCCTCCCTCATAGCCCTTCTCGTCGCCGCCCCCGCTGTCACCGGCGGCGCACTGTCGGGGCCGGGGCTTGCGGTCGTCGTGCTGCTGCCGATGGCGGTGTTCGAGGTCTTCGGCCCGGTCCCCCTCGCCCTCGCCTCGTGGCGGCAGGTGCGGTCGGCCGCGGAGCGCATCGCCGAGGCCGTGCCCGAGGCCACCCCCGACGGCCTCCCCCGCGACGAACCGTCCGCAACCGATGAGGCCCCCGTCCTCGGCGCCGGCCTCGAGCTGAGCGGCATCCGTGCCCACTGGCCGGCGCGCGGTGACGCCGACGGCGATTCCGGGCGCCTCGAGGACGTCGTCCTCCGCGTCGGTCCCGGCGAGCGCGTCCTCGTGACCGGCCCGAGCGGCGCCGGCAAGACCACGCTCGCGCACGTGCTCACCCGCTTCCTCGATTACGAGGGGTCGTACCGGCTCGGCGGTCGCGAGGCCCGCGAGATCTCGGGCGACGACCTGCGGCGCACCGTCGGTCTGATCGAGCAGTCGCCGTACCTCTTCGACGAGTCGGTGCGACAGAACCTGCTGTTCGCGCGCGAGAGCGCGACCGACGAAGACCTGTGGGCGGCGCTCGAGCGCGTCGGGCTCGACGATTGGACGCGAGAGCGCGGTGGCCTCGACGCCGACGTGGGCGAGCGGGGCGGGCTCGTCTCGGGCGGCCAGGCGCAGCGCCTCGCCCTGGCGCGGGCGATCCTGCGCGACTTTCCCGTGCTCGTGCTCGACGAGCCCACCGCGGGCGTCGACCCCGCGGCATCCGACGCCCTCCTCCGCGACCTGCTCGGCGCGGTCGACCGCGATCGCGCGGTGATCCTGGTCTCGCACGTGGACGTGCCCGACGCTCTCGTCGACCGCGAGGTGAGGCTCGAGAACGGACGCGTGGTGGCGGGCTGAATCAGGAGGCGGCGGCGAAACGGACGCGCTCGGCAGCGATGCTCACGAGCACCGTGTCGCCGGGTCGGATCGACGCGACCTCGGCCGGGGGGACCTCCGCGGCTCCGTGATCGGTGACCACCCGGACGCCGGTCGGGGTCGGCTCGAGGTGCGACACGAGAGCCGGAGTCCCCTCCCCGAGACGCACGGCCGACGCGGGGAAGACGGCGGCCAGTGCCATACCTTCGGTCCGCGCGAGGGCGAGGGATGCGGCATCCGTCGACTCCAGCCGCAGCTGACCGCGCACGAACGCGCCGCCCCGAGCCACGCCCTCGAGGCGCTCGAGTCCCGCGATCCGCGCCGCCACGTCGGTGGCGGGGACCGAGAGCACCTCGCGCACGGGCCCTTCCTGCGTCACCCGTCCGCGCTCCACGATGACGAGCCGGTCGGCGAGAGCGGCGGCATCGATCGCGTCGTGCGTGACGGCGACGGTGGTCACCCCCGCGAGACGCTCGAGCAGCATCGCGCGGATCTCCGAAGCCGTGACCGCGTCGAGGGCCACGAGCGGTTCGTCCAGCAGCACGACCCGGGGTTCGGCGGCCAGCGCCCGGGCCACGGCCACGCGCTGCTGCTCCCCGCCCGACAACCGCGCGGGGCGACGATCACCCGTTCCCGGGAGCCCCACGCGGTCCAGCCATTCATCGGCGAGGGAGCGAGCGACGGATGCCGGGACCCCGGCCGAGCGCGGACCGAAGGCGACGTTCTCGCGCGCGGTGAGGTGCGGGAAGAGCCGGGCCTCCTGACCGAGCAGCACGATCCCGCGCTCCATCGGGGCCGTGCGCAGCCGCGGTGCGCGATCGAGCACCCGGCCGTCGACGGAGATCTCGCCCTCGTCGAGCGGGGTCAGCCCGGCGAGGGCCCCGAGCAGCGTGGACTTGCCCGCGCCGCTGCGCCCCATCACGGCCACCGTCTCGCCCGGGGCGACGTCGAGCGCGATGTCGACGACGAAGTCTCGGCGGCGCACGGCGATGCGGGCGCGGAGCTCCGCGGCATCCGGGATCGTCATCTGCCCACCCCCGGCCGCCATCCGCGCACGAGCAGCAGCACCGCGACGGCGGTGATCAACAGCAGGAGAGACAGCGCCACCGCGGTGCCCTGCGAGACACCCGCGCCGTTGAACGCCGTGTAGATCGCGAGCGGCATGGTCTGCGTCACGCCCGGGCGGTTGCCGGCGAACAGCGCGGTCGCCCCGAACTCCCCGATCGCGCGGGCGAAGCACAGCACGACCCCGGCGACGATGCCGGGGGCCGCGAGCGGGAGCGTGATGCGGCGCAGGATCGTCGCCCGACTCGCGCCGAGAGAAGCGGCGGCACGCTCGAACTCGACGCCGGTGCTGCGCAGCGCCCCCTCGACCGCGAGCACGAGGAACGGCAGGGCGACGAACACCTGCGCCAGCACGACGGCGGGGGTGGTGAACGGCAGTCCGAGGAAACCGAACCAGCCGTTGCGCCCGAACAGGTACAGCAGGGCGACGCCGCCGACCATCGGCGGCAGCACGAGCGGCACCGTCACCAGGGCCCGCAGCACGGCTGCCGTGCGGGCGGGGCTGCGCGCGATGAGCAGCGCGAGCGGGATGCCGACGACCGCGCACACCGCGGTGGCCGCGGCCCCCGTGCCCAGCGACAGGGCGAGAGCCGAGAGGGCGGCCTCGGAGGTGACGTCGCTCCACAGCGTCGCCCACTGCACGCGCGACACGAGTGCGGTCAGCGGGACGAGGAGGAAGAGCAAGCCGGCCACCGCCGGAACGATCAACCAGCGGGGGACGTAGCCCGTCTCTCTCACGGGGCGCGGAACCCGGCGTCGGCGAGCACGCGCTGCCCGTCCTCGCCGAGGACGAACGCCACGAAGGCCGCAGCGGCGTCGGGGTTCGGCGCATCGGTCAGCGCGGCGATCGGGTACCGGTTGACGACCGCGTCGGCACCGGCGGGAACGATGGTCTCCACGTCGTCGCGACCGTCGACGTCGGTGGCGTAGACGAGGCCCGCATCGGCTTCGGACGCCGCGACCTTGGTCAGCACCGCGGTGACGTTCTGCTCGGAGCTGGCAGGGGTCACGCTCACACCCGCGTTCGACAGCAGGGTCGCCGAAGCAGCGCCGCACGGCACCTCCGGGGCGCACAGCACCGTCGTGACGCGGGCGAGGTCCGCGAGGGTGGCCACGCCGCCCGGGTTTCCCTTGGGCACGGCGATCACGAGCGTGTTGCCGGCGAAGAGCTGAGGGGCGGGGGCCTGCGTCTTCACCTTCGCCATGTTCTTCTCGTCGGCCGAGGCGAAGACGTCAGCCGGAGCGCCTTCGCCGATCTGCGTCGCGAGGGTGCTCGATCCGTCGTAGACCGCGTTGACGGTGACTCCGGGGTGGGCCGCCTCGAACGCCGAGGCGATCTCGTCGAACGAGCGCTGCAGCGAGGCCGCGGCGTACACCTCGACGGTCCCCGAGAGGGAGTCCTCGGATGCCGCGGGGGCGGTCACCGCGCCCGCGCAGCCCGAGGCGAGCACGGCGACGGCACCGAGAACGGCGAAGAAGCGGAGTCTGCGGCGCATGAGAAGTCCTTTCGGCGACGCCGACGGCTCGCTCTGCCCTCAGTATTCCGCATCTGCGGACTCCGGGGACGCGCTGGACCCGTTTCCACGGATTCCTGCGCCGAGCACCCGTGCGCCGAACTCCGGAGAAATCGGCTCTCGAGCCCCACGATCGCCCCACCGAGCTATCTCGACCCCCGGATCTCCGGAGTTCGGCCCGCGGAGTCCGCCGGCCTCAACCGCGCGGCGCCTCGACCGTGACGACCGTCGCCTTCACCGACGCGACCGCCAGGGAGCCGGGCTCGAGCGCGAGGTCCTCGGCCGCCTCGGCCGACATGAGCGACACGACCCGGTGCGGCCCGCACTGCAGGTCGACCTGCGCCATCACCCCGTCGATGCGCACGCGCGTGACGATCCCGACGAAGCGGTTGCGCGCGCTCGAGGCGATACCCGTCGGGTCGTCGGGCTCGTCGGCGAGCGCCACGGCCCGCTCCGCGAGGGCTGCTCCGGGGATCTCGGTCGGAGAGGTCCCGGTCGTCGGCAGCACCCCTTGATCGATCCACCGGCGCACGGTGTCGTCGCTGACTCCGAGAAGACGCGCAGCCTGCGCGATGCGATAGGTGTTCGGCATCCCCCGACCGTACCCCCGCGGTCCCGCCCCGGAGGCGCCACCGCCCCACCCCCGTCTGCGCTGACCTAGGCTCGACCCATGGAAGCTGCGCACGACGTCGCCGCCCCGGGACCGGTCGCGGTACCCCTCGGCGCCACGGTTCTGCGCGACACCGGCGCCCCGAGCACTCTCGGCGCGATCCGCGAGAGCGGGGCCGCAGCTCCCCGCGAGGGAGGCCTGCTCGACCGGTTCGGTCGCGTCGCGACAGACCTGCGCGTCTCGGTCATCGACAAGTGCAACCTCCGCTGCACGTACTGCATGCCGGCCGACGGGATGCCGTGGCTCCCGCAGGCGCAGCTGATGAGCACCGACGAGATCCGCCGCATCGTCCGCGTGGCGGTGCAGTCGCTGGGCGCCGAAGAACTACGCCTCACCGGGGGCGAGCCCCTCGTGCGCAAAGACCTCGAGTTCATCATCGCCGGCATCCGTGAGGACAACCCCGACCTCCCCATCTCGATGACCACCAACGCCGTCGGCCTCGACCGTCGGGCCCAGGCGCTGAAAGACGCGGGACTGACCCGCGTGAACGTCTCGCTCGACACGCTGCACCCCGAGACCTTCGCCGAGCTCACCCGTCGCCCGCACCTCGACAAGGTGCTCGCGGGTCTGCAGGCCGCCCGCACGGCGGGTCTGGGGCCCATCAAGATCAACGCGGTGCTGCTGCGCGGCATCAACGACACCGAGATCGTTCCGCTGGTCGACTGGGCCGTGTCGAACGGCTTCGAGATGCGCTTCATCGAAGACATGCCCCTCGACGGGGACCGCTCCTGGACGGCGACGAACGTCATCTCGGCGCACGACATCCGCACCGAGATCGAGACGGCGTTCTCACTCGCCCCCGATCCCCGCGGGCGGGGCGCGGCCCCCGCCGAGCGGTGGGAGGTGCGCCGCCCCGGCGAGACCGCGGTGGCCGGTCACGTCGGCATCATCTCCTCGGTCACCGAGCCGTTCTGTGCGGCGTGCACGCGCACGCGCGTGACCGCCGACGGCAAGGTGCGCTCGTGCCTGTTCTCGCACGAAGAGACCGATCTGCTCTCGACCCTGCGGTCGGGTGCCGACGACGAGGGGATCGCGCAGGTCTGGCGGGATGCCATGTGGGCCAAGCCCCGCGCCCACGGTTCCGACCGCGTGGGACTGGCGCGTGCCGACTTCGTCCAGCCCGAGCGCACGATGAGCGCGATCGGCGGATGAGACCGCTCGTCGAGCCGGTGGCCTCCCTCGCCCCCGAAGAACTCATCCGGACCGCCCGTCACGCCGTGCTCGTCGCGATCGGCGAAGAGGGCCAGCGCCGTCTCGCCTCGGCCCGCATCGCGGTGGTCGGAGCCGGGGGTCTCGGCTCGCCCGTGCTGCTCGCCCTCGCCGCCGCGGGGATCGGAGAGCTCGTCGTGATCGACGACGACACCGTCGAGCGCACGAACCTGCAACGCCAGCTGATGCACCGCGTCGACGACATCGGCACCGCCAAGACCGCCTCCGCGACGCGCGCCGTGCACGATCTCTCTCCTCTCACCCTCGTCCACGAGAGACACGTGCGACTCACCGCCGACAATGCACGCGAACTCTTCGCGGGCGCCCACCTCGTGATCGATGGGAGCGACACCTTCGACACCCGCGAGGCCGTCGCCGCCGCGACCGAAGAGCTCGGCATCCCCCTCGTCTGGGGAGCCGTGCAGGAGTGGGCGGCGCAGCTCACGGTGTTCTGGTCGGCCCCGCCCGAGGGCTACGCCCCGGTCGTCCTGGGCGATCTGTTCCCCGCGGGCTCCGCCGGCGAGCCCCCGACGTGCGCGCAGGTCGGCGTTCTCGGCTCTCTCTGCGTCCAGGTCGGCGGCATGCTCGCCACCGAGGCGATCAAACTCGTCACCGGCGCCGGCGACCCCCTGCTCGGCCGGCTCGTCGTGATCGACGCCCTGCGCGCCCGGCACGACGTGATCCCGCTCGTCCCGGCGGCACGCCCTGCCGTCTCACCCTGACCCCGGAGGCCCCGATGACCCCGCTGCTCACCGTCGAGGAGCACCGCGCCCGCGTGCTCGCCGCCGTCTCGGCCCTGCCCGCCGAGACCGTCGTCCTCTCCGACGCGAGCGGTCGCACGCTCGCCGAGCCCGTGCGCGCCGCGCACGACCTCCCCGGTTTCGACAACTCGTCGATGGACGGCTTCGCGGTGCGCCTCGCCGACGTCGAGGGGGCGGATGCCTGCACCCCGGCGTCCCTGCGCGTGGTCGCCGATCTGCCGGCCGGTTCTTCGGCCGACCCGCCCTTCGGCCCGGGCGAGGCGGTGCGCATCATGACGGGCGCGCCCATTCCCGCCGCGGCCGACGCGGTCGTCCCTTTCGAGGACACCGCGGGTGGTCTCGAAGACTCGCTCGGTGTCGTCGAGGTGCTCCACGCCCCCGCCGCCGCGGGGGCGTTCATCCGACGTCGGGGCGGGGACACCCGTGCCGGCGACGTCGTCCTCGCCGCCGGCGAGCGACTGGGGGCCTGGGCCCTGTCCGCTGCCGCCGCGGCCGGCGTGGCCGAGCTCGTCGTGCGCCGCCGCCCGCGCGTGGCGGTCGTCTCCACCGGCAGCGAGCTGGTCGCCCCCGGCACCGTGCCGGGGCGCGGGCAGACCCCCGACTCGAATTCGACCCTTCTGGCGGCTCTCATCGCGGACGCCGACGCCGAGGTGACGGTCATCGCCTCGCTTCGAGACGAAGCCGGCGCGATCCACGCCCTCCTCGAGCAGGCCCACGACGCCGACGTCGTCGTCTTCACGGGCGGTGTGAGCGCGGGGGCCTACGAACCCGTGCGCCAGGCCCTGTCCGACCGCATCTCCTTCGACAAGATCGCCATGCAGCCGGGCAAGCCGCAGGCCTTCGGCGTCCTCGACGACGGCCGCCTCGTCTTCGGTCTCCCCGGCAACCCCGTGAGTGTCGCGGTGTCGTTCGAGGTGTTCGTGCGCCCCGCGCTGCTGGCACTGCAGGGGCGCACGGTCATCGATCGACGCCTGGCTCGACTCACGGCATCCGAGAGCTGGACGACGCCCCCCGGACGCCGCCAGTACCTCCCCGCGGCGATCGACCTCGTCGCCGGCACCGTTCGCCCCGCGACCGCCGGCGGCTCGGGTTCACACCTGGCCGCGTCCCTCGCGCGCGCCGAGGCTTTCGCGATCGTTCCCGCCGAGGTGTCCACCGTGTCGGTGGGCGACCCGCTCGATGTCATGCTGATTCCATGACCTTCACCCATCTGGATGCCGCGGGCCACGCCCGCATGGTCGACGTCACGCTCAAGCAGCCCACCGTCCGCACCGCGACCGCGCGCGGCTTCGTGCGCTGCGCGCCCGAGGTGGTCGCCGCCCTCCGCGACGGCACCGCCCCCAAGGGCGATGTGCTGGCCGTGGCGCGGATCGCCGGCATCCAGGCCGCGAAGTCCACCCCCGCGCTCCTCCCCCTCGCGCACGTCATCGGCGTACACCGCGCCTCGGTCGACCTCGAGATCACCGACGAGGGCGTCGAGATCGAGGCGACCGTCGGTACCGCCGACCGCACGGGCGTGGAGATGGAGGCGCTGACGAGCGTGTCGGTCGCCGCTCTCGCCGTCGTCGACATGGTGAAGGGCATGGACAAGGGCACCTTCATCGAGAACGTGCGCATCGTGTCAAAGACCGGCGGCAAGTCCGGCGACTGGCTGCGCCCGGGCGAAGACGCCGCCGCCGAGGGAGAACTCGCGTGAGCGTGCGCGTGCGCTACTTCGCCGCGGCGGCGGAGGCGGCGGGGACCGATGCCGAGGACCGCACCGAACCGACCCTCGCCGCTCTGCGCACGGCCGTCGTCGCCGACCACCCCGCGCTCGGCGGCATCCTGGATCGCTGCGCCGTGCTCGTCGACGGCACGCGCCACGACGACGACGTCCCCCTCGACGGCGTCACGTACGTCGACGTGCTCCCGCCCTTCGCGGGCGGCTGAGCCCGGGGCGGCTGAGCCCGGGGCGCGCGCCGCCCACCGGATGCGGATCCGTGCATGGGATCCGGGCGCACCCTCGCTGCAGTCTCCGGATGCGCCCCGATCATCCGAATCCGTTGCGGGCGTGAGAAGCCGTCAGCCCCCGAGGCCCTTCCACTCCGTTGTGCCGTCGGCCTCGACCTGACGCTTCCACACGGGCAGGTCGGTCTTGATGGTCTCGATCACGGCGCGGCAGACCTCGAACGCCTCGGCGCGGTGACCGGATGCCACGGCGATCACGACCGCGGCCTCTCCGACGCCCAAACGGCCGACGCGGTGGCTGACGGCGACGATCGCATCGGTTCCCGCCGCGGCGGTCTCGGCGATGCGGTGCAGGGTCTGCTCGGCGTCAGGGTGCGCGCTGTATTCGAGCGCCACGACCGCGCCCGAGGCGTCGGGGTCGATGTCGCGCACGCGTCCGACGAAGGTCGTCACGGCCCCCGACGACGACTCCTCGACGGCGTCCAGGTGCTCGTCGAGGTCGAGCGGGGTCTCGGACAAGCGGGCGATGCGGACAGCGCTCATGCGTGGTCTCCTCCGGAGAGCTGGTCGAGGATGTGCGGGGCCAGCTGTGCGACGACGGCAATCCCGGATGCCACGGCCCTCGTCGACCCGGGAAGGTTGACGACGAGCGTGCCGGGGTCGACGATCCCCGCGAGCCCTCGAGAGATCACCGCCATGGGGGTGTCGGCGAGGCCCCGACGCCGCAGCTCCTCGGCGATGCCGGGCAGCTCGCGGTCGAGGACACGGGCGGTGCCCTCGGGTGTGCGGTCGGTGGGGGCGATCCCGGTGCCTCCGGTGGTGACGACGAGCCCCGCGCCGTCGGCGACGAGGTCGCGCAGCCCCCGCTCGACGCTGTCGGCACCGTCGGGCACGACCACCGGGTCGGCGCAGACGAAGCCCGCCTCGCGCAACAGCGCGACGGCGAGCGGACCCCCGCGGTCCTCTCGCAGGCCCGCGGCCGAGCGATCGGAGACGGTCAGGACGCGGGCGACATGGGGCACGCCGATCAGCCTAGGCGCTGCGGCCGCCGGGGCGGCGGGCTGTCGCCCGAGCCGAGGGGACGTCCTCGGACGAGGGCGCGGCGGTCGTCTCGACCTCGGCGATCTCGGGCGCGATACGGCCCGCCTTCGACTTCGGCTCGAGATCGTCGCGCTGCACGTGCTCGGCCGCGGCGGTGATGCGTCGGGCCATGCCGCTGAAGATCAGTCCGTGGAAGGGCAGCACCGCGAGCCAGTACAGACGGCCGGCGAGGCCCGTGGGAAAGAACAGCGCCCGCTGGTCGAAGCGCGCCCCCTCGCCGTCGGGCGTCGCCCGCAGCTCGAGCCACGCCCCGCCCGGCACCTTCATCTCGGCGCGCAGGCGCAGCAGATGGCCGGGCTCGATCGCCTCGACGCGCCAGAAGTCGAGGGCGTCGCCCACCGTCACCACTGACCGGCTCCGACGACCGCGGGCCAGGCCCACCCCGCCGACAAGTCGGTCCATCCAACCGCGGATCGCCCAGAGCACCGGCGAGGAGTACCAGCCGTTCTCTCCGCCGATCCCCTCGATCACCGACCATAGCTGCGCCGAACTCGCCTTCGTGGTCATCGAGCGCACGTCGGTGTAGACCAATCGTCCCGACCACTCGGGGTCGCTCGGCAGGGGGTCGCTCGGGGCGCCCGAGACCTCGGAGTCCTGCCAGCTCGTCTCGATCGCGTCATCGTTCACGCGGCCCAGGGCCCGGCGCACGGCCTCGCGGTAGGGCAGCAGGCCGCCCTCGGGTCGCGGGACCAGATCGTCGATCGCGCGGTCCTTGACCACGCAGTCGTTCTGCAACGACTCCACGAGCGGCCGGGCGATGGCCCGGGGAATCGGGGTGACGAGGTTCACCCAGTGCGAGGCGAGGCGCGGGGTGAGCACCGGCAGCGGGGCGATCGCGCGCTGCGGCAGCCCGGCCTCCATCGCGTAGCCGTTCATCATCTGCCCGTAGCGCAGCACGTCGGGCCCGCCGATGTCGACGGCGCGGTTGACGTTCGGGGCCACACGCGCCGCCCCCAGCAGGTAGTGCAACACGTCGCGCACGGCGATCGGCTGGATGTGGTTGCGCACCCATTTGGGCGCGGGCATGTACGGCAGCACATCGGTGAGGTGGCGAACCATCTCGAACGACGCCGAGCCCGAGCCGATCACGACACCGGCCTGCAAGACCAGGGTGGGCACGCCGCTGTGCAGCAGGATCTCGCCCACTTCCACGCGCGAGCGCAGGTGCGCCGACAGGGTGGCGTCGTCGGGGTGCAGGCCGCCGAGGTAGACGATGCGCGAGACGGATGCCGCCGAGGCGGCGTCGGCGACGGTCTGGGCCGCCACGCGATCGGTCGCCTCGAAATCCCGGCCGCTGCCCATCGAGTGAATCAGGTAGTAGAGCACGTCGACGCCCTCGACCGCGGCGCGGACGGCATCGGCGTCGGTCGCGTCGCCGGTGGCGGTCTCGACGTCGTCACCCCAGGGGAAGGCCTCGACCCGGCGCGCATCGCGCGCGAGGACGCGCACCCGGTAGCCGGCCGACAGCAGCCGCGGCACGAGCCTTCCCCCCAGGTAACCGGTGGCTCCGAGCACCAGCGCGCGCGGCGCCGATCCGTCGGGGCGGGGCTGGGCGATGAGCGCCGGTTCGCGACCGGTGGGGGCGGAGAGCTCGGGCATGCCCGTCACGGTACGCCGGACCCCCGACATCCTCGGGGGCTTGACGTGGCAGCACTCCCGCCTGGCTATCACACCGCCCCCACGCACCGGCCGGACTGGAAACGAAGGACTGATGCGGGTAACGGTAGAAGGATGAACGAGAAACCCCCCTCGACATCGGAAGCCCCCCGGCTCGAGGTCGACGACGTCATCGTCGTCGACAAGAAGCGCGTGCGCACCGCCATCGGCGGCACCGTCGTCGGCAACTTCATGGAGTGGTTCGACTTCGGTATCTACGGATACCTCGCCGTGACGCTCACCGCCGTCTTCGCCTCCGATCTGCCCGACCCGTGGGGTCTGCTGGTCACCCTCCTCGGATTCGCCATCTCCTTCCTCGTCCGCCCCTTCGGCGGCTTCGTCCTCGGCCCGCTCGGCGACCGCATCGGCCGACAGAAGGTGCTCTTCCTCACGATGGCGATGATGGCCACGGCCACCGCCCTCATCGGCATCCTGCCGACCTCCGCTCAGATCGGACTCTGGGCCATCGTCCCGCTGTACCTGCTGAAGATGGTCCAAGGCTTCTCCACCGGCGGCGAGTACGCCGGTGCGACCACCTATGTGTCGGAGTTCTCCCCCGACAAGCGCCGCGGCTTCTGGTCGTCGTGGCTCGACGTGGGCTCCTACGTCGGCTTCGCCGCGGGCGCCGGCGCCGTGGCCATCACCACGGCGGTCGTCACGAGCGTCTCGGGCCCCGACGCGATGACCGAGTACGGCTGGCGCATCCCGTTCCTTCTCGCGGTGCCCCTCGGTATCGTCGCGATCTGGTTCCGGCTCAAGATCCCCGAGACCCCCTCGTTCGAGCAGACGCACGCGGCCGAGGCCCAGAACGAGATCGACAAGGACGACCCGATGTCGCGACAGGGTCTCACCGGCATCGTGCGCCATCACTGGAAGCCGCTGCTCATCGCGATCGCCCTGGTCGCCGCGACCAACACCGCCGGTTACGCGCTCACCAGCTACATGCCGGTGTACCTCGAGAAAGAGGTCGGCATCTCGAACGTCGGGTCGGCGGTCGCCACCGTCCCCGTCCTGCTGTTGATGTCCGCCATGCTCCCGATCTTCGGACGACTGAGCGACAAGGTCGGCCGCAAGCCCATCTACGTCATGGCGGCCGGCTCCGCTCTCGTGCTGCTCGTGCCTGCCTTCCTCATCATGCAGATCGGCGAGCTGTGGGCCGTGATGATCGCCCTCGTCCTCGCGGCGGTACCCGTGGCGTTCTACGCGAGCATCGCGGCATCCACTCTTCCCGCGCTCTTTCCCACCGCCTCGCGCTTCGGGGCGATGGCGATCGCCTACAACGTGTCGGTCTCGCTGTTCGGCGGCACGACCCCGCTGTTCAGCCAGGCGCTGATCGGCTGGACGGGCAACACCCTCATGCCGGCGTTCTACATCATGTTCTTCGCCGCCATGGGTCTGGTCGCCCTCATCGCGATGCCCGAGACGGCCAAGCGGCCGCTGCTCGGATCGGTCCCCACGGTCGAGACTCCCGGCGAGGCGAAGGCCCTGGTGGCGCGCCAGGACGACGACCCGCTCATCGACACGTCCACCATGCCGCTCGAGCTGCACCGCCCCTGAGCCGGCGACCACGACGACGGGATCGGATGCCGGGTGACCGGCATCCGATCCCGTCTCGTCGTCGATGGGGAGCTAGCGGCGCCGCCCGTTGCCGAACAGTCCGCGAATGACCCCGTTGACGATGCTCTTGGTCGCCCCGCGCCCGAGCAGGCCGTCCAGTCCGGCGGTCGGTGTGGCGGTGCGAGAGCGCGGAGCCGCGGTGCTCTTGAGGATCCGCTCGTACTCGCGCTGCGCCTTCTTCTGCGCTTCGGCGTTGGCCTTGTCGATCGCCGCTTTCTGCTTGGCGTACTCGGCGGCGTCCGCGGCCTCTTTCTTCGCCCGCTCCGCCGCGTCCTTCGCCTCGGTCGCCGCCTGCATGCGCGCACCGAGGATCTCGCGTGCCGACTCGCGATCGATCGGCGTTCCGTAGGCGGAGAAGAGGGGGGATGCCGACACCGCCGACGCCATCGCCTCGGCGGGGAGGGGCGACATCGACGCACGCGGCGCGAAGATCCGCGTCCACGCGACCGGGGTGGGCGCCCCGCGTTCGCTCATCACGGTGATGATCGCCTCGCCCGTCCCGAGCTCCTGGAGGACCCGCTCGAGGTCGTAACCCGAGTCGGGGTAGGTGCGCACAGAGGCTCGCAGGGCCGTGGCGTCGTCGGGGGTGAAAGCACGCAGAGCGTGCTGCACCCGCGAGCCGAGCTGCGCGAGCACGTCGCCGGGAACGTCCTTCGGCGTCTGAGTGACGAAGAAGACGCCGACGCCCTTCGAGCGGATCAGCCGCACGGTCTGGGTGATCGCCTCGAGAAACGCCTTCGACGCGTCCCGGAACAGCAGGTGCGCCTCGTCGAAGAAGAACACGAGCTTGGGCTTGTCGAGATCGCCCACCTCGGGGAGGGCCTCGTACAGCTCCGCGAGCAGGTACATGAGGAACGTCGAGTACAGCTGGGGCCGCGCCGCGACGTTGGGCACCTCGAGCAAGCTCACGATGCCCGCGCCCGCGGCATCCGTCCTCAAGAACACCGAGACGTCGAGCTCGGGCTCGCCGAAGAAGGTGTCGGCGCCGACGGCGGCGAAAGCCACCAGCTCCCGGAGGATGACGCCCGCCGTCGCGGCCGAGAGCCCGCCGATGCCCTTCAGCTCCGGCTTGCCCTCTTCGCTCGTGAGGTAGGTCAGCACCGTGCGCAGGTCGGACAGGTCGACGAGCGCCAGTCCCTTCTCGTCGGCGTAGTGGAAGACGAGGCCGAGGCTCGACTCCTGGGTCGGGTTGAGACCGAGCACACGGCTGAGCAGCAGGGGGCCGAAACCCGACACCGTCGCTCGCACCGGAATGCCCGACCCCACGTCGTCGCCGAGGGCGAAGAACTCCGTCGGGAACGATCGCGCCGACCAGTCCTGGCCGAGAGCGGCGGTGCGCGCGAGGAGCTTCTCGCTCGAGACGCCCTCGGCGGCCAACCCCGACAGATCGCCCTTGATGTCGGCGGCGAACACCGGCACGCCGTTCTCGGACAGCTGCTCCGCGAGCAGCTGCAGCGTGCGTGTCTTACCCGTTCCCGTCGCGCCGGCCACGAGACCGTGGCGGTTCGTCATCGCGAGGGGAATACGTACGGGCACGGATGCCACCGGCCCGCCGTTCACGAGCACGCCCAGGTCGAGGGTTGCGCCGGTGGCGGCGTATCCGGTGGCAATCGCGTCGACCTGCGCGGCGGAGAGGGGGCCGTCGACGGACGAGACGGGAGTCGAGGCCGGGGCCGAGGCCGGGGCCGGGGCCGTGTCGGGGGGCGTCGACGTCACGGCGGGGTCGGTCGACGCGGGGGGCGTCGCCGACCGCTCCTCCGGCGGCACGACCGGCGCGGGGCCGGGCGCTGCCGCACCCGCCGCACGAGCACGCGCTGCCGCAGCGGCCGCCTCAGCAGCAGCGAGGTCGGCGCGAGCGCGTGCCAGCCGGAGCTCGGCTTCGGCCGCGTCGGCCTCGGCGCGCAGACGCGCGACCTCGGCATCGGCCGCCGATGGATCTTCGACGGAAACGGAGGGCGCGTCGCCGGGCTCGCTCATGCGCGACAGCCTACGACTCGACCGCTGCCCTGGCATCCGATTCGCGTGTCTTGCGAATCGCCAGTCGGTCTTCGTCGCGGGCGCGCAGACGCGAGAACGCCGCCGCCAGGACGAGGGCGGCACCGGCGCCGATGAGCGCTCCACCCGCGGTGTCCGAGAGCCAGTGCGCGTGCAGGTACGTGCGGCTGAACGCCATCAGCACCACCCACGCCACCCCCACGATCCGCACCCAGAACGCGGGAAAGAGCACGGCGGCGACGACCGCGATGGTCGCCGCGTTGGCCGTGTGCCCCGAGGGGAACGATCCGTAATCGCTGATGATGAGGATGTCTTCCGGTCGCGCGCGGCCGAACGTGTGCTTGACGACCTGCACGAGCAGAGCGCTGCCCACCGAGGCGGTCAGGAAGTACAGCGCCGACCATCGCCTACGCGAGAGGAAGAGTGCCAGAGCACCCAGGACCGGCACGATCACGACGGCGGTGAGATGACCCCCGACCGTGTCCATCACGATCGAGAAGATCAGCAGCGGCTGGGACGGCGACGACGCGAAGAGCTGGTTCCACCACACGTCGAGCGCGAACGGACTCGGTCCGCGGAAGAACACCCATGCGCCGAGCGCGCACGCGAGGGCGATGCACACCACGCCCACCGTCGCACGGAATCGCTGCGGGCGCGTGTTCAGCACGTCGTCGATCGCGGAGGCATCCATCGCCTCATGATGCCGCCTCGGCGGCGACGGGGGAATGGGTCGGTCCCGGGAGCGAACCCCCGGGACCGACCTGGTAATGTGCGCGCCGCCGACCGGCTGGCGAGGCTGGTCAGGGCGCGAGGCGCTCCACCGTGCGCGGACGCACGAGCAGCCACAGCGACAGCACGCCGATGACCGCGCAGCCGAGCATGACCGACGCCATGGTCGTCGCGGTGATTCCCGAACCGGTGGCGAGCACACCGACCAGCGGCGAGATGATCCCGGCCACGCCGAAGTTCGCCGCACCGATGATCGACTGCGCGGTTCCCGCGGCCTTGCCGTGGCGGTCGAGGGCGAGCACCTGGGCGCACGGGAACGTGAATCCGCACGCGGTCATGAAGAAGAACAGCGGCACGATCGTGCCCCACAGTCCGAGGCCCAGCTGGTCGGTCAGCACGATGGCACCGCCCGCGAGCACGAGCACCGCTGTCGAGACGGCCAGCACCCACTGCGGCCCGAACCGGGCGGCGAGGCGCGAGGCCACCTGCACGCCGACGACGACGCCGATGGAGTTCGCGGCGAACAGCACGCCGTAGCCCTGCGCGCTGAACTGGTAGGTCACCTGGAAGAGGAACGAGGATGCCGAAAGGTACGAGAACAGCCCGCTGAAGGTCATCGCACCGATGATGAGCACCCCGATGAAGACGCGGTCGCGGAACACGCTCGCGTAGCGCTGCCAGACGGTCGTGGCACCGGGTCCGCCGCGGCGAGCCGGCGGAAGGGTCTCAGGTACGAACAGGATCGCCGAGACGAGCATGACGGCGCCGTAGACGGCGAGGACGACGAAGATGCCGCGCCAGTTCATCACCAGCAGCAGAGCGGAGCCGGCGAGGGGCGCCAGCACGGGCGCGACGCCCGAGACCATGGCCATGCGCGAGAGCATCACGACGAGCCGGCGACCGCCGAACAGGTCGCGGATGATGGCCGCGGCCACGACACCGCCTGCGGCGGCACCCGCACCCATGAGCACGCGCGCGATCGAGAGGGTCTCGAGCGTCGGCGCCGAGGCGGCGAAGATGCTCGCGGCCACATGCAGAGCGGTGACCGAGAGCAGGGGAAGGCGACGGCCGACCTTGTCGCTGAGCGGGCCCACGATGAGCTGGCCCAGCGCGAAGCCGATCATGGTGCCGGTGAGCGTGAGCTGGATCGCCGCCGCGGTCGTCTGGAAGTCGGCCTCAAGCACGGGGAACGCCGGCAGGTAGAGGTCGATCGTGAACGGGCCGAGGGCTGTGAGCGCGCCGAGCACCAGGATGTACAGCAGGCGGCGGGAGGCGGGGATGGCGTCGCCCGGGTGGAGCACGATCGGGGCGGTGGCGGGGTTCTTGCCGATCGCGCGGATGGCGCCGGTGTTCGTCTGCGGCGAGCGGGGCGACGAGGGGATGACGGGGTGGGAGGCAGTATCGAGCACGCGTTTGATTTCGTTTCGCAACACGGACAGCCCGATGGAATCGGGCTGAGAAAAGAGGGGGGATCGTCGAACCTCGAATCGATTCGACATCGTCATACTACCGTGACCACCCGCACGCCACCATCCCGGGCTCGCGGGTTCCTCCCAGGCCATCGGCCCATTCACCCGCATAGGCTGGGGACGTCGGCGGCTGCCGATGTGTCCCGCCCCGAAGAGAGACAGAACACAGCGCATGACCTCCCCCTCCGACAAGCGAGCCAGCGGCAACCCCGCCAAGCAGGCCCAGATCGACCTCACCGTCAAGCAGCAGCGTGAGCAGAAGCGTCAAGAGAAGCTGGCCGAGTACCAGAAGCAGGTCGCGAAGCGTAAGCGCGGCAAGCTCGTGTGGTGGGTCGTGGGTTCCACGGCCGCCGTCGCGGTGATCGGCCTTGTCGTGGCATCCTTCGCCTTCGCCCCCGCTCCCCCCACCAGCTACCAGGCGGGCAACAGCACCGGCCGCGAGATCAGCGGTGTGCAGACGTTCGAGAACCGCTCCGATCACGTGCAAGGTGCCGTGACCTACGAGCAGAACCCGCCCGCCGGTGGCCCGCACAACCCGATCTGGCTCAACTGCGGCATCTACACCGAGCCGCAGCAGAACGAGAACGCGGTGCACTCGATGGAGCACGGCGCCGTGTGGATCACCTACGACCCGGAGCGTGTCGACCAGGCCGGCATCGACGCCCTCAAGGCCGTCATGCCCTCGAGCTACGCCCTTCTCTCGCCCTACCCCGGCATGGACACCCCGGTCGCGGTCAGCGCGTGGAACCACCAGCTGAAGCTCGATGACCCGGCCGACCCGCGCATCGCAGAGTTCTTCACCGAGTTCTGGCGCAGCCAGAACGCCCCCGAGCCGAACGCCGCGTGCTCGGGAGCCATCGACGGTCCGGGCAAGGCCTGATGACCGACGACGCCCCGGTCGCTCGCCCCGCGCTCCGCTGGGTCGTCGTCGCCCTCGTCGCCGTCGCCGTGATCGCCGTCGCCTTCGCGGTCGGCCGCTTCACCGCGTTCGGCGCGACGGCAGCGCCCGCGCACCCGGGCGAGAACTCGGCGGAGGCCGGTTTCGCGCGCGACATGCAGGTGCACCACACGCAGGCCGTGCTCATGGCGATGGAGATCTACCGCAAGACCGACGACGACGAGCTGCGCACCCTCTCGTACGACATCGCCACCGCCCAGTCGGGTCAGCGCGGCGAGATGTACGGGTGGCTGGTGCAGTGGGGCCTGCCCCAGTCTTCGAGTCAGCCGCTGATGACGTGGATGGAGAAGTCGGGCGAACACAGCCACGGCGACACCGCCGCGCTCACGCAGGAGCAGTTGCTCGCCGAGATGGGCATGGCCACCGACGCCCAGCTCGACGAGCTGCGCAGCGACGAGGGGCGCCCGGCGGACTGTCTGTTCCTCGACCTGATGATCCGCCACCACGAGGGAGCGATCCCCATGGCGCAGGCCGTCATCGAGCTCGGCACCGATGCCCGCGTCAAGGAGGTCGCCGGTGCGATCGTGACAGGCCAGTCGGCCGAGCTCGACGCGATGCGCGACATCCAGTCGCGTCTCGCGTGCAGCGCCTGACCCCCGCAGCCCCTCGCCCACGTCCGCCCGCCGCACGGCATCCGCTCCCGCCCCTCACGCAGAAACGCGATCTGCACGCAGAAACGCGCTCTCCTCGCGTTTCCACGTGTGGATCGCGTTTATGCGTAGGAAGTGCGGTCATCCGCCCCCGCGGTCGCCGTTCCCCCTCCGCGGTCGCGCGCCGGCCCGCCCGCCACGCCCCTCGCCTACGGCCGTCCGCCGCCCGGCATCCGCTCCCCGCCCCTCACGCAGAAACGCGCTCTGCACGCACAAACGCGCCCTCCTCGCGTTTCCACGTGTGGATCGCGTTTATGCGTGGGTACCGGCGCGCGAACCGGGGAACGGCGAAGGGGCGCGACACCCTTTCGGATGCCGCGCCCCCCTCGGTCGAGACGGGCTCAGCCCTTCGTGGCTCCGGCCAGCAGACCGCGCACGAAGAAGCGCTGCAGCAGGAAGAACACGATGAGCGGAACCAGGATCGAGATGAACGTTCCCGCGGACTGCAGGAACCACTGGTCGCCCCAGGTCCCCGACAACGAGTTCAACGATTGGGTCAGCGGCAACGAGGACGACGGTGCGAAGATCGTCGCCACGAGCAGGTCGTTCCACACCCAGATGAACTCGAGCACCGCGAACGAGGCGAGAGCGGGAGCGGCCAGCGGCAGGATCAGTCGGAAGAAGATCTGCCCGTGGCCGGCACCGTCCACGCGCGCCGCCTCGATGACCTCGGCGGGGATCTCGGCGATGAAGTTGTGCAGCAGGAAGATCGCCAGCGGCATCGCGAAGATCACGTGCGCGATCCACACGGTCGCGAAGCTGTGCTCCACGCCGCGCAGGTCGAAGCCCGGGAAGATCGTGACCTCGTTGATGGTCAGTCCGCGCGAGAACAGGCTGAGCAGCGGCACGAGGGCCATCTGCAGCGGCACGATCTGCAGCGCGAAGATGAAGATGAAGAAGAAGTTGCGTCCCTTGAAGTCGATCCACGCGAACGCATAGGCGATGAGCGAGGCGACGGCGAGGGCGAACAGCACCACCGGGATGGTGATCGCGAGCGAGTTGAGGAAGGACTGCGCCAACGTCAACGCGGTCCCGCCCGAGGTCAGCGCGAGGCGGTAGTTCTCCAGCGTGAACGACGGGTCGGTGAACACCGTCCACCACCCCGACGACTGGGGGTCGGAACCCGGTCGGAACGAGGTGATGAACAGACCGAACGTCGGAATGGTCCAGAAGAAGGCGATCACGATGGCCGCGATCGTGGCGCCCTTCGACGTCAGGCGCTTGCGCGCCATGGCCTCGTGCTTACGCGTGTCGCGAGCGACCTGGCGTGCGGAGCGTGTGTCGGTGGTGGGTTCGATCACCACGGTCGAGGTGGTCATCGCACTTCCCTCTGCTTCCGGATCTGGCGGACGTTGAAGATGATCAGCGGCAGCACGAAGATGAACAGCACCACGGCCAACGCCGCGGAGTGCCCGTAGCTCTGGAAACGCTGCTGCTGGTTGACCATCTCGAAGGCGAGCACCGTCGAGTCGTTTCGTCCGCCCGTCATGACGGCGACGATGTCGTAGATCTTCAGCGCGCCGATGGCGATCGTGGTGAGCACCACGATCAGCGAGGAGCGGATGCCGGGAACGGTGACGTTGATGAAACGCTCCCAGGCGCTGGCTCCGTCGAGTTCGGCCGCCTCGTTCTGCTCCGGCGGCACGGCCTTGATGGCAGCCGAGAGGATGACCATCGCGAGCCCCGTCTGGCTCCAGATGAAGACGACGACGAGCAACAGCGTGTTGATCAACGGCGACGCCGCGAGCCACGAGACCGGTTGCCCGCCGAAGGCCGTGACCACCGCGTTCAGCACACCGATCTGGTCGCCCTGACGGAAGTCGTAGACGAACTTCCAGATGATGCCGGCGCCGACGAACGAGATCGCGAACGGCATGAAGATGAGCACCTTCAGGTACTTCTCCCCCGCCGCGCGGTCGATGAAGACGGCGTACGCCAGACCGATGGCCGTGGCGATGGTCGGGGCCAGGAGCACCCAGATGAGCGTGTTGATCACGGACCAGAACCCCTCGGGGTTCGTGAAGGTCCAGATGTAGTTCTCGAGACCGACGAAGTTGTCACCGGTCTTGTCGAAGAACGACTGGAAGAAGGTGGTGATGGCCGGGTAGACGAGGCCGATCAGCAGGAGGATCGATGCGGGGGCCGCGAAGAGGATCAGCTGGAAGAGGTATCCCGCACCCTGGCGTGAGCGGTAGTCGGCGTAGAACAGGACCGCGCCGAGCAGGATCGCGATACCGAGGACGTAGACGACGGCGTTCTGGTACGGGCGCAGCAGCATGAAGGCCAGCACCGGGATGCCGAAGCACGCGATGAGCCGCAGCCAGAAGTAGCCCTTGCCGGAGCGCGGCGCGTACTCGATGAGGAGCAGCAGCAGTCCCACCACGGCACCGAAAGCGACGACGACGAGCGGGATCTGGACGAGGGGGCTAAGTCCGCCGAGCCAGATGAAGAAGCTGTTCAGGCTGAAGCCCAGGGTGGTCGGCTTGGTCTCGGCGGGTGCCCGCGTGACCATGAAGAGGAAGAGCGCCACCGCCAGGATGAGCCCTACGAGGACCACGAGCAGCGTGGTCCGATTGCGTGCGCCGGAGCCGCGCGTGCGACGCTCGGCTCGTCCGCCCGGCGGAGGTGACGCCGTCGGCGCCTTCTCCGCGTTCTTGATATCGGTCATGACGTCCCTCCCGAACACGCCTTCGTGCTCATCAATGAGTGCCCGTGTGGTGCGTGCGGGCGGAATAGAAGTATGGACCCCCGATGGGCCACCCGCGTGGCGGGCGGCCCATCGGTGGTGCGGTAGTGCGTTAGTTGTTGTAACCGGTCTGGATGTCGCTCAGCACCTGGTCCGTCGGCGTACCGTCGATCCAGCTGACCATGCCCTTCCAGAACGAGCCCGAACCGACGGTGGCCGGCATGAGGTCCGACGCGTCGAAACGCAGCGTGGTGCTCGGGTCCTGCACGACCTTCATGGCCTCCTGCAGGAACTCGCTCGAAGCGAGCGAGGGGTCAGCGCCCTTGTTGGCCGAGATCACGCCGCCGAGCTTGACGCGGGCGTTGGCGAAGTCGGGCGTCGACATGAACTCGGCGACCTTCTGGACGTTCGCGTCGTCGGAGAAGGTGGTGACGAACTCGCCGCCGCCCTCGACGGCGAGGTTGCCCTCGGTCACGCCGGGGAGCAGGAACGCGTAGACGTCACCATCGGGAGCGACCGTCGGCGTCTGGCCGGCGGCGTTCTTGACCGTGAGGAAGTTCGACGACAGGAACGAGGCCTGGTGCGTCATCGGGCAGCTGCCGTCGGCGACCTTGGCGGCCACGTCGGCGAAGGCGACCGAGTTGATGCTCTTGACGTCACCGAAGCCGGCGTTGACGTACGACGGGTTCAGGAGGATCTTGCCGGTGGCCTCGAAGGCCTCCTTGATCGGGGCGTCGGTGAACTTGACCTCGTTCGCGACCCACTTGTCGTAGACGTCGGCGCCGGACTGGCGAAGGACCATGTCCTCGATCCAGTCGGTTCCGGGCCACCCCGACGCATCGCCCGAGGCGAAGCCTGCGCACCAGGGGGCCGCGCCCGTCTTCTGCTGGATCGTCGCCGTGAGGGTCATGAGCTCGTCGAGGGTCTTGGGGACCTCGACGCCCCACTCCTTGAACTTCGCCGGCGAGTACCAGACGTAGCCCTTGAGGTTGGCGAGCATCGGGGCGGCGTAGAAGGTGCCGTCCTCGCTGCCGTAGGACTTCCAGTCCTCGCCCCAGTACTGGTCGACGTTCGACGACACGGTGTCGGACGCCTTCTTCACGTCGCCCGTGCCGATGAGGGTCTTGAGCAGACCCGGCTGGGGAACGATCGCGATGTCGGGGGCGTCGCCACCGGTCACCTTGGTGACGATGTTCCCCTCGAAGCTCTTGTCGCCGGTGTAGACGACCTTGATGCCGGTGTCCTTGGTGAACTGGTCGAACGACTGGTTCAGCAGGTCGGCCTCGCTACCGGTGATGCCACCGGAGATGCGGACGGTCGTTTCTCCCGAAGCTCCGGAGCCGCCGCTGTCGCCCTCCGCGCATCCAGCGAGAGCGATCGCACCGACCGCCAACAGTCCGACGGGCGCAAGCAGCCGATACCGCTGTGACATACCCATGTGGTCTCTCCTCTTTGAGTGTCTTGGTGCACCGGGTCCCGTCGGGAACCGATTCCACGCAACCGTAGAGGCAATCCCGAAGACTTGCAACCAGCCTCAGGTCACGAACCGATAACTAGCGGAAAGACGCGGCTCTCGCCTGGCATATCGGGCCGGGACCGGTTCCACTTTGTGGGATTCTCGGATACTCTTTCCGACGTCGACACGGACGTCGACGCATCACGAGGAGATCAGGGCATGAGCGGAATCGCCGATGTGGCACGCCTGGCAGGCGTGTCCAAGTCGACGGCGAGCCGCGCTCTCACGGGCGGCGGCTACGTCTCCGACGGAACGCGCCAACGCGTCACCGACGCCGCGGCATCACTCGGCTATGTGCCCTCGACGAGCGCGGTGAGCCTCGCGACCGGGCGCACGCGCACGATTGCCCTGATCGTCCCGAAGGTCAACCGCTGGTACTTCGGCTCGATCGTCGAGGGCGTGGAACGCACCCTGATCCCCCTCGGCTACGACGTCACCCTGTACGTCGCCGAGCCGGGCTCGAACGACCGCGAGAGTCTGTACTCCACGTACCTCGCCCGAAAGCGCTTCGACGGCATCATCGCCGTCGCCCTCGAGCCCGACGACGCCGACCTCGAGCGCCTGGCGAACATCGGCAAGCCCGTGGTGAGCATCGGCAACGCTCTGAGCGGAGTGCCCACCCTCGGCCTCGACAACGTCGCCATCACGCGAATCATCACGCAGCACCTCATCGCGCTCGGTCACACCGATATCGCTTTCGTCGGCAGTACCCCTCGCAGCGACGCCCCCGCGAAAGACGTCGACGAACGCTCGATCGGGTACCGCAACGCGATGAACGACCACGGCCTCGCCGTGCGTATCCGAAGCGTCCCCTCCACCCTCACGATCACCGATGCCTACGCGGCCGCGGCGTCGTTCCTGGCCGATGCGGCATCGCGTCCGACGGGCGTCGTCGCCGCCTGCGACGAGGTCGCCATCGGCGTCATCATCGCCGCGCGCCGCATGGGCATCTCGGTGCCCACCGAGCTCAGCGTCGTCGGGATCGACGGTCACGACTACGCCGAGATGTTCTCGCTCACCACGATCGAGCAGTTCCCGCAGGCACAGGGCGTCGAAGCGACCCGCATGCTGCTCTCGATGATCGAGGGAACGGACGATCAACCCGCGTGGCGTACCGAGGCGGATACGCGCCTGGTCGTCCGCGCCTCGACCGCTCCCCCGCGCTCCACGTGAAAAGACGGGACCCCGGATGCCGTGGCATCCGGGGTCCCGTCTTTCTCACTCGTCAGTCGGCCTGGCGCGTCGCCCGTCGGCGGGCCACCAGACCCAGGCCCAGCAGCGCGAGGGCGGCGAGCACGCCCGCACCCATCCACGCCGTGTCGGTGCCGGTGGTCGGCAGGGCGCCCGAACCGGAACCGCCCTGGCCCTGGCCCTGGCCCTGGCCCGCACCGTCGCCGGGGGTGCCGACGCCGTCACCGGCGGCAGCGACCGTCACGGGGACGACGACCTCGGTGCCGGTGGGCTGCGCCGTCAGGCGCAGCTGCAGGGTTCCGGCGGCGTCCGCGGGCACGCCCACGGTGAGAGTCGCGGACCCGTTCACAACCGGGACGCTCGTCGCCGACGGAGCCGCGAGAGCCGCGACCCGCGCCGTCGGAGCGGCGAACAGGGCGAGGCGGGTCGACGCGACCTCGGCCCCGAAGGAGGCCTCGAGGGTCGTGTTCTCCGGCGCACCCAGCGACGTGAGGTTGAGGTTCGACACCGTCACCGTGAGGTCGGTACCCGGGGCGGCCGTCGTGGAGCCCGACACCTGCACACCACGGGCGGTGAAGTCCGGGGTCAGGCCGGGGTTGTCGGTGAGATACCGGATCCACGCGTCGCGGTCGATCAGGCCGGAGTCACGGGTGTCCGTGCCCTGCGCGAAGACCGAGAAGCTGTCGCCGCCGCCGAGCAGGAAGTTGAACGAACCGACGCGATATCCCTTCGTGGGGTCGACCGCCACACCGTCGATCCAGAGACCGGTGATGCGCTGGCCGGCCGGGAGCGACGCGTCGTACGTGTACCGGAGATTCTCGGAGACGCCGAGCGATAGGTTGGCGTTGTCCGTGCGCCGCGAGAAGTCACCCCACTGCTGCTCGAGCACCTGCCGCAGCTGATCACCGGTGAGGGTGGTCGTCCACAGGTTGTTCAGGAACGGGAGGACAGCGTTCGCCTCGGCGAGCGTGACGACGCCGTCCGAGCCGTAGAGCAGCTCGTCGCGCAGTCCACCGGCGTTGACGAACGAGACCTCCGCACCGCCGCGGTCGGGATCATCGAGCGAGTCGAGCAGAGCGTCGGCGACCAGACCGCCGAGCGCCGATTGCTTCGTCCGATCGCCGCGCGTGCCGCCGGTGTAGACACCGTCGACGTACGAGCCACCGCTGAACGCCGTCGTGATGTCTGCGCCCACCGACCCCACCGCCTTCTGTCCAACCACGTCGGCCTCGGCACGCGCCGCGGTCACGATCGCGTTCACCTCGGCGACGCGCGGATACGTCCGGATGAGCTCCGCGTCCAGCGCCGTGTTGACGGCCGCGTCCTTGCCCCCGAGTCGAGCGACGTTGCGGGCGGAGGAGGTGACGACGTCACCGTCGGCGTCGACGTTCAACACGATCTGACCGACGTTCTCCCCGTAATTGCCGGTCTGGACGATCGGGCGGGTGCCCTCGCGGCCCGGGATCGGCGCGTTCCATGCGTAGAGCTGGTGCGTGTGGCCGGTGAAGATGGCATCCACCTCGGGTGAGGTCTCGGTCACGATCTTCGCGAACGGTCCACCGGCCGCGACGGCCTGCTCGAGCGTCGTCGTCTTCTCGCCTGCGCCGGAACCCTCGTGGTACTGGGCGACGATCACATCGACCTGATCGTCGATCTCGGCGACGACGCGGTTGACCTCGGCGACCGGCTCCCGGAACTCGATTCCCTGGATGCCGCTGGGCGTGACCAGCGTCGGAGTCGACTGCGTGACGGCTCCGATCACGCCGACGCGCACGCCGTCGACCTCGAAGATCGCGTATTCCTGCAGGAGCGGCTTGCCGTCTTTGAAGACGTTCGCGGCCAGGTAGGGGAAGTCCGCGAGGCCCTCGACGCGCCCCGTGAGGTCGTCGGCGCCCTTGTCGAACTCGTGATTACCCGTGGCCGAAGCCTTCAGTCCGAGCGCATTCAAGACGTCGATCGTCGGCTTGTCTCCGAAATACGACGAGGCGAACACCGAGGCGCCGATGTTGTCGCCGTTCGAGATGAAGAGCGAGTTCTTCTCGCCGTACTGCGCGCGGATCTGCTCCACGGTTCCGGCGAACCGCACCGTGTTGGCGTCGATGCGACCGTGGAAGTCATTGATGCCGATGAGGTTGACCTGGGTGGTCGGCGACAGGTCGAGGCCGACGATCACGGGATCGTGGTCGCTGGAACGGTAGGGCGAGGAGTCGTAGAAGTTCAGCGCGTTGTAGTTGAAACGGCTGTATTCCAGGGCCAGGGCCTCCACCGCATTGATGTTCCAGATGTCGGCGCCGGTGACCAGCTCACGCGCCGAGGGCGAGGCCAGCACGTGGTCGAGCGAGCCCGACTGGCCGCTGAAGGAGTACGAGTACTTGCCCGTGCCCGCCTCGAGCGTCTCGAAGCCGAAGTCGCGCAGCTTCTGGATCGGGTCTTCCTGCGAGTAGGAGTTGAAGTCACCGAGCAGGAACACGTCGTCGGTGCCGACGGCGGCCGAGCGGGACTTCGCGAAGTTTCCGAGGGCCTCCGCCTGACGCACACGGTCGCCGTTGAAAGCACCCTGGATGCCGTTGGCGTTGTCACCCGTCGCCTTGGGGTTGCTGTCGCCCTTCGACTTGAAGTGGTTCACGATCGCGAGGATCTTGGCATCCGGGAACGCGACCGGAGCGAACGCCTGCGCGAGCGGCTGGCGTGCGTTGCGGAAGGCGGCGTCGTCGAGGATGACGCTCTCTCCCACGGGAGCGGCGACGGCCTTCTTGTAGATGAAGGCCGTGCGGATGACGTCCTCCGTCGCGGGCAGGGCCGCGGGCGAGGGGACGAACGCCCACTGCTCGGAGCCGAGCGCCGCGTTGAGGGCTCCGACGAGGGTCGACAGCGCCGCGTCGCGGTTCTTGCCGAACTTCGCCGAGTTCTCGATCTCCTCGAGCGAGACCACGTCGGCGCCGAGGCCGTTGATCGCCGCGACGATCTTGTCCTGCTGGCGCTGGAGGTTCTCCGCGTTCGCCGCACCACGGGGGCCGGGGGCAGGGCACGTGTCCGCCGTGATCGGGTTTTTCTCGCGGTCCCTGTAGACCGAGGTGCATCCGACGCTCTCGGCGGTGGTGGTGAAGTAGTTCAGCACGTTGAAGCTCGAGATCTTCAGGTCACCGCCGACCGGCGCGGGCGCCTTCGTGCGGGTGTTCGCGAAAGTCGCGGGCTGCACGTCCTTGGCGTTGTCGACCGTCAGCTGCTGCGTCGGCTGGAACTTCCAGGCGTTGTTGCGGTAATCGAGGACCACCGGCTTCGTGAAGGTCACCGGGGCGCCCACGCGCACCGGGGTCGTCAGCGACACGTACGGCAGGGGGATGCCCTTGTTGGCGTCGCTCAGGAAGTTGATCGACGCTCCGTCGTCGAGCACGACGGCTCGGGCCTTGTTGTCGGCGACGGCGGCGACGTACTCGGGGCTGTCGGGAACGGCCACGTCGGTGGGCGTGCGGAGGGGCGTGGTGCCGGCGGCGAGACCCACCTCGGCGTACTGGTTGGTCGAGTACGAGTTCGTGACGGTGAAGTCACCCTGCGGAGCGAGGAGCATGCCCTCGAAGCGCTCGCGCTCTTCGTCGGTCTTCGGCCACGTGATCTTCGCGGGCTGCACGGCGGCGGCCTGCTCGGTGAGCACGCTCACCCCGGAGGCCTCGGCGGTGATCTGCGTCTGGCCCGAGAACTCCTTGGCCGTGCCGGTCACCTCGACGTGCTGGCCGACGGCGACCTTCGCCGTCGCGGCCGATCCGTAGACGAAGATCGCATCCGACGCCCGGTGCGCGGCGACGTCGAGCTCACCACCGGTGCCTGGCGTCTGGATGAAGAAGCCGTTGTAGCCGCCGGTCGGGTACGCCGCGGTCACGATGCCGCGCGTGGTGACGGTCTGATCGGCCAGGGGCGTGGTGGCACCCGTGCCCTGGATGTCACGGATCGGGATCACCGTGCCCGGCGTGACCGGCGGCGCCTGCGTCGCCGTGGCGGACGGCGAGGGGGACGGCGACGCCGAACCCGACGGGTCGGGGTTCGGCGTGTCGGCGCCCGAACCCTGCGGAGTGACCGTCGTGGTGTTGGTGAAGTCCAGGGAGTTGTCGTTGGTGTCGGCGAAATCCGTGCGGACGAGCGCGTTCGGGGTGGTGGTGCCGCCCGCGACCGTCGCGGGCGCCGTCTCGAAGCTGACCGCCGAGCCGTATCCGAGGAAGTCGACGACGCGCGAGTCCGCGATGGATCCGCCGGGGAGCTCGAGTGCCTCGGCGACATTGGCGAGGAAGAGCTGGCCGGACGTCCCGCCGGGGTTGAGCGTGCTCGTGAGGTCGGTCTCCGGGAGTACCGCACCGGTGGTGCCGTTGCCGGGCAGCCCGATCAGGAAGTACCCGCCGGGTTCGATCAGGCCGCTGAGCTGCTGGGTGTTGGAAGCCGAGGCCTTCGCGACACTGGAGTCCTTGCGGTACTGCAGCGACCACCCGCTGAGGTCCTGCGCCGTGTCGCCCGCGTTGTAGAGCTCGACGAACTTCTGGTTGAAGAAGGCGCCGGCGCTCCCGCCCTTCAGGTAGGCCTCGTTGATCACCACCTTGGAGCCGACGGCCGCCGACGCCGGCAGCGGAACAATCGCGGAACCGAGCAGGGCGACGCCGAGAGCGGCGCTCAGTGCGGTGGAGAAACGGCGTGCGGACACGCGCGAAGCAACGGAAGGCATGGGTCTCCAAGTACCGGCGTGCACAAGGCGACGTCGGAGGTGGGGGGATCGACGGGGGGTCTCAACGACCGTAAATGATCCACATACCCTTTTCCCAGACTTCTTTATTTCGATCTGGTGAACATCGGTTCCTCAACGGGTGAAACCGCGTCTCACAGAATCGAAGGTGAGATCACCCTCGGACGGCCGAGGTCTCTCACCTCCCGGGTGGAACGACGAAGGCCCGGATGCCATTGGCATCCGGGCCTTCGTGTATCGCGTTGAAGCGACCGAGAAGCGTGATTACTTCAGGGTCACCGAAGCGCCGGCCTCCTCGAGGGCAGCCTTGGCCTTCTCGGCGGTCTCCTTGTTCGCGCCCTCGAGCACGGCCTTGGGAGCGCCATCGACGACGGCCTTGGCCTCGCCGAGGCCGAGCGAGGTGAGCTCGCGGACGACCTTGATGACCTGGATCTTCTTGTCACCGGCGGCCTCGAGGACGACGTCGAACGAGTCCTTCTCCTCGGCCTCTTCGGCGGGGGCAGCGCCACCGGCGGCGGGGCCGGCAACGGCCACGGGGGCGGCAGCGGTGACGTCGAAGGTCTCCTCGAACGCCTTGACGAACTCCGACAGCTCGATGAGCGTGAGCTCCTTGAACGCGTCGAGCAGCTCTTCGGTGCTGAGCTTAGCCATGTTGTATCTCCTTGATCGGGTTAATCATCCGGGGCCGAGTCAGGCCGCGGTGTCCTGCTTCTCGCGCAGCGCGTCGACCGTGCGAACGGCCTTCGACGGAAGCGCCTGGAAGACGTATGCCGCCTTGGTCATCGTCGCCTTCATCGCACCGGCGAGCTTCGCCAGCAGGACTTCACGGCTTTCGAGATCGGCGAGCTTGTTGACCTCATCCGCGGTCAGAGCGGCGCCATCGAAGTAGCCGCCCTTCACCACGAGCTGAGGGTTAGCCTTGGCAAAGGCACGCAGGCTCTTCGCGACGGCGACAGGGTCACCGTGCACGAACGCGATGGCAGACGGGCCCTTGAGCTCGTCGTCCAGTCCCGTGACCCCCGCGTTAGCCGCGGCGATCTTGGTCAGCGTGTTCTTCACCACGGCGTAATCCGCGTCCTGACGGATGTCGTTGCGCAGCTGCTTGAGCTGGGCAACCGTCAGACCGCGGTACTCGGTCAGCAGAACGGCGGTCGAGCTCTCGAAGTTCTTCGTGAGCTCGGCGACCGATGCATCCTTCTGCGCCATGGCCACTCCTTGTGTGAACGAGGCGCTCCGCGATGGCGGGGCGCCGGCCGAAGACACCGGGTCCGGACGAAAAGAAGAGCTCCGGCGCAGGCGCACGGAGCTCGGATTCCCGAAGGAGAGTTCGTTTACCTGCGTAGGTCCCCTGCTTTTCAGCAGACGCTTCGATCGGAATGCGAGCACTCCGATAACCGACGGTCTTTGGCTTGGTCACTACTGTACCCGATGCCCCGCTCCCCCGCCAAACCAGCCCTCCATCCCCGGACAACCCCGCGTCCACATCACGTGACGCGGACGAAAGCACATGTACGGCGATGTGCGTTCGACCACGTCGCGTGATTTCGCGAGCGAAGAGTGGGAGGACCGTCGCATGCTCAACGCGGCAGATCGACGCCGAACGACGCGAGGCGCGCAGCCAGCGCCTCCGGCGTGGCGATGTCCCGAAAGCCGCCCCGGCAGACTTTCCAGCCAGTGACCGCGCGGATCCAATCTTCACGTCGTTTCTCCTGCAGCAGAACGTCGTCGGCGGACTTTTTGCCACGCATCACCGGGTCGGTGTACTTGCCCGCGCCGTCGAACTCCCAGAAGACGTGTTGAGTTGGCAGAGCGATGTCCGCGAAGTAGGTGGTTCCTTGTGGTCCGGCCACCGCCGCCTGAGGCTCGACGGTGTATCCCAGCCGAACGAGCTGCACCCGGCTCACGCTCTCCCCGACGGACTCGGCCCGACCGTCGGCAGACGCGATCACCCTCCGAGCCTGAACGACCCCCCGAGCTCCCGGCGCATTCCGCGTCCGTTCCGACATGAGATCACGCCACTCCTCTTGAGCATCCGGGTCGAAAATGCGACCTTCGACCGACTTGCCGCGCAGAGCCCCATCGGCGCACGCGACCGCCGTCTCGAACGGGCTGGTGCGCGCCACGTCGAACACCGTGCGCTCCACGGATGTGCACAGAATGCCGTCGACCTCGACGATGTCGTCGTCGTCGAGCCGGCCCTGATGACGCTGCAGGCCAGGACGGCTCGACGCGCGGCGGCCGCCAGCCAAGGTCATCTGGATCGGTTGCTCGACGAAGCGGTACAAAGGCAGACCGTGGAGCACCGCAGCCGACAGGTGGGAGACGACCGCTGACCCGCCCCGCATCTGCTCTGCGGCCGCGACGACCCTGAGCCGGTGTTGCGCCGACGGGAGCAACTCCGCGAACGGCGCTCGTGCGACGTAGGCGTTGCGTTGCAGACGCTCAAGCGCGCCCGCCCCGTTCGCCCGCCGGATCTCGCTCAACGCGACGTCACGGTCGACGAGCTGCGAGCGCGTGTGAATGGCGCGTCGGGCGTCGGTGATTGTGAGGTCGTTCGACATCCTCCGACCCTGCCCACTTCTCCGTCCTGTCCGGCTTGTCAGCACCCCAATCCGTGGGCAGCGGTCGGCCTCGCGCCACTGGGGAGAAGCCTCTCGCCCCGTCTCGCCCCGCCTCCCCCGCCGAGGCCACGCAACGCCCCCAGGCCTCGACATCACGCGACCTCGCCCGCACCACACGTCATTGCGTGTCCGTTGGCCCAGTTCACGTGATTTGGGCGCTCACCGCCGCCCCACCCGCCGCGGGTCAGGAGACGCGCGCCGCCGGCAGCATCGCCCGGGTCATGCGCACGATGCGCGAGGGCGTGCGCGCGCCGAGCCACACCGTGCACACGGGCGCCTCTCCGCAGGCCCACTCGGCGCACCACGCGTGGATCGCCGTCGCGAGCCTCTCGCCGCGCGGGCGCAACTCGCCGTCGATCGTGCGGTCGAGCCAGCTCACCCGCGCCGCCGGGGCGTCGAACGCCTCGATCTCGCCCGCGCCGCAGATCTCGACCAGCACGGTCGCGTGCGCTCCGGGCGAGAGAGCCGCGGCGATCCGACGCATCTCGGGGGTGTTCCGCGCGTCGCCGCCGAGCAGCACCGCGCCTTCCAGGTCGCACCAGCGACCGCCGTCGGGGCGACGCAGCGAGGGGTCAACCGAACTCATGCACACAACTTAGGTCACCCTTACTTCGCCCACAAGACCCCGGATGCCGACGCGCCGCTGCTCGCATGCGCTCCACGGGCGGGCGGGGTTAGGGTCGAAACCATGTCGCCCGAGCTCGTCGCCTCTCGCAGCGCCGACCTCGATGCCCGGATCGTGGCCGACTCGCGCGATCGCGTCTCGTGGATTCGCGCGCGCTCCCGGGGCATCACCGCCACCGACGTGGCCGCACTCACGAGCGCCAATGCCATCTCCCGGGCGGCGGATGCCAAGCTCATGGGCTCGAATTTCTCGGGCAACGCCTTCACGGCCCACGGTCGTCGTCGCGAGCCCGAGATCGCCGCATGGGTGGCGGCCACCCATGGCATCCAACCGTCGTCCGCGCTCTACCACGCGGTCGTCGAGAAGCGCCACCTCGCGACCCCCGACGGAGTGGTCGTCGACGGCGAGGGCCGCATCGTCCTCGCCGAGATCAAGACCACCAACAAGGCGTGGCGCTCGATCCCGAAGACCTACATGCGCCAGATCTGGTGGCAGCAGCACGTGCTCGGCGCCGAGCGCACCCTCGTCGCCTGGGAGCAGCACGACGGCTTCGTCCCCCTGCACGATGAGCCGCGATGCCAGTGGATCGACCGCGACGAGCGCGAGATCGCCAAGCTCGTGGGGCTCGCGACTTCGCTGATCGACGAGCTCTACCGCCGCACCATGGAAGCACGCCGGCCGGTGCCGGTGCAGAAGGAACCCACGGACAGGTATCGAGCTCTCGCCCTCCTCGATTAATAGTTGACGGAAGTCAAGCAATAGGCGTATCGTTGACATCAGTCAACCAATCGCGCCAGTGTCGTCGCGGCATCCGTCCCCCTTTCGTGGAGTTCCCGCATGACAGCAACTTCTATCGACGCGCCCGCACAGCGGCGCGTCCTGCCGGCCCTGGTCGGCCTCTTGCTCGGCACCTTCGTGTCGATGCTCGCCTCGACCGTCGTGTCGACCTCGCTGCCCGTGATCGTGCACGATCTGTCCGGCGACCAGAACGCCTACACCTGGGTCATCACCGCGACCCTGCTCACCACCGCGATCTCGACCCCCATCTGGGGCAAGCTGGCGGACCTGTTCAACCGCAAGGTGCTCATCCAGATCGCCATCGCCATCTTCGTGCTCGCGACGGCCGCCGCCGGCTTCTCGCAGGACACGAACATGCTGATCGCCTTCCGCGCGGTCCAGGGTCTCGGTGCCGGCGGTCTCGCCGCCCTCAGCCAGGTGATCATGGCCGACATCATCAGCCCCCGCGAGCGTGGTCGCTACATGGGCCTGTTCGGCGCGGTCATGGCCGTCGCCACCGTCGGCGGCCCCCTGCTCGGCGGTGTCATCACCGACGCGTTCGGCTGGCGCTGGAACTTCTTCGTCGCCCTCCCCTTCGCCGTCGCAGCCCTGCTGATCCAGCAGCGCACGCTGCACCTTCCGGCACGGGCGAAGCGCGCGGTGAAGATCGACTACGTCGGCATCGTCCTGCTCTCGGCCGCCGTGTCGTTGCTGCTCATCTGGGTCACCAACGCCGGCAGCACCTTCGAGTGGGCCAGCACCGAGACGCTGCTCATGGTCGGCGGCGCGGTCCTCGCCGCGATCCTGTTCGTCGTGGTCGAGCTGCGCTCCTCCGAGCCCCTCGTTCCGCTCACCCTGTTCCGCGACGCGACGTTCACCCTCGCCACGATCGCCTCGATCGCCACAGGACTCGCGATGTTCGGCACCTCGGTGTTCCTCAGCCAGTACATGCAGATGGCCCGCGGCGCCACGCCGACCGAGGCGGGCGTCATGACGATCCCGATGATCGGCGGCCTGCTCGTCTCGTCGATCGTGGTCGGCGCCCTGATCTCGCGCTTCGGTCACTGGAAGCCGTTCCTCATCGCCGGTGGCGTGCTGTTGATCGCGGGTTCCTTCCTGCTGTCGACCATCCACTACGACACGAACTTCACCCTCGTCTCGATCTACATGGCGTTGCTCGGCGCCGGTGTCGGCATGACGATGCAGAACCTCGTCCTCGTGGTGCAGAACACCGCCAACCCCACGCAGATGGGCGCGGCGAGTTCGGGTGTGACGTTCTTCCGCAGCCTGGGCGGCACGATCGGCGTCTCGGTGATGGGTGCCGCTCTCGCGAGCATGGCGACGAGCCTGTTCACCGACCGCGCGGCCGACCTCAAGGCCGCCATCATCGGCCTCGGCGCCGATGGGGCCTCGGTCGCGCAGAGTCTGCAGTCGGGGGCCATCCCGCAGGTGTCGACCCTCCCCGAGAGCGTCCGCGTGATCGTCGAGGACATCTATGCGCAGTCGATCGCCCACTCGTTCCTCATCGCCGTGCCCGTCGCGGTGGTGAGCCTCATCGCGATCCTGTTCCTGCCCAACCGCCCGCTGACCCGCATGACGACCTCCGAGCGCGTCGCGGCGAGCGAGGCCGACTTCGCCACCGTGTCCGTGCCCGAGGCCATGGCCACGCTCTCGGCCACCGGTACCATCCCGACACAGGATGCCGGCTCCCCGCGCCGCGCACGCCGAGCGGCCGAGATGGGAGAGGATGGCTGACGTGACGAGCGAACAGGACGACGAACGCCGAGTGGCCGTGCAGGCCCTGGAGTCGTCGTTCTCGGAACTCATGACCGTGTTCCGCCGCTTCGTCTCCGAGGCGGCGGAACGCGTGAGTCCGGGAATGCTGCCGGCGACGTTCAAGGCCCTCTCGGTGGTGAGCCGCTTCGGCCCGCTGACCCTGTCGGCCCTGGCCGAGCGGCTGGCCGCCGACAAGGGCTTTCTCAGCCGCTCGATCACCGAGCTCGAAGATCTCGGCCTGGTCACGCGGACGCCCGACCCGAACGACCGCCGCTCACGGCTGATCGCCGTCACCGAGGTGGGCCACGCGCGCCTCGCGGAGGCACGTGCTCCGCACGAGAGCCGCCTGTTCGATGCGATCGCCGATTGGACCCTCGACGACATCCGCCATCTGTCGACGCTGCTGCACGCTCTGGCCGTCGGCGAAGTCCCCGCCCGCGACTGATCGCTCCCCGGGGCCGGGGCAGGAGCGGGCTTCGCGACACGGTGACCGAGGCGTAACACCGCCGAGACAATGGCGGGGTTGACTGAGGGGATCGCGGCGAGGTCGCCGCGGACCGACCGCAGTGAGAGTGAGCGCCCGATGAGATTCCGATCGACGCGTCCCGAGACCGCCCTTCAGCCCGCTCCCCCGGTGCCGGACACGATGCGGGCGGTGGTGTTCGACGGCCCCGGAGACGCCGACGTCCTGCACCTCGCCGAGGTCGAGGTTCCCACTCCCGTGCTGAGCGAGGTGCTCGTGCGGGTGGTCGCCGCGGGCGTCAACCCGATCGACGCGAAGACGCGTGCGGGGCGCGGCCTCTCCGGCGCCATCTCGGCGTGGCCGGCCGTGCTCGGGCTCGACGTGAGCGGCGTCGTCGTACGGGCACCGTTCGACGCGCACCCGTTCCCCGTCGGCACCGAGGTCTACGGCATGGCCACCGTGCCGCGCACGAGCGGCTCGTACGCCGAATACGTCGTCGTGCCGACCCTCTCCCTCGCCCGCAAGCCTTCGTCTCTGTCGCATGTCGAGGCGGCCGGCGTACCCGTGGCGGCCCTCACGGCCTGGGGGATCGTGGTCGAGACGGCCCTCGCGCATCAGGGCCAGCGCATCCTCGTGCACGCGGGCAGCGGGGGTGTCGGACACTTCGCGGTGCAGTTCGCCGCGTACTTCGGCGCTCACGTGATCGCGACCGGATCTCCCCGCAACCTGGAGTGGCTTCGCGAGCTCGGCGCCGCCGAGGTGGTCGACTACACCTCGACCCGGTTCGAAGAGGTGGTGTCCGACGTCGACGTGGTCATCGACCTCATCGGCAACGTCTCCGACGACACCGGCACGCGCTCGCTCGAGGTGCTGCGCCCGGGGGGATTGCTCATCGAGGTGCCCACCGGGGCGTGGCCCGGCTTCCGCGAGGCCGCCGCGGAGCGCGGCATCCGCTCCACCGATTACAAGACGATCCCCGACGGCGGAGCTCTCGCCACGATCACCCGGCTGCTCGAGTCGGGAGCCGTGCGCGTGTACGTCGAGCACGTCTTCGAACTCGACGACGCCGCCGCCGCGCACACCGCGCTCGAGCGCGGGCACACGCGGGGGAAGATCGTGCTGAGCGTCAGCGACGACTGACCTCAACCGACCGCCAGCATCCGGCGCCCCTCGTCGACGATCTCGTCGGCGACCTCATCGAGCAGCGGAGAGGTGAGGTTCCACTGCTGCCAGTAGAGCGGAACATCGATCGGATCGTCGCCGAGGCGCACGAGCTCCCCCGCGCGCAGGGCTTCGGCCGATTGGAACCCCGGGAGCAATCCCCACCCCAGACCCAGTGCGACGGCGGTGGCGAAGTCCTGGGAGGCCGGAACCCGATGCCGCGGCGGAGCCGCTGCGGCCACCCCGCGGCGCGTCAACCACTGGGTCTGCAGGTCGTCGCGCCGGTCGAAGTCGACCACCGGCGCTGAGCCGAGCGCCTCGGCATCGACCCCGTCAGCGAACCATCGATCGGCGTACGAGGCGGTCGCCACCGCCTCGTACCGGAGGACGCCGAGACGGCGCACGCGGCACCCGGCCACCGGGGCCTCGCGCGAGGTGACGGCGGCCATCACCGTCCCGGATTCGAGCAGCCCCGCCGTGAAGTCCTGATCGTCGCGATGGAGGTCGAAGACGACGGCCCGGCGTTGCGCGACCCGGGCCAGAGGAGGCAGGAACCACGTCGCGAGCGAGTCCGCGTTCACGGCGAGAGGGACGGATGCCACCGTCCCACCCTCCGCCCCGATCGCGGCGAGCGCGTCGTATTCGAGCAGAGCGAGCTGACGCGCCAAGCGCACCACGGCGTCGCCGGCTTCTGTGGCGCTGACGGGCTTGCTGCGCACGAGCACGACGCGGCCGAGCTGATCCTCGAGCGCCCGGATGCGCTGGCTCACCGCGGACGGTGTGATGTGCAGGCGACGGGCGGCGGCATCGAGGGTTCCCTCGTCGACGACGACGGCGAGGGTGCGAGCGAGATCGAGCGGGATCGACATGAAGGAATGCTAATGGTGCGCCAGAATCCTGAGCTGGTCTACGCCCCTAGCACCCCCTAACGTCGAGTTGTGCTCCCCTCCCTCCTCGCCGGTCTCGGCCTCGGCTTCTCCCTGATCGTCGCCATCGGCGCGCAGAACCTCTTCGTTCTGCGTCAGGGCGTCCGCCGTGAGCATCTGCTCGCCGTCGTGGCGGTGTGCGCGCTATCGGACGCGGTCCTGATCCTGCTCGGGGTATCCGGTATCGGCCTGGTCCTGCAGGCGGTGCCGTGGCTCATCGTCGTCGTGAGGTGGGCGGGGGCGGCGTTCCTCGTCGGCTACGGTTTGCTCGCCGCGCGCCGCGCCCTGCGCCCGAGCGGCGCGACGCTGCACCTCGACGCCTCGGGGTCCTCGCCCGCACCGCTCGCCGGGACCACGACGGTGCAGACCCGTCCGGCACGCACGACGCTCGCGGCGACGGTGCTGACGTGTCTGGCCCTCACCTGGCTCAATCCGCACGTGTACCTCGACACGGTCTTCCTCCTCGGGTCGGTAGCCTCGACGCACGGCGACGGACGCTGGGCGTTCGCGACGGGCGCGTGCGCGGCGAGCCTGTTGTGGTTCTCGGCCCTCGGCTACGGCGCACGCTTCCTCGGCCGCTGGCTCGACACCCCGCGCGCGTGGCGCCTGCTCGACGGGATCATCGCCGTGGTGATGTTCGCGATCGCCCTTTCGCTCGTGCTGTCGCACTGACCCACGACCCCGCACCCCGTCGTCCGCAAGAATGGCCCGATGCGAACGGTGACGATGACGGTGAGCGGCCGCGTCCAGGGCGTCGGCTTCCGCTACACGATGCAGGCCGAGGCCCAGCGCCTCGGTGTCGACGGCTGGGTGCGCAACCGCCGCGACGGGTCGGTGGAGGCGTTCCTCGCCGGGGACCCCGATGCGGTCGAGGGCGTCATCGCCTGGGCGCACGACGGCCCGGCCGGTGCCCGCGTCGACGATGTGGACGTCGTCGAGGGGACCGGGGAGTCCGCCTCCGGATTCGAGATCCGAGCCACCGCCTGAGTCAGGTCGGGAGACCGGCCTTCAACTCGTCGAGCACCTCGGCGGCGTCGTCGAGACGAGACAGCGCCGCCGCCTGACCCGCCCACAGCGACACCAGCTCGCCGTCGCCGTTCGCCGTCGCGGCGGCACGGAACACCCCGGTCAGCCAGTTCTGCGCCGGGAACGGGGCGATCATCCCCGCGGCCTCGAGCTCGCGCATCGCACGATTCGGGATGCCGCGTGCCAGCCGCCCGCTCATGGCGCGGGTGAGCACGGTCTCGGTGTCGACCGATCGCGCGATGGCGTCGCGGTGATCCCCGGTCGCCGCCGACTGGCGGGTGCGCAGGAACGCCGTTCCGACCTGCACGCCGTCGGCCCCGAGAGCCAGAGCGGCCGCCACCCCGCGCCGGTCGGCGATCCCACCCGCGGCGATGACCGGGATGCCGACGGCATCGACGACCTGCGGCACGAGAGCGAAGGTCCCGACGAGCGACGCCGACGCTTCGCGGAGGAACGACACCCGGTGCCCGCCGGCCTCCGATCCGGTGGCGACGACGGCATCGACCCCCGCCGCCTCGAGCGCGACGGCCTCGGCAACCGAGGTGGCGGTACCGATCACACGGATGCCGCGGCCTCTCGCGGCGGCGAGGGTAACGGCATCCGGAATCCCGAAGACGACGCTCAGCACCTCGGGCCGGGCCTCGAGCACGGCGCCGAGCTGATCGGCGACGGACGGGAGGAACGCCGCCGGCGGGGCGGGGACCTCGACACCCGCTGCGGCGAAGAGCGGCGCCGCCGCATCGAGGAACGGCTGCACGTCCAGGTCGGCGGGGGTCACCTCGTCGCCGCGCGGCAGCCAGAGGTTCACGGCCACCGGTCGCGCGGTGGCGCCGCGCAGCTGCGACACCGTGTCGAGGATGCGCTCGGGCGTGTAGCCGTAGAGGCCGAACGAGCCGAGCCCGCCGCCCGTGCTCACCGCCGCCGTCAGGGCGACGGAGGAGAGCCCGCCGAAGGGGCCGAGCACGATCGGGACATCGATGCCGAACAGATCCTCGAGGCGGCCCATGCCTCGACGCTACTGCGCGTGGGGCTACGTCGGGGTGTCCGAGGGGTCGGGGCCGTCGAGCGGGCGCAGCAGACGGTCGAGGAAGCGCCGAGTGCGCTCCTTCTTCGGCTGACGCAACAGCTCGGACGGCGCACCGCGCTCGACGATGACCCCCTCGTCGAAGAACAGCACCTCGTCGGCGACCTCGCGCGCGAAGCCGAGCTCGTGCGTGACGATCACCATCGTCCAGCCCTCGTTCGCGAGCTCGCGCAAGACGGTGAGCACCTCGCCCACGAGTTCGGGGTCGAGCGCGCTGGTCGGCTCGTCGAACAGCAGGAGCGCCGGCTGCAGGGCCAGCGCACGGACGATGCCCACACGCTGCTGTTGGCCGCCGGAGAGCTCGGACGGATACGCGTCGCGCTTCTCCGACAGCCCGACGCGGGCGAGCAGGGTCTCAGCACGAGCGACGGCCTCGGCGCGAGGGACGCCGTGCGCCTGGATCGGCCCCTCGACGACGTTCTGGAGGACGGTGAGATGAGGGAAGAGATTGTGATGCTGGAACACCATCGCCGAGCGATCGCGCAGCCCGACACGGTCGGCCTTCGAGACCTTCCGCGAGAAGTCCACGACCGGACCCCCGTCGAAAGCCACCACCCCGGCATCCGGGGTCTCGAGGCCGTTCAGGCAGCGCAGCACCGTGGTCTTGCCCGACCCGGAGGGACCGATCAGCACGAGCACGTCGCCGCGACGTACCTCGAGGTCGACGCCGTCGAGGACGCGATTGGTGCCGAAATTCTTCTGCAGTCCCGAGACGGCGAGCAGCGGAGCGGCGTCAGTGGGCGACATGGCGGTCCAGCCTCTTTTCCAGGGCGTTCTGGCCGAACGACAGCACGAGGCAGAACAGCCAGTAGATGAGCGCGGCCTCGAGATACACCGCCATGAACTCGTACGAGAAGGCCGCGATGGCCTGCGCCTGGCGGAACAGCTCGGTCACGAGGATGAGGGATGCCAGCGAGCTGTCCTTCACGAGCGAGATGAACGTGTTCGACAGCGGCGGCACCGAGACGCGAGCCGCCTGCGGCAGGATGATGCGCGTCAGCGTCTTGCGGCGGTTCAGACCGACCGTGTGCGCCGCCTCCCACTGCCCCCGCGGGACCGACAGGATTGCCGCGCGGATGACCTCTGCCGCGTACCCGCCGACGTTCAGCGAGAACGCGATGACGGCTGCGGGGAAGGGATCGATCGTCAGTCCCAGCGACGGCAGACCGTAGAAGATCACGAACAGCTGCACCAGCAGAGGCGTTCCGCGGATGATCGAGATGTAGAACCGGGCGACGCCCGACAGCAGCACGTTCCGCGACAGCCGCAACAGCGCCATCGCCAGCGCGATCACGAGACCGATCGCGAACGAGGCCAGGGACAGCGGGATCGTACCGGTGATCCCGGCCAGAACCATCGGCCAGAACGAATCGACGAGCAGGGTCCAGATGTCGTTCATGAGCCTCCTTCCTCACACGCGAGCGGATCATCCGCCCCCCACGTTAGAGCGGGGAGGCGGATGATCCGCGGGGGTTTACACCAGCTGGTTACTTCGTGACGTCGGCGCCGAAGTACTTGTCGCTGATCGAGGCGAGAGTTCCGTCGGCGCGGAGTTCGTCGAGAGCTCCGTCCACGGCATCCGCCAGCTTGTCCTGACCCTTCTTGAAAGCGAACGCGCTCTCGGAGGAGTCCTCCGTGGTCGCGGCGATCTTCAGGCCGGTCGGGCTGTTGGTTTTCTCGTAGTCGAGGTAGGTGAGCTGGTCGTTGACCGTGGCGTCGACGCGACCCTGCTTGAGCAGGGCGACGGCCTGGGCCCACCCCTCGACGGCCTCGACCTGGGCGCCGCTCGAGGTCGCGAGCTCGTACCAGTTGCTCGTGAGCGACTGGGCGGTGGTCTTGCCCGACAGGTCGGCGAAGCTCGAGATGGCGTTGTCGCTGTCGGTCGTCACGATGACGCCGCGAGAGACGGTGTACGGCGAGCTGAAGGCGTACTTCTCCTGGCGCTCGGGGTTGATCGAGACCTGGTTGGCGATGACGTCGAAGCGACCGGCATCCAGGCCCGCGAAGATGGCGTCCCACTGGGTCTCCTGGAACTTCACCTGCAGACCGAGCTTGTCGGCGACGGCCTTGGCGACCTCGACGTCGAAACCGGTGAGCTCGCCCGCGCCCTCGTGGTACGAGAAGGGGCGGTAGGTGCCCTCGGTGGCCACGGTCAGCGTGCCGCCGGAGATCAAGCCGAGATCCGACCCCGCGTCGGGGTTCGCCGCGGTGGAACCGCCACTGCAGGCGGTCAGCGCGAGGGCGCTGAGGCCGAGGGTGGCGGCGAGGACGGTCAGACGGCGACGGGGCATAGCTGTTCCAGACATGTGTGAGTGGTGTGGGGGGGGGGTACGCGGCGCAGGCGTACCCTCCAGCAGAACACGCTCGGGCGCGACGGTCTTCCCGCATGACGCCGTATTGCACGATCGTGCAGGCGCAGTGCCGCCCGAAAACGCGAAAGCCCCGCCGACACGAGGTGC
>Ga0308171_1000029_pt1:0-27500 | contig 497978 bp, 456 predicted proteins | sample PhyGR1_FD_202135 | JGI IMG/M metagenome (GOLD analysis project Ga0308171, IMG submission 202135) | Phyllosphere microbial communities from UC Gill Tract Community Farm, Albany, California, United States - DLSLSG.R1 | ecosystem: Host-associated > Plants > Phyllosphere > Unclassified... | reverse complement strand
GGTCGCCATCCTGGCCCCCGACACATCGGCGACCGGCGAGAGTTCAGGAGCACCCCGATGAGTTCGCACGCGCCCGCCCAGCAGTTCCAGGTCGATCTGCGCGGCGTCATCGACCTGTTGAGCCGCCACATCTACTCCGGTCCCCGCGTGTTCCTGCGCGAGCTCCTGCAGAACGCCGTCGACGCGATCGCCGCCCGACGAGAGGTCGACGGCGGCGGCGGTCGCGTTCGGATCACCCCGATCAGCGCCTCGTCCGACGAGTTCGTCCTCCGCGACGACGGGGTGGGGCTGACGCCCGACGAGGTGGCCGACCTGCTCGGAACGGTGGGCCGCAGCTCCAAGCGCGACGTGTTCGATCTGCCGCGCTCCGACTTCCTCGGGCAGTTCGGCATCGGCATGCTCTCGTGCTTCATGGTGTGCGACGACATCGTCATCCGCTCCCGCAGTGCTCGCGGCACCGCGCCCGTGCAGTGGAGGGGGTACACGGACGGGACCTTCGAGGTCGGCCCGGGCCCCGAGGACACCCCGGTGGGCACGAGCGTGCACCTGCGCTCGCGCAGTGACAGCCGGGCGCTGCTGAGCACCGCCACCGTCGTCGAGCTCGCCGAGACCTTCGGGCGGTACCTCCCGATCTCGGTGAGCGTCGACCTTCCCGCCGGCGGCGAGACGACCATCACCGCGGCTCCCCCGTTCCTCGGCGATGACCGGGAGGAGCAGGCCGCCTACGGGCGCGAGCTGCTGGGCGCGGAACCGCTCGCGATCATCCCGCTCTCGGTCCCCGCCACTCAGACTCGCGGCCTGGCCTTCGTGCTGCCGTTCGCCCCGGCATCCACCGCTCGCCAGAGCACCCGGGTGTACCTGCAGCGCATGCTGCTCACCGAACGCGCCGACGACCTCCTGCCGGACTGGGCGTTCTTCGTGCGCGCGGTGATCGACTCGGCGGGACTGCACCCCACGGCGAGCCGTGAGGCGCTCGTGGCGGACGACGCGCTCGAGCAGACCCGGACCGAGCTGGGGGATGCCATTCGCCGGTGGATCCTCGATCTCGCCCTCAGCGACCCCCTCCGCCTCGCGCAGGTCGTGAGCGTCCACGAAGTGGCGTTGAAGTCGCTGGTCCGACACGACGACGAACTGGCCCGGTTCATCGTGCCCTGGCTCTCGGTCGAGACGAACGTCGGGCGTCTTCGTATCGACGACCTCGTCGGGCGCTCCTCCCCCGTGCGGTTCACCGAGACCGTCGAGGCGTTCCGACAGGTCGCGAGCGTCGCATCGACCGGTTCGGTCCTCGTCAACGGCGGCTACCTGTACGACGACGAACTCATCCGGCTGCTGCCCGAGGTGTTCCCGGACGTCCGCGTCGAAGCCGTCGACGTCGTGGACGAGATCGATCGCCTCGCCCCTGCGCCGTGGGACCAGCGCACGCTCGCTCTCGCGCTCGAGGAGCGCGCTCGCGACGCCCTGGGCACCGTCGACGTGGTGACGCGCTCCTTCGAGCGCGGGGAAGCACCAGCACTGTTCGTCGCCGACCCCGACGTGCTGCGCGCGCTCGACCGCGGTCGCGCGCGCAGCGCGGGAGGCTCGCTGTGGGCGGGGGTCCTCGACCGTGCCGAGCGGGCCGGCGCGCGCGGGCGCGACCACGCGCAGGACCCGCCCGCCTCTCGCCTGTGCCTGAACTGGACGAACCCGACCGTGCAACGCCTCGCACACGCCCCGGAGGGGCGCGCCTTCACGGCGGGCGTGCAGCTGCTCTACGTCCAGGCGCTGCTCGCCGGCCACCACCCCCTCGGAGGCGGCGACCGGGCGCTGATGTCGTCGGCCCTGGCCGATCTGGTCGAACTCGCCGCCTCTTCTTCCGACCCCACGACGAAAGGACCCGCATGACCGCCGCCGCCGAGAGCATCCGTGCCCTGTTCGACGAGATCGACCGGACGCCGTGGGGCCCCCGGGAGCGAGCCCTCGTCGCCGAGGCGGTGGCCCGCGCGCAGGACAGCGGTGACGCGCGCCTCGAGTACGAAGCGCGCCTGCGTCAGACCTCGAGCGCCAACATGATCGGCGACACCGATCTCATGCTCACGTCTTTCGCGTGGTGCCTCGCGCAGCACGACGCGGATCCCGAGCGCTTCCCCGCCGAGCTGGAGCCGGCCGGCGACCTGCTCTGGCAGTACAAGTGGATGGCCGGCGCCCTGCGCGGCTCGCCGGAGTTCTCGAGCGAGCAGATCGACGCCGTCCTCGATGACATGGAAGAGCACTACCACCGCGCCGGTGTGGGCATGAGCGGTGCGGTGATGGCGCGATTCGAGGACGCGTGGGCGGCCGGGCGCATCGACGAGGCCGCCGCGCTGCGCGAACGCCTCGAGGCGACACCGCGTGACGACTACAGCCACTGCGACGCCTGCGTCCGCAGCCAGTTCGCCGGGTTCTTCGCCGAGACAGGTCGAGAGGACGAGGCCATCCGCCTGGTCGAGGAGATGGTCGAGGGCGGCTTCACCTGCGGAGAGGAGCCCGAGCGCGCTCTCGCTCTGGCCCTTCTCCCGCTGTTGCGGGCGGGCCGCCTCGATCAGGCCCGCGCGTTCCATCTGCGCAGCTACCGTCTGGCGAGGGAGAACCCCGACAACCTCACGATCATCGCCGACAACGTCGTGTTCTGCGCCCTGACCGGCAACGAGGCGCGCGCCCTGACCCTCGTCGAAAAGCACCTGCGGTGGCTGGCTCACGATGGCCTGAACGCCGAGGCGCACCAGGAGGCCTTGGCCGCTTTCGCGCTGGCTCTGGACGCCGTGACCCGCGCCGGCCACGGCGGCACCCCCGTACGAGGCTCGGATGCCGCGGAGCTCGCGCCGCTGCTCGATGGGCGCGGGCACATGCTGACGGCATCCGAGCTCGCCTCCCTGTGCTGGGCGCGCGCCGACGAGATCGCGGCGGCGTTCGATCGCCGCAACGGCACCGACGCGCACGCGCGCAGGCTGGAGCGCACGCGCGCGCTCGCGCAGGAGCACTACGACGTGCCGCTGTCGTCGTCGGGTTTCTCCGCTGCGGCCACCGTCCCTCGCGAGCGCAATCTCGCCGAACGCATCGAGCGCGCTCAGGTGCTCGCCGCCGTCGGCACCCCGAGCGCGATCGACGCCCTCGCCGATGTGCTCGACGACGCCGAGGCCGCCGATCGCGTGCCCCTGACCTTCGCGCTGTTGCGCGCGCTCGTCGCCGAGGACCGCCTCGACGACGCCGCAGCCGTGCTCACGGCGCGAGAAGAGGCTCTGCGCGCGATGGGGCGAGACGCCCGCGCCAGCATCGAGGCCGAGTTCGGCCTCGCCCTGTTCGGTGTCGACGACGACGCAGCGCACCGGGCTCTCGACACCCACCCCGACGCCCCCGCCGATCTGACGGCCCACCTGTTGACGATCGTCGCCTACCGCCACCTCGTCGAACGGCGGCTCGACGAGGCCCTCGACGCGAGCCGTCGCGCCCGGGAGCTGTACGCGGCGGAGGGCGATGTCGAGCGGGCCCACGCTCTGGCACACCTCGAAGCGGACGTGCGGCGGGCGGCGGACGACCCGGAGGGCGCGCTCGAGTCGCTCGACGCGCTGCTGTCCGAGGACGCGGTCGCTCCCGGACGACGCGTGCGCCTGCTGATGGATCGGGCGACGATCCGCGACGCGCTGGGCGAGCCCCTTCAGGGAGCCGACGACGCCGACGAGGCTACGCGGTTGCTCCTGGCGTGGGACGCCGACGATCATGTCGTCGCGAGCGCGATGTCGCTGGGCGCGCAGCTCGCGGAACGCGCGGGCGAGAACGACCGGGCCGTCGCCGGCTACCGAGTCGCCCTGCAACGCCTCGAGACGACGGGCGAGCCGACGACCGGACTGCTCTACGGTCTCGGCCGTGCCCTCGTGGCCGCCGGCGCGGCCCACGAGGCCATCGAGGTGATCGACGACGTGCTCGAACGGGAGACAGCGGCAAACGAGGCACCGGGATCACGAGCCATCACGGTGGGGCTGCTCGCGCGGGCCTTCGAACAGGCCGAGGAATGGGACAACGCCCTGCGTGCGTGGGAGATCACGGCCGAACTGCACGTCGAGGCCGGGGAACCGGCTCGCCGCGCATCGGCACTCGTGGCGCGCGCGCACCTGCTCGGCCGGCTCGGCGGCGGGGACGAAGCGGTCGACACTCTCACGACGGCGGTCGCGGCTGCTCGAACCGACCCCGACAACCGCGGCATGCTCGCCGACGCCCTCCATTCCCTCGCGCAGGCCAAGGCACATCGGGGGGACGACGACGCGATCGCAGTCCTCGACGAGGCGCTCGAGATCGGTCGGACCGACGAGGCGGAGTGGCTCGTGGCCGACCTCCTCGACACGCGCGCGCGGATCCTCGCCGGCACCGGGCGAACCGACGACGCCGTCGCGAATGCGCTCCAGGCCGCCGACGGGTTCCTCGCCGCCGGGGGCGTCCCGCAGGCGGGCGCGTCCGAACTCCTCGCTGCCCGGATCCTGCGGGATGCGGAGCGCACGGAGGAGGCCGCCGCGGTACTGCGTTCGGCTCACGAGCACGCCGCCGGCCAGGAGCAGCTGCGTCAGGCGATCGCCATCGACCTCGGCGACGCCCTCGAGGCGCTCGGCCGCCACGGCGAGGCGACCGAGGTGCGCGGCACCCTGCCGAGCTGACAGGAGTTTCACCGACGACGGCGGCATCCCGCGGGATGCCGCCGTCGTCGTAAAGCCCCTCAGGCCGTGCGGATGAGCTTCTTGTTCACGAACTCGTCGGCCGCGAGCAGCCCCATCTCGCGCGACGTGCCACTGCGCTTGACGCCGCCGAAGGGCAGCTCGGGCGAGTCGGCGAGCACGACGTTGACGTAGACCATGCCGGCCTCGATGCGATCGGCGATGCGCTGAGCCTGCTCGGCATCCGTGGTGAAGACGTACGAGCCGAGACCGTAACCGGTGTCGTTCGCGAGGTCGACGGCCTCGTCTTCGCTCGAGACGCGATAGACGGTGCCGACGGGGCCGAAGAACTCCTCACCGTAGGCGTCCATCTCGCGCGTCACTCCCGTGAGCACGGTGCCCGGGTAGAACGCTCCGTCGCGGGTTCCGCCGACCTCGACGGTCGCGCCCTGGGCGAGGGCGCGCTGGACCTGCTCGTCGAGGCGCTCGGCCGCGGCCAGCGACGACAGGGGCCCGAGCACTGTGTCGTCGGCGAAGGGGTCGCCGACCTTGGCTTCGCCCAGCGCCGCCGTGAACTTCTCGAGGAAGGCGTCGTACAGCTCGTCGATCACGATGAAGCGCTTGGCGCCGTTGCACGACTGCCCGTTGTTGTCGAGGCGCGCATCGACGGCCGCCTGGACCGCGGCATCCAGGTCATCCGTGGAGAGGAGGATGAACGGGTCGGACCCGCCGAGTTCGAGCGCGACCTTCTTGAGGTTGCGACCGGCGATCTCGGCCACGGCGGCACCCGCACGCTCGGACCCGGTGACCGAAACGCCCTGCACACGACGGTCGGCGATGATGGTCGCCGCCTGCTCGTTGGTGGCGCGGATGTTCACGTAGGCGCCCTCGGGCAGGCCCGCGTCGCGGTAGATCGCCTGCAGGGCCTCGGCCGACTCGGGGCACTGGGGTGCGTGCTTGAGCAGGATCGTGTTGCCGACAGCCAGGTTCGGAGCCGCGAAACGGGCGACCTGGTAGTACGGGAAGTTCCACGGCATGATGCCGAGCAGCACGCCCAGCGGCGAGCGGCGGATCACGGCGGATCCTTCGCCCAGGATGTCCAGCGGGCTGTCACCGGTGATCTTGTGGATGTTGTCGGCGTAGTACTCGGTGATGTCGGCGGCGAAGTCGACCTCGCCGAGCGCCGCCTCGAGCGGCTTGCCCATCTCGCGCACGATGATCGCGGCGAGATCGTCACGCCGATCACGGTGCAGCTGAGCGACGCGACGCAGGCCCTCGGCGCGCTCGGCCGGAGCGGTGCGCGACCAGACGCGGTACCCGTCGTGCGCGGAGGCGATGGCGGCATCGACCCCGGCATCGCTCAACGTGTCGTACTCGGCGAGGGTCTCACCGGTGGCGGGATTGACGACGGCGTAGTCGCTCATGGTGCTCCTTTTCGTTTCGTTGTCAGGACCTGATGCGGCGGCGGGCGCTGGCGGGGGCTTCTCGACCCAGGGTCTCACCCCGGAAGAAGCCGGGGCTCGCGATGCGCTGGGCGATCATGAGCACGATTCCGACCACGATGATCACCACGGTGATCACGAACACGAGGCCGACACCGCCGATCTCGGAGCCCGAGCCGTAGTCGGGGCTCGCGCTGTCGATGAGGGTGGTGACGAACAGCACCGCGAGGATCAGCCCGCCGACGAGGGGGGCGAGCAGCGTCAGGAAGACGTTGCGCACCGAGTCGAACCACTGCTTTCGGAAGTACCAGACGCACGCGAACGCGGTCAGACCGTAGTAGAAGCAGATCATCGCGCCGAGGGCCGTGATGGTGTCGGTGAGCACGTTCTCGCTCAGCACGCGCATGACCGCGTAGAACACGGAGGCGACGACCGCCGAGACGATGGTGGCGTAGCCCGGGGTGAAGAAGCGCGGGCTGACCTTCGCGAACTTCTTCGGCAGGGCGTCGTAGTGGGCCATCGCCAGGAGCGTGCGGGCGGGGCCGACGAAGGTCGCCTGCAGCGAGGATGCCGAGCTGGTGAGCACCGCGAGCGAGACCAGGAACGCGAGGGGTCCGAGGATCGGGCCCGACAGGTGGAAGAAGACGTTCTCCTGGATGTCCTCGTTGCCGAGGCCCAACTCCCCCGTGCCGTTGCCCGCGAACATCAGCAGGGCGACGGCGATCAGCAGGTACAGGGCGACGATGAGGAACACCGTCACGGTGGCGGCGCGACCCGGTGTCTTGTCGGGGTCCTTCGTCTCCTCGTTCATCGTGAGGATGACGTCCCACCCCCAGAAGATGAAGATCGACAGGGAGAGCCCGGCGGCGAAGGCGCTGAAGGACGGGACCTCGAAGGGGTTGAACCACGACGCCTGGACGGGGCTCGCATCGAAAGCGTTCCCGTTGAGCATCTCGACGACGGCTGCGGCCGCGAAGACCAGCAGCATGAGGATCTGGAACCCGACCAGGCCGTACTGCAGGCGCTGGGTGGTCTGCAGGTCGCGATACGACACGATCGTGGCCAGCAGCATGAAGATCAGGCAGACCGCGACGTTGATCGGGACGACCCGGGTCAGCTCGGCGATCTCGGCGTTGCCGGTGACCTGCGCGATCAGCAGGAACAGGAAGTCCACCGCGATACCGGCGAGGTTCGACAGCACGATGACGGTGGCGGCGATCAGGCCCCAGCCCGCCATCCACCCGACCCACGGCCCGAAGGCGCGGGCTGCCCAGGTGAAGGAGGTGCCGGCATCCGGCATCTTCGAGTTCAGTTCGCGGTAGCCGAGCGCGACGAGAAGCATGGGGATGAAGCCGACGAGGATGATCGCCGGCACCTGGAAGCCGACGGCCGAGACGGTCGGGCCGAGGGCACCGGTCAGCGTGTAGGCGGGGGCGATGGTCGAGATCCCGATGACGACGGCGCCGATCATGCCGATCGAGCCGACCCGGAGACCCTTGTTCGAGATGCCGGTGGTGACGGCGCTGTCGGGCGCCGGGCTCGCGCCGCTGGGAGTACTGGTCATGAGGAAGCCTCCGAGGTGCGCGGCACGACGATCATGGGGACGGGAAGGGCGCGGAGGATGCGCCCCGCGGTGGAACCGAGGAACAGGCGGCGGGGCTGCGCGAGCCGGCTCGAGCCCACGAGGGCCACTTCGCCGGGCTGCCAGTCGATGCGCGAGACGGCGTCTTCGATGTCGGAGCCCGCGCCGACGACGGCCTCGGCCTCGATCTCGGCGGGAAGGGCCGAGCGAACGGACTCGAGCACACTCTCTGCGTGCGCCTGGCCGGTGAGCCGCGTCAGCGACGCGTCGACGCGAGCGGGCAGGTCGACGCCCGCGAGAGAGAGGAGCCGCAGGGGCGCCTTCGCCCGGCGGGAGAAGGATGCCGCGGTGTCGAGCAGGACGTCGGCTCCGGGGCGCGTGCCGATCGCGGCGGTGATACGCGGCAGCCCGACGGACGGGTCGACCTTGCGCGCACCCTCGGGGGCGAGGGCGACGGGGACGGGCGCCGAGTGGACGAGCTCTTCGGCGGTCGTGCCGAGGCGGTGACGGCCGCGGGGTCCTCCCCCGCCGGTGCCGACGACGATGACTTCGGCATCGAATTCCTCGGCCGCCGCGACGAGTCCGTCCGACACCGCCTGGGCGAGGCGGACGTGGCCCCGGATGCCGGGATAGGGCGCCACGGCCTCGCGCAGCCAGCCGCGGGCGGTGTCCTGCACGAGGCGCTCGTATCCGGCATCCGTCGGGATGGAGACGTTGTTCTCCGCCGACGGCAGCACGACGACCGCGTGCACCGGGGCGTCGAGTGCGGCACCCAGCCGCGCGCCGAGCGCGAGGGCGTCGGCACCGGCGTCGGTCGCGGTGTACCCGACCACCACGCGGCGGGCGCTCATCCGTGCGTCCGATCGAGGATCTCGTCGGCCGCACGGTGGCCCTGACGGATCGCTCCGTCGACGTGCTGGAAGCCGGCCCCGGCCATGTCGCTGCACGCGAGGTGGAGGGGTCCGACGCTCTCGCGCAGCTCGGCGCCGTAGCGGTGCAGGCCGCCCATGTCGAAGCTCGCGGCGTACGCGCCGCGGGTCCATTCCTCGGTGCCCCAGTCGCTCTCGTAGTAGACGACGGGGTCCTTCGCCCGGGGACCGTAGTAGCGCGAGAGCGAGTCGAGGATGCGCTCCTTGCGCTCCTCGGGGCTGAGGCGGAACAGATCGTCGGCGTTGTGGTCCGAGACGAAGCCCACGAGGGTTCCGCGCTCGTCACCGTGGTTGGTGTTGTCGTAGGCCTCGTGTGCCAGTTCGTACGGGCTGAAGGCGGTGCCCGACAGGCCGTCCTCGCGCCAGAACGGGGTCTCGTACACGGCGTGGACCTTGATGACGAAGCCCATCGAGAGGTGCTGGTGCATCTGGTGCTGCAGGCGCGGCAGCGGGGGCTCGAACGAGATGCGCGAGTACAGCACGGGCGCCAGCGCCAAGATGGCGAAGCGGGCACGGACGGTGACGCCGTCCGCGATCACCGTGACCCCAGAAGAGGAGGTCTTCGCGGCCTCGACGCGAGCGGTCAACGCGCGCAGGTCGTCGACCCGCTGTCCCGTCGCCGAGTCGGCGGGGCGCTCCGCTGTCGCGGCGACGTCGCCCCAGATGACGCGGCGCACCGGCTGGTTCAGCAGCACGTCGTCGCCGAGGCGCTCGGCCAGCAGCTCGGGCACCTGCTGGAGGCCGCCGACGACGCGCTTGTCGAGGATGAAGTCGGCGTCGACGAGGTTCGAGTACGAGCCCGCGGATGCCGCCATGTGCAGCGACTGCAGCAGCGAGAAGGTGTGCGTGGGCTTGGTGAGCATCGCGGAGCCCGTGGCGAACGCCAGGTTGCGGACGGCCTCGTCGTCGTCGGTCTGCTCGCGCAGCCAGGCGTCCCACGAGATCCGGTCCCACTCGGCGGCCCGGGGGTGATCCCACGGCCGGTCCGGGTCGATCTCGGCCACCATCTCATCGAGGAGCGCGGTCACCTCGTCGATGGCCTTCTCGGTCTCGGGCGCGACGGGGAACATCTCGCCGGTGAAGCGCTTGGCCCGACCGTCGGGGCCGACGTAGACGCTGTCGCCCTCGCGGTAGCGGCTGTAGGTCGACAGTCCCAGGTCGGCGACGGTGTCGATGAGCGCCTGCTGGTCGGGCGAGACCCACTGGCCGCCCAGTTCGAGCATCGCTCCGTCGACCACGTCGGTCCACAGACGCCCGCCGACGCGGTCGCGCGCCTCGAGCACGGTGACCGAGAGTCCGGCCTTGCGAAGATCGTTGGCGGCGGTGAGACCGGCGGCGCCGGCTCCGATGACGACCACGTCTCGGGTGATCTCGTCCATGAAAACGTCCTTACTTGTCGTGCGGAGTCGGAGGTGTGGCCCCGACGGCGGCGTTCGCGTCGACGCCGACGTCGGGGCGTTCGTCAGTTGCGCGCGAGGGCGGCCGCGACGACGTCGAGGCCCTCGTCGAGCAGGTCGTCGCCGATCGACAGCGGCGGGAGGAAGCGGATCACGTTGCCGTAGGTGCCGCAGGTGAGCACGATGACGCCCTCGGCGATCGCGGCCTTCGCCACGGCCGCGGTGAGGGAGGCGTCGGGTGCGCCCGTGACGGGGTCGACGAACTCGGCGGCGATCATCGCGCCGTGTCCACGCACGTCGCCGATGCGCGGGTCGTTCTGCTGCAGCTCGTGCAGGCGCCCCTTCAGGAGCTCGCCGATCTGTTGAGCGCGCTCGATGAGCCCCTCGTTCTCGAAAGCGTCGATGGATGCCAGAGCCGCGGCGCACGCGATCGGGTTACCGCCGTAGGTGCCTCCCAGTCCGCCCGTGTGGGTGGCATCCATGATGTCGGCGCGACCGGTGACGGCCGCGAGCGGGAGACCCGCGGCAATGCCCTTGGCGGTGGTGACGAGGTCGGGGACGATGCCGAACAGCTCGCTGGCGAACATCGCGCCGGTGCGCGCGAAACCCGACTGCACCTCGTCGGCGATGAAGACGACGCCGTTGTCGCGGCACCAGTCCACGATCGCGTTGAGGAATCCGTCGGCGGGGACGATGAAGCCGCCCTCGCCCTGGATGGGCTCGATGATGACGGCGGCGAGGTTGTCGGCGCCGACCTGCTTCTCGATCAGCGAGATGGCCTTGGCCGCGGCCTCGGGGCCGGAGAGCCCGTCGCGGAAGGGGTACGACAGGGGTGCGCGGTACACCTCGGCGGCGAAGGGGCCGAAGCCGCTCTTGTACGGCATGTTCTTGGCCGTCAGCGCCATCGTCAGGTTGGTGCGGCCGTGATAGGCGTGATCGAAGGCGACGACGGCCTGGCGACCGGTGAACTTGCGGGCAATCTTCACCGCGTTCTCGACCGCTTCGGCTCCGGAGTTGAACAGGGCGCTCTTCTTCTCGTGGTCGCCGGGGGTGAGGCGGTTGAGGGCCTCGGCGACGGCGACGTAGGACTCGTACGGCGAGATCATGAAGCACGTGTGGGTGAAGGCCGCGACCTGCTCCTGCACGGCCTTGACCACGGCCGGGTGGGCATTGCCGACGCTGGTGACGGCGATGCCCGAGCCGAGGTCGATGAGCGAATTGCCGTCGACGTCGACGACGACTCCCCCACCCGCGGCGACGGCCTGGATCGGGACGGTGTGACCGACACCGGATGCCACGGCGGCGGCCTTGCGGTCCAGCAGCTGCTGCGAGCGGGGGCCGGGGATGGCGGTGACGAGGCGGCGCTCCTGGGCGAGGGACGGACCGCCGACGAGGGGGAGGGTGTCGAGGCTCATGGCGCGATGCTACGGACGCCGCGACAGAGCCCGCACTCTCCTCCATGTACAGTCGCAGGCAGCGCCGTATACGAGCCGTACAGGAGCCGCCATGGTCGACACCGCCGCCGCCCCGCCGAGCCTGCGGGCCCTTCTCTCTCGACGCGATCTGCGGTTGCGCCTCGTCACCGGTGAGGACGAGCTCGCACCCGGGAGCATCGACCGCCCGGTGCGGTGGGTGCACTCCAGCGATCTCATCGATCCGACGCCGTTCCTCAGCGAGGGTCTCGTGTTGCTGACGACGGGGACGCAGTTCGTCGACACGGCCGATTACCCGGCGTACGTGGGCCGCCTGCTCGCCCGCGGTGTACGGGCTCTGGGGTTCGGCACCGAGGTGGTGCGCGACGGCATCCCGGCGGGGCTGGCGGCGGCGTGCCTGTCCGCGGGCATGCCGTTGTTCGAGGTGCCCTACCGCACCCCCTTCATCGCCGTGGCCCGAGCCGGAGCCGAAGCCATCGCCGCCGACGCCTACGCCCGGCGCAGTTGGTCGCTCGCCGCCCAGCGCGCCGTCTCGCTCGCCGCCCTCCGCCCCGACGGGCTCACCGCCACGCTGGCGGAGCTCTCGCGGCAACTCGGCTGCTGGGTCGCACTCTTCGACGCCGCGGGAGCCTTGCGCACCGCCCACCCCGCCGGATCCCTCGCCGCCCCGGTGATCGAGGCCGTGACGGCCGAGGTGACCACGATGCTGCGCCGCGGCACGCGAGCGGCCTCCGCCCTCCGGGTCGCCGACACCCCGGTGAGCGTGCAGACCCTCGGCCGGGGCGGGCACCTGCGCGGAGCCCTCGTGATCGCCGCCGACGATCTCGACCACGAGGCGCGAAGCGTCGTCACGGCCGTCGTGGCGATGGCTGCCCTCGCCCTCGAGCAGCAGGACGGACTGGGCCGCGCGATCGGCACCTTCCGCGCGGGACTCGTGCAGTCGCTCGGCGCCGACGATCCGACCCTGGCGCGTCGCGCGTCGCGCGATCTGTTCGGCCCCCTCCCCTCGGCCCCGGTGCTCGTCGCGCTGACCCCGACCGCGGCCTCGCGTTCCGCCGCCCTCGGCGAGTGGCTCGAGACGCGGACCCAGGAGGGACGCGGCGAGGTGTTCTTCGGCCGCGGAGACGACGGACTCGTCATCGTCGTGCCCACCGCGGGACGAGCTCTGCTCGATGAGATCGCCGACCGCTTCGAGATCGTCGTGGGGTGCTCCGCCCCCACCGGATACGACGCGTTCTCGAGCGCCCTCGCGCAGGCGCGCACGGCGCGCGAGCGCCTCTCGACCCCCGGGGTCGCCGACTTCGCCGACACGGCACGGGCGGGGCTGCTCGCCGCCCTCGACTCCGAGGCCGCGCGCAGCGTCGCGGCAGGCGCCCTGACTCCCCTGCGCGCACACGACGAGGCACAGGGCTCCGCGCTGCTCGAGACCCTGGACGCATGGCTCGCCCACGACTGCTCGCACGAGGCGACGGCCCACGCCCTCGGCATCCATCGCCATACCGTCCGCGCGCGCATCGCGCAGGCCGAGCGCGTACTCGGCCGCGACCTGTCGTCGTTCGCCGTCCGGGCGGAGGTCTGGACGGCGCTGCGGCTCGCGCAGTAGCGGTGTCGGGCCCGAGCCGTCGGGCGGAGTCCGTGCCCGACACGCCGGTCGCCGGCATCCCGAATCGGCGTGTCGACCGCCGTCTCCGCGCGACGGCACGGAAAGCCCACGGCGGAACAGGATGCCGCGGGGCCCGAGCCTCAGCCGGCGTCGCCGAGGTTGTCCGAGAGGATCTCGAGCACGCGCTCGCGAGCGAGGTCGGCATCGCCCGCCCGCGCGCGAGCGACGGCGTCGACGAACGCCTCGGCGAAGACCGCGTGGGCGATGCGCGAGGTGTGCTCGAGCTCGTCGCGGAACGTCCCGCCCGAGGCGAGCACGAGCGACAGGTCGGCGCGCTCGGTCAGGGGCGAGGCGACGAACGAGGTCAGCGCGATCACGCGCGCCCCGGCCGCACGCGCCGCCGATGCGGCCCGCAGGCTGGCCTCGTTCGCCCCCGAGCCACTGATCACGATGCAGACGTCGTCGGTAGAGAGGTGGCGAGCCGCGATCTGCTGGCCGATCGGGTCGCCGAGCGTCTCGGCCGGGCGCCCCACGGCGGTCAGGCGCATCGCGAGATCGGTGGCGACCGGAGCAGACAGCCCACTCGCCACGACGAGCAGGCGTCGAGCGCCCACCACCGCATCCACCGCGGCGTCGACCCCGTCGGCGTCCAGCAGGCTCGTGGCGGTGCGGAGGTCGTCGGCGATGCGGTCGATCGCCGAACGGATGCCGCCGAGCGCGCCGTCCTCGGCGACCGGGGGCACCGCGCGGCGTCCACGTTCCGCGGCCAGCGCCACGCGCAGCTGCGGGTAGCCGCGGTAGCCGAAGGTCTGGCAGGCACGCACGACGGTGGATCGACCCACCCCGACACGGTCGGCGATCTGCTGCGCGGTGAGTTCGATCACGGCATCCGGATCGTCGACGATGAGGTCGGCGACGCGGCGCTCGCTCGGCTGCAGCGAGTTGCGGACGGCCGCGATGCGGGCGGTCACGGGGACCTCAGCGGACACGCGGACCCTCCATGATGCGGCGGCGGATGCGGCCCGAGACCGCGTCGATGGCGACGGTGACGATCACCACGACGATCAGGAGCATCCCGACCGTCGACCACTCACGGTACTGGGTGTACGAGGTGAGCATGTCGCCGATCCCGCCGACCCCGATCAGACCGAGCACGGCCGAGGCGCGCACGTTGATCTCGAAGCGGTACAGCCAGAACGACAGGAACGTCGGCGAGGCCTGGGGCCAGACACCCCAGCGGAGCACCTGCGCGGTCGAGCCTCCCGCGGCGCGAGCGGCCTCGATGGGACCGGGCGAGACGTTCTCGACGGCCTCGTAGCCCCATTTACCGAGCGTGCCGACGCCGCCGATCGCCAGGGCGAGCGCCCCGGTCAGCGGGGTGAGGCCGGTCACCGACAGGATGATGATCGCGAACACGAGCTCGGGCACCGCCCGAACGAGAGAGAAGACGAAGCGCAGCACCGCGCGCACGGGCGCCGGTCCGAAGCCGCGCGCCGAGATCAGCGAGAGGGGGGTGGCGATCAGGATGCCGAGGACCGTACCGATCCACGCCATCTCGACGCTGCGCCAGGTCTGCCAGAGCGCCTCGGGGAGCTTCGCCCAGTTCGGCGAGGCGAACATCAGCCCGAGGTAGCGCGCGATCTCGGCGGGCAGCTCGCCCAGCCGCGACCACGCGATGTCGGCGGACCAGAACGCGGCGATCACGATGACGCTGACGACGACCCACGACAGGGTGCGCAGGGGGCGCCGCCGGCGGGGCGGCACGAGGAGCGCCGCAGGGTGTGCGGGGGCGAGGGCGGTCATACGAGCCTCCGGCGGATCGCGTCGCTGACGGTGTCGAGCACGACGACGATCACGAGGATCTCGACGATGACGAGCGACAGCTGGTCGTAGCGGTAGAACGTGCGGACGGCGTCGATGAGCAGACCGATACCGCCCGCGCCGACCAGGCCCAGCACGGTCGAGGCGCGCACGTTCAGCTCGAACACGTAGAGCGTCTGCGACACGAACGCGGGCCAGGTGTCGGGGAGGGCGATCGCGCGGTTGATCTGCGTCTGCGTCGCCCCCGCGGCCCGCCCCGCCTCGAGGGGGCCGAGGTCGGTCGCGTCGATGGACTCCGAGACGAGCTTGACGATGATGCCGACGTTGAACAGCACGAGCGCCAGGATGCCGGGAAGAGCCCCCACCCCGACCATCGCGACGAGCACCGCCGCGTACACGAGCTCGGGCACGGCGCGGATGACGTTCAGGATGCCGCGCACCACCGCCCGCGTCGGTGTGAAGGGGTTCGTCGGCCGGGCAGCCCAGAAGCTCACCGGCAGAGAGATCGCCGCCCCCACCGCCGTGCCGATCACGGCCATCTGCAGCGTCTCGAGGATCGGACCGACGGTGCGCGGGAAGAACGACCAGTCCGGGGTCAGCAGTTCGCCGATCCGGAGCGCGCCCTGCTGCCAGTTGCGCGCGATGGCGGCGACGTCGAGACCCACTCCGACCCCCGGCAGGCACATGAAGACGGTCACCGCGACGACGATCGCCGCGGCGGTCCACGGCATCCATCTCCCCTTCGGACGAGGGGGGACGGTGAGGACCGTCATCGCTCGAGCCTGTCGGCTGCGGTCACCGAGCGGCCGTAGATCTGCGCGAAGTCGGCGTCGGTGGCGGATGCCGCGGGGCCGTCGTAGACGACTTCGCCGGCGCGCATGCCGATCATGCGCGTGCCGTACTCGCGTGCGAGGTCGAGAAGATGCAGGTTGACGAGCACCGTGATGCCGAGGTCTTCGTTGATGCGACGCAGGTCGTCCATGACGCCGCGGGCCGTGGGCGGGTCGAGGCTCGCGACGGGTTCGTCGGCGAGGACGATCCGCGGCTGCTGCGTCAGCGCGCGGGCGATGGCCACGCGCTGCTGTTGCCCACCGGAGAGGGCCGACGCGCGGTCCCAGACCTTGGGCAGCAGTCCCACGCGGTCGAGGGCCTCGAACGCCAAGCGGCGGTCGTCCTCGCGATACGCCCCGAACAGCGTGCGCCACAGCGGGGTGTGCGCGAGACGACCGACCAGCACGTTGTTGAGCACCGTGGTGCGCCCGGCGAGGTTGAAGCTCTGGAACACCATGCCGATATGCCCGCGGAGCTCGCGCAGCCGGCGCCCCGAAGCGCCGTCGACACGTCGACCGCCGACCTCGACCACGCCCGAGGTCGCGGGTACGAGCCCGTTGATCGTGCGGATCAGCGTGGACTTGCCCGAACCCGAGAGCCCCACGACGGCGATCAGCTCGCCGGGCGCGATCTCGAGAGAGACATCCTTGAGCCCCACCGTGCCGTTGGGGTATCGCACCGAGACGCCGTCGAGACGGATGCCCCAGGGCGCCGAGGCCAGTGCCTCGACGCCCGGGGTGAGCGATCCGGTCGTCACTGGAGTCCGAGCTGCTGGGCGGCGCGAGCGACCACGTCGAGCGACGAGGGGTCGGCCGGGGCGAGCTTGGTGATCGAGTACACGGCCTTGAGGGCGGCGGAGCCCTCGTCGGTCGCGGAGTAGTCGGCGAGCGCCGTCGAGATCTTCTGCTGCAGCTCGGGCGAGAGGTCCTTCGACACGGCCACGCCGTCGTTGGGGATCTCGTTGGTCAGGCCGAAGACGACGACCTTCTGGCCCACGTCCGACTTGTCCTTCTTCACCAGGGTGCGGGCGTCCCAGAAGCTGAAGCCGACCTCGGCGTCGCCGTTGTAGACCGCGAGCACCGAGGCGTCGTTGGCCGTGACGGGAACCTTCTGGAAGCCGCTGTCGATGTCGACGCCGGCTTCCTTGAGCGCGAGCATCGGGTAGATGTAGCCCGCGGGCGAGCCGGGCCCGAGGACGGCGACCTTCGCACCGGCGATCTTCGAGATGCTGTCCAGACCCGCGGGGCCGTGCAGGGCGTCGGCACCGTTGCAGAACGACATGCCGTCGCGCTCGACGATCGGGGTCTCGCAGTACTTGTCAGGGTTGTTCGTCATGAACTGGCCCGGGTAGGTGATGTTGCCGTTGCGTTCGGTCTGCAGCACGACCGAGGCGCCGTAGCGGTCGTTCGCCTGCCACAGCTGCAGCGAGGGCAGGAACCCGATCTGCGCCTGACCGGCGCCCATCGCCTCGACGGCGGCCTGGTAGTCCTTCGAGACGACTCCGGTGACCGGGATGCCGAGCTTCTCGGTGAGCATGTCGGTGAGGGGCTTCGCGGTGTCGACGAGGTTCGCCTGGTCCTGCGACGGGACGAGCGCGAGCACGAGCGAGCTCGGGTCGGCGGCGGGACCGGAGGCGGCGCCCGCGGTGCCGGAACAGCCGGCCAGGGCGATCGAGGCGAGGGCGGCGGTGGCGAAGGCCGCGGCGAGACGGGTGCGACGAGTGTTCATGATTCCTCTGCGGTTCGGGTGGGATTCAGGCGTGGGACGACAGGTGTGCGGCGGGGGGAGCGTCGACGGAGGCGGCCTCGACCCAGGCGGCGAGCGCGGGAAGCAGCTCGTCGAGGGTGTCGGCGCGGAAGGTCGGAGTGGCGGATGGATCGAGGTACCCGCCGACCAGGGCGGTATCGAGGCCGCGGGCGTGGGCGGGCGCGAGGTCGTTGCGCCACACGTCACCGACCGTGAGCACCGGGACACCGTCTCCGAGATCGTCGAGCAGGGCCTCGAGACCTGCGGGCTTGGCGGCGTCGGTGACGATGCGGTCGAACAGTGCGTCCAGGCCCATGGCGGAGAGCGCCTCGTCGAGGCGGGTGGAGGGGGCGTTCGTGACGAGGAGGCGCTCGGCATCCACCCGCGCGAGGAAGTCCGCCAGCCCCGGGGCCGCCGAAACCGGCGCGTCGGGCCCGCCGAGCTGAGTGCGGCTGCGCGTGTACGCCGCGGCGAGAGCGGTGTCGTCGACGTCGGCCTCGAGCGCGAGGCGACGGACGGCGTCGTAGCCGTCGATGACGTCGTCGGCGGGAGCGGCGAGCTGAGCGGCGACGGCCGAGACGAAGTCGTCGGCGGATGCCGTGTGCACGGCGACCGCGCGGGCGTAGGCCAACAGGGGGCCGTCGCCGAGGGCGACGGTGCCGTCGAAGTCGAAGATGAGGACGGGGCGGGGCACGGGTGAACTCCTGTCGTGGACGTTGCGTCCATGATGCATGTCATATGTGGACGTAATGTCCACATCGTGTAAACGATGGATGAACGGTGCCTGTGCGCCCCCGCGCCCGCCCTAGCGTGGAGCGGTGCACACCCTCGATGCCGCCGCGGACCTCGCTGTCACCGACCCCGTCGCCGCAATCGACTCCCTCCCCTGGCTCTCCGCCGCGCTCGCCGAGGACCGCGCGGCCGGCCGCTTCGCCGCGTGGGGACACTCGACGGTGATCGACGAGAACGTCGGGGCGGCGGTGCTCCCCCGCGCCCTGTTCGACGAGCTGCACCGTCGTGCGGGCCTGGCGGCGACGTGGCCGATCGGCAACGCCGGGGTCCTGCACGTCTACGGCTACCTGCTCTCGACCACCCCCACCCCCTACGGCCTGAAACGCGAGCGGTGGGTGACGAGCGACTTGGAACGCGCGTGCGGACTCGAGGCCGGGGCGTTCACCCCGTGGGCCGGCGCGCAGACGCTCCTGTCGCGCGCCACCGCGGCCGCGTCGGCGTTGCTGGCCCGCCCAGGTGCCCTGACCGAGCAGGCCGAGGGCCGCACCGCGCGCATCGCGCTCGGCGCCCCGCTGCCCGAGGGCACCGCGGCTCTGGCCTACGCGGTCGACGGACTCCTCATCACGATGTTCCCGGTCGCCGATCCCGGGGCGTTACGGGCGGATCTGGGCGCCCCGCGGCTGCGGTGGAACGCGGCCTGAGCCGAACGGTCGCGAACCGTCCCGCGGAGTCCCGGGCGGACACGCCGGACCACGGCATCCCAAACCGGCCTGTCACCCACGAACTCCGCCCGACGGCACACCCCACCGCCCCCAAACCTTCCCGCGGAAACCCCCGCCGACACGCCCAGCCACGGCACCCCAAACCGGCGTGTCACCGGTCGAACTCCGCCCAACGGCACACCCCACCGCCCCCAAACCGTTCCGCGGAACCCCCCGCCGACACGCCCAGCCACGGCACCCCGAACCGGCCTGCCACCCACGAACTCCGCCCAACGGCACACCCCACCGCCCCCAAACCGTCCCGCGGAACCCCCCGCCGACACGCCCAGCCACGGCATCCCGAACCGGCCTGTCACCCACGAACTCCGCCCAACGGCACACCACCGGCCCGTCGACGACGGATGGAACCTCAGCAGCCGCAGCTGCGACGCACCAGCACCTGCGGCTCGAAAACGACGTCGAACGCCCCGCCCTCCGGCGGCGAGCCCGCCGTTCCGGCGAGGATCCGCGCGGCGGCTCGTCCCATCGCCTCCATCGGCTGGCGGACCGTCGTCAGCGGCGGGGTGGTCAGTCGCGATCCGAGCGTGCCGTCGAACCCGGTCACGATCACGTCGTCCGGCACCCGCACCCCCTCCGCCGCCAGGACGTCGAGAAGGGTGAAGGCGTTCTGATCGGTCGCGCAGGCGAAGGCCCGCGGCATCCGCCCCTCGGCGAGGAGCGCGCGCACCTGCGGCACGAGCTCGTCCTCGCCGCGCACGGTCGCGTCGATGGAGTCGAGACGAGGGCGGATGCCGCGGGCCTCGAGCTCCGCGATCATCGCGTCCCGACGCTCCACGGCATCCGTCGCCTCGAGGCGCCCGACGAAGGCGATATCGGTCGCGGCGTGCTCCTCGACGAGGTGGGCGACGAGGTCGCGCATCCCTCGCGCATTGTCGACCCGCACGCGGTGGTGGGGATCGTCGGCCGGGGCGGCGCTGAAGAGCACGATCGGAATGCTCGGTGTGTGCCGCGCCAGGGTCGGGGCGGTCTGGGGGGACGGGAAGATCGCCAGTCCATCGACGCGGCCGACGGTGTCGGCGACCGAGACATCGGCATCCGATCCGCTGCTGAGCATGACTGGTCGCCCCAGCGCCCAGCACTCCAGCTCGAAACCGCGCTGGACCTCGTCGACGTACAGCGGGAAGGCGCGGGGGTCCGACAGCACGTCGTCGTCGGTCTGGTCCCAGGGGATCACTCCCCCGGTGTCGAGCGCCGGCGACTGCATCCCGCTGAGGGGTTGCGCCCGCGGGTCGGCCCGCTCGAGCAGCAGGTCGAAGGCGTGCAGACCGAGGATCCCGGTGCGCCCGCGCGCGAGCCCGCGGGCGGCGCCGCTCGGGGCGTATCCCAGCCGCCGAGCGGCGTCGAGCACCCGCTGGCGCGTCGCGTCGCTGAGCTTGTCGGGGCGGCGGAAGGCGAACGACACCGACGCGATCGAGACTCTCGCCTCCTGCGCGACGTCGTACACGGTCGGTCGACGCGTCGTCTGCTCCTCCGTCATCGGATCGGCCCTAACCCCTCTGCGACACCGTCGCCATCGCGCCCTCGAGCTCCAGCCCGTGATGCACGGGGAAGACGGGGTCGCCGCTGTCCGACGGTACATCCTCGCGCGAGGAACGCACGGCATCCATCGACCGGGGGATCTCGATCGGCAACCGACCCCGCGGAGCGACACGACCCGTGAGCGCATCGAGCACCGCCGCCGCCGAGCTGCCGTAGTCGGCGACGATGGCCGCGGCATGCCCCACGAACGGTGTGAGGATCGCGGGACGGTCGAGGTTCACCACGATGACGAGGGGGCAGGATGCCGCGATCTGGTTCAACCGGTAGACCAGGCCCGGCGCGAACTCGAGCGACCCCTGGTGGAACCAGGCCTCGAGGAAGAGGTCGTCGCGAGGCTCGAACGGCGCGCCGATGCGGACCAGGGCGAGGTCGGCCTCGGCCGGGTCGGCCACCACGCGCCCGAGCTCGGCCACGTCGTCGACCGAGAAGCCCTCGACGTAGACGTTCCCCGCGGGACGGAGGGGCAGAATCGACCCCTCGTTCACCAGCACGGTGAGCGAACGCGCCTGCGCCCGCTCGCCGAGGGCGCGGAACTCGGCATTGCCCACGACCCGCTCGGCCTCGTCGACGTCGACGTACGGGTCGTCGAAAAGACCGAGCTGGAACTTCACCCGCAGCAACCGCCGCACCGACGCGTCGATGCGCTCCTCGGACACCCGGCCCGAGCGCACGAGATCGACGAGCATCTCGACGCATTCCTCTCCGCCGAACTGGTCGCTCCCGGCATCCAGGATCTTCTCCATGCGCTCCACGGCGGTGAGGTGCTCGACGCCCCACGCCCGGGCGGGCAGCACCTGATCGCCGACGTGGTTGTCGTTGACGAGTTCCCAGTCGGTCACCACGACGCCGTCGTAGCCGAGCTGTTCGCGCAGCAGGCCCGTGACGATCTGACGGTTGTACCCGAACCCGACCTCTTCGATGGGCTCCCCGTCGACCTCGAGGCCGACCGGCATCCCGTAGTACGGCATCATCGCGGCGGTGCCGCGGCGAATCGCCTCGCGGAACGGCGCGAGGTGGTAGTCGAACATACCGCCGGGGTACACCTGCTCGCGCCCGTAGGGGAAGTGCGCGTCCTCACCGCCCTGCTGGGGTCCACCGCCCGGGAAGTGCTTCGTCGTGCAGGCGACGCTGTCGGGTCCGAGTTCGTCGCCCTGGAAGCCCTGCAGGTACGCCGCGGTGAAGGCGGTGACCCGCTCGGCATCCTGTCCGAGGGTCTGAGCCTGTCGACCCCAGCGCGGTTCGGTGGCGAGGTCGATCTGCGGGTGCAGAGCGGCGCGGATGCCGACGGCGACGTACTCGCGCCGCGCGACCTCGGCGAACTCGCGCACGGTGTCGACGTCGTCGAGGGCGGCGAGCCCCAGCCCTTCGGGCCACTGCGAGAAGGGACCGGCCGAGAAGGCGACGCCCGTGTTCTCGACGAACGCGTGACGCGGGTCGGTGCTGATCGTGACCGGGATGCCGTGAGGTGTGGTCTCGGCGAGCGCCTGGAGATTGTTGTTCCAGGTCGCCGCCTGGCGTGCGGTGCGGATCGCGTGCACGTTGAAGTGGTTCATGCTCTTGTGCACCACGACCGTGGTCGTGGGCGACTTCGAGATCTTGCCCGGGGTCTCCAGGAGCTCGCCCTCGTCACCGACCTCGATGACGGTCTGGAACATCAGACCGACCTTCTCTTCGAGGCTGAGGCGCTGGAGGAGGTCGTCGGTGCGCTCGTCGACGCCGAGCGTCGGGTTCTCATACGGGTCCATCACACCGTTGCCGTTGAGGTCGCGAAAGCGCGTGCCGTCGGGCGCGGTGAGAAAGCGGGCGGAGGTCATGGGGGTCCTTTCGAGGCCGCCGGTGCAGGAGCCGGCGGCGGAGCTCGGGGGGCGGGCCGACACGGGGCCGGGCGGGCCGCCGTGGCAGGGGCCCGCCCGCGCCTCACTTCAGGCCGGTCGAGGCGATGCCCTGGATGAAGTAGCGCTGCAAGAAGACGAACAGCAGGATGATCGGCGCGATGACCAGCACCGAACCGGCCAGCAGCAGGCCGTAATCGGTGGCGTTCTGCCCCGTCGAGTACAGCGACAGCGCGACCGGCAGGGTGTACTTCGCCTCGGTCTGCGCCGCCACGAGCGGCCAGAGGAAGTTGTTCCACGAGGCGAGGAAGGTCAGGATGCCGAGGGTCGCCAGCGGCGGCCCGCACAGCGGCATCACGATCCGGGCGAAGATCCGCAGCTCCCCGGCACCGTCGATGCGCGCGGCCTCCAGCAGCGGGTCCGGGATGCCGAGCATGAACTGCCGCATGAGGAAGACGCCCAGCGGGGTCGTGACGAACGGCAGGATGAGCGCGGCGTAGCTGTCGACGAGACCCAGCGACGACACCATCACGAACAGCGGCACGAACGTGACCACGCCGGGGACCATCAGGGTCACCATCACGACGACGAACAGCGCCTTCTTGCCGGGGAAGTCCATCTTCGCCAGCGCGTAGCCGACCATCGAGCAGAACACGAGGTTGCCGAGGACCGTGAACAGGGCCACGACGACGCTGTTGCCGAAGAACTGACCGAAGTTCAGCTGCCCGAACCAGGCGCCGAAGTTGTCCCAGGTGAACTGCTGCGGCCACCACGTCGGCGGACGCTGCAGGATCTCGCGCTGCGTCTTGACCGAGCCCAGCAGCATCCAGGCGAAGGGCAGGATCCACACGAGCAGGCCGACGACGAGCACGATGTAGGTGAGCAACCGGCCCGGGGCCATGCGGTCGGGCGACCGGCGCCGGCGCGGCGGCTCGACGGTCTGGGCGGCGGCGGCGGGAGCCGCGGGAGACGTGAGTGTCATGGCATCCTCCCTCAATCCTTCGAGCGCAGCACGCGGAACTGCACCAGGCTGAGCAGCGCGATCGCGAGGAAGAGCAGGTAGCTCGCAGCCGAGGCCGCGCCGTACTGCCCGAAACCGAACTGCTTGAACGTGTAGTACGCCACCGAGAGGGTGGAGTTGAGCGGGCCGCCCTGGGTCATCACGAAGGCCTCCTCGAAGAACTGCAGGAACCCGACCGAGATGAGCACCGCGCCCAGCAGCAGCGTCGGACGCAGCAGCGGCAGGGTCACCGAGGTCAGGCGCCGCCACGACGAGGCGCCGTCCATGAGGGCGGCCTCCTTCACGTCGGTGGGGATGGCCTGGAGCCCGGCGAGGAAGATCACCATGAGGGTGCCGACGTTGCGCCAGACCGCCATCGCGATGAGCGACGGCAGCGCCGTGCGGGTGTCGTTGAGCCAGTCCGGACCCTGGATGCCGATGATGGCCAGTGCCGAGTTCAGCAGCCCCTCCGGCTGGAGGATGTAGCGCCACACCACCGCGACGGCCACGATGCTCGTGACGACCGGGGCGTAGAAGCCCACCCGCAGCACCGAGACGATGCGGCCGTTGCTGGCGTTGAGCGCGAGGGCGAGAGCCAAAGCGAGAGCCATCGTCACCGGGATGCCGACGACGACGAACGTCGCGGTCACGCCCAGCGAGGTCAGGAAGACCGGGTCGCCGAGGACCCCGGCGTACTGCTGGAGTCCCACGAAGTTCACCGAGAACGGCGAGCGGATGTCGCGGGCCGTGAAGTCCGTGAACGACATCGCGAACGAGCCCACGATCGGCACGACCATGAAGACCGCGAAGACCGCGACGAACGGCAGGGCGAAGCCCCACGCGACCCAGCCCTGGCGCCGACGGCGGCTCGACGCCCCGCCGGCGCGGGCGCGACCGGGCGCACGACGCGTCCCGGTCGCGCCCACGACTGCCTGCGTCACGGCCTCAGCCCAGACCCAGCTGGTCGGCGGTGGCCTGGAGCTCCTTCAACCCGTCGGCCGGGGACTGCTGGCCGAGACGGATCTTCTCGAGCATCGCGTCGCCGGCCGCGGCGACCTGCACCCACGTCGTGACGGCGGGCACCGACTTGGCGGTCTCGAGCTGCGTGCCGAACGCGGCGAGCGTCTTGGACGAGGCGAGGGCGTCGGCCTTCCAGGCATCCTGAACAGCGGGGAGGTCACCGGTCGCGTCGTACCACGCGGCCTGCGTGTCGGGCTGCGTGAGCCACTGGACGAGCTTCCACGCGCTGGCGGCGTTCTTCGAGTTGTCGAACACGGCGAGGTTGGCGCCACCGCTGAACGACGTCGACGACTCCTTGGCCGGCAGCACCGCGGTGGTGAACTTGTCGCTGAAGCCGGCGCCGCCGAGCGTCTCGAGCTGACCGATGAGGAAGGGGCCGTCGATGAGCATCGGGGTCTTGCCCGAGACGAAGTCCGCCTCCTGCGCCCCGGCCGAGCGATCGGCGGCCGGGTTGGCGATGCCGTCGGTGTAGAAGCTCTGGTAGTACTGGAACGCCTCGGCGGTCTCGGGAGTGTCGAGGGTCCATTTCGACCCGTCCTCGAGCTGAGCACCGTTGGACCACGGCATCCACAGGTTGCCCTGGAACGAATCGTTGCCGGCGGGGAAGCGGATGCCGTAGTCGGCCCCACCCTTGGACTGCATGTCGGCGGCCATCTGCTTCAGCTCATCCCAGGTGGCGGGGGCCTTCGTCCATCCGGCCTGGGCCGCGATGTCGGTGCGGTAGTACAGCACGCGCGTGTCGACGTACCAGGGCACCCCGGTCGCGCGGTCGTCGATCATCGTCGAGTCGATCGCTCCGGGGAAGATGCCGTCGGTCGAGAGGTCGGTGGGAACCGTCTGCAGCGCGTCACCGAAGTCGGCCATCCACGTCGAGCCGACCATGGCGAGGTCGGGGGTGTTGCCGCCGGCGATCGCCGTCTGGAACTTGCTGTACGCGGCATCCCACGGCACGGGGGTGACGTCGACCGTGACACCCGGGTTGGCATCCTCGAACTGCTTCACGAACTCCGGCAGCGCCTCGCCCTCGGCACCCATCGCCCACATCGTGAGCGTGCCCTCGGCCTTGGCGTCACCGATCGTCGAGGCTTCGGCGGGACCGGAGCCGGTGTCGGAGGTGCGCCCGCAACCGGTGAGGGCGATCGCGGCCGCGGCGACCACGGCCACCGCGCTCCATCGGGTGATCTTCATTGTTCCTCCTCGAACGAGGCACCCGCCGTCGGGTGCCGCTTGCACGTCGCGGTCGAGTTTAAGCGCATAACCTTTGCCGTGCAACCCGTGGGCCGGGTGCCGTCGGCCTGTCGACCTGTCGGCCCGTCGGCCCGTCGGCCCGTGGACCCGTGGGCCCGTCCACCTGCGCCGCGCGCCGTCAGGCGGAGTTCGGCGGCAACACGCCGCCCGGCGCCCTCCTCTGCCGGCGCGTCGGGCATGGACTCCGCTCGACGGCACGGCGGACAACCCCGGCCAGCGTGCCGTCCCGCGGAGCTCGGCGGCAACACACCACCCGGCACCCTCCTCTGCCGGCACGTCGAGCTTGAACTCCGCTCGACGGCACGGCGGACAACCCCGGCCAGCGTGCCATCCCGCGGAGCTCGGCGGCAACACACCACCCGGCACCCTCCTCTGCCGGCACGTCGAGCTTGAACTCCGCTCGACGGCACGGCGGACAACCCCGGCCAGCGTGCCGTCTCGCGGAACTCGGCAGCGACACGCCGCCCGGCACCCTCCCCTGCCGGCACGTCGGGCATGGACTCCGCTCGACGGCACGGCGGACAAACCCGGCCAGCGTGCCGTCTCGCGGAGATTCACGAGGACACACCGCTCAAGGGGCGATCGCCCCCGCGCGTCCTGCGCAAACTCCGCCCGGCGGTACGTCCCCCGATCCCCACTCCCGCACCCGGCCCACCCCACCTGACGGCCGCCGCGACTCCTCCCCAGATGACGAATCCACCACGGCATCCACAGATGGGGACCGAACCGCACTGCGGACGCCGCAGACTCCGCGAACCTGGGGCGATGTGCAGCGGCTCATCGATACACACCCGCACCGAGCTGTTCGCCGCGGGGATGACCCGTCGCGCGATCGAGAGCGCTCTGCAGGCCGGGAGGCTCGTACGCCTGCGGCGAGGGATATACGCGGATGCCGATGCGTGCGAGCCCGTCATGAGCGCCGCCCTGCTCGGCGGTCCACCGGCGTGCGTCAGCGCCGCGCGACATCACGGCCTGTGGACGATGGCCGCGCCGGAGCCGCTGCACGTCGGTCTGAGGCCACGCGGGCACCGGCGTGGGACCGGATCAGTGCCGCACTGGGACCACGACGTCGCCGACACCTTCGGCGTTCCCGCAGTGGCTCAGACCCTGCGGCAGATCCTGCGTTGCCGCGGGGTCGAGGACTTCGTCGTCGCCTTGGAATCCGCACTCCATCAGAGGAAGATCGGGTCGGCTGAGCTGTCGTGGCTCGCGGCACACACGAACGACACGGGCCGCGAGGCGATCGCGTTCGCACGGAGCGACGCCGAGAGCGGGTTGGAAACCCTGGTCCGATGGCGTCTCCGAGACTGGGGCGTCGAGGTGAGGACACAGCACGGCGTCGTGTCGGTGGGACGCGTCGACCTCTTGCTCGGTGAACGCTTGATCGTCGAGCTCGACGGCGCAGACAACCATGCGAGCCCCGACCACCGGCACCGCGATCTCGTGCGCGACGCCCACGCCGCCGCATGGGGCTTCGTCACCCTCCGCTTCGACTACGCGATGGTCGTGCACGACTGGCCGACGGTCGAGCTCGCCATCCGTGCTCACCTCGACCGAGGTCTGCACCGGGCGTGATCGCCGCACGCACGTACCGTCCGGCGGAATTCACGCCCGACAAGCCGGGCCACCGGCAGCCAGAACCGGCGTTTCACCACGAACTCCGCCGCACGGCCCAGGCGACCCCCACAAACACCCCCACCACTGCCAGACCCCACACGAACCGTCCAGCGGAATCACCCGCCAACACGCCGAGCCACCCGCAGCCAGAACCGGCGTTTCACCACGAACTCCGCCGCACGGCCCAGGCGACCCCCACAAACACCCCCACCACTGCCAGACCCCACACGAACCGTCCAGCGGAATCACCCGCCAACACGCCGAGCCACCCGCAGCCAGAACCGGCGT